>NBJMC04202__coassemble_1417_pt1 | contig 31955 bp, 26 predicted proteins | sample NBJMC04202__metabat2_low_PE_039 | metagenome-assembled genome bin NBJMC04202 | reverse complement strand
GGTCGCGGGCATAGGTGGTGTCGAACAGCTCGCCATGCCAGTTGCCATCCTCCTCGCGCGTCAGGCGCACGTTGTCCGACCAAGTGGTGTAGACCAGGCCGCACAGGGCGGACAGCATGGTGGTCGTCAGCAGGATGGCCGCCATGATCGCGCAGGCCATGCGCTTGTTGTGCCGCAGGTAGTCCAGGGTATAGATGCGCAGGATGTTCATACGCGCACCGCCTCATCTTTCACGATCCGGCCATCCTCCAGGGTGATGATGCGGTCGGCCTCCAATGCGATTTTTTCGTCATGGGTGATGAGCAGCACGGTCTGCCCAAAGCGCTGGTTGGACAGCTTGAGCAGCGCGACCGTCTCCTCGGAGTTCTTGCGGTCCAGATTGCCGGTCGGCTCGTCGGCCAGCAGGATAGCCGGGCGGTAGATGAGCGCACGGCCGATCGCCGCGCGCTGCTGCTGCCCGCCGGACAGTTCGCTCGGCAGATGGGACAGGCGGTCCTCCAGGCCCAGCGTGTGCACGATCGAGCGGAAATGGGATGCATCCGGCTTGCGCCCGTCGAGCAGCAAGGGCAGAAGAATGTTCTGCCGCACGTCCAGCGTGGGGATAAGGTTGTAGAACTGGTAGATGAGGCCAACCTTGCGGCGGCGGAAAATGGCGAGCTGTTCCTCGCCTAGGGCGGATAGATCGGTGTCCTCAATGCGGATGACACCACTTGAGGGGCGGTCCACGCCGCCCAACAGGTGCAGAAGTGTGGACTTGCCCGAACCGGACGCGCCGACGATGGAGACGAATTCGCCCTTTTGTACGGCCAGGCTCACGTGGTCGAGCGCGGTGACCGCGCCCGCGCCGGTGCCATAGATTTTGGTCAGGTTTTCACAGCGTAGGATTTCCATAGGATGTTCCCTCCTTTGCCTCTAGGATAGCAGGCCAAACTTACAATTCGGTGACAACTGCGGAAATTTTTATGCGGGCCGCGCTTGGCCATAAAAAGTGCGCCGACCTGGTGCTTTCACAGGCGGCGCATGCGTTGGGATCATTTCCGATAGAGATATACGGTTTTTTTGCCCTGTGTCTGCTCCTCGATGAGCTTTTGTTTGAGCATGTAGGGCAGCAGCGAATCCAGGAATTTTTTGGGGTCGGTCACGCCGACGCGGCTGCGGGAAAAGGGCTGGCTGGCGGTCAGGCCCTGGACGACGGATTCCAGTTCCTTCCGGGTCATAGGGCCGTTCTTTTTGAGCGCCCGGCGGATGCGGCCAATGCCCTTGGCCGAGAGCATGCTTTCCAGGTCACGCGCCTGGTTGCGGGCACGCCACAGGCCCCAGCCATAGATGAGTGCGGTCGCCAAGGCGAACAGCAGCACGTACGGGATATAGCGCAGGTAGTCGAAATAGGTCATTTGGTCTGCCCTTTCCACGAGATGATATGATGGTCACGCATGATCTCCAGAAATTTGATCAGGCGGGAGAGCGCCTTGTCCATACCAGAAAACTGCGCTTCCAGCGCCTGCGAGATGGCGTATACGTTTTTTTCGCCGTCTATGGTGCGCCAGACGAAGCTGCCGTAGGCGTCGAGCTTGATGTCGCTCACGCGCGGGCGCCGGAAAAAGCGCTGGGCGATGCGGTGATAAAAGCCTTGCCATTCGACCGAGATGGTCACGATGCCGTCGTCTGCGACGGTGTAGGGGAATGCAGGGTTGCGCACCGGGATCAGTTCCAGATAGTTCCCGGCGTCCTTCTTTTTGGCCATAGCCGTTGCTCCTTTCAGGGGATGGAAAAAAGATGCAGCCGGCCCGGGATTCGGGCGGGCTGCATCGGGCAAATGCTGTATCTCAGAGTTTGCAGATTAGCTACGCTTCTTTTTGCCGAGGCACACCTTTGCGAGCGAGGCAAGCAGCAGGATGAAGAAGATGAGCGAGCCGATTCGGCCGAGCGAGAACTTTTCCGAGATGTCGATGACTTTATCGACACCCAGGACAGCCAGGACAGCCAACACGATGCCCACAAGGCCTTCGCCTGCGATCAGGCCGGAGGTATACAGGATACCGCGGTCGACCGACTCCTTCTTTTCAGCCTCCGAGCCCTTGCGGTGATCCATAATGAAGCGGACGATACCGCCGCACATGATGCCCGCATTCAGGCTGAAGGGCAGGTACATGCCGACTGCGAACGGCAGGACCGGGACCTTGAGGATCTCAACAACAATCGCGACAAATACGCCGGTTAGGATGAGCGCCCAGGGCAGCTCGGCATTCATGATGCCCTCGACCAGCATCTTCATCATGGTTGCCTGCGGGGCCGGGATCTGGTCGGAGCCATAGCCCCAGGCCTGGTCCAGCAGGTACAGCACGCCGCCGATGGCCGCAGCGGATACCACGACGCCCAGCATCTCGCCGATCTGCTGCCACTTGGGCGTTGCGCCGACGATGAAGCCGGTCTTGAGGTCCTGCGAGCAGTCGCCCGCGATGGCTGCGACGACGCAAATGATACCGCCGATGGCGATGGCGCCGACCATGCCGGTGGTGCCGTCGGTGCCGGTGACCTTGAGCAGCAGGGTCGCAATGATGAGCGTTGCAATCGCCATGCCGGAAACCGGGTTATTGGACGAGCCGATGAGGCCGACCATACGGGAGGAGACGGTTGCAAAGAAGAAGCCGAAGATGACGACGATCAGTGCGCCGACCGGGCTGACCGGGAAGGCCGGCAGCAGCCAGATCGCAATGGCAATGACGACGACCATGCCCAGCAGGAAGGGCATCGGCAGATCCTGCTCGGTACGCAGGGGCTTTGCCGCGGCGTGGTTTTTGCTCATGCTGCGCATGGCCTGCATAAAGGTGCGGCCGATGAGCGGGATGTTCTTGATCAGGCTGATGATACCGCCGGCAGCAACCGCGCCTGCACCGATATACTTGATATAGGTGCCCCACAGGTCGCTCGGCGCCAACGCCGAGATCATTTTGTCGCCAGGGAAGACGATGGCGTCGCCGCCAAACAGGGCAATCATCGGCATGAGCACGAGCCAGCTCAGGGTCGAGCCGGCCAGCATGTAGCTCGAAATCTTGGGGCCGCAGATATAGCCGACGCCGGCCAGCGCAGGCAGGACCTGCACGCCGACCGCCGCGCCTGCATAGCCGGGCACGTTGTAGACGACCTCGCTCGGGAAGAGCTTGACGCCGTCTGTGACGAACTTATAGATAGCCGAAATGCCAAGGCCCGCAAAGACCGTGCCGGCCTTTGCGCCGCCCTGCTCGCCGGCAAGCAGGACCTCAGCACACGCCGTTCCCTCCGGGAACGGCAGGGTCCCGTGCTCCTCGACGATGAGCGCTTGGCGCAGCGGGACCATAAAGGCCACGCCCAGAAGGCCGCCGACCAGCGCGACGAGGAAGATCGTCATCAGGCTGGGCGAATCAATGAGGCCCTCCTTGGCCCACAGGAACAGCGCGGGAAGGGTGAAGATCGCACCGGCTGCAACAGACTCACCGGCTGAGCCGATGGTCTGGACCAGGTTGTTTTCCAGAATGGAGTCCTTGCGCAGGACCATACGGATGATACCCATCGAGATAACCGCCGCAGGGATGGATGCGGAGATGGTCATACCGACGCGCAGACCGAGGTATGCGTTGGCAGCACCAAAAATGATTGCCAGCAGGACGCCAATCAAGATCGAAGTCACCGTAAACTCGGGGACCACACGGTCGGCCGGGATATACGGCTTGAAATCATTCTTGTTGTTTGGCATGAATGCGTTTTCCTTTCTAATTCCTCTTTTTGTGCGATGCTCTGAGAAAGCAGCAAATGTTTGACGAACTTCGCCATTATACCATCCCTGTCAGCAAAAGGAAAGGTTTTTTAATGACAGGAATGGAAATTTATGCAATCCGGCAGAACAGCCTGCCGGTGGGGGCCGTTTTTTAGCGCTTTGCCAGACGGGCCAGCACGTCGGTCAGCAGCGTGTAGAAGCGCGCGAAGGAGTCGAGCGGCAGATATTCGTCCGGCGTATGGCAGCCGCGGATGGTCGGGCCGACCGCGATGGCGTCCAGGCCGGGCAGCGCATCCGAGAACAGGCCGCACTCAAGGCCTGCGTGCAGCGCCTCGATTTTGAGCTCGGTGCCGAACAGGTCGTGATAGCTGGCCACGAAGGTGTCGCGGATGGGCGAATGCTCGGCAAAGCTCCAGCCGGGGTATGCGCCCGAGATAGCGCAGTCAAAGCCAAAGGTTTCAGCCAAGAGGTACAGGCGGTCCTTGGTGTCCTCCTGCAGCGAAGCCACCGACGAGCGCGGCGCAAACACGAGCACGGCGTCGGTATCGCCCAGGCGGGCGACGCCCAGATTGAGCGAGGTCACGACAAAGCCGTCCTGCTTGATGTTGCGGCGGCGGACGCCGTTGGGGGCCAGGCAGATGGCGCTGATGAACGCGCGGGCATCGGCCTCGGATACGACCTCAGCCGTACCGTCGCTGACCGAGACTGCGCAGGTGAAATCAGGCTCAAACGGCAACAGCTCGTCGGCAAAATCTGCGGCCAGGCTGCGCGCGATGGACTCTGCCTTTTCGATCTCGGCCGGGGAGCATACCAGAACGGCCTCCACCTCGCGCGGGATGGCATTGTCCTTGGAGCCACCCTGGAACAGGGCAAGCTGCGCCTGGGTGCTGTGCAGCACACGGTTGACCAGGCGGGTCAGCAGGATGATGCCGTTTTGGCGTTCCTTATCGATATCGGTGCCCGAATGGCCGCCCAACAGGCCGGCAACCGAGACGCGCAACAGCTTGCCCGAAACACTACGGCGGGTCACCGGGCGGGTCATGGTGAAACGCATGCCGCCCGCGCAGCTGACGGTAGCAATGCCTTCCTCCTCGGAATCCAGGTTGATCATCGTGCGCGCCGAGATGAGCGACTTGTCCAGGCCGGATGCGCCGGTCAGGCCGGTCTCCTCCTGGGTGGTAAAGACGCACTCGAGCGCCGGATGGGTGAGTGAGTCGTCATCCAGGACGGTCATCATGAGCGCGACGGCCGCACCGTTGTCGCCGCCGAGCGTGGTGCCGTTTGCGGTGACTACACCGTCCTGCACGATCAGGTCAATGCCGTCCTTCTCAAAATCATGCGCGACGCCGGCCAGCTTTTCACAGACCATATCGAGATGGCCCTGCAGCATGACGGCGGGCTTGTCCTCGGCGCCTGCGCTGGCAGGTTTCTTGATGACGACGTTATAGAGTTCGTCCTGATGGCACCAGAGGCCGCGCGCCTTGGCAAATTCCACGAGATAGTCGCTGATCCCCTTTTCGTTGGACGAGCCGCGCGGGATTGCGCTGATCTCCTCAAAAAACTGGAATAGCCGCTCGGGCTGATAGCCGGTGATCTTGTAAGTCATAAAAAACCATCCCTTTGTCAACAATTTTTACGAAATATAGCCGCTGTGCGGCCAATTTTAACTCTGTACGATGGGACAATTTTAACACTTTTTCAGGCTTAAATCAATGTTATTTTGCGGGAGCGCAAGAAAACCGGAAACATTTTAGTAATTTCGTCTATTACTATTATAAAATGGTTTTTTGGAAAAGTTAAAAATACGGCAAAAACTGTCTGTTTTTGCCGTATTTTGTGGAAAAAACTTGAGATTGTCTTTGCTGTGCGGACAGCGCCGTCAGTCCTCGATCTCATAAGGCCAGAGTGCGATGCCGCCGAAGTCGTATACGGCGGTATAGCCAAGCTCGGTCAGGATCGAGCAGGCGGTTGCGGAACGCGCGCCGGTCAGGCAGTAGACCAGGATGGTAGCATCTAAGTCGGGCAGGGCCTGCGCAGCCTCCCGCCGGACCGAACCGACCGGCAGGTTGCGCGCGCCGGGGATATGGCCGGAGGCGAACTCTGACGGCTCGCGCACATCCAAGATCGTCACGGGCTTCTCGTCCATCAGCTTCTTTGCATCCTCGGGGGTGATGGTGTGAAAGGTTTGCATAAACATGCCCATGGGAAAAACATCCTTTCTATCGGGGGGCGATAAGACATACAACAAGGGTATCATAACATCGGTGTGGGAACGGCGTCAATCCACGGCGTCAAAGATTTGTCCCTGTGCGGGCAACGTACGGCATACAGTCTGCACATAGAGGACATGGCGCCATAGGTCGCGGTCGCCGATCACACCCAGGCGGTATTTTGCGCGGGAAACGGCGACATTGATCATATTGGGCTTTTGCCCCACCCAAAGGGCTGCGCTTTTGCCGCTGTTTGCGTCGCAGCCCAGGATCAGAAGCACCTCACTGGCCTCCCGGCCCTGGAAGGTATGGATGGTACCGCAATGGGTGTCCAGCCAGCCGCTGATATCGCGGCGGGACATCGCGGGCAGATGGGCTTGCAGCAGCGCGTCCAGCGTCTCGCGCAGTGACTGCTCAACCGAGGTGAAGGGGGTGATGAGGTATAGGTCAGGCAGGCCGTGGTATACGGCGAGTGCGCGCACGAAAAGCTGCGCGGCAGCCTGAATCTGGGCGTCTACTGTGTGATTGCGGTCGCCGTGCTCGGCGCCCCGGATATCGAACCAGACCGAGCGCGGCAGCAGGAAGGCGCGCGCGGGGTCCGGCGGCACCGTTTTTGAGAACATACGGCCATTGTAGGCAACCTGATTGGCGATGCGGAACATGGGATCCATACAGCGCCGGTGTACGACCAGGGGGCAGCCGAGCCATACCGGTTCCCCACCGATCTGCCGCAGGCCGCCAAAGGGGTTGCATTGGTCGGCCAGGATCTGCACCGACAGCTCGGCCTGCTGATAGGCGGGCGGGATGGCATGTTCGGCGGCAAAGCGGCGGATGAGTTCCTTGGGGACGGTGACGATGGGCTCAACCTGGAGCGGGTCGCCCACGATGACGGCGCGTCGGGTGCGCCAGAGCGCGCCCAGCGCGCTCTGAGGTGTGGCCTGTCCTGCCTCATCGATGATGACAAGGCCGAGGGCGCCCGGCGGCACATCTTCCAGGAATGTCTGCACCGAGGCGAAGGTGGTGGACAGAACCGGGATAATGAGCAGGAGGGTGTTGAGCAGGTCGCCATAAGCCGCCTTGCGGTCAGTGGGTTCCAGCCTGCCGCCCCAGAGGGCAAAGAGCCGCATCAGGTTCTGCTTGACCCGGTTGCTGGACAGGACGAAAGCCTTGTGCAGCATGAGCGCCTGATAGAATAGTTCCTCCCGCAGGCGGTCGTATGCGGCATAAGTCCAGGGACAGGCCGTCTGGGCCTCCTGGTTGGACGTGATGTCCTGCCAAAATGCAGGGCCGGGGAGCTGGGGACCCAGGGTTTCGCGGTGGACCGCCAGCGCGCGGTCAGCCTGCGCCCGTGCCGTGTCAGCCTGCGCCCGCTCTTGCGCGGCCTGGTCTGTGCGCGCGCGTGCCTGCGCGAGGGCTTGTTCGAGCGCGGGCAGGGTACGCGCGCAGTCTTTGAGCTGCAGCGCGGTCTGGTCGGCCGTCTGCTGGGCTTCCAGCCAGCCTGCGACCAGGGGATCCTTGGCAAATTTTTTGGGGAAGGTGCGCTTTATGAACGAAAGCTGGTTTTTGAGCAGTGCGGCGGCCTCGTTCTGCGCGGCCAGTGTGCGCTTGAGCGATTGCTGGGCCTGATTGCCGGCCTCCCAGGCGCGCTGCGCGGCAGCCTGTGCGTCCTGCGCCTGCTGTAGGGCGGCCCGGGCGGCTGCCTGCCGGTGCACGGTGTCCCGCTGTGCGCGCAGGTCAGCTTGCGCCTGGACCAGGCCCTGCCGTGCCTGCTGCACGGCGTCCAGTGCAGATCGGAACGCCTGCCGGGCGGCCTGCCAGTCGGGCAGTTCTTGCTCGTAGTAGGCCTTGAGGGTCAAGCCGTCCCCGGCCCACCACAGCCGCTCCCGCAGATCGGCAATATTTTTGCGCTTGCCCAGCCGGGCGGAGATGAGGCCCCAGGCGGGCTTGCCGAGCAGGGCTGAAGCCAGATCGGCAAAATAGGTCGGGCCTGGGTTTGCGGCATCGGCACCGGAAAAACGCCCGGTGCGATCCTTGGAGATGGATTCGGGCAGGCCGACCGAGATGTTTTCGACCGCCGCGTTGTTGTTGGAGGCAACCAGGATGCCATAGGCCGTGAGCGCAGGGTCGGGCCGGTAAAAATTCTGGGTATAAGGGTCGGGCGGTGTCTGGAATTTCTCGGCGGTGAATGCATCGTCCGGCTTGTCATAGGAGGCCATGTGTATGGCGCGCTGCACGACGTTTGAAGCCACGATCTCCTTGAGCAGCGTGGTCTTCCCAGTGCCGGGCGGGCCATTGACCGAAAACAGCGGCGGCGCATCTGGAGCGATGGCGAGGTTGACGGCGAGCTGCTGCATCAGGCAGGGGTTGTGTGCCGCTGGCCACAACCCGAGGGGGAAGGCGGCGGCATCCAGCCAGCGCTGCATTTGTTGGACGTCACAATCGATCTGGATACGGGTAGGACAGGGCGATTGCAGGGCTAGGGCATACTGCTCGACCAGCGGGCCGGGCGCCTGCCGGATGCGGGCCAGGTCGCGCAGGTAAAAGCTCTGGACGAGTTCGGTCGACGGGTCGAGCGGCGGGAAGGAGCCGTCTTTATTGGCGTGCTGCTTTTTGGGGCGCGCCCAGAGCGCCTCGAAAAACACTTCCGGCGCAAAGCCCAACTGCCGGAGCAGGGTGCGGTACAGCCGGATCAGGTCAGCCTTGCAAAAAGGCGGCTTGCCGGGCAGGGCATAGGCCTCGCAGAGCTGTTCGTCTGTGCGGGCTTGCAGCTTTTCCAGTGCAGACGGGTCCAGCCGGGCATCCAGCCGGTGCGCAGCCATGAGGCAGGAGATCGCCCAGGCAAAGCTGGACAGCCCAAAGGACCCTGCGACATACTGCCCCGCTTGGTCCACTTTAAGCGCACACAGGCACACAAGGGCGTTGTCGTATTCTGGGGCGCGGTCCTCTGCGCGCATGCCGAGCGTGTCCATCAGCTTGGATACCAAGCGGCAGGCCTTGGCCTTGCCGAGATAGATGTCGTAACTGTACCGTACTGCCTGGTCGGCCGGGCGCGGCCAGGGCAGGGGATGCCCGGCCAGGTCGATGTCCCGGGAGGGGTCGACCGGCCAGCAGGGACTGAAAAATTCCAGATCATACCAATAGTTGAACAGATTTTGCAGCATAACAGGCCTCCTGAAGGGGGGGGACAAACGCACACAGGCAGCCCTGTGGCGGATTTTGGCAAAATTTGGAGAATCTGATTCTATTGTACCCGATAGCGCACGGCTTGACAACAAAAGCGGTAAAAGTATCGCGTGGAGGCGGCACTTTGCCGTCTGGCCTACGGGCGCGGAGGGCGGGCTGCGCAAAAAAATGCGGCCGGGCGCTTGACATGGAGTGCACTCCAACTGTTATACTAAAACAGAAGACGCGGGATGTCCCTCCTGGAATCTCCGGCAGGAAGCCGGGGAACGCGGCAGAAGCCGCGCTTGTCCGGAAATGCAGACAGCCCGCGCGGTGACACAGTTTGTTTGGGCCCATTGCGGCCTGTTTTGCGACAATTGGTACCAGGAAGGTATCTGCTGACAGACGAGCGGATGCCTTCTTTTTTTGTGTGGGAGGAATGAGATGACGTTAGAAGAGTTTTTTGCGCAGACCCCTAGGGCGGCTGTGGCGTTTTCCGGCGGCACCGACTCGGCGTTTGTGCTGTGGGCGGCCAAGGCCTATGGCTGTGCCGTGCGCGCCTACTATGTCCGCACGGCGTTCCAGCCGGCATTTGAGAGGGAGGACGCCAAGCGCCTGACAGATGCGCTCGGCGTGCCGATGACCGAGGTCCCGGTCGATATCCTGGCCGTGCCCGGCGCGGCAGAGAACGGGCCAGATCGCTGCTACCACTGCAAAAAAGCGCTGTTTTCCGCGCTGTGGCAGCGCGCCCGGGCCGACGGTTATACCGTCCTGCTGGATGGCACCAACGCTTCGGATGACGCGGGCGACCGGCCGGGTATGCGCGCCCTGCGCGAGCTGGCCGTGCGCTCGCCGCTGCGCATCTGTGGCTTGACCAAAGATGCGGTGCGCCGCCGGTCGCGGGAGGCCGGCCTGTTCACTTGGGATAAACCTGCGTACGCCTGCCTGGCCACCCGGATTCCGACCGGCCAGGCCATCGTGCCCGGCCTGCTGCAAAAGGTCGAGCGGGCGGAAGCCGCGCTGGCCGCGCTGGGATTTTCTGATTTCCGCGTGCGCATCCTGGGACAGGCGGCGCGGCTCGAGCTGACGGAGGAACAGATGGCGCGCGCGGTATCCCTGCGCGGCGCGATCTGGGAGGCGCTGCAGCCTGATTTTTCGGATGTCCTGCTCGACCTGCGGGCGCGTCCGGCATCGACATGAGGGAGGCACGAGGCATGGACAATAAACATGATATTTTAAACCTGCTGCGCGGCGTGGCCGCGGGAGAAACTACGCCGGAACAGGCGCTCTTGCAGCTCAAGCAGTCGCCGTTTGAGGATCTCGGCTATGCCAAGGTGGATTTTCACCGCAGCATTCGCCAGGGCGCGGCCGAGGTGATCTACGGCGCGGGCAAGACCCCGGAGCAGATCGCGGGCATCGCCGCGGCCATGGGCGCGCGCGGCTGCCGAAATGTGCTTATCACCCGGCTGGACGCACAGGCAGCCGAGACGGTCGCGGCGTCCGTGCCGCTGGACTATCATCCGCTGCCCCGGTTGGGCATCGCCTTCCCAGGAGAGCGTCCCGCGCGCGGCAAGATCGTGGTCGCCACGGGCGGCACGAGTGATATGCCGGTCGCCGAGGAGGCCGCATTGACGGCGGAGGTCATGGGCAACCGCGTTGTGCGGCTGTACGACGTGGGCGTGGCTGGGCTGCACCGGCTGCTGTCCAAGCTGGACGAGCTGATGGACGCGCGGTGCGTCGTGGCGGTGGCAGGTATGGAAGGGGCGCTGGCCTCGGTCATCGGCGGGCTGGTGGACTGCCCGGTGGTGGCCGTCCCGACGAGCGTGGGATATGGGGCCAACTTCGGCGGTCTGTCCGCCCTGTTGGCCATGCTCAATTCCTGCGCTTCCGGGTGCAGCGTGGTCAATATCGATAACGGCTTTGGCGCAGGCTATTTGGCCAGCCGTATTAACCAGATGGAAGGACTGGAGGAGACATCCAAATGAGAACACTGTATATTGAATGCAACATGGGTGCGGCGGGCGATATGCTCATGTCCGCCCTGTATGAACTGTTGGAGGACAAGGATGGTTTTGTCGCGGCCATGAACGGTCTGGGCCTGCCCGGCGTCCGCCTGGAGGCCTGCCCGGCCACCACCTGCGGCATTGCGGGCACGCACATGCGTGTGACCGTGGACGGCGCGGAGGAGCATGAGCCGGATGCGCCCGGCCATGACCACGGCCAGGGACACGTACACGGACATGACCACGCGCATGGGCAGGAACATCCGCACCCGCATGCGCATGACCACGATCACGGGCATGTACACCATCATCACCACGCGACGCCCGGCCACATTGCCGATCTCATCGCTAGCTTGCCGCTGCCCGAAACGGTCAAGGAACAGGCACGGGCCGTCTATGACGCAATCGCACAGGCCGAGGCCAAAGCGCATGGCTGTCCGGTGGGAGACGTGCACTATCATGAGGTCGGCGCGCTCGACGCCGTGGCCGATGTGACCGGTGTGTGCTATGCCCTGTCGCTTCTGCGCCCGGACCGCATTGTCGTATCGCCCATCCACGTGGGCAGCGGCACGGTGCGCTGTGCACACGGCGTGATGCCTGTGCCCGCGCCTGCGACGGCCAACCTGCTCGCCGGTGTGCCGGTCTATGGCGGCGCGGTGCAGGGCGAGCTGTGTACGCCGACCGGGGCGGCGCTCTTGGCGCACTTTGCCGATTCGTTTGGCCCGATGCCGGCCATGACCGTGCAGGCGGTCGGCGTGGGTATCGGGACCAAAACATTCGAGCAAGCCAACTGTGTGCGCGCTTTCCTGGGCGAGACCGCAGAGTCAGGCAACGGGGAGATCGTCGAGCTCGTTTGCAACCTGGATGATATGACGCCCGAGGCGTTGGCCTTCGCCTGCCAGCGGCTGCTGGATGCAGGCGCCCTGGATGTCTATACGACGCCCGGCACCATGAAGAAGGGGCGCCCCGGCCAAGTGCTGACCGTGCTGTGCGCGGCCGCGCGCGAAGGGGAGATGGCGCAGCATGTCCTGGCCGAGACCACGACCAACGGCCTGCGTGCCCGCCGCTGCGGCAAGTATTTCCTCACGCCGGGCAGCCAGACCGTGCAGACACCCTGGGGCCAGGTGCGTGTCAAGACGGCCGAAGGCTTCGGCGTGGCCCACAAAAAACCCGAATTTGAGGACGTCGCGGCGCTGGCCCGCGCGCAGGGCGTATCCTATGAGACAGTCTGGCAGGCGGCCCAGCAGGCGGCAGACGGGGAGGCGGACGCATGAGTCGACTGCGTTCCCTGCTTGCCTGTCTGCTCCTGGCCTGCCTGCTTGCCGGCTGCGGCGGGCAGCAGCCGGCCGGCGGACAGACAGCCCAGCCCAACCGGACCGATTCGGTCGTGATTGCGATGGACGTGAACTCCGAGCCGGCCGCCGGATTTGACCCGGCCTATGGCTGGGGTGCGGGCGAACACGTGCACGAGCCGCTGATCCAGAGCACCTTGACGGTCACGAATCCCGACTTGACCATCGGCTATGACCTTGCCACCGGTTACACGGTGTCGGACGACGGCCTGACCTGGACGGTCACCATCCGGGACGATGTCACCTTCACCGATGGGCAGCCGCTGACTGCGCAGGATGTCGCCTTTACCTATAACACGGTCAAGGCGGCAAGCTCGGTCAACGACTTCACCATGTTGGACCGCGCAGAGGCCCTGGACGACACAACCGTGGCCTTCCACATGAACCGGCCGTTCTCTATCTGGCCCTATACCATGGCGGTCGTGGGCATTGTGCCCGAACATGCCTATGACAGCGAGACGTATGGACACAATCCGATCGGCTCGGGACGCTACATCCTCAAGCAGTGGGACCAGGGGCAGCAGGTCATCCTGGAGGCCAACCCGGATTATTACGGGGAGGCGCCGAAGATGCAGCAGGTCACCATCCTGTTTATGGAGGAGGATGCGGCCTTTTTGGCGGCGCAGGCCGGACAGGTGGACGTCGCCTACACGTCTGCGACATATTCTGGGGAGGACATAGACGGCTATCGCTTGGCCGCGTACCAGTCGGTCGATAACCGAGGCGTAAACCTGCCCGCCGTGCCGGCCGGGACCGATGCACAGGGCCGGGCGATCGGAAATGATCTGACCGCCGATGTGCAGGTGCGCCGCGCCATCAACATCGGCATCGACCGGCAGGAGATGATCGACAATGTGCTGAACGGACACGGCACGCCGGCCTACAGCATTTGCGACCAGATGCCCTGGTACAACGAGGCCGCTGAGGTCTCCTACGATCCAGAGGCAGCCGCGGCGCTCTTGGACGAGGCTGGCTGGGCTATGGGCCCGGACGGCATCCGGGAGAAGGACGGCGTGCGCGCGGAGCTGACCCTGCTCTATGCGAGCGATGATTCGGTGCGCCAAGCCCTTGCGGCCGACCTGGCAAACCAGCTCGGGGCGCTTGGGATCGACGCCGTGATTGAGGGCGTGGGCTGGGACACGGCCTATGACCGCGCGCTGTCCGACCCGCTGATCTGGGGATGGGGCGCGCACACGCCCATGGAGCTCTATAACATTTATCACACCGATGGGGACACCGGCTCGGCCCTCTATTCGCCCTATGCCAACCCCACGGTGGATGCCTACATGGATGCCGCGCTCGCCAGCACCGATCTCGAGACGTCCTATGACCTGTGGCGCAAGGCCCAATGGGACGGGCAGACCGGTGTCACCCAGGAAGGCGACATCCCCTGGATCTGGCTGGTCAATGTCGATCATCTCTATTGGGTGCGTGACGGCCTGCAGATCGCTGAACAGAAGATCCATCCGCATGGCCATGGCTGGTCGATTGTCAACAATGTAGACCAGTGGAGCTGGGCGCAGGCGTAAGATAGAGGAGGAGGGAGGAAAACGATGAAACACCGGCTTCAGTTTGCGGGGAGAAAGCTGATCCGGATGGCGCTTTTGCTCTTGGGCGTGAGCCTTGCGGCTTTTCTGCTCATGTCGGCCTCGCCGCTCGATCCCTTGCAGACCAACGTAGGCCAGACCGCCCTGGGCTCCATGAGCCAGGAGCAGATCGGCAAGCTGGAGGCATATTGGGGCGTCGGCACGCCGCTTGCCGAGCGGTACCTCGGCTGGCTGGCCGACGCGCTGCACGGCGACTTCGGTACATCTCTGCTCTATCGCCAGCCTGTCTTGCAGATAATCGGGCAGCGGCTGGCGAACTCGGCCGGCGCGCTGGCCGCAGCGTGGCTGCTGAGCGGGCTGCTCGGCGTCGCGCTGGGGGTAACGGCGGGCGCCCTGCGCGGCAGGCTGCCTGATAAGCTCATCCGCGGGTATTGCCTGCTGATCTCCAGCACGCCGGCCTTTTGGCTGGCGCTCTTGTTGCTTCTTTTCTTTTCGGTCTGGCTGGGCTGGCTGCCCATTGGCCTGGCCGTCCCCATCGGGCTTACGGCGGACAGTGTAACGCTGGCCGACCGGTTCCAGCACGCCATCCTGCCCGCGCTGACCTTGAGCATGACCGGCGTGGCGAGCATTGCGCTGCACACGCGCGAAAAGATGGTGGAAGTCATGACGTCCGACTACATGCTGTTTGCGCGGGCGCGGGGCGAGTCGGGCCTGGCCCTTGTCGTGCGGCATGGACTGCGCAATGTAGCGCTCCCGGCAATCACATTACAGTTTACCTCGGTCAGCGAGATCATTGGCGGCTCGGTCCTGGTTGAGCAGGTATTCTCCTATCCCGGCCTCGGACAGGCCGCCGTGGCCGCAGGGCTGGGCAGCGACTTGCCGCTGCTCCTTGGAATCACGGTGATTACAGCGGCCATCGTGTTTGCGGGCAACTTGGCGGCCGACCTGCTGTACGGCGTTGTCGATCCCAAAATTCGGAGAGGGGCGGCGAGAGGCACATGAGGCATTGGAATAGCCGCCTGCGCGCACGGATTTTGCTGGCCGTGACCGCCGCCCTGCTGTGCGCGGTATTGGTCAGCGGTATGATCCTAGGTGACCGGGCGCTTGAGACCGACTTTGCGCGAAAGAATTGGATGCCATGTGCTGATTTTATCTTCGGCACTGACTGGATGGGACGGGATATGCTGGCCCGGACGCTGGCCGGCCTGTCGCTGAGTATCCGCATCGGCGCGCTGACGGCCGTGGTCAGCGCGGTGATCGCGCTGCTGCTCGGTGTAGCAGCCGCCACCCTGGGGCCCAAGGTGGACGCCGTCATCTCCTGGTGCATCGACCTCGTTATGGGCATTCCGCATATCTTGCTCGTCATGCTCATCTCCCTGGCCTTTGGGAAGGGCTTTGTGGGCGTGGTCGCCGGCGTCTCGCTCAGCCATTGGCCCTCGCTCAGCCGGGTGATCCGGGGCGAGGTCATCCAGCTCCGGCAGGCCGCCTATGTGCGCACGGCGCGCAAGCTGGGTGTATCCCGCGGGCGCATCATCCGGCGGCACTTGCTGCCTCATCTGCTGCCGCAGTTCTTGACCGGGCTGATTTTGCAGTTCCCGCACGCCATTTTGCACGAGGCCAGTGTGACATTTTTGGGGTTTGGCCTGCCGTCCGAGCAGCCGGCCATCGGCGTCATCCTGTCCGAGAGCATGCAGTATCTGACGACCGGTAAGTGGTGGCTGGCGCTGTTCCCAGGGCTGGCGCTTGTGCTGGTGGTGTTGCTCTTTGCAGCCCTGGGCGACCGGCTGCGCCGCTTGCTGGACCCGGCAAGCGTACATGAATAAAATCTTTGATTGGGAGGTGGCGCCATGACGCCGATTTTAGAGGTGCGCGGGCTGTCGATCGCGTTCCGGCAGTATGAGGCCGGCACGCGGCAGCGCAGCCTGCCGGTCATCCGCGACCTGTCGCTCACGGTCGGGGCCGGGCAGATCGTTGCGGTGGTGGGCTCCAGCGGCTCGGGAAAGAGTTTGCTTGCCCACGGTATCTTGCATATCCTGCCCTATAACAGCTGCATGCAGGGCGAGATGCGCTTTTGTGGGATGCCCTTGACAGCGGAGCGGGCTGCCTCGCTGCGCGGCAGGGAGATGGTCCTGGTTCCTCAGGGCGTGACCTATCTGGACCCACTCATGCGGGTCGGGCCGCAAGTGCGTCGGGGCCAGCGCACGGCGCGGGCACGGGCAAAATGCCGCGAGGTTCTTGCGCGGTACGGCCTGGATGCGGACACCGAGAATCTTTATCCGTTCGAACTGTCGGGCGGCATGGCGCGGCGGGTACTCATCTCGACCGCCGTCATGGAAACGCCCAGGCTCATCCTGGCAGACGAGCCCACGCCCGGCCTGGATGCGCGCGCCGCTGCGCGGATCTTGGGGCATTTTCGGGAACTGGCCGATGCGGGCGCAGGCATTTTGCTCATCACGCACGATCTGGAGCTTGCATTGACCGTTGCCGACCGGGTGGCCGTCCTGTACGCCGGGGAGACCGTCGAGGAGGCAGCCGCCCAGGACTTTGCGGCCGGACGCCTGCGCCATCCCTATACCCAGGCGCTGTGGGCGGCCCTGCCGCAGAACGGGTTTACGCCCATCCCGGGCACGCAGCCCTATCCCGGGGATATCCCGGCGGGATGCCAGTTTGCGCCACGCTGCCGGCACTGCCGGACGGCGTGCCGCGCCCAGGCGAGCATCCCATACCGGCCGGCGGAGGGCGGCTATGTGCGCTGCCTGCGCCCGGAAGGAGGTTGGACGACATGAGTTTGCAGGCGATTGGCCTGTCTTTTTCCTACCGCGGCCGGCGGCGTACGGCGGTGCTCGATCAGATTGACTTGACCATAGAGCGCGGCGAGCGGGTAGGCCTGCTCGGGCCAAGCGGGCGCGGTAAGACCACGCTGTGCAAGCTGTTGGCGGGTTACGAGAAGCCGACCGGCGGCCAGGTGCTGCTAGACGGCAAGCCGCTCGACAGTTATCCGGGCTGCTGCCCAGTACAGCTCATCTGGCAGCATCCAGAGAGCGCAGTCGATCCGCTTTTGCGCCTGGGCGAGACGCTGTATGAGGCCGGGCCGGTCGAGGACTGGGTGCTCGACGCGCTGCACATTGCGCCAGGCTGGCTCGAGCGCTATCCGGCCGAGCTGTCAGGCGGCGAGCTGCAGCGCTTTTGTATCGCGCGCGCCCTGCGCCCGCAGACGCGCTATGTGCTGTGCGACGAGATGACCGCGATGCTCGACCTGGTCACCCAGGCGCAGATGTGGGAATTCCTGCTGCGTCAGGCGCAGGAGCGCGCGCTGGGGCTTGTGATCGTCAGCCATAACACAGCCCTGATGGACCGGCTATGTGCCCGTGAATTCGCCCTGTAGGCGCTGGAGCGTAAAGTGGACAAGAAGGATTGACCGGGCATTGACAAATGCTGCATCGGGTTTTACACTAAACCTATCAGGCAGGTCGGGGAAAGGTTCCCGCACGCGCCGGTAGGGAGGAAGATAGAGATGACCGAACTTGAAATTATGCAGCGCGCCAAGCGATATATGGATAACCTGGCCAACGGCATCGACCCGCTGACCGGACAGGAGCTCCCGGAGGATTCGGTGCTCAACAATGTGCGGCTGTCTCGCTGCTTCTTTTACGTGTCAGGGGTGCTCGGACAGGTGATTGACAACGGCGGCACGGTCGGGGCAAAAAAACGGCCGCATCGGCAGCCGTTTTCGCTGACAGCCGAGCAGTATGCGCGCATCACCCCTGCGGAGATACCGTTGACCATCACCCAGGTAGTGGCTCTGTGCAACGCCGAGATCGACCCGGAGGCCATGAAACCATTGACCAGCACCCCGCTGACAGCGTGGATGCAGGAGAATGGGATCTTGCAGACGGTCGCGCAGGGCAGCGGGCACAACCGCCGGATGCCGACCGCACGCGGGCACGCCCTCGGCTTGACCGAGGAGGAGCGTATGAGCCAGCGCGGCGCCTATGTGGCCGTGCTGTACGATCAAAATGCCCAACAGTTCCTGATCGATAACTTGCCGGATATCCTATCTTGGTACGAGGAGGCCCGCAAGAACCGGGAGCGAGAGGGATAAAAATAGGCCCTATCTGGAGCACAAGCCAGATAGAGCCTATTTTTATAAGGGGCTGCGGCCTTTGGCCGGAAGCAGGCCGGTGCCTGCTATTGGCCGGCCTCCATGCGGCGCAGCACCGGGAGGATGCCCGCGGCAAAGGCGCGGTGGCCCTCTGGCGAAAAGTGGACGCCATCAAACAGCAGGGGAACGTCCCAGGCGCCGGCGTCCGCAAAGTCTGCGCCGCATTTTGCGGCCAGGGATGCATAGCAGGCGGACAGCCGGGCCGACTCCTGCAGCAGCGCGGGCTCCTGCACCCAGGCGCCCGGACACATCGGAGGGGGTGCAACGAGCAGCACCGGACACGCGGGGCGCAGCACGTCCAGACAACAGGCCATCCGGGCGGCCACCTCCTCAGCCGTCCACCAGGGATGCTGTAAAAGATCATTTGTGCCCAGCATCAGCACAACGGTCTGTCCCGGCTGGACCTGCCGCGCCAGCCCGGCCAGCTCGGCCGGATGCGCCGGGATTTCCCGGCCGTTCTGGCCGGCCTCGCGTATCAGCCAGCCGGTTTTGGCGGCGAGCAAGCCGGTCCATCGCACCGAGGCTGGGTATCGCCCGCCAAGATAGGAGCGCGGGTCAAAGCCGTAGGTATTGGAATCGCCAAAGCATAGGATATCCATGGGATGCCCCCCTTTCGTCAAATCCATCATAGCAAACGGCCGGCATCGGGGCAAGAAAAAACTTACAATCGGGTAAGGTATGCAAAGCCCCGGGCCATCCGGGCGATGCGGCCGAAAAGGATAGAAAAACGGAAGGCCATCCTCGTTGGATGGCCTTCCAAGATTTGGTCGAGGTGACAGGACTTGAACCTGCGGCATCCTGCTCCCAAAGCAGGCGCGCTACCAGCTGCGCTACACCTCGATATATCATTTTGCCTATATAGTTTATCATGGCGCAGGCGGATACGTCAAGCCCCCAAAACTTTTTTTGTATCTGGATACAAATTTGTACAATTTTATCGGGCAATTTGTGCGCTTTTCCTTGACTTTATCCGGCAAACTGGTAGACTAACTGTATATACTCTTAAATCTATGTGTGTATACGCCATATACGCCGAAAGGAGAACAACAAAAAATGAAGAACAGCGAAAAGACCATGGAAAAGATCGTGGCCCTGTGCAAGGGACGCGGTTTTGTGTACGCCGGCTCGGAGATCTACGGCGGCCTTGCCAATACCTGGGATTACGGTCCGCTGGGCGTGGAGTTTAAGAACAATGTCAAGGCAGCTTGGCGCAAAAAGTTTGTGCAGGAGTCCCCGTACAATGTTGGTCTGGATTCTGCCATCCTGATGAACCCCATGACCTGGGTTGCATCCGGCCATGTCGGCGGCTTTTCCGATCCGCTCATGGACTGCAAGGACTGCAAGACCCGTCATCGCGCCGACCAGCTCATCGAGGAGGCCACGGGCGAAAACCCGGCCGGCTGGTCCAACGAGCAGATGATGCAGTATATCAACGAGCATCAGATCGCCTGCCCGAACTGCGGCGGCCATAACTTTACCGATATCCGCCAGTTCAACCTCATGTTCAAGACCTTCCAGGGCGTCACCGAGAACGCCAAGAACGAGATCTATCTGCGCCCGGAGACCGCACAGGGCATCTTCGTCAACTTCCAGAATATCCAGCGCACCACCCGCAAGAAGGTCCCCTTTGGCGTCGGCCAGGTCGGTAAGTCCTTCCGCAATGAGATCACCCCGGGCAACTTCACCTTCCGTACCCGTGAGTTTGAGCAGATGGAGCTGGAGTTCTTCTGCAAGCCGGGCACGGACCTTGAGTGGTTCGCCTACTGGAAGGACTACTGCCACAACTGGCTGCTGTCGCTGGGCATGAAGGACGAGAACCTGCGCCTGCGCGACCACGACCCGGAAGAGCTGTCGCACTACTCCAATGCAACCACCGACATTGAGTTCCTGTTCCCGTTTGGCTGGGGCGAGCTGTGGGGCATTGCAGACCGCACCGACTTCGACCTGACCCAGCACCAGAAGACCTCGGGCGTTTCGATGGAGTACTTCGACCAGGAGGCCAACGAGAAGTATATCCCCTACGTCATCGAGCCGTCGCTTGGCGCCGACCGCGTTGCGCTGGCCTTCCTGTGCGACGCCTACGACGAGGAGGTCGTCGGCCAGGACAAGAACGGCAAGGACGACGTGCGCACCGTCCTGCGCCTGCATCCGGCGCTTGCGCCGTTCAAGGCTGCCGTCCTGCCGCTGTCCAAGAAGTTGACCGCGCAGGCCATGCCGGTCTGGGAGAAGCTGTCCAAGAAGTTCAACGTCGACTTCGATGACGCCGGCTCGATCGGCAAGCGCTACCGCCGCGAGGACGAGATCGGCACGCCGTACTGCATCACGGTTGACTTTGAGACCGAGCAGGATGGCTGTGTGACCGTCCGCGACCGCGATACGATGGAGCAGGAGCGCGTCAAGATCGACGATCTCACCCATTATCTGGCAAAGAAGATCGCATTCTAATAAAAAATGCAAAAAGCTGGCAGGTCTTGCGCCTGTCAGCTTTTCTATTTGGGGACGGGCCATAAATGTGCAGCGGGATGAGTAATCCGCGGAAGTTTGGCGCATGCTACCTCCGGAAAGGAAGTGGACGCCCCATGTTTCAGCACAAGAAAGAATTTTTACACCCGGTGCGCGTCGAGCGCGCCAATCCGCGCTATGCCGCCATGCTGCAAGAGCAACTCGGCGGCGCCAACGGTGAGCTCAAAGCCGCCATGCAGTACCTGTCGCAGTCATTCCGCATCCAGAACCCCGAGATCAAAGACCTGTTCCTGGACATTGCCTCGGAGGAACTGTCCCACATGGAAATGGTCGCCCAGACCATTTCCATGCTCAACGGGCATACGCTGGACGCGGCGCATGCGGCGGGCGAACTGGAGACCCATGTTATGCTGGGCCTGTCGCCCGGCCTAATGAATGCCTCGGGTTACTCATGGACAGCGGATTATGTCTCGGTGACAGGCGACCTGTGCGCCGACCTATTATCCAATATCGCGTCCGAACAGCGGGCTAAGGTAATGTATGAGTATCTTTACCGTCAGATTGATGACAAATACGTCAAGGAGACGATCGATTTCCTGCTCAACCGCGAGGAGGCGCACAACGCCCTGTTCCGTGAAGCCTTCAACAAGGTGCGCGACACCGGATCCAACGTCAGCTTTGGCGTGACACGAGACAGCCGCCTGTATTTTGACCTCAACGATTCGGACAAGAAGGGTGACTGCTGCTGCGGCGATACGGTCGGCACACAGCCGGTCGGTTTTGAGCGGTCGGACTGTGGATGCAGACAATGACGGAAGGGAAAAAAGAGACGGACGCAGTAGTCCGTCTCTTTTTTGCGGTTATTCGTCCACCTCAGGCACGGGCGGCGCATTTTCATCCAGCCGCTTTTCCCACAGATAGTGCCGGGTCTCCTTGACGATGACGCCGGACAGCAGCAGGACCGAAACCAGGTTCGGAAAGGCCATCAGGCCGTTCATCAGGTCGGAGAAGGTCCAAATGACGCCAAGATCGGCCACCGCGCCGTAGAACAGCACGGCGAGGAAGAGGATGCGGTAGGGCGTCACGCGCTTCGCGCCAAATAGATAGGTCACGCAGCGCTCTCCGTAGTAGGACCAGCCCAGGATGGTGGTAAAGGCGAAGATGGACAGTGCGATAGCCAGCACATAGCTGCCCACGTAGGGAAGCTGGGCAAACGCGATCTGGGTCAGCGCATCGTCTGCGGCGTTGGTGTAGAGTTCGGGCAAGCGCAGCTGGGAGGATACGATGACGATACCGGTCACGGCGCACACGACGACCGTGTCCCAGAAGGTGCCGGTCATGGAGACCATCGCCTGGCGGACCGGGTTCTTGGTCTGGGCCGAGGCCGCAGCGATGGGGGCCGTGCCCAGGCCGGACTCATTGGAAAACAGGCCGCGCGCGACGCCATACTTGCAGGCAATCATCATGGCAGAGCCCAGGAAACCGCCGGCCACAGATTGGAGAGAGAATGCCGAGGTCACGATGGTGTACAGGGCGGGCAGCAGGAAATGGCGGTTCAAAAACAGGATACATGCCGCCCCCACAATATAGAACAGCGCCATGAACGGCACGAGCTTTTCGCAGACGCGCGAGATCTGCTTGACGCCGCCCAGGATGACGACGGCGGTCAGCACAGTGACGACCGCGCCCGAGATGGCGGGATCAATCCCGAACGAGGTGCGGATGACGTCGGTGATGGCATGGGACTGCACCGTGCAGCCCGCGCCGAAAGTCGCCAGCACGGCAAAGACCGCAAAGAGGACGGCCAGCCACTTGATGCCCAGGCCGCGCTCGATTGTATACATGGGGCCGCCGGCCATCGAGCCATCCTTAAGCCGCACACGGTATTTGACCGACAGCAGCGATTCGGCGTACTTGGTGGAGATGCCGAACACGCCGGTCATCCAGCACCAGAACACCGCGCCCGGCCCGCCCAGGGCCACCGCCGTCGAGACGCCGACGATATTGCCCGTACCGATGGTCGCGGCCAGCGCGGTCGCCAGCGCGCCGAACTGCGAGATGTCGCCGCTTGCCCCCTCGTCGGCCTTGGCGGACATCCGGATGGCCCGGAACGTGTGCCGTTGGATGAACCGCAGGCGGAATGTCAGGAATAAATGCGTCCCAAACAGCAGCACGATCATGGGAGCGCCCCAGATGAGATCGCGCAGCCAGGAGATTGCATTGGCCAAAAACATGATAGATTTACCCTTTCTTTTTCAGAACGTACCCCGTTCTTTTTTTGGTTGCGTGATAGCGGTTTTTATTATACCATAACCGGCGTGTTCTGTGCAAAAAAACTTTGCTATCCGGAGAAAAAATGAAAGGGAACGGCGGTAAGATTGCGGAGTGAGGGAGGAATGAAAAAATATTTTTTATTTAAGAGATAAAAACAGAAAAATTTTTGGATACGATAGGAAAAATCAGAGGGTAAAAGAAAGATTTTGCGAGGTCAGATGCGGTGCGCGTGCCGGCTGTCTTGCGGCGAAACCGTGCCGATGGTATCATAGAGGAAACTGTAGCGGGCGCGAAGGGCGCCCGCCTGTCCCAAAATAACGGCCGTATCGGCCCGGATGCAAAGAGGTGTGACATGGAAACAAACCGGTATCTCATTGACTTTTACAATCATTATGACGAGGACAGCCGTTTGACGCAGCAGCATGGGGCGGTGGAGTTTTTTACCACCTTGCACTACATCAAGCGGTATATCTGCCCTGGGGATCGCGTGCTGGAGATCGGCGCAGGTACGGGGCGCTATTCGCATGCGCTGGCCCGGCAGGGATATGCCGTAGATGCAGTGGAGCTGGTAGCGCACAATATCGAGCGGTTCCGGCAGAATACACAGCCCAACGAGCAGGTCACAATTGTGCAGGGCAATGCCCTGGATCTCTCGGCGTTTCCGGACGACCGATATGACATTACGCTGCTGCTTGGGCCACTGTACCATCTCTATTGCCAGGAGCACAAGCGGCAGGCGCTGCGGGAAGCAATCCGCGTCACAAAGCCGGGCGGCGTGATCTTTGCCGCCTATGTGATATCGGACGGCTGCCTGGTGGACGAAGGGTTCCGACGGCATACTATTGATGTCGCGGAGTACATACGGGACGGCCTGCTGGACGGGGAAACCTTTGCCGCGCACTCGCAGCCAAAAGACCTGTTTGAGCTGGTGCGCAAGGAGGACGTGGATGCTCTGATGGCGGCTTTTCCGCAGGTTACACGTCTGCACTATGTCGCGTCAGACGGCTGCGCGCTGCTCATGCGGGAGGCGATTGACCGTATGGACGCCGAGGCATTCGGCTTGTATTTGCAGTACCATCTCGCCACGTGTGAGCGGGCCGATTTCGTCGGGCTGACCAGCCATGCGCTGGATATTTTTCGAAAATAAGGGTTAAGTTGCAGAAAAAAACGGCGTGCCAGCCGCGGGAAACGCGATCGGCACGCCGCTTTTTTGTGATGGGTTTACTGCTCGCCGCCCATGAGCTTGACCATGACAGCCTTCTGCGCGTGCAGGCGGTTCTCTGCCTCGTCGAACAGCTCGTTCGCGTGCGCTTCAAAGACCTTGTCGGTGATCTCCTGGCCGCGATAAGCGGGCAGGCAGTGCTGCACCATGGCGCCCTCGCGCGCGGCTGCCATGAGCTCGTCATTGACCTGATAGCCCTGGAAGGCCTTGGCGCGCGCTTCCTTCTCGGCTTCCTGGCCCATCGAAGCCCAGGTGTCGGTGTAGACGACGTCGGCGTTTGCAGCAGCCTCCATCGGGTCGGTCGTGAGCAGGAAGTTCGGGTTGCCCTTTGCGAACTCGAGCACGACCGGGTCGGGCTGATAGCCCTCGGGGCAGGCGACATGCACCTTCATGCCAGTCTTGAGGCCACCGACGATGAGCGAGTTTGCCATATTGTTGCCGTCACCGATGTAGGTCAGCTGGATGCCGTCGAGCGAAGCGTACTTTTCGCGGATGGTCATGAGGTCGGCCAGCACCTGGCAGGGGTGGCAGAAGTCGGTCAGGCCGTTGATGATCGGGATGGATCCGTATTCGGCCAGGTCCTCGACTTCCTTCTGGGCAAAGGTGCGGATCATGATGCCGTCGAGGTAGCGGGACAGCACGCGGGCGGTGTCCTGCACGGGCTCGCCGCGGCCGATCTGCAGGTCGCGGGAGGACAGGAACAGCGCCTGGCCGCCAAGCTGGTACATACCGGTCTCAAACGAGACGCGGGTACGGGTGGAGGACTTCTGGAAGATCATGCCGAGGGACTTGCCCGCGAGCAGCGGATGGGAGATATTGTTCTTCTTTTCATACTTGAGCTGGTCAGCCAGATCGAGGATGGACACGATCTCCTCGGAAGTCAGGTCAAGCAGTTTGAGCAAATGCTTCATAATAGGGTTCCTCTCCTTTTTAATCGCAGAATACAGTTTTCATAACGGCAAGCGCCTCATCCATCTCCTCGTAGGTGATGGTCAGCGGCGGCAGCAGACGCACGGCATTCTTGCCGGCCGTGATGGCGAGCACACCGTGCTCGATGAGCTTGTTTGCGAACGCGCTATGCTGGCCGTCGTCCACGATAATGCCCAGCATGAGACCCATGCCGCGCACACCGTGGATGGACGGGGAGCCCAGCGCCAGGATCTTGTCCTTGAGGTATGCGCCCTTTTCGCGGACCTCGGTCAAGAATTTGTCATCGTTTACGATGGACAGCACGGCGTTCGCCGCAGCGCATACGGTGGGAGAACCGCCGAACGTGGTTGCGTGCGTGCCCGGGCCGAGGACATCGCAGCAGGTTTTGGCAGCCATAACGGCGCCGACCGGCAGGCCGCCGCCCAAGCCCTTGGCCATGGTCACGACGTCGGGCTGGATGCCGTACTGCTGGAAGCAGAACAGCGAGCCGGTGCGGCCGATACCGGTCTGCACCTCGTCGATGATGAGCAGCAGGTCCTTCTCGTCGCACAGCGCGCGGACCGCCTTGACGAAATCCGGGTCCTGCGGCAGGACGCCGCCCTCGCCCTGGATGAGCTCCATCATGATGGCACAGGTCGAGCCGTCCACCTTGGACTTGAGGTCGTCCAGGTCACCTGCGGCTGCATAGTCAAAGCCCTCGGTGAAGGGGAAAAAATAGTCATGAAAGCGCGTCTGGCCGGTGGCCTTGAGCGTCGTGACCGTGCGGCCGTGGAAGGAGTTCCACAGGGTGATGATCTTGCTGCGGCCCTGGCCGTACTTGTCAAAGCTGTACTTGCGGGCCAGCTTGATCGCGCCCTCGTTGGCCTCTGCGCCCGAGTTCGCAAAGAAGACCTTGCCCATGCCGGTGGCGGTGACCAGCGTCTTTGCGGTCTGCACCATGGGCGCGGTCGTGAACAGGTTGGACACGTGCATGAGCTTGTGGATCTGCTCCTCGATGGCGTGGGTCAAAACCGGGTGATTGTAGCCTAAGCAGTTGACGCCGATGCCCGAGGCCAGGTCGATATAGCGCTTGCCCTCGACGTCCCAGAGCTGTGCGCCCTGGCCGTGATCGAGCGCGATGGGAAAGCGGCCGTAGGTGGGCATGACATACTGCTGTTCTTGTGATTTGAGTTCCTGATAAGTCATAGATGATCCCTTCTATCATGAGAGATGGGTGAGGTCGTTCTGGGGATGATTGGAAAGAGAACGACAATTTAGTTGATTTTTTCTCGTGAAAGATCGAAAAAATCAAGAAGGAGTTTCGCCGCCTGCGGACGGCGACCAGGCTGCGCGCCTGGACTGCGCCGGGTCGCAGACCCGGACCCGCTTGTCGCCCACTCGTTTTATTCGCGCTCGGCGCGAGAACAAGGATAGTGACCTACGGGCTTTGGGCGGGAGTTCCTTTAGATAAACATGGTGCCGACGCCGTCGTCGCTGAGCAATTCGATCAAGATGGAGTGCTTAACACGGCCGTCCTGAATGTTGGCACGTTCGACGCCCTTACGGATGGCCTCGACGCAGCAATCGACCTTGGGAATCATGCCGCCCGAGATGACGCCGTCGCGGATGAGAGCCGGGACTTCGGAGACCTTCAGGCGGGTCAGCAGGGTGCTTTCGTCTTTGGGGTCACGCAGCAGGCCGCGCACATCGGTCAGCAGGATAAGCTTCTTGGCGCCCAGCGCGATGGCCAGCTTTGCCGCAGCGGTATCGGCGTTGATGTTGTAGTTGGTGTCGTCGTCGATGCCCTGTGCAACGGTGGACACGACCGGGATGTAGCCGCGTGCCAGCACGTCGATGACCGGCTGGGGATTGACCTCAACAATGTCGCCGACATAGCCATAATCGGTGCCTTCCTCATCGGTCATGCGCTTGGCGCGGAACATGCCGCCGTCCATGCCGCCCAGACCGATGCCCTGACCGCCTGCATGCTCGAGTAGGGTGACGAGGTCTTTGTTGACCTTGCCGCACAGGATCATCTGAACGATGTCCATGGTTTCGCGGTCGGTGTAGCGCAGGCCGTTGACAAAGCGGGATTCCTTGCCGATCTTTTTGAGCATTTCCGAGATCTCGGGGCCGCCACCGTGAACGACAACCACGCGCACGCCGACGAGCGAGAGCAGAACGATGTCGTGAATGACAGCATCCTTGAGTTCTTCGTTGATCATGGCGTTGCCGCCGTACTTGACGACAACCGTCTGACCGTAATATTCCTGAATGTAGGGAAGGGCTTCGACCAGTACGTTTGCGCTGGTAGCCGGATCAAGATGATTCATCGCTGTATTCTCCTTAGGTGCGGTAATCGCCGTTGATTTTGACGTAATCGTAGGTCAGATCGCAGCCCCAAGCGGTGACCGAAGCGTCACCAGCGTGCAGGGTAACGTCGATTAAGACTTCGTCCTCGAGCAGAACCTTCTTTGCAATCTCCTCGTCAAAGTCGAGCGCACGGCCAGCCTTGCACACAGCGACCGCACCGGCCTTGGAAGAGAAGGACACGTCAACGGTTTCGGGATCGAATTCCTCACCCGAATAGCCCATCGCGCACAAGATACGACCCCAGTTTGCGTCGGCGCCGAACATAGCAGCCTTGACGAGCGAGGACTTACAGACGGCCTTGGCCAGGCCCTCGGCCGTGGCTTCGTCGGGCGCGCCCGAGACCGTGCAGGTGATGAGTCGGGATGCGCCCTCGCCGTCGGCCGCGATCTTGCGTGCCAGCGTGATGCAGACCGCCTCGAGGGCTTCATAGAATGCCTGGCCGTCTGCACTGTCAGCGTCTGCGATCTTGCCGTTGCCAGCCATGCCATTGGCCAGGATACAGCAGGTGTCGTTGGTCGAGGTATCACCGTCGACCGAGACACGGTTAAAGGACTTCTGAACGGCTTTGAGCAGCATGGCTTGCAGCAGATCACCGTCGACTGCGCAGTCGGTGGTCAAAAAGCACAGCATGGTGCCCATGTTGGGGTGGATCATGCCCGAGCCCTTGCAGATACCGCCCAGATGGCAGGTCTTGCCGCCTGCCGTGAACGAGACGGCAACCGTCTTAGGTACGGTGTCGGTCGTCATAATGGCGTTGGCTGCCGCATCCGAGCCGTCCGGGGTCAGCGTGATGGTGTGCAGGTTTTCCTCGATGCACTCGATATTGATACGCTGGCCGATGACACCGGTCGAGCAGACAATGACGTCATCAACCGGGATATCCAGCAGCTTGGCACAGGCCGCTGCCTCGCGCTGGGCATTCTCCATGCCGTCGGGCGCGCAGGCATTGGCGTTGCCCGAGTTGACGATGACCGCCTGTGCGGTTCGGTTTGCCAGATGGTCGCGGGTCACCTGAATGGGCGAAGCTTTGACGCGGTTTTTGGTATAGACAGCGGCGGCGGTGCAGGGGACTTCGGAGAAGATGACCGCAGTGTCGTCCTTCTGGGACGAAGCCTTGATGCCGCAGCGGGTTGCGCCGGCGGAAAAGCCCTGCGCGGCCGTCACGCCGCCCGAGATGATTTCATACATAGAGGGGACCTCCTTTACAGGGTAAGCCCGGTGGTCTCGTCCAGGCCGAGCATGAGATTCATATTTTGAACGGCTGCACCCGACGCACCCTTGCCGAGGTTGTCGAACAGTGCGGTGACGATGGTCTGCGAGCGGTGACCGTGCACGTACAGGGTCAGGCTGTCGCGGCCTGAGAAGGTGTTGGCCGAGAGCATGGGCGTGCCCTCGCCGAGCGGGGCCACCTTGACCAGCTTCTGGCCGGCATAGTGCGCGCTGAGCGCCTGCCATACGATGTGTTCGTTCTGCCCGGGCAGCATGACCGTGGTCGCCATGCCCTTGTAGTAGTCGTCAACGACCGGGCAAAAGACAGGGGGGACAGAAAGGCCGCACACCTTCTGCATTTCGGGCAGGTGCTTGTGCTGCAGATTGAGCCCATAGATGCGCGGGGCATATAGGTCGGGCGTCTTGTCCTCGGCCTCGTACGACGCAATCATTTTCTTGCCGCCGCCCGAGTAGCCAGTGAGCGAGAAGCAGGTGAGTGCGTCGGTCGCGGACAGCACGCCGTGTGCAACCAGCGGGTAGACCGAGGCGATAAAGCCGGTGGCATGACAGCCGGGGTTTGCCACACGGGTGGAAGTCTGGATGGCTGCACGGTGATCGTCCGACAGCTCGGGGAAACCGTACGCCCAGCCGTCTGCTGTGCGGTGCGCGGTGGATGCGTCAATGACGCGGGTGTGATCGTTTTCGATCAGAGAGACGGCCTCCCGTGCCGCCGCGTCGGGCAGGCACAGGAACACGATGTCGGCTGCATTCAAGAACTTGCGGCGTTCTTCGGTATCTTTGCGTTTCTCTTCGTCGATCAGCAGCAGCTCGAGGTCGTCACGCGCGCCCAGACGCTCATAGATTTGCAGGCCGGTGGTGCCTTCCTTGCCGTCGATGTAAATTTTGGGGCGCATCAGTTTTCGCCTCCCTGAGCCGCGAGAAAGTCCTCGATGACCTTGAGCTGACGTGCGACCTCATCGGGAGCCGGGCCGCCGATCGAGCGGCGCTCGCGCACGCAGGTCGACAAGTCGATTGCGTGGTATACATCGTCCTCGAACATGGGGGTGACTGCCTTGTACTCGTCCAGAGACAGGGTATCCAGCGTCTTGTTATGCTCGATGCAGTAGTGCACCAGCGTGCCGGTTGCCTTATAGGCATCGCGGAAGGGCATGCCCTTCTTGGTCAGATAGTCGGCGCAGTCGGTCGCGTTGATAAAGCCGCGCTTTGCTGCGTTCTTCATGTTTTCGGTCAGCACGGTCATGGTGCGGAACATGGGCGCGATGACGCGCAGGCAGTTCTTGACCGTATCGATGGCGTCAAAGGTCGCTTCCTTGTCCTCCTGCATGTCCTTATTATAGGCAAGCGGGATAGCCTTCATAAAGGTCAGAAGGGTCATGAGCGAGCCATAGACACGGCCGGTCTTGCCGCGGATGAGCTCGCAGATATCCGGATTCTTCTTCTGGGGCATAATGGATGAGCCGGTCGAGTAGGCGTCGTCCAGCTCAATGAACTTAAACTCCCACGAGCACCAGGCGATGACTTCCTCGGACAGGCGGGACAGATGCATCATCAGGATCGAGAGGTCGGCGCACAGCTCAATGCAGTAGTCGCGGTCGGATACGCCGTCGAGCGAGTTGTCCATGACGGCCGAGAAGCCAAGCTGTTCGGCAACGAAGGCGCGGTCGATGGGGTAGGTTGTACCGGCCAACGCGCCCGAGCCGAGCGGGAGCGCATCCATACCCGAAAGGCAGTCGTCCAGACGGCGCACGTCGCGCTTTAACATATTGGCGTAAGCCATGAGGTGATGGGCGAAGGTGATGGGCTGGGCGCGCTGCAGATGGGTGTAGCCCGGCATGACCGTCTCCAGATGCTGGGATGCGACCTCGCACAAGGCGTGCATGAAGTCGAGCACCAGTGCGCGGATTTCTCCAATTTCACGGCGGACATACAGGCGCATGTCGAGCGCAACCTGGTCGTTTCTCGAGCGCGCGGTGTGCAGGCGCTTGCCTGCGTCGCCGATGCGCTCGGTCAGGATCTGCTCGTTTGCCATGTGGATATCCTCATAGAGCTCGGGCGAGAAGTGGATCTTGCCCGCCTCGATGTCTGCGAGGATGCCGGTTAGGCCCTCGATGATCTTGTGTACGTCCTCCTGCGGGATAATGCCCTGGCGGCCGAGCATGGTCGCGTGTGCAATCGAGCCCTGGATGTCCTCGGCGTACATCCGGCAGTCGAACATCACAGAGGAATTAAAATCGTTGACAACGGCGTCGGTCTCCTTCTGGAACCGGCCGGCCCACATTTTAGCCATAGTTGAAAAGCCTCATTTCATCAGCATAGAAGTTGGGTTCATGGCAATCAAACGGGGCGAGTTTCCTCGCCCCGTCTGTTTGCTTGTCAAATTTATTCCACAGAGGGGAAGCCGGCGCCGGTCTTTTCCTGAAGCGCCAGATCGTTCATCGCGCGCACCTTGAGCGGCAGGCCGAACAGGTTGATAAAGCCGGCCGAATCCGCCTGGTTGTAGGAATGGTCCTCGCCAAAGGTGGCGATGTCTTCCGAGTACAGCGAGTACGGGGAGGTGACAGAGGCCGGGATGATGTTGCCCTTATACAGCTTGAGCTTGACATCGCCGGTCACGGTCTCCTGGGTGGAGGTGACGAACGCGCTCATGGCCTTGCGCAGGGGGGTGTACCACTGGCCGTTGTAGACCAGGTCGGCGAACTTGAGCGCGAGCTGCTGCTTATAGTGCTGGGTCTCCTTGTCCAGGGTGATCTCCTCAAGCTTCTGATGCGCCGCGTACAGGACGGTGCCGCCCGGGGTCTCATAGACGCCTCTGGACTTCATGCCGACCAGCCGGTTCTCGACGATATCCAGGATGCCGCAGCCGTTCTCGCCGCCGAGCTTGTTGAGCGTTTTGATGACAGAGACAGTGTCCATCTCCTCGCCGTTGACAGCGGTGGGCACGCCCTTTTCAAAGTGGATGGTGACATAGGTCGGGGCGTCGGGCGCCTGCTCGGGCGAGACGCCGAGCTCCAGGAAGCCGGGCTTGTTGAGGGGCGCCTCATTTGCCGGGTCCTCGAGGTCCAGGCCCTCGTGGGACAGGTGCCACAGGTTTTTGTCCTTGGAGTAGTTGGTCTCCTTGTTAATCTTGAGGGGGATGTTGTGCTTTTCGGCGTACTCGATCTCCTTCTCACGGCTGTTGAGTTCCCAGAAACGCCAGGGTGCGATGATGTCCATGTGCGGGGCAAAGGCCTTGATGGCCAGCTCGAAGCGCACCTGGTCGTTGCCCTTGCCGGTGCAGCCGTGGCAGATGGCGTC
>NBJMC04202__coassemble_1364_pt1 | contig 36188 bp, 34 predicted proteins | sample NBJMC04202__metabat2_low_PE_039 | metagenome-assembled genome bin NBJMC04202 | reverse complement strand
TACAATAGAAATATGAGATAATCTTCCCAGGAGGAGACCGCTATGGATATTTCATTGCTGGAAAAACAGGCCTTTTGGCCGCACCTAACGCCTTCAGAACAACAGCGCATCCGCGACCACGTGCTGTCCTCCCACTTTTCCGCCGGCGAGGCCATCAAGCTCGGCGGGAATAACTGCATCGGCCCGCTGTTCGTCGTGCACGGCATCTTGCGTGTCTATCTTCTGAGCGCCGACGGCCGCGAGGCCACGATCTACCGGCTGCGGCAGGGCGACGCGTGCATGCTCTCGGCCTCCTGTATGCTCTCGGCCATCACCTTTGACGTACAGATCGACGCCGAGACCGACTGTGACCTGCTCATCATCCCAACGACGCTCTTTGCCGACCTGATGTCACACAATCTTTACGTGGAAAATTACGTCTACCGCAACAGCAGCGAGCGCCTGTCCGACCTGATCCAGGCGGTCGAGCGCATGTTTTTCCTGACCCTGCGCCAGCGGATTGCGGCCTTTCTCATCGACGAGTCGGCCACGAACGGCACCGACCGCCTGACGCTCACCCAGGAGCAGTTGGCCCGCGCCATCGGCTCCGCCCGCGAAGCGGTCAGCCGCAGCCTCAAACAGCTTGCCCAATCGGGCAGCATCGAGGTCTCCCGCGGCGGTATCCGCATCCTGAACAAAAGCCTGCTGTATGCCGAACTGGAACAGGCCTGACCCTACCTGCTAACCACAATCTGCAAATAAAAAAACGCCCCGAAGGGCGTTTTTTATTTGCAGTCTTTATGCGTTGCGCAGCATCTCCTCGAGCTGGTCGCGGGCGTGCAGGCCGACTGCGCGCTGCACTTCCCGGCCATCCTTGACCACAACGAGCGTCGGGATGCTCATAACGCGGAAACGCTGTGCCAGCTCGGGCTCCTCGTCTACGTTGACCTTGCCTACGTTCAGTCCATCTGCCGCCATCTGGTCAATGATCGGGCCCTGGCGCTGGCAGGGGCCGCACCAAGTCGCCCAAAAGTCCAACAGCACCGGGCTGCCGGCATTTACAACTTCCTGCTCAAAATTCTGCTTGGTAATCTGCTTTGCCATAATAAAATCGACTCCTTTTCGAGATTCGGATCCCTTGGGATCGCGGTTGATATATCTTTGAATCAGTGTTCTCTTATGTTGGTATGAGTATACCAAATGCTGCGCGCATTCTCTGTGATTAGGTCACAGTTGCGGATGGCGTTTGCGGTAGTCGCGGACATACTGGATCGCCGACAGGCCGGCCGTCATGCCGTCGTGCGCCGCCTTTGCGACTTGCAGCATGCCGCCGGTACAGTCCCCCGCGGCGAATAGGCCCGGCAGGGCGGTCTGCATCGCGGCATCCACCTTGACGTTGCCCTGGTCGTCGAGCGCCGCGCCAATGCGCCGCGCAATCTCGCTGCCGCCGGCCGTGCCGAGCGCCAGGAACAGCCCGTCGATTGGCAGCTCCGTGCCGTCTGTAAAGCGCACCCCTGTGACCTGCTCATCCCCCAGGACGGCTGCAACCGGCCGCTCATCCAGCGGATAGGGGCAAGGGCGGCTGAACGTTTTGGGCGCGCCGCCCGTCAAGATTGTGACCGAGCCAGCCATGCCGAGTTCTTCGGCCTCGCTCAGCGCAAAGTCGCCGCTGCCCAGCACCGCCACTTTCTTGCCGCGGTAAAAGAATGCATCGCACACCGCGCAATAGCTCACGCCTCTCCCGTCCAACTCGCGCAGGCCCGCAATCTGGGGCGCCGCGCGCTTGACGCCGGTCGCAAGAATGACCGCGATGGCCTCATAGGCGCCGTCGGTCGTGGTCACCGTATAGGTATCAAATCCCGAAACGCCCAGCACCTGGGTGCGCACAATGCGCGCGCCCAGCGCCTCGGCCTGGCGTTCTCCCTGCCGGTGCAGATCCACGCCCGGCATAGGGCCAGACCCGTAAAAATTTTCAATGCACTCGGCCTTCTCCAGGGCACCCACGCCCTGCGATAACAAAAGCGGCGCAAGCCCTGCCCGCGCAGCATAAAGCGCGGCCGAAGCCCCCGCCGGGCCCGAACCAATAATAATCAAATTTTCCATAGTCGTCTCACCTGTCTTTTACTCTTCAGCCGCCAATGCGGCAGTATATCGATCCTGACAGGGATATCATACCACAATCGTCTATTTTTGTCCATTCTGCCGGACAGCCTTGCTTGACACTTGAATGACCGCTCAACTATAATAGAACCGTAGAAACTATCTGCCAACGCTAGGAGGCGTTTGATTATATGCTAACTTTGGAACATCTCGCCTGGTCCTTGCCGGACGGAACCGATATCGTGAAAGATATCAGCCTGACCGCCAAGGACGGCAAGTTAATCGTTGTGACCGGCCCCAACGGCGGCGGCAAGACATCGCTGGCCAAGCTGATCGCCGGCCTGCACACCCAGACCGCGGGCAAAATCATCTTCAACGGCCAGGATATCTCTGCCCTGGATATCACCGAGCGTGCCAAACTCGGCATTGCTTATGCCTTCCAGCAGCCCGTGCGCTTTAAGGGGCTGACCGTCCAGGATCTGCTGGAAATCGCGGCAGGTCATGCGCTCAGCGAGGATGACCTGTGCGACCTGCTCGGTCAGGTCGGCCTGTGTGCCGACGAATACATCGGCCGTGAGCTGGATTCCGGCCTGTCAGGCGGTGAAATGAAGCGTGTCGAGATCGCTTCGGTGCTCGCGCGCCGCGCGCCGCTGTGTATCTTTGACGAGCCTGAGGCCGGCATCGACCTGTGGAGCTTTGCCCGCCTAGTCGAAACCTTCCAGAACCTGCGCGCCACACGGCAGAGCACCCTGCTCGTCATCTCGCACCAGGAGCGCATCCTGTCGATCGCTGACGAGATCATTGTCATTGCCGATGGTTTGGTCCGTCAGGCTGGCCCGCGCGCGCTCGTGTTACCCATGCTGCTGGCCGATGAGTCCACGCCGCGCTGCCCGCTTGGAAAGGAGCGTGCATCTGTATGAACAATATCACCGAACAGCTTCTGCGCCTGGTCGCTGACTTCAAAGGCTCATTCCAGGGCGCGTTCAATATCCGCGAGGACGGCCAGTGCGCCGGCCGCCAGTCGTCCGAACACATCAAAATCACCTCCAAGACCGACGGCAAGCCCGGGCTCGACATCCATATCGATGCGGGCACGCAGGGCGAAACCGTCTACATCCCGGCCTGCGTCACCCACAGTGATGTGGATGACCTGGTATACAATGACTTTTATGTCGGCGCAGGTGCGGACGTCGTGATCGTCGCCGGCTGTGGCGTACATGCCGACAACGAGGGCGAAGCCCGCCACAATGGTATCCACCGCTTTTTCCTGGAGCCGGGTTCGCACGTACTCTATCAGGAAAAACACATCGGTACTGGAATTGGCAGCCTCAAGCGCATTGACCCCATCACCGATATCTATCTGAAGGAAAATGCAGTGCTTGAGATGGATACGGTGCAGCTGCGCGGTGTGGATGTGTCCGAGCGCCGGACCACCGGCAAGCTCGACCGCGGCGCGAAGCTCATCATCCGCGAGCGCATCTTGACCGACGGCAATGAGTGGGCCAAGACCACCTTTGACGTGGCGCTGGACGGCGAGGACTGCTCGGCCGATGTCGTCTCGCGCTCGGTCGCCAAGGGCGAGTCTTACCAGGAGTTCATTTCTTCCATCCACGGCAACAACCGCTGCTACGGCCATTCGTCGTGTGACGCCATCCTGGCAGAGCACGGCCGTGTCAACGCGCAGCCCGCGCTGGAGGCCGCGCATCTGGATGCACAGCTCATCCATGAGGCCGCGATCGGCAAGATTGCCGGCGAGCAGCTGCTCAAGCTGCAAACGCTGGGCCTGACCGCCGAACAGGCCGAGGAACGCATCATCGAAGGTTTCCTGAAATAAGCAAAAAACACCGCAGTTCAGAGGGCTGCGGTGTTTTTTTGCTTGCTTACAGGTGAAACCGCCGTGCAGCCTCCTCACGCATATATCGGTGGAAAAACAGCAGCAACACGACCAAGGTCACAAAGCAGCCAATGGCACAGATCATGCTGGGCAAGACGACCGGGACCTGATCCAGCCACACCAGCACGAGCGGCAGCAGCCATCCCAGAACGGCCAGCACAACGATCCACCCAACTGCATCCACCATAGGGACATGCAGGATAAGTTTGAGCAGCACGAGCGCACCAACCGTTCCTATGAGCAGGATGGGCACGACCCATCCAACAGACCAGGCGCTCCATCCGGTGCCGACATCCCACAGCACCGATAGCACACAAAACAGCAAGGCCTGCGCTGTCAAATTCTGCATCAGCAGCCTGCGCCTGGAAATGCCAATCAGGATGGACAGCCAGGCGCACAGGGCTGAGGCGATGACGAAATACGGCCATTTGCTTGCCGGATGCCATACGCTCTCGACCTGCAGGCAGCACAGCACGACCGCCACGACACAGAGAGTGACAATCCGCCTTGCGATCTGCGCACGCCGGTGCGGCGCCACAACCTGCGGAAACATCTCGCTTTCCGGCTCGGGCTCACCTTCCAGCTTGCCCTTGCACAGCGGGCAGCAGCGCTTGCTGCCCGCGATCCGAACTTTGCACAGTGGACAGTACTGCATTATCTCTCCTCCCCGTACATGGTATTGCTGCGGACCTCCAACGCAATCCCGTCCTGGGTCAGCCGGCCAAAGAAGCGGCGGATGACAGCCGGGTCGCGCATGGTCGTCGTAAAGCCCAAATGCAGCTGGTCCGCATAGCTGCACGTGCACAGCTGCAGTGCGTCTGTTCCGACAAATACGCCAAATCCCTTTACATAGCGCCCAACCTCTTCTGGCAGCTGGAATTTTCCAATGTTGGACAGCGCTGCGGTCTCCCCGGCGTCGGAGATCAAGCCGGAGACGTGCAGCACCGGGTATTTTAAAAACAGCGGAATCGGGCGCAGCAGAAAGTTATGTTCCAGCGCCGCCAGGCTGTTGAGCCGTGCCGCCAGGTTCTCGGCGGTCAGTTCCCGCTTGAACGCGCGCGCAACGCTATCCAAAATATCGGAAAATGCGCCGCTCTCCTGGTCAAAGGCATAGCTTGCGCGGATAATGCTGAAAAAATTGCGCGCCGTGTGGGACGGAAAATAACTGCGCAGGTCGACGGGGACGGTCAGCACAACGGGCTTCTTGCGGTCCCGCACGTACATCCCCCCGTAAATGGCCTCGAACAGGGCGGCGGCGAGGTAAACCGTCAGCGTCGCATCATACCGGTGCGCTGCATCCAGCGCCTGCCGAACGCTGCATACCCCCTCAAAAACCTTGAGCGTCTTCCCGCGCTGGGGCAGGCGATAGGCCCGCCGTTTTTTCTGGGCCTTTGTGCTGCGCGCATCCGACTTATAGTACTTTTGAAACCCGTCCTCCATGCGCTCATCCAGCGCTGCGCGCTGCGGCTGCCGCACAGCCAAGTCGTGCGCCGCCGCGACATACTCAGTCACCAGGGTCTGCATGATCTCGATGGCGCCTGCACCGTCGGCAATGACATGAAACACGTCCAGGTTGATCTTATTCTTCCAATAACTGACTTCAAACAGCGAGGACCGGCTATCCTCATAGAGCGGCGCGCAGGGCGGCGCATGCTCCGGCACGACACGGGCGCGCCGCTCGGTCTGCTCCAGGTAATACCAGAACACGCCGCGCCGCAGCACGGTACGCAGGTTGGGATACTGCTCGGCCGTACGGTCCAGCGCACCCTGGAGCACAGCCGGCTCGACCGGCTGGGTCAGCTCGCAGGTCAGTCGGAAGACCGCCGTGTCCGCCCCGTGAACCGTCGGCGGGAAAATTTTGGCCGCGTTATCCAGGCGGTACCAGTCCGGCTTGTCCGATTGTCGCTTGCGCATGCAGTATCATCTCCTAAAAACTCTCGAATCTGCGCATAAGCGCGCTGTACCGGTGCAAAATGTGCGGGCAGCGAAAAGAAGCCGTGCAGAGCGTCCGGCATCCGGTAAAGCCGTACCTCAGCCCCCGCGCGGGCCAGCGCCGCGGCGTATGCTTCGCCTTCGTCGCGCAGCGGATCATATTCGGCTGTGATGACCAGGGTGCGCGGCTGCCGGGTCAAGTCGCGCATGAGCAGGGGCGCAAAATAGGGGTTTTGCATGGCCGCGGCGTCTTCCCCCGCATATAGCCGCATAAATTCCTCTACCCGGCGCGCAGTCAGCAGATAGCCGTGCCCATTTTCGCGCACCGAGTCAAAGGGAGAATCGGGCGAATGATCCGCCGCCGTTGCGGGATAGATCAGGATCTGCTGGCCGACCGTAAACTCCCCGCGGTCGCGCGCCATGAGCGACACCGCCGCCGCCAAGTTGCCGCCCGCGCTGTCCCCAATGAGCACGATATCCTGCGGATGGACCCCGAACTGCTCGGGATGCTGATAGACCGCCCGCGCTGCCGCGTAGCAGTCCTCCAGGCCGACGGGAAACGGGTGCTCAGGCGCGCGCCGGTATTCAACCGAGGCAATGGGGCAGCCGGTCGCCTTGGCAAGCCGCCGGCATACTTGATTGTAGGTATCCACGCTCTCAAATACCCAGCCGCCGCCGTGGAAAAACAGCAGCAGCTGGCTGCTGTCTGCCTTCCCCGGCGCGCGGTACAGCCGCACACGGATGGCGGCGCCGTCAACCGACTGGATCTTGTGATCCCACAGGTGGTAGAGCGGGGCAATCGGCGGCGCTTTGAGATTGTAAAGCACGCGCTCAATCTTATAGACCTTTTCCAGGTCGGCCGCTGCGGGATAGGACAGCAGTCTGAGCGCCGTGCGCATACGTTTATTAATTGCCACTAAGATTCATTCCTTTTTTGTTCTCGCATCCAAACACATTTTCTTCTTTCTCTATCCTATCATATTCCGTCCAAATTGTCATGCAAAAAAAGGATTTTTCCGCAGATTCCCGCCACCATTCCGACTAAAATCTTTTGCATTCTGGCGTTTATCTTGCCCATCTATCCCTGTGATCTCTCCGGTCCTCCATTTTGGTATATTAACATTTGTTAATCTTTTTCAGTACTTTTCTCATCTTTCGCCGTCCTTTCGTTGTATTCTCTAACTATTCCCACTCTGCTTTTCAGATTATCGCTCCAATTTTCACAAAATCATCCTTTATTTCGCCCTTAAAATCGTGTACCGTATCTTCTCTTTTCTCTTGCAACAGATACAAAAAATCGTTATAATATAGATATAGTACCCATTTAAATCCATTTTTTAAAAACCATGGAGGTTCCTTATGCATCGGTTCCATCCAAGACTCAAGTTCTCCCTGCTGCAAGCAGATGCGCAGCGTCTGGGCCGTGTGGTCCTTGCGGCGCTTGTTCTGGTGGTTGCGCTGGCCGGGATCTCGTTTTGGCAGTTCAACCGACAGATGTATCAGGCCGTTTATGAACAGAATATGGAAAATGTCGGCCAGTTGTCCGGGTACTTCATCCAGGCGTTCCGCACAAAGCTGGAATCCTGCTTCCAGACCCTGGAAAACACTGAGACTTTAATTATTCCCCGGGAAAATCTGCTCGAAGACCAAGTTTTTGACCAATTGCAGGCTCTGACGCGGTCTACCGGCTTTTCCGTCCTCGGCGTCATAGATATGTCCGGCAATCTGCGCGCCACCAACGGCCGGCTGACCAACGTCGACGGCACGACCTTTTTTGATCAGGTCATATCCGGAAATCGCTATATTTCAGATGTATTCCCCGGCGACGACACGGACACCAAAGACAAACTGCTGCTCGCGGTCCCGCTGTATCTTGACGGCGAGATCGCCGGTGCGCTCTACGGTCGGTATCTCATGGACGATATCATCAGCGCCGTCGAGTTCAACAGCGAGAGCAACTGCTATTTCCAGATCATCGACAGCAACGGGCAGTATATCACCCGCTCGAACAGTGGAAATGTCTGGTCCGATGGAGTCAGCGATATCTGGACCGAAATCGACCGGTATGATTTCCAAGGTACGACCACCGCAGACGAAATCCGCTCCAACATCACGGCAGGCAAAAGCGGTTCCTTTTACTGTACGTTTCAAGGCGACGGCCGGTATGGCAGCTATCAGCCCATCGGCATCAACCAGTGGTATGTATTTTCCATGCTGCCCGAGCAGGATGTCGTCCAGCACGTGGGGACCATGCGCCAAATCGCGCTGCAAATGCTCGCAGAGGTTGCGCTGTGCCTGATTGTCATTGGGCTTGTGCTGGCCCTATACATGCGGCGTATCTATTATGTGATCCGTGACAAAAATACTTCGCTGGAAATCCATAACCGTTTGTTCCAGCTCATCCTGCAAAAGACCAACGATATTCCTTTTGAGGTCGACCTGCGCCGCCTGGAGCTAACGCTGCACAGTCCGCGCTTCCCCCATGGCAGCCGCACACTCCCCCTGTCGGCCGTCCGCCCATCCGCGCTTGCGGCTTCGTATTCCCTCAGCGAACAGTGCTATAGCACCTACCGTCAGGCATATGAAGACCTGCTGCGCGCAAAAACAGGCACCGAGTGCATCGTCCGCGTACGTTTCCTCGGCAAAATGACCTGGTTTAAAATTCGTCTGCTCGACGTCTACCGTCTGTCCGATGACACCCGGATCGTAGGCGTGTTGGAATACTACGAGGAACAAATGCAGAAGGACCTGGAGATCGAGCGCCGCAAACAGCAGGCCATCCACCTCAGCCAGCGCTCCCAGCATGATTTCCTGACCGGGCTATTCAACCGCGAGACCTTTGAGGAATGGGTCAACGCCTATCTGCGTGAGCCTTCCCCCCAGATGCAAGCCTTCCTCATGCTGGATCTAGATCACTTCAAGGAGATCAACGACACGATGGGGCACACCAAGGGGGACGACGTGCTGCGCGACGTGGCCAAAACGCTGCGCCATCAATTCCGCAAGGACGATATCATCGCCCGGTTGGGCGGCGATGAATTTGTCATCCTGCTCAAAAACCTGGACAGCGATGCTGTCATCGAGCGGCTTGCCGCCTCGCTCAACCGCGCGCTGTGCAGAACCTACACGCAAGATAACATTTCCCTGTCGATCAGTGCCTCCATCGGCATCGCGCGGGCGCCGATCGACGGCACAACCTTTGCCGAGCTCTATCCCAAGGCTGACGCCGCGCTCTATGAAGTCAAGCGCAGCGGCAAAGGCAGCTTCCACATCTATCAGCCGCCATCCCAATGAAAAACGGCTGTCCACCGGAGAACCTCTCCGGATGGGCAGCCGTTTTTTTGATTTTTGATCGCTTTTTATACGCCATTGCGCGGGCATAAATCACGCACACAGCAAATGTCACAGTGCGGTTTCGTCCGCGCCGTGCACACATCACGGCCATGATAGACCAACCGATGGCAAAAGTCGCTGCCCTCCTCGGGCGGGATAATCTTCCAAAGCGCCATCTCCACCTTTTTGGGCTCCTTGATGCCATCGACCAGGCCCATCCGGTTGACCAGGCGGATGCAGTGGGTATCGGTTACAATCGCTGGCTTGCCGAACACGTCCCCCATCACGAGGTTGGCGCTCTTGCGCCCGACGCCCGGCAGCTTGAGCAGTTCCTCAAAGGTCTGTGGAATGCCACCGCCATACTGATCGCGCAGTACCTTCATGCAGGCGCTGATATCGCGCGCCTTGCTGGGGCCCAGCCCGCACGGATGCACGATCTTCTCAATATCATCCACATCCGCCGCGGCCAGCGACTCGACGTCAGGATATTTTTCATACAGCTTTTCCACCACTACATTGACGCGCGCATCTGTACACTGGGCCGCAAGGCGCAGGCTGACCAAGAGCTTCCACGCCTCATTGTAATCGAGCGTACAGCCCGCGTCGGGGTACTCGCGCTTGAGCCGGTCAATGATTTCCAGCGCACGCTCCTGTTTTGTCATAGGCAATTTCTCCCTTTCCACCGTCTATTGATCGCCATAAATAGGATTGGCTCTTTTTCTTTTCATCCATTATATCACAATCCTCGGCCAAATTCGACCGGAATTTTCCTTACCGGTTATATTCTTGCCCCAGACATCCGTCCCCTGCCATGAGCCGGGTCATCTCCTCAATGCGCTCAAGCGGGAACGGTGGCAGTGACAACGGCCGCATTGCAATCGACATCAGCTTCATAGGGTTATCATCGGCGGCGACCCGGTTGGAGGAAAGTGCCCCACATCGGCGGCAGCGGTGAATCACCGCCCACTCGCCCTGTTTACGCACCCAAACTGCTACAGGCTCCATAATCCCACCGCAGTCTGCCGCACGGTCTCCCGGCTCAACATCCACATGCAGGCTGGATAGACAATTGGGGCAATGGTTTCTGTGTCCGCTGCCCGCGCCCTCTGGCACGACCAGGCGGCCGCAGACCCGACAGGTGAAGCTCTCGGTACAGGGGTGTTTTTTGTAATATCCTTTTTCGTACTGCTTTCTTTTATTTTCTCGGTTCATATTTGGTTGTCTCCTCTATGACGGATGCTTTGATATTTAGGTCATATACAGGACAACAAAAAAGATAGCCCCAGAAAAGAGAGCTATCTTAGAAAACCCAAAATTCTACAGATAACGGGACACACCTGCCGTGCATCCCCAAGTATCCTATGGCAAAATTAGCCGTCCGCTCGGTCCGGCCCTGTCCAGTCTACTATCCGCAAAATAGGTACAACAAAACAGCCCATCTTCTCCAGATGAACACGATATCCATTGTCCTGTTATTTGCGCATAGCCGACATCAACTTCGCCCCTTTGTTTTCAGATAAGTGCAGTATAGCAGACAATCGCCCGGCTGTCAAGCCAGGTGCGCCATGCTCCGCTTTCCACGGGTATCCGTCCGAAAGTTTGGCTTTCATTTGCCCATTGGCTTTTTCCTCGATGTCTTTGACAGAAACACCCTTTCGGTTTTTCCCGAGTGTATCGTCTTTGCTGATAAAATTGCAATATGCTGTTTGAGCCGAAGCAGAACATTGCCCGATTCTCCAATATGAACTTGCGTTCTTCCGTGTCGTCATCTATGCCAAACAGGAAATATAGTATCAATTCCTGCCGGTCCGCACACTTTGCCACGCATGTAAGAACGCGGAATACGATAGGCCCCCGTCTAGTTGGATCACCCGCTAAACCATCTGCCTTCCAGGATCCCATCCATCAAAAATTGCCGGAGCGTCTTGCCCTGCATCTGCATCGCATCCTCTTTTATCCCATTCTCTGCAAAAGCAGGACTGTCTCTATATGCTTTGTCCGCGGGAACAAATCATACGCCCGTGCCGTAACAGCACGATAGCCGCAGGCTGCAAACCGTTTGACATCCCGCGCGAGGGTCGCCGGGTCGCACGACACGTAGACCACCCGGGGCGGCTGCATACGGGCAATGGCCTCGATGGCCTGCTCGTCCAGGCCCTTGCGCGGCGGATCGACTGTGAGCACGTCCGGGTGCTCGCCGCGCTCAGCCAGCAGCATGGCTGCCTGCCCCGCGTCCGCGCACACGAATGAGACATTGCCCACCCCGTTGCGGGCAGCATTTTCCTTCGCATTTTCGACCGCTTCCGGCACGATCTCGACGCCAATAACCCGCCCTGCCCGGGCTGCGAGGGCCAAAGTAATCGTGCCGGCACCGCAATATAGGTCTACGACGGTCTCGCCCCCGTGCAGATCGGCCAATTCAAGCGCGCGAGCATACAGCTTCTCTGTCTGGGCATGATTGACCTGGTAGAAGGCATACGGCGACAAGCGGAATACGTTCCCGCACAGGCTGTCCTGCAGAACTGGATCCCCCCAAAGGGTCACCGTGCGATCTCCTAAAATCACATTGTCTGTGCGCTTGTTGACGTTCAAAACGATGCCTACCAACGAGGGCTCGGCCGCGGTCAGGCTGGAAATCAACGCCTCCTGCGCTGGCAGCTTGGCCCGCGTGGCAACAAGGCATAGATGGGTCTCACCGCTGGCCGCGCCGGTGCGCACATAGATATGGCGGATCAGACCTTTCCCGCTCTTCTCGTCATACGCGGTGACGTGGTGTGCGTCCATCCACGCGCAAACCGCGGCAGCCAACCGGTCTGCCCGCGCCGTCTGCAGGGCGCAGCGGCCGGTCTTGACAATATCATGGCTATGTGCACGGTAAAATCCTGTATATGTGCCGTGCACATCCTGTCCGACCGGATACTGCGCCTTATTGCGATAGCCCGTAGTCTGATCCGCGCCCACGATGCCGTCCAAGATCCCAGACACACCGCCCAGCCGGGATAGGGCATCCTCTACCTTTTTGAATTTTGCCCGCAGCTCAGCTTCATAAGAAATATGCTGATAGCAGCAGCCTCCGCACTTTCCTGCGACCGGGCAGGCCGGCTCGATGCGGTCGCGCGACGGGATGATGACGCGCTCCAAGCGACCAAATGCCATCCGCTTGTTGACCTTGACAATGCGGATGTCGCACTGATCGCCGACCGCCGTATTGGGCACGAACACCGCCATGCCCTCAATGCGGGCCACGCCGCTGCCCTCGGCTGTGTAGTCCACGATCTCCGCGCGGTAAATTTTATTTTTCTGTACTGCCATGGTCTTGCTCCTTTTATCTCATGCGCCGGCCCGGACGGCCCCGATGCGGGCAATCTGCGTTCTGCCGCACGCCGGCCGGTCTTTCAGTAGAGTTATTATAGCATACTGCGAGCAAAATGGCCAGATAACAAAACAGCCCGGACCACAATGGGTCCGGGCCGTCTGTGCGCCATCGGGCAGCAAATATTTATACTTTCGGCAACAGTTCCTGTTCGACGGCTACGTCGACCGACATGCCAGAAAAACCAACCGAGGCAAACGCATCGATAAACCGGGTGGCCGAGGCGACTAGGAGCGAAATATTGTCTGCCACGAAGGTGATCACCTTTTCCAGATCCAGGCTCACGTCCACAAGCGTATTGTGTTTGAGATAGATCTGCCCGGCAGGTTCAAAAAATCCGAAGCTGCCCAGGGCAGAAAAATCGTTGCAGTACCGGCAGGCCTTTTCGGTCTGGTGCTGGTTCTGCTCGGGCACATTGTTGAACAGGGTGACAAAGAATTGCAGCAGCCCGTTGTTGTCGTCAGGCAGTGCGATCGGGATAAAGCACGCCTCGATTGTGGCCTCTTTGGCAACCTTGCCCAGCCGCTGGGTCTCAGCGCGCAGCATCAGCGGCGTGCCCTCCCCCTGCTCGATGAGCTGCGAGCGGAAACCGTTCTGGTTTAGCACATCGCTCATGCAGCCTAAAATCTGTTTCTGCTTTGTTGCGTCCATGCAATTTTATCCTTTCTTAATGCCGATATCGGTGCGGAAATGTGCGCCATCAAAATGGATCTTGTGCACATCGGCATAGGCTTTGGCAATGGCTTCGTCCAGGGTGGGCGCGGTGGCGGTCACGCCCAGGACTCGGCCGCCGCTCGTGACAAGCTGGCCATCCTTGCGGCTGGTTCCCGCGTGGAAGACAAAAGAATCGGTCACATCATCAAGACCCGTGATGACCTTGCCCTTCTCGTACGCCTTGGGGTATCCGCCCGAGGCCATGACCACGCAGCAGGCCGCGTTGTCCTTCCATCGGATGTCCATTTCCTCCAGTTTTTCGTCGATCACCGCGTTGAAGATATCGTACAGGTCGGAGTCCAGGCGGGACAGCACGGCCTGGGTCTCGGGATCGCCAAAGCGCGCATTGTACTCAATGACCTTTGGGCCCTTTGGGGTCAGCATCAGGCCAAAATACAGAACACCCTTGAACGGACGACCCTCAGCCGCCATGGCTGCGACCGTGGGCTTGAAGATGGTCTCCATGCACTGGGCTGCGATGTCGTCGGTATAAAAGCGGGAAGGCGAAAATGCGCCCATGCCGCCGGTATTCGGGCCTTCGTCGTGGTCATAGGCGCGTTTATGGTCCTGTGCCGAGGGCATGGTCTTGAGGTGCTTGCCGTCCACGAATGCCAGGACGGAAACTTCCGGACCGGTCAGGTACTCCTCAATGACCACGCGCGCGCCCGCGCCGCCAAAGGCGCCGCCGTCGATGGCGTCCTTGACGGCCGCAATGGCGTCCTCCTCGGTCATGGCGACGGTGACGCCCTTGCCAAGCGCCAGTCCGTCTGCCTTGACCACGATCGGCGCGCCATGCGCCTTGATATAGTCGATTGCAGAAGCCGAGTCCTCAAAAACTGCATAGTCCGCCGTTGGGATACCATATTTGCGCATGAGCTCCTTGGCAAACGACTTAGAACCCTCAATGATGGCCGCATTCTTGCGCGGGCCAAAGGCACGGATGCCCGCCGCTTCCAAAGCGTCCACCATGCCGAGCGCCAGCGGGTCATCTGGGGCGACCATAACCAGATCGGGCTGGTTGGCCTTGGCAAAAGCGACCACGCCGTCAATATCAGTGGCCTTGAGATCTACGCACTCTGCGACCTGTGCGATCCCGCCGTTGCCCGGTGCACACCAGATCTTGTCGACCTTCGGGCTCTTGGCCAGCGTGACACAGATGGCGTGTTCACGGCCGCCGCCACCAATTACCAGAACTTTCATTTGTGTTCCTCCTTTTTTCGGTTGAGCAGGCTCAGCAGGATGCTGCCCGCACAGCAAATGCTAAATGCATATTCAATGCACAGCCATACGGTATTTGACATGGTCAAAATACCGGTCAGCGTCAAAATCTGCAATCCTGCAAATACACCCACCGCCACTGTACTGAGGCGGTTTGCCCGATACATCCAGCGATCGCCATCCTGCTGCAAGGCTGCGGTGCCGTTGGCAATGCCGATGTATCCCAAAAGCCGCGCAATCCACGCAAATGAGCCTGTCCAGTGGGCGGCCACCAGCAGCACAAAGCCAATCAGGCAGCTCTGCCCACCTTTTTTTCGATCCATGAACCAATCGTTCTCCTTCTATAACAACAGAGCGGGAGTCGCCCCCGCCCTGTTTTCGCGCTCTTGCAAACGATTTTAGTGATGGAACAGCCGTGCGCCGGTAAACGACATGACGATGCCGTACTTGTTTGCAGTCATGATGACATGGTCATCCCGGATAGAGCCGCCCGGCTGGACGATATACTGCACGCCCGACTTACGCGCGCGCTCAACGTTGTCGCCAAACGGAAAAAATGCGTCCGAGCCCACGGTCACGCCGGTCTGGGTGGCAATCCATGCCTTCTTTTCATCGGCCGTCAGCACCTCGGGCTTGACCTTGAAAGTATTCTGCCAGACGCCGTCCGCCAGGACATCCTCGTATTCATCCGAGATGTACACGTCGATTGCATTGTCACGATCCGGGCGGCGGATGCCGTCGACGAACTGCAGGCCCATCACCTTGGGATGCTGGCGCAGATACCAGTTGTCGGCCTTCTGGCCTGCCAGGCGGGTGCAGTGGATACGGCTCTGCTGACCGGCGCCAACACCGATGGTCTGGCCGTTCTTAACATAGCAGACCGAGTTCGACTGGGTGTATTTGAGCGTGATGAGGGCGACAATCATATCGCGCTTGGCCGCATCGGTCAGAGCCTTGTTCTCGGTAACGATGTTGTCCAACATGCCGGCGTCGATCTTGAGGTCATTATGCCCCTGCTCAAAGGTAATGCCGAATACATCACGGCGCTCAATGGGCTTGGGCTCGTAGCCGGCGTCGATCTTGACCACGTTGTAGCCGCCCTTGCGCTTGGTCTTGAGGATAGCCAGGGCTTCGTCGGTATAGCCGGGCGCAATGATGCCATCCGATACCTCAACGGCCAGCAGGCGCGCCGTATCGGCGTCACATTCGTCGGACAGTGCTACCCAATCGCCGTAAGAGCACAGGCGGTCCGCGCCGCGGGCGCGGGCATAAGCGCAGGCGATGGGGGATAGCTCGCCCTCGACAAAGTAGATGGCTTTCTCGGTGTCGCTCAGCGGATAGCCCAGCGCCGCGCCTGCCGGCGAGACATGCTTGAAGGAGGCCGCCGCCGGATAACCGGTCGCCGCCTTCAGCTCACGCACGAGCTGCCAGGAGTTGAATGCATCCAAGAAGTTGATATAGCCCGGCCGGCCGTTGAGCACCTCGATGGGCAGCTCGCCCTGCTCCATAAAGATGCGCGCAGGCTTCTGATTGGGATTACAGCCGTATTTCAGTTCCAATTCTTTCATCGTTCCGGCCCTCCTTTCTCACTTTTGCAGCTTGTTCTTGATGACGGTCTGCTTTTCCCCGGTGCGCATATTGATGTAGCGCACAAAGAGCGAGATCTTGTTCTGCTCATTGAGGGCCTCCCAAACCGAATCGGCAAAGGCATCGATCGGGGTGTCCTCAACAAAGACGCACTTGGGCTCGCCGAGGAAGAACGGCAGCGGATCGCCATTGCACAGATAAGTATGCAGGAAATGGCCGCGGCCCTTGACCGGCTTGTCATACTCGAAGAAATAGCGCTTGCAGGCATCCGGGTCGCTGTGGAAATACTTGAGGATGGACAGGTCATAGGAGCCGTCCTCGTTGAGGACGCCCGAAATGCGCGAGGTGAAATTGGGCGCATCCGGCTCAAAGCGGCAGGTGCGCAGCGCGTCGATATAGCTCATGCCGTCGGCCAGCGCGTCGCGGATGGTGTCTGTCTGGTCGCCGTTGGTGACGATGGTCTTGCCGTTGTACTCACGGATCGGATGATAGATAATGAGCGAAGGGTCGCTGCACTTGGACGGGTCAAACGCCTCGGTGCGGATACCGTCCTCGGTCTCCACAAAAACGCGGTTGCGGCTGTTTTCGCTGCGGCCCATGATGAAGTACACCAGAACCGAAGTCGTGCCGTCCGGCGTCGTGCCCAGCATCAGGCCGCGGCCGGGATACTCATTGCTTGCAAGGTCCTCGGTCAGGCTCAGGACGTTCGAGGAATCGGAAACTAAGATGTTGTTTTCAGACATGTTCAGGTGCCCCTTTCAGTTGACTTTCGAATCGATTGTGACGCGGCCGTCCGCAACGTGCAGCCGTCCCTGGCAGAACAGGGCGACCGCCTGCGGCAGCAAAATGTGTTCGGCCTCGGCCATCACGCGCTTTTGCAGGATTTCCGGGGTATCGCCCGGCAGGACCTCGACCGCCTTCTGCAGGATAATCGCGCCGCCATCGACGACCTCGGAGACAAAATGCACGGTCGCGCCCGTGACCTTGACGCCCTTTTTCAGCGCCGCTTCATGTACGCGCAGCCCATAGAAGCCCTCCCCGCAAAAGGACGGGATGAGCGACGGGTGCACGTTGATGATCTGGTTTTCCCATTTCCGGCAGAAGGAATCGGGCAGCACGGTCATAAACCCCGCCAGGACGATCAGCCCAATGCCGCGCGCGGACAAAGCCTCATGCAGGGCCGCGCCGTACTGCTCGGCGTCTGCAAAGTCGCGGCGGCGCAGCACGCCGGTGTCGATACCGGCCTGTGCCGCCCGGGTCAATGCATAGGCCTCTGGATTGGAGGAGAGCACGAAATCCAGCTCGCCGCCGGCCAGTTCACCGCGGCCTGCCGCATCGATCAGTGCCTGTAAGTTGGTGCCGCCGCCCGAGACAAGTACTGCAATTTTGGTCATAGTCTGCTCCTCCGGTTCAGCGCAGGGCAATGCCCTTTTCGCCGGCAACACATTCGCCGATCACATAGCCGGTCTCGCCCGCCGCACGGATAGACGCGAGCGCCTTGTCGGCGTCCTCCTTCGCGACGGCCATGACAAGGCCAAGGCCCATGTTAAAGGTGTTATACATGTCGCGCTCCGGAATCTTTCCGGCCTGCTGGATGACATGGAACACGGGCAGGACGGGCGCTGCCTGCTTTTCGATCGAAGCGCAGATGCCCTCGGGCAGCATGCGCGGGATATTCTCATAGAAGCCGCCGCCCGTGATGTGGCTGATGCCCTTGACACAAACGCCATCGGCCAGCAGGGTGTTGACCGTCTTGACATAGATCTTGGTCGGCGTCAGGAGCGCTTCGCCGATGGTCATGCCCAGCTCATCGCTGTAGCGCATGACCGACTTTTCATTGATGCCCAGCGTCTTGCGTACAAGCGAATAGCCGTTGGAGTGTACGCCCGAGGACGCCACGCCGATGAGCACGTCGCCGGCCTGAATGCCGCTGCCGTCGATCATCTTGGGCTTATCGACCATACCGACCGAGAAGCCGGCCACATCATACTCGTCCTCCGGATAAAAGCCCGGCATCTCTGCCGTCTCGCCGCCGATGAGCGCGCAGCCCGCCTGACGGCAGCCCTCGGCAATGCCGATGACGATATTTGCCACACGGGCGGGCACATTCTTGCCGACTGCAATATAGTCCAGGAAGAACAGGGGCTTTGCGCCGCAGCAGGCAATGTCGTTGACGCACATGGCCACGCAGTCAATGCCGATGGTGTCGTGCTTGTTCATCAGGAAAGCCAGCTTGAGCTTGGTGCCGACGCCGTCAGTGCCTGAGACCAGGACAGGCTCCTGCATTCCCTTGAAATCGGGCGCAAACAGGCCGCCAAACCCGCCCAGCGTGCCGATAACGCCCGGCGTAAAGGTGCTCTCTACATGGGGCTTCATGAGTTTTACCGCCTCATAGCCTGCGACAACATCAACGCCTGCCGCCTTATAGCTTTCAGAACGACTCTCGATCATAACAATCTCCCTTCAAAATCATGGAGGGCTCGGTGGCCCTTTCGGGTCGGCCTACAGCCGCCCGCTCTCTGTGCCGGATGGTCAGCGAATCTCCATCTCAAACATATTTTTCTCTACGCGCTCGGGCACCGGCATGGGATAAACGCCGGTAAAGCAGGCGTCGCAGAAGGTGCACTTTGCGCCGATCGCAATCTTGTTCGCCGCCTCGACCGACAGGAAGCCCAGCGAATCGACGCCGATGATCTCGCGCATCTCCTCGACCGTGCGCCCGTGTGCAAGCAGCTGGTCGCTGTCCGGGATATCGGTGCCAAAGAAGCAGGGATGACGGAACGGCGGGGCCGAGATGCGCATGTGTACCTCCTTGGCGCCCGCATCGCGGATGAGCTTGACCAGGCGCGCGACCGTCGTGCCACGCACGATAGAGTCATCCACCATGACGACACGCTTGCCCTCGACCGCGCGGCGCAGAGCATTGAGCTTGAGGCGCACCGAGCGCTCACGCTTGTCCTGGCCGGGCTGGATAAAGGTCCGGCCGATATAGCGGTTCTTGATGAGGCCGACGCCGTACGGGATGCCCGAATACTTGGCATAGCCGATGGCGGCCGGGATGCCCGAATCCGGGACGCCGATGACGACGTCGGCCTCGACCGGATGCTCCTCGCACAGGTAACGTCCGGCCTCCTGACGGGCCTCGTCGACCGACGCGCCGTCGATGACCGAGTCCGGGCGGGCAAAGTAGATATATTCAAAGACGCAGGCCGCAGTCTTTTCATGGATGCCGCAGTGCAGTGAGCGCACTTCGCCGCCGTTGACCACGACGACCTCGCCCGGCTCAATGTCGCGCACAAACTCTGCGCCCAGCGCGTCCAGCGCACACGACTCGGACGCGAACATGATCGCGCCGTCCTCACGCTTACCCATGCACAGGGGGCGCATGCCGCGCGGGTCGCGCGCCGCGATGAGCTTGCGGGGCGACATGACGACAATGGAATACGCTCCCTGGATCTCCTTCATCGCCTCGACGACCGCCGCCTCGATCGACGGCGTGATCAGGCGCTTGCGCACGATGGTGTAGACGAGCGCCTCGGTGTCCGAACTCGAACGGAAAATGCCGCCGCCCATCTCAAACTGACGGCGCAGTTCGGATGCGTTGACCAGATTGCCGTTGTGCGCCACAGCCAGGTTGCCCTTGACGTGCGTGATGGCCAGCGGCTGCGCATTCTCGCGAGAAGGCTGGCCGGTGGTCGAATAGCGGACATGGCCGATCGCCATGTTGCCCGGCAGGCTGTCCAGCGTCTTCTGGTTGAAGACATCGTTGACCAGGCCAACGTCCTTGTGGCAGCGGATCACGCCGCGGTTGCATACCGCGATGCCGCATGCCTCCTGGCCGCGGTGCTGCAGGGCAAACAGTGCAGTATATGCCTCGTGTGCCGGGCTGACCTTGGCGCCCTCGGGCACATAAATACCGAATACGCCGCATTCCTCATGGACAGCGTCGCCGTCAAACGGGGTGCGCGGCAATTTTTTCATTTTATACTTCATGCCTTTTGTGGAACCTCTCAAACAAAGTTTCAGCGTGGAAAGAAAGGGAGCGTCCCAGCTGCCATGAAAGCCGCCGGAACGCATCCGAATGGTCTGTTCTTGCTGGTCTGTCCGCTTACTTGCCCATTACGCGGCGCATGATCTCCTGGTAGGCCTCCTCGACGCCGCCCAGATCACGGCGGAAGCGGTCCTTATCCAGCTTTTCGCCCGTAGTCTTGTCCCACAGGCGGCAGGTATCCGGCGAAATCTCGTCGGCCAGGATGATCTTGCCGTCCGGCGTCTTGCCGAACTCCAGCTTAAAATCAACCAGCGTCACATTCAGATGGTCAAAGTATTCCTTCATCACCTCGTTGACCTTGAACGCCATGGCTTTGATCTCGTCGATCTCCTCCTGCGTTGCAAGCTCCAGGGCCAGCGCGTGATAGTCATTGATGAGCGGGTCGCCCAGGTCGTCGTTCTTGTAGGAGAACTCGATGGTCGGCGCCTTGAACACGATGCCCTCGCGCACGCCATAGCGCTTGGCAAACGAGCCGGCCGAGATATTGCGGATGATAACCTCGAGCGGGACGATCGAGACCTTTTTGACCAGGGTCTCGCGGTCAGAGAGCTGCTCAACGAAGTGCGTCGGCACGCCCTGCTGCTCCAGAAGCTGGAACATGTGGTTGGACATGACGTTGTTAATGACGCCCTTGCCCGCGATCTGGCCCTTCTTCTGGCCGTTAAAGGCGGTCGCATCGTCCTTATAGTCTACAATATACAGGTTTGGGTCGTCCGTTGCAAATACTTTTTTTGCCTTGCCTTCGTAAAGCTGTTCTTTCTTCTGCATGATTCCAAATTCTCCTTTTATTGATTAAATTAAGAATAAACCAAATCAGCTTGCAGGCGCCCGGCCTTAGGCGAACTGCGCGCGGACCTTCTCGTCCTTGGCTGCAACCTCTGCCGCCATATCTGCCTTGAACTGGGTCAATTTCTCTGCCAGCGCCGCGTCCTCAAGCGCAAGCATCTGCGCCGCCAGGATGGCCGCATTGTCCGCGCCGTCCACAGCCACGCAGGCGACCGGGATGCCCTTGGGCATCTGTACCATGGACAGCAGGCTGTCCAGGCCGCCCATCATCGAGGTCTTGATCGGCACGCCGATGACCGGGAGGGTCGTATAGGCTGCGATCACGCCGCCCAGATGCGCCGCCTTGCCTGCCGCTGCGATGATCACACCGAAGCCATCTGCGCGAGCGTTCTTGGCAAGCTGCTCGGCCGCTGCCGGGGTGCGGTGGGCAGAGACGACGCGCACTTCATAGGGCACGCCAAACGTGTCCAGCCGCTTCATGCAGCCCTCCATGACCGACAGATCGCTGTCAGAACCCATTACGATGCAAACCTTTTTCATATCGTTCCTCCTGGCTCCAAAAAATCTTTTTTCCCTGAAAAATAAAATGCAGGCGCGGTTTGCCGCCGCAGCCTGCATTTATTTTTAAAAGTATATGGTAGGGCCCTCGATACCTGCAAAGCGGCCCAAAACCATGCGGTTTTTGGGTGCAAAGGTGCGACCGCAGAACAGGCTAGAAATGTTCAGCCCAAAGAATTTCATGCTGTCACGACCTTTCCTCAGAGCATCGGGGCACATCTGGCAGGCGGGGGTTTCGTCTTACCTGTTTCTATTTTACATATCTGATTTCCACTTTGCAAGAGAGCGTGTAAAAAATCGTATAAATCCACAAAAACACAAAACCTTCTGCCGTTTGCCTTGTTGCTTATGGACTTATTTCCCGTTTTCGGCTGCACGGATGAGGGCCGCGGCGCCACGGCTGTTTTCCAGCTCCCGCTCGCGCAGGAGGGCTGCTGTCGCGCGGACCTCGTCATCCAGCTTGCCCGAGACGCACTCATCGATGAGTGGGCACAGTTTGTCCGCTGTGACTTCGCTGAGCTGGATGCAGGTGCGCGAACCGATATATTTGAGGAAACCGTCTACCTTGATGTCATAGCTCATGCCGATCACCGGCACGCCGCGCCCGGCCGAAAACATCAGGGAGTGCAGCCGGATGCCGATCACCGTCTTCATGCGGGACAGCAGGCCGATGGTCTCCTCGATGGGCAGGCGGCACTCTACCATATAATAGGGGCAGTGCAATTGGTCGGCAATCATGCGCGCCGGCGTCAGGTCGCTTGGAAATTCGATGGGCACAAAGACCGGGATCAGGTCATACTTCTCATGGGCGTACTCGGCCGCACGCACGATCTCGCCCGCGACCGACTCCAGGCCGTGCCAGCTGCGCAGGCCAAAGCCCAAGTACTTGCCGCCGACCGGGATGCCCAGCGCCTCCATAACCTGATCCATCTGCGCATCACTTGCCGGGTGCAGGATGATGGTGGGGTCCGCAGCCAGCTTGATCTCGGGCTCGACAATGCCCATGCGCGTCAGCTCGCCGCGCGACAGGTCGTCGCGCAGGGTGATCAGGTCCACCGAGCGGTTGATTGTGCGCGCCGCATGCCGGCGGTTGTATTCCCGGCGGATGGGGCCGATGCCGCAGCCGTACATCATGACCTTACAGCCAAACTTTTTGGCCGCATCCAGCGTCAGCAGATAGTACTTGAGCGAGCGGGTCGAGGTCACGTCCTGCATCAGGCTGCCGCCGCCATTGATATACAGCACCGCCCGGCGAAACCGCCGCAAGACCGCCAGGATATTGAACGTATAGACCGCATTCGTGCGGTAAAGCAGGCGCGTCTCGTCCGGGCGGCGCGACATGACCGTAATGGGCCGGTCCGGGTCGTAGGCGCGCATCTCCTGCACGATGCCGCGCAGGATGGCGTCGTCGCCGGCGTTGCCCTTTCCGTAGGCGCCGCAAATGACGATGCCGTCGCGCTTGCCCTTCGGTTTGTGGTAGAGCCGCAGCAGCTTTTCATAGTTGGCCTCCTGCGTACGGCACATCGTGTCAATCGAGTACTCCCGTGTGGCCTTTTCATAGAGCCGGTCGGCAAAAAGCTTGCGCCTGGCCGGGTCTTTGCCAAATTTGATGAGCTGCTGGGTCAGGGTCTCATGGTCGCGCGGCTGGAAGATATAGCCGTTCTCCCCCGAGTCGATGAGCTCGCTCATGCCACCGACATCCGAGCAGATGGTCGCACAGTGCTCCAAGACGCCTTCCAGGATGGAATACGGGAAGGTCTCTGAGACCGACGTGAGCAGGTTAATGTCCATGGAGGCAAAAAACTCGTTGATCGGCGAGACCCAGCCGCAGAAAGTCACACGGTCGGCAACGCCCAGCTCACGGGAGAGGTCGCGCAGCATCTTTTCGTCCTCGCCGTCGCCCGCGATAAACAGACGAAGCTGCGGCACTTCCTTGGCCGCGCCGGCAAAACCACGAATACAGGTCGCGATATCTTTGACCGCCGTTAAGCGGGCAGCGATGCCGCACAGGACGTCATCCGGCGCAATGTCCACATCCCAATGTTCCTTACAGTAGGCCGCACGGTCGACGCCCTGTAACGGATTGCCAAAATCCATGCCGTTATAGATGGTAAAGATCTTTTCCGGATCGAAGCCGCGTGAGATGAGCGTGCGTGCCATACGGTCTGCTACCGCCTGGTAAAAATCCAGGAAGCGCAGCGCGATCGTGTTGGCCAGGCCGTTGGTCCACTGTTTGAGTGGATTGCCCAGATAGTCATACCGATAGTCCGAGTGGACCGTGGTCAGCACCGGGATGTTCATCTTTTTGCCGCGCAGCAGCGCGCCGACTAGATTGGCCTTGCCGCCATGGCAGTGGATGACATCGGGCTTAAATTCAGCCAGGATCTTGCGCACCTCGTTACGACAGTACAACGGGTTAAAACTTGGGATCACGCGCACATTGATGCCATTCTTTGCGGCTTCGCGCGGGAATGGGCCGTCACGGAACGAGATCAGCATGACCTCGTTGCGCTTGCGCAGCGCTTGAATCAGCGTCATAATATGGGTCTTAGCGCCGCCGACATCGCCGCCGCCCATCATCTGTAAAATTCTCATGCAGTTCCTCCAGTACTCGTTTCTTTCTGTCCATACACTATTATACACAAATCCCGCCCGATTGCAATTTCTGTCCCGAGGTGTTATACTAAAAAACAATCAAAACCTCCGGCCGACGCAAAGGATGGTATATATTATGAATTATCGGACCGCTTATCGGCTGTCTATCTGCCTCTGGATTGCTGGGGCCCCTCTCTTTGTTCTGGGCATGCTCTTTCCTTTCTTCCCGAAGTTCCAGTGGCTTCTCCGCCTGGGTCTAATTCTATTGATCGCGTGCATTGCAATAGACCTGCTATTTTACCGCTGTCCGCACTGCGGTAAATCGCTGTGCGGTGTGCGCGGCGCGCCTCCTTCCTTCTGCCCTTTTTGCGGCCGGCCGCTTTCGTGAGACTCTATTTTAAAAAAGGATTTTGCCTATGTCTGAAAAAAACACGATGACGCGCAATGCCATGCTGTTTTTGCCCGCCAAGCTCGCCGAGGGCGTGCTGCTCATGGCAATGTCGTCGCTCTACTCCCACATCCTGACCAAGTCGGCCGTTGGCCTGTTCAACGCGACCAACATGATGGTCAACTTCACATTTCTGCTTATCGCCGCCTGGATGTCCAACTCCAACACGCGCTATGTCGCCGAGGAGTTTAAAAAGGACCGCGCGGCCCGCCTGTTTTCGACTATCGTCCCCATCTATGTGCTGCTGTGCGCCGTCGTCGGTGTGATCTGCGCCGGGCTGTTTTGCTATACACGGCAGACCTATTACCTCTTGGGCGCGGTCATGTTCTGCACCTATTCGGCGTTTACGATCCTGAATAACACCATGGTGCAGCTATCCATCATTCGGCCGGCCATCATCCTGAGCCTGACCTCGGCCAGCCTCAAACTGCTGTTAGCCATTCTCTTTGTCGGCGGCAAATCGGGCTTTGGCTCGCCGACGCCCGCCCTATTGGCCAACATCCTGGCCGACGGCATCGGCGCCATCGGTGCGGTCATCGCGCTTGGCATGCCCCATGTCGTCCGCCTGCGCCGTTTTTCCCAGGCCATGCTCAAAAAGCTGCTGGCCTTTGGTGTGCCGCTCATGGGCGTGGCGCTGTGTACCGCGCTTCTGAACCTCATTGACCGCTTTCTGGTGCTCGGTATCTATGGCGATGAAGTGTTTGCGGTCTATTCGAGCAACGTCTCCATCCCCTCATCCATCTTTAACATGCTGTCGGTCGGCGTGCTGCGAGGCGTGTATCCGGCCGTACTGCGCGCCTGGCGCGAGTCCGGACGCACCGAGGCGCGCGGACTTCTGAATGCCGGCGTACGGCTCTATATGCTGGTGGCCTTCCCGGCGGCCTTCGGCCTGACAGCCGTAGCCCTGCCCTTTACCCGTGTGTTCTTCGCCGCAGGGTATGACGCGGGCGCGCCCGCGATCGGCCTTATGTCGTTCACCATGGTCTTTATGGGCCTGACCGAGTACGCAAATAAGGGGTTTGAGCTGGAGCAGAATACCCGGCCGGTCATCCTCAACAGCGCCATCGCCACCCTCATCAAAATCGTATCCAGCGTCGTGCTCATCCGGGCCATGGGCTTTCTTGGCGGTGCAGTCGGCTCAGTTATCGCGCTCTGCTCGTATTTTCTTATCACCTCAGCGCGCGTGCGCCGCTACTTTATGTGGCATGTTTCCATGGCCTCGTTCCTGCGCATCCTGGTCTCCGCCGCGCTGTGCGGCGCGGTGGCTTACGGCTGCACGCTGCTCCCCCTGAACAACCTGCTCCGCCTGCTCATCGCCATCCCGGCCGGCGGGCTGACCTACCTCGTCTGTGTCGTTGCCTCGGGCGAGGCGCGCGAGGAGGTATCCCTATTTCTCAAGAAGCTGGGCCGTTCCTAAGATTATGTCTTGAAATACGGCCGGTAAAATGATATGATAATTAGTAATATCATAATCCGACATTTCATAACTTTATTTGACAACACAGATCTGATTTCCGGGGGTAATGATTGATGCAGTTATTGGAACAAGCTATTTTGGAACGCGGCCGCGTCAAGGACGGTGAGGTGCTCAAGGTCGACGCCTTTCTGAATCATCAGATGGACGTTGCGCTCATCAATGAGCTGGGCAAAGAATTCTACCGCCGTTTTGGGGACCGGGGCGTCACCAAAATCCTGACCATCGAGGCTTCTGGCATCGGCATCGCGTGCATCACCGCACAGCATTTCGGCGTGCCGGTTGTCTTCGCCAAGAAGACCCAGTCGCGCAACATCGACGGCGAAGTCCTGACCTCCCAGGTCACCTCTTTTACCCATCAGCGCAACTACGATATCATCGTGTCTGCGCGCTTCCTCAGCCCGGATGACCGTGTCCTGCTCATCGACGACTTCCTCGCCAAGGGCAGCGCCATGCTGGGCCTCATCTCCCTGGTCCGCCAGTCGGGCGCGACCATCGTCGGCGCCGGCATCTGTATCGAGAAGGGCTTTGACGTGGGCGGCAAGGCCATCCGCGACCTCGGCATCGAAGTGCAGTCCCTGGCCGTCATCCAGGAAATGCAGGAAGGTCATATCGTCTTTGCGCCCGACCCGTACGAGGGCTGAATCCCGAAAAAAACAAGGGGCTTCCGGTTTGGAGGCCCCTTTTTGTGCGTATTTTTTTGCCCGCAGGCTTGATAACGCGGGCGTTTGTCTATATAATAAGAAAGTAACAATTTTGAATCCCATCAAATCCAAATAGAGAGGCGTAAACACTATGGAGTTTATCAGCACCCCCAAGCAGTATATCGACGCGGTCGAGCAGGCCGCCGCTTCGGTCGGCCAGTCGGTCTCCTTCCGCGGCACCGTGCACCGCGTACGCGATATGTCCGATTTTGCTTTCGTCGTGGTCCGCGTCAATCGCGGCCTGATCCAGTGCATGTTCTCGGGCGAAATCGACGGCATGACCAAGGCAGACATCAAGGACGGCATGGTCGTTGAGGTCGCGGGCAACGTGCGCGAGGAGCCCCGCGCAGAGCACGGCTTTGAGGTCGTCCTGACTTCGGTCAAGATCCTGGCCCGCCCGGCCGAGCAGATTCCGGTCCCGCTCGGCAAGAAATACCTGGGCATGACGCTGGACGCCGAGCTGCCGCTGCGCCCGATCACCCTGCGCCATCCGCGCAAGCAGGCCATCTTCCGCATCCAGGGCGCGATTGCCGACGGCTTTGCCGAGTATATGCTCAGCCAGAGCTTCACCCACATCCATACGCCCAAGATCGTCTCGGCCGGCGCCGAGGGCGGTGCAAACATCTTTAAGCTCGACTACTTCGGCCAGCAGGCCTATCTGGCCCAGTCCCCCCAGTTCTATAAGCAGTACACCGCTGGCATCTTTGGCCGCGTTTTTGAGATCGGCAACGTATACCGCGCCGAGCGCCACAACACTTCGCGCCACCTGAACGAGTACATCGGCCTTGACTTTGAGATGGCCTACATCGACTCGATGTACGACGTCATGGAGATGGAGACCGGCATGCTCAAGTATGTCATCGCCTATGTGCAGGAACACTGCAAGGAAGAGCTCGACATGCTGGGCACCAAGCTGCCGGTGATCGACAAGATCCCGACCGTAACCTTCACCGAGGCCAAGGAGATCATGCTGGAGAAGTATGGACACAAGTCCAAAAACCGCTATGATCTCAACCCGGACGAGGAAGTCATGATGTGCCAGTGGGCCCAGGAAAACTACGGCTCGGAGTTCGTCTTTGTCACCCACTTCCCGTCGGCCAAGCGCCCGTTCTATGCTATGGACGACCCGGAGAACCCCAAGTACGCCCTGTCCTTTGACCTGCTGTTCCGCGGTCTGGAGATCACGACCGGCGGCCAGCGCATCCATGATTACCATGAGCAGGTCAAGAAGCTCGAGGACCGCAAAATGGATGTCTCGCTCTTTGAGTCCTTCCTCATGATGCACAAGTATGGCATGCCGCCGCACGGCGGCCTGGGCATCGGCCTGGAGCGCCTGACCATGCAGCTGCTCGGCCTCAAGAATATCCGTGAGGCTTCCATGTTCCCGCGCGACATGACCCGTCTGGTTCCGTAAAATTTTTGTGCCCACTTCCAAAATCCACCGGATATCCGGTGGATTTTTTTGTGGTTTTCACCACACATCCCGCCCCGTTCCTGCACAAACGCGACACCGTTTTATCACACAAACCATACATCGCCCACTTTTGTAAACATTTGCCAAAATATAGGCAAAGTCTTTCCAAAGTGCATTGAAAGCTGCTTTTTCCGGTGTTATACTTGTCTCCGCCGGCGCAAAGTGTATAAAAAACAGCGCGGCAAGTGATTCCACTACTACATGAAAAGGGGTAATTCCAAATGCACAAACATAGCAGGGTTTTCGCTGGCGTACTGGGCGCGGCGCTTATGGCTGGCGCGGTCTCTCCGGCCATGGCTGCTGATTACAATGACGGCAGCGCCGTTGGCTCGCAGGCCGACTGGAACGCCTGGGTCAGCGAGTGGGAGACCGTTGCAGCTGACTATACCAAGGTGTCTCTGACGCCCGGCGCGGACGAGACACAGCTGAACTTTGCCTGGTACAGCAAGGATGCGGACGGCGAAGCAACGCCTGTCGTCCATTTCGGCACCGACCGCAACGCGCTGACCGCTTACACCGGTACTTCCGCCGCGGTCGATACCAGCCTGACGGATGGCGTTGCCTATCACACCAACCAGGTGACGGTCACCGGGCTCCAGGAAAATACCACCTACTACTATACTGTTGAGAAGAACGGCGTACAAACCGAGCCTGTCGTGTACAAGACCGGCAGCTTCTCCAACATCAAGATGCTGTATGTCGGCGACCCGCAGGTCGGTGCCTCGAAGGGCCAGACCCAGGGCAGCGACGAGCTGGTCGCGGACGCGGGTGCAGCCAACACCGCGGCCCGCAATGATAGCTTCGGTTGGAACCGCACGCTGGAAATCGCAACCGCACAGAACCCCGACCTCAACTTTATCATCTCGGCCGGCGACCAGGTCAACAAGACCGGCCAGCCCAAAGAGGAGGAATATGCCGGCTATCTGGATCCGGACGCCTTGGCTTCCCTGCCGGTTGCCACGACCATCGGCAACCATGACTCGCTCAACGCTGACTACGACTATCACTTTAATAACCCCAACGAGACCGACAATGGCATGACCGAGGCCGGCGGTGACTACTACTATTCCTACGGTCCCGGCCTGTTCATCGTGCTCAACACCAACAACTACAATGCCGCCGAGCATGCGCAGACCATCGAGGAGGCCATTCAAGCTTATCCGGACGCTGCATGGCGCATCGTCACCATCCACCAGGATATCTACGGCTCTGGTTATGACCACTCGGACACGGACGGCATGATCCTGCGCACCCAGCTGACCCCGATTTTTGACCAGTATGACATTGACGTTGTGCTGCAGGGTCACGACCATACCTACAGCCGCACCAAACTGCTCTACGGCGACGGCCAGACCCATGACAGCTATTCCATGCCACTCAATGAGGACGGCACCGACTACGACTGGGATCACGCCCAGAACGTTGCGACCGGCGAACTGTATACCCTGTGGCCTGAGGAGGGCGACGCGGCAGGCCAGGCTTCCAAGCAGGCATTTGTCGAGGGCAACCAGTGCTACACCATCGAGGACACCACCGGTAACACGGTCGTCAACCCCGAGGGTACCCTGTATATGACTGCGAACTCGGCTTCGGGCTCCAAGTTCTACGAGCTGCTCGCAACCCAGCAGGACTATGTCGCGGTCCGCAGCCAGAACTGGCTGCCCAGTTACTCGGTCATCAACCTGTCCGACGATACCTTCTCCATCGATACCTACCAAATTACGGAATCCGGTTCGACCGAAAAGATCGATGAGACCTTTACCATCCGCAAGGATGACAGCCAGCCCGAGACCCCGGTACAGACCGGCAGTGTGACCCGCGCCGCTGCTGTGACCGCGCTCTATGAGGCTGCCGGCCAGCCTGCGGTCTCTGCGACTGCGCGCTTCACCGATGTCGCATCCGACGCGTCCTATGCTCCCGCAATCGCCTGGGCTGCCCAGGAAGGCATCGTGGTCGGCAACGGCGACGGCACCTTCAAGCCGGATGCGTCCATCACCCGCGAGGAGCTGTCCGTCTTGCTGTACGGGTATGCACAGAGCCAGGGCATGAACCCGGCAGCGGACGCCGCCGCCCTGAACGCCTGCCAAGACAGCGGCGCGGTCTCTGCCTGGGCAAAGGACAGCGCGGCCTACGTGCTGGGCGCAGAAGTGCTCACCGCCAAGGACGGCAACTTCCAGCCGGCCGCGCCGGTTGCCGCAGATGAGCTGACTGCAGCCCTGGAGCAGATGCACTAATTTTTTGCCAATCCCTTTTTAAATCATTCTCCTTCGGCCGTCTCCCCGGCGGCCGGCCGCCCCGCAGGGGTCCTCCCCGCGGGGCGTTTTCCTTTTCTGTCTACAAAAGCGAAAGTGAGGCTCCCATCCATGAAAACCGATTCCCTCCTGGGCCGCATCTTGCGGCGCTGGATCCCGCCCCTTATCCTGCTCGCCCTGTTTCTCGGCTTTGTCGTTCAGATCAATCAAGTCGATAAGGTCGAACTGATCTCTCGGGATGGGCAGACCTTCGAGAAGGGCGTGGTCACCGAGATCATGCAGGACAACCTACAGCCAGACGGCAGTCGTGTGGGCGAACAGCGCGTCAAGGTACGCATGACGACCGGCGTACGCAAAGGCCAGGAAATCGAGACGACGAGCAGCTCGGGCTATCTGTTTGGCGCAGGCTGTACCCCGGGCATGAAGGTCGTCGTGATGCAGAGTGTCGCGGGTGACACCACAATCTCGAGCGTTTATTCCCAGGATCGTGGTATGGTGATCTTGATTTTTGCTGCACTTTATCTGCTCGCCCTCTGCCTGGTTGGCGGCCTGCAGGGCGTCAAGGGTGCGTTGGGCCTAGTGTTTACCTTTCTGTGCATTATGTTTGTGTACTTGCCTCTGGTATATCGGGGATGGTCCCCCTTCTGGGTCTCGGTCTTTGTCTGCGTGATCACAACCGCCGTCACGCTCTACCTCATCGGCGGACCGACCATGAAGACGCTCGTCGCCACCGGCGGCACGATCGCAGGCGTTATCATCTCGGGCGTATCGGCGACCCTGTTCAGCATGGCCTCCGGTGTGACCGGTTGGAATGTATCCGATATCGAAAGCCTGCTGACACTGTCCAACACGAGCGGTGTCCAGGTCGGCGGCCTGCTGTTTTCCGGCCTGCTCATCTCCAGCTTGGGCGCGGTCATGGACGTCGCCATGTCAATCGGCAGCGCCATCGGCGAGCTGTACGCGCACGACCCCAGTCTCACCCGGCGGGCTTTGTTCCGCGCCGGCATGCACATTGGCCGCGACATGATGGGCACCGACAGCAATACGCTCATCCTGGCCTTTGCCGGCGGCAGCATCAGCATGCTGGTGCTGAACTATGCCTATGACCTGCCGCTTTTGCAGGTACTCAACTCCAACAATATCGGGATCGCCGTCATGCAGGGTCTGTCCGGCAGCTTTGGCATTGTCCTTGCCGTCCCGGTGACCGTCCTCCTATCCGTCCTGCTTTATCCCCGCCGCCGCACCACATGCCCGGCAGATGAAAAAAACGCATAAAAAATCCCGGAAGCTTAGCTTCCGGGACTTTTTATGTAGCATCTTATTCCTCGATCTCGAGGTAATCGGCCAGATCCTTAAACAGTGCGGTCGGGTCAACGTCGTCCTCAACAACGATCTGCAGAGGCTCGTTCAGTGACAGCAGGAACATGCCGAGCAGGGACTTTGCGTCTACCTGGCCGGACTTGCCGAAAATCCAGATATCATAGCTGTACTTAGATACGATCTGGTTGATCTTCTGAATGTCTTCTGTATTTTTTACTTTGATCTTTCTGGTCATGAAGTGTTTGCCTCCTTCAATACTTTCTGTGGTTTGTTCCTTTTTCAATTTTCATTATAGTATGCTCCCGGCAAAAATGGAAGTGTTTTTTTGGGGAAAATTTTAAATTCGTCAAAGCCGGTCCCGACGCAGGGATTTTCGCATGTTGTTTGTATATACTGCACAATATATAAATCTTATTTTTGTGCATTGCGCTGTTTTCTCAAGCGCGTCCAACGATTTTTGTGCTGTGCATTGTTCATTTTTCTCGTTTCTCCAGCCAGACCGAAACCATCCCGCAGAGCAGGCCGGCCGTGATATAGACAGCCGCCGCGACCCGGCCAACATCACTGCGGCCATTCCCATTTCCAAGAAACAGATAGAGCACGAAAATGATGGTAGCCGCCATCATAATGACCGCACAGTACCGGCCTGTGCGCTCATTTTCCGGCTTTTTTTCGGCCTGGATCTCGTCCTGGATGGCCTGATTATAGGACTGCTCGACCTGATACTTGGAAGCATCCAGTCCGCCGTAGGTCAGGATCCCCACGCCAACCGCGACAGCCGCCAGGCCTGCGCCGTCGCTCAGCTCGCCGATGCAGTACTCCCCGCCGATCCAGATCAGCAAAGCCGAGAGCAGAACGCCGATGCCGCAGACGACAAAGATGGGAAAGCGGCGCCGCGCGGCGTTGATGGTGGTCTGGTCATAAAACGGTTCAATGCGCGGGTGCTCCTGCCGGTACTGACTGTGCCAGATGCCAGACAAGACTAGGATGAGCACGCCTGGAATCACCAGTGCAAACAGCGCCAATCCGGCAAGATCGTACCGCGTCGACATCAGCGCATCCAGCATAGCCCCTCCGGCGACCCCCAAAATACACAGCGTCACGCCGACAGAGATCATGCGCGTGCGGCGATTCATGTGCCGGTCGTAGCCTGCCGTATCGGTGCGCTTTTTCTCGCACACGCTGCCCTGTAACAGGGTGTCCAAGTCACATCCAAACATCTGGCTGATCTGCAAAATCTTGTCCAATTCCGGAAATCCGCTGTCTGACTCCCATTTGGATACCGACTGGCGCGTGACTTCCAATTTTTCTGCGAACTGCTCCTGCGTCATTCCGCTCTCGGTGCGCAGGAACCTCAGGTTCTCTCCAAAACTCATGGTGTATGCCTCCTTTGATCTGGTGGCCCTAGTGTACCGTTTTTTGCGCGCAACTTCCAGAAAATTGACGTTGCGTTTGCGTTTTTCCATGTAAATTTTCAGTTGCGCCGCGCGATTTTGATATTTTTCCTGTGTATCGTGTCTATCATACCATAAACTGCCGTGCCGCGGGAAGAGAAAAAAATCCGCCTCCCCAGATGGGGAGGCGGATTTGCCGGTTAGCGGATAAAGTTTGTGAAGGTGCGCTTGTGCGTCTCCGGCGGATCGATCTTGCCCTTGGCCGCGTCGATTACCTTGACAGCCCAGGCGATGTTGCGGGCCAGCTTGGCCACGACCTCCATGCCCTCGGTGTCCTGCTGAACCTCGCCCGGGTCAGCGCCATGGACCGCGCCCCAATAGTCCGAGGTCACAATCAGCATCTCCATCGCATCCATGGTGCCGAGCAGCTGCTGATAGGTCTCCATGCCGCCCGAACGACGCAGCGTGCACAGCGCCGCACCAACCTTGTGGTGCAGCTGGTTGTCGCCGCAGCCGGCCGCCAGCATCAGGCGGTCCAGCACGCACTTCATGCCGCCCGCGATACCGCCGTGATAGACCGGGGACGCCAGCACGATGCCGTCCGCCTCGATGCACTTGTCAATGATCTCGTTGACCATATCGCCCGTCTGGACGCAGTGCAGTGAACCGGTGTTCAGGCAGTGATAGCAGGCCATGCAGGGCTTGACGTTCGGCCCCGGCTGCAGGACCTCAAATTCAATGCCCTCACGGGCGAACTCCTTGGCCATCACATCCAGACACTGCGCCGTGTTTCCGCCCTTTCTGGGCGAACCATTGATTGCTACAACTTTCATCTCGTTTATCCTCCAAAATTTTATAAATACAGCGCGGTTTTCCGCGCACATTGAATCAGGGCTTCTCCCGCTGCCGCCCCTGGACCAGGATATGATTCAGAACGCCGCCAAGGACCAGCGTTGTGCTGGTCATATACAGCCACAGCATAAGCACAATAATCGCACCGATCGAGCCATACAACAGGCTATACCGCCCCATGTGATCGACATAATACGAAAAGCATCTGGTCAGCACGACCCATCCCACAAGGGACACGCCGGCGCCGGGCAGCGCTTCCCGCCATTTGACCCGGACTGGCGGCAGCAGGCTGTACATCAGCATCAAAAAGCCAAGGGCGATAGCGATAGCGATTGGGTATGCCAGATAGTGCGCGATGGTCACGCCGGTCTGCAGCATAGGGAACCAGCGCGTCACGATCTCCAAGAAACGCCGGCCGACCACGATCAAAAAAATGCTCATGCCCATGAGCAGCAAAAGCCCGCCGGTCAAAATCAGGGACACCGCGACATTGCCGACCGGTCCCCTCCGGTTTTCGCTCCGATAGATCCGTTTCATGGAGTACATCAGCGAGCGCACAGCGCGCGATAGGAAATAAAGCGTCAACACGCTGCCGAGCAGCAGCGGCTGGACGGCATCACGGCTTCCCAGGTAATTGAGGTAACTGACCACAATGTTCTGCACATCGTCCGGCAAAAAGCGGGTCATCTCCAGCACGGTGACCTCGGAAAGGTTTGCCAGGCCGAGCAGGGAGTTGAGCACCATCAAGAGCGGGAACAGCGAAAAGAGCAGGAAAAATGCCAGCTCCGCCGCCGCGTGCGCCACGCCGTCTTTGAAATATCGCTCTACAAGCTGCACCGGGACGCGAAGCGCCCGTCGGGTCCTGCTTTCCATGGGCCACCCGCCTTTCCTGCCCTTATTGTACCAGTTTGCTGCCTATTTGGCAAGGCGCATCCTGTCGGGCACAGTTTGTCTTGTAATTTGGCCCCAGCTATGTTAGGATAAAACCATCGAACAGGATTTCGGCTGTAACAAGGAGGCCGCACCATGAGCAACCATCCGCCCTTTGACCCCGCGCATACCTGCTGTTTTTCGGGCAGCCGCCCGGAAAAACTGGGCTTTGACTGGCAGCGCAACCCAGATTTTTTCGAGATCCTGCGCCGGGATCTGCGCGACGCTATTCTGCGCGCGATCGAACTGGACTATACCCGCTTCATCACCGGCATGAGCCGCGGATTCGACCTGTGGGCCGCCCAGGAGGTGCTCGCGCTGCGGCGCAGTCATCCCACGCTCGAACTCATCGCGGCCCTTCCCTTTCCGGGCATGCACACACATTGGACCCCCGACTGGCGCGCGTGCTTTGACAGCGTACAGCAGGCGTGCGACTATACTGCGATCTTTGCGGACGCCTACCTCCCCGGCTGCTATCACGCGCGCGACAGCTATATGGTGCAGGAATCCAGCCGTGTGATCTGCTGGTACAATCACGGCACGACGGGCGGAACCGCCTACACCTGCCGTCTGGCTATGCGCCGCGGGCGCACGCTCGACAACATCTATCAGCCTTTTTATCAGGCCGCCGCGCCGCACTAGCGCCGCAGCCCCATCCGGCAGGGCCAAACGGCCCTGCCGTTTGCGTCCTCTGGCCCATTTTTTCCCGATATCAAAACGATACATCTATCCGCTACCCTATGGATAGAAAGGAGGGCATACCATGTACACGATCTTGCTTGTGGAAGATGAGCCGGGTATGCGCACCATCATCTGCGATTATTTTGCTGCACAGACAGATGCTCCCGCAGTCGTCTGCGCCGAGGATGGGCACGCGGCGCTGGCGCTCGTGGCTGCGCAGGATTTTGACCTGGCCCTGCTTGACATCATGCTGCCCGAGGCCGATGGCTTTGCGGTGTGCCGCGCCATCCGCCGTAAGAGCGACATGCCGGTCATCTTTCTGACGGCGCGGCGGGCTGAGGAGGACAAATTGCAGGGATATGGCCTGGGCGCGGACGACTATATGGAAAAGCCGTTCTCCCTGCCCGTGCTCTACGCCAAGGTCCAAGCGCTCCTGCGCCGTGCCAAAGGGTATGTCCGCGACGCAGCCCTGCACGCCCCAGGCGTGACGCTTGACCTGCGCACAGGGCTTGTGGCCGTAGACGGCCGGGAGATTGACC
>NBJMC04202__coassemble_1344_pt1 | contig 38185 bp, 37 predicted proteins | sample NBJMC04202__metabat2_low_PE_039 | metagenome-assembled genome bin NBJMC04202 | reverse complement strand
CGAACGGCGTGCTGGACACCAAGGGCATTGACGACTTTGCAAAGCGTTCCTGGAACTATGTCGCGGTGGGCGCAGGCCACGGCGTACAGTGGTGGCAGGAGTTCTTCTCGGTCGTGCGCATGATGGGCTATGACGATGTCGTGTCGCTCGAGATGGAGGACCTGACCCTGTCCATGCTGGACGGCCATATCTCCTCGCTGCGCGCGCTGCGCGAGGCGCTCGTGCTGTAAAACTGCACATTGCACGCAGGGGGAGCACCCGCTTTCCGGGTGGTCTCCCTGTGTTTTTGCCAAAAAAGCCCGCCGCTTTTTGGATAAGCCGCCGATATTGCCGCGCGCTTGTTGACGGCGTCCGGCAAAGCGTCTATCATGGAGGCAGAAAAAAACGCCCGGTGCGCCGGGCGCTCCACCTTGTTATCCCAGAAAGGATCTTGAAAACTATGCTCAAAATTGGTGTTATCGGCTGCGGCGCCATCGGCCGCGACCATATCCGCCGCCTGCACGACCTGGTGCCCGGCGCAGAAGTCGTTGGCTGCGCCGACTACTTCCAGGAGGCCGCAGACAAGGTTGCAGCCCAGTATGGCATTCGCGCCTACGCCTCCGGCGAGGAGCTCATCGCCTCCCCGGACGTCCAGGCCATCCTGATCGCCTCCTCCGACCCGTCGCACGCGGGCTATGTGCTCGAAGGGCTCAAGTATGGCAAGTACGTCTTCTGCGAAAAGCCGCTGGCACAGAACGCCGCCGACTGCGAGAAGATCATCGCGGCCGAGTGCGCGCACGGCAAGCGCCTGGTGCAGGTCGGCTTCATGCGCCGATACGACCGCGGCTACGCCGAGATGAAGCGCATCATCGACTCGGGCGAGCTGGGTGCGCCGCTCATGATCCACGCCTGCCACCGCAACGTGTCCCAGCCGGACGGCTTCCAGACCGAAATGGGCGTGTCCAACGTAGCCATCCACGAGCTCGATATCTGCCGCTGGCTGCTTGGGGACGAGTACAAGAGCGGCCAGGTGCTCAAGGTCCGCCAGAGCGCCGAGAGCACCAAGGGCTACGACAACCCGCAGATCGTGCTGCTCGAGACCCAGTCGGGCTGCCGCATCGACGTTGAGGTGCAGGTCGCAGACGCCTACGGCTACGACATCCAGTGCCAGGTCGTGTGCGAGAAGGGCACGGTCAACCTGCCCGACCCCTACGCCGTGGTCAAGCGCGCCAACGCTTCGCGCAGCTACCCGCTGCTGACCGACTGGAAGGACCGCTTCATCGAGGCCTATGACATCGAGCTGACCCAGTGGGTGCAGGCGGTCGAGGCAGGCCAGCTGACCGGCCCGTCGGCCTGGGACGGCTATGTGGCCTGCGTGGCGGCCGACGCGCTCAACCGCTCGCGCGGCACCGGCGTGTTCTATCCGATCGAGACCATCGAAAAACCCGCGCTCTACCGCTAAGCGGGCAAAAAAGGAGAGAAGTTCTATGCAGATTGACAACAATCCGCTGGCCATCCGCCAGAACGAGCTCGACCAGCAGGGCAAGAAGCAGGAAGCCTACGAGATGAAGATGGAATTCCTGCGCCAGGTGCGCGAATCGGGCGACCACTGCCCGTGCAAGGAGGCCTGTCCGCATCACGGCAACTGCTTTGAATGTGTGACCATCCACCGCGGGCACCGCGACCATCTGCCCATGTGCATGTGGGATATGGTCAACGAGCGCCTGGCTGCGCTGTCGCACATGACCGAAGGTTCGCTGCGCCAATACGAAGAGGACCACAAGTGAGGTTCAAAACCAAAGAGCCGCCCATTTGGGCGGCTCTCTTTGTATCCGAACTTTCTATTCGAACGCTGTGTTACTGGATGCCGATATCCACGACGGCGACCAGGCCGCAGTGCGCCTTGGCCAGCGCATGGGCCGGCTTTTCGGCGTGCAGGGCGATGGTGTGGTCGGCCATGGCCGCGCCGGGCGCGGTCTCACCGGTGTCCGCGTTGACGCCGCTCGGCAGGTCGATGGCAAACACCATGCCGAACGACCGGCAGATCATGGTCGCGGCTGCCCGCGCGAGCTCATCGAGCTCGCCGTGGAAACCCGTGCCATACACCGCGTCGATGGTGGCGTCGGCGTCAAAGATCCAATTGATCTGGTCCATCTGCAGGTCCTCGATCGGCCAGACCGGCATCTGCGGGTCTAATTTTTTCCAGTTGGCCCGGGCCGCGTCGGTCTGCGGCTCACCCTCGACCAGGATGACCGCGACCCGCACGCCGCGCTCGCGCAGGTATCGCGCTGCAACCAGGCCGTCGCCGCCGTTATTGCCCTTGCCGACAAAGACGGCCGCCGTGCGCAGCACCGGCTGCTTGTCCTGCACGAAGTCTGCCACCGCACGGCCTGCATTCTCCATCATTTGCTCATAGCTCAGGCCGCCCTCGGCTGCCTTGCGCTCAATCTCCTTCATCTCGGCTGCTGTCACCGTCATCCGTTATCCGCTCCTTGCCCTTTTGGGTTTTGTTGTGATTATGCCTAGTATATATCAAAAAAAGGAAAAAGACAAGAATGCCCGGCAAAATCCTAAAATCTGCCGCGCACGCAGGCATAAAAAACGCGCAGGAATCCCTGCGCGTTTCCCTGTCTCAATCGATGGTGATCTTTCCCCTACACGTCCCGTTTACACCATGGTCGCCGGCCACGCGCAGCGTGTACTCGTACCGGCCGGGCGCAAGGGCCAGCGGGATGGTCTCACAAACCCGCTTTCCGGGCGCAATCTCCACCGTTTCTAGGCTGGTCCCGACCGATATGGTCTTTGCGGGCGGGTCCAGTTTTTCCAGCGTCCCCTGCAAAAACTGGTAGTCCGCACAGCGGATGGTCAGGCTTTCGTCATGGTTTTCTACCACCCACTGCAAAGTGTCTGCGGTCAGCATGCGCGGATGCGCGCTGTACCTGGCCTTTGGTTCCGGCTGCCCGGTGTAAGACAGCATGAAGGCGCAAAACACCGCGCACACGGCCAGGTACAGGATTCTCTTGCGGTATTTCATTTGCTCCTTTCTCTGATCCATACTAATTCATCTCTTCAATAGGAATTCCTATTTATGTTATTATATCTCACCATTACTCTTGTTTCAATTGGTATTTCATACAATAATTTAACTTGCTTTTTGTTTATTTTTTTCTCGATTGTTTTTTTGTTTATATTTACGAAATTAGTTCTAGAAACTGTATCCGTCGCCGCCCATCCTGCGGGCACAATCACGATTTTTGCACCGTTTTTCCGGCTGAATTTTTCCATGTAAATTTGCCGGGAAGCCGTTGTAAAAGCCGGGCAAACTCTTTATAATTTGTAATGTATGTAAATTTACCGGAGTTGTACCGTTTGGAAAAGAAGGGGTATCGATTTTATGAACAAAGTAGGTTTTGACAACGACAAATATCTGTCCATGCAGTCCGAGCACATCAAAAAGCGCATCGCGCAGTTCGGCGGCAAGCTGTATCTGGAGTTCGGCGGCAAGCTGTTCGACGACTTCCACGCTTCGCGCGTGCTGCCCGGCTTTGCGCCCGACAGCAAGGTGCGCATGCTCGCGCAGATGGCCGACCAGGCCGAGATCGTCATCGCCATCTCGGCGGGCGACATCGAGAAGAACAAGGTGCGCTCCGACCTCGGCATCACCTACGACGTGGACGTGCTGCGCCTCATCGACGCCTTCCGCGGCATCGGCCTGTACGTCGGCTCGGTCGTTATCACCCAGTACGCCGGCCAGGCCGCGGCCGACGCTTTCAAGCGCCGCCTGATCGCCCTGGGCGTCAAGGTCTACACCCACTATCCCATCGCCGGCTATCCGAGCAATGTCCCGCTCATCGTCTCCGACGAGGGCTACGGCAAGAATGAGTACATCGAGACCTCCCGCCCGCTCGTCGTCGTCACCGCCCCGGGCCCGGGCTCGGGCAAGATGGCGACCTGCCTGTCCCAGCTCTACCACGAGTACAAGCGCGGCGTCGCGGCGGGCTACGCCAAGTTTGAGACCTTCCCCATCTGGAACCTGCCGCTCAAGCACCCGGTCAACCTGGCCTATGAGGCGGCCACGGCCGACCTCAATGACGTCAACATGATCGACCCCTTCCATCTCGAGACCTACGGCGAGACCACGGTCAACTACAACCGCGACGTCGAGATCTTCCCGGTCGTCAACGCCATCTTCGAGAAGATCGCAGGCGAAAGCCCGTACCACTCCCCGACCGACATGGGCGTCAACATGGCGGGCAACTGCATCATCGACGACGAGGCCTGCCGCGAGGCGTCCTGCCAGGAGATCATCCGCCGCTACTACCAGGCCCTGTGCGACAAGCGCGACGGCCGCGGTGATGAGACCGCCATCCACAAGCTGGAACTGCTCATGCAGCAGGCCAAGGTCTCGCCGGATGACCGCCCGGTCGTGGCCGCGGCGCTCAAGCGCTCGGAGGAGACCGAGGGCAACCCGGCCGCCGCCATCGAGCTGCCCGACGGCACCATCGTCACAGGCAAGACGTCCTCCCTCTTGGGCGCGTCCTCTGCCGCGCTTATCAATGCGCTCAAGAAACTCGCCCATATCCCGGACAGCCTGCCGCTGCTGCCCGCCCTCATCATTGAGCCCATCCAGCGGCTCAAGACCCAGGGCCTCGGCAACCACAACCCGCGCCTGCACACCGACGAGGTGCTCATCGCCCTGTCCATCTCGGCGACCACGAATCCCGTCGCAAAGCTGGCCCTCGACCACCTGAGCGGCCTGCGCGGCTGCGAGGTGCACTCGACCGTCATCCTCGCGCAGGTGGACGACAACGTGTTCAAAAAGCTCGGCATGAACCTGACCTGCGAACCCGTCCACCAGACCAAGAAGCTCTATCACAAATAAACGGCAGAAAGAAAGGCTAGGCACCCCCGGCGGGTTGCCTAGCCTTTTTTTAGAGCTTGCCGCGGCGCTCACGGCGCCTGCCCGCCGCGGGCCGCGCGGCGGTAGATAAAGAAGGCGCAGACCGCGGTGACGGCCTCGGTGATCCAGAAGGCGTTCCACACGCCCGTGGCGCCCCACAGGCGGCTGAGCACAAAGGCCGCCGGGACGATGACGACCAGGTAGCGCAGCAGCGAGATGACGAGCGAGGGCATGCCCTTGCCCAGCCCCTCGAGCGCGCCGCACGACGTGACCGACACGGCCGAGATCAGGAAGCCCGCGCTGATGATGCGCAGCGCGGCCTGGCCGGCCGCAACGGTCTGCCCGTTCTCGGCAAAGAGCGCCATGAGCTGCCCCGGTACGGCCAGGCAGATGGCCGTGCCGCAGGCCATGATGATGGCGTTGCAGACGAGCGCCGAGACATAGATCTGCCGCACCCGGCGGTGCTCGCCCGCGCCGGCATTGTAGCCGATGATGGGGCGCATGCCCTGGACGATGCCGCTTGCGGGCAGATAGATGAAGGTCTGGAGTTTATAGTAGATGCCCAGGATGACGACATAGATCTGCCCGTATACGCTCAGGATGCCGTTGAGCGCCGAGATGAGCAGCGAGGGCAGCGCGAGGTTTAGGATGGCCGGGATGCCGATGGCGTACAGCCGGGCGGCCATCCGCCGGTCGGGCATCATGACCTGCCGCCGCACGCGCACGCCCATGGGCTGCAGGCGGTAGAGGACCAGGTAGATGACGAGCGTCAGCACCTGCCCGAGGCCGGTCGCGAGCGCTGCGCCCGCGATGCCAAGCTCCGGGAAGGGGCCGATGCCAAAGATCAAAAGCGGGTCCAGGACGATATTGGCCACGCAGCCGGCCAGCAGGCTGGCCATCGTGACCTTCATGCGGCCGACCGCCTGATAGATCTTTTCAAACGCAAGCCCGATGACGATAGCGAAGGTGAACGCGAACGCGATGCGCCCATAGCGCACGCCCAGGTCGATGACCGCCTGATCGCTCGTGAACATGCGCAGGAAGGCCGGGATGGCCGCGATGGACGCGACGGTCAGCACGACGGTGTGCACAAAGGCCAGGGCCATGCCCTTGGAGGCTGCGGCGTCGGCCTTGTCCGGCTCCCCCGCGCCCAGGTGATAGGCGATGACCGCGTTCATGCCTACGCCAAAGCCGATGGCCACGGCGTTGATGAAATTCTGCACCGGGTAGACGAGCGAGAGCGCGGTCATGGCATCCTCACTGATCTGCGCGACAAAGAAGCTGTCCACGATATTATAGAGCGAGTTGACCAGCATGGAAATGACCATGGGCAGCGACATGGACAGCAGGAGCGGCAGGACCTTGCGCTCCTTCATAAAGTTTTCTTGCATTGACCTCTCCCCTTTTCCCGCCGGGGGGCCGCCGGATAGGCCGAAAAAAACCACACATCGCGGCAGAGCGCAATGTGTGGCAAAAAGATGACAGGATGGCTGTCCGGAAAAGTCCACGACGGATTTTAGCAATATTTTTAAGGATACGGTGATATTAACACGACAATGGGCGCTTGTCAAGGGGGGAAAGCGCCCGCAATGCACTTACTTGGGATTGGGGCGATACTCCAAGAGGTCCGACACCTCGCACCCCAGCACATAGCAGATACGCGCCAGGATATCCAGGTCCAGCTTCTCAATGTTTCCTTGGTACCACCTATCTACCACTGCAAAGTTTACATGGATTGCGCTTGCCAACTGATTGCGGTTCATACCACGGGCTTCCAGTACTTCTCTCAGACGCAATACAATTTTTCCATAGTCCTGTGTAATCAGAATTGAACGCTCGTTCATAACATCACCTATGGATATATTATCTGTGATATATCTTGTTGACTATTCTATTTTTAAGTATTATATTATAAATAATATATCTTTAGGAGGTAATTGGATGGCAGCTCGGCCCAACTATATACGGATGTATTTCCGCATGTTCAACGATATCTCAACTGCAATCGAACAGCTGGAATCCGGCGACCCCTGGAAGGCCCGCATCACCCTCATCGAGAGCCAGCGCACGGCCGAGGACTGCTACGTCCGCGCGCTCTGCCTGCGCCACGCCCGCTTGAACCGGAAGACCTATCGCATATCCCGCAGGCGCTGAGCCCGGCATCCTGCGGGCAGACAAAAAACCACCAGCCCGCGGGCTGGTGGTTTTTCTATGCCGCTGTCATGATCCGTTCTGCGCCGCGATCTTCTCGGCCAGCTCGTTTAGGTAGACCCAGCGCTCCATTTTGTGCTCCTGTTCGCGCTCGAGTTCCTCCTTGCGCGCGAGCAGCTCCTGCAGCTTGACGTAGTCGTTGCCGGCGGCGGCGATGTCGGCCTCGCAGGCCGCGAGCTTTTGGGCGAGCGCCTCAAGCTCCTCGTCGATGTGGTCGAACTCGCGCTGCTCGTTGAACGAGAACTTGAGCTTTTGCGGCCGGTTGCCCGGCTTCTGCGGCTTGTCCGCCTTGCCGGCCTTGGCCTGCGCGGGCTTGTCCGCCGGGACGCGCTTTTCCAGGTAGTCGGAGAAATTGCCGGTATACTGGCGCACCGCGCCGCCCGGGCAGACCTCAAAGATCGTGTGCGCAACCTTGTCCAGGAAGTAGCGGTCATGCGAGACCGCGATGACGATGCCCGGGAAGGATGCCAGGTAATCTTCCAGGATGGTCAGCGTCTCGACGTCGAGGTCGTTCGTCGGCTCGTCGAGCAGCAGGACGTTGGGCGCCTGCATGAGCACCGACAGCAGATACAGGCGCCGTTTCTCGCCGCCCGACAGCTTGCCGATGAACTGATGCTGCAAATCGCCCGAAAACAGGAACTTTTCCAGCATCTGGGAGGCCGAGAAGGTGCCCTCTGGTGTCTCGATGCGGTTCGAGATATCGCGGATGTAATCGAGGACGCGCGCGTCCGGGTCAAGTTCACGCCCCTCCTGGGAGAACACGCCGAGGCGCACGGTCTGGCCGGTCTCGACCGTGCCGGCGTCCGGCTGGATGCGCCCGGCGATGAGGCGGAGCAGGGTGGTCTTGCCCGCGCCGTTGACGCCCACGACGCCGATGCGGTCGTCGCGCGTCAGGGTATAGGAAAAGTCGCGGATGACCGTCTTGTCCCCGTACGACTTGCTGACGTGCGCAAGCTCGATGGTCTTGCGCCCAAGCCGCCCGGACAGGGCGCTGATCTGCACCCGCTCGCGCGCGGCCGGCGCTTCCTGGTCGCGCAGGGCCTCGTACCGCTCGATGCGGTCGCGGCTCTTGGTGCCGCGGGCGCGCGCGCCGCGCATGATCCACTGGTATTCGCGCCGCAGGGTGGCCTGCCGCTTGCGCTCGCCGGCCTGCTCGGCCTCGAGCCGCTCGGCCTTGTGCACGAGATAGTCGGCGTAGCCACCCACATAGCTGTAAAGCCGGCCGTTTTCCAGCTCGACGATGCGGTTCGTGACCCGGTCGAGGAAGTAGCGGTCGTGGGTGATGAGCAGGATGCCGCCCGAAAAGCGGATGAGATAGTCCTCCAGCCAGGCGGCCATGTCCATGTCCAGATGGTTGGTCGGCTCGTCCAGGATGAGCAGGTCGGCCGGATGGATGAGGGCGGTGGCCAGGGCCACGCGCTTGCGCTGGCCGCCCGAGAGCGTGCCGATCTTCTGGCCGCTGTCCGGCACGCCGAGGCGGGTGAGCATGGTGCGGGCCTCGTACTCGGCCACGGCGCGGTAGGTGTCCGGCAGGTCGCGGAAGACCTGCTCAAGGACGGTGGCGTCCGGGTCCATGTCCGGGTTTTGGGGCAGGTAGGATACCTGCACGTCCGGGAAGACGTGCACGGTGCCGCTGTCCGGCTCCTCGGCCCGGGCCAGCACGCGCAGAAGCGTGGATTTGCCCGTGCCGTTGACGCCGATGATGCCCACCTTGTCCCCGGTATCGAGATAGAGCGAAGCGTCCTGGATGAGACGCTTCATCCCATAATTCTTTTCCAGATGTTCGGCTGCTAAAAGCATTCTAAAACTCCTTTCCGTGCACGCCTATTGTATCATACGCCGCCCGGGCCGTCCAGCGCGCGCGGGCGGGCCGTCCGCGGCGGGCACGGATTTTTTTGCCAAAATGCACAAACCCCTCTAGCGAACGCAAGGGATATTTGCTATAATAGATGTACCATGGCAATTATGTGCGAAAAGGAATGGTGAAAATACATGAAATTGAATCTGGAGAGTCTGGACAATAAGCTGGCCTGGGAGACCTACCGCATGCCGCAGTACGACATCGCCAAGATGCGCGAGCGCACCAAGGCCGCCCCGACCTGGCTGCACTTTGGCGCAGGCAACGTCTTCCGCGCCTTCCCGGCCGTCCTGGCCCAGCGCATGCTGACCGCCGGCCTGACCGACACCGGCGTCATCTGCTGCGAGCCCTACGACGAGGAACTCATCGACCGCTGCTATAAGGCCTATGACAACCTGTCCGTCGCCGTCACGCTCTACTCGGACGGCCGCCTCAAAAAAGAGGTCGTCGGCTCGGTCGCCGAGGCCCTGGGCCTCTCGGCGGACTATGACCGCGTTGCGGAGATCTTCGCCGCGCCCTCCTTGCAGATGGTTTCCTTCACCATCACCGAGAAGGCCTATCCGCTGCGCGACAACGACAAGAACCTCTATCCCGACGTCGCAGCCGACATGAAGAACGGCCCGGCGCACACCACGAGCCTCATCGGCCGCATCCTGTCGCTGTGCCTGCACCGCCTGCACACCTGCGGCAAGCCGATCGCGCTCGTGTCGATGGACAACTGCCAGAACAACAGCATGCGCCTGCGCTGGTCCATGATGGAGATCGCCTACGCCTGGAAGTCGGCCGGCCTCATCGAAGACGCTGACCTCGCCTACCTGTCCGAGCAGGTCACCTTCCCCATCACCATGATCGACAAGATCACGCCCCATCCCGATGCGGCCATCGCCAAGCAGCTCATGGCCGACGGCCTGGAAGGCATGATGCCGTTTGAGACCGAAAAGGGCACCTTCGCCGCCCCCTACGTCAACACCGAACAGCCCCAGTACCTGCTCATCGAGGACAACTTCCCGGTCGGCCATCCGCCGCTTGAGCAGCTCGGCATCATCTTTACCCGCAGTGACATCGTGCTCAAGACTGCGATGATGAAGGCCTGCACCTGCCTCAACCCGAACGACACCACGCTTGCCGTCTACGGCTGCCTGCTGGGCTACAAGAAGATCAGCGACGAGATGCAGGACAAGGACCTCGTCAACCTCATCACCCGCATGAGCGAGATCGAGGCCATGCCCATGGTTTCTGACCCCGGTGTCCTGGACCCGCACGAATACCTGCACGAAGCCCTGGCCGTGCGCTATCCCAACCCCTTCATGCCCGATACCCCGCAGCGTATCGCGACCGACACCTCGCAAAAGCTGGCCACCCGCTTTGGCGTGACGCTCGAGGGCTACTATGACTCCACCCTGCCCAAGTACCGCGTCAGCAAGCTCAAGTACCTGCCGCTGGCGCTGGCCGGCTGGCTGCGCTATCTGCTGGGCGTGGACGACAACGGCGAGCCGTTTGAACTCAGCCCCGACCCCAACCTGGATATGCTGCGCGGCCACCTCAAGGGCATTACGCTGGGCACCGCCAAGATCTCGGACGACCAGCTTTACCCCATCCTGTCTTCCAAGCCCATCTTCGGCGTCAACCTGTACGAAGTGGGCGTGGCCGAGAAGATCACCGAATATTTCTGTGAGCTGATCGCCGGCCCGGGCGCCGTCCGCCAGACGCTGCACAAGTACTGCGGCGAGGACGCATAAGGCCAAAAAGTACAGCCGCCACCCTATTTCATGCACAAAAGATCCCCCGTCCGCATGCCGGATGGGGGATCTTCCGTTTTCCTACCCGCTACGCCCCGGCCGAATAGGCCGCGAGCGCCGCGCGGTAGGCCCGCGCCGAGCGCGGGTCAAAACAGACCATCGTGACCCGCTCGGGCAGGGCGTGCCCGGCCAGGAAGCCCGCGATCTCCCGGATGGCGATGGCCGCAGCGCGGTCCAGCGGGAAATGATAGACGCCCGTGCTGATGGACGGGAAGGCCACCGTGCGGCAGCCATGCGCCGCGGCCAGCGCCAGGCAGTTCTGATAGCATCGGGCCAAAAGCGCGTCCTCGTCCTGGCCGCCGCCGCGCCAGATGGGCCCCGGCGTGTGGATGACATAGCGCGCGGGCAGGCGGTAACCGCCCGTGATCCTGGCCTCGCCCGTCGGGCAGCCGCCAAACTTCCGGCACTCGTCCAAAAGCTGCGGCCCAGCCGCCCGGTGAATGGCGCCGTCCACGCCGCCCCCGCCCAAAAGGCTGGTGTTGGCCGCGTTGACAATGGCGTCGGCCGCGACCTGTGTGATGTCGCCCTCCATGATTGCAATCCTTGTCTGCATCGTATGCGCCTCCTTCGTCGCTCTTTGTCTCAAGTATATCCCCGCGCCCGGACGGCCGTCAACCACCGGCTTGCCAAAAACCGGACGATGTGATAGGATAAGAATAGACTGGCATGTATCTGCACCGTGAAAGGAGAGCCCTATGGAAAAGCGAAACTATGTCTGCCCCAAGTGCGGCGGCCGCGAATATATCAGCGACCAGTTCCAGGCGACCGGCGGCAATTTTGCCAAAATATTCGATGTCCAGAACAAGAAGTTCATCACCATCAGCTGCGCACACTGCGGTTACACCGAGCTCTACCGCGCCGAGACCACGACCGGCATGAATGTGCTGGATTTCCTGATCGGAACCTGAAACCCTGCCCATATTGGCCGTCCCGCCGCGCGCGGGGCGGTTTTTCTGTCCCTAGGCCGGAAAATCCGCGCATTCCGCCTTTGACATTTGCCCGCCCGCTCTGTATAATAAGGTTAACTGAGTGAAACCGTCCCCTGCACGGCGCGGCCCTGCCCGCCGTTTTTTCCTGATTTTTGACGAGCTGAAAGGAGTCACCAAAACCCATGTCCATAGTACTGTCCTACCGTGCCCTGCGCGATGTGCCCCTGTCCCCGGACGAGGCCGCGGCCATCGATATCGTCATCGCGCGGTACCAGTCCGATTTCGAGTATCGTGATGCGGCCGACGCGTTTACGGTACATCCCACCGATCCCACCGCGCCCGAGGTCATCTTCTCCGGGACCATCTGCGTACCCGCAGACGACGCCGAGCCCATCGGCTATTGGACGTGCTGCCTGACCGATATCCGCCGCATCCTGGACGACGCCGCGTGGTATGTCTCGCTGGACGACACCGCGCTGGCCTGGGACGAGGACGACGGCTGGCTTCTCCCCGCCTGACCGCGGTACAGCTCCCTGCATCTGCAAGACAAAACCCCGCTTTTTTTTACAAGGCGGGGCTTTTTTTATTTGCCGGATGGCCCTTCCCGGTTGACCAGCCAGATGCCCGCGCACACGAGCACGAGCGCCGCGGCAGCCGGCGCGCCGAACACGCCCTGCTCGCCCAGGAGCAGGGCGGACAGGATGACGCCGCAGACCGGGTTCATAAAGCCATAGATGGCCACCCGGCTGACCGGGTTATATTGCAGGAGCACGGCCCAGAGCGAGTACGCCACGGCCGAGAGCAGGCCGAGATAGCCTAAAAGCAGCAGCGCCGCAGGCGCAGACGGGTGGACGCTTCCGCCGCCTGCAAGCCCCAGGGCGATGAGCACCAGGCCGCCCCAGACGAACTGATAGCCGCTGAGCGTCACGGGCGACTCCCGCCGGGCATAGCCCTTGACCATAACCGACGAGCAGGCGTAAGCCAGGGCAGACAGCAACACAAAGCCCTCGCCGTTCCACTGCATGGAAAAGTCCAGGGCGCCGCCGCGCGTGTTGATGAGCACAACGCCGGCAAAGCCCGCGATGCAGCCCACAAGCTTACGGGCGGTCATCTTCTCCTGCCGCAGCAGCGCGGCCGAGATCAGGATGGCAAAAAAGACATTGGACGACACGACAATGGACGACTTGACACCCGAGGCGTGGGCCACGCCGATGTAGAAAAAGATATACTGTGCGACCGTCTGCACAAGGCCCAGCTTGAGCACCATGGGCCAGGAGCCGCGCGCCGGCACGAGCCAGCGGCGCGCCTGGACGCTGCCGATGCATAGAGCCAAGATCCCGGCGAGCGTGAAGCGCAGGCCGGCAAACAGCAAGAGGCTGGGCGTGTGGTCGGCCGGGATGCCGAACAGTTCATAGCCGATCTTGACGCACGGGAAGGCGCTGCCCCACAGCACGCAGCACAGCATGGCCAAAAGGCCGACCACGGCCGGCCGGGTCAGCGCCGTCCCTCTTGTTTTGGATTCCATCTCAGTTCTCCCTTCCGCCGCGGCGCGGCAGGCCGCCCGCGGTCTGTTGGTTTCTTCCGATTCCCGGTTTTGCGGGCATCAGCCCCAGATTGCGCTCGCCTTCTCGTAGGCCGCCAAGCGGTCTGTCCAGCCGATGGGCGTGGGTGCGGTCTGACCGAGGACGGTCACAGTCGTCCCATCCGCGCTGACCGTGTAGGGCTCCCCCTCGACGATGGCGCGCAGCGCGCTGTCCGCAATGGTCCAGCCGTTGATACCATACTGGGTGGCGAGGAACACCTCGTCCGAGGCGCCGCGCGCCTTGGCGTAGGCGTTGGGGTTGGGGGCGGGCGACGTCTTGCCCACGCTCCACTCCCAGCAGGCCGACTCCCAGGCATAGTGCTCCGCGATGTAGACGGCCGTGTCCGTCCCGTCAAAATCGTCGCCCATGGCCGCAAGGAAGGCCAACTGCTCCTCCCTGTGGGTCAGCTGGAGATAGCCCGCGCCGCGCTCCTCCGCGCGGTAGCCGTGCGCCTCGTAGTAGGCCGCGTCGCCGGCCTCCAGCGTGTGCCGGCCATAGCCGCTCTCGCTGGCCGCCGTGGCAAAAAACATGGAAAGGCTGGGGCGGGATGTGATATGATATTTGCGAAGCAGGTGATTGATCTGCCAGACCTCAGCAAACGAAGTCTCGCCCTGCCAGCCAAACGCGCGCAGCTGGCCGCCGGTGATGGGATACCACGCCATGCGGCAGAAAAAGACCACAAAAAAGGCCGCCGCCACGCCGGCAAGCGCCAGGCGCCGCCGGCGCACGATCTTCTTTTTCTGCGCCTTGCTGACGCGGCGGTGCGGCTTCCCCGGCCGCTTTGCCCGCGCACGCGCGGCGGGCCGTGTGGATCTCGTGTTTTCTGGCATGGGCCAATCCCCCTTCCTGCAGTTCCAGTATACGCAGTTTTTCTCACGTTTGTCAACCGGAAAGGAGGCCCCTATGTACCCTGCCAAGCGCATCGCCGTCATCGGCGCGGGCGGCAAGACCACGGCGCTCGCGCGGCTTGCCGCCCGCTGCCGGGGCGCGCACGTGCTGCTGACCACGACCACCCACATCCTGCCCTTCGCCCCGCCTGTGTGCGACCGGCTGTGCGTGACGCCGGACGCGGGCGCGCTGCGTGCCGCCCTCCAGGCCCCCGGCGTCACCTGCGCAGGGATGGCCGCCGGGGACGGCAAGCTGACCGCCCTGCCCGCCCCGCTCTGGGAGTTGGCCTGCCAGCAGGCCGACTTCATCTTTTACGAGGCCGACGGGGCGAAGCGCCTGCCGCTCAAGCTGCACGCCGCACACGAACCGGTCATCCAACCTGAAACCGACTGGTGCCTGGTAGTCGCCGGGCTGTCGGCGTGGGGCAAGCCGGTCGGCCAGGCCGTGCACCGCTATGCCCTGCGGCCGGAATGGGCCGCAGAACCCGGCCGGCCGGTCGATGCGGCGGTCATCCTGGCCTGCGTGCAGGATGCAATTGCCGCCTGCGGCATGCCGCAGGCACGCCTTGCTGTGCTGCTCAACCAGGCAGATGCGGTGGAACCGGCCCAGGCCCAGGACGTGGCGCGGCGATTGGAACACGCGGGATTGCAGTGCGTGGCCTGTAGCCTGCGCACACAGCCCTTCCCGCACTTAGCCGGCCCTCTTTGGGACACAGATGGCCGTCCGGGCCGATGAAACAGCAGGCATAGCCCCCTATCCGCAGGAAAAAAGCGCGCTCTTTGCAAGGGCGCGCTTTTGGTTTATCGATCGGTATCGGCCAGGTACAGGTCCATCAGGTCGCAATCTACCTCCCTGCCGGCTATTTTCAGAAAACCCTGGAACTGCCCGATCTTCCGAAAGCCGTACTTCTCATACAGCCGGATGGCCCTGGCATTGTCGCTCCGGACCTCTAAGGACACGATTTCGGCATGCGCCGTATGCACGGCAAAGTCCAGCGCCGCTTCGAGCAGCCGGCTGCCAATCCCTTGCCCCCACTCGGATTTTCGGACCGATATCGCCAATTCTCCCCTGTGCCGCAGGCGCGCGCGGGCCATGCCGCGGAAACGGGCGTTCCCGACGATCTCCCCGCCTTTTTTCGCGAGCAGCACGACCGAATTGGCCGATGCCGCGAGATCGCGGAGCAGGGCTTCCTCCTCCTCCACAGACCGGCCAGGCCCTTCCACGCCAAACGTCAGGTTGTCGGTCTCGCCGCCGACCGCCTGCAGATATGCCAGGACCTGCCCGGCGTCCTCCGGCCCTGCCCGGCATATCTCCACTTTCCCATCGCTGCGGCCCGGCTGCGCATAGCGGCTATAGGTCTCTGGGTCATCCAGGTCGGCCACAAGGCGCGCGTCCGGGACGTCCACAAACCGCGTCTCGTCCAGGTGCCGGCGATAGACCTGTTTGCCGCCCTGGTCGCCGGCCAGGGCGGCAAGCGCAGGCAGAAAGCGCGCCGGGAACACGCACGGGCTGCATGGCCGCCCGGCCGCGCGCGGCACCGCGATGCAATCGCCCTCCCGGCTGGTTTTGCACAGGCTGTGCAAAAGTCCGGCGGTCAAAAAGGGCTGGTCGGCGTTGAGGAACAGCACGGTGTCCACCCCCGGCCCGACCGCCGCCGCCCCTGCCGCGACCGAATGGCCCATGCCGTCCGCCGCCCGCGGCGAGGGCACGGCGCGGAAGCCGTGCGCGGCGCCATAGGATGCGATCTGCTGCGTGTTGGTCACGAGCACCCGCTCGTCCACAAAGGGCAGCGACGCGGCCAGGTCGATGGAATAGGCAAAGAGCGGCCGGCCGCCCAAGGGCAGCCGCAGCTTGTCCTGCCCCATCCGGCGGGACAGGCCGGCGGCCAGCACAACGGCCGCGATCATCCGACCACCTCAAACAGCACGTCGATCTCGCCGCCGCAGATCATGCCCGAGCGGCCCGCCTCGCCGTTCTTCATGTCAAAGGTCAGCAGGCAGGGCGTGCGCGTCCGCCCGAGGCGCTCGGCCGTCTGGCAGACCTCATACTCGGCCAGGCCGCCGCCGACCGTGCCCAGCTTGTGCCCGCCGTCCGGGAAAAACATGCGCGCGCCCACGCCGCGTGGGGCCGAGCCCTGCTTGCGCACGACGGTCGCCATGATGCCGGTCTGGCCGGTGGCCAGCGCGTCCAGCATGGCCGCGGACAGGCCGGCGTTCGCGCAGCCGCGCCGGGTGTCGATAAGCTCGGCCGCAATGGCGACCGCAATCTCCTCGGGCGTCTCGGCCCCGATGGCAAGGCCGATGGGCGCGTGCACCGCCTCGAGCTGCGCCTTGGTCACGCCCTCGCCGCGCAGCAGGTCAAAGACCGCCCGGTTCTTGCGCGCGCTGCCGATCATGCCGATGTAGGTGCACGGATGGCACAGGGCCGCGCGCAGGCAGACTGTGTCGGCCGCGTGGCCGCGCGTGACGATAACAACCGACAGGTCGGGCAGGGCGTCCCAGTCCAGCCCGGCAAACAGATCGCAAAATTCCCGGCAGAGCACGGCGTCGGCCTCGGGGAAGCGCGCCGGATCGGCGAACTCCGGCCGGTCATCGGCGACCAGCACACGGTAGCCCAAAAGCTTGCCCAGCTTTGCCACCGGCACGGACACATGGCCGCCGCCGCACACGAGCAGGACCTTCTGCTGGCGCAGGGCCTCGCATAGGAGACGGGCGCCAGTCTGGCGGCTCGTGCAGACGAAGGGCGGCCGGCACGCCGTGATGTCCTCCTTGGCGTCCAGCGCCGGGGCCTGATCTATGATGTTCCAGCCCTCGCCTATCTGCGCCCCGTCCAAGGCGGTCACGCGGTAGACCGTGTGGCCGTCCAGGATGGCGCGGGCGAGCGCCTGATAGCTGTGTTCCTGCATAAAAAAGCGCACCTCGCTCTCAGATGGTCAGGTGATGGATGTCCTGCGGCGCGACACCGATGCGGTCAAACAGCGCGCGCAGGGCATCCTCGGCCTCGGGCGGTGCGCTCCACGCCAGACCGCAGCCCGCTGTGATCTCGCGCGGCACCGGGATGAGCCGCCCAGGCACAGCCTGGCTGCGGGCGGCCTGCTCGGTCTGCATCGCCGCCGTCGTTGTGCGGAAGGTGGCCACCACGCGGGGCTCTTTTTTTCTCAGCATCGTCTTTTCCTCCTCATGTGCCAGCCAGCGCACGCAGGGCCTGCACGGCGGTGTCGACCTCATCCTCGGTGTTGAAGTATGAGAACGAAAAGCGTACAATGCCCTGCCCGACCGTGCCGAGCGCCTCATGCATGCGCGGGGCGCAGTGCGCGCCGGCACGCGTGCAGATGCCGTAGTCCTCGGCCAGGGCGTCGGCGACCGCGCCTGCGTCCTCGCCTGCCAAGTTCATCGCAACGACCGCCGTGCGCAGGGGGGCATCCATGTCACCATAGATGACGACACCGGGCAGGCTGCGGATGCCCAGATAAAATCGCCTTGCCAGGGCGTCCTCGCGCGCGCGGATAGCGGCAAGGCCGGTCTGCTCGATGAAGTCCAGCCCGGCGGACAGTCCGGCGATGCCGGTGGCATTGAGCGTGCCGGCTTCCAACCGCTCGGGATAGTCGCCCGGATGGTGCCGGTCAAAGCTGTGCACGCCGCTGCCGCCCACTCTGCGCGGACGGATGTCCACGCCTGGCGCCACGCACAGGCCGCCTGTGCCCTGCGGGCCGAACAGGCCCTTGTGGCCGGTGAAACACAGGGCCGCGATGTTCTGTGCCTGCATATCGATGTCCAGCACACCTGCCGACTGAGACGCATCCACCACAAACAGCAGGCCGTTTTCCCGGCAGAACGCGCCGATACGCGCGAGGTCCAAACCATTGCCGGTGACGTTCGATGCGTGCGTGCACACGACGGCGCGCGTATTCCCCCGCAGGGCGGCCGGCAAATCCTCATACGAGATGCGGCCCTTGCGGTCTGCTGGCAGCACGGTCAGCCCCATGCCCTGGTCCTCGAGCGCGTAGAGCGGCCGCAGGACCGAGTTATGTTCCAGGGCGGTCGTGATGACATGGTCCGCGGGCGAAAATAGGCCGAAGATGGCCGTCGAGAGCGCGTCGGTCGCGTTATAGGCAAAGCACACGCGGGCAGGGTCTGCCAGGCCGAACAGCGCCGCGAGCTGCGCACGGCAGCGAAAGACCGCACGCCCGGCCGCGAGCGAGAGCGGATGGCCGCCGCGCCCGGGCGAGCCCAGCGTGTCAAATGCCTGCAAGACCGCCTCTTTGACCGCGGGCGGCTTTAAAAAAGAGGTTGCAGCTGCGTCAAAGTAAATCAAAATAGCATGACCTCCCGTTCTCTTGCCAAATGCAGGATGGCCTCGAGCACTCCGCCTGCGATACATCGCGCCTTGTCCGAAATGGTATCACAGTTGTTCTGCTGCGCAAGGCGCGGGTCGATGTCCGCGATCTTGAGGCCCTCTGTGACCGGATAGCCCGGCCGTATGAGGCCGCGCAGCACGCCCGTGAGCGTGGCATAGACCGGCGTCCCGCCCACACGGGCGATGACCTGGCCCTTCTCCACCACGCTGCCGATGCCGACCGCCTGCCCGGCGGCGTCCTGCACGCAGGTGAGCGCGCCGTCCGCCGGCGCGTGAATGACGCGCTCGCTCGTATAGCCGCCGATATTGCCGGGCACGCCGGTGTTGGGCAGGGCCGCGCCCTGGTAGAAGATGCGGCCCAGGTTGTGCCCGCGCATGGTCTCGATGACCGCGTCCACGTCGCGCCCGGCGGCAAAGCCTGGGCCGAGGGCCACGGTGATGGGCGCCATATCGCGGCGAGTGCCCAGGTTGCGCTTGGCCAGGATGGCGTCCACGACCACCGCCGGGCGCAGCGCGCGGATGCTGTCGCCGGCCTCGTCCACAAAGAGCGGCACCTGGCCGGCCTGCCAGGCGTCCGTCAGGTCGGCCTCACTGTCCATGCGGCGGCAGACCACGCCCTCGACCTCGGCGGTCCCGTCATAGACCGCCTCGGACAGGGCAGCCCGGCGGCGGATGGCCGAGGGCCGGGCGCACTCGGTGACGGCCACGTGCAGGCCGCAGTTGGCCAGCCGCACGATGGTCCCGGTCGCAAGGTCGCCCGCGCCGCGCACAATCACAAGGCCGGTCATGGGCGGATCACCTTGCCCGCGCCCGCCAGCGCCTCGGCGATGGCATACATGTTGGTGACCTGCCCAACGGCCAGCTTATCGGTCAGGCCATAGTGACCCAGGCAGGTGCCGCAGGTCAGGATCTCGGCGCCGTTCTGCTCGAGCACCTTGAGGTCATCCACGGTATCCGCGCCCGCGCATGACAGCTTTGCCCCGCCGTTATAGAGCAGGACAGTGTCCGGGGCGGTGTCGAGCTGGGTCAGCGCATAGACAAAACCCTTCATGAGCGCCGCGCCCAGCGTGTCGTCGCCTGTGCCCATATAGGACGAGGACAGCACGACGACGGTCGGGCCGGCCGGTGCTGCCGGGCTAGCCGGGCAGCAGGGCGCCGGCTCGAGGTCGGGCAGCACGTTTGTGAGCGCGTCGCCCATGTCGTTCATAACAGCCGACAGCACGTCCGAGCTGACCGGCTGGATGAGGATGCGCCAGCCGCCGTCGATCTGGCTGGATTCGGCTGCAAGGCCCATCTGGCGGGCCATCTTCTCAACGTTCTGGCGGGCGATGTCGTTGTCCACCATGGTGATGACCGGGGTGCCCTGCTCCCGGATGGCGTTCTTGGTCTCAATGACCGGCTGCGGGCAGGCCTTGCCGCGTGCGTCTACAATCGTTGCCATAACTTCTTGTCTCCTTTATCCATTTTGATCGGGTTTCTTTCTGTCTTTTTTACAAAATCTCTTGTCCCATGGCAGGCACAGCAGCGCGAAGATCACGGCCGCGCCCGGCCAAAAGATGCCATTGACCCAGCGCTGCACGCCGCTTCCTTCGGTCTCGCCAAAATCGTGCCTGCCGTCTCGAACGAGGTAGGCCAGAGAGAAGGTACCGTCCTCCCGCCGCTGGACGGGCTTTTGCTGCGTGGCCAGCCACTGCGCAAAGGCTTCCGGGTCGTCCGCCGTGAGCGAGACCGTAGCCTCGGCCTCGCCGGGCATCTGCCGGAGATAGACCGCCGTGACGGCCACCCCGTCCGGCAGGTCTGCAAATATGGGGTCGGTCTTGGCAAGCTCGGCACAGGTCTGCTCCGTGATGAGCGCGACGTGGACAAAGCCGCGGTCACCGAAATGGTCCTCGCACGCAATGGACAGCGCAAACCAGAGCGGGAGCGCCGCAAGCAGCCACAGGACGGCCGCGCCAATGCGCACCCTGCGCACCCATCTGCCCGCACTCATGGCTCTGCGATGACCGCCGCGTCCATGCGCGGTAAAAGCTGCCCGATCTTGCCGCAAGGTAGGCCGAGCGCGGCGATCTCGCGCACAAAGTCGTCTGCCACGTCCGCGTCCAGGGCAAAGAGCAGGCCGCCCGAGGTCTGCGGGTCAAACAGGATCTCCTCATCGGCAAAGGACAGGCCGCGCAGGCGCGCCCAGGCGGCGGCAAAGTTGCGGTTGCGCTGGGCTGCGGCCGTCAGATAAAACTCGTCCGCATAGCCGCGCGCCGCGGGGATGACCGGCAGGGCGGCGGCGTGGACGCGGGCGGTCAGGTCGGGGCGCGTCATCTCGTGCAAGTGGCCCAAAAGGCCAAAGCCGGTCACGTCGGTGCAGGCGTGCACCGGGTAGCGGTCGGCGACCGCGGCCGCGTACTTGTTGAGCGTGGTCATCGAGCGCACGGCCAGCTGTACGGCCTCGTCTGCGGCCGCGCCCATGCGGGCGGCCGTGCACACCAGGCCGACGCCCAGGGGCTTGGTCAGGACCAGGGCGTCGCCCGCGCGGCCGGTATTGTTCTGCCGGATGCGGTCCGGGTGGATAACCCCCGTGACCGACAGGCCATATTTGACCTCGCTGTCGGCGATCGAGTGCCCGCCCGCCAGCGAGCCGCCGGCCTCCATGACCTTCTCGCTGCCGCCCTGCAGGATGCGGCCCAGGATGTTAAGGTCCATCTGCTCGGGGAAGCAGACGATGTTGAGCGCGGTCTTGACCGTGCCGCCCATGGCGTACACATCGCTCAGGGCGTTGGCCGCCGCGATCTGGCCGAACACATAGGGGTCCTCGACCATGGGCGGGAAAAAGTCTAGCGTCTGCACGATGGCAAGGTCGTCGGTCAGCCGGTAGACGGCCGCGTCGTCGCTCGACTCGGCGCCGACGAGCAGGGCCGGGTCGGTCGGACGGGGCAGTTTCCCCAAAATGCGCTCGAGCACAGCCGGGCCAAGCTTGGCCGTGCAGCCGCCGCCGCGGCAAAATGGAATGGGTTCCATATATTCACATCCCTTCAAAGTACTGTTCCGCCAGACGGGCCAACGCCTGTTTACCCGCCTTTTCAAAGGCGCGGTAGCGCGCCAGGAGGTCACGCCCAGCGTCGGTCAGCGCGGCGCCGCCGCCTTTGGCCCCACCGACGCGCCGCGTCACCAGCGGCCGGCCCAGGAGCGCCTCACTGTTTTTCACGATGTTCCACGCCTTATTGTAGCTCATGCCCATCTCGGCCGCGCTGCGGCGCAGCGAGCCGTAGGCCTCGATGCCCTCAAAAAGCTGGGCAAGGCCGGGGCCGAACGCCTTGTCCCCGTCGACGAGAATGCGCAGGGTCGCGGCCGCCGTGATCTTGTTCTGTGCCATGTCGTTTTGCCGCCTCCTTTGCGTCACGTCCGGGCGCACTCGCCGTCGGTATTGAGGAGCAGCCTGAGGCCGTGCCCCACGGTATCCAGGAAGGCGTCCATGCTCTCCTGGACGGCCTTGGGACTGCCCGGCAGGTTGACGATGAGCGTGCGGCCGCGGATACCGCTCACGCCGCGGCTGAGCATGGCGCGGCGGGTGAACTGCATGCTGTAGGCACGGATGGCCTCAGACAGCCCGGGCGTCTCGCGCTCGATGACATCCCGCGTGGCCTCTGGCGTGACGTCGCGCGGGGAGAAGCCGGTGCCCCCGGTTGTGAGGACCAGGTTGCAGCCCTGCTCGTCGCACATACGGCGCAGGGCCTCGGCCAGCTGTGCGCGGTCGTCCGGGACGATCTCGGTGCACACCACCTGGTAGTCGCCGGGCAGGCGCGCGGCGATGGCCGGGCCGCTCCGGTCCTCTCGCGCGCCCGCCGCGCCCTTGTCGCTGGCCGTGATGATACCGACCTTGTAGACCAGGTGCATCTCGTCGCCCACGGCGATCTCGCCGCCGCGCAGCACGCGGGCGAACACACCCTCGCGGGGCATGATGCAGTCGCCCATGCGCTGGAAGATCTCGCAGCCGTGGTGGCACTGTTTGCCGATCTGGGTGATCTCGAGCAGGACGTCGCCGCAGCCGAGCCAGGTGCCGGCCGGCAGACGTGCAAAGTCAAAGCCATCCACGAGCAGGTTCTCGCCGAAAGCGCCGTCGGCCACGGCCGCGCCGCGCGCGTTGAACGCCTGCACCTTCTCATAGGACAGCAGGCTGACCTGCCGGTGCCAGTCGCCCGCGTGCGCGTCGCCCTCGATGCCGTAGCCTGCGCGGAACACGCCGCGGCCTATGTTCTCTTTCTGTGTGCCGCGCGCCGGGCTCGTACACACAGCCATCACCTTTCCCATAAGGCTCATCCTCCAATTCCATTCATCGTCCGGTCGGCCGTGCCGTGCTGCAAAAACGTATGCCCGGCCGGTTTGTCATAAATCGCCTGGCGCAGCGCCGCGTCCAGGCCCGGCCGCCCCTGCCGCAGATAGGGCATCAGGTCCAGGCCGTCCGGCTGGGCCAGGCACAGCCGCAGCACGCCGTCGGCCGTCAGGCGCACCCGATTGCACGAGGCGCAGAAGCGGTCGTGCACCGCACCGATGAGGCCGAACACGCCGCCCTCGGGCCAGCCATAGCACACGGCCGGGCCGTTGCCCAGCTTGCCGCCCCGGAAGGGCGAAAATCCTGGCATAGCGTGTTCTATGATGTCTAACACCTCGGCATTGGACAGCCCTTGCCGGGAGGCGCCCAGGCCGACCGGCATGAGCTCGATAAAGCGCACCGGGCAGCCGCGCGCACGGCCAAAGCGCACAAGGTCCACAATCTCATCGTCGTTGACGCCACGCACGGGCACGACGTTCAGCTTCACCTGCATTCCGGCCCGCTGCGCCGCGGCAAGGCCGGCCAGGGCATCGTCCAAGACGCCGCAGCGCGTGATGGCAGCGTACCGGTCGGGCCGCAGGGTGTCCAGGCTGATGTTGACGCGGGTGACGCCCGCCTCTGCAAGCGCCTGGGCCTGGCCGGGCAGCAGCGTGCCGTTGGTCGTGAGCGTGACCTCCTCGATGCCCGGGACAGCGTACAGCATCCGGACCAGCTGCGGCAGGTCCCGGCGGCAGAGCGGCTCGCCGCCGGTCAGCTTGACCTGGCGCACGTCCAGCCTTGCCAGCGCGGCCACCGCCGCCGTGATCTCCTCAAAGCGCAGGATGCGCGCGTGCGGCACAAAGGGCACGCCCGCCGCGGGCATGCAGTACTGACAGCGCAGATTGCAGCGGTCGGTCACCGACACCCGCACATAGGTGATCTCTCTTCCCAGCCAGTCACGCATCAGACCCCCTCCTCTCGCAAAGTCACTTGCCGAATCCACAGTTCGGATAGGTACACACAGAGCAACCCAGGCACAGGCCGCCCTCGCCCAGGGCCGCGATATCGTCCGCCGTGACCGGGTCGCACGCGGCCAGACGCGGCAGCACCAGGTCAAAGATCGTGCGCCCGGCATACATGACGCAGCCGGGCAGGCCGCAGACCGGTACCCGCTGCGCGCCGTAATAGGCCAGCAGGAACATAGCGCCCGGCAGGACGGGCGCGCCGTAGCTGACGATCTCCGCGCCGGTGTTCTTGATGCCGAGCGGCGTCTTGTCGTCCGGGTCCACGCTCATGCCACCCGTACACACGACCAGCTCGGCGCCCTGGCCGATAAAGTCCAGAATAGCGGCGGTCAGGCGCGCGGGGTCGTCGCCGACCATGCGCACGTCCACGGCCTCCATGCCGTACTCTGCCAGCTTACGCCGGACGACCGGCGAGAACTGATCCTCGATCAGGCCCTTTTCCACCTCGCTGCCCGTGACCGCAATGGCCGCGCGGCGCAGGCGGTAGGGTAGGATGCGAAAGAGCGGGCCGCCTGCTGCCGCCGCCTCGGCCTTTTGGAGCTGCTCCTCCGCGATGACCAGCGGGATGACGCGCGTGCCCAGGACCTTATCCCCCTGACGCACGGGCGTGTTGCCGTGGCGCGAGGCGATCATCACCTGGCCGGCCGCGTTGACCGCTTTCAGGCGTGCAGCATCCACCTTGAGCAGGCCGTCACAGGCCGCCTTGAGCTCGATCTTGCCCTCCTTGGGCGCCGAGCGGGTGAAGTGCTCAGCGCCGCACAGGTCGGCCAGGCGTACGGCCGCCTCGTCCTCGTGCAGCATGCCGGGCGTCTTTTCCCAGACGAACAGGTTCTCCTTGCCCATCGACAGCAGGACCGGGATGTCCTCCTCGGTCACGATATGCCCCTTGCGAAAGCGCGCGTCCTTGTACTCCCCCGGGATGATCTGCGTCAGGTCGTGGCACAGCACATGGCCGACCGCGTCCTGGGTGCGAATGGTCTTCATGGTATCCGAAACGCTCCTCTCATGCTTGTTTTCTCCATTTTATCATCCGGTCAAATGAAAAGCAACCGTTATTTGTCCTATGGGATAACGGCTGCTGTCCCATCCGTCCCGACACCCGCTTTCCAAATCCCATCCTTTGCGCGTCTCGCATGCCCTCTCCTGCCCTGGACTGACCTGGACTAGACTAACCTGATCTGACCTAGACTGACCTGACCTAGACTAACCTGACCTGACCTATACTGTGGCAACCAACATTTTCCCACTCTATCCTGGCAATATCTGCCAGATCATCCCAATTTCAGAACTTGTAACAGGACACTATATTTTGCCCCAAATCTGGCCCTCTGTTTGCTTTTTTTGCCCTGCCCGGCTTTCACCGGGCGCAAAAAAAGGCGCAGCCGCACGGGCCACGCCTTTTGTCGTCCTCTGGGATTTTTTATGATTCGGACGGTGCCTCGTCCTTGGCCTGCGGCCCGTCTGCCTCTGCCGGGGCATTTTCGGGCTGCGCGGCCTGGGCCTGCGCCGCCTGCTGGCGCGCGGCCAGCTCCTGCTGCACCTTTTCGATCTTGGCCAGCATCTCCTTGGCCGGGGCAAAGCCGCCCTCGGCCGCCTTGGTCATCCATGCCTTGGCCTCGACCAGATTGCGGCCCACGCCGTCGCCGTTCCAGTACAGCGCGCCGACGTGATACTCGGCGGGCACATGGCCGGCCTCGGCCGACTTGAGCGCCCACTCAAATTCCTTGGCGCTGTCCTTGGGCACGCCGCGGCCCTCCCGGTAGAGCTGGGACAGGTGGAAGCCCGCCGGGGGGAAGCCGAGCTCGGCCGCCTGGCGGTAGAGGTCGGCCGCCTTGGGCGCGTCGGCCTCGACGCCCAGGCCGTTGAGGTAGATATAGGCCAGGTTCATGATGGATTCTGGGTTCTTGAGCTCTGCGCCGCGCTCAAACCAGTGCCGGGCCTTGTCGTTGTCCTGCTCGGTGTGCTCACCCTTGGCATAGCACAGGCCCAGGACGCCCGCCGCTGCACCGCTGCCTGCACCTGCCGCGACCTCCAGCATGCGCAGGCCGGTCTTCTCGTCCTGCTTGATATCCTTGCCCTCGAGCAGGCGCACGCCGGTATAGAGCAGGCCGGCAGGCGTCGTGCCGCGAATGGTGTCGCGGCGGGTCTCGAGCGTCTTGAGCAGGCCCTCGGCGCGCTTGTCGCCCGCCTCATGCGATTTCTTGGCCCAGTCGCACGCGCTCTCGAGCAGCGCGAGCACCTTTTCCGGCTCCCGCAGGCCGGCCGTGCGCTTCCACATGAGCAGTGCCATCTCGCGCATGGCGTTGGCGTTGCCGGCCTCGGCCAGGGGCCGCAGCAGGGCGTCGGCCTTTTCCAGGTCGCCCAAGTCGTCCTTGGCGTCGCGGTAGGCCATGCCGAGGTACATCGCGCCGCTGTCATCGCCCTGGTCGTACGCCTTCTGGTACCACTCCATGGCTGTCTTCATGTCCTTGTCGACGGTCTTGCCCTCCTCGTAGGCCACGCCCAACAGGATCATGGCGCGGGTGTTGCCCGCCTCGGCCGCACGGCGGTAGTACTCGACCGCCTTGGCCATGTTCTTCTCGGTGCACATGCCGGTCTCGTTGGCCATGCCCAAAAACAGCATGGCGCGCGGGCTGCCCTGCTCGGCCGCCTTGGTGTACCACTCGAGCGCCTTCTTGGGATCGACCTTGAGGCCGCCCTCGCCCTTCTCGTAGTACTGGCCGAGGGCTGCGGTCGCCTCGGCGATGCCCTCCTCGGCGCACTGCTCATAGAGCTCCATGGCCTTCTGGTGGTCGCCGGCCTTGGCCGCGAGCGTCGCCTCGACGAAGCGGTCCCCGCCGCCGCCCTGCAGGCGGATGATGTCGGGCAGCATCTTTCTCGCCTTCTCAAAGCCCTGGTCGGCCGCCTTTTCCAGCCAATTGCGGGCGCGGCCAAGCATCTCGGACTGCATCTCGGGGTTGAGGTCGCGCGCGCGCTCGAGGTACCACAGGCCGAGGTCATACTGCGCCTGGGCAAAGCCCTGCTCGGCCGACTTGGTGTACCAGTGCACGGCCGCGACCGGGTCCTGCTCACAGCCGAAGCCGCGGCGGCAGGCCGAGGCCAGCAGCAGCTGGGCGCGGGCAAAGCCCTGCTCGGCCGATTTCTTGTACCAGGCAAAGGCCTCCTCGGGGATGGGGTCGAACGCGCCGTCGCCGCCGCTCTCGCACAGGGCGCCCGCAGCGCACTGCGCGCGCATGTGGCCCTGCTCGGCCGCCTTGCGGTACCAGCGCAGCGCCTTTTCGGCGTCCTGGCGCACGCCCTCGCCGTTCTCATAGCACAGGCCGAGGTTAAAGGCGGCCGGAGCCGAGCCCGAGCCGGCCGACTGGCGGAACAGGAAGGCTGCGTTCTGGAAATCGCCCTTCTTGTAGGCCTCGACGCCCTGGCGCAGCCACTCGTCGCGCTCGCTCTCCTGCAGGTTGTCCAACAGCTGCTGGGCCTTCTCGTGGCCCTGGGCCGCCGCGGCCTTAGCCAGCGGGATGGCCTTGTCAAAGTTGCGCTCGACAAGGTCGCCCTTGCTGTAGAGCAGGGCCAGGTTGAACTGCGCCGAGGCGTCGCCGAGATCGGCCGCCTTCTGCAGCCATTCGGCCGCCTTCTCGCCGTTGGCCTCCAGCCCCAGGCCCTTGACATACAAGGTGCCGATGAAGAGCATGGCGCGCGGATAGCCCAGTTTGGCCGCCGCCATAGCACAGTCAAAGCTGCGCTGGAGCGAGCGCTCTACGCCCTTACCGGCGAAGAACAGCTGGCCGAACTCAAAGATGGCCGCGGGCAGGCCGGCCTTTGCGGCCTCGCCCAGGGCGGACAGCGCCGTGCTGTAGTCGCCGCGCTCCCGTGCGGCAATGCCCTTGTCATAGAGGGCGTTTGCCTCCGCCTCCGGGATCTTGAGGGTGGGCTTGGGATGGTCGGGCTCGGCCGGCTCCTCCTCGACCTTGTCGAACATGGCGTGGATCTCGGCCATCTTGGCCTCGGCGTCCGCGTGGCCAAACTCCTTGGCCTGCTCGAGCAGGTCGAGCGCCTTATCGTATTGCTGCGCCTCGAGCTGGTCCATCGCGTCCTCATAGAACGCCCGGGCCTGCTTTGCGCGTTTTTTCTGTTTTCTCTCTTCCGAATTACCAAAAGGCCAAATCATGTTTTTCTTCCTCCTCACAGCGGGGGCCGCTGGTTGTCTGCTTATCATTTTACCACAAGGCCGCCCTTTCCACAAGAAAACCCTGCCGTTTTTTTCCAGTCCGCCTGTTTTTGCGCGCCCTGCCGCCCCGCCGCGCCTGTTTTCCCGCTTTTCCGGCCGGGCCGCCGCGCGCCCCGCCGTCTATTCGCATTTTACCTAAATTTCGGCCGGCCGATTTGGCGGTCCCGCCGCCTGATTCCCCTTGCAAATGCTGCCCTATTCGGGTATAGTATTGTTATCTAACTACGGTGCAAAAAATATTTTTTTGTCCAGAACAAAGATTGTGAGGCATCGACCATGAACAAAAACACCCCACATGACGCGACGTCGGTCTTCCGCTATGAGGGAATCCCGTCCGCAAACCAGCTCATCCCGCTCGGGCTCCAGCACGTCGTCGCCGCCATTGTCGGCATCGTCACGCCATCTATCCTGGTTGCCAACACCTGCGGCATCGAGGGAGCCGACCGCACGCTGCTCATCCAGGTCTCGCTGCTTGTGACCGCGGTGGCCACCCTCTTGCAGCTGTTCCCGATTTTCGGGCGGATCGGCTCGCGCCTGCCCGTCATCATGGGCATCAGCTTCGCCTATGTGCCGACGCTGCTGGCCATCGGCGGGCAGTTTGACCTGCCCACGATCCTGGGCGCCGAGATCGTCGGCGGCATCGTCGCCATCCTCTTCGGCATCTTCGTCAAGCAGATCCGCGTGCTTTTCCCGCCGCTCGTCACCGGTACTGTTATCTTTACCATTGGCCTGTCGCTCTATCCCACGGCCATCAAATATATGGCCGGCGGCGAGGGCTCGGAGGGCTTCGGCTCCCCGCAGAACTGGTTCGTCGCCATCCTGACGCTCGTGGTCGTGACCGTTTTAAGCCACTTCTGCCGCGGCATCCTCAAGCTGGGCGCCATCCTGTTCGGCATGATCGTGGGCTACGCCGCGGCCTACGCCATGGGCATGGTGTCGTTTGCCGACGTGGGCGCTGCTGGCTGGTTCAACCTGCCGTCCCCCATGCACTTCGGCATCACCTTTGAGGCCAGCGCATGCATCTCGCTCGCCATCGTCTACATCGTCAACGCCGTGCAGACCATCGGCGACCTGAGCTCGACCACCATGGGCGGCATGGACCGCATGCCGACCGACAAGGAGCTCGCCGGCGGCATCATTGGCCAGGGCGTCATGAGCATCGTCGGCGCCTTCTTCGGCGGCCTGCCCACGGCAAGCTACAGCCAGAACGTCGGCATCGTGACGGTCAACCGGGTCATCAACCGCGCGGTGTTCGCCTTTGCGGCCATCATCCTTGCGGTCGCCGGCTTCGTGCCCAAGTTCTCCTCCATCCTGACCACCATCCCGCAGTGCGTCATCGGCGGCGCGACCATCTCGGTCTTTGCGACCATCACGATGACCGGCATCCGCATGATCACCTCGGATGGCTTCTCCATGCGCTCGAGCGCGGTCGTCGGCCTGGCCGTGGCCATTGGCATCGGCATCACCCAGGTTGAGGGCTCGCTTGGCGGTTTTCCGACCTGGGTCGACACGGTGTTCGGCAGCTCGCCGGTCGTCGTCGCGACCATTGTCGCCATCATTCTCAATCTGACCCTGCCCAAGGAGGCAAAAAAGTAAGTCCCCTTGTGTGGTCCCGCTCGTACAGAGCGGGACTTTTTTGCGCCCCGCGCCAGCATCGGGGCAGAGAGAAGGCCGCTCCCACAGGAGCGGCCTTCCTTGTCCGGTTTATTTTGGGGTATACGGGGTGTCCTCCAGCGGCAGCGAAGTGCGGAACTTGCCGTCAAGCCTATAGTACGCGCCCTGCACGGCGGGCGCCGTCGGGATGGAGGTAATCTCGCCGATACCGACCGCGCCGCAGGCCAGGTCGGGCTTGTTCTTCTCGATCAGGATGGCCTGGACGTCGGGCGTCTTGTTGGCGCGGAACAGGCCGAGCTGCCCCAACCGCAGCGTCGGGCGGCCCTCCTGGAGCGGGAATCGCTCGGTCAAAGCATAGCCCAGGCTCATCACAACACCGCCCTCGATCTGCCCTTCGCAGGCGTTAGGGTTGATGGCACGGCCGACATCATGGGCGGCCACGACCTTCTCGATGGTGCCGTCCTCATTCAGCAGCACGACCTGGGTGGCATAGCCATAGGCCACATGCGAGACCGGGTTGGGCTTGTCCGCGCCCATGGGGTCGGTCTTGGCCAGGTATTCGCCCAGAAACTCCTGGCCCTCCAGGTCGTCCAGGGTGCCCGTGCCGCGGGCCTCGACCAGCTTGACGCAGGCGCGGCGGCAGGCCTCTCCCGTGATGAGCGTCTGACGCGAGCCCGACGTATCGCCCGAGTTCGGCGCCGTGTTGGTCTGGGCGACCACATAGACCATGCGGTCGGCCGGCTCCCCCGTGATCTCGCAGGCGATCTGGGTCAGCACGGTGCCCAGGCCCTGCCCGATGCACGACGCGCCCGCGCGGATGTGGATCTTGCCGCCCTCGATGGTCAGGCGGCAACGGCCCCAGTCGGCCAGACCCACGCCCACGCCCGCGTTCTTCATGGCGCAGGCGAGGCCCGCGCGCGGATGGGCCTCGAAGATATCCTTGACCGCCTCGAGCGTCTCGACCAGGGCCGTGCCCGCAAAGGCAACCTGCCCGTTGGGCAGGACCTGGCCCGGACGGATGGCGTTGCGGTAGCGGATCTCCCAGGGCGAGATGCCGACCATCTCTGCCAAAAGGTTCAGGTTGCACTCGGTGGCAAAGCAGGTCTGGGTCACGCCAAAGCCGCGGAAGGCGCCCGCCGGCGGATTGTTGGTGTATACGGCCACGCCGTCGATGTCCACATTCTGGTAGTTGTACGGCCCGGCGGCATGGGTGCAGGCGCGCTGCAAGACCGGGCCGCCGAGCGAGGCGTAGGCACCGGTATCTGCCACGACGCGCACGCGCGTGCCGACCAGGATGCCGTTCTCGTCGCAGGCGGTGGTGCAGTCGATGGACATCGGGTGGCGCTTGGGATGGACCAGAATAGACTCGGCACGGGTCAGCTTGACCTTGACCGGGCGGCCAGTCAGATAGGCCAGGAGGGCCGCGTGGTGCTGCACCGACATGTCCTCCTTGCCTCCAAAGCCGCCGCCGACCAGCGCATTGATGACGTGCACCTGCTCTTCGGGCAGGCCGAGCATCATGGCGCACTCGTGCTGGGTGGTGTACACGCCCTGGTCGGATGACCAGATGGTCACGACATTCTCGTTATGGTCAAAGTCGGCGACCGCGCACTCGGGCTCCATGAAGGCGTGCTCGGTGAAGGGCGTCTCATAGTGCTTGGTGACCACGTACTTGGCCCCCGCGATCGCGCCGTCCGGGTCGCCGCGCTTCAGGCGCTCGTGGGCCAGGATGTTGCCGCCGCGGTGGACAAGCGGCGCGCCCTCCTGCATAGCCGTATGCGGGTCAAAAACCGGCGTCTTGACGTCATACTCCACCCGGACGAGCTTTTTGGCCTGCTCGACGGCCTCCAGGCTCTCGCCGCACACGAGGGCGATGGCGTCGCCCAGGTAATGCGTGTAGCCGAAAATCGGGATCAGGGTGTCCCAGTCATGCTTGACGTGGCCGACCTTGTTTTCGCCCGGGATGTCGGCCGCCGTCACCACGCGCACGATGCCCGGCACCTTTTCGGCCGCGCTCGTGTCGATGGCGCGCACGACCGCGCGCGGGTAGGCGGCCCGGACAGCCGAGCCGTAGAGCATGCCGGGCAGGTCAATGTCGTCGGCGTACACGCCGGTGCCCAGCACCTTCTCGCGCACGTCGATGCGGTGCACATGCTGGCCGCCCACGCCGGTGATAGGCGGGACGTCAGGGATCTTGCTGCCGCTCCGCTTGATCTCGGCCGCGATCTCGACCGCGTCGATGATCTTCTTGTAGCCCGTGCAGCGGCAATAGTTGTTGCGCAGGGCAAAGGCGATCTCGTCGCGGGTCGGATTCAGGTTTTGGTCCAAAAGTGCCTTGGCGCACAGCACCATGCCCGGGATGCAGAAGCCGCACTGCACGGCGCCGGCCTGGCCGAAGGCATAGACATAGAGCTCCTTCTCGTCGTCGGCCAGGCCCTCGACCGTCTGCACGGTCTTGCCGTCCACGCGCGACAGCTTTTGCACGCAGCACTTGGTTGGCTTGCCGTCGACCAGCACCGTGCAGGTGCCGCAGGCACCCTCCGAGCAGCCGTCCTTGACCGACTTGAGCCCCAGCTCATGCCGGAGCACGTCCATCAGGCGCTTGTCGGTCTCCGAGGCGTAGGGTACGCCGTTGATCGTCAGGGTATACATGATGGGATTCACCTCATTTTCTTTCGCGCAATGTACTGTCCGCACCCGGTCCGGCGCAGCGCCCCGCCCTGTACGGCGTGGATGCCGCGCAGGAACACGTCGCGCACCGAACCTGCCGTCCGGAAGCCCTCGAACGGGGTATAGTCGCAATTGTGATGTTGGTTTGCGGCCGAGATCGTGAAGTCAGCCTTGGGGTCATAGATGACAACGTCGGCGTCCTTACCCGGTGTCAGGCTGCCCTTGCGGTCCCAAACGCCGAACATCTTGGCCGGATTCTCGGCCAGCATGCGAATAAGGTCGGACGCCTGGATGCGGCCCGTGGCCACCGCCGCCGTGTACATGACGGTCGGGCGGTGCTCAATGCCGGGCATGCCGTTCGGGATCTTGGTAAAGTTATCCTGTCCCATCTCCTTCTGTCCCTTGAAATTAAAGGAGCAGTGGTCGGTCGACAGGATATCGATCTCGCCGTTCTCCAGCGCCTGCCACAGGGCGTCCTGGTCGGCCTTGGGCCGCAGAGGCGGCGAGCAGACATATTTTGCCCCCTCAAAGCCGGGCTTATCATAGACCTCCTCGGTCAGGGTTAGGTACTGCGGGCAGCTCTCGACCAGCACCTGCTGGCCGCGGGCGCGCGCGGCGCGGATCTCGCCCAGGCCGTCGGCCGTGGACAGGTGCACGATCCAGGCGGGCGCGCCGGCCAGGTACGCCAGGCGCAGGAAGCGCGAGACCGCCTCGCCCTCGATGACAGGCGGCCGGGTGCGCGGATGCCAGGCTGGGCTGACGTGCCCGGCCGCGACGGCCTTCTCCTGCAGGCGGCTGAGCACCGGCCCGTTCTCGCAGTGCACGCCCAAAATGCCGCCGATCTCGCGCATCTCGCACAGCAGATCGTACATCTCCCGGTCGCCCAGCATGAGCGCGTCATAGGCATAGTATGCCTTGAACGAGGTCACGCCCGCGTCCGCCATCTCGTGCAGCTCGCGGCGGGTGCGCGCGTTCCAGTCGGTCACTGCCATGTGGAAGCCGTAGTCGCAGGCGCACTTGCCGTCCGCGCGCCCGTGCCACACGTCCAGCGCGTCGTGCAGCGTCCCGCCGCGGTCCTGGGTGGCAAAGTCGATGAGCATGGTCGTGCCGCCCACGAGGGCGGCCTCCGAGCCGGTCCGGAAATCATCGGCTGTCACCGTGCCCGACACCGGCATATCCAGGTGGGTGTGCCCGTCGATAAAGCCCGGGAACACCAGGCAGCCCGCCGCGTCAATGTTTTGGTCGCCCGAAAGGCCGACGCCCACGCCCTGGATGATGCCATCTTCGATCAAAAGGTCGCCCGGGCGCGTCCCTGCGCCCGAGACCAGGGTCCCGTTCTGAATGCAGATGGTCATGGTCTGTTTCGCCTCCTCATCCCAGCACGGCGTCGATCAGGCTTCGCAGGTCCTCCGGCAGCTTGGAGAAATCGGTACCGGTCTGGCCTTGCCATCGGTATTTCTCGCGGCCGAGGAAGCCGTCGTTCGACGAATCGATAAAGTCCTGTTCACAGGAGAACAGCGTAAATTTATCCCGATACGGCACAAGCCCTAGCGGACACTGGCAGGCGCAGGCGCCGCACTCGTTGCAGTAGGCGTCGATGTGCATGGCCATCTTGAGCCCTGGAAGGGGCGCGTTTGCCCGGTTGGGGCAGACGTCCACACAGTTTTTGCAGCGGTAGCAGGCCGCCGGGAAGGAATCCGGGCGGGCCGGGCGCGGCCGGTCGGCCTTCTTGTGATAATAGGCGTCGGCCGTCAGCCCGTCGCATAGCGCGCCCAGCCGCGCGACATCCACGCGCTCCGGGATATGCGCGGGCACTGCGCCCAGCAGACGGGTCAGGTTCCGGTAGCCGCCCGGCTTGAGCAGCAGGGTGGCCACGGTGACCGGCGCGATGCCGCAGGCGAGCACGTCGGCCAGGTTGTGCCCGTCGATGCCGCCCGAGAACGAGATGGGCAGCGCGCCGTCAAAGGCCTCGCTCAGGATGCGGGCTACATTGAGGGCCAGCGGGAACAGGGGCTTGCCCGACATGTACATGGCGTCCCCTGCAAGCTCGCCGCGGCGGATCTCGACCGGGAAGGTATTGGTCAGCTTGACGCCGAACACCCGGCCGCAGGCCGCAGCCGTCCGGCGCAGGCGGCCCAGCATGGCGACCGCGTCGTCCAGCTTGAGGTCGTGGTCAAAATGAGTGGTGTCGAACGCAATATAGCCATATCCCAATTCTTCGAGCAGGGACTTGACCCGGTCGTAGCCGATGAGCGTGGGGTTGCACTTGATGTAGGTGTGGAAGCCCTTTTCGGTCAGCAGGTAGGACGCGATGCGCTCGATCTCGTCCGCCGGGCAGCCGTGCATGGTGGACAGGGTGACAAGGTCGGTCACGCAGGGGTCGATGCCCCGCACAAAGCCGGCATCCACGTGCTCGAACAGGTCCAGGTGCGCCAGCGTCCAGTCCATCGCCTGCTTCCAGGCCGCAGTGCCCGAGGCGTCGCGCATGGCGTTCAAAAAGCCGTCCACGGCCGGGCTCTGGATACCCTCGAGGTTGTATCCCACGCTGGCATGGAACTGGAACTTGCCGTCCAGGCCAAATTCGCGGGCCAGCAGGTGCAGGATGATATAGGCACGGATGTACTCGTCTGCCGCCGCCTGCGCGGGCAGTTCGCTGCTCCACTCGATGTTGTATGCCTCGTCGCCCGTCCAAATACAGGGCTTTTGGATGCCGAGTTGCTCGCCGTACAGCACCTGCACGGTCTTGAGCTCAAACACCCGCGCACCCGCGGCAAAGCCCGCGATGAGGTTTTGGGCGAGCTGGGTATGCGGCCCGGCGGCTGGGCCGACCGGGCAGGACAGCGGCCTGCCGGCCAGGGTCATGCCGGTGTCGGGCACCTGCGCGGCCACCGGCACATGATACAGCGCCCGCTCCGCGCGGAACGCGCGCAGCGACTGGGTCAACAGATCGGCAAAGGGGATGGGTGTCATTCTATCGCTCATGTTGCTCTCTCCTTTCGTGAGGGGCGTGGGGCGTCACAGCGCGCCGAGCGCCCGCCACAGGGCGTCGGCCTGGGCGCGGCACTCGTATGCGATCTTCTCCTCGTCCACGCCGACGAGCACGCGGTCCTGCATGAGGACGCGGCCGCCGCAGATAGTGGTCGTAATATTGCGGCCGTTCATACCGAAGGTGATGTGGCCGTTGAGGTTGTCGCCGGTCAGGCGGGTCATGGGCCGGTAATCGGACACGATGAGATCGGCGCGTGCGCCCGGGCGGATGACGCCGCAGGTGCCGCCAAAGTGCCGGTCGGCCAGGCGGGCGTTGTTGACAAAGGCCATGTCCATGACCTCGCCAAAGCCGATGGACGGGTGTTGGTTCATGTGTTTGACGAGCACGCTCGCGGTCTTGACCGACTCGAGCAGGTCGGCGGTGAAACCGTCGGTGCCAAGGCCCACGGTCACGCCCGCGCCGATGAGTTTCAAGATATCGGTCACGCCAACCGCGTTGCCCATATTGGACTGCGGGTTGTGCACAACGGCCGTCCGGGTGTCGGCCAGGGCCGCGCGGTCCTCGTCGGTCAGGTAGACACAGTGGCCGCAAATGGTCTGCTCGCCCAGGATGCCGTGGCGGGCCAGGCGGTGCACAACGGTCTCGTGATAGGTCGCGCTGCAGTGGTCGCGGTCGTATGCGCCCTCGCAGACGTGGATGTGGAAGCCGGCGCTCGTGTGCGCGCGGGCAAACGCCATGGTCTCTTCCGAGATGGTGAATGAGGCGTGCATGCCGCACATGGCGGCGAGCAGGCCGCTCTTGTCGGTCTTACAGAAATTTTCAAACCGCTCGTTTTCCAGCACGCTCTGGCGCGCCTTTTCCGGGCCGTCGCGGTCCGAGATCTCGTAGCACAGGCAGGCGCGCACGCCGAGCGTCGTGGCCGCCTCAGCGATCTCGTCCAGGCTGCCCTCGATCTCGCAGAACGAGGCGTGGTGGTCAAAGACCGTGGTGACGCCCGAGCGGATGCCCTCAATGAGGGTCATGTAGGCCGACATGCGGGTCATCTGGCGCGTCAAATGCCGGTCGATGTTCCACCAGGTGCCCTCCAGGACGCCGGGAAAGTCGGTCGGGCAGTTGCCCGGGATGGTCAGGCCCCGGGCGAAGGCCGAATAGATGTGCTGGTGGGTATTGATGAAACCTGGCAGGATGATGCCGCCCTTGGCGTCGATGCGCTGGGCGTCCGGATGGGCCTGCTCGAGGGCCGCCGCCGGGCCGGCCGCCGTGATCACGCCATCCTCAAACAGAACCGCGCCGTGCTCGATCATCGGGCAGGCCGCGTCGCGCGTCATGACCGTGCCGTTTGTCAATAGCTTTTTCATACTTCCTCCTCTTTTCTCCGTTTCACACAAATGCGGACACGCTTTCTTGGCGCTTTCTACCGAAAACAAAAAGGACGCAGGCCCTTCCGGGCCCGCGTCCTCCAAAAATCAGCCGTTTCGAATCTCTCGAATGACCATCTGTGTACAATAATCGAAATAGGCGTCAATATCGAACGCGCCCGGATCAATGAGATACTGGAACGATGCGCCCTCCATCATGGAGGTCATGACCGCCGCCAGCATCGCCGCCCGCTCGTCTGCTACCCCAAATTCCTTGAGCATGCTTTCGATCTTGCCCCGCCACACGCGGAACGACTCGACAAACGCCGCCTTGATCTCCTGATCCGCCCGGGCCTGCACCCAGAAGTCGATCTCAGCGAAATCATACTGCTGTTCGTTGACGATGAACTCGCGCTTCTGTCCCCAAAAGACGCCGATGCGCTCGGGGAGGGTGCTGCCGCAGCCCGATAAGAGCGCCTCCTGCAGTTCTGCGCAGCGGTCAAAGACCTTTTTCTGCACGGCGAGCATGAGCTCATGCTTGGACTTAAAGTAGTAGTGGATGTTGGACTGGAACATACCGGCGCGCTCGGCGATGAGCGCCATGCGCGTGCCGCTGATGGTCCTTTCATACACCACGTCAAACGCCGCATCCAGGATGCGGGCCTCTGTAGATTCCTCCCGTATGTGCTTGTCCTCTGCCATAGGCCTCGCTCCCTCTGCTATTTTGGTCATCTAATCAAACTATATTTTCTTTAGTATACCTGTTTGCCCGTGCAAAGTCAAGGCGCGCGGGGCAAAATTTGCCGGGCATTTTTGCCCCCGCGCCGGCGACTTCCCGTAAAACGCAATATTACTTCTTGTGAACAACACCCCAAACGACCGAAAAAGTAGCGCATAAGATTAGCTTTATCGCATCAAACATGATAAAATATAGATACAAGGAAATACCCCGAGCATATGACTCCTCAGAAGGAGCGGGCGGCCAGCCCTCTGGCTGCCCCGGAAGAAAGGCGGTGAGGATATATGCTCCCGACCCATGAAAGCCTACCCTCTCATCTGCGCATCATATCCAAGCGCACGCGGCTCGAAATCCCGATCTCACAAATCCATTTCATCGAAGTGTTCGACTGGAAATGTATCGTACACTGCGATGCAGGCGTACAGCATGAAACCAATGTCCCGCTCAAGGACATCCAAACGCGCCTTCCACCCGAACAGTTCATCCGCTGTAACCGCAGCTTCCTGGTCAACCTGGACCATGTGTCCTCGGTCGAAAAGGACGCGCTGATCACGGACGACGGGGCCGCAGTTCCAATCTCCATCCGAAGCAGACAGGAGGTCCGCCGCATCTGCGCGGACTATTTGTGGCACAAGGCAAGCCTTACCCAGTGACCGGTCACATTTCCGGCCAATTTCGCTTTGTGCCCCGGGCTTCCCCACATCAAAAAAAAGACAGCCATATGGCTGTCTTTTTTGATGTCATCAGATATTTTCTTCCTAT
>NBJMC04202__coassemble_1340_pt1 | contig 38784 bp, 36 predicted proteins | sample NBJMC04202__metabat2_low_PE_039 | metagenome-assembled genome bin NBJMC04202 | reverse complement strand
CTCCGGCAAAGAAGGAATTTATTGAGTTTATGATGGGGGCAGATGTGCTCCGATTCGGGGATTTTGTCACCAAGAGCGGCAGAAATACCCCGTATTTTGTCAATACCGGCAACTATAAGACCGGCTTGCAGAACTCCAAGCTGGGTGAGTTCTATGCTGCCTTGGTCAAGGAGACCGTCGGCGAGGACTTTGACGCAATGTTTGGCCCGGCTTATAAGGGTATTCCGCTTGCAACCTCGGTTGCGGGGGCACTCGCGCGCAATTATGGCATCGACAAGCCGTTTTTCTTCAACCGCAAGGAAGCCAAGGACCATGGCGAGGGCGGCAATATTGTCGGCTATAAGCCCAAGGACGGGGACCGTATCATCATCATTGAGGACGTCATCACCGCGGGTACGGCGATCCGTGAGACCATGCCCGTGCTGCAGGGCTGCGCAGACGTCAAGGTGACCGATATGTTCATCTCGGTCAACCGCTGTGAGGTCGGCCAGACCCCAGGCAAGACCGCAGTCATGGAAGTCGGCGAGGAGTTTGGCATCAAGGTGCACGCACTCATCACAGTGCAGGATATCTATGAATATCTCAAGCAGCAGGGCACTTACGGGGAGATCCTGCCGCTGATGGAATCCTATATGGAAAAATACTGCGTATTTTAAGCGCGAAACAAGAGGGCCGGGATGTCGCCCGGCCTTTTTGTGAAACGTGTTATTTTATAACTTTAAACTATGAAAGGAAGGCTTTCCCATGAGAAAGATGAAGGTTGGCCTGATCGGCGTGGGCGACATCAGCAACAAGTATGTCGATAACCTCAAGCAGTATCCCGATATCGTTGAGATCAAGGGCTGCGCTGCGCGCAACTATGAGAAGACGTGCGGCCGCGCCAAGACGCTCGGCATCGATTTCGTGTATCCGTCGGTCGATGCGCTGTTGGCCGATCCTGAGATCGATATCGTGCTCAACCTGACCACACCCGATGCGCATGCCAAGTACAACCTGGCAGCCCTTGCGGCGGGCAAGCATGTCTATACCGAAAAGCCACTGGCCGCAACGTTTGCCGAGGGCAAGCAGATTATGGATCTCGCCCGAGAAAAAGGGCTGACTGTGTGCTGTGCGCCGGATACTTTTCTGGGCGGCCGTGTGCAGACCATGCGCGAACAGATCGACGCCGGGCTGATCGGCAAGATCACAGGCGGCGAAGCCGCCATGCTATGCCATGGCTGGGAGTGTTATCATCCCAATGTTGCCTTTTACTATCGGCCGGGCGGCGGCCCGACCCTGGACATGGGCCCCTACTATCTGACCGCCTTGGTCTCGCTCTTGGGGCCGGTTGAGGCAGTGACCGCAATGTCCAGCCGGTCGTCGGATGCACGCTATCTGCCGACCACCGGGCAGACCGTCCCGGTTGAGATCGATACGCATGTGTCCGGCGTGCTGCGCTTTGCCTCGGGTGCGGTCGTCAGCGCAACCTTCAGCTTTGATGTGTGGGATTCGGTACGCCCGCGTCTGGAGCTGTATGGCACCGAAGGCACGCTCCTGATGGCAGAGCCCGACCCTAATAGCGGCCCGAACATTTTTGGCGGCGAGATCTGGCTGCGCCGCAAGGAAGACTTCCGCTGGGGCCAGATGCCGCGCCCTGCTGGTGTGGAGTCGTTGCCGTTTGAGAAGATCCCGAATACGCGTCCGTTCTCCGAGACCGGCCATGACCGCAACAGCCGCGGCATCGGGCTGGTCGACCAGGCGCTGGCCATCCAAGAGGGCCGCATGGCGCGTGCCGACGCGCAGATGGGCCTGCACGTGCTCGAGGTGCTGGAGAGCCTGGTCGAGGCGGCCAAGCAGGAGAAATGGCTGCACATGACCACCACCTGCGTCCGCCCAGCGATCCTGCCCAAGGATTTCCCGCAGAAATAAGAACATCCCGGAAACGGAAAAGAGGCATGGCCTGATGGGCCATGCCTCTTTTGTATGGAGGGGGTAAAACTTTGTCACGTCAGTCCTGGAATTCCAGGCATTTCAGGACGAACGAGACATCCTTGGTGGACTTGAGCTGGCTGAGGACGCTTTCATCCTCCAGTGCAGTGCAAATGTTGCTGAGCAGGTCGATGTGTTCGTCGCCAACGCCGGCGATGCCAAAGACGAGCTGCGCCTTTTCGCCGCCGAAATCAATGCCGTCAGGATACTGCAGCATCACGATGCCGGAGCGCTTGACGCGCGCCTTTTGTACGGTGGTGCCGTGCGGGATGGCGATGCCCATGCCCATGTAGGTCGTGACCAGGCGCTCGCGCTCGAGCATGGAATCGATATATGCCTCGTCTACGCATCCCTGCTCGACCAGCAGCCGGCCGGCTGCGCGGATGGCATCCTCTTTGGACACCGACGGCAAGCCGAGCTTGACACAATCCGCAGTGATCGTCGTACGCTTTTTACTCTCCGGCGCCGCCTGCGGGGCGTTAGTCTGCGGGGCGGGCGCTGCCTGCTCGGCAGTCAGCGTATGGTAGAGCTCATCCAGACCAGGATCGGCCAGGAAGTTGCCGATTGCGACCAGATGGGCCTGCGGCGCACAGGCACGTGCACGGTCGGCCAGGACCTGCTGGCAGACAACGATATCGGCATCTGCCGGGATGTTGTCTACGCTGGTGTTTGTGATGGTCAGGTCGGGGCGCTGGGCTTTGATTCGGTTGCGGAACTTGGTTGCGCCCATCGCCGAGGAACCCATGCCGGCGTCACAGGCAAAGATGACCTTCTTGACGGCCGTACAATCGGTCAACGGAGCCGCGGACGGTGCAGCCGTCCCCTTGGCCTGTGCCTTCATTTCCTGCATCTTGTTCTGCGCGTCTTCTAGGTTCTTTGTGCCGGCCATTTTGACAATGGGCGAGGCGATGACAAACGAGACGGCCGCCGCTAAAATGACGCCGATCAGGCTGACAAGGATGCTGTCGCGCGGCGACATCATCAGGAAGGCGATGATCGAGCCGGGCGCCGCCGGGCCGTTCAGGCCGGCGTTCATGATGCTAAAGAAGAAGATCGCGCAGGCGTTGCCCACGATCGGGGCAATAATAACCATGGGATTCATCAAAATATACGGGAAATAGATCTCATGGATACCGCCAAACAGATGGATAATAATTGCACCGGGGGCCGAATCCTTGGTGGTACGGTCCTTGGAGAACAGCCAGTATGCAACCAGTACGCCGAGACCGGGGCCGGGATTGGTTTCCAGCATATACATGATGGACTTTCCGGCTTCTGCGACTTGCTCGGCGCCGATAGGTGTGAACACGCCGTGGTTGATGGCGTTGTTGAGGAACAGCACCTTGGCGGGCTCGAGGAAGATGGAGACCAGCGGCAGCAGGCTGTGCTGAACGAGCAGGTTGACGCCTGCGGACAGGAATGCCAGGATCGTACTCATAACCGGGCCGATCGCATAATAGCCCAGGATGGCCATGACCATACCGAGGATACCGACCGAAAAGTTATTGATCAGCATCTCGAAGCCGGCTGGCATGCGGCCGTCCATGGCCTGGTCAAACTTCTTGATGACGAAACCGGCAAGCGGGCCCATGATCATGGCGCCCATCAGCATTGGCTGGCCGTCGGTGCCGCCGACGCCGGCGATGCAGCCCATGACCGCAATGGCACCCATAACGCGGCCGCGGTCCCCGCCGACCATCTTGCCGCCTTGGGCGGCGATCAGAACCGGCAGAAGGAAGGTCAGCATAAACGGCTGGATCGAGGCCAACTGCGCGTTCGGGAACCAACCATTTTCGATGAATAGGGCAGTGATAAAGCCCCAGGCGATGAAGGCGCCAATGTTCGGCATGACCATGGCGCTGAGGAACTTGCCAAATCTGGCAATTGTATTTTTCATGCGGGACGCACTCCTTTTCTCTCTTTCTCTCTCTATCATTGCCGCGGCACGGTGTGGCCCGTGCGGCGGCTGGGGGAAACGCTTGGGCTTTCGTTCTGTGGTTCCATTGTACCGGCCGGAGCGCGGCATGACAAGCAGGACTTATGGCACAATTGTCCGGATATGATGGTGCCAAATGCAGGACACTTGTGCAAAACGTCTAGGCATGTGTGACAGATTTGTGTGATTTGCCGGGGATACCGCGGAAACAGCCGGGAGATATACGGATTTGGCACCAGGCGAAAGGGCCAAAATTGCCGCCGGCCAAGGCGCCCGGCAGGGCGGGTACAAATATATCTTTTTGGTATGGGCTGTGATATAATAAGAATACACAAACAAGGAAATGAGAGGGGGGATTGCGTTGGAACAGCAAACCAATCTGCCGATGCTGACCGACAATGGGCGGCGGCTGATCCGTAAATTATCCGAGCTGCCGCCGGTATGGCTGACCGCAGCCGCTTTGGGGGAGAGCGTCGGCGTCAGCCGGCGCACGGTCATGTGCGAATTACCTGGGATGGAGAAATGGCTGCGCGCCGCAGGGTTCCGTTTTGTCCGCAGCCCAGGGCAGGGCGTGCGGCTGGAGGAAGCGGAGGACCGCCGCGCGGCGTTGCGCGCGCTCTTGGAGGGCGGCGGCATGGCGCTGTCCAAGTCCGAGCGGATTGACCGGCTGCTCGTCCTGCTGTTTGCGGCGGCGGAGCCGGTCAAGACACAGTGGCTCGCTGAAAAGCTGGATATTTCCGAGCACACGCTCCTGAGCGACCTGGGCACGGCGGACGAGTGGCTGCGTGCGCGCGGCGCGGCGATCAAGCGGCGCACGGGCGTAGGCGTCTGGATGGAAGGCACGCCGGAAAATTTGCGGCGGGCAATGGGCATCCGGCTGCGTCCTCAGCTGACTCAGATGGATTGGCAGCAATTTTTGAACAGCCGGCAGGCCGGGACGACCCTGGATCTGCTGGACCGCAACGATTTGCAGGCAGTCGGTTCGGTTTTGCAGGCATTTGAGCGCAGCGGCCGTTTTGTGTTCAGCGACAGCGCATTCGTCTCCCTTGTGCTGCATCTGACGCTGTTGGCGGGACAGGTGCGCAGCGGAAGCCTGCGGGCTGAGGGGCCGCGTGGTACCGCAGGGCGTGAGGCGGCCGCGCTGCTTGTCTCGCTGGAAGGAGCTTTGGGCGTGCGCTTGCCTGCTGGGGAGGCGGCATATCTGGAACACTACCTGCAGGCTGTGTCCGGCGAACAGGATTGGGACGACCCGAAAGAGCTGCGCATCAGCCAGCTTGCCGCCCTGCTTATCCGCGGGATGGAGCGAGAAACCGGGGTGGAGTTGGCCGGATTTTCTACCTTCCGAGCCGATCTGTGCGCGCACTTGCGGCCTATGCTGCTGCGCATTGCCCGCGGTGAGCGCATCGAAAACCCGCAGCTCGATGCGGTGCGCGCGCAGTATCCCAGCCTGTGGGAGTCCATCTGCCGCGCGTGCGCACAGGCCGCAAAGACACTTGGCCTGCCAGCCCTCCCGGACGAGGAGATCGGCTTTTTGGCCATGCACTTTGGCGCGGTGCTGGAGGAATGCGAGAAGACGCGCCGCCGGCTGCGCGCGGTCGTCGTCTGCCCGATGGGCATGGCAACCAGCCGCTTTTTGACCAGTCAGTTGGACCGGGAGTTCCCGGACATCGCCGTGGAACGCATGTGCCCCATGCGTGGACTGGATGCGGCCGCCCTACGCGCGGAGGGGATTGGCCTGATTATTTCGACGGTGCGGCTGCACATCGATTTCCCCCATATCGTGGTCAGCGCTGTCCTACAGGAAAAAGACCGCATTTTACTGCAAAATGCGGTGGAGGCAAATCGGAAACTAGCACTGGGAGAAACCCCAGCCGCGCCGCCTGCGGCCGATGTGCGCTATGCCGGCGCGCTCAGCGCCTGCGTTGTTGAGCTGCTGGACACGATCCGGATCGAGGAGCAGCCGGCCCCGCACAATAAGATAGATCTGCTGCGCGCGGCTGCCCGCATGTTCTGTGCCCATCCAGCCGATATCCGCCTGACCGAGCAGGCGCTTGCGCGGCGGGAAGCCATGGGCGACACCTATATCCCACCGCTCAAGGCGTTTTTGCTGCACTGTAAGACCAGCACGGTAAACGGTTGCCGGTTGGGATACCTGCGTCTGCGGCATCCGTACCGGGATAAGGGCCGCGAAGTGTTGGGCGCGGTTGTGATGCTCGCGCCGGACAAGGACGAGCCGATCTGGCAGCGGGTCATGCAGGAGGTGAGCGCGGTGCTGATCGACCGCCCGGCACTGATCGAGGCGCTGCGCGACGGCGACCGGTATGGTGCGGGAAAGCTGCTGGAAGATGATCTCAACTTGCGGTTGGGCCATAGTTGGGCCGCGCATTGACCGGAAAGCATACAGGAAAATGAGATGGGCAGGGCCCGGACACATGTCCGGGTCCTGCCCATTTGCCTGCAAGCACCACGCCGGCGGGAGGGAGCGCGGCATAGAGGCAGGAGTTTTGTGCAGGTTCACTAAAAAACATCAGGCAAAATTGTTGTTTCAACAGTTGAAAACCGGATAAACTGTTGTTATTATAATTATAAGCTTTCGTTTTGAATATCGATGGTGGGTGCTGTGCGCCGCACCACAGGAGGTAATGATGTGATCATCACAGTAACACTCAATCCTGCCCTGGACAAAACCGTGGAGATCCCAGACTTTTCGCTCGATGCGGTCAACCGCATCACGGCGATGCGCACCGACCCGGGCGGCAAGGGGCTGAACGTCTCAAAAGTCATCGCCAAGCTGGGCGGCACGAGCACGGTGGTCGGCGTGCTTGGCGGGACGACCGGCCGCCGGATCGCTGACGCTATGGATGCGCTGGGCATCGCCTGCCAATTTACCTTTGTCGACGGCGAGACCCGCACGAACCTCAAGGTCATTGACCCGGCCCGGCACACCAATACCGACTTGAATGAACCTGGCCTGACGGTCGATCAGGAAACACTGGATCACATGCGCGACGCTTTGGTCGCGGCGATCCGGCCGGGCGATATTGTGGTGCTCTCGGGCAGCCTGCCCAAGGGCGCGCCAGCGGACACCTATGGCAGCTGGACTGCGACCTGCCGGGCGGCGGGCGCGCGTGTCTTTTTGGATGCAGACGGCGAACCGCTTGCACACGGCCTGGCTGCCAAGCCCTATTTGGCAAAGCCCAACAACCATGAGCTGTCCCGTCTGACCGGGCGCGCCCTGGAGACGGCAGACGACCTGCTCGCCGCAGCCCGCACGCTGATTGCGGATGGTGTGGAGCGCGTGGTTGTATCGATGGGCGGGGACGGCGCGCTGTTTGTCAGCGCGGATGGAGCCTATCGCGCCGAAGGCCTGCGCGTACCAGTCGGAAGCACCGTGGGCGCGGGCGACAGTATGGTCGCCGCGCTGGCCTATGCAGCCGAACAGGGGATGGCGGACGCCGACACGGTCCGCCTTGCCGTCGCGACAAGTGCAGCCAACGTGATGTGCAGCGGCTCGCAGGCCGCGGAGCGCAGCGCGGTCGACGAATTGCTGCCGCACGTCGTATTCCATGAGATCTGAACAGACAGCCTGTGATTTCGCAACCCAATCATCAAAAAAGGAGAGTTTGTATTATGAAAGCAAAAGCCGTCCGTCTGCATGCCGCAAACGATCTGCGACTGGAAGAATTTGAATTGCCCGAGATCCGTGACGATGAGATCCTGGTCAAGGTCGTCTCGGACAGCATCTGCATGTCCACATACAAGTGCGCTATCCTGGGCGTCAAGCACAAGCGCGTCCATGAGGACGTGGCCGAGCATCCAGCGATTATGGGGCATGAGTTTGCCGGCGATATTGTCAAGGTCGGCGCAAAACATGCCGACAAGTTTAAGCCCGGCATGAAGTTTACGCTGCAGCCGGCCCTCAACTATAAGGGTACCATGTGGTCGCCCGGATACTCCTATGAATTTTTTGGCGGCGACGCGACCTACTGCATCATCCCGCCTGAGGTCATGGAGCTGGGCTGCCTGCTGGAGTACAAGGGCCGCGCATACTACGAAGCTTCGCTGGCCGAGCCGATGAGCTGCAGCATTGGCGCGTTTAACGCCTGCTTCCACACCCGTATGGGCGTTTATGAGCATGAGATGGGCATCCGCAAGGGCGGTAAGCTGGCAATCTTGGCGGGCGCAGGCCCGATGGGCCTTGGCGCGCTGACCTATGCGCTGCACCGCGACGTGCGCCCGTCGATGGTCGTCGTGACCGACATCAATGCGGACCGCCTGGAACGCGCGCAGAAATTGTTCCCGGTCGAGGAAGCCGCAAAGGACGGGATTGCGCTGCATTTTGTCAACACCGCGAACATGGCGGACCCGGCGGCTGAGCTGCGCGCGATGACGGGCGGTACTGGATTCGACGATGTGTTCTGCTATGCGCCGGTGGCGCAGGTCGCAGAGCTGTCGAGCGACGTGCTGGGGCGTGACGGCTGCCTGAACTTCTTTGCCGGCCCGACCGACCCCAAGTTTGCGGCCAAGCTCAACTACTATGATGTGCATTACAATTCCACCCATGTCATCGGCACGACAGGCGGCAATACGGCCGACATGCTGGAGTCGCTGCGGCTGACCGCAGAAGGCCGGATCGATCCGGCGGTTATGGTCACGCACATCGGCGGCCTGGACGCCGCAGCCGAGACCACGCTCAACCTGCCCAAGATCCCGGGCGGCAAGAAGCTCATCTATACCCATATCACCATGCCGCTGACCGCGATCGAGGATTTCCGCGCCAAGGGCGCACAAGACCCGCGCTTTACCGCACTGGCCGATATCGTAGATGCGCACAACGGCCTGTGGTGCCCGGAGGCCGAGGAATACCTGCTGGCCAATTGGGTGCAGGAGTAAGCGACGCCTAGAACTGCGAGAAGAAGAGAGAAAGGAGACACACCATGCAGGAACGCCGTCAGAAGATCGTAGAATTTGTCAATCAGCTGGGCACGGTCAGCTTCGCCCAGCTCAAGGCGGCGTTCCCTGAGGTCTCCGACATGACGCTGCGCACCGACCTCAAGGCGCTCGACGAAGAGCGCCGGCTGGTCCGCGTGCACGGCGGCGCAAAGTCGGTCGAGGTCGTTGTGGGGACCGACGATTTTTTGCTCCGGCGTGCAAAGCGCTGCGCACCAGAAAAGGCGCAGATCGCGCACAAGGCGTTTACATTGCTGCGGCCGGACATGACCATCTATCTGGATTCCGGCAGCACAACGACGGCATTGGCCCGTATCCTGCCAGACGAGCGGTACCAGATCTTTACAAGCAGCCTGTCATGCGCCAATGAGCTGCTGCGCCTGACCCAGGCGCGCGTGTTTGTGCCGGGCGGTTTTCTCAACCGGTATAGCCAGAGCCTGTGTGGTATCCAGGCTATGCAGTCTATCGCGCGGGTCAACTTTGACCTTGCGCTGCTTGGCACGACGAGCTATGCCAGCAAAACGGGGTTTTCCTGCGGCATGGAGGAGGAAGCCCAGCTCAAACGCGCGGTGATCGGCCAGGCAGAACGCAGCTATGTGCTGATGGATTCTGGAAAAGTTGGGTTGACGAGCACGTTTTCGTTTGCGGTACTGGACGACATTGACGGTATCGTGTCGGATGATGGGCTTGCGGAGGAGGTCGTGCGCGCCTGCCGCGCACGGGGCAAGCACGTGCTCTGAGAAGCAAAGGGATTTGAGAAGCTATAGAGATGGGAGGCGCAGTGCGCCCCGAAAAATGGCCGGCATATCATGCCGGCTGTTTTTTTGTGTGTGAAGACAGAAAAAAGCGCCCCATTTGGGGCGCTTTTTTGGGAAAGCTGACCGCGCGGAATCCGCAAAGGGCGTTAGCGCACGGCGGCAAATAGATCCTGCCAGCCCTGCGGCCATTCGCCGGTCGAGAGATAGACAGAAAAATTGAGATCATGGTCGGTGGCAGGATAGGTGTGGACGGTAAGATTGGTCTTGCCGCAGGCGGCGAACTGCGCTTGGATCTCCCGGGTGTCCTGCACCGGCACGTTGGCGTCGGCCTCGCCCTGAAAGATCGTGATGGGGATGTCGAGCGTGGTGAGCATATCCCGGTTGGGCGGAAAAGCATCGTGTGCGCGGAACCAGGCGGTTGTCAGGCGGACCGGGTAATTTTGTGCCAGCCAGGCGTCGTCGCCGCGGTCAATCGCGGCATAGAGTGTCTGCCGTGTCGGGGCGAGCAGGAGGGAAAAGTCGGCTGCGGTCAGCTTGCCGTCGCCGTCCACATCGAGGTCGGGGAATGCGGTCTGATCCAGCCCCAGCGCGCCGCGCACGCCATAGGGATCGGCTTCGTACTCGGCGCGGCTGACCGCCCCGTCGCCGTCCGTGTCAAAGTACAGGCAGTATGTGACCATACTGGACCCGCCGTTCTGCTGCCAGTCCAATGTCTCGCGCATGGTGCCGTTGACGTAACCGGCCAACAAAAGGCCATCCACGGGGACGATTTGTGCGGCTTTGGGCGCAATCATGGTGCCCTCCGACCAGCCGAGCAGGTAAACGCGGGCCCGGGACAGGCGGGGATCTTGGCGCAGGGCGGTCACGATTGCGGCCACATCGCGCACCGAATTGTCTGGAAGATAGGTCTGGTAGGCGTCCGGGTCGATCGTGCAGTAGTACGGCGGTTCGCTGCCGGGCGCTACGCCTCGGGTGCTATAGCTGAAAAAGGCGGCATTCTGGCCGGTAAAGCCCTGTGCGACTAGATCAAAGTAGGAAAACGTGGTGTCTTCGGTCAGTGCACGGGTGTTTTCGTAGGTGTTGGGGCCAGAGCCGTTGACATAGACGACAAGCGCCTGCGGATTTTGGCCACGCGGCAGGTAAAGCTTGCCCGCGAGCGGGTAGCCGTCAAACGATGGGATGGTCATCCGTTCGGATGTGCAGGCGGGCACGGGCGGCGCAGCCTGCACGGCTTGGGGCAGAGATGTCAGGGGAGAGAGCGCGAACAGGCTGGCCAGCAACAGGCCGATACCGGAAAACATGATGCAAAACCTCCTTGTCAGCAGAACAGGCGGCCGATGACGCGGGCAAAAATGAGATAGAGGGCGAGCATGACGAGCAGCTGGATACACAGGAACATATAGAGCGCGGTGCTGAAGAACAGGGAGAAGAACGAGGCGATATAAGTTAGCACCATACTTGTCCAGAAAGCCAGATTGGCCGACTGGCTGGCAATGTACTGGTTGCGTTCATCCATGTCACGGATCTCGCATGCCTGCAGCCGCTTGGGGTCGTGCAGCAGCCGGCGGGTCTGGAAAAAGATGCCGAAGCCCGCGCCGGTCATGCCGGCCGAGATGCCCATAAAGGAGCTGAATGTGGCGCCCGACTGCATCAGGCCCAGGGTGCCGTGACAGACCGTGCCGGCAAGCAGGATACACAGCGCCACGATGCCTTCAATCAGACCCAGATACATGGTGAAGCGCTTGCGGGCAGTATAGGTAAGTGGTTTCATGGCTTATTCCTCCTCAAACAGAAAGACTTGTTCGATGGTCGTGTCAAAATAGCGCGCGATCTTGTGCGCCAGGATGAGCGACGCATTATAGCGCCCGTTTTCCAGGGAAATAATGGTCTGGCGGGTCACGGACACCGCGTCAGCCAGTTCCTGCTGGGTGATACGGCGCTGGGCGCGCAGCTCTTGGATGCGGTTTTTCACAGACGGCCTCGCCTCCCTTCGCAAGTAAAGCTTACTTTACTTAAAGTATAGCACGCTTTACATAAAAGTCAAGTGTGCTTTACAAAAAAGAGGACGGAAAGCCATGTGACATGTCAAGAGGAAAAGCGCCGGGTGGAAATGTCCGAGCCTTGCACATAAGATGGGGTAAACGGTCGTTTAGAAATGGAGGAATGCGATGATTACGATGAAAGCATGGCAGGTGTATGCGGACAATCCGCACGACCTGCGGATCGGCTATCAGGGGGAAAACCTGGCGCGCCGGTTGGAGATCGCCGTGGAACCGGCCGAAGATTGGCAGTACAAACTGGATCTGTGCAGCGCAGCCGGCCAGGCCAACGTGCTGGCGCTTGCGCAGCAAGGCGGCCTGTTGACCGCTGATCTGGAGCGGGCGCACCTGGCAGAGAGCGGCCTTTGCCGCGCGCAAGTGCGCGGCCTGAACGGGACGCGTGAGCGCCGGAGCAATATCTTCTACCTGGAGATCGGTCCCAGCATCAATGCGCTCGAACAGTTTGAGCCGCTGGAACCCAGCGAGTTTGCCCAGATGGAGCAGGAAATCACAGCACACAGCGCGGCGGCACAGGCTGCCGCAGCGCAGGCAGAACAGGCGGCAGACCGGGCAGAACAGGCGGCCGTCCATGCACCGACTGTGCAGAATGGGGTGTGGTGGGTCTTTGACCCAGCCAGCGGAGCGTACATCGACACGGGTGTTGCCGCGCAGGGGCCGCAAGGCCCGCAGGGAGCGCTGGGGGAAAAGGGCGACAAGGGCGATCCGGGGACACCGGGAAAGGATGGCGCCGATGGCGCATCATTTACCATTGGCGCGCGATTTGACAGCCTGCAGGCGCTGCTGCAGGCCCACCCAACTGGCACGCCAGGCCAAGCCTACGCTGTAGGAACGGCTGAGGAAAACACGATCTATAACTGGTCGGCAGAATTTGGCACATGGCAGGACCTGGGACGGCTAAAAGGACCGCAAGGGGAGCCAGGGCCACAGGGGGAAAAAGGGGAACCGGGCGCGGCCGGACAGCCAGGGCCGCAAGGGGAACCGGGCGCAGACGGCATGAGTGCCTATGAAGCCGCCAGGCAGGGCGGCTTTGAAGGGGATGCACAGTCGTTTTACGCTGCGCTGGCCCAACTGCCGGGCAAACTGGATTGCCCGACGTTCGTCCGGGTTACGCTGGCCGCCGCCGGATGGAGCGGCAGCCAAGCCCCGTATACACAGACGGCAGCCTGTCCGGGGGCGACGGCCGACCCGTCACGGAGTATCCTGACCGTATGTCCCACCTGGGCGGACGGGGAGCAGGTGGAGGCGGTAGCTGCCTGCCGGGTGCTCGCAACCGCGCAGGGCGACAACACCCTGGCCTTTACCGCGTACCTAGAAAAACCAGAGTGTGATTTGACGTTTGATGTGGAGGTGCAGGGGCTGTGATCGTCAATCCTATCTTGTCCGGCGGCACAGCCGGAGCAGGCGCCCAGGCCGTGATCGGGACCTGTACGCTGTATGACCTCACGGGCACCGCCCATGCCATCCCAATTTACCAGGGCGTCGCGCCGCTCGACGGCATCGCCTTTTTTGAGACCATCAATGATGTGGAGCAGATTGCGGGCGGCCAGGCCGAGTACGTCTCCTGGGCGAGCCTGGCCTCGGGCGATTATCTGTTTTACCGCGGCGTGCAGGACGGAGACCAGTTTGAGGAGAAGGTGATCTGACGGCATGGAAACCGAAGTATTGACCAGTTTGATGAGCTTGATCGGCACGCTGTCCGGCACGTTTGGCGGCATTTTAGTCGCTCAGAAGCTCTTGAATGACCGGCTGGCCCGGTTGGAACAGGCCGTTCAGGAGCACAATGGGTTTGCACGGCGGATGCCGGTCCTGGAGGAAAAGATCCTGGTGGCGAACCATCGGATCGCTGATTTGGAGCAAAAGGTAGACAGAAGGGAGGGAGACCGATGAAAGAGCGACTGCTGCGGCTGCTGGATGTCAAGTCGTTCGTGACATTTGCGCTCATTGCCGTCGTGTGCATCCAGGCCATCCGGCAAAATGTGCAGATGCCATCTGAATTTGTGGCGTCCATCGTGACCGCGATTGTCACTTACTACTTTACCAGAAAGGAGGATGCATCGCCGTGATCTTGCAAGAGAAATGCTGCAACGCGGCAAATTATGGGGGAAAGCGGGAGGTGACCCGATTCATTGTCATTCACTACACGTCCAATCAGGGCGACACGGCCAAGAACAACGCGGACTATTTTGCGCGGGAGGAAGTCGGAGCCAGCGCACACTTTTTTGTCGATGAAACCGAGATCTGGTCGAGCGTGCCTGAGGACTGTGTGGCTTGGCACTGCGGGGCAAAGACCTACCGGCACCCGGATTGCCGCAACGCCAATTCGATCGGGGTGGAGATCTGTATGAACGATGGACAGGGCAATGTGCGCCAGGGCAGCATCGACCGTGCGGCACAATTGGTACGCTTGCTGATGGACAAATACCACATTGCAAAGGAAAATGTGCTCCGTCACTATGACGTGACTGGCAAGCATTGCCCCGGCCCGATGGTCGACGATCCGGCGCTTTGGGCGGCGTTCCAACAATCCCTGACGCAAATGGAGGATGATTCTGTGCGATACAAATATTATGACGATATGCCCGATTGGGCTAAGCCGACCGTGTCTAAGCTTGTAAAAAAGGGCTATCTCAAGGGTGAGGGTGGCGGCGTACTTGACCTCACCGAGGATATCCTCAAGGTGTTCGTGGTGAATGACCGTGCCGGGCTGTATGGCGGCTAAATTACGGTGCGCAAAAAAATTTGGGAGATTTTGAAATTTCCCATTGACTTTTCTGGCTGTACGCGATATAATAATCACCGTCAGCTACGGCAGACGCCGCAGATACAGCCGGATTGTGTAATGGTAGCACGACAGACTCTGACTCTGTTTGTCTGGGTTCGAATCCTTGTCCGGCTGCCACTAAAGACCACTGAGTGCGCTCAGTGGTCTTTCTCTTTTTCACCAAAAACGTCGGCCTATACATGTAAAATTTTACGATTTCACGGCTGGAAATCTGCTCCGTGAGTGGATATAATAGAAACTGTTGAAAAATTTAGATTCGTCCCATTTTCAGGAGGCATTATGGTTAGAAACGATTTGAGAAATATTGCCATCATCGCGCACGTCGACCACGGCAAGACGACGCTGGTCGATCAGATGCTGAAGCAGGCAGGCACGTTCCGCGCCAACCAGGTCGTGGAGGAGCGCGTCATGGACTCCAACGCCATCGAGCGCGAGCGCGGCATCACCATTCTGGCAAAGAATACATCGGTACATTATAAAGATACCAAGATCAATATTGTCGATACCCCGGGCCACGCCGACTTTTCGGGCGAGGTCGAGCGTATCCTGAAGATGGTGGACGGCGTCATCCTGCTGGTTGACGCAGCCGAAGGCCCCATGCCCCAGACCCGCTTCGTCCTGCAGAAGGCACTGGAGTTCGGCCATAAGATCATCATTGTCATCAACAAGATCGACCGCCCGGATGCCCGGCTGAACGAGGTCGGCGACGAAGTCCTGGAGCTGCTGCTCAATCTGGACGCGACCGACGAGCAGCTCGACAGCCCGATCATCTACTGCTCGGGCCGTGACGGCACGGCCTCCATGTCCCCGACGACCCCGGGCACCGACCTTGTCCCGCTGTTTGACCAGATCCTTGAGCATATCCCGGCGCCCGAAGTCGATGTCGACGGCCCGATGCAGATGCTGGTCTCCTCGATCGACTACAACGAGTATGTCGGCCGAATCGGCATCGGACGTATCGAGCGCGGCTGCATGAAGGTTGGCCAGCCGGTCACCGTCACCGACTATCACGAGCGCGTCAAGCCGTATAACGGCAAGATTGTCTCTCTCTACACCATTGAGGGACTGTCGCGCAAGCCGGTCGATTCGTGCAGCGCAGGCGACATTGTCTGCTTCTCGGGCATCGAGAATATCACCATCGGCGAGACGCTGTGCGCACAGGACTGCGTTGAGCCGCTGCCCTTTGTCAAGATCTCGGAGCCGACCGTTGAGATGTACTTCATGGTCAACGACAGCCCGTTCGCTGGCCGTGACGGTAAGTTTGTGACTTCGCGCCACCTGCGTGAGCGCCTGTTCCGCGAACTGCTCAAGGACGTATCCCTGCGCGTCAGCGAGACCGATACGACCGATGCGTTCCGCGTCTCCGGCCGCGGCGAGATGCATCTGTCCATCCTGATCGAGAACCTGCGCCGCGAGGGCTATGAGTTCCAGGTCGGCGCGCCCAAGGCCCTCATGAAAGAGATCGATGGCGTCAAGTGTGAGCCGATCGAGCGCATGATCGCCGACGTGCCGCAGGAGGCGCTGGGTTCGGTCATGGAAAAGATGGGCTCGCGCAAGGGTGAACTGGTCTCTATGAACCCCAAGGGCGACCGCATGCGCGTGGAGTTTTTGGTCCCGGCCCGCGGCCTATTCGGTTACCGTAACGAATTCCTGACCGATACCAAGGGCGAGGGCGTGCTCTCCTCGGTTTTCTATGACTATCAGCCATACAAGGGCGATATCCAGAAGCGCAGCCAGGGCAGCCTGATCGCGTTCGAGACTGGCGAGGCCATCACCTACGGCCTGTACAATGCGCAGGAGCGCGGCACCCTCTTTATCGGCGCCGGCACCCCGGTCTACGAGGGCATGGTTGTCGGCTGCACCCCCAAGAGCGAGGATATCTCGGTCAACGTCTGCAAGAAGAAGCAGCTGACCAACACCCGTGCTTCGGGCTCGGACGACGCCCTGCGCCTGATCCCGCCGCGCCAGATGTCCATCGAGGCAGCACTTGAGTTCCTCGCGGACGACGAACTGCTCGAGGTCACGCCCCATAACCTGCGTATCCGCAAGAAGATCCTCTCTAACCAGCAGCGTATGAAAAAACTGCACGGATAATCAGATAAATTTTTGGTAAAGTTATGCTTGAAAAATGAGTATATTTAGGGTATGATGAGCGTAACAAGAAATATGCCGGCAACGGCATCCCGTTAAGGAAAGGAAACAATCACAATGAGACAGGTAATTCATTCTTCGTTTGCTCCGGAAGCAATTGGCCCGTATTCCCAGGCCATCGAAACCGATCAGTTTATTTTCACTTCGGGCCAGATCCCGATCAATCCCAAGACTGGCAAGATTGAAGGCATGACCATCGAGGCGCAGGCCGAGCAGGTTATGCAGAACATCAAGGCCATCCTGGCAGAGAGCGGCATCGGCATGGACCGCATTGTCAAGACCACCTGCTTCCTGGCAGATCTGGCAGACTTCGCGGCATTCAACGAGGTGTACGGCAAGTACTTCACGGAGGCAGCACCGGCACGTTCGTGCTTCCAGGTTGCGGCCCTGCCCATGGGCGCAAAGCTTGAGGTAGAGTGCATCGCGATCAAGTAAGCGCGGTGCCCAGCTTGGGGCGGTCGCCTTGCGACGATATGATCACACACAAAAAAAACGCGGCTCAAACGGCCGCGTTTTTTGTATCTATAAAATGTTGCATAGTCAGGCGCACCGGGGAAAGGCGTAGGAGGGCACGTATTGGTTATTCGGCCGCCTCATAGTCCTTGGTCATGGCATGCAGCAGGGTCTGATAGATCTCCTCGGCGTGGGCGCGGAAGGTCTTTTCCAGCAAAGATGCCTGATCGGCATTGGCTGCGTGCATCTCCAGGGCAAAGACCTCGTCAATCCCCATCCGGACCAGAAAATCGTTGGGGTGGATCTGTTCGCTGTGCGTGGAGATCACCGCATTGCGGTGCGCCTGGCGTACCACGCGCAGGGCCGAGCGCTGCGCGGCCTCACGGACCGTGTAGGGCAGGCGGTTGTGGAAGGCGGCCAGGGCTTCCTGGCCCTTGTCGCTGATGCGGTAGGTCGTGTCAGCACAGGGATCGGCGACCGCGATGTGGCCGGTCGCCACCAGCTCGTCGAACGCTTCCTTGAACTCAAACCAGCCGAATCCGTCGTCGCACCAGGTACATACGTCCAGTAAGGTCTCAAAGGTCGCAGCCTCGGGCAGATAGCACAGGGCATACAGGATCAGAAATTTGACATCCTCTTTGGTCTTAATAAATCCATAGCGGGCCATGGCAGGTTTCCTCCTTGCACTTGCAGGAATCTAATCTATCATAGTATACCACGTTTTCCCACGCAGGGAAACGGGCAGAATGCCAAAAAGAGGATGGGAAAAAACGGTTGCAAACAGACGTTCGCGCGTGCTATGATATATGATAACAGAGAATATCTTTGCGCCCTTGCGCGCATAGGGAGAGGGAGATCCATGTCGCAAATTACCATAAAAGTTGCTACGCTCGACGATGCGGAGGAAATGCTTGCAATTTATGCCCCATACGTGACCAATACAACGGTCTCAAGCGAGTATGAGGCGCCATCGCTTGCCGAATTCTGCTGCCGGATTGAGACGTACACCAAAATCCTGCCATGGCTGGTCTGCCGCATCGACGGCCGGGTTGCCGGATATGGCTACGCCTCGCCGCATCGCGCCCGTGCAGGCTATCAGTGGTCGGTCGAGACCTCGATCTATGTCTCGCCGGATTTCCACCGGCAGGGCGTTGCCGCCGCGATCTACCGTGCCCTGTTTGCACTGCTCGTGCGCCAAGGGTACTATAATATTTTTGTCGGCATCACTTCGCCCAATGAGCGCAGCATCAAGTTCCATACCGCGATGGGCTTTACCATTTCAGGCGCCTATCAGAACAGCATGTACAAGTTTGGGCAGTGGCGCGACGTCATCTGGATGGCAAAGAGCCTGCGGCCGCACGAGATCGCGCCGGTCCCGACCGTGCCGTTCCCCGAGATCCGGGAGGAGGCACAGACCGCCGCCATCCTGGAGGCCCAGGCAGGGACCGTCCGGCTGGATGAAACAGTACGGGTGCACGGCGCTTAGAAAAAGCCCTGCGCCGGAGACAACTGGAAGGGAGGACGCGATGAAGCAAGATCCCAAGGCAGCCGAACAGGCGCGCCGAGATGCAGCCGAGCACATAGACCACCGCGCCCGTATGCGGGAGCGTATGGTCCGGCAGGGATTTGACAGCCTGGAGCCGCACGAGGCCCTGGAAGTGCTGCTCTATTATGTTGTGCCGCGCCGGGATGTCAATCCCTTGGCCCACCGGCTGATCCGCACATTTGGCGGATACCACCGGGTCTTTGAGGCCTCGATCGAGGAGCTCAAGAAGGTGGAAGGCGTGGGCGATCAGGTCGCGCTTTATCTCTACACCCTGGGCGCGCACGAGCGCCGCTGCGACCGCAGCCGCGTCATGCAGGAAAACCGGCGCGCCTGCCTGGATACGGTCGAGCGTATGGCCGATTATCTGCGCCCGCAGTTTACCGGCCTGCGGCAGGAAACTGCCGTCCTGCTGTGCCTGGACGCTGGGCGGCGCCCGATCAGCTGCGATGTGCTGTGCCGCGGCGCGGTTAGCGCCAGCGAGGTGAGTGTGCACAGCATCAATGAACTGGCCGTGCGCCATAAGGCAGATACGGTCGTGCTGGCGCATAACCATCCGCGGGGGCCGGCGCGGCCCTCCCAGGCCGATATCCAGACGACCGTCCAGCTGCGCGCGCTGCTGCGCGGCGTTGGGGTTGCCCTGGTGGAGCACCTGATTTTTGGCGAACAGGACTTTGTCTCGCTTGCCGAGTGCGGATTTTTTACAGAATATTAGGAGGACTGTCCCGTATGCCCAAATTCCAAGTAGTCAGCCCATACCAGATGGCAGGCGACCAGCCTGCGGCTGTCGAGGCCCTGTCAGCCGGCGTGGAAAACGGCCTGACCGAACAGACCCTGCTCGGGGTCACCGGATCGGGCAAGACCTTCACCATGGCCAATATCATCGAGCGCACCCAGCGCCCAACCTTGGTGCTTGCCCACAACAAGACCCTCGCAGCGCAGCTTTGTTCCGAGCTGCGCGAGTTTTTTCCGCACAATGCGGTGGAATTTTTTGTCTCCTATTATGATTATTATCAGCCGGAGGCCTATATCGCCTCGACGGACACGTATATTGAGAAGGATTCGGCCATCAATGACGAGATCGACCGCCTGCGGCACTCGGCGACGAGCGCCCTGTTTGAGCGCGACGACGTCATCATCGTGGCATCGGTCTCATGCATCTATTCTCTGGGCGACCCGATCGACTACAAGAACATGGTCATCTCGCTGCGCCCGGGCATGCAGAAAGACCGCGACGAGATGCTGCGCAAGCTCATCGAGATCCAGTACGAGCGCAACGACATTGCGTTTGAGCGCAACCGCTTCCGCGTGCGCGGCGATGTGGTTGAGATCTGGCCGGCCTACGCCGAGAACATGGCCTTCCGCGTCGAGTTTTTTGGCGACGAGATCGACCGCCTGTGCGAGATTAACCCGCTGACCGGCGCGGCGACCCGAGACGTGCAGCACGTTGCCATCTATCCGGCCAGCCACTATGTCACGACCAAGGAAAAGATGGACCGCGCCGTGCAGGAGATCGAGCAGGAGCTGGACGAGCGGGTCAAATGGTTCGAGGCGCATGGGAAACTGGTCGAGGCCCAGCGCATTGCGCAGCGCACCCGCTATGACATTGAGATGATGCAGGAGATCGGTTTTTGCAGCGGCATCGAGAACTATTCCCGCGTGATCTCGGGGCGTGCGCCGGGCTCGGCGCCATTCACGCTGCTCGACTATTTCCCCAAGGATTTCCTGCTCATCGTGGACGAGAGCCACGTCACCCTGCCGCAGGTGCGCGCCATGTATCACGGCGACTATGCGCGTAAAAAGAGCCTGATTGACAACGGTTTCCGCCTGCCGTCGGCACTGGACAACCGGCCCCTGAATTTTGAGGAGTTCAATGACCGCATCAACCAGGTGATCTATGTCTCGGCAACCCCTGGGGACTATGAGCGTGAGCGCTCGGGCCAGATTGTCGAGCAGGTCATCCGGCCGACCGGCCTTCTGGACCCCATCGTTGAAGTGCGACCGGTCGAGGGGCAGATTGATGACCTATTGGGTGAAATTCATGCAGTTACCGCAAAAAAAGAGCGCGTGCTGGTCACCACACTGACCAAAAAGATGGCCGAGGACCTGACCGACTACCTGGAAAACGCGGGCGTGCGCGTGCGCTATCTGCACCACGACGTCAAGACCATCGAGCGCATGGAACTCATCCGCGACCTGCGCCTCGGGCTCTATGACGTGCTGGTCGGCATCAACCTGCTGCGCGAGGGCCTGGATCTGCCCGAGGTTTCTCTCGTCGCCATTTTGGACGCAGACAAGGAAGGGTTCCTGCGCTCGGAGACCTCGCTCATCCAGACCATTGGCCGCGCGGCGCGAAACGCCGAGGGGCGCGTCGTCATGTATGCCGATACCATCACGGGTTCCATGCGCCGCGCCATCGATGAGACCGCGCGCCGCAGGGAAAAGCAGATGGCTTTCAATGAGGCGCATGGCATCGTGCCCAAGACCATCCAGAAGAACGTGCACGAAATCATTGAGATCTCGTCCGAGAGCAAGACGCCCGGCAAAAAGCGTATGAGCAAGACCGAGCGCACCGCCGAGATTGCCCGCCTGACCCGCCAGATGAAGGAGGCGGCCAAGCTGCTCGAGTTCGAGCTGGCTGCCGAGCTGCGAGACCAGATCAAAGCTCTTGAGAGTGAGAAATAGAGAGAGGAGACGCCGATATGCGCTTGTATACCTTAGCCGAGGAGACCGCAGCCACACCGGCCTTCGGCTGCGAACACGGCCTGAGCTTTTATGTGCAGACGGGGGAGGAGCACCTGCTGTTCGACCTCGGGCAGAGCGAACTGTTTTTGCGCAACGCACAAAAGTTGGGACTGGATATCGGGCGCGTCGATCGCGCGTTCCTGTCCCATGGGCATTATGACCACGGCGGCGGGCTGGCCGCTTTCCTGCGGGAGAACAACCATGCACCGGTCTATGTCCATCCCCAGGCCTTTGAGCCGCATTTCTCGCGCAAGCCCGAGGGCGTCCGTCCGATTGGCTTGAACCCGGACTTGGCGCACCATCCCCGGATCGTTCCTACTGGGGACGTATATGAGGTCAGTCCAAACCTATTGTTGTTTGCCGACGTGACCGGATGCGACTGTCTGTCCGAAGGCGGAAAAAACCTGCTCGAGCGGGTTGGGGACGATTATGTGCCCGACGCCTTTGCGCACGAGCAAAGCCTGATCGTATATGAGGCAGGCAAGTGCATCCTGTTTACCGGCTGCGCCCACCGGGGCGTTGTCAACCTCGTGCAGCGCGCGGCCGAGCATGCCGGGCGTATGCCCGATGTGGTGGTCGGCGGGATGCACCTCTACAGCCCAAGCCAGAAAAAGAGCGAGCCGGATGCGCTCATCCGCGCAGTCGGTAATCGGCTGGAAAAGACCGGCGCGCGCTATCTGACCGGGCACTGCACCGGGCAGCATGCCTATGCGCTGCTGCACGATATGCTGGGCGACCAGATCGGATACCTGCCTGCGGGCAGTCAGATCGACTTATAACGGACAGAGAAAGAGGGGAAGCAAAGATGAAAACCATCCATGCGATGTACTGGAGCGCAACAGACACGACCAAAACGGTTGTATGCACCGTTGCTGCGGCCTTGGCCGCGCATACCGGGACGGGATATGAGGCGTTTGATTTCACCCTGCCGGATGCACGGACGTCGGTCAAGACCTTCGGGCCGGATGACCTGGTCGTGTTCGGCACGCCGGTCTATGCCGGGCGGGTGCCCAATGTGCTGGTCAAGTATTTACATACCGTCGTGGGCGGCGGCGCGCTGGCCGTGCCAGTCGTGCTGTTTGGCAACCGCAACTATGACGACGGCCTGATCGAACTGCGCAATATTTTGGAGGCAGACGGTTTTCACACCATTGCGGGTGCGGCCTTTGTCGGGGAGCACGCCTTTTCCAGGACGCTCGCGGCCGGGCGGCCGGACCCGGATGACCTGCGCGAGGCAGGCGCATTTGCGAACGCCGTCTGGGACAAACTGACCGCAGGGACCTATCAAACCCCAGCGCCTGTCGGCGGGCAGGACCCGGTCCGGCCGTACTATACGCCCCGTGACCGCGCGGGAAACCCCATCAATATCCTCAAAGTGAAGCCAAAGACCGACCCAGACAAGTGCGACGGCTGCGGCATCTGCGTCAAGGTATGCCCGATGGGCTCCATTGACCCGCATGACCCGGCGCTTGTCCCAGGTATCTGCATTAAGTGCTGCGCCTGTGTCAAAAAATGCCCGGCCGGCGCGAAATATTATGACGATCCCGGATATCTGTACCATAAGGAAGAGCTGGAGCTCGGGTATGCCCGCCGGGCGGCGAATGCCACCTTTCTCTGAACGGCTATCCGCACGAAAGGAAGACCTATGCAAGACCAAATTTTCATCAAGGGCGCGCGTGAGCACAACCTGAAAAATATAGATATCGCCATCCCGCGCGACAAGCTGGTCGTCTTTACCGGCTTGTCCGGCTCAGGAAAGTCCTCGCTCGCGTTCGATACCATCTATGCGGAGGGCCAGCGCCGCTATGTCGAGTCGCTGTCGTCCTACGCGCGACAGTTTTTGGGCCAGATGGAGAAACCAGATGTGGACTACATCGATGGCCTGTCGCCGGCGATCTCCATTGACCAGAAGACCACCTCCAAGAACCCGCGCTCGACCGTGGGCACGGTCACCGAGATCTATGATTATCTGCGCCTTTTGTGGGCGCGCATCGGCACGCCGCACTGCCCGAAGTGCGGTAAGGAGATCCACCAGCAGACCATTGACCAGATTATTGACCAGCTGATGAGCCTGCCTGAGGGCACCAAAATGCAGATTCTGGCACCGGTCGTGCGCCAGCGCAAGGGCGAACACGTCAAGGTGCTGAACGACGCTCGCAAGTCGGGCTATGTCCGCGTGCGGGTGGACGGCAATCTGTACGATTTGTCCGAAGAAATCAAGCTGGAGAAGAATAAAAAGCACTCGATCGAAGTGGTGGTCGACCGCGTGGTCGTGCGCCCGGACGCGCGCTCGCGCATCACCGACTCGGTCGAGACCGCCTCGGCGCTGTCCGGCGGTCTGGTGCTGGCCGATGTGGTCGGCGGCGAGACGCTAACCTTCTCGCAGAACTACGCCTGCGAGGACTGCGGCATCTCCATCGAGGAGCTGACGCCGCGCATGTTCTCGTTCAACAATCCCTATGGCGCCTGCCCGACCTGCACTGGCCTGGGCATCCAGATGAAGATCGACCCGGACCGCATTATCCCCAACCGCAAGCTCTCCATTGCAGAGGGAGCCATCCGCGCGTCGGGCTGGTCGAGCGCTGAGCAGGGATCGATTTCGCGGATGTATTATGACGCCCTTGGCAAGCGGTTTGGCTTTACGCTGGACACGCCGCTGTCTGACTTCTCCGAGGAGGCCATGGACGCATTGCTCTATGGCACCAAGGGCGAGCCGCTTGAGCTGTCGGTCAAGCGCTTTGCGGCGGGCACCACGATGAGCCAGCCCTTTGAGGGCATTGTCAACAATCTGGAGCGCCGCTATCACGAGACGAACAGCGAGTACATGCGCGCCGAGATCGAGGACTGCATGAGCGAGGTGCCCTGCCCGACCTGCCATGGCCGCAGGCTCAAAAAGGAAATCCTGGCGGTCACGGTCGGCGGCATGAACATTGCGGAGTACTGCGAGCTTTCGGTCGGCAAGGCACTGGCATTCATCCAGGGCCTGGAACTGACCGACATGCAGCACAAGATTGGAGACCGCGTCATCAAGGAGATCGTGGACCGGCTGGGCTTTTTGCAGTCGGTTGGCCTGGAATACCTGACGCTGTCGCGCGCCTCAGGCACGCTGTCGGGCGGCGAGAGCCAGCGCATCCGCCTGGCGACACAGATCGGCTCGTCGCTCATGGGCGTGCTGTATATCCTGGACGAGCCGTCCATCGGCCTGCATCAGCGCGACAACGACAAGCTGCTGGCCACGCTGAAGCGCCTGCGCGACCTAGGCAATACACTCATCGTGGTCGAGCATGACGAGGATACCATGTACGCGGCCGACCATATCGTGGATATCGGACCAGGCGCGGGTGTACACGGCGGCGAAGTCGTCTTTCAGGGTACGGTGGACGATATGCTAAAGGACGAGAAGTCGATCACGGGCGCTTATCTGTCTGGACGGAAATTCATCCCGGTGCCCGAAGTGCGCCGCAAAGGAAATGGCAAGTGGCTGACCGTGCGCGGTGCGGCGGTCAATAACTTAAAGCACACCGACTTTTCTATCCCGCTGGGCACCTTGACGTGCGTGACCGGCGTGTCCGGCTCGGGCAAGTCGTCCTTTGTCAATGAGATCCTGTACAAGAAGCTCGCGGCCGACTTGAACGGCGCCAAGACCCGCCCCGGCCCGTTTGACGCCATTGAGGGCATGGAATATTTGGACAAGGTCATTAACATCGACCAGTCGCCCATCGGGCGCACACCGCGCTCCAATCCGGCGACCTACACCGGCGTGTTTAACGATATCCGAGAACTGTTTGCCTCCACTCAGGACGCTAAGATGCGCGGCTACGGCCCAGGACGCTTTTCGTTCAACGTCAAGGGCGGTCGCTGCGAGGCCTGCGCGGGCGACGGCCTCATCAAGATCGAGATGCACTTCCTGCCTGACGTGTATGTTCCCTGCGACGTGTGCAAGGGAAAGCGATACAACAAGGAGACCTTGGAAGTCCGATATAAGGGCAAGAATATCTACGAAGTGCTGGATATGACTGTGGATGAGGCGCTCGTCTTCTTTGAGAACGTGCCCAAGATCGCGCGCCGTATCCAGACCATGCAGGACGTGGGCCTTGGTTATATCAAGCTCGGCCAGTCCTCCACGACGCTGTCAGGCGGCGAGGCCCAGCGCGCAAAGCTGGCCACCGAGCTGTCCAAGCGTGCCACGGGCAAGACGATCTACATTCTGGACGAGCCGACCACCGGCCTGCACATTGCCGATGTGCACCGCCTGGTCGATGTGCTGCAAAAGCTGGTGGACACGGGAAATACTGTAGTGGTCATCGAGCACAATTTGGACGTCATCAAAACGGCTGACTATATCCTGGATCTCGGCCCGGAGGGCGGCGACGGCGGCGGTAAATTGGTCGTGGCCGGTACGCCCGAGGAGGTCGCTGCGTGCGAAGAGTCGTACACCGGCAAATACCTTAAAAAGATGCTGGACCGCGACCGGGAGCTTAAGAACAGACAGTAATGAAAAAAGCTGCATCTGCAATGCGCAGATGCAGTTTTTTGCGCTTTTGAAAAAATGGAATATTTCTGCGGGAGATGCCTGGCGTGCGGCTCATGTCCGGCGCCCGCAGCCTCTGCCGCCATGCGGCCGGCCGGCCAGATACAGGGACCCGTTGAGGCAGGGACGCTATGCAGGGCGTCGGGAGAAGAGCATCCCGCGGAAAGGAAGCGGGGGATAGGGGATGGAACACAGGAAAAGCCGGGAAGGCGGCCTTTTTCGCGTTTGCAGAATACAGCACGAGAAAGAGCGGCAAAAAGTGTTGAGATTTCATGCTTTTTCTGCTATGATAAGTCTGAATAAAAATACTTCGAGGGATAACCATGAAAATGAAACGATGGGTGACCGCCGAGCCTAAACTGGAAACCGTGCGGTCGCTGGCGCGCAGCTGCGGTTTTACGCCGTTGGCTGCCGCTGCTTTGTGCGCGCGTGGGATCGACACGCCCGAGGCCGCGCGCGCCTTTCTGGAGACCGATCCCGCAAAGCTGCATGACCCCATGCTGCTGCCCGACATGGAGGAGGCGGTCCGGACCATCCGCCGCGCAATGGAGCGTGGGGCGAAAATTGCGGTATTTGGCGATTATGACGTGGATGGCGTAACTTCCACCTGCGTGTTGACCCGCATGCTGCGCAGCCTGGGCGCAGACGTGCAGTATTACATTCCCGACCGGCTGAGCGAAGGCTACGGCCTGAGCGTGGACGCAATGGATGCCCTAGCCGCAGAGGGGGTTGGACTGATCATCACGGTGGACTCGGGCGTGTCGGCCTTTGAGGAGATCGCCCACGCGCGCGAGCTTGGGATGGAAGTCGTGGTCACCGACCACCATGAGTGCCGTGAGACGCTGCCCGGCGCAAACGCTGTGGTCAATCCCAAACGCACAGACAGTCAATACCCGTTCGCCGACCTGGCGGGTGTGGGCGTCACCTTCAAACTGATCTGCGCACTGGCCGGCGCCGGCCGCGGACAGGAGATGTTGGAGCAGTACGCCGATCTTGTCGCGCTGGGGACGGTCGCTGATGTCATGCCGCTTGTGGGCGAGAACCGCATCATCGTCGCCGCCGGCCTGCGCCGGATGGCAGGCACCCACAATGTCGGCCTGTCCATGCTGCTGCGCGAGTCCGGCCAGCAGGGCAAAAAGCTCACGGCCTCGACCATCAGCTTTATCCTAGCGCCGCGCATCAATGCCGCAGGGCGCCTGGGCCACGCCGATATGGCCGCCGAGCTGTTCCTGACCGATGACCCGCACCGGGCCCAGACCCTGGCAGCGTCCCTGTGCGAGCAGAATAAGCAGCGCCAGGCGACCGAGAACCAGATCTTAGACCAAGCCCTGCAAAAGCTGCGCAAGGAGTATAACCCGCTGGAAGACCAGGTGATTGTCCTGGCAGGGGAGCACTGGCATCATGGCGTGATTGGCATCGTGTCCTCCCGCATCTGCGACCGCTATGCCTGCCCGACCGTGCTCATTGCCGTGGAGGACGGCGTTGGCAAGGGCTCAGGGCGCTCGGTCAAGGGGTTTAACCTGTATGAGGCGCTGTGCGACAGCGCGTCCCTGCTGGAGCGCTTTGGCGGGCACGAGCTGGCCGCCGGCCTGACCATCCGGGCGGAGAATATCCCGGCATTCAAGCAGAACATGGCCGCCTGGGCCAAGGACCATGTCAACCCCCAGGAACTGATGCCGCTTCTGCACATTGACTGCCCGATTGCGCCCGAGTTTATCACATTGGAGAATATCCAGGGCCTGGACGTGCTGGAACCGTTTGGCATGGGCAATCCCCAGCCGATCTTTTCCATGCGCGATATGCTGGTTGAGGAGATCACACCCATCTCGTCCGACCGCCATGTGCGCCTGACGCTGTCCAAAAACGGTATGCTGTACACGGCCATGCTGTTTGGGACCGGCCAAGGCGGCTGCGGCTTTGCACAGGGCAACTATGTAGACGCTGCGTTCAACCTGGAGATCAATGAATACCGTGGCCGTCGCAGCGTCCAGCTTGTCATCAAGGATATCCAGCTGAGCACCTGCGAAATGCTGGCCGACCAGAAGCTTTTGAATCTGTACAACCGGTTTATGTCCGACGGGGCGCTGACCGCGCGCGAGGCGCGCGTCTTGCTGCCGGACCGCCGTGACCTAGTCGCGGTCTGGCGGCATATTGTCAGCCGCAGCGAGGACGGCTGGCTGACCGTGCCGGACGGCGCGCTGTCCCGGCGCGTTTCCTGGGAGAGCCGGCGCGAGATCAACATCGGCAAGCTGTTCGTCTGCCTGGATGTGTTCAGCGAGAGCCAGCTTTTGAGCTATCATTTCCGGGAGGGACAGCTCAACATTGTATTGAAACATATCGAGGGCAAGGCCGATATATCCCGGTCGGTCGTCCTCAAGACCCTGCAGTCGATGAGCAAGGACTACGGCCCGGCACAGGGGACTGCGATTTGAGAATAAAAGGAAGTGTCAAAGTTATGAGCGCTCCGATGAAAAACAGGATCGATTTCCTGATCGAGCGGGTGCAGAAGCAGAACCCCTCGGCCAACGTCAAAAAGATTCGCGCCGCTTATGAATGCGCGGCCAAGGCGCACGAAGGCCAGAAGCGCCGCAACGGCGAACCCTATATCATCCATCCGGTCGCTGTGGCCGAGATCATCGTTGAGATGGGCCTGGATACTGACTCGATCTGTGCCGGCCTGCTGCATGACTGCATCGAGGACACCGATTTTGGATACCGCGAGATTGAAAATAAATTCGGCACATCGGTCGCCGAGCTGGTGGACGGCGTCACCCGACTGGGTATGCTGCGCTACTCCAAAGAGCAGGAACAATTTGAGGACCTGCGCAAGATGTTCATGGCCATGGCCAAGGATATCCGCGTCATCCTCATCAAGCTGGCCGACCGCCTGCACAATGCGCGCACCTTCCAGTACTTGCCCGAGCGCAAGCAGCGCGATAAGGCGCTTGAGACCATGGAGATCTACGCGCCCATCGCCCACCGCCTGGGCATGAGCCGCATCAAGTGGGAGCTGGAGGACCTGTGCCTGCGCATTTTGGACCCCATCGGCTATCAAGAGATCGTGGACGGCCTGGAGCAGCAGTCCGAGCGGTATGAGGATTTTCTGGATCACATCAAGAAGGGGATCTCGGCAAAATTGGACGAGGCCGGCATCAAGCACAGTATCTCGGCCCGCGTCAAGCACATCTATTCGATCTACCGCAAGATGTACTCCCAGCACAAGACCATGAACGAGATCTACGACATCTGCGCCGTGCGCGTCATCGTAGACACTGTGGCCGACTGTTATAACGTCCTCGGCTATGTGCATGACCTGTATAAGCCGATCCCTGGACGGTTCAAGGACTATATCTCGACGCCCAAGCCCAATGGCTACCAGTCGCTGCACACCACGGTCATCGGCCGCGACGGCATCCCGTTTGAGATCCAGATCCGCACCGAGGAAATGCACAAGATGGCAGAGTACGGCGTCGCCGCCCACTGGAAGTATAAGCAGGGCCTGGATAAGGTCGGCAATGAGGAAGCATTTTCCTGGATTCGCCAGCTCCTAGAGGCCCAGCAGGATACCGAGGCCGAGGACTTTATCAAGGCCATCAAGGTAGACCTATTTGCAGACGAGGTATTTGTCTTTACCCCCAAGGGCGACGTGGTCAATATGCCGGCCGGCGCAACGCCGATCGATCTGGCCTACGCCATCCACTCGGCGGTCGGCAACCGCATGACCGGCGCTAAGGTCAACGGCCGCATCGCGCCCATCGACAGCCAGCTCAAAAACGGCGATATCGTGGAGATCCTCACGAGCAAGGAGGCCCACGGCCCCAGCCGCGACTGGCTCAAGATCGTCAAGACCACCGAGGCGCGCAACAAGATCAAGCAGTGGTTCAAGAAAGAGTGCCGTGAGGAAAATATCGTCAAGGGCAAGGAAGATCTGGACCGCGAACTGCGCGCAAACCTGCTGTATAACGGCTTCTACGAGAACGAGGAAGTTATTCAGAACACACTCAATAAATTCAGCTATCAGAATATCGACGAGATGTATGCGGCGCTGGGCTACGGCGGCATTACGCTGACCAAGGTTCTAAACAAGGTCAAGGACGAGGTCGGCCGGGTGCGCCGTGCAGCAGAGCGCACGGAGAAGGCCGAGCAGCTCATCGCGCAGCAGCCCCATCAGCCGCCCAAAAAGGCCAAACACAGCGAGTCCGGCGTCATTGTGGAGGGCATCGACAACTGCTTGATCAAGTTTGCACGCTGCTGTACGCCGATCCCGGGCGATGACATCATTGGATTTATCACGCGCGGCTATGGCGTATCAATCCACCGCCGCGACTGTGTCAACGTGCGCATCAACGAGGAGGACAAGGACCGCAGCCGTTGGGTCAACTGCTGGTGGGACGAGGACCTGCTCGAGCGCAACAACAAGTTTTCGACGGCATTGCAGATTTCCACCCGCAGCCGCACGGGCATCCTGGCCGATATCGCCGTCCTGCTGGCGCAGGCCAAGGTCAACGTGCGCGACCTCAATGCGCGTGACCTGGAGGACGGCTTCAGCGTCATCAACGCGGTCATCGATGTCACCGGCGTGCGCCAGCTCAAGCATATCATGACGCGCATCAAGGGCACCAAGGGCGTTATGGATGTCTCGCGTATCGCAAGCGACAGCGGGCATTGAGGAGGGACGTATGAGAGCACTCATCCAGCGCGCCAAAAACGCATCGGTCACAATCGACGGCGCGGTACACGGACAAATCTCGCACGGCCTGCTCATCCTGCTCGGCGTGTGCGAGGGTGACACCGAGGCCGACGCCGACTATCTGGCTGACAAGTGCGTTGGCCTGCGCATTTTTACCGACGACAATGATAAGATGAACCTTTCCTGTGCCGACGTTGGCGGCGGCCTGCTCGTGGTGTCGCAGTTTACGCTGTATGGCGACTGCCGCCGGGGCAAGCGGCCGAGCTTTGTGCGCGCAGCGCGCCCCGAGACCGCGGTCCCGCTCTACGAGCGGTTCCTTGCGCGCTGCCGCGCGAGCGGACTGCCGGTTGCGACCGGCGTGTTCGGCGCAGACATGCAGGTGGCCCTGGTCAATGACGGCCCGGTGACCATCTGGTTGGACACGGCCGAACTGCGCGGCTGAGAAAGGTTCCGGCAAAGGAGAGTATATGAAAATTTTACACTTGTGTGTCGGCATGGTCGGCACCAATTGCTATATTTTTTACGACGAAAAGACGATGGAGGGCGCTGTCATCGATCCGGGCGACAATGCTCCAGCCATCTTGCAGGCGGCCAAGGAGCATGGCGTCCGGATCACCTGGGTGCTGCTGACGCATGGCCACTTTGATCATATCCTGGCGGTACCGCAGGTGCTGAAGGAGACGGGCGCAAAGCTTGCCATCCACAAGGACGACCTGTGGATGCTGACGCCCGAAGCGCTGGCAAGCTCTATGCGCTCGTTTGGCCTGCCGCGGGGCGCATACGAGGGACTTAAGCCGGATATCTTAGCCGAGGAGGGTACCGAGATCCAGATCGGCAGCCTGACAGCCGTTTACTTGCATACGCCCGGCCATACCCCGGGTTCGAGCTGCATCCGCGTGGGTGACGTCCTGTTTACGGGGGATACCCTGTTCCGCCACGAGTGCGGGCGGTGCGACCTCCAGGGCGGCGATTTTTCCAAGATGTTGCAGTCGCTCGCGCGCCTGCATGATCTGCCGGGAGACTTCCATGTGCTGCCCGGCCACGAAGGCACCTCGACGCTGGAGGAAGAGCGCCGCATGAACCCCTATATGCGTCAGGCGGTCGGCAAATGAACTATACGCTGACCGGGCATGACCTTGTACACGCCGCTGAGGAGATGCTCTTGCAGCTGATCCCGGCGGCACAGCTGCGCCGTCAGGCAGACGACGGGGTGGACGACTTTTGCCATTCGGCCTTGTCCGAGCAGGATGATGTCCTGACTGCCCAGACCCAGACCCGGCTGTCCGGCGTCCTGCGGGAGAGCACCCGCACGGCTGGCATTGCCGGCCAAGATGATATGGCGCGCAAGCGCACGGCATCCGAGCTGGTCAAGCTGGGGATCTACGACACGGTTGCCCCCGCGCTGGACGCGCCGCCCGACTGGGGCGCGCTGACCGGCGTGCGGCCGGCAAAGCTGGTGCGCTCGCTTTTGCGCCGCGGTCTGACCCGCGGGCAGGTGGCCGAGCGCTTCCGCACACGGTACTTTGTCTCGCCGGCACGCACAGCGCTGGCTGTGCGCTGCGCGGCGTATGCGGTCCAGGCGGCAGACAGCTTAGGACAGGATGAGGTGTCGCTTTATATCGGGATCCCGTTCTGCCCGTCCCGCTGTGCGTACTGCTCCTTTGTGTCGAGCTCGATTGAAAAGTCGGCCGGGCTGATTGCGCCTTATGTGGATGCCCTGTGCGAGGAAGTGCGCGACACCGGCGCGCTGCTGGCCGAGCTGGGCAAAAAAGTGACCTCGATCTATATCGGCGGCGGCACGCCGACCACGCTGTCGGCTGCCCAGCTCGGACGCCTGATGGACGTGGCCAGAAAATCTATGGATTTTTCCGCGCTGCGTGAATATACTGTGGAAGCGGGACGCCCGGATACCATTACGCCGGAAAAACTGCAAGCCATCCGCGCAGGCGGGGCGGACCGCGTCTCCATCAACCCCCAGACCATGAACGATGCAGTGCTTGCGCGCATCGGCCGCAGGCACTCGGCGGAGGACGTCGTGCGCGCCTACGAGCAGGCGCGGGCGGCCGGTTTTTCGGTGATCAATATGGACACTATCGCCGGCCTGGACGGAGACACGCCAGAGAGCTTTGCCGACACGATCTCACGCCTGATCGCGCTGGCCCCGGAGAACATCACCGTGCATACGCTGGCTATCAAGCGCGGCGCAGACCTGTCCGACCGGGCGGGCAATGCCGCGCGGCATGACGCGGTGCGGCAGATGCTGGACTTTGCCATGGACCGGCTGCCGCGCGCGGGATATGGGCCATATTATCTCTACCGTCAGAAGTTTTCGGCCGGCGGGTTTGAGAACGTGGGCTGGTGTAAACCGGGCACCGAAAGTTTTTACAACATCGCCATGATGGAGGAGATCCAGACCATCCTGTCCTGCGGCGCGGGCGGGGTATCCAAGCGGGTTGAGCGGGAGACCGGGCGTATCACGCGCTATTCGGCACCCAAATATCCGCGGGAATATCTGGATGCCGGCGCGCGCATCGCCGCGGGAAAGCGCCGTTTACTCCGCGAAAGTGAGGACAAAATATGCTGAAGACCTACGACCTCGCTGCCCTGAACGCCCGCGCCAAGAGCGATCCCAAGGGCTTCATTGAGGAGAGCGAAGCCGCCTATCTCAAACAGATCGACGAGACCGCAGAGCTTTTGAGCGAGCGGCTGGCCGAACGGCCCATCCTGCTTTTAAACGGCCCGTCGTCGGCGGGGAAGACCACGACGGCCGACCGCCTGTGCCGCGCCATCGAGCGCCGCGGCATCCGCAGCCGTCACATTTCTATGGATGACTACTACCTCAGCCGCGATGCCTACTCCATGCCGTATGACGAGGAGAATGATGTCGTGGACCTCGAGTCCCCGCTGTGCATGGATTTGCAGCTTTTGAGCGACCACCTGCACCACCTGGTCCAGGGAGAGGAGATCTTAATCCCTTCCTTCGATTTCGTCACCGGCCGGCAGACCCTGGGCGTCACGCCCCTGCGGCTGGAAAAGGGCGAGATTGTCATCATTGAGGGCATCCATTCGCTCAACGACGTCATTACGGGCGGACTGGAGGATCAGTCGAGCTGCGTGTACCTGTCGCTTGAGGCGCAGGTGCAGACCGCGCAGGGCGAGCGTTTCTCGCCCGAGATCCTGCGCTTTGCCCGCAGGGCACTGCGCGATTCGCACTTCCGCAGCGCATCGGTCGGCGAGACCATCCGCCAGTGGCTGTCTATCCGCCGCGGCGAACGCCTATATATCGTACCGTACCGGCACCATGCTGAGTTTACCATCGATACCTATTTGCCCTATGAGAGCAATATCCTGTATCCCGCCCTCCGGGAGACCCTGGAGGACAATGCCGCGGCCCTGGAGAAGGCCGACCTGACCGAGGCGCTGCGCGCCGCCGAGCAGTTTGAGCCCATCGATTATCTGCCGTATATCCCGGAGGCCTCGGTGCTGCACGAGTTTATCGGATAATGAAAGGCGCCCGATATACGGGCGCCGCTGTATCAGAGCCGGCCGCAAGGCCGCGCGAAAGGAGAAGTCAAACATGGATCGTAACGTTTCGATGCTGCTGGAAAAGATCAAGGCGGTGGCCGAGCAGACGCGCGCGGGAGCCGTCCGCGCCGCAGACCGCGCGGGCAAGCGGGCAGGGGAGATGGCGCAGGCCACCCGCCTGAACCTGCAAATTTTTGACCGCAATACCGAGTGTGATGTGCTGTACAAGGAGATCGGGAAGATCATCTACGACATCCACCAGGGTGCGCAGACCGAGGAGGACGTCATTGAGCGCAAGCTCACCCAGCTCGACGCCCTGCACAGCGAGATTGACGGCCTGCGGGACGAGCTTTCCGCGCTCAAAACCGTGTGCATCTGCCCGCGGTGCGGCCGGCAGTGCAGCCGGGACGACGCATACTGCGCGGGCTGCGGCAGCCCGCTGTAAACTGGCAATCACTGAATTTGAAGAAAGGGCGTGCAACATTTGCCGCAGCAAAGCAATAAAAAACAGACTTTTTTGCAGGGCGCGTTTATCTTGCTCCTGGCCAACATGCTGGTCAAGGTGATCGGCGCGCTGTTTAAAATCCCGCTTCAGCACTTGCTGCTGGATGAGGGCATGGGCGTCTTTAACGTCGCTTATCAGTTTTACACCGCAATGTTTGTCATTTCCACAGCGGGTGTGCCCGTCGCGCTGTCCAAAATGATTTCCGAGTCCTATACGTTGGGACGCAACAAAGAGATCCGTGCGATCGTGCGCATCGCGGGCCTGGTGTTCATCACGCTTGGCGCGCTGTGCTCGGCATTCCTGTTCTTTGGCGCAGATTGGCTTGGAAGTATCATCCGCAACCCGGCGGCCGTCTTATCCATGAAGGCGGTCGCGCCGTCGGTCTTCTTTGTCGCCTGCATCTCGGTCATCCGTGGCTATTACCAGGGCAAATCCAACATGATGCCGACGGCCATGAGCCAGCTGGTCGAGGCGCTCGGCAAACTGTTCTTGGGCCTGGGCCTTGCGGCGTTTGGCATATACCGGGGAATGGCTGTTGAAGCATGTACTGCGCTGGCTATCTTGGGCATCACGATCGGTGAGGGAATCGCCGCTGTGGGAATCTGGGCATACTACCTGCGTGACCCGTCGCGTCGCCTGCGCGCCCAGTCGCGCGAATCGCGCACGACCGGCCAGCTCGTGCATAGCCTGCTGTGGCTGGTCATTCCGATCACGCTGACGAACTCGGTCACCAGTCTGACAACGCTGGTCGATACGACTATGGTCGTATCCCGTCTGCAGTCGATCGGCTACAGCCTGTCCGAGGCCAATGAGCTGTTCGGCATGTATAACGGCAAAGCGTTTACGATGTACAACCTGCCGCAGACACTGATCGCGGCGCTGGCCATCTCCATCGTGCCGGCCATTGCCAGCGCGATGGCCAAGCATGACAAGGAGCTGACTGCCAAAAACTTGGGCTCGGCCATGCGGATTGCCATGCTGATCGCCTTGCCGGCAGGGACCGGATACTTTGTCCTGTCCAAGCCCATTATCTCCATGCTCTTTAAAGGAGACCCGGAGGTCGGCGCGGCCTGCCTGCGGGTACTGGCCTTTGCCATCCCGTTTGTCGCACTGGTCAGCTTGACCAACGCGGTCCTGCAGGCGGCGGGCCGGGTGCGGGTGCCGGTCATCTCGATGCTGCTCGGTGGCGTGATCAAGGTGCTGGTCAACTACACGCTGGTTGGCACGCCGCAGATCAACATTTATGGCGCGCCATTCGGCACACTCGTGTGCTATGCATTTATCACAGCCGTCAACCTGATCATCCTGCGCAAGTATGTTAAGCTGCCCGGCCTTGGCAAACTGTTCATCCGCCCGATGGCTGCCTGCCTGGGGATGGGCGCGGGCGCGTACATTGTTTACCGGCTGACATCAGGTGTGCTTGGCAACACGATTGGCGTTATCCTGGCGATCTGCGTGGCGGCTGTACTCTATATCGTGCTGCTGCTGGCACTGCGCGCGCTGGAAAAAGATGACATCCGGATGATGCCCAAGGGCGAAAAATTGGTGCGCCTATTGCGGCTGAAGTAAACAGATCACCGGCAGTTGGCCGGGAAAGAGGGGAAAATCATGGTCGAATTTACGTTGAAAGACAGATATACTTACGAAGACCTGCTCGAGATCATGCGCATCCTGAGAAGCCCGGAGGGCTGCGTGTGGGACCGTGAGCAGGACCACAAATCCATCCGCCGCAGTTTTATCGAGGAGACCTATGAGGCGGTCGAGGCGATCGACAACGAGGACCCGGTGCTATTGCAGGAGGAGCTTGGCGATGTGCTGCTGCAAGTGGTGTTCCACGCGCAGATCGAAGCGGAGGCTGGGCGCTTTACCATGGATGATGTGGCGGACGGCGTCTGCAAGAAGATGATCTACCGCCATCCGCATGTGTTCGGCACAGCCGAGGCCAAGACCTCGGAGGATGTCCTGGCCAACTGGGATGCGCTCAAGCAGAAGGAAAAACACCAGAAGTCCACGACCGATGCGCTTGAAAGCGTGGCGCGCAGTCTGCCGGGCCTGATCCGTGCGGAAAAGGTGCAGCACAAGGCGGCCAAGGTAGGGTTTGACTGGGACGACGTGTCGGGCGCACTGGAAAAGGTGCGCGAGGAGACAGCGGAGGTCGCGCGCGCGGTGGCGGGCGACGGCGACCCGTCCGAGGAGCTCGGCGATCTGCTGTTTGCCGCCGTCAATGTGGCGCGTTTTCTCAAGACCGACCCCGAGGAAGCCATCAGCCGCACGACGGACAAGTTCATCCGCCGCTTCGCCCAGGTAGAGCAAGCGGCGCGGGACGCGGGGAAGGATCTGGCGGATATGAGCCTGGCCGAGATGGATGCGCTCTGGGATGCCGCCAAACAGAAGGAGCACACATGAACAAGGCAGAATTCATTGCGCAGGTCGCAAAGCGCGGTGGGATGACCAAAAAGGACGCCGAAAAGGCGGCGGACGCTGTCTTTGAGACGTTGGCCGCCCTGCTCGCCGCGGGCGATAAGATCAACCTGCCCGGGTTCGGCGCGTTTGAGACCCGCCTGCGCTCGGCACGGACCTGCCGCAATATCCATACCGGCGCGCCCATCGAGGTGGCGGCTGCCCGGGTGCCGGTATTCAAGCCGGCAAAGACGCTCAAGGAGAGAGTAGATCAATGCGTTTAGACAAATTTTTGAAGGTTTCGCGCCTGATCAAGCGGCGCACGGTGGCTAATGACGCCTGCGACGGCGACCGGATCATGGTCAACGGCCGCCAGGCCAAGGCCTCGTATCAGGTCAAGGTCGGGGACGTGATCGAGATCGCGTTTGGCCAGCGGACCATGAAGGTCGAGGTGCTAAACGTCGCCGAGCATGTCAAGAAGGACGATGCCGCGGCGCTGTACCGCGAGGTCCTGTAAAGGCTGCCGACCGCCGCTTTCACAGGAAAAATGTGTATATGATATGTCCAAAGAGGCCCGAGCGATCGGGCCTCTTTTTGTCTGCGGATGTGGGACGGGCGGGCTGTGAGGCATGTGGCTGTGCGGCGCGGCATAGGACAGACCTGCCGCGCATAGAGTAAGAGCAAAAGGAGGAATGCCAGAATGCCGCATGAAGAACAACGCACGCAGCCGCACGCGCTGACGCTGACCGGCCGGCAGGCCCTGTCGGTTTCGGGCGTGACCGACGTATCGACCTTTGACGAGAGCGCCATCGCCATGGAAACCAGTCAGGGCACGCTGACCGTGCGCGGGGAAAACCTCCATGTGGAAAAATTGTCGCTCGACCAGGGGGAGCTGACATTGACCGGAGAGGTGCAGGCCCTAGAATATGACGACGATGGCCCGCAGCGCGGCGGTTTGTTTGGCCGCTTGTTTGGATGATCGCGCTGTATCAGCCGCTGTCAGCCATGACGCGCTGCTTTTGGCAGGCGGCGGCACTTGGAATGGGCCTGGCCATCCTCTACGACTTGCTGCACGCCGCGGCGTCTGCACGTCCGGCAAAGCGCCGCCGCAATGCCCTGCCCGACCTTTTATTTTGTCTGGCAGTGCTGGGGGCGTACTTTGTCTTTACCGTGACCGTGGCCAGCGGGCAGGTTCGGGGCTTTGTGCTCATCGGCGCGCTGGGCGGCTTTGCCGGCACACATGCCGTCCTGGGCAGGCCGGTGCGCGCAGCAGCGAATGGCCTGTGGGCCGTCCTGCGCTTTCTGGTGGGCGGCGTCGTCCGTCTCATGCGGACGTTGGCGCGTCCTGTCTGTTTGTTTTGGCGATTTGGACAAAAAAACTTGGAAAAAATCGCAAAAAGGGCTTCCATTTCCGGCAAAAAGAAGCTATAATTACAACGTATATCGTTGTTTGTGTATGTCAAGGCCGAGGAGGGACTGTTGTGGCGCAGAAAAAAGGCAAGCAAAAGCCGTCGTCGGCGCAGCAGGCCAAAAAGCGTAATCGCGTAATTTTTCGGATTGCGCTCATCTGTGTCGCGTTTTATGGTATCATCTCGGTGGTGCAGCTTCAGGGACGCCTCCAGGAAAGGCAGAACGAGATTGCGCAGATGGAAACGCGCATCTCGCAGCAGAAGGAGGAGAACGACACCCTGCGCAAGCAGGTGGAAGATGGCTTGACCGACGAGCAGATCGCTGCAATGGCCCGCGAGCAGGGCTATGTGATGCCTTCGGAGCGCGTCTTCGCAGAT
>NBJMC04202__coassemble_1339_pt1 | contig 39027 bp, 35 predicted proteins | sample NBJMC04202__metabat2_low_PE_039 | metagenome-assembled genome bin NBJMC04202 | reverse complement strand
CGCAGCCGTAGTGGGTGACGCCGTCCATGCGCAGGAACCAGCCGTCCTCACCGTCGACCAGGACCAGCTTGCCGCTGTCGTTCTGCAGCTTGGGATAGCAGGTCGCCATGTCGTCGCAGACCGGCTCGATGTGGCTGGTGCGGCCCATGTGCAGGTAGGTGGACTCACCGGTGATGGTGTTGGTGGACAGCACGACGCGGCCGTCCTCGGCGCGGGCGATGTCCTGGAGCATCTCGCTCTTGCCGCCGCCCGATGCGCCCTCGTGCATGATGACGAGCTCATTGTCGTACTGGGTGACCATGCGGCCGCAGGACGCGTGCGCGGTGACCCAGCCCTCCTGCTCGCCGATATCGAGCAGGACCGAGTAGACGCCCTTCTTGGCGGACGGGCCGGGATAGAGGTTGTAGGAGAAGACTTCGTGGCAGTCGTCCAGACGGTTGTGCACGACGACCTGCTTGCCGCCGAAGTGGGTGTGGCGGAAGGGGGGCGCGACATAGACGATGGCGCGCGGCTTGAAGCCCTCGGACTCCTCCGCCGAGACAAAGCCCTGCAGCAGGGCCATGGAGTAGGCGAAGAACGCCGCGTTGCGCGGGCAGATCAGGATGGAGCCGTAGCCATAGGTGTTGCCGCCGGCATTGAAGGGCATGACGATGAGCTCCTGGGTCTTGAGCCACTCGTAGGTCTCCTTCTTGCACTGGTCAAAGTCATAGCCGTAGACGTCCTTGAAGCGCGGCTTGTCGGTCGGCTTGTCGTCGCCGATGCGCATGCTGTCCGGGTCACGGCGGCGCATATAATCCTCAGGATAGTTGACGACGATGCCGTTCTTGGCGCGCACAACGGTCGCCTCGCAGACCAGGCCGCGGTCCGGCACGTCATAGACCACGTCGAACTTGCCCAGATGGCCGGTGCCGAACACGGTCTCATACAGCTCCTGCTTGCTCAGCGGCACAGAGACGCCCTTACATTCCTCGAGCACCTCAGCCAGCTCGGGCGTCCAGGTGAATTTCTTTAAAAATCGGTTCATTATCAGGTCCTCCTTGCCGGGCCGGGCCGGCTTTTGCCGCGGCCGCGGGATATTAACGCCGAATATCCGCCCCGCGGGTACAAGCGTTCCAAATTATTCCTAAATATATCATACTCGTAAAACCGCCCCGCGTCAATGGGTTTTTTGTATTTTTTGCAAGATGTTTTTTTTGTACTTGCATAATTTTTTAACAACAGTGCAAATTCACGAAAAAAAACCGTAAAATGATGGAAAATTCTTGGGTTTTTTTCGAGCCGGTGAAGAATCTGCCGGGCAGAACTGCCTGCATGCGCCCGCATGACGGCGCTCCGTCACGGACGGTATTTTTTCCATTCGGCGACGGCGAGTTCGTCGCAGCGGTTATTGTTGGGATTGTCCGCGTGGCCCTTGACCCAGTGGAACGTGACCTCGTGTACGTCCAGTAGAGTCAGCAGCCGGTCCCACAGCTCGGGATTTTTTGCGGGAGATTTGTCAGCCTTTTTCCAGCCGCGCGCCTTCCAGCCCTTGGCCCAGCCCTTGGTGATGCCGTCCACGACATACTTGGAATCCGAGTAGAGATCGACGCGGCAGGGCTCGCGCAGCAGCTCGAGCGCCGAGATGACGCCCATCAGCTCCATGCGGTTGTTCGTGGTCTGGGGCTCGCCGCCCGAGATCTCCTTTTTGGCCGCGCCGTACTGCAAAATGGCGCCCCAGCCGCCCGGGCCGGGATTGCCCGAACATGCGCCGTCGGTATAGATGGTTACTTGCTTCATAGTATGCCTCGTCTTTCGTCTATTTTGTGCATTCTGGGTATAGTATAGCAAGAATGCCGGCAAAAGAAAAGCGGGAAACGGGGAGGCCCGGCCCACTTTCCGGCACAAAAAAACCGGCAGCCTGCGGACTGTCGGTCTTTTGTGCAGATGGTTCACTTTTCCTCGTTCTGGACCGGCTTGCCCTTTTTGAGCTCCGGGCCTTCCGGCTCGTCCTTGCAGGCAGCCATACGGCTGAGCTGATAGGCAAACCACAGGGCGCACGCCAGATAGCAGCCGCCGCGCGGGATCATCAATAGGTCGTCGGTGCCGCCCAGCAGCCAGTCCATCGCGCAGCCGATGCCGCCGGCCAAGCCAAACACCACGCCCAGGCCGCCGAGACAGGCCAGATAGCGCGGGCGCGGGGTGGAAAACAGCATGCGCGCATAGGCGTGCAGGGCGCACAGCAGCGTGGCCGCCGCCAACAGCTCGAACACGAACTTGCCCTCCATGGGCTCGCTGCCGTTGGCCTTGAAGGTGTTGACCAGGTCGAGCGCCGCCCAGGCGATCGGCAAAAAGATCAGGGCCGCGTTCTCTTCGCTCACCGTGCCGCGCGCCGCGCCGCCGCCCAGGCGGATCAGCGTCAGGCCCGACGCGATCGCGAACAGGTACATCGGGATGAGCGTCACCCGCTCGAACATGGGAAGCTGCATCAGGTTCGTGGCCGTGCCATACAGGCCGAGCAGGCCGAATAGCACGAACAGGGCCGCGCACAGCACGGCTGCCGTCTTGTGCAGGTCGCCGCCGCCCGTGAGATAGGCCTCAAAGGCCTGATAGCGGTCGCTGGTCTTGCGGTAAGTAAAGGACACGGCCACGCACAGGACGGCCGCAACTGCGGCCACGGCATATAACATGGCCAGCCAGGGCGCGCCGGTCGGCAGGTCCACGCTGTCGTAGCCGTACACCAGATCCATCCCGTGCAGCACGCCGCACACAGCGCCCAGGATCACGGCGAGGATCGGAAAAACTTTCTTAAAGGTCATGGATAGGCTCCCTCCTGACAGGGTCAATTTCGATACAGGTTCCATTATAGCATGCTTTTCCCGGCAGTTCCAGAGGAATCTTGCCGTTCTGCCCGCGCGCCGGGCAAAAAAGTGCGCCGCCCAAAGGCGGCGCACGCATGGCCGAACGATATGCCGGCCCCTGCGCGGGGGCCCGGCGCCACGCTTTTTAGATATGCTCGTGCCGGATCTCGGGGGCGCTGCCCTCGGCCGGCTGCTTCATGAACAGTTTGAGCAGGATGGGGGTGATGAGCGTCGTGACGATGACGACCAGCACGATGGGCGGGAACAGGCTGCTGTCCACCAGGCCGGACTGCGCGCCCTTCTGGGCGACGATCAGCGCGACCTCGCCGCGCGAAACCATGCCGAGGCCGACCGAGAGGGAATCCGACCAGGTAAAGCCCATGATCTTGGCGCCCAGGCCACAGCCGACGATCTTGGTCAGGATGGCGACCACCAGCAGGGCGACCGAAAAGACCAGCAGGCTGGCCGTCATGCCGTCGAGCTCGGTCTTGATGCCGATGGAGGCGAAGAAGATGGGCGAGAAGATCATGTAGCCCAGGACGGTCATCTTCTTGTTGATATACTCGCGGGCCTCCATGATGTTGCACAAGATCAGGCCGGCAAAGTAGGCGCCTGTGATATCGGCGATGCCAAAATAGTGCTCGGCGACAAAGGACAGGATGAGGCAGAAGGCAAAGCCATAGATGGCGATGCGGCGGTGGTTGCCCCACTCCTTGGTCATGACGCGGAACAGGCGGTACATGATGAGGCCGACGACCACGACGAGGACGAAGAAGGCGACGATCCGCAAGAGGACCGAGATCGGGTTGACCGTCGGGTCGGTCATGGCCGACACCAGGGTCAGCACCACGATGCCCATAATGTCATCGATGATGGCCGCGCCCAGGATGGCCGTGCCCACTTTGCCCTTGAGCCGGCCCATCTCGCGCAGGGTCTCGACCGTGATGGAGACCGAGGTCGCGGTCAGCACAACGCCGACAAAGACCGCCTTGAGCAGGTGCAGCGGGTCAGACGGGTCCGGGAAGAAGCCGAGATAGAGCAGGGTGCCCGCGCCCAGCGGCACCAGCACGCCGATCAGCGCGATGACAAAGGACGCAAGGCCGGTCTTTTTGAGCTCTTCAATGTCGGTATCCAGCCCGGCCATGAACATGAGGATGATGACGCCGATCTCGCTGGTCTTGAGCAGGAAGTCGGTCTCCTCCACAAGGCCGAGGACCGACGGGCCCAGGATGATGCCCGCGATCAGCGCGCCCACGACCTGGGGCATGTGCACGCGCTCCGACAGCAGGCCAAAGACCTTGGTGGACAGCAAAATGACTGCGATAATCAGCAGAAACTCATAAGATTGCATGTGTTTTCCCTCCTGTGGCCGGCAAAACGGATGCGCGGGGGACGCCGACCGTGGCTCGTTATAGCTTATTATAGCCCCTTTCTTTTGTGCAGACAAGAGTTTTCTTTGGTTATATTTTGGAGAAATTTGTGTAAAACACCCAAAACCGCCCCGACAAAAAACAAGCCGGCGCGCGCTGGGCCGGCAAAAAAAGACAGCCGCCCCGGTTTCGGGCGGCTGTCCGGACAAAATAATCTTTGCGGGAGCGCTGGCGCAGCTTACTGGCCGTCGGCCTCGGTTTCCGCCTCGTCCTCGTCCGCTTCCTCCTTGTCGGTGCGGGCGATGGAGATGACGCGGACGTCCTCTCCGGTGCGCATGACGATGACGCCCTGGCTGCTGCGGCCGCACTGGCGGATATCTTCGACCGGCGTGCGGATGATGACGCCGTCGTCGGTGATGATCATGATGTCGTTGTCGAGATCGACGACTGCGATGCCCGCGACCAGGCCGGTCTTGTCGGTCAGGCCGTGCAGGACAATGCCGCTGCCGCCGCGGTGATGGACCGAGAAGTCCTCGACCGGGGTGCGCTTGCCGTAGCCGTTCTCGGTGATGGACAGCACCTGCGCGCCCTTGCGTGCGCGCGCCGCGCCGACCACATAGTCGCCCTCGGCCAGACGGATGCCGCGCACGCCGGCGGCCTGGCGGCCCATCGGGCGCACCTCGGTCTCGGCAAAGGTGATGGCGCGGCCCTGGTGGGTGGCGATCAGGATATTCTCCTGGCCGTCGGTCAGGCGCACGTCGATGAGCAGGTCATCTTCTGCCAGGCTGAGCGCGCGCAGGCCGGCCTTGCGGATGTTCTGCAGGTCGCTCAGGACGATGCGCTTGATGACGCCGCGGCGGGTGACAAAGACCATGTACTTGTCGTCGGTGAATTCCCGGATGGGGAACATGGCCGTGATCTTCTCGCCCGGCTCGATTTCGAGCAGGTTTATGATATTCTGTCCCTTGGCGGCGCGGCCGGCCTCGGGGATCTGGTAGCCCTTGAGCTTATAGACCTTGCCGTGGTTGGAGAAGAACAGGATGTTGTCATGGGTGGAGGCGGTGAAGATATTGCGCACGAAGTCCTCCTCGCGGGTGGCCATGGCGTTGACGCCGCGGCCGCCGCGGCGCTGGGCGCGGTAAGCCGAGGTGGGCATGCGCTTGATATAGCCCGCGTGGGTGAGGGTGTAGGTCGAGTCCTGCTCCTCGATGAGGTCCTCGATGTCGATCTCGTCGGCCACGGCGGCGACCTCGGTGCGGCGCTCGTCGGCGTAGGCCGCGCGCAGCTCGCGCAGCTCGGCCTTGACGACCTCGAGCAGGTTGTGGTCGGAGAACAGGATCTCGTTGTACGAGGCGATCTTGCCCTCAATCTCGCTGTATTCCTGGTTGAGCTTTTCCTGCTCCAGGCCGGACAGGCGGCCAAGGCGCATGTCGACGATGGCCTGGGCCTGGGTTTCATCCAGGTGGAATTCAAAGTGGTCGGAGCCGTCCACGATGCCGAGCAGGGCGATCTGGTCGATCCAGAACGGCTCGCGGCACAGGTTCTCCTTGGCCTCGGCCTCCGAGCGGGAGGCGCGGATGATGGCGATGATGCGGTCGATGTTGTCCTGATCGGTTGCGACCTTGAGGCCCTCCAGGATGTGGGCGCGGGTGGCCGCGCGATTCAAATCGAAGCGGGTGCGGCGGGCGACGACGTCCTTCTGGAAGGAGATGTACCAGTCGATGATCTCGCGCAGGGACAGCACCTTGGGCTGGACCTTGTCCGGGCCGGCGTGCGGGATGGGCACAAGGGCCAGGTGGATCATCGAGCAGGTGTCCTGCAGCTGGGTATAGTTATAGAGCTGGTTTAAGACCACCTGGGCGTTGGCGTCGCGCTTGCACTCGATGACGACGCGCAGGCCCTCGCGCGAGGACTCGTCGCGCACGTCCGAGATGCCCTCGATGCGCTTGTCTTTTACCTGGTTTGCGATGGACTCGACCAGGCGGGCCTTATTGACCATGTACGGGATCTCAGAGACGATGATGCGCTGCCTGCCCGACGAGCCGGGCATATCCTCGATCTCGCAGCGGGCGCGCACCTTGATCTTGCCGCGGCCGGTGGCATAGGCGGCGCGGATGCCGGCGCGGCCCATGATGATGCCGCCGGTCGGGAAGTCCGGGCCCTTGATGATGGCGCACAGGTCGTCAAGGTCGGCCTCGGGATGGTCGATGACATAGCAGATGCCGTCGATGACCTCGCCGAGGTTATGGGGCGGGATGTTGGTCGCCATGCCGACCGCGATGCCCGACGAGCCGTTGACCAGCAGGCAGGGGAAGCGGGAGGGCAGGACGACCGGTTCACGGCGCTCCTCGTCGAAGTTGGGCATAAAGTCCACGGTGTCCTTCTTGATGTCGGCAAGCATGGCGTTTGCGATCTTGGACATGCGGGCCTCGGTGTAGCGGTAAGCTGCCGGGGGGTCGCCGTCCACCGAGCCGAAGTTGCCGTGGCCTTCCACGAGCGGATAGCGCAGGGAGAACGGCTGGGCCATGCGGACCATGGCGTCATAGACCGACGCGTCGCCGTGGGGGTGATAGCGGCCGAGCACGTTGCCGACCGTGGTCGCCGACTTGCGGAAGGGCTTGTCCGAGGTCAGGCCGTCCTCATACATGGCGAAGAGGATACGGCGGTGAACCGGCTTGAGGCCGTCGCGCACGTCGGGCAGGGCGCGGCCGACGATGACGCTCATGGCGTAAGCGATGTAAGACTTGCGCATTTCGCGGTCCAGGTCGACCGGTTTTATGATTTGGTTTTCGTATTCTTGACTCATTCAGTTGCCTCCAGGTCAGAGGGTTTTGGCTGCCCAAAAGGCGGGCAGGCAGAGGGCGCGCCTTTTTGCGCCGGGCGCAGCCCCTTTGGGGCGGGCGCCGCGGATGCCGGGGCAAAGCAGGGCGATTGGGCGCTTAGACATCCAGGTTTTCGACGTATCTGGCATTTTTCTCGATGAACTCGCGGCGCGGCTCGACCTTTTCGCCCATGAGCAGCGTAAAGGTCTGGTCGGCCATGGACGCATCGTCCAGGGTCACCTGGAGCAGGATGCGGTTTTCCGGATTCATCGTGGTCTCCCAGAGCTGTTCCGGGTCCATCTCGCCGAGGCCCTTGTACCGCTGCACGCGCACGCCGTCGCCCATCTCGGCCACGACGCGGCGCTGCTCGTTCTCGTCATAGGTATACTTGACCGTCTTGCCCTTTTCATTCTTGAATAGGGGCGGCTGGGCGATATAGACATGGCCCTGCTCGATGAGCGGGCGCATAAAGCGGAAAAAGAAAGTCAGAAGCAGCGTGCGGATGTGCGAGCCGTCGACGTCGGCATCGGCCATGAGGATGATCTTGCCGTAGCGGAGCTTGGTGATGTCAAAGTCCTCGCCAAAGCCCGCGCCGAAGGCGGTGATCATGGGGGTCAGCTTGTCGTTGCCATAGACGCGGTCGAGGCGCGCCTTCTCGACGTTGAGCATCTTGCCCCAGAGCGGCAGGATGGCCTGATAGCGGCGGTCGCGCCCCTCCTTGGCCGAGCCGCCCGCCGAGTCGCCCTCGACGATATAGATCTCGGTCAGGGCCGGGTCGCGCTCCTGGCAGTCGGCCAGCTTGCCCGGCAGCGAGTTGGACTCGAGCGCCGACTTGCGTCGGGTCATCTCGCGCGCCTTGCGCGCGGCCTCGCGCGCGCGGGAGGCGGTCTGCGCCTTGTCGATGATGGCGCGGGCGACGGACGGGTTTTCCTCGAGGAAGATGGGCAGGCGCTCGCCCACCATGGTCTCGACCAGGGTGCGCATGTCGCTGTTGCCAAGCTTTGTCTTGGTCTGGCCCTCGAACTGTGCGTCCTGCAGTTTGACCGAGATGATGACGGTCAAGCCCTCGCGCACGTCGTCGCCCGAAAGGTTCTTCTCGTTCTCCTTGATGAGGTTGTACTTGCGGCCATAGTCGTTGAGCACCTTGGTCAGGGCCGACTTGAATCCGGTCTCGTGCGTGCCGCCCTCGGTGGTCTCGATGTTGTTGGCGAACGAGAGCATAAACTCGTTGTAGGAATCGGTGTACTGCATGGCGACCTCGGCCATGCTGGTCTCGCGGGAGCCCTCCATGTAGATGACATCCGGATGGATGGGCGTCTTGCTCTCGTTTAGGAAGGCGACGAACTGGCGGATGCCGCCCTCGTAGTGCATGACGTCCTCGCGCACCTCGTCCTCGCGCTCGTCGCGCAGGGTGATGCGGATGCCGGCGTTCAGAAAGGCTGCCTCGCGCATGCGCTTGAGGAGCACTTCGTAGTCATACTCGGTGGTCTCAAAGATCTCGGGGTCGGCCTTGAAGCGGATGGTCGTGCCGCACTCATCGGTGCAGGGCACCGCGTGGATCTTTTCCACGGTCTGGCCGCGCTCAAAGCGCATCATGTGCTTTTCCTTGCCGTCGCGCACGGACGCCTCCATCCACAGGGACAGGGCGTTGACGACCGACGAGCCCACGCCGTGCAGGCCGCCCGACACCTTATAGCCCTCGCCGCCGAACTTGCCGCCGGCGTGCAGGACGGTCAGGACGACCTCCAGGGTCGGGATTCCCATCTGCGGGTGGATGCCGACCGGGATGCCGCGGCCGTTGTCGTCGACGCGGATGACGTTGTCCTTCTCGATGGTCACCTCGATGTGGGTGCAGTACCCCGCGAGCGCCTCGTCGATCGAGTTGTCGACGATCTCATACACCAGGTGATGCAGGCCGCGCTCGCTCGTCGAGCCGATGTACATGCCCGGGCGTTTGCGCACGGCCTCCAGGCCCTCGAGCACCTGGATCTGACTCTCGTCATAGGTCTCGGTGACGCGAAGGTCCAATACTTCTTCACTCATACTCATATTTTACAGTTCCTCTTCTGGGATGATCGAAACGCTGTCTGCCAGGCCATTCTACAGGCCGGCCAGTCCTTTTTGGGCGCGCCGGGCCAGGACGGCGCTGGACAACTGGGAAATATAGAGGATCTCGCCAAGTGCGCCGTCGCACAGGACGGCAGACTTGGGCAGATCCTCGCAGGCCGAGACCACCCGGCCCTCGTGCGTGAGGCGGGCAATGAGCGCGCGGGTATGTTTGGACCAAGTCGCGGTGTCCATGTCAAAGACCGCGACGATCGAGCGCGCCGGAATCATGTAATCCTGGCCGATGTGGACATACATGGCATGGCCCCCTTGCATTTTTCGGTCTGGCGGCGTGGCCGCGTTATGGTTATTATACCACAATTTTTATGAAATTTCCACGTTTATCTTGTCACCAGCGGGCCGTTCAGACCAGACGGCCGCCGTGCACGCGGAATACTGTGCCCGCGTGGAAGCGCGCCGCGGTCTCCTCCTCGCAGCAGGTGATGAGCACCTGCCCCTGGCCCAGGTGGTTTAGGACGAAGTCCTGCCGCCGGCGGTCAAGCTCGGACAGCACGTCGTCGAGCAGCAGGACCGGATAGGCGTTGTCCTCGTCAAAGAACATCTCGCGCTCGGCCAGCTTGAGGGCCAGGGCCGCCGTGCGCGCCTGCCCCTGCGAGGCAAAGGAGGAAGCCGGCACGCCGCCAAGGCGCAGCTCGAGGTCGTCCTTGTGCGGCCCGGACAGGCAGGACTGCGCCGCGATCTCGGCGGCGCGGTGATCGAATGCGTGGTTTTGCAGCTGGGCCTCGATGACCGCCGCTGAGGCATAGGGGTCGGTCACGGCCGACACCGTGCGGTACGCGCAGGACAGGCGCTCGTCGGGCGCGGCCTCGGCGTGCAGGGCGGCCGCGCGGGCGGCCAGCTTGCGCACATAGTAGGCGCGGTAGCGGATGATGTGCGCGCCCAGGCGGCACAGGCGCAGCGTGAAATCGTCGAGCAGGTTCAGAAGTGCAGGTTTTTCCTCGCTGTCCTTCAAAATACGCAGTTTGTGCGCGAGCACTCTTTCATACTCTGCAAGGATTCCTGCATACTGCGGACGGAGCTGGCACAGGGCCGCGTCCAGGAACCTGCGGCGGGCGGCCGCGCCGGCGCGCACCAGGAACAGGTCGTCCGGGCAAAATAATACCGTGCGTAATAATCCCCGGGCTTCGCTCTGGCGCCGCAGCCGGATGCCGTTTTGGAAGAGCTCCATCGCCCGGTCGCGGTGCAGCCGCAGTTCGAGCGTGATCTCCCGCCCTTCGGCGTCAAAGGTGCCCCGGATGAGGCCGTGGTCGCAGCCAAAGCGCAGGCCCTCCTTCTTCTGGGCCGTGCGGAACAGTTTGATGGTGGACAGGGCGGCCGCCGCCTCGAGCAGGTTGGTCTTGCCCTGGGCGTTCTCGCCCACAATCAGGTTGACCGCCGGGTCAAAAGCCAGGCTGGCCGCCTCATAATTGCGAAAATTTTCCAGCGTCAGCGTGCGGATCAAGCAGCCGGCCTCCTTATCGGGTAAAAATAGATGGGGCGGGGACGGCAAAATGCCCGCAAAATCCCCGATGTTTCACGTGAAACGCGCGGGATCAGCAGATTTTGACCGTTTCGCCGTCGATGGTCACGGTGTCGCCCGGCCGCAGCTTTTTGCCGCGCATCAGGCAGGTCTCGCCGCACACCTGCACCTCGCCCTGGGCAATGCGCACCTTGGCCTCGCCGCCCGACGAGACCAGGTTGGCAAATTTTAACAGCGCGTCGAGTTTGATAAACTCGCTCTGGATCTTGATTTCACGCATTGGCCTTGAGCCTCACTGGCAGGACAAGGTAGGTGTACTTGTCCCCCTCGGTCGGGGTGATAACGATCGGGTTGAGCGCGCCCTTGAGCGAGAGGTGGATGGTCTCGTCGCTCGCCGCGCGCAGGGCGTCCAGCAGGTAGCGGCTGTTAAAGCCGATCTCCAGATTGTCCATCGAACCGTCGATGGCGCACTCGTCGTAGGACTTGCCGACCGCCGTGATGCAGGTCATCTTCATCACCGAGCCGTCAAAAGTGATGCGGACCGGGTTTTTGAGCTTTTCCGACACCAAAAGGGATACGCGCTCCAAGCAGGTGATCAGTTCATGGGTGTCCGCCTGCACGGTGTACTCGAAGGAGGTCGGAATGGCCGCATTATAGTTGAGAAACTCGCCATCGATCAGGCGGCAGACCAGGGTGGTCTTGCCAAGGGCAAAGAGGATATGCTTTTCGCCCGGGCATACCGCTGCCATGTGATCGCCATCCTCGTGCAAAATGCGCTCGATTTCGCGCAGAGCTGTGCCCGGGACGACAAATTTCATGTCCTCGGCCGGTGCATGCTCCAGGGTTTCGCGGCGGATGGACAGGCGGAAGCCATCGACTGCGACGACGGTCAGCCGGCCGCCGGTCAGCTCGAACAGGCAGCCGGTGTGGATGGGCTTGGCCTGATTGTCCGAGACGGCAAAAACTGTCTGGTTAATCATGGATTTGAGCACGTTTTCGGGCATTGGGATCTCATATTCGGCGTTGACTTCGGGCATGGCCGGGAAGTCGTCCGAGGCTGAGGCCACAAGGTTGAAAACCGAGCGGCCGCACTTGATGGTGGTCAGCAGTTTTTCGTCGGTCTCGACATAGACCACATCGTTTGGCAGTTTGCGGACGATGTCGCCCAGGAGCTTGGCACTCAGGACAATCTCACCCGGTTCTAGGATGTCGGCTTCGACTTCGGTGCGGATGCCCATCGAGAGGTCGTAGCCCGATAGGGTTAAGGTGTCGGCTGCGGTGATCCGCAGGCCTTCTAGGATTGCGATGGTTGATTTGGTGGAAACGGCACGAGACGCGATAGAGATCGCGTCGAGGAATGCCGTTTTTTCGCAGGAGAATTTCATAGTTTCTTGCGTTCCTTTCTTTATCCACAGGGCATGTGGGTTTTCCCCGGTATTTCCCGGGGCATGAGCGGTAAGAAATAGAAGGATTATTTTATAGTCGTAGTAGTAGAGCTGTGGAAGCTGTGGAAAAGTCCAAAACCTCCATGGCGGCCATGGGAAATTTTATCCCCACGCAGATGTGGAAGGATTCGGACGAATTGTGGGCGGAAAAATCGGGAAATGGTTGTCCACAGTTTGTCCATCCACAATCCACAGGGGGTGTGGAAAAAATTTGGGGCGCGGGACGGCGCCGCATTTATAGGTTTTGGATGTTCTCGATGAGGGTTTTGATGATGTCTTCCAGCTCTGCATTTTTCTTGCGGTCAGAGTCGATTTTGTCGCAGGCGTGCATGACCGTGGTGTGGTCGCGGCCAAAAACCTTGCCGATCTCGGGCAGCGAGTAGTTGGTCATCTTGCGCACGAGATACATGGCCATCTGCCGGGGCTGTACGGTGTCCTTGGAGCGGCGGTCGGACAGGATCTGGTCGACCGGGACCGAGAAAAAGTTCGAGACCGTCTGCAGGATCATGGGCGGGGTCGGATTGAGGCCGGGGTTGATGGACTTGACCTCCTCGATGACCTTTTGGGTCATCTCGATGGTGATGGACTCGCCGCCGAGCTCGTGCTTGGCCTTGATCTTTTTGACCGTGCCCTCGAGCTGGCGGACGTTGGACTGCAGGTTTTCCGCGATGCAGTAGACGACGTCTTTGGGCAGCTCGAAGCCCAGCTTTTCGGCCTTGGCGTTGATGATGGCGACGCGCGTCTCAAAGTCGGGCGGCTGGATATCGGCCAGAAGGCCCCATTCGAAGCGGGTCTTCATGCGGTCTTCCAGCGTGTTCATCTCCTTGGGCGGCCGGTCTGAGGTCAGCACGATCTGGCGGCCCGATTCATAGAGTGCGTTAAAAGTGTGGAAAAATTCTTCCTGGGTGCGCTCTTTGCCGGCAATAAATTGGATATCGTCGATGAGCAGCAGGTCGGCCATGCGGTATTTTCCGCGGAAGGACTGCACGTCGCCCTCCTGGATGGCGGTGACCAGCTCGTTTGTGAAGTCCTCGCCCTTGACATAGATGATGCGAAAATTGGGATGGGTGCCGCGGATGACGTTGCCGATGGCGTGCAGAAGGTGGGTCTTGCCCAGGCCGGACTGGCCGTAGATAAAGAGCGGGTTATAGTTTTCGGCCGGATGGTTGGCGACCGAGACCGCGGCGGCGTGGGCGAACTTGTTGGAAGAACCGACAATAAAGTGCTCGAAGGTGTATTCCTCGTCGGGGGACAGGCCGATGGATTCGCCGGCCTGGATGGGTGCGGCAGGCTGGTCGCCGTAGACGACAGTGACCGTGATCGGTTCGCCGAGCAGTTCGGTCAGCGCCTGCTGCAGGGGGGTGGTGAAGCGCGATTCGATGATCTCTTTCTTAAATTGGTTGGCAGCGCGCAGGACAAAGCTGGTCCCCTCCAGGGAGACCGCCTCGGCATCGTCGAACCAGGCCGAAAGCGTGACCTGGCTGAAGGAACCTTCCATGCGCGACAACGCCATTTTGAGTAAGTCGTTGTTGCTGTTCAAAAATATTTCCTCCTAATTCTGCCGATTCTTATTCACTGTACATAGTAACATATTTAGAGGGGGATTTCAAGTTATCCACAGGTGGGTGCACAGATGTGGATAACAGGGCGGTTTTTTTGCGGCGCGCCGGGAAAAAGATGTCGAAAATCCGGCCTGGAAGGCCGGCGCCGGGCCGGACGGGCGCTCATGCGCCCAGGGGAAATTTTTGCGATGGGCTTACAAAGTTTCCCTTGACAAACGGGAGAGGGGCTGTCTATAATATATCTGATTCGGAGTATTACGGACAGGCAGCGGCATAAGCCCGATCTTTTCGTATGGGACCTGTGCCGGTGCCCATTCAGATTCTTAGAATAATAGGAGGTGTGTGGCAAATGCTGAGAACTTATCAGCCCAAGAAGCGTCAGCGCAGCAAGGAACATGGTTTCCGCAAGAGAATGTCTACGAAGAATGGCCGCAAGGTGCTGGCTCGCCGTCGTGCGAAGGGCCGCAAGCAGCTTACCCTGTAATCTTTGCCCATTTTGAGGAACAAATCGAGCCGCCCTTTTGAGCGGCTCTTTTTTCTACCGTCCGCCGGGGGGCCTTTTCTTGTTCGGCCTGCCGCACACCAGCCCGGCGGCGCGGGGGTATTTTTTTCTGGACCGCGGCAGGCAGGCCGCGCAGGGCGCTGTTTTGGGCGCTTTTCCGGATTCGGCGCGGCGGGAGCGCGCCCGGGCATCGGCCGCTTCCAGACAACCGCTTAACTTTTGAGACACACGAACCGCTTCTGTCTTTTCGGAGCAAATGCATGAAACATACCTATGTCATCAAACAGAATTATGAATTCCGCAGGCTGTATCACCGGGGGAAATCGGCTGCCAACCGCTATCTCGTGCTCTATTGCATGAAAAACCGGCTGGGGCGGAACCGCCTCGGGCTGACCGTCAGCGCAAAGTTCGGCGGCGCCGTCCAGCGCAACCGCGCCAAGCGCCTGTTCCGCGAGGCCTATCGCCTGCATGAGGCGGAATTTAAGATGGGATTCGATTTCGTGCTGGTCGCCCGCGCGCGCATGCTGGGTGCGTCGTGCGCGGACGTGGAGAAGGCCCTGATGAAGGCCGCCCGCGACCTGCACGTCCTGCTGCCGAAAGAGGGGGACCCGACATGAAACGGCTGATGCTCGCTCTCATCCGGTTTTACCGGCGGGCGATCTCACCCTATACCGCACCGACCTGCCGCTATATCCCGACCTGCTCGCAGTACGCCATCGAGGCCATCGAGAAGTACGGCGCGCTCAAGGGCGGGTGGCTCGCCATCAAGCGCATCTGCCGGTGCAACCCATTTTCCAAACGCGGGCCCTATGACCCGGTCCCGTAACGGCCGATCCCGGCACGGGGCCTGTTCCGAAAAAGCACGGAAGGAACACGAACGGGCGGGAAGAACCGACCGCCTGCAACACCGTTTTGGAGGAACAACAATTTGGCTAAGATCTTTGGTTTGCTGATCGTGCGCCCTTTTGGCATGCTGCTCATGGCAATCTACAACCTGGTAGGTTCCTACGGCGTCGCGATCATCATCTTTGCCCTGCTGTGTAAATTCATCCTGCTGCCGCTCACCATCCACAGCAAAAAGAGCATGCGCCGGATGAGCGCCATCTCCCAAAAGCAGCAGGCACTGCAGAAGAAGTACGCGAACAACCGCGTCAAGCTCAACGAGGAGATGCAGAAACTCTACGAAAAGGAAGGCGTCAGCCCCATGAGCGGCTGCCTGCCCTCGTTTTTGCCCCTGCCCATCATGATGGGCCTGTACTACGCCATCGAGAAGCCCATCACCTTCATGATGGGCATTACCGACAAGGACTTTGTCACCCAGGGCATCCCGGACTCGGTCCAGCTGCTCATCGACTATGTCCAGAATAATGGCCTTGCCGACCTGTCCGGCTACAGCGACTACTATGTCCAGATCCCCCTCATGGAGACCCTGAATAAGCTGGCCGACGCCGCCGGCAATTTCCCCGAGGCAATCACCAAACTGTCCAGCGAGATCGCCGAGTATCTCGTGCCCCTGAACTTTAACTTCCTGGGCTTCAACCTGGCACAGACCCCGAACATCAAGGAGCCTGGCCTCATCTGGCTGCTGCCCATCCTGTCCGGCGTGACCGCGCTGCTGTCCTCGATTGTCATGCAGAAGATGCAGCAGAAGTCCAACCCGGCCGCGGCCCAGATGCAGGGCTCGATGAAGACCATGCTCTACATCATGCCGCTGTTCTCGGTCTACCTCGGCTTTATCCTGCCGTCCGCCCTGGCGGTGTACTGGATTACGAACAACCTGTTCACCCTGGCGCAGGAGGTATTCCTCACCTGGTACATGGATAAGTACCATCCGATCCCGGTAGAAGATCCCAAAAAGAAGAAAAAGAAGAAACAAGAGAAAGGGGAAGCGTAACGATGAAACAGGAACAGATTTTCTCGGCGCAGAACGTAGACCGCGCCATTGAGAAGGCGCTGGATGCGCTGCATCTGGACCGCGATGCGGTCTCGGTCGAGGTGATCGAGATGGGCCGCAAGGGATTCCTTGGCATCGGCGCTTCCGACGCGAAGATCCGCGTGACCTATGAGGTCCCGGACGCACCCAAGCCGTCCGAAGCCCCCAAGGCGCAGCCCGAAAAGGCACAGCCTGTGGAAAAGGCGGAGGCGCCGCGCCCGGCGCGCCCGGCCCGCGAGCAGGACGGCACGCCGCGTCTGGTCAAGGCGGCCCCGCATGACGCCGCGCCCGCCCCCGCCCGCCCGGAAAAGCCGGCCCGCGAGGAGGAAAAGCCGCGCCTGGTGCGCCGCGCAAACGGCGAAAAGCCGGCCGGCGAGCCGGCGCCCAAGGCAGAGGCCCCCAAGGCGGCTGCCCCGGCCGAGGAAAAGCCGGACCGCGCCCCGCGCCCGGCCTACGTCCGTCCCGAGGCCATGCCCGAGGCCGAGTGGCCCGAGCAGGCCAAGGAGGCCATCCGCTTCATCGACGGCCTGCTGGACAAGCTGGGGGTTGAGGGACATGCGTATGTGACCGCACAGTCCGAGCCCGACCACCTGCGCCTGGAGATCGAAGGCCCGGATATGGGCCCGGTCATCGGCCGCCGCGGCGACACACTGGACGCCATCCAGTACCTGACCTCGCTTGTGCTCAACCGCGGCACCGATGAGCACATCCGCCTGACCATCGACACCGAGAATTACCGCGTCAAGCGCGCCGAATCCCTCGAGCGCCTGGCGCGCAAGATGGCGGGAAAGGTCTCGCGCTATCATAAGCCCATGACCTTGGAGCCCATGAATCCCTATGAGCGCCGGATTATCCATTCGGCTCTGCAGGATTACCGCGGCGTGACCACGCATTCGACCGGCACCGAGCCCAACCGCCGGGTTGTGATCTCGCCCGAGGGCGGCCGCAAGTTCTCCGGCCGCCGTCCGCGCCAGCAGTAAAAAAAAACGCCCCACCGGGGCGCATGGACGCGGCGCGCGGCGGGGCACCCGCCGTGCACAGCCACCAGCTTTTGAGCTGGTGGCTTTTTTGCCGCCCATACGGCCGATGTGCGGGAAGTTTTTGCATTTTGATCGGGAATATGATACAATAAATCCGCTTAATTTGTTTTTTTGAGGAGGAACGAACCATGGCGCAGACCATCGCAGCGCTGTCCACCGCGCCGGGCGGCGCGATCGGCATTGTGCGCATTTCGGGCGACCAGGCGGAAGCCTATCTGCATGCGCTCTTTACGCCCGCCGGCGGGCGGGGCATGCAGCCGCGCGTTTTGACTTATGGCACGCTGACCGTGGACGGCCGGGTCATTGACCGGCCCATGGCGGTCTATTTCCCCGCGCCCGCGACCTACACCGGCGAGCCCATGGCCGAGATCCACTGCCATGGCTCGTCCGCTATCTTAGAGGCCACGCTGGCGGCCCTGTTTGCGTTGGGCGCCCGGCAAGCCGGGCCGGGTGAGTTCACCCGCCGCGCTTTTTTGAACGGCAAGATGGACTTATTTGCCGCCGAGGCCGTGGGAGATCTCGTATGCGCCCGCTCGGCCGAGGCGGCTTCTCTGGCGGTCAATCAGCTCGGCGGGCACCTATCGGCTGATTTTGCCGACATGCGTCAGCAGCTCGTCGCCATCTGCGCCCAGTTCCTCGCCGTGATCGACTATCCGGACGAGGAAATCGAGGACCTGCCGGTCCAGGAGATTGCGCGCACGCTGGACGAGATGCAGGCGCGGCTGGCCGGCCTGCGGGACAGCTATGCGCGCGGGCGCGCGCTGCGCGAGGGCTTGCCCTGCGCCATCATCGGCCGGCCCAACGCGGGGAAATCCACGCTGCTCAACGCGCTGCTGGGCTACGACCGGGCCATCGTGACCGAGATTGCCGGCACGACGCGCGACACGGTCGAGGAGACTTTGCATCTCGGTGCGCTCGTCCTGCGCCTGCAGGACACGGCCGGCCTGCGCGAGACCGACGACCCGGTGGAGAAGATCGGCGTTACGCGCGCCCGCGAGGCCGTACGCCTGGCGGGAGAGAGCGGCGTTGTGCTGGCCGTGTTCGACGGCAGCCGCCCAGTGACCGGCGAGGACCGCATGGTCATGCGCGCCGTCCAGGGCGCAAAGTGCGCTGTGGCTGTGCTCAACAAGGCTGACCTGCCGCGTGCGGACGGCTGGGAAGCGCTGCACGGGACGTTTGCACAGGTGGTCCCGCTGTCGGCCAAAAAGCGTGAGGGGCTGGGCGCGCTGACCGATACACTGACCGCGCTGACCGGCGTGCGCGACCTGCCGGCCGACGGCGGGCTCATCACCAACCTGCGCCAGGCCGAGACCCTCAGCCGCACGGCACGCCACCTGGACGAGGCCGCCGCCCGCCTGCGCGAGGGCTATCCGCCCGACGCGGTGGTCTATGACATTGAGGGCGCCATTGAAAGCCTGGGCGAGATCACCGGGCAGAGCGTGCAGGCCGATATCGTGGACCATATCTTTGCCAACTTCTGTGTGGGGAAGTAGCGCCGCGCGGCGTGCAGGAGTTATCCACATCCCGCTTGTGCACATTGTGGATGCACGCAGTGGGCCCACACAATTTTATAATACGATTCGACATATTATTTCTATATATTACAAATAGAAATCAAATTTTCATCAATTTATCCACAGTTATCCCAAGTATGCACAGAGTTATCAACAGCTGTGCACAAAGAGTCCGGAGGAAAACCCATGTATTTTGCTGGCACATATGACATTGCCGTCATTGGCGCGGGGCACGCGGGCATCGAGGCCGCGCTGGCCGGCGCGCGCCTGGGGCTGAGTACCCTGTGCTTTACCATCAATCTGGACGCGGTCGGCAACATGCCCTGCAACCCGGCCATCGGCGGCACGGCCAAGGGCCACCTTGTGCGTGAGATCGATGCGCTGGGCGGCGAGATGGGGCGGGCGGCCGACGCGGCCTGCATCCAATACCGCATGCTCAACCGCGGCAAAGGCCCGGCCGTACACTCGCTGCGGGCCCAGGCCGACCGCGTCAAATACCGCACCTATATGAAGCACACGCTCGAGCGCACCGAGAACCTGTCGCTCAAACAGGCCGAGGTTGTGTCCATTGAGACCGACGAACACGGGGCGGTCTGCGGCGTGACCACGGCCGCGGGCGCGCAGTACGCTGTGCGCGCGGCCATCGTCTGCTCGGGCACGTTCCTCGGTGGGCGCATCATCATCGGCGATTTCACCCAGGAGAGCGGGCCGGACGGCATGTTCGCCGCCCGCCGCCTGACCGACAGCCTGCGCGGGCTGGGTCTGCGCCTGCAGCGCTTTAAGACCGGCACGCCGCCGCGCGTCAACCGCCGCTCGATCTGTTTTGACGGGCTGGAGGTGCAGGAGGGGGAGCGCGAGATCATCCCGTTCTCATTTGACTCCGAACATCCGCCGGCAAACCAGGTGGTCTGCCACCTGACCTACACGAACGCCGACACCCATCGGGTCATCCGCGAAAACCTGGACCGCTCGCCGCTGTTTTCGGGCGTCATTGAGGGCATCGGGCCGCGCTACTGCCCGTCCATCGAGGACAAGGTCATGCGCTTCGCCGACAAGCCCCGCCACCAGCTCTTTTTGGAGCCCATGGGCCTTGAGACCGAGGAGATCTATGTTCAGGGGTTCTCGTCGTCCCTGCCCGAGGAGGTGCAGATCGAGATGCTGCACACCATCAAGGGCCTGGAGCACGCCGAGATCATGCGCCCGGCCTATGCCATCGAGTATGACTGCGTGGACCCGACCGAGCTGCTGCCCACGCTGGAATGCCGCAAGGTACCCGGCCTGTACGGCGCGGGCCAGTTTAACGGCTCGTCGGGCTATGAGGAGGCGGCGGCGCAGGGCCTGGTCGCGGGCATCAATGCCGCGCGCAAGATCCGCGGGGAGGACCCGCTCATCCTGGACCGCGCCGACGGCTACATTGGCACGCTCATCGACGATCTTGTGACGCGCGGCACCAAGGAGCCCTACCGCATGATGACCTCGCGCTCGGAATACCGCCTGCTCTTGCGGCAGGACAACGCCGACGAGCGCCTGGTGCCCATCGGCGCGGCGGTCGGCCTCAACAGCCCGGCGCGCCTTGCGCGCACCCAGGAGAAATATGCGCGCGTGCAGACCGAGATCGACCGCCTGGCCGGGGTCAGCGTACAGCCGACAGAGGCGGTGCAGGCATTCCTGACCGCCCACCGCTCGACGCCGCTCAAGGCCGGCTGCCGCCTGATCGACCTGATGCGCCGCCCCGAACTCAGCTACGATGACCTGGCCGCCCTAGACCCCGGCCGCCCAGCGCTCGACGCCGCCGTGCGCGAGCAGGTCGAGATCCGGATCCAGTACGAGGGCTATATCGCCCGCCAGCAGAAGGACGTCGAGCAGTTCCGCCGGCTGGAGGCGCGCGCTTTGCCGGCCGACCTCGATTATAACGCCGTACCCTCGCTCCGGCTGGAGGCGCGGCAGAAGCTCAACGACATCCGGCCGCTGAACTTTGGCCAGGCCGGACGCATCTCGGGCGTGTCGCCCGCCGACATGACCGCCCTGATGATCTATCTCAACACCGAAAAAGGAGGCGGAGAGGGATGACCGCACGCGAACTGCTCGCGGCCGGCCTGGAGACGCTGCACCAAAATGATCCACAGGCTGTGGACAAGCTGCTGGCGTTCTCCGACCTGCTGCTCGAAAAAAATAAAGTGATGAACCTGACCGCCGTGACCGACCCCATGGAGGTCGTGACCCGGCACTTCCTGGACTGCGCGCCGCTCGCGCCCTACGCCGCGGGCAAGGACGTGGTCGATGTGGGCTGCGGCGCAGGATTCCCAGGCGTGCCGCTGGCCATCCTGACCGACGCGCGCGTGACCCTGCTTGACGCGCTCGGCAAGCGCATCCGGTTCTTGCAGGAAGTGATCGATGCGCTGCCGCTGGACAACGCCCAGGCGGTGCACGCCCGGGCCGAGGAATTCGGCCACCGGGAGGCATTTGATCTGGCGGTCTCACGGGCGGTGGCAAAGCTCAACGTGCTGGCCGAGCTGTCCATGCCGCTGGTCAAGCCCGGCGGATATTTCATCGCCATGAAGGCGGTGGGCTCGGACGAGGAGATCGAGCAGGCCCAAAAGGCCATCACGCTGCTCGGCGGCCGGCTCGAGCGGGTGGAGGACTACGACGTCCCCATGGCCGACGGCCGCCGCAGCCGGCTGGTCATGGTCAAGAAAGTCAAAGAGACGCCAAAAAAATACCCGCGCAGGTTCCAGAAGATCTCATCCGACCCGCTGTGATCGAGGGAAGGACAGAAAAAAAGGCCGTCGGCTTATTGCTGACGACCTTTTTTGTGTCCGCAGGCGTTTCATCGCCTGGCGTGCGGGATCAGGATCTTGACCAGGATGCCGTCCTCGCGCTCCTCCTTCTCATAGCTGGTGTTGACGCCCGACTCCTTCATCATCCCCACGGCCTTGTCCACCGTGTTCAGGAACAGGCGAACATCCTTGATCAGGCGGCGCATGGTGCCGGCCGGCTTTTCGGGCGGGTCGGAGAGCAGGCGGTCGATGTACTGTTCGGTGCGGCTGACGTTCCATTGATGTTCGATGATCTGTGCGGTCGCGCGCAGGCGTTCCTGCTCGCCCGGCAGGCGCAGGATGGCGCGCGCATGGCGCTCGGACAGGCCGCCGTCGCGGATCATGCGCATATTCTCGGGCGAGAGCTTCAAAAGGCGCAGCTTATTTGCAACCGCGCTCTGGGTCTTGCCAACCTTGCGCGCGGCCTCCTCCTGGGTCAGCCCGTAGCGGTCGATGAGCTGGCGGTAGCCTGCGGCCTCCTCGAAAAAGTCTAGGTCGCGGCGCTGGAGGTTTTCGACCAGGGCGATGGCAGAGGAGTCGGCCTCGCTCGCGCTCATGATCAGGCAGGGCACTTCGGACAGGCCGGCGGCCCGCGCCGCCCGCAGCCGCCGCTCGCCCGCGATCAGCTCATAGCCGTCGCCCGTGCGGCGCACGGTCAGCGGGTTGAGCACGCCGTATTGCCGGATGGAATCGGCGAGCTGGCTGATGGCCTCAGGCTCAAAATATTTGCGGGGCTGGTTGGGGTTGCGCGAAATCTGTGTGGTCTTGATGCGCCGCAGCTGGCGCTCATTTCCGGCAAGGTTGAACATCGGTGTCATATGGGAAATAGCCTCCTTTTGTTTGGTGATGCCCCCTATCTACAAGATTATCAGAAAATACCGGCTTGTAAAGAAATTTTGCTCGCACATGCCGCATTTCCGGCGTATTTTTCAGCGGCAATTGGGAGAAAAACGATATTTTCATAAAATTTCGACACAAAATAACAATTTGTATAGAAATACATAAAGTAATAATGTGCGGCGATATTTCCCACAGGGCGGCGGCGGGGCGGGGTCATGTTTCACGTGAAACACCGGCCGGGGCGGCCACGCCGGGCCAGAAAATCAGGATGGGCAATTGAAATTTACCCCCTTTGTGATATAATAAGAGAGCATATCAAAAACGGGCGGAGGAGCGCGAAAGTCCGCCTCCGGCCGGGAAAGGGCTACGCCAATGGCTAAAATCGTTGCGCTCATCAACCAGAAGGGCGGCGTGGGCAAGACCACAACCGCCGTCAACCTGGCCTGTGCGCTGACTGAAAAAGGAAAAAAAGTGCTCCTGTGTGACTTCGACCCCCAGGGAAACGCCACCTCGGGCGTGGGGCTGGAGCCGCGCGAGCTGGAGACATCGATCTATGAACTCATTATCGCCGACGACCCGGACGTGCGCGCGGCCATCGTCCACACCGAATGGGTGGACGTGCTGGGCGCAAACGTCGATCTTGCCGGCGCCGAGGTCGACTTGCTCTCGCTGCCCCGCCGCGAATACCGCCTCAAGGATGTCCTGGACCGCGTGCGCGCGGACTACGATTTCATCATCGTGGACTGCCCGCCGTCGCTCGGCATCCTGACGCTCGACTGCCTGTGTGCGGCCGACTCCTTCCTTGTGCCGCTGCAAACCGAGTACTACGCCCTGGAGGGCCTGTCCCAGCTCATGGCGACCGTGCGCTCGGTGCAGCGCAGCCTGAATAAGAAGATCCGCATCGAGGGCATCTTACTGACCATGTACGACGGCCGCACCAACCTGGCGGTTCAGGTCGTTGAGGAGGTCAAAAAGCATTTCGGCGACCGGGTCTATGCCGCGGTCGTGCCGCGCAACGTGCGCCTGTCCGAGGCGCCCAGCCACGGCAAACCCATCACGGCCTATGACCGCTCCTGCCGCGGCGCGGCGGCCTACCTCGCGGTCGCGGAGGAATTTTTGGAAAAGAACCGGTAAGGAGGGAGACCCATGGCAAAAGCAAAGGGCGGCCTGGGGAAGGGCTTTGGCGCCCTCCTGGGCGAAAGCCTGATGGCTGGGGAGGATGAGGCTGGCGGTGTATCTACGCTGCCCATGACCCTCATCGAGCCGAACAGCGCCCAGCCGCGCAAGAATTTTGATCCTGAGGCCATGCGTGAGTTGACCCACTCCATCGCCATGCACGGCGTGGTCTCGCCCATCACCGTGCGCCGCGCCGGCGACGGCTATTACCAGATCATCGCGGGCGAGCGCCGCTGGCGCGCCGCGCGCTCGGCCGGCCTGACCGAGATCCCGGCCCTTGTCATCGAGGCCGACGACAAGACGGTCATGGAACTTGCACTGATCGAAAACCTACAGCGCCAGGACTTAAATCCCATCGAGGAGGCGCAGGGATACCACAGCCTGATGGAAGAGTATGGCCTGACCCAGGAGCAGGTGGCCGAGCGCGTCGGCAAGTCGCGCCCGGCGGTGGCAAACGCGCTGCGCCTGCTGTCCCTGCCTGCGGAGGCCCAGCAGATGCTGGCCGACGGCACCCTGTCCGCTGGGCACGCCCGCGCGGTGCTGGCCATCAAGGACGAGAGCCTGCGCACCCATGAGGCCCTGGAAAAGATGGCCGGCATGAGCGTGCGCCAGGCCGAGAAGTTTGCAAAGGGCCTGTGCCGCCCGGCCGAAAAGCCCAAGGAGCAGGCGGCGCCCTTCGCGGCCGACTACAGCGCCGACCTGGCAGCCAGGCTGGAAGGGGCGCTCGGCCGCCGCGTGCGCATCGAACACGGCAAGACGTCGGGCACGGTCTCGCTCGAATTTTATGGGGACGAAGACCTGGAGCGTCTGGCCGAGGCCCTGGAAAAATTGTCCGTTTGACGGCAAGGAGGAACATCCATGGAAGAAAACAACAACGCGCCGAACAAGCCGGAGACCGCAGGCGAAAAGCAGCCGGAATCCAAAAAGTTTCTGGTGTTTTATGTCATCGGCCTGTTCTGTGTCGCGCTTGCGCTCATCCTCTTGAGCTATGTCGCGCAGGTGCGCTCGGACCGGCGGCTGAGCGAGCTGACCAACCAGCTCAGCACCCAGACCAGCGCGGCCGAGGGCGCAAACGCCCGCGTGCAGGTCCTGCAGCAGTCGGTTGAAGAGCAGAGCAAGATCCTCGATGATCTCATGCAGCAGACCGGAACCGAAAACACCGAGGACCTGGTCGCGGCGGTCGAGGCGCTTTCCAGCCAGACGGCCGTGCTCTCCGAGCTGCTGACCGCACAGCAGCAGATGGAACAGGGCGACACGACCGGGGCCCAGGCGTGCATAGACAGCCTGGTCCAGGACTATGGGCTGGAGCGGCTCAACGGCACCGCGCAGGACGCGCTGTTGACCGGAGAGGCCGCCGCCGTCTTTACCACCCTGTACCAGCAGACCCGCCCGCTCTCGTCCGGCGCGCAGGCGGGCACAGCGCCGTGACAGGAAAAAACAAGCTAGAGCAAATCTTTTTTATACCAATCCTAACCAAGGGGGAAACCATCACATGTTAGACATCCGTTTTGTCCGGGAAAACCCGGAGGCCGTCAAGGAGAACATTCGGAAGAAGTTCCAGGACGATAAGCTGCCGCTCGTGGACGAGGTCTTGGACCTCGACGCCAAGCTGCGCGCCGCCATCCAGGAGGCCGACGAGCTGCGCTCCAACCGCAAGAAGCTGTCCAAGCAGGTCGGCGCCCTGATGGGCCAGGCCAAGAAGGACCCGTCTAAGGCCGCCGAGGCCGAGGCCGTCAAGGCGCAGGTCGCCGCACAGGCCGACCGCCTCAAGGAGCTGGAGGCCACCGAGAGCGAGCTGCAGGAGAAGGTCAAGAAGATCATGATGACCATCCCGCAGATGATCGACCCGTCGGTCCCGATCGGCCCGGACGACAGCGCGAACGTTGAGGTTGCACGCTTCGGCGATCCGGTCGTGCCCGACTACGAGATCCCGTATCACACCCAGATCATGGAGAGCTTCGGCGGCATCGACCTTGACAGCGCGGGCCGTGTGGCCGGCAACGGCTTCTACTACCTCATGGGCGATATCGCCCGCCTGCACGAGGCGGTCATCGCCTACGCGCGCGACTTTATGATCGGCAAGGGCTTTACCTACTGCATCCCGCCCTTCATGATCCGCGGCAACGTGGTCACCGGCGTCATGTCCTTCGCGGAGATGGACGCCATGATGTACAAGATCGAGGGCGAGGACCTGTACCTCATCGGCACCTCCGAGCACTCCATGATCGGCAAGTTCATCGACCAGATCCTGCCCGAGTCCAGCCTGCCCCAGACCCTGACCTCGTACTCGCCCTGCTTCCGCAAGGAGAAGGGTGCGCACGGCATCGAGGAGCGCGGCATCTACCGCATCCACCAGTTCGAGAAACAGGAGATGGTCGTCATCTGCCGGCCGGAGGAGTCCATGGACTGGTATGAGAAGATGTGGCGCTACTCGGTCGAGCTGTTCCGCAGCATGGAGATCCCGGTGCGCCAGCTTGAGTGCTGCTCGGGCGACCTGGCTGACCTCAAGGTCAAGTCCTGCGATATCGAGGCATGGAGCCCGCGCCAGAAGAAGTACTTCGAGGTGTGCTCGTGCTCCAACCTGGGCGACGCGCAGGCCCGCCGCCTGAAGATCCGCGTGCGCGGCGAGGACGGCAAGCTGTACCTGGCGCACACGCTCAACAACACGGTCGTTGCGCCCCCGCGCATGCTGATCGCCTTCCTGGAGAACCACCTGCAGGCCGACGGCACGGTCACCATCCCCGAGGTGCTGTGGCCGTACATGGGCGGCACCAAGGTGCTCGTTCCCAAGAACAAGTAAAAAAATCCCGTATCCACGGGCCGAGGAGGGCGCAAGCAGCGCCCTCTTTTTTGTGCTTTGCCGGCCGCAGGAGGATTTTATCGTTCCCTTTTGCCCTGCCGCGTGGTATCATATCTGTGGTACGATTTCAACGAAAAAGGAGGTCTTTTCACCTTGCGCAAGACCCGCAACACCAAGGGCCGCATCGTCGCGGCCGCCTGGCGGCTGTTCTATGAACAGGGCTATGACAACACCACGGTGGATGAGATTATTTTGGAGTCCGGCACCTCCAAGGGCTCCTTTTATCACTATTTCAAGGGCAAGGACGCGCTGCTCAGCTCGCTGTCCTATCTCTTTGACGAAAAATATGAGGCCCTCGCGGCCGAACTGGACGAGGGCATGGACAGCTTTGACAAGCTCATCTTTTTGAACCAGGAACTGTTCGCCATGATCGAGAACAGCGTCTCGGTCGATCTGCTGGCCCGGCTGTATTCGTCCCAGCTCATCACCCGCGGCGAAAAGCACCTCTTGGACCGCTCCCGCCTATACTACCGCCTGCTGCGCCAGATCGTCCAGGACGGCCAGCAAAAAGGCCAGCTGACCGACGAGATGTCGGTCAGCGAGATGGTCAAGATGTACGCCCTGTGTGAGCGCGCCCTCATCTACGACTGGTGCATCTCGGGCGGGGAATACTCGCTGCGCGCCTACGGCGGCCAGATGATGCCGCGATTTTTGGGCTCGATCCGCAAAAATTCTGAACAGCCCTCCGCATAATCTTCTAAAATCTGTACAGCCAAAGACCCCGAGAATTTCCAGTATTTTCGGGACATATTTATAATAAAGTACAGAATATAGTCTATACTATGTTCTGCATTGCAGTCTATTTTTTGTCATGTTATAATAAATCAATTGTCACACAATTATTTTTTAGGAAGGGGAAAACCAACATGACAACTGCACAGATCGGCATTTCGGTCACGATCGTTGTATATCTGATCGCAATGCTGCTCATCGGCATCTGGTGCTCCAAGCGGAACAACGACACCGGTGACTTTTATCTGGGCGGCCGTAAGCTGGGCCCGTTTGTCACGGCCATGAGCGCCGAGGCGTCGGACATGAGCTCGTGGCTGCTGATGGGCCTGCCCGGCCTGGCCTACCTAACCGGCGTAGCGGACGCTGGCTGGACGGCCATCGGCCTTGCCATCGGCACCTACATCAACTGGCTGCTGGTCGCCAAGCGCATCCGCCTGTACACCCAGGTATCGGGCAACTCCATCACCATCCCGGACTTCTTCCAGAACCGCTTCCGCGACAAGAGCGGCATTCTGATGGGGCTGTCGGCCATCGTGATCATCGTATTCTTTATCCCATACACGGCGTCGGGCTTTGCCGCCTGCGGCAAGCTGTTTGCCAGCTTCCTGGGCGTCGACTACTTCTGGGCCATGGTCATCTCGGCCATCGTCATCGTCGGCTACACCGCGACCGGCGGTTTCTTGGCTGCGTCCATGACCGACTTTGTCCAGTCCATCATCATGACCATGGCGCTGCTGCTGGTCCTCGGGTTTGGTATCTACACGGCTGGCGGCGTGGATGCAGTCGCGCAGAACGCGCAGTCGCTGCCCGGCTATCTCAGCATGACGCTGACCCACGACCCGGTGACGGGCACAGCCTCGTCCTACGGAGCGCTCAACAGCTTTTCCATGCTGTGCTGGGGCCTGGGCTATTTTGGAATGCCGCACATCCTGCTGCGCTTCATGGCCATTGAGGATGAGAAGAAGCTCAAGCTGTCCCGCCGCGTGGCCACCTCTTGGGTCATCGTTTCGCTGTTTGTGGCCGTGGCTATCGGCATTGTGGGCCTGGCTATGACCAAGGCAGGCGCGCTCGAGAGCCTGGTCGGCTCGGATTCTGAGACCATCATCGTGCGGATCGCCGACCTGCTCAGCCGGAACGGCATTGTCTGCGCAGTGCTCGCCGGCCTGATCCTGGCGGGTATCCTGGCCTCGACCATGTCCACGGCCGATTCTCAGCTGCTGGCGGCCTCGTCCTCGGTCTCCGAGAATCTGATCCGCGGCGTCCTGGGCAAGCAGATGACCATCAAGCAGAGCATGCTGTGTGCCCGCCTGACCCTGCTGGTCATCTCGGTGCTCGGCATCATCCTGGCCCGCGATCCGGACAGTTCGGTCTTTAACATCGTATCCTTCGCCTGGGCGGGCTTTGGCGCCTCCTTTGGCCCGGTCATCCTGTTCGCGCTGTTCTGGCGGCGTACCAACCGCTATGGCGCGATCGCCGGCATGCTGGTGGGCGGCGTGATGGTCTTTGTCTGGAAGTACCTGATCGCACCCATGGGCGGCCTGCTGGACATCTATGAGCTGATGCCGGCCTTCGTCCTGGCTTGCCTGACCATCTGGATCGTCAGCCTGCTGACGCCCGCACCCGCGCGGGAGATCGTCGAGGAGTTCGACAAGGTCAAGGCGATGGACGCACATCGCTGATCCCTATAGGGACCGAGCAAAAACCGATCGGTCAAAAAAGCGCTGCCCATGGGCAGCGCTTTTTTTTATGCCAGATGGCTCATTTTTTGGACCGGATGCGGCCATACTCTGTAGGGAAGCCAGAAATCTTTGCAGGAGAGAGGGGACCGTGATGGATCTGCATGGGCCCGGCTGGATGGCCGGATGCAGCGCGCTGTCCTGGCAGACGGCAGATGGCTGCCATCTGTGGGGGCGCAATTTTGATTTCAACCGCCTGGCGGAGGGAACGGCCGTGACCTTTGTGCCGCGTGGCACGGCGTTCTATACCTGTGGCACGGCGCGCGAGGGCGACCTGGTCGAGAGCACACGGCAGCAGGCCCGCTATGCCTGCCTTGGAGTGGGGACCTGCCTGCTGCAGTCCACGCCCGTCTTGTATGAGGGCGTCAACGAAAAGGGGCTGATGGGCGGGCAGCTGTATTTCCGGGAATTTGCGAGATTCCCGGACAAGGCGCGGGCGGGCACGCTGCCCTTGCAGCCGCCCATGGCCGTGACCTATCTGCTGGCCACCTGCGCGACCGTCCAGGAGGCGGCCGATGCCCTGCGCCAGCGGGTGACGCTGATCTCCCGTCCGGTCTTGGGCGCGGCGCCCACGCTGCACTGGAGCTTTTCCGACCGTACAGGGGAGACGATGGTCATCGAGTCGGATGCGGACGGGCTGCACCTCTACCGGGACACGATCGGCGTGCTGACCAACAGCCCGCCGTATCCCTGGCATCGCCAGCACCTTGCGTGCTATGCGCACATCCGGGACCTGGACTATGATGCGCTGCACCTGTGCGGCGACGTGCTGCCCCAGAGCTTTTCGGGCAGCGGTGCGGCCGGACTGCCAGGTGACTGGTCGTCACCCGCCCGCTTTGTGCGCCTGGCCTTTCTCAAACAGTATGCCGTACCGGGCGCCGAGGAAGGGGAAGGAGTGGCACGGCTGTTCCGCCTGCTGGGGGCGGCAGCCTTCCCGCTTGGCATGGTACGCGTGAGCCAGCCGGGCGCGCCGGCAGAATATGACACGCGGGTGCTGCCCTACGACTATACGGCCTACACGGCTGTGCTGTGTGCGGAATCGGGCAAGCTGTATTGGACGACGTATCACGATCCGACCATCCGCACGCTGGCACTGGACCAGCTCGCAGCATGCCGGGATATCCGGCAGTTTGCGCTTGCTGACCGGCCGCACTTTTTGCAGGCCGGGCCATAAGGCGTCCGGCGGGAGGATAGGAAAAGGCGCGGCCAATGGCCGCGCCTTTTCACTTTGATACGACTGAGGTCTGGGGTGTTAGGCCTGCTCGGGCGCCGGGCCCATGTCGAGCTTGGGCTGTTCCAGCAGCTTCATAAACTCGTCGCCCGTGATGGTCTCGTGGTCGTATAGGTATTTGGACAGGGCGTGCAGCTTGTCCATGTTTTCGCTGAGCAGCGCCTTGGCCTTGTCGTACTGCCGGCGCACGAGATCGACCACCATGCGGTCGATCTCGGCCGCAGTCTGGTCGGCGCAGGCCATGGAAGCGTCGCCGCCCAGATAGGCGTTTTGGATCTGCTCAAAGGCGACCATGCCGAAATCCTCGCTCATGCCAAATCGGGAGATGTAGGCGCGGGCCAGGCGGGTGGCCTGCTCGATGTCGTTGGACGCGCCCGTGGTGACCGAGTGCAGGGCCAGCTCCTCGGCAACGCGGCCGCCGGTCAGCGTTGCGATCTTGTTTTCCAGCTCCTCGCGGCTCATCAGGTTGTGCTCCTCCTGGTCGACCTGCATGGTATAGCCCAGCGCGCCCGAGGTGCGCGGGATGATGGTGATCTTGGTGACCGGGGCCGAGTGGCTCTGGAGCGCCGCGACCAGGGCGTGGCCGATCTCGTGATAGGAGACGATGAGCTTTTCCTTGTTCGAGAGGATCTTGTTCTTTTTCTGGTAGCCGGCGATGACGACCTCGACGCTCTCCTCCAGGTCGGACTGGCATACCTTATCGCGGCCGGCGCGCACCGCGCGCAGCGCGGCCTCGTTGACCATGTTGGCGAGCTCTGCACCCGATGCACCGGCTGCCATGCGGGCAATCGCGCTGAAGTCCAGGCCGGGCTCGCACTTGACCTTCTTGGCGTGCACGCGCAGGATAGCCTCGCGGCCGATGAGGTCGGGCAGCTCGACCGGTACGCGGCGGTCAAAGCGGCCGGGGCGCAGCAGCGCCGGGTCGAGCGACTCGGGCCGGTTGGTCGCGGCCAGGATGACCACGCCCTTGCTGCCGTCAAAGCCGTCCATCTCGGTCAAGAGCTGGTTGAGGGTTTGCTCGCGCTCGTCGTTGCCGCCCATGGCGTTCGCGCCGTCGCGTTTTTTGCCGATGGTATCGATCTCATCAATGAACACGATGCAGGGCGCCTTCTCATTGGCCTGCTTGAACAGATCGCGCACCTTGGCGGCACCCATGCCAACAAACATCTCGACGAACTCCGAGCCGGAGATCGAGAAGAAGGGGACGTTGGCCTCGCCCGCGACCGCTTTGGCCAGCAGCGTCTTGCCCGTGCCTGGCGGGCCGACGAGCAGGGCGCCCTTGGGGATGTGCGCGCCGATGGCGGCATAGCGCTGGGGATTGTGCAGGAAATCAACGATCTCGGTCAGGAGCTCCTTGGCCTCGTCCTCGCCCTGCACGTCCGAAAAGTGGATACCGGTCTCGCTGGCGACATAGACCTTGGCGTTGGACTTGCCAAAGCTCATCGCGCCCGAGCCCATCTTCTTCTGCATCGAGCGGGTCATCCAAACGCCGAAGCCGATGATGATGACGAGCGGCAGGATAGCGGTCAGGATGGGGGAGGGGGTGGACGGCCAGATTTGGGTAAAGTCGACGTTGGCGTCCAGCAGGCGCTGGACGAGATCGGGGTCTTCGACGAGGGCGGTCACATAGACCTGCCCGCTGGTTTGATTGCCTTCCTGTTGGTCGCCCGCTTGGGCGGTAAAGACAATGCGGTTTTCACTGCTCTGGATCTCTGCCTGCTGGATCTGCCCGCTCTCGGCCATGGAGACAAACTGGTTGTAGCTAACCGTCTGGGTCTTGGGCGCGATCAGGCTGGGCAGCATCAGGTTGGCCAGAAAGAGAAGCGCGATGGCGATGGCATAAAAATAAAATATGCGCTTCCTGTCCGGCTGTTTGACTTCTTTCATAAAACTGCCTCATTTCCGGGGCACAGCCGGATCGGTCCGGACACTCCCCCTGTTTTATCATGTTCCATTACCAACTATTCTAACAACCGATTATGACCGGTTTGCGTCCGAAATTTAAACGAAGTGTAAATTGATGGGACGCGCCGCCCGGGCCAAGGGTGCAGGGAAGGCGGGCGAGCTGTTTCACGTGAAACGTTTATCCCAGGAAGGCCTCGATGCACCGGACCACCAGGGCGTGGTCCTCCCAGTGAGTCAGGCCGGACACAGCCACGACGCCGATCATGCCGGTCCCGCGCAGCAGGATGGGGAACCCGCCGCCGCCAAAGGCGTAGTCGTTGGGGTCCAGCTTGCGGTCGGCCGCGCTCTCGCCCGCGACCTCAAGGTTGGCCAGGGCATGGAGCGAGGACACGCCGGTCAGCGTGACCGTGCGCCGCTTGCGCGCGAGCCACAGCGCATTGTCCTCGGTCGTGCCCTCCGGGAAGTAGCGGAACACGGTCAGGCCGTTGACCGTGATCTCAACCGCGACGCCGGCGTCATACTGCGCGGCGCTCTGCGCCACGAGCAGGCCGAGCGCCAGCGCGTCCTGCCGCGAGAACGACGCAAACTGCAAGCGGGCTTCTTCCTGTGCGCACTGCGCCGCGAGTGCGTTAAAATCGATCCTCTCTGTCATTGCTGCATTTCTCCTTTGTCTCATTCATAGAATAAATAGGCCATGTGGCCCTGGTCTTATTATAAGCCACCAGATGTCCGGGTGGCTATCTTTTTATCTGGATTTTTTTCAAAGGAGCTGATATTTCTTATGGCAGATTATCCGCAGGCGCTTGGCTTTTTGGTCGTGGCCGTCACGGCCGGCCAGGGCGCGATCCCGCTGCCCGGCGCGCTCGTCGCCGTATCCGCCCAGACCGAGGATGGGCCGGTGCTCTACCGCTCGGTGCGCACCGACGCCTCGGGCCGCACGCCCATCCTGGAGCTGCCCGCGCCCGCCAAGTCCGAGTCCATGACGCCCGACCAGCCCACCCCGTACCTAAACTACACCGTGCGCGTTGACCTGCCCGGCTATCAGTCGGCCGAGGTGCGCGACATCTCGATCTTCCCCGGCATTGCGTCCACCTTGCCGGTCCAGCTCTCGCCCTCCACCAACAGCCAGCCGCAGACCAACGTCACCAACATCCCGCGCGACGCGCTCAACCAGCCCGTGCAAAGGGGGGACCGCTGAGCATGGCCCTGCCCTTTATTCCCGAGACGATCACCGTCCACCTGGGCCGGCCGAACGACCGCTCGGCCCGCAATGTGACCGTCCCGTTCCCGGACTATGTCAAGAACGTCGCCTCCTCCGAGATCTATCCCACCTGGCCCGAGGCCGCCATCCGCGCCAACATGTATGCGCAGATCTCCTTTGCCCTCAACCGCATCTATACCGAGTGGTATCGCTCCCAGGGGTATGACTTCGATATCACAAACTCCACGGCATATGACCAGGCCTTTGTCGAGGGCCGCGATATCTTCGACAATATCTCGGCCATCGCGGATGAGATGTTCAATGATTACCTGGTGCGCCCCGGCTCGGTCGAGCCCTTCTTTGCGCAGTATTGTGACGGCGTGCGGGTGACCTGCGATGGGCTGAGCCAATGGGGGACGGTCCCGCTGGCCGAGGCAGGGATGACGCCGTTCGAGATCTTGACCGAGTTTTATGGGCCCGACCTTGAGATCGTGCGCGATGCACCGACCGCACCCAACCTGGGCTCCTATCCGGGCACGCCGCTGCGCCTGGGCGACGTGTCGGACGACGTGCGCACCATCCAGCTGCGCCTCAACCGCATCTCCAACAACTATCCGGCCATTCCCAAGATCTATCCGGTCGACGGGGTCTTTGACCAGGACACGCTGAACGCCGTGCGCAAGTTCCAGGAGGTGTTCCAGATGGCGCCCGACGGCATCGTGGGCAAGGGCACCTGGTACCGGATCGCGTATCTGTACACGGCGGTCACACAGCTCGCCGAGCTCAACAGCGAGGGCGTGCGCCTGGAGGATGTGACCGGGATCTTCCCGCGCTATCTGCGGCGGGGCGACAAGGGCGACTATGTGCGCGTGCTGCAGTACTACCTGGCGGCCATCACCATCTTCTTTACCGGCCAGGCCATCGTCCCGATCGACGGCGACTTTGGCCCGCTGACCGAGCAGGCCGTGCGGATCTTCCAGGAGGACTACGGCCTGCCGGTCGATGGTATCGTCGGCCCGCAGACCTGGGAAAAGCTCAACGAAGTCTACCAGGATATCAGGAGCGCGCTGCCGGACTGGGCGCTGAACGCCCCCGTCACGCTGTTCCCGCGCCGTCTGGTGCAGGGCATGACCGGGGAGGATGTGCGGCAGGTACAGAACTGGCTCAACATCCTGTCGACGGCCTTCCCCGAGATCCAGCCGATCGCCGCCGACGGCAATTTTGGCCCGCGCACGACCGAGGCACTCATCACCGCCCAGTCGCTGCTCGGCATCACGCCCACGGGCATCGTGGGGCCCATCACCTGGGACACGCTCGCCCACGAGGCTAACCGCATCCAGTCCAGGGAGGTAGACGCATGAACCAAGCGCTGTTTTCGCTCAAGTCCTCGCTCAAGCCGGGCAGCCAGGCCGACGCGGTCTGGCTGCTGCAAGCCATGCTGGCCGCGCTCAGCCGGCACTATATCAATCTGGCGCGTCCGGCCATGAACGGGACGTACGATGAATTCACCCGGCAGGCTGTGCTGCGCGTGCAGCGGGCGTGCGGCCTGCCGGATAACGGTGTGACCGACGAGAAGACTTGGAACGAGATTGTCCAGATGTTCTGCTGCTGGCAGTAGCGTTTCACGTGAAACATAGCAGACCGAGCGCCGAACAAAAAAAGATGGCAGCCTGCCCGGCTGCCATCTTTTTTTGGGGGGAGCGGTTCCGGCTCAGCCCGCACGGCGGGAAAGCTGCCGCAGGACGGTACCAATGTCGGCGTCTATACAGGTTGACCGGCTGGCGATCTGCTCCGGCGCGTACGCCTCGCCCAGGTTGATGCAGGCGTAGGCCGCCGCGGGATTGCCGGCCGCCATGCGCCAGAAGGGGAATTTGATGATGCCGGGCGTATTGCCGCCGACGCCGAGTTCCAGGAGCACCACGCGCAGCCCCTGATGGCGGCGGAGGAAGTCCTGGTACCGACCAGCCGCCCGGCGCCAGCCGGCGTCCTCCACGAAGGTGTCATCCGTGCGCAGGTTCATAGACATGGGCCGGCCGCAGACCGGGCAGCGCGGCACCAATTCGGTGGGAACTGTCATGGCGGGGGGAAGGCCGTCCGGCAATTCCGGCCCCTGCGCTGTTATTTGGAACCCCTGCGCTTCCACCATCTGGCAAACGGCCGCCTTGTTGTCATAGGTCTTTTGGTGGCAGGGCTTGGAACATTGCCACAGGCCGTAGTCGCCCTGGGTATAGAATAGCCGGCGCTTGTCAAAACCGGCCTTTTGAAACTGATGATCTACATTGGTCGTGAGGACAAAGTAGTCTTTTTCCTGAACGAGCCGGAACAGGTCGCGGTAAACCGGCTTTGGTGCATCCAGATAGCGATTGATATAGATATACCGGCTCCAATAGGCCCAGTGTTCTTCCAGACTGTCAAAGGGATAGAACCCGCCGGAATACATATCGCGGAAACCATACTTGGCGATAAAATCCCCAAAATACTTCTGAAAGCGTTCGCCGGTATAGGTAAGCCCAGCGGAAGTGGAAAGCCCGGCTCCTGCGCCGATCACCACTGCGTCCGCCGTATGCAGTTCTTGTTTCAGACGGGATATTTTATTGGAATAGGCGTTGGTAGATTTCATAATCGCTGTTCTTGAAAACATTGAAAATCACCTCGATCTGGTTCGGATGCTGCTGCTGCCATGCCTGGACGGTGTGCACGGCGATCTCTGCCGCCAGTTCACCCGGAAAATGGAATTCGCCGGTGGAGATACAGCAGAAGGCCACGCTGTGCAGGCCGGTTTCTTCTGCCAGGTCCAGACAGGAGCGGTAGCAGCTTGCCAGCAGTTCCCGGTCGGCTTTGGTGACGCTGCCGCAGATAATGGGGCCGACCGTGTGCAGCACAAAACGGCAGGGCAAATTGTATGCTTTCGTGATTTTGGCATGGCCGGTTGCCTCTTCCTGGCCCTGCTGCCGCATGGCCGCGGCACACGCCAAGCGGAGCTGCACACCGGCATAGGTGTGAATGGCATTGTCGATGCAGCCATGGCAGGGCACGAAACACCCCAGCATTTGACTGTTCGCCGCGTTGACAATGGCGTCGGCGGCCAGGGTGGTGATGTCGCCCTGCCAGAGATAGATCCCCGGCTGCGCCGGTTTCAGGTCCCCCAGCCTTGTCACGCCCCGTTCTGAAAGACGCGCTTGCAGATAGGCGTCCTGTACGGCTAAAAATTCCGCGCTGGCCGGGATCGGCGGGCGCACATTCATCAGGCCGCGCAGAAGGCAGCGCTTTTCCGATACGCTGTCCGGCATACGGATGCCGGCATATTCTTTGCGTTCCGCCAGCAGATAGCGGAGCAGGAAATCCAGTCTCTCGTCCTGTGTCATGGTTTTACCTCCGCTCGATTGCCCTTGCGGGGCAGACCTCATAGCAATTCCCGCAGCGCAGGCAGTGTTCCTGCTGTATGACTACGGGCCTTGTCGAAATGTCAATGCACTTCTGCGGGCACTTGGCATAGCACAGCTTGCAGCCGATACATTTGTCCGTTACAAAATAGCCGGTTTCCTTTGCCTGCGCCCCGCCAAAAGAAAAGCTGGCGCGTTCAATCGGCTGCTTGGACAGGTCAAACCATTCGCCCGTTCCCGCATAGATTTTGAAGACCGTGAGCGCGCTGCGGGCGCGCACATCGGGATAAATCTTCTCCATATAGGGATTTTTGCGGAACAGGTCGGGCAGCCTGTCCGGCCCGATCTCCTTCGCCTTGCCCTGTACCGATATCGCCACACAGGACAGGGTATCTTTTCCCTTCATGGCGGTAAAGGCAACGTTCTCATTGGCTTTCAGCCGGTCATAAAAGTTCTTGCCCTTGGCGGTCAGGAAGTAGAGCCCGTCTGCATCATAGTCCATGATGTCGATGGCACAGGTGACGGGCCGCCCTTCGCCGTCCACGGTGGCAAATACGGTGGAGTGGATTTTCGTGGCGATATATTGCAAATACTCTTTCGTCTGCATAAGGAACCTCCTAGTTCTGCCTGCCCTTCAAGATGGGGGTAAGCCGTTTGGAAAGCAGCATAGGAACAACGCTGACTCCAATTCCTTTCAGCAAATGAAATGGGAAGGTATGGAACAGCACAACATCTAATTTGGTCTTGATAAAGGGGATCAACGCGCCAAAAGAAGCGATCAGCCTGTCGAGATATGAGTTGGATTTAGAACAAGCCCCGCAAAGCTTGGCGCTTGCGGGGCTGCTCTTGTCATATCCTCTCTCATCCGGGCTCTTACCGTCGGGAACGGGATTGCACCGCTTCGGCTGTTTTTGCAGTTCGCAGACTGTCACTGCCGGTCAGGAATTCCGCCGTGTCCCGAAGATATTTGAGAAGTCCTGCTTACAGGTTGTATTCCTTGGGCGGGTTGCCGGAGAAGTCGGCGATCACGGCATGGGCGTCCTTCAAATAGAATACCTCGAAGATGGGGTTGGTGGCCTCGCCGTACTGCCCCTTGACGATGGGGTTCTGGATGCACATCTCCTTGGCCGCCATGTTGTCCTCAAACACGGCCTCGCCGTTCAGGCGGATCCAGGCGTAGGATGGGCTGGAGACCGAGATCTCAATGTTGGGGTTCTGCTGCATGTCCTTGTAGACATCCTTCGTGTTGTTGGTGCAGAACCACAGCTTGCCGTCCAGCACGCCGGAAAACATGAAGGGGCGGCACTTGGCCTTGCCGTCGCGGCCGACCGTTGCCAGATACTGTACCGGGTTTTCGTTCAGGAAAGTTACGACTTCATTCATGGGAAATGACCTCCTAGGGATTTGGATTGGCGGGAGGCCGGCGCCTAGCCCCCTTTGCTGTGCTTATTGTAACGCCGCCCGGAAGCGCTGTAAAGTACGCACAATATTGTGGTGTAGTTACCAAAAGGATACCATGCGTCTTGATTTGTCTGCCGTCAAGGCCTTACAATAGATGATCCGGATGCAGCAGAATGGGGAGACTTATAGCAGCGCTGCTGGCCGCGTTTGTCACAGCCGGCAGTTATGGCGAAAATGGGGCGCTGCTACATCCGTTCGCCTTTGGTATCCAGCTTCCTTACGCAGGGGATGATCGAAGCGCAAAGACACCGAAGAACGCCGCAAGTTCATCCAGCTTCCTTACGCAGGGGATGATCAGCGCGAGAGAAATCACAAACGCGACCCAATCCGCAAAAGAAGTTGCCCAGGCGATACCGGAAATGCCCATTACGTTGTTGAGCAGCACCATAAGCAAGAGATCAAGACTGCCTTTGCGCAGCAGCGAAAGAAACAACGGCTGTACCTTTTTCCCGATCGCCTGAAAGACCGTAATGACCATAAAATTGATCGCGGTTGTGGGGCAGGCCAAACAGATGATTTTCAAAAAGGTCTGTCCATAGTGGACGGTTTGGGCGTCAGAAATAAACACTTCCGCAATCGGTGCGGCGAAGAAATAGAGCGCGACCGCGCCACAGGCGGCCACGATCAAACTATACAGGAAGGCCGTTTTGATCGACTGTTTCATCCGCCGCACATTGCCGGAACTGAAATTGTATCCAATCAAGGGGAGCGTTCCCTGCGTCATTCCCTGTGATATGGCATAAGCCAACAGGTCGATTTTTTTTGCAATGCCCATCCCGGCCACTGCTGTGTTGGAATATCCTGCAACAATATGATTGAGCGCCGTATTGGAGATGGTGGACATCATCGTCATCACAAAGCCAGGCAGCCCCACTGTCACGACCTCCAGAGGAATCCGCTGTCCCAAGGAATACGACTTCGGGTGCAGCGTAATGACCGTGTTGTCCCGGATACGCAGTAAAAAGCCAATAAAATACAGCATGGCAATCAAATTGGAAAGCATGATCGCGATGGCTGCGCCGGCAATATCCATCTTGAACACAAAGATGAAAAGAGGGTCAAGCACAATATTCAG
>NBJMC04202__coassemble_1335_pt1 | contig 39254 bp, 35 predicted proteins | sample NBJMC04202__metabat2_low_PE_039 | metagenome-assembled genome bin NBJMC04202 | reverse complement strand
GTCGAGGTCAAAGTCCTCCGAGACGTAGTCGCCGTCCTCGACGTCGCCCGAGGACACCGTGTACCAGTCGTCTCCGTCGGCCGGGCTGGCCTCGATGTAGGTGAGCGTATAGTCCTCGCCCAGGTCATTATAGATGCGGGCGGTGACCTCGGACGCGGTCTCGTCCAGCTCGATGGTGTTGTCGTCCAGCACGCGGTAGGCCTCGTCCACGCCAGTCAGGTCCAGGTCCTCATAGGTCTCGCTGCCGCCGTCGGCGTAGGTCACGCGCAGGTCGATCTCCGGGTCGCCGTCCAGGTCCAGCCACAGGTACTCGGTCTCGTCGTCGCCGAGCAGGGCGCTTTGCAGCACATTGGCCGAGTAGTCTGACGCGCCGGCGGCCGACCACTTGACCGCGTCGATATCCTCGCCGGTCTCGTTGGTCAGGATGAGCAGGGTGTCGCCCGCAGGGCCCTCGTCGTCCTGCGCAGGGGCCGGGTCGGGCGTCGTGATGCTGTAGGTGATGTAGACCTGCTGGGTGGCGTTGTTCCACGAGCAGGTGACGCCCGAGAACAGCTCCAGCGCGCGGATGTGCACGAGCGTGCGGCCGTCCTCGGTCAGGCGGGGCGCGACCGCGAGCGTGCGGGTCTGGCCGTACTGGTTGACCGCGGTGGCTGAGCCGATGGTCAGCGTCCAGGTCTGGCTCCCCAGCGTGATGGCGATGGTCTGGGAGGCCGCGTCCCAGGCCAGCGTGCCGCCCATGGCTTCCACCACCCCGCGCAGCGGCAGCAGCGTATAGCCCGGGCTCTCCACGACCGGCGTCGTGCCCTGGGCGTCAATGGCCGCCGACGTGCCGTTGTTCGTCAGGTAGGGGCTGCCCACGGTCAGGGTCATCGAGCCGCTCACCTGCGCCGCCAGGGCGGCCGGGCCGGCCGCCGCCGCAATAAGCGCCGCTGCGGTCAGGACCGTGATGGTTTGTTGTTTGTGTAACATATCGCACCTCATTTCTTGTGTCCCGATGGGAACCGTGTCACTTTGTAACCGAATTGTTACTTTCAGGATAGCAATATATTGTGATAAATCGGTGAACAAACAAAGGACAAACCATGGATTTTTTGTGAACATGCGCACATATTTTGCTTGACTTTTGGATTGCGGGCGGATACAATAGAGCCGTATTGAAAGACAGAAATGGAGCTGAGAGAATGAAGCATACTTCCTGCTGATAGGCGTGCAACCGAGTGTTTTTCCGGGCGGCAAACCGCCCGGCCTTGTGATGCGCGCATAGCGGGAAGTCCTTCTCTCTCCGGCTGGCCCTGGGTCTGCGCGCGCGCCGCGCTGCCTCCCCGAGCTTTCCCCAACGTGCCGCAGGAATGGATCTTCCCGCGGCACGTTTTTTTCCCTGACGCATACAAAGGAGGCTGGACCCAATCCTATGTCACAGATCACGATATCCCATCTCACATTTGGCTATGACGGCAGCGCGGAGAATGTCTTTGACGACCTGACGCTGACGCTGGACACCGACTGGCGGCTGGGGCTGATCGGCCGCAACGGGCGCGGCAAGACCACGCTGACCCGGCTGCTGGCCGGCGAGCTGACCGGGCGCGGGCGCATCTCGATGCCCCTGCCCTGCCGCCGCTTCCCCTGCCCGGTCGCCCACCCCGAGCGTCCAACCCGCGCCGTGCTGCAGGAGGCCGCGCCCGCGGCCGCCGACTGGCAGATCGCGTGCGAGGCCGGGCGCATCGGCCTGCCGGAGGCGGCGCTCGACCGGCCGTTTGCCACGCTCTCGGGCGGCGAGCAGACCCGCGCGCTGCTGGCGGCCATGTTCCTCGCGCCGGACGCCTTCCTGCTCATCGACGAGCCGACCAACCACCTGGACGCGGCTGCCCGCGCGCAGGTGGCCGCCTATCTCGCGCGGCAGCGGGGCTTCCTGCTGGTCTCGCACGACCGCGGCTTCCTCGACCGGTGCGTGGACCACATCCTGGCCCTCGGCCGCACCGGCCCCCAGCTGCAGGCGGGCAACTTTTCCAGCTGGTGGCAGAACCGGCAGCGGCAGGAGGCCCACGAGCGGGCCGAGAACCAGCGCCTGCGCGGCGAGATCGACCGCCTGCAGGCGGCCGCCCGGCAGGCCGCGGCGCGCTCCCACGCCATCGAGCAGGCCAAGTTCGGCGGCAAGAAGGACAACGGCCTGCGCCCCGACCGCGGATTCATCGGGCACAAGTCGGCCAAGATGATGAAGCGGGCCAAGGCCATCACGACGCGCACCCAGGCGGCCGCAGCCGAGAAAGCCGGGCTGCTCCGGGAGGTCGAGCGGACCGACCGGCTGGCCCTGGCCCCGCTGCAGCACCACGCGGCGCGGCTAGTCGAGGTGCGGGACGGGTATGTCCCGCTGGGCGGGCGGCAGCTGTGCGCCGGGCTGCGGCTGGAGGTCGGGCCGGGCGACCGCGTCGCGCTTGCCGGGCCCAACGGCGCGGGCAAGTCTACGCTCCTGCGGCTGCTGGCCGGGCAGGCGGTGCCATACACCGGACAGGTCGTGCGTGCGCCCGGCCTGCGGGTGTCCTATGTCCCGCAGGATACCGGCGGGCTCTCGGGCACGGTGCAGGACTATGCGGCCGCGTGCGGCGTGGACCTGACCCAGATGCTGACCCTGCTGCGCAAGCTGGACTTCCCGCGCGCGCTGTTTGCGCGCGACATGGCCGGCTACTCCGCGGGGCAGAAGAAAAAGGTGCTGCTCGCGCGCAGCCTGTGCGAGCGCGCCCACCTCTACCTGTGGGACGAGCCGCTCAACTACATTGACGTGTTCTCGCGCATGCAGTTGGAGGCGCTCCTGCAGGAGGCGCAGGCGGCCATGGTCTTTGTCGAGCACGACCAGGTGTTCGTCTCCCGGACGGCCACGCAGGTGCTGACGCTCGGATAGCGCAAAAAAAGAGTCCGCCTAAAAAGCGGACTCTTTGCTATCAGCGCCCTGGACGGGCTGTCTTAGTGGATATACTCGAACTCCATGTCGCCGATGACGACGATGCTGCCCTCCTCGACGCCCATCTGCTCCAGGCGGTCGTAGACGCCCGCGTTCTTGAGCATGCGGTCCATATAGAGGCGGGATTCGTAGTCGTCGGTGTTGACGCTGCCCATGATCTTGTCGATCCAGGCGCCGCCCACGACGTAGTAGTCCTCGACCTTTTCGATTGTGATGTCGCGCTCGGTGACCGGCTGGGCCTCGTCCTCGGGCGCAAACTCGGGCTCGTAGGTGAAGACCGGCGGCAGGTCCTGCAGGCGCTCCCAGGTCTGGTTGACCAGCTCGCGCACGCCCTGATTGGTCGCGGCCGACAGCTCCAAAAAGCCATAGCCGTGCGCGTCCGCGTATGCGCGGAGCTTGTCCAGCATGGCGCGGTCGTCGCCCAGCAGGTCGGTCTTGTTGGCGACAATGATCTGCGGGCGGGAGGCCAGGAATTCGCTGTAGCCGGCGAGCTCGGCGTTGATGGCCTGCACGTCCTCCAGGGGATCGCGGCCCTCGCTGCCCGATGCATCCACAAGGTGCAGCAGCAGGCGGCAGCGGTCGATGTGGCGCAGGAAGTCATGGCCGAGGCCGGCGCCCTCGGACGCGCCCTCGATGATGCCCGGAATGTCGGCCATGACGAAGGACTGCTCCTCGGCCACGCGGACGACGCCGAGGTTGGGCACGAGGGTGGTGAAGTGATAGTTCGCGATCTTGGGGCGGGCGGCCGAGACCATGGACAGGAGCGTGGACTTGCCGACGTTCGGGAAGCCGATGAGGCCGACGTCGGCGAGCAGCTTGAGCTCGAGGGTGATCTCGCGCTCGGTGCCCGGCTGGCCGGGCTTGGCAAAGCGCGGTGCCTGGCGGGTGGGCGTTGCGAAGTGGGTGTTGCCCCAGCCGCCGTTGCCGCCCTTGGCCGCGACGAAGGGCGCGTCGTCCGACAGGTCCTTGAGGATGCGGCCGGTGGCGCGGTCGCGCACGATGGTGCCGCGCGGCACGCGGATGACGAGGTCGGCCCCGTCCTTGCCCTTCATGCGCTTGCCCATGCCGTTCTCGCCGTCCGGGGCGACATACTTCTTCTTGTAGCGGAAGTCCAGCAGCGTGGACAGGTTGTCGTCCACCCGGAAGACCACCGAGCCGCCGCGGCCGCCGTCGCCGCCGTCCGGGCCGCCCGAGGCCACGTATTTCTCGCGGTGGAAGCTGACCTTGCCGTCGCCGCCCTTGCCGGACGCGATCTTGATATTTGCTACGTCAATAAACATAAAACTCCTCACTTGGAAACAAGGGGTGAAAAACTTCCGGACATAAAACAAAATCCCGGAGGCATGTCCGGGATGTTGTCTTGCTTATTTGGATTACTGAACTTCGTAAACCGAAACGCGCTTGCGGTCCTTGCCGACGCGCTCGAAGCGAACCACGCCGGAAACCTTGGCGAACAGGGTGTCGTCAGAGCCTCTGCCGACATTGACGCCCGGATGGATCTTGGTGCCGCGCTGACGAACGAGGATGTTGCCAGCCGGGACAACCTGACCGTCCGCACGCTTGACGCCCAGGCGCTTGGCCTCGGAGTCACGGCCGTTCTTGGTCGAACCTACGCCCTTTTTATGAGCGAAAAACTGTAAGCTAATCTGCAGCATCGTTGTACACCTCCGTAACTTGGATAAACTCTGGATAATCTTGTGCCAGTTCGGACAGATGGAGCAGGAAGGCGCGCAGGGCGTCCTGCCCGTCCGGGATGCGGTCTTTGGGGAGGGTCAGGCGGATGTGTGCGCCCTCGTCCTCGATCAGGGTGTCGACCGGGATGCGCTGCACGTCATAGAGCAGGGCATGGATGAGCTGGACCGAACTGGATACCGCGGCGCAGACGATGTCCTCGCCCTCCTCGGCATAGCCGGCGTGGCCGGCCAGGTCGACGGCGGAAAGCGGGCCGTTTTGCGCGGTGCGGTAAAAGGTGACGCGGGTCATGCCGTTTAGGCGTGGATCGCGCTGATGGTTACCTTGGTGTAGGGCTGTCTGTGGCCCTGACGCTTTCTGTAACCCTTCTTCGGCTTCATCTTGAAGATGTTGATCTTCTTCTGCTTGCCGGTCTTGTCAGCGGTACCGGTTACGGTAGCGCCCTCGACGTACGGCGCGCCAACCTTGAGGTCTGCGCCCTCGCCGACTGCAAGCACCTTGTCAAACGTTACGGAAGCGCCGTCCTCTACGCCGAGCTTCTCCACGTAGATCACATCGCCCTCGGATACCTTGTACTGCTTGCCACCAGTTACTAAAATTGCATACATTGTGCGGTAGCACCTCTCTTTCGTTCTTAGAGTCACGCTCTTGCGGGCGGCGACACATTTGGACGCACTTGATTTGCCCGATTCGATGCGGCTTCTGATATGATAGCAGACGGGCGGCGGCCTGTCAAGGGGATTTTCATTTTTTCTTCAAAAAAAGTGCGGCGCGCGGACCGCCCTGGAGCCGGGCGGGCTGCAAAAAAAGCGAAGGCCGGAAGCGAGGGGGCGTTCTCCCCTCCTCCGGCCTTCGGCCATGCTTATCTTGCGGCCTTCTCCGCCGCCCGCAGGGTATTCTTCATGAGCATCGTGATGGTCATGGGGCCGACGCCGCCCGGCACGGGCGTGAGATAGCCCGCGACCGCAGCGGCCGCCGGGTCGACGTCGCCGCACAGCTTGCCGTCGACGCGGTTCATGCCGACGTCGATGACGGCCGCGCCCGGCTTGACCATGTCGGGCGTCACGAAGTGCGCGCGGCCGACCGCCGCGACCAGGATATCTGCCTCGCGGCAGATGTCCGCCAGGCCCTGGGTGCGGCTGTGGCAGATGGTGACCGTGCCGTGCCGGTGCAGCAGCAGCATGGCCATGGGCTTGCCCACGATGTTCGAGCGGCCGATGACCACGCACCGCTTGCCCTTGGGGTCAATGCCGTATGCGTCCAGCAGCTCCATAACGCCGGCCGGCGTGCAGGGCAAAAAGTCAAAATCCCCGATCATGATATGCCCGACGTTTGCCGGATGGAAGGCATCCACGTCCTTCTCCGGGGGGATGGCCGCGATGACCGCCTGCTCGCTGATGTGCGCGGGCAGCGGCAGCTGGCACAGGATGCCGTGGATGCTCGGGTTGCGGCCGAGCTCCTCGACCAGCTCCAAGAGCGCCTGCTGGCTGGTCTCGGCGGGCAGCACGTACTTCTCGCTGTAGAACCCGCACTCGGCGCACGCCTTCTCCTTGTTGCGCACGTACACCTGGCTGGCCGGGTCCTCGCCCACCAGGATGACCGCAAGGCCCGGCCGCGTGCCGGCCGCGGTCAGCGCGCGCGCCTTCTCCAAAATCTCTCCTCTTACCTTGGCGGACAGCGCCTTGCCGTCCATCAAAACTGCACTCATATATCTTCGTTCTCCTTTACAGTTGGGTATCGAATGGCACGCGGGTCGGCGTGCGGGTCAACAAGCTGGGTCAGCGTCCGGACGCCCCGGCGCAGGCACAGCACCAGAAGGACCAGGCCGGTGATGCACGACACGACCGCGACCACCTGCGAGACCCGGATATCGGTCTGGCCGATGTACAGGCTGTCGGTGCGCAGGCCCTCGATGACCGCGCGCCCGGCCCCGTACCAGACCAGATAGGACAGGAAGATCTGTCCGCGGAAGCGATAAAAATAAACCGACACCAGGTGCAGCACGACAAAGCCCAGGGCGGTCCAGACCGACTCATAGAGGAAGGTCGGGTGGAAGGGGCCGTACCCGTTGACCGTCATGCCGAGCACGCTGTCGGTCAGCGTGCCGTGCGCCTCGCCGTTTATGAAGTTGCCCCAGCGGCCGAGGCACTGGCCGATGAGCAGGCCGAGCGCGGCCACGTCGAACATGCCCGGGATGCTGGCCCGCTTGACCCGGCCGTAGATGGCCACGGCCACGAGCGCGCCGATGATGCCGCCGTAGATGGCCATGCCGCCGTGCCAGACCGCGATGATCTCGGACGGGTACTTGCTGTAGTATCCCCACTCCCAGATGACGTAGTAGAGTCGCGCGCCCACGATGGCCGAGGGCAGGGCGGCGACCAGCGCGTCAAAGAGCAGGTCGTTGTTGAAGCCGAAGCGGCGGATGCGGAGGCTGCAATAGAGGACGGCCAGGGCAAAGCCCAGGGCGATGATGACGCCGTACCAATAGATATCCTTGCCGAACACGTTGAAGGCCACCCGGTTGACGGTCACGGAGATGCCGAGGGCGGGAAAGGTGATGACATTTTCCATAGTTATGCGTTCTCCTCATCCGTACACGGCAGGACGGCCGACAGCGACACGCGGCCGGGCTCGGCCCAGCGCGCAAACATCGCCTGCACGTCGGCCGCCGTGATGTCCTCGAGCGCCGCGGCAAAGTCCAGGCAGCACTCGCCCGCCGGGCTGAGCGCGGCCTGGGCCTGGCACAGCTCGTCCGGCTGGTCGAGCAGGCGCACGTTCAGGCCGTAGCACGCCTTTTTGATGCGCGTGAACAGGTCCTCGGGCACGCCGCGGGCGGCATAGTCCCGGCAGGCGGCCGCCAGCCGGTCGCGCACGGCGGCCGGGTCGCGGCTCTCGCCGCCGAAGGACACGGCCGCGGCCTCGGGCAGGATGGCATAGCTGCACGCAAAGCGGCGGCTGATGAGCCGGTCGGCGTAGAGCGCGGCAAAGAGCGGCGCGGTCGAGCCGCACAGGATGCGCGCGGCCAGGTCGCCCAAAAGCTGGCGGCGCAGGCGGCTCTCGCCCGGGGCCAGCGCGGCGTCCTTGAAGCCCACAAGGCAGGTCGGCTGGGAGACCGCCATGCGCCGCTCGGTCACGGCCCGGGCGGCCTCCGGCCGGCGCGCGCCGTAATGGCGGACGACCGTGGGCGCGGGCGTGCGCGGCGTGAGCGCCTCGGCCTGCTGGACGAGCGCGTCAAAGTCGGCCGTGCCGCAGACGACCAGGCACATGTTGGACGGGGTATAAAAGGCGCGATGGCAGGCCAGGAGCACGTCGGGCGTGATGCGCGCGATGCTGTCCACGCTGCCCGCGATGGATTCGCGCACGGGGTGCTCGTGATAGAGCCCGGCGAACAGGCCGACGTAGGCCGCCCAGTCGGGCGTGTCCTCCATCATGCCGATCTCCTGGGCGATGATGCCCTGCTCCTTCCGGACGTTCTCCGGGGTGAAGTAGGGCGTAAAGACGAACTTGAGCAGGATCTCCAGGTTGTCGGCCAGGCGGTCGGTGCAGGAGAAGTGGTAGGCGGTCATGGTGTGGCTGGTGAAGGCGTTGGGCGAGGCGCCGGTCGCGCCGAACTTTTGCAGCGCGTTGCCGTCGGCGTCCTCGAACATCTTGTGCTCGAGAAAGTGGGCCACGCCCGCGGGCATGTCATAGCGCACGCCGTCCAGCGTGAAGGACGCGTCCACCGAGCCAAAGTTGGTCGCCAGCATGGCGAAGGTCTTGGAAAAGCCCGGGCGCGGGATGTAATAGATTTTCAGTCCGTTTGCAAGCTGGGCCTGCTGCATGACAAGGCCCAGGCGGTCGCTCTGGCGCATCATACGCCCACCCCCTTCATAAAATAGACAAGGTCCAGGGCGACGCGGCGGCCGGCGGCCATGACCTGGCCGCGCTCGACCCGGCCGAGCTGCTCGATCAGCGCGTCGGGCGTCACCGAAAAGCCGGCGACCGCCTGACGGTGCCAGTAGTTTTCCAGCGAGAGCGGGCTGTCGCCCAGGGCGCGCACCTGGCCGATGAGCGTGCGGCGGGCGCGCTCGAGCTCGTCGCGGCCCAGGCCGCCGGCCTTGAGGTCGTCCATCTGGCGCAGGATCTCGCCCAGGGCCTCGTCGTAGTTCGCGTTGTCGATGCCCGAGGCCACCATCATAAGGCCCTTGACCTTGTCCAGGGCGGCCGAGGCGTAATAGCACAGGGACAGCTTTTCGCGCACATGGACGAACAGGCGCGAGCCCGGATAGCCGCCGAGCGCGGCGCAAAAGAGCATGAGGGCCGGATAGTCCTCGTCCGCGCCGGTCAGGCCGGTGCGCAGGCCCAGGGTCAGCTTGCCCTGGGTGACCGGCATGTCCTCGGTGACCGTGCGCGGCTTGCAGTTGACGCGGCACACGTCGATCTCGGGCACGTAGCGCGGCTTGCCGCCCGGCAGGTCCAGGCCGGACTGGAAGGCCTCGGCGACCGCGTCCGGCGCGGCCGAGCCGCAGTAAAACAGCTCGACCTTGGCGTAGCGGCGCACCTCCTCATAGGCCGCCCAGATGAGGTCCGGGGTCAGCTCGTCGACGCCCTCGAGCGTGCCGTACTCGCACGCGCCGAACGGCTCGTCGCGGCACATGATCTCCTGCGCGCGGCGCACGGCGTAGGCGCGCGGGTTGTCGCGCAGCGCGCGGATGCGGTCGGCGAGATTGTTCCGCTCGCGTCCGGCCAGGTCCGCGCGGAAGCGGCCGGACTCCAGGCAGGGGCGGCACAGAAGGTCGCACAGGAGCGCGGCGATGCGCGCGGTCGGGTCCTCGCCCGCCGGGACCGAGGAGGGGTCCACGCCCACGGCGGCAAAGCCGAGGGACAGGCTCTCGCCCACCTTGCGCACGAAGGGCTCGACGCGCGCGCCGTACAGCCCGTCGAGCGCCGCGCCCAGGGCGGACGGGTCCGGGCAGGACGCCGTGCCGCCGAAGAGCAGCGGCGGCAGGATGGCGAAGGGCGCGTTCTGCGCGCCGAGCGGCAGGACAAAAGCGGCCGAGAAGGCCGAGGTTTTAAATCGGCTGGTGGTGATACAGGTCAGCTGGACGCCGTCCGCAAGGCGGCGCTGGGTCACAGCCTGCCTGTCGCATGTCAGGTCCGTAATCATAGAACATCCTTTCTATCTACCGTCTGCCGCGCAGTCGGCGGCAGGGATTTACCGCGGCCGGCACAAAGGCCCGCGGCCCGCGCAGCGCGGCGCCTCGCAAAAAGATCGCAGGCAGCGCGCGGCGGAATTTGTCGGCTTTGCCGGCTTTGCGGCGGAAATACGCCGCAAAGCCGGCGCCTCAATAGTATTAGTATATCGCCTGCCACCGGCAAAGTCCAGAAGCCTTGCGATTTTCATAAAAATTTCAAAAAACTTTTGCCTTCTCCCCTTGACAAACGCCGCCCCTTCGTGTAATATATCTATCGTTGTAATTGTAAAGCCTTTGTCCTTTACACAAAGGAGGTCCCCCATGAAGCAAAATCATCTGGAAATGTGCCTCCTGTTTGACTTCTACGGCGAGATGCTGACCGACAAACAGCGCGAGCTGTTCGACCTGTACTATAATGAGGACCTGTCGCTCTCCGAGATCGCCGAGCACGTGGGCATCACCCGCCAGGGCGTGCGCGACGCCATCGTCCGCGCCGAGCATACGCTCACCGAACTGGAGGAAAAGCTTGGCCTGGTCTCCCGCTACGGCAAGATCGACCAGCACATCGCGGCGCTGGCCCAGGAGGTCAAGATGCTCTCGCGCATCAACGCAAACTACATGCAAAACGACGAGATCGGCAAGATCCTCGCCCGCATGCACGAACACATCCACGCCATCACCGGCTGACCTGCGCCAGCCTTTGCTGAAAGGAGGGTCTTTCCCCAATGGCATTCGAAGGCTTGACCGAAAAAATTTCATCCGCCTTTAAAAAGCTGCGCGGACAGACCCGCCTGACCGAGGCCGACGTCAAGGACGCCATGCGCGAGATCCGTCTGGCCCTGCTGGAGGCCGACGTCAACTTCAAGGTCACCAAGGATTTCATCAAGACGGTCACCGAAAAGGCGACCGACGCCGAGATCCTCGAGAGCCTGTCCCCCGCCCAGCAGGTCATCAAGATCGTAAACGAGGAGCTGGTCCAGCTCCTGGGCGGCAAGGGCGCGCGCATCACCATCGCCCCCAATCCCCCGACCATCGTCATGATGGCCGGCCTGCAGGGCTCGGGCAAGACCACGAACGCGGCAAAGCTTGCCGGCCTGTTCAAAAAGCAGCAGCAGCGCCGCCCCCTGCTCGTCGCCTGCGACGTCTACCGTCCGGCCGCCATCGAGCAGCTCAAGGTGGTCGGCCGCCAGCTGGACATCCCGGTCTTTGACATGGGCCAGGGCGACCCGGTCGAGATCGCCAAGGAGGGCGTCATCCACGCGCGCAAGAACGGCTATGACATGGTCTTCCTGGACACGGCCGGACGCCTGCACATCGACGAGGCGCTCATGGACGAGCTCAAGAACATCAAGGCCGCGGTGAAGCCGCACGAGATCCTGCTCGTCGTGGACGCCATGACCGGCCAGGACGCGGTGAACGTCGCCAAGACCTTCGACGAGGCCCTGGACATCAGCGGCGTGCTCATGAGCAAGATGGACGGCGACGCCCGAGGCGGCGCGGCCCTGTCGGTCAAGGCGGTCACGGGCAAGCCGATCATGTACATCGGCACGGGCGAAAAGCTGGACAACATCGAGGCCTTCCATCCCGACCGCATGGCCTCCCGCATCCTGGGCATGGGCGACGTGCTGACCCTCATCGAGAAGGCGCAGCAGGCCGTCGACCAGAAGCAGGCCGTGCAGGTGGCCAAGAAGATGTCGGCGGGCAAGCTGACGCTGACCGATTTCTACGAGCAGCTGCAGCAGGTCAAGAACATGGGCTCCATGGAGGACATGCTCGGCATGATCCCCGGCCTGGACGCCAAGGCGCTCTCGGGCGCGCAGCTCGACGGCTCGGCCATGCGCCACACCGAGGCCATCATCCAGTCCATGACCCCCAAGGAGCGCGACAACCCCTCCATCATCAACTACAGCCGCAAAAAGCGCATCGCCGCGGGCTGCGGCCTCAAGATCGAGGAGGTCAACAAGCTCCTCAAGCAGTTTGAAGCCATGCAGAAGATGACAAAGCAGCTGGCCGGCATGCAAAAGCGCGCCAAGAAGCGGCGCGGCAAGGGCGGCTTCCCCGGCTTTGGCGGCTTCAAGCTCCCGTTTTAACTTTTGTTGTAAATGCACTTTACAAATAGAACCACCATTTCAAGGAGGTGAAAATCCATGGTAAAGATTAGACTTCGCAGAATGGGCGCCAAGAAGAACCCGTTCTACCGTGTCGTTGTCGCTGATTCCCGCTTTCCGCGTGATGGCCGCTTCATCGAGGAGCTCGGTACCTACAACCCGATGACTTCCGAGGACGCAGTCAAGATCGACGCAGAGCGCGCGCAGGCTTGGATCAAGAAGGGCGCGCAGCCGACCGATACCGTTCGCGGTCTGCTCAAGAAGGCCGGCGTGCTCTAAGGATGAGTGAGGTTATTATGGATATGAAAGAACTTTTAACCTACATCGTGGCAAACCTGGTCTCGGACCCCTCGGCCATCTCCATCGAGGAGAACACCGAGGGCGATGAGGTGACCTATTCCCTGCGCGTCGCGCCGGAGGACATGGGCCGCGTCATCGGCCGTCACGGCCGCATTGCCAAGGAGATCCGCACGCTCATGAAGGCGGCAGGCAATCGTGAAAACAAGAAGGTCACGGTCGACATCTGCGACTGAGGGCCGCGGCCGGCGGGGTCTGTTCCCCCGGTCAAACCAGACCTGTCTTTTGGCAGGTCTTTTCTTTTGGCGGCAAGGCCGCACAGATCCGGAGGTTTTTTATGCGAAAACAATTTCTCGAGGCCGGCAAGATCGTCAACACCCACGGCGTCTCCGGCGACGTCAAGGTGCAGTCCTGGTGCGACACGCCCGAGGTGCTGGCCCAGTTTGACACCCTGTACTTTTCCCCGTCCGAGCCGGTCCAGGTGCGCAAGGCCACCGTGCACAAGGGCTGCGTCATCATGCGCCTTGCCGGCGTCTCCACCTGCGAGGCGGCCGAGGCGCTCAAGGGCCGCGTGCTCTACCTCAACCGCGCCGACGTCGACCTGCCGGACGACCTGGTATTCATCCAGGACATGATCGGCCTGACGGTCTATGACGCGCGCACCGAAAGCGTCATCGGTACGCTCAAGGAAGTGCTGACCACCAACCCGGCGCACGACATGTACGTCATCCGCCGCGAGGGCGCGCCCGACGCGCTCATCCCGGCCTGCCCGCCCTTCCTCGTGTCGGTCGACCTGGACGCGGGCCGGCTGACCGTGCGCACGATCGAGGGGCTTTTGGAATGAGGATCGACATTATGACGCTGTTCCCCGGCCTCATCGACGGGGTGATGCGCGAGAGCATCATCGGCCGGGCGCAGGCCAAGGGCCTGGTGGAGATCCGCGCGGTCAACATCCGCGACTACGCGCTGGACAAGCACCACAAGGCGGACGATGCGCCCTACGGCGGCGGGCGCGGCATGGTCATGCTGCCCGAGCCGCTCTATCTGTGCCACCAGGCGCTGTGCGCCGGCACGCATGTGCACACAGTGATGCTGAGCGCGCAGGGCGCGCCCTTCTGCCAGGCCAAGGCGCGCGAGCTCTTGGCGCGCGAGCGGTTCATCCTCGTGTGCGGGCACTATGAGGGCATCGACCAGCGGTTCATCGACACCTGCGTGGACGAGGAGATCTCGATCGGCGACTTTGTGCTGACCGGCGGCGAGATCCCGGCCATGGCGGTGGCCGACGCAGTGTGCCGGATGGTGCCGGGTGTGCTGCCCGACGCGGCTGCCTTCCAGGAGGAGAGCCACTGGAACGGGCTGCTGGAGTACCCGCAATACACCCACCCGGCCGACTGGCGCGGCCAGGCGGTGCCCGAGGTGCTCTTATCCGGCCACCACGCAAACATCGCGCGCTGGCGGCGCAAGATGTCGCTCGCGCGCACGCGGCGCGACCGGCCCGACCTCTTTGCCGCCTGGCAGCCGCAGGACAAGCAGGACAAAAAGATCCTGCAGGAGATCCTGGACGAGGAGCTTTGAGCCGCCCCGCCAGGGGCCGGCCGGCTTCCACCCACCCCTTCGGGGCGCGGTAAAATTTTATTTACATTCCCCCGCGCATTCGGTATAATAAAACTATAAGATTGTGCACGCAGGAGGAACCCCTCATGATTATTACCATCACGCTCAATCCCGCCATGGACCGTACCCTGCGCATCGAGCATCCGCTCGTGCCCAACAAGCTCAACCGCGCCTCCAGCACATCGGTCGAGCCCGGCGGCAAGGGCATCAACGTCTCCCGCGCCCTCAAGGCGCTCGGCGGCGAAAGCGTCGCCCTCGGCTTCAGCGCCGGCAACAACGGCCGCTCCATGAAGGATGCGCTGACCTCGGTCGATATCCACCACGACTTCGTCGACGTGCCCGGCAACACCCGCGTCAACCTGCAGATCATCGACCTCGACGGCAACCACACCGAGATCAACGAGCCCGGCTTCAAGATCGCCGACGGCGATTTCCTGCGCTTTTTGGAGCGCGTCGAGTTCTACCTCGACGGCCAGAACATCTTTGTCATCTCCGGCTCGGTCCCCCCTGGCTTCCCCATGCACAACTTCTCCGAGCTCATCAAGACCATCAAAAAGGCCGGCTGCCGCCTGATCGTCGATGAGCCCGGCGACCTCATGCGCGAGGCCCTCAAGTACGAGCCCGACTTCGTCAAGCCCAACATCTTTGAGCTGGCCGAGCTCGTGGGCGACGAGCCCACCGTCGACCCCGACAAGCTCGCCCCCAGCGCCCGCAAGCTGCTGGGCATGGGCGCGCAGGCCGTCTGCGTCTCCATGGGCCCCGAGGGCGCGCTGTTCATCTCCAAGCGTGAGCCCGAGGTGCTCTACGTCAACAGCAACCCCAAGATCTACGACGAGGGCGCGGTCGGCACCGGCGACGCCATGGTCGGCGCCATCGCAAACTCCATGGACAAAAACCTGAGCTTTGTCGAGATGGCCAAGTTCACCGTCGCCACCGGGCGCGCCTGCGCCCGCCTGGCCGGCACCGAGATGGCCTCCCTCAAGCGGGTCTATGAGGTCTATGAGAGCCTGCTCGTCTACACCGTCTGACCGGCGGTATCTTTCTTCATACAGCCCGTTTCTTGTTTGTCCTATCCTAAATCAGCGTGCGCCGCGTTCCGGTCCGTCCGGGGCGCGGCGTGCGCTTTTTTGCGCCCTTTTCCGGACATCTTTCGCAGGGGCATGTCCTGTGACACCGCTCTGCGAACCGTGTCAGTAGACAAAAGCGGCCGGATGTAGTATAATAGATCCAGAACATTCGTTCGCTATTTCATCTGTCAAAAAGGAGGTGCCGCACGATGGCAATGCGACGCATGATCTCCAGGCGGCTGGCCGAGAGCGACCGCTTCCTGGACCTTCCCCTGGCCGCCCGCGGCCTGTACCTGCACCTGGTCACCTCGGCCGACGACGACGGCCTGCTCGGCGGCGTGCGCGCCCTGCTGCGCATGGCCGGGGCGACCGAGCGCGAGCTCTCCGCCCTGGTCGAGGGCGGCTTCCTGCTCGCCCTGCCCGACGGCGTCTATGCCGTGCGCCACTGGCTCAGCCAGAACAGGATGCGCCGGGACCGCTATACCCCCACCATCTATACCGCGCAGTTTGAAGCCCTCGGCGTGGACGCGAGCGGCAATTATTTTTTGAAATCTTCCTGGCAACCCAGTATAGGTCAGTCTAAGTCAGGTCAGGATAGTCCAGGTCAGGATAGTCCAGGTCAGTCTAGGTCAGATCAGGACAGCCCAGGCCAGCGTTGTCCGGCGCAGGCGCCCCCTGCCCCGGACGACGCGCCGGATGGGCGGATGGATGGAGCGGATGAAGGCGATGATGGGACGGCGGACGGACGGATGCCGCGCGGGCGCGCAGCGGATACGCCGGACGGCGGCCAGCTTGCGGACTACTTTGCCCGGCTGTTTGGCTGCGCCATGGGCCGCAGCCTGCGGCAGGCGCTCGATACCCGCCTTGCGGAGGGCGTGCCCGCCACGGATATCCGGCAGGCCATGGACCGCGCCCACGCCTTCGGGCCGCGCGACCCCTGCGCCTATTTCCGCACGCTGCTGCGGCGGCTGACGCCTGCCCCGCCGGCCGCAGCCCTGGCAGCGCCCGCGCCCCTGGCCGACTGGGAGAAGGACTGGCTGGACGGCATGCGCCAGCGCCAGCGGCAGATGTCCGAGGTCGCCGCCCAGCCCGCCGCCCCTTGATCGTGTCCGGCTGCCAAGGGCACAAAAAGCCCGGACGCCGTGCGGGCGGCATCCGGGCCGGAAATGTACGAGTTTTTCATGCAGGGATGGCCCGGTTAGCCGTCCCGCCTTCCCCATCCCAGCAGCAAGGCCGAGTTGACGATGACCAGCACCGAACCGGCGTTGTGCACGAGCGCGCCCACGACCGGCCCCAGAACGCCCGTGATGGCCAGAATGATGGCAACGAAGTTGAGCGCCATGGAAAAGGTCAGGTTGCAGCGGATGGTGACCATCATCCGCCGGGCCAGGCGCAAGAGATGGGGCAGAACCGAAATATCATCGCCCACCAGGGCAATGTCGGCCGCATCGACCGCGATATCGCTGCCCACGCCGCCCATGGCAATGCCGACGAGCGCCTTTTTGAGCGCGGGCGCGTCGTTGATGCCGTCACCGATCATACAGACCGGATGGCCGGCCCGCTGGGCCGCGTCGATGTATTCCAGCTTATCCTCCGGGCGGCAGCCTGCGTGCACCTCGCGGATGCCGATCTGCTGCGCGATGCGCCGGGCGGCGGCTTCATGGTCGCCGGTCAACAATACGGGCGTAACCCCAGCCGCCTGCACGCCCGCAATCATACGGGCTGCGTCCTCGCGCAAGGTGTCGGCCAGGGCAATGGTCCCGGCCGCGCGGCCGTCCACGGCCAGATAGATGACCGTGCAGCCCGCAGCGCAGTCGGGCGCGGCCAGCGCCGTAAGCGCCGCGGCGTCCGGGACACCCTGGGCTGTGAGCAGCGCGGGGTTGCCCGCCGCGATCCGCCGGCCGTCCACCTGCGCCACGACGCCCTGGCCGGGCAGCATGGCGAACGCAGTGGGCTCCAGCACGGCCTTCGTACGGTCCGCGCGGTATCCGCGCACGACCGCCCGGCCCAACGGATGCTCCGAGCGCAGCTCGGCCCCAGCAGCCAGGGCGTAAAGCCTATCTGCGTCCACCCCATCCAGAGCACGCACAGCAGTCACCTGCGGCGTGCCGTAGGTCAGCGTGCCGGTCTTGTCAAAGGTCACCGCGCGCACCATGGACAGGCGCTCCAGCGCGTCGCCCTCACGCACAAGCACACCGCGTCCGGTGGCGTTGCCGATGGCCGCCATGATGGCGGTTGGCGTGGCCAGCACCAGGGCACACGGGCAAAAGACGACCAGGATGGTAACCGCGCGGATCACCTCGTGCGTAAACAGCCCGGTCAGGATGGCGGCCGACAGCGCGATGACTACAATCCAAGTGGCCCAGCGGTCTGCCAGGCCGACGATCTTGGCCTTGTCCGCGTCAGCCGACTGCACGAGGCGGATCATGCGCTGCAGCGCGCTGTCCTCGCCCACGCGCGTGGCACGCATGTCGAACGCGCCGAACTGGTTGACTGTGCCGCTTGAGACCGCATCGCCCGGCGCTTTATCGACTGGCAAGGACTCGCCGGTCATGACCGCCTGATTGATCGAGGTCTGGCCGGCCGTGATGACGCCATCGACCGGGATGGTCTCGCCGGGCGCAACGCGCAGGATGTCCCCGACCGCAACGGCCTCGGCCGGGATGACCTCCTCCCCGCCTGCGGGCGTCAGGCGGCGCGCCGTGCGTGGGGTCAGGTGGACAAGTTTCTCGATGCCCGCGCGGGCCTTCTGCACGGTCAGATCTTCGAGCAGGCCGCCGAGCTGCATGATGAAAGCGACCTCGCCCGCGGCAAAGTCCTCGCCGATAGCGACCGAGGCCAGGAGCGCAATGGACACGAGCACATCGGCCTTGATGTCAAAGGACGTGACCAGGCCAATAACCGCCTCCAGGATGATCGGGATGCCGCACAGGACGATGGCAATCCAGGCCGCGTCAAACGGCAGCGGGACCAGATCAAAGATGCTCACGAGCAGCGCTACGCCCGACACGGCCAAGCAGGCGATCTCGCGCCGGGTGCCGCCCCATGCAAGCAGGGCTTCCAGTTTTTTCATTGGGTGGTTCCCCCTTTCTGTATACCCCCTAGGGTATGCTTTCATTATACTCATAGGGGTATACCCATGTCAAGCGAGGCAGGCGGTTTCCGGCAAAAAAAATCCACCCCGCGTCTGGGGGTGGGTACTGTTTGGCTTCCCGTTATATCATGTTGGCGAACCGCTCGACCGCCTTGGTGAAATTCGCGATGGTCTGATCGGCGTCACCGTGCTCGATGCCATCGCGCACGCAGTGGTTGATGTGCCCTTCGAGCACGACCTGCCCCACCTTATGCAGCGCCGACTTGGCTGCGTTGATCTGCGCCAAGACATCCTCACATGGCACGTCCTCATCCACCATGCGGTCGATGGCCTGTACCTGCCCAATGATCTTCTTGAGCCGGCGATGCAGGTTGTCCGCATCCATACACTGTCTCATAGCTGACCTCCTCTTGTCCGGGGCGCTTGCGCCTTTTGCCTGTTATTTGTGATATTTGCCGCCCTCTAGGATGTTGAGCGCGCGGTAGAGCTGCTCGAGCACCATGACGCGCGCGAGGTGGTGCGGGAAGGTCATGGGCGACATGGAGAGGCGCAGCCGCGCCCCGCGCTTGACCGACTCGGCCAGGCCGCACGAGCCGCCGATGACGATGGCCAGCCGGCTCGTGCCCGACACGGCCAGGTTGCCGATGGTCTGGGCGAGCTGCTCGCTCGACAGGGCCTTGCCCTCGATGCACATGGCGATGACCGCCGCGCCGGCCGGGATCTTCTCCTGGATGAGCCGGGCCTCGCGGTCCAGGGCGTTCTCGATCTGGCCGGGCGTCGGGGCCTGGGGCAGTTTCTGCTCGGGCAGCTCGACGACCTCGATCTTGCAGAAGCCGCCCAGGCGCTTGACGTACTCGTCGCACGCCTGCTTCCAGAACTTTTCGCCCAGCTTGCCCACGCAGATCAGGCGGACGGACAGCATACGCGCGCCTCCTCCCGGCAGAGCGCCACGGGCGCCGCCATCTCCTCCTTGGGCGCGACCGTCACCGCGCAGCCCGCGGACACATCCGCCAGCGCGGCCTCGGTCTGCCGGCGCGCCAGGACGGGCGTGTTGTTCTTGTCGCTCAGGTGGGACAGGATGAACTGCCGCGTGCCCTGCCCGGCCAGCTCGGCCGCAAAGCGCGCGCAGTCCGGGTTGGACAGGTGGCCGCGCGGGCCGGCCACGCGCTGCTTGAGCGCGTACGGATAGGGCCCCTCGCGCAGCATGTCCGGGTCGTGGTTGGACTCCAGGACCACCGTGCCGCAGCCGGCCAGCGCCGCGCGCACCGGGCCCGGCACAAAGCCGAGGTCGGTGGCATAGCCGAAGCGCGCGCCGCCGCCCTCCAGGACGTAGCCCGTGCTGTCGGCCGCGTCGTGCGGTGTTGGAAAGGCCGAAACCTTTACATTGCCGACGGTAAAGGATGCGCCGCTGTAAAAGGGGCGAAAATGGTCTTTTGCCTGGGGAAATTTCTCCAAAAGGGCCTGCGCCGTGCCGATCGTGGTGTAAAGGGGCACGCGATGGCGCTTGACAAAGGTGGCGAGGCCCTTGATGTGGTCGACGTGCTCGTGGGTCAAGAGGACGGCGTCCAGGTCGTCCGCCGTCAGGCCGAAGGGGCGCAGCAGCGCGGTCAGCCGCCGCACGGACACGCCGAGGTCGATCAAAAAGCGCGCCCCGCCCAAAAGCAGCAGGCCGCAGTTGCCCGACGAGCCGCTCGCCAGGCTGTAATACAAGTTATCCATGGACGCCCTCCCTGTGCGCAGGACTGCGCGCGGCAGGCCGCGCATACGATGAAACTGTGGTGGGAACGCCGCACGCCCCGCCGCCGCAGAGGGCGCCGGGGACGGACGGAAAAAATTTTTTCTCAGTTGGCAGCGGCCATGGAGTCGTCGATGGTCTCGGGGATCTCGGCGCGGTAGATGTCCACGCCCAGGCCCTGGAGCTTTTCGACCAGGTTTTCATAGCCGCGCTCGATGAAGGTGACCTGCTCGACCTCGGTCACGCCCTTGGCGGCCAGGGCCGCGATGACCATGGCGGCGCCCGCGCGCAGGTCAAAGGCGCGCACCGGGGCGGCCTTGAGCTCGGGGACGCCCTCGACGACCGCGATCTTGCCGTCCACGTGGATGTTCGCGCCCATGCGCACGAGCTCCTCGGTGTAGCGGTAGCGGTTGTCCCAGACGCCCTCGGTGATGATGCTCGTGCCCTGGGCCAGGCACAGGGCCGTGGTCATCTGGGGCTGCATATCGGTCGGGAAGCCGGGATAGGGCAGGGTCTTGATGTTGGTGCGGTGCAGGGGCCCGGTGCGGCGCACGAGGACGGCGTCGTCGAACTCGGTGATCTCGACGCCCATCTCGGTGAGCTTTGCGGTGATGCACTCCAGGTGCTTGGGGATGACGTTCTTGACCAGGACCTGGCCGCCGGCCGCGGCCACGGCCGCCATGAAGGTGCCGGCCTCGATCTGGTCGGGAATGATGGAGTGGGTGCCGCCGTGCAGCTTCTTGACGCCGCGGATCTTGATGACGTCGGTGCCCGCGCCCTTGACATCGGCACCCATGGCGTTCAAAAAGTTGGCCAGATCCACGATGTGGGGCTCCTTGGCGGCGTTCTCGATGACCGTCATGCCCTCGGCCAGGACGGCAGCGAGCATGATGTTGATGGTCGCGCCGACCGAGACCACGTCAAAATAGATGTGCGCGCCGTGCAGGCCGTTCGGGGCCTCGGCGTGGATATAGCCGCCCTCGCGGATGGACACCGTGGCGCCCAGGGCCTCAAAGCCCTTGATGTGCTGGTCGATCGGGCGGATGCCGCCGAAGTTACAGCCGCCGGGCATGGCGACCTCGGCGCGGTGGTATTTGCCGAGCAGCACGCCGATGAGGTAATAGGATGCGCGGATCTTGCGCATGAGCTCATAGGGGATCTTTGCGTCCGGGACGCAGTCGCCGCAGACCTCCACGGTGGAGGCGTTGAGCAGGCGGATGGAAACGCCGAGCTCCCGCAGGATCTCGAGCTGCAGGGTCACGTCGATGATTTGGGGTACATTCTCTATACGGCACGGGCCGTCAACCAAAAGGGCGGCCGGGACGATGGCCACCGCGGCGTTCTTTGCGCCGCTGATGGTCACTTCGCCGTTGAGGGGCTTGCCGCCGTTAATTACATACTTCGTCAAGATAACCGTCTCCTTAACGTCTATTCCAATCTCAGGCAAGGGGGCCGGGCGCCGGATGCGCGCCCGCTTTCCCCAATATATGAAAGCGGTTCTGGAACCGTTCTTATGTGCAAATTTCATGCAGTATTCATTTTACCACAACCTGCCGTCGATTGCAAAACTTTTTCCAGCCGTCCGTGCATATTTTTACAGCAAAACGCTGGAGATTTTGAGCGAATCGACGAAAAAAGAACCGGCGTTCGTCTTGACGCGCCAGCCGGGCGTCATCTGCATCCGGCCGCTGCCGCTCTCGCCCAGCAGAAAGCCGGCCGTGAGGCTGTCGATCTGCGTGACCTCCTCGCGGGAGATCAGCGTGAACAGCGCGTCTGTGGCGGCAAAGGTGACGTAATTGCCGCTTTTTGTGATATAGGGCGTGTCGAACGTCCACAGGCCGGACAGGCGCACGCGGTCCGCGGCGAAGTCCAGCGTCAGGGCGCGGTTAAAGACCGGCACGCCCGCGGTCGGGAAGGAGGCGGTGACGGTCAGGCCGTCGGCCTGCAATGAGAGGTTGGCGGCGGCCAGGCCGGCCTGGGTCAGCAGCGTGCGGGCCAGGCGCAGGGCCTCCCCGCTGTCCGACGGGGCGGCATAGCCCGCGGGCACGAACGCGCCCGTGACCTGCCCGCCGCCCTGCCACGACACCGTGCCCGCCTCCGACGTATAGCGCACCGTGCCCGAGCCGTCCTGCTCCTCCTGGCGCAGGGCGTCCTCGCCCAGAAGGCCATAGCTAAAGCGGTCCTCGTCGGCCCGGCTGCGGTCGATCTGCAGCACGGGCAGGGTGTGCGCGTCGGGCAGCGAGAAGCCCGCGCCGACCCGGATGCCCTGCCCGCTCAGGATCTCGACAATATTATGTGCATTTTCCGCCTGGCGATAAGAGCGCGACACATATTTTCCCGCGATATTCAAACATAAAAATCCGTCCACCAGCAAGAGGATGACCAGGAAGATGGACTTGACACGGCTCCACTGCATAAACTTCCTCCTCTGGTCAGTCTGTCAGGTAATAGCGCCTGGGGACAAGGCTGGTCCCCTCGGCGAAGTAGCCGGCGGCCAGGCCGTACGGCCCGCCGCCCGCGGCGGCCGCCGCCGCCGTGCGCGTGGGCAGCAGCGTGTGGCTGACGCCCGACTGGACAAAGGTGCGCAGGTGCAGCTCGGCCGAGACCAGCACGTTGTCCGCGTAGTCGATGACGGCCAGCACACCCTCCTCCCCCTCGACCGGCACGCTGCCGACGAGGTAGCGGAAGACCAGGCGCGCGGTGTGGCCGTCGCCGACCTGGGTGCAGCTGTCAAAGGCGAAGGCCGCGTCGGCCGAGAAGGACTGGAACACGCTCTCGAGCAGGCTGCGCGCGTAGTCCACCTGGTAGGTCAGCGGGCCGTTCTCGCCGATCTCGCTCTCGAGGTAGGCCTCGAGGCCGCCCTGGGCCGTGCCCGCGCGGAAGGACAGCTCGCCGTCCTCGCCCACGCGCAGCGTGCTCTGGCTGTTGACAAAGACGCGCTGGCCGGTGGTCTTGTCGGTGTAGTTCGAGACGTAGGCGTCATAGCCGAAGGCCTCGAGCAGGACCGACAGGCTGCCCGTGCTCTCAAGGTCCAGGGCGGGCGCGCGGCTCAGGACGGCCGGCAGGGTCAGCGTGCCGTCGAAGAGCAGCGTCTCGGGCCGCATGCCCTGGGCCCCGGGCACGGCCGCCGCGAAGGCGCAGGCCTGGCCGCTGATCTCGTCGGCCAGGGCCGGGTCCGGGGCGCTGTGCAGGTCGGCGCGGTAGACCGCGCCGTCCGCCGCGCGCACCCAAAGCGTGCCGTCCGCGCCGAAAAAGAGCGCGCAGACGGTCGGGTCATCGGGCGCGGTGTAGGTCCCGCCCATCCAGCCGGCCACGAGCGAGAGCGGCAACGCCGCGTCATAGCGCAGGAAGACGCCCGGCTGGGTCAGCGCCTCCGCCAGGGCGGCCTCGTCCGCCGCGCGCAGCTCGCCCGTCAGGCTGAGCGCCGCGCCGAGCGGCTGCTCGAAGGCCGACAGGAAGGCGCCGACCGCGGACTCGCTGTACTGCGCGCCCTTCATGCCGGCGTCGGTCTGCACGGCGAACTCGGCCGGCTGCGCCGCCGCGATCTCGCCCGAGCGCAGCTCAAACCCGCCGCCCTGGCCGTAGCTGAGGCTGATGTACAGCCGGCCCAGCCACGAGCCCGCCGGGATGGTGTCGAGGTTCAGGTCGCCCACCCAGCCAAAGCCGGTCAGCGCCACGAGCAGCACGGTCAGCACGACGAGCGCCGCGTTCTTCATGCGGTTTTTCAGTTTGGGACTCAGATGTTTCATAGCGCGTTATACCATACCGTCTGCGTCGGCCGGCAGGTTGGTCGGCAGGATGATGGTGAAGGTCGTGCCCACGTCCAGCTTGGAGGTGAGCGAGATGGTGCCGCGGTGGGCCTCGACCATCTCCTTGGCGATGGCAAGGCCCAGGCCGCTGCCGCCCTTGGCGCGCGAGCGCGCCTTGTCCACGCGGTAAAAGCGCTCAAACAGGCGGGGCTGGTCGGCCTCCGGGATGCCCATGCCGTCGTCCTGGACGGCGATCTTGACGTGGGTGCTGTCATAGGGGGCGGCCGACAGCTCGATGTGCCCGCCGCGCGGGGTGTACTTGACGGCGTTGGACAGGATGTTGATGACCACCTGCTCCAGGCGCTCGCGGTCGCCGTTCATGACCGGCATCTCCCCCGCCAGGCGCAGGCGCAGCGTCAGGCCGTTGTTCTCGGCCTCCAGGGCCATGGCGTTGTACACGCCCTCCAGCATGTGCTGCATGGAGAAGCGGTGGAAGTGCAGGTCCATCTTGCCGCAGTCCAGCTTGGACAGGGTCAAAAGGTCCTTGACGATGCGGGTCATGCGGTCGGTCTCGCCCGCGATGACCGAGAGGAACTTGACCTCGGTGTCGGCCGGCAGGTCGCCGGCGGCGTCGAGCAGGGTCTCGGTGTAGCTTTTGATGTTGGTCAGCGGGGTGCGCAGCTCGTGCGAGACGTTCGCGATGAACTCCCGGCGGGAGTCGTCCAGCTTGCGCTGCTCGGTGATGTCGTGGATGACAGCGACGATGCCGCGCTCGTTCTCGCCCGCGCCGTAGGGCGCAAACAGGACCGACAGCGTGCGGCCCTGCCGCTCCATCTCCATCTGCACGAAGCCCTGCTTGCCCGCCTTCTGCGGGGTCGGGATCTCGATGCCCTCAAACAGGTCGTTGAAGTGCTCGTCCTCGCGGTAGGGCACGCCCAAAAGGCGCTCGGCCGCCGGGTTCATCTGGACGAGCTTGCCGTCGGCGCTGAAGGCAGAGACGCCGTCGGCCATGTGCAGGAACATGGTGCCGAGCTTGTCGCGCTCGCCAGCGACCTCCTCGAGCGTGTCGTGCAGACGGTCGGCCATGTGGTTGAAGGTGGCGGTCAGCTCGCCGATCTCGTCGTTCGACTGGATCTCCAGCCGGTGGCTGAAGTCGCCCGAGGCCACCATCTGCGCGCGGGTGCGGATGTTCTCGATGGGGGTCGTGATGGTCTTGGACAGCAGGAAGGACAAAAACACCGCGACCAGCAGGCCGAAGGTCATGGCCTTGAGCACGATGCCGAAGAAATTCCAGGACAGGTCGCGGGTCTCGCGCTTGTCGTCGAAGAAATAGACGATGTAGCGCGGGTCCTTGCCGTCCTCGTCCAGCGAGAGCGGGATGGCATAGTCCATGTAGCTGTCGATGGTGGTGTTGTGCGAGCCGACCGCGCCGTTCATGGCGGTGATGATGTTGGGCGTGCGGGTCAGCTCGCTGGCAAAGGCCTCGTTCCGGCCGGCCACAAAGGCGCCCGTGCCGTCCAGGACGGCGTAGGTGCGGTAAGTATCGATGCCCAGGCGGCCGTCATAGGCCGACAGGATCTCCAGGATGCGCGCCGGGCCGTCCTCCCCCGCCGCGGCCTGCTCAAGCGAGCGCAGCGTCTCGCTGCCGTTCTCGGTCATGACGCTCTCGATCTGGGTCTCAAAGTCGTTGAGGTAATAGCTGCCGACGCTGTTGACCAGGAACGTGCCCATGACGGCCATGACCGAGACGATGAGCAGGATGAGGATGAGCACCAGCTTCATATGCAGACTGCGGAACATAAGCGGTTCTCCTTAGTTCTTTGCGAAGTAATAGCCCAGGCCGCGCTTGGTGATGATGTACTTGGGCTGGGCCGGTTCGTCCTCGATCTTCTCGCGCAGGCGGCGGATGGCCACGTCGACCGCGCGCAGGTCGCCGTAGTACTCAAAGCCCCACACCTTTTCCATCAGCTCCTCGCGCGAGACCACGCGGCCGGGCTCGGCGGCGAGGTACGAGAGGATGTCAAACTCGCGCACGGACAGGTCGATGGGCTTGCCGTCCTTGTAGACGGCCGTGTCCTCCTCGGAGATCTCGAGGCCCTTGTGCCCCTCGGCCTTGGCCGCGGGCGCCTCGGCCGCCGAAAAGCGGCGCATATTGGCCCGGATGCGCGCGATGAGTTCGCGGTTGGAGAAGGGCTTTGTGACGTAGTCGTCCGCGCCGAGCTCCAGGCCCAGGATCTTGTCCGACTCCTCCTCGCGGGCGGTCAGCATGATGATGGGCACCTGGGACTGCGCGCGCACGCGGCGGCAGATCTCAAAGCCGTCCATGCCGGGCAGCATGACGTCGAGCAGGATGAGGTCGGGCGCCTGTTCGAGCGCCATCTTGAGCCCGGTCGGCCCGTCGTATGCCACCAGCGTGTCAAAGCCGTTGCGTTTCAGGTTAAAGCTGATGATATTGGCAATGTCCTGCTCGTCCTCGACGACAAGAATCGTTTTTGCCATTCTCAATCACCTCCGTGCGTCCAGAAGCCCCAAAAGCCGCGCGCGGTACATCGCGGCCACCGTCTTTGCGTCGCGGATCTCTCCCGCGGCGATGCGCCGCTCGAGCACGTCCACCGGGACGCGCACGAGCTCCAAAAATTCGTCTTCATCCGGGTGCATCTCGCCCGCATGCAGGCCGCGCGCGGCGTACAGGTGGGTGACCTCGGTCAAAAAGCCGGGCGACGGGTAGATACAGCCGAGGTAGGTGATCTCGTCGGCCGTGCAGCCGGTCTCCTCGCGCAGCTCGCGCACGCCGCAGGCGTAGTGGTCCTCGCCCGGGCCGTGGTCGAGCTTGCCCGCCGGGATCTCGAGCAGCAGCTCCCCGAACGGATAGCGGAACTGGCGCACCAGGAGGACCTGGCCGTCCGCGTCGATGGGCAAGATGCCCACGCCGCCCAGGTGCTCGCACACCTCGCGCGTGGCGCGGCCGCCGCCGGGCAGCTCGACTTCGTCGACGCGCGCCTTCATGATGCGGCCCTGAAAATAGTACTGTTCGGACAGTTTTTTCTCGGTAAAGTCCATGGGATGCCCCTCCTCTCACTCAATGACGCGCAGGATGCGGGCCGTGCAGGCCGGCATGCGCAGCGCGAGCGCCTCGGCGTCGGCGTCGGCCGTGATGCGCGTGCCGCCGTCCAGAAGGTCCTGGACCTCGCGGCAGGCCAGGCGCACGACGGCCTCCTCGTCGCGGTTGATGACGACAAACAGCCGCTCGTCCGCGTCCCAGCGCTCATAGACGAGCACGCCGGCCTCGGCGCGGCGGAAGGCGATCTCGCCGTCCGCGAGGGCGGACGAGCCCGCGCGCACGGCGCACAGGCGGCGGTAAAAGTCCAAGAGCGAGCCGTCCTCACTGCCCCAGGGATAGGTGCGGCGGTTGAACGGGTCCTCAAAGCCCTGCACGCCGGCCTCGTCGCCGTAATAGATGGTGGGCGAACCGGGCATGGTGAACTGGATGGTCGCGGCCAGGTACATCTTGCGCCGCGCGGCAACCAGGGCGTCGCCGGTCAGGCGGGCGTGGGCGCGGTGGTCGCGCGAGCCGCTCCAGTCCTCCGGCCGGGCGCCCATGACGGTCAGGGCGCGCGGCGTGTCGTGGGTGCCGATGATGTTCATGAGGTTATAGAAGACCGCGCGCGGGTAGTTCTCGCGCAGGCACTCCATCTTTTCGGCAAAGTCCTCGGCGGGCGAGCCGCCCAAAAAGCTCAAGACGCCGTCGCGCAGCGGGTAGTTCATGACGCTGTCGAGCTCGCCGCCCTGGAAATAGCGGCGGCGGACCGAGTAGCTGACCTTGTTCGAGGCGTCCTCCCACACCTCGCCCACGATGAGCGCGTCCGGCTTTTCGCGGCGGGCGGCCGCGTTGAGCTTCTGGATGAAGGCGTCGGGCAGCTCGTCGGCCACGTCCAGGCGCCAGCCCGACGCGCCCAGCGCCAGCCAGCGGCGGATGACGCTGTCCTCGTCCTCGATGATATAGTCCAGGTACTTGGGGTTGAGCTCGTTGACCTGTGGCAGCGTGTAAATGCCCCACCACGAGCTGTACTGGTCGGGCCAGTGCGAGAACTCGTACCACTCGTAATAGGGCGAGTCCTGCGATTGGAAGGCGCCGACGCTGTCATAGTGGCCGCGGGCGTTGAAGTAGAGGCTGTCATAGCCGTTGTGGCTGAACACGCCGTCCAGGATGACGCGCATGCCGCGCTTGGCCGCCTCGGCGCACAGCGTCTTGAAGTCCTCCTCGGTGCCCATCATGGGGTCGATGGCCTTATAGTTGCCGGTGTCATAGCGGTGGTTGGAGTAGGCCTCGAAGATGGGGTTAAAGTAGATGGTCTGCACGTGCAGGGATTGCAGATAGTCGAGCTTGGACAGCACGCCCTTGAGGCTGCCGCCAAAAAAGTCGTTGTTCAGGATCTCGCCGTGGGCGTCCGGCTGATAGACCGGGATGTCGTTCCAGTCCTCGTGCACGACGCGCGGCGCGCGGTAGCCCTCCTTGGGCGGCACCTCGGTGCGGCAGAAGCGGTCGGGGAAGATATTGTAGGTGATGCCGCGGCCGAACCAGCCCGCGACCTGGTAGGCGCCGTCATAGACGGTGAGCTGGTAAAAGTTTTCGGGCGCGGCGCTCTCATAGCCCACGCCGCCCGTGCCCCGGCAGATATACTGCCGCTCGGTGCGGCTTTCGGCCTGGAAATAGTACCAGTACAGGCCGGGCTCTGCGGGGGTGAAGCAGGCGGTGTAGCGGTCGCACGCGCCTGCCAGGCCGTCCCAGTGCATGGGGATGGCCGTGGGCTGGTCGCCGTCCGCGCCGATATAGAGGGTCACGCCGCGCAGGAAGACCTCCCGCGGCGGATAGACCGAAAAGCGCACCGCGGTCCCGGCCGGCACGGCGCCATAGGGCTGCTTGCAGGCGGGATCACGGGACTGAAAAATTCGCTGTTCAAACATACAGTGTGATACTCCTTACTTGGAAAGTGCTTTTGCCAAGGCCAAATCCGGCCCGGCCTTCGCAAAAACACATTCAAACGAAAGCGAGGACTGCCCAGCCAGGCCGGGCAGTCCCGTACGCTTACTTCTATCATATCAAATCGACTGATAGACCTCAACATATTTTTCGGCAGACTTCGTCCAGCTGAAGTCGGTCTCCATGCCGCCCTGGACCAGTTTCTTCCACGCCTTGGGGTTAAAGCGGTAGACCTCGCAGGCCTCACGGATGACGTGCAGCATGTCGTGCGCGTTGTAGCTGAAGAAGGTAAAGCCGTTGCCCGTGCCCTTGTAGTCGACAAAGGCCGTGACCGTGTCCTTGAGGCCGCCGGTCTCGCGGACGATCGGGATGGTGCCGTAGCGCAGGGCGATCATCTGCGCCAGGCCGCACGGCTCGGTCTTGGAGGGCATGAGGAACAGGTCGGCGCCGGCGTAGATCTTGTTGGCCAGCTCGCCCGAGAACAGGATGGACACCGAGATCTTGTCCGGGTGGCGGCGCTTGGCGTCGAGGAACATCTGCTCATAGCGCCAGTCGCCCTTGCCCAGGACGATCAGGCGGATGTCGTCCTGCAGGATGTCGTCCAGCACGGCCTCGACAAGATCCAGGCCCTTCTGGTCGGTCAGGCGGCCGATCATGCCGATGACCGGCGTGTCCGGGCCGCCCTCCAGGCCGCACAGCGACAGCAGGTCGGCCTTGTCGGCCTGCTTGCCCGCGAGGCGCGTCGGGGTGTAGTGCTTTAAGATGGCCGGGTCGGTCGCCGGGTTGAAGGCGTCCATGTCGATGCCGTTCAGGATGCCGTGCAGCTTATAGCTGTTGTTGCGCAGGATGGAGTCCAGGCCGTGGCCGTAGTAGGGCGTCTGGATCTCCTCGGCATAGCTCGGGGACACGGTCGTGACCGCGCCCGATGCCAGGATGGCCGCCTTCATGAGGTTGACGTCGCCGTCCATCTCCATAAAGCCCGAGCGGAAGTGGGCGTCGTCGATGCCCATGACGTACTCGAGCACGTCCCGGCCATAGCGGCCCTGGAAGGCGATGTTGTGGATGGTGAAGACGGTCTTGATGCCGGCGTAGTCCGGCCGGCCGGCGAACATGAGGTTGTAGTAGACCGGGACGAGCGCGGTCTGCCAGTCGTTGCAGTGGATGACGTCGGGCTTCCAGTCGAGGTCGGGCAGGATCTCGAGCACGGCCTTACTAAAGTATGCGAACCTTTCGGCGTCGTCATACTCGCCATAGAGCTGGGTGCGGGCAAAATAGTACTCGTTGTCGATGAAGTAATAGATGACGCCGCCCTTGTCATAGCGGAAGATGCCGCAGTACTGGTTGCGCCAGCCAAGCTGGACGTAGGCGTTTTTAACGTGGGTCATCTTGTCGCGGAAGTTCTGGCCGATGGCGCTGTACAGCGGGCAGAAGACGCGCACGTCATGCCCGGCCCGGGCCAGCGCCTCGGGCAGCGCGCCGGCCACGTCGCCAAGGCCGCCGGTCTTGATAAAGGGGGCGACCTCCGAGCTGACAAACATAATTTTCATAGCAGTATCCCCTCTCCAGAGAGTTCAAAAGCGGGAGCTTCCCTTTGTTGGACGCTCCCGCTTTGCAAACGGTATCAGAAATAGAACATCCAGAACGCGTTCTGAAAGTTTGGTCCCATCCACGCGCGGCGGGGCACTCCCCCGCGGCGGCCGGCGCTTTTTTTAGACGACCGAGCGCTTGGCGATGACGACCGGGTAGTTTTCGTGGCCCATCATGGTGCGGCCCTCGCGGATGGTGACGCCGCGGTCCAGCACCATGTGCGCCAGCGACGCGCCGGTCAGGATGCGGCCGTTCTCCATGATGATGGAATCCTTGATCTCGGCATCCTTCTCGACGAGCACGTCGCGGAACAGGATGGAGTTTGTGACCTTGCCCTCGATGTGGCAGCCGTCGGCGACGAGGCAGTCGCTGACCTCGGCCTGGTCGCCGTAGTAGGCGGGCGACTCGTCATAGATGCGGGTGAAGATCGGGCGGGTGCGCAGGAAGAGCTCGTCGCGGCAGTCCTTGTCCAGGATGTCCATGTTGGCCTGGAAGTAGTCCTTGGCGTCAAAGACCTTCATGTTATACTCGTTGAATACGTACGCGCCGATGTTGCTGTCGTTTAATGCGCGGGCGAGCAGCTCGCGCTCGAAGTGGATGCAGTTGTGGGTGACGCAGTCGGCGATGAGGTGGATGAGGTACTGGCGGGACATGACGTACACGCCGAGGGCCGAGTACTTGCACTTGCCGTCGTTGTTGTCGCCCACGCGGATGTCCACGATCTCGCGCTTGCGGTTGAGCTCGCAGTAGGTGGTGTACGGGTTGTCGGCCGACTTCTTGGTGACGACCATGGTGATGTCGTTGCCGCCGGCCTCGTGCGCCTTGATCACCTCGCGCAGGTCGATGTTGGCGATGAGGTCGCCGTCGGCCAGCACGACGTAGTCGGCGCGGGTCTTTTGCAGGTAGTCGATGGCGCCGGCCAGGGCGTCGATCTTGCCGCGGTATTCGCCCGTGACGAGCGGCGACGCCTTCTTGGAGAAGGAGTACGGCGGCAGCAGCGTAATGCCCCCGTTCTTACGGGACAGGTCCCAGTCCTTGCCCGTGCCGATGTGGTCGATGAGCGACTGGTACTTGTCCTTCATGAGCAGGCCGATGCGGAAGATGCCGGCGTTTGCCATGTTCGAGAGCATGAAGTCGACGATGCGGTAACGGCCGCCAAAGGGGACCGCGGCCACCGTGCGGTGGTCGGTCAGCTCGCGCAGGTCGTTGTCGGTGTCAAAAGCGATGATAAGTCCTAAAACATTTTTCATGGTTTTTTATCCCCTCTTTACGATTCCTGGTCGGGCAGGTCCTCGCCCGCCATCTCCTTGGCGCCGAGCTTTGCGTTCTTGCCGATGCGCACGCCAGACGCGACGACGGCGACGCCCCAGTCGTCGGCGGCGACTTCGCTCGGCGCGGCGCCGACCGAAGCGCCCGCGCAGATGTGCGCGTTCTCGGCGACGATCGCATAGCGCACGGACGCGCCCTTCTCCACGACGGCGCCCGGCATGAGGATCGAGTACTCGACCTTGGCGCCCTTCTCGATGGTCACGTCCGAGAACAGGATGGACTCGGACACCTCGCCGTAGATCTCACAGCCCTCGGACACGAGCGAGTGGGTGACCTTGGACTGCTTGCTGGTGAAGTGCGGGGGTGCGCCGTTGTTGCGGCCGTAGATCTTCCAGGTGTCGTCCGAGAGGTTGAGGCCGGACTTGGGCGAGAGCAGGTCCATGTTGGCCTCCCACAGCGACTCGATCGTGCCGACGTCCTTCCAGTAGCCCTCAAAGCGGTACGCCACCAGCTTTTCGTTGGCGTTGAGCATGGCCGGGATGATGTCCTTGCCGAAGTCGTTCGACGAGTTCGGGTTGTTCTCGTCGTCGATGAGGTACTGGCGCAGCTTCTTCCAGGTGAAGATGTAGATGCCCATGGAGGCCAGGGTGCTCTTGGGGTGCTTGGGCTTCTCCTCGAACTCGTAGATGGTGCCGTCCTCGTGGCAGTTCATGATGCCAAAGCGGGAGGCCTCGTCCATCGGCACGTCCATGACGGCGATGGTGGCGTCGGCGCCCATCTTCTTGTGATGCTGGAGCATCTTGTTGTAGTTCATCTTGTAGATATGGTCGCCGGACAGGATGAGCACGTAGTCCGGGTCATACTCCTCGATGAAGGCGATGTTCTGATAGATGGCGTTTGCCGTGCCCTTGTACCAGTCCGCGCCCTTGCCGCGCTGATAGGGCGGCAGGGTGTAGACGCCGCCGCGCATGCGGTCGAGGTCCCAGGTCTGGCCCGAGCCGATGTAGGCGTTGAGGGCATGGGGCTCATACTGCGTCAGCACGCCGACCGTATCGATGCCGGAGTTGACGCAGTTCGAGAGCGGGAAGTCGATGATCCGGTACTTGCCGCCAAAGGGGACGGCCGGCTTTGCGACCTTTGTGGTCAGGACATACAGTCTGCTGCCCTGGCCGCCGGCCAGCAGCATGGCAACGCATTCTTTTTTCCGATACATGATTACTCTCCGTTTCTCCTCACTTGTTGAAATATATCTCAGCCTGCGCCCCCTCCTTGTGCGCAGGGACGCGGCGGTAGTTCCCGCCGTGCGGCGGGAAGAACGGTCTTACTCTTCGGCCTTGGGCGCGCGCGTGCGGCGCGCGGCCTGGGTGCGGGGCTTTTCGCCCTTCTTGTCGCTCTTGCGGCTGTCGGCCGTCTTGCTCTCGGCCTTGGCGGTCTTGCCGGCCGGGGTGGCCTTGGCGCGGCGCGCCACGCGCGGCTTGCCCTTGAGGTAGATGACCGACAGGGGCGCAATCTCGAGGTCGATGAGGTCGGCATAGCCGTGCATCTTGGCCGGCGTGAGCTTGCCGGTCTCCTCGTCGATGACCTTGGGCAGGACGGACGCGGCCGCCTTGGAGCGGACCTTGCCGTTCTTGACGCCCGAGCCGCCGAAGCGGACCTCGTCGGACGAGAAGATCTCCTCATAGGTGCCGGGATAGGGCACGCCGATGCGGTAGCTCGGGTGATAGACCGGGGCGAAGTTGACCACGCAGATGAGGTCGGTGCCGTCCGAGGCGATGCGGCGGAAGGCGATCATGTTGTTGCGGTTGTCGTCGTGGGAGATCCACTCGAAGCCCTGCCAATCCATGTCGTTTTCCCACAGCTGCTTGTTGGCCAGGTACATGGCGTTGAGCGCCTTGACGTAGGTCTGCATCTGGCGGTGCGCTTCGTAGTCGAGCAGCATCCAGTCCAGGCCGCGGTTTTCGTTCCACTCGGCGAACTGGGCGAACTCGCCGCCCATAAACAGCATCTTCTTGCCCGGGTGGGCCATCATATAGCCATAGAGCGTCCGGAGCGACGCGAACTTGTTTTCATAGGGGGCGGGCATCTTGTCGATGAGCGACCGCTTGCCGTGCACGACCTCGTCGTGCGAGAGCGGCAGGATATAGTTTTCGGAGAACGCATACATGAACGAAAACGTGATCTTGTCATGCATGTCCTTGCGGAAGAACGGGTCGGCCGACATGTAGCACAGCATGTCGTTCATCCAGCCCATGTTCCACTTGAAGTTAAAGCCCAGGCCGCCGACCGCGCCCGGCTTTGTGACCATGGGCCAGGCGGTGGACTCCTCGGCGATCATCATAACGTCGGGGTGCTCGCTCAAGACCAGGTGGTTCAAAACGCGCAGGAAGTCGACTGCCTCGAGGTTCTCGCGCCCGCCATAGATGTTGGGGCGCCACTCGCCCTGGCGGTTGTAGTCCAGGTAGAGCATGGAGGCGACCGCGTCCACGCGCAGGCCGTCGATGTGGAACTGCTCAATCCAGAACATGGCCGAGGAGAACAGCAGGTTGCGCACGGACACCTTGCCATAGTCGAACACGCGCGTACCCCACTCCTTATGCTCCATCTTGAGCGGGTCGGAGTACTCATAGAGATAGGAGCCGTCGAACTCGACCAGGCCCTGCCCGTCCTTGGGGAAGTGCGCGGGCACCCAGTCCATGATGACGCCGATGCCGGCCTCGTGGCACTTGTCCACAAAATACATGAGGTCGTGCGGCGTGCCATAGCGCGAGGTGGCGGCGAAGTAGCCGGTGACCTGATAGCCCCAGGAGCCGTCGAGCGGATGCTCGGTCAGGGGCATGCACTCGATGTGGGTGTAGCCCATCTCCTTGACATAGGGAATGAGCTCGTCGGCCAGCTGCCGGTAGGAATAGAAGTTCCCGTCCTCATGGCGCTTCCACGAGCCCATGTGCACCTCATAGATATTGACGGGCGCGGTGTAGGGCAGGTGCTTGCCGCGCCAGTCCATCCAGCTGCCGTCGTGCCATTCGTAGCCGGCAAGATCGAAGGTCTTGGAGGCGTTGGCCGGCCGGGTCTCGGAGTGGAAAGCGTAGGGGTCGGCCTTGTCCAGGAACTGGCCGTCCTGCGTGTGGATCGAATACTTATACGAATCGTACTGCTTCACGCCGGGAATAAAGCACTCCCATATGCCTGTTTCATCCCGCTGCATGATATTCGCATTCCGACTCCAGCCGTTGAACTCGCCCATGACGGCGACCTCGACGGCGTTCGGCGCCAATACAGAAAAGTAGTAACCTTCCTGTCCATCGCGGGTCTGCGGATGGGCGCCCATAAACTCATAGGCGCGGCAGTCCCGGCCGGACTGAAACAAGGCGGCATGTTCTTCCTTCGTTGTCATCCTTGTTTGCAAAGCCATGCGTTCATCTCCCTCTAAAATGCGCAAATTCGCGCGTTTTCCTCAGTATTGCAGAACTTTCCTGTCGAATTTTGTCATTTTTATACAGTTTCTCCAGGGTAAAAATCTGTTTTACTAGGTATAGTATACAACCAGCGCAAAAAAAAGTCCAGTGATATTTCGCTTTTTATGCAAACACTGGACAATTTTTTATGAACTTTTTGCGCGCCTTTTGGTCAGACTGGCTCTGCCGGCAGCATGCGGCGGATGAGGTCGAGGGCGGTCGAGGCGGCCTGATTGCGCACGCGGTCGCGGCCCAGGCTCGAGCGCATGCGGCGGGTCTGCACGGCGCTGCCGCGGCAGACGCTGACATAGACGAGACCGACCGGTTTTTCCTCGGTGCCGCCGCCCGGCCCGGCCACGCCCGTGATACCGACGCCGAAGTCGGTGCCCATCAGGCGGGCCACGCCGCGGGCCATCTGCTCGGCCACCTCGGGCGAGACCGCGCCCTTGTCGGCCAGGGTCTGTTCGCAAACGCCCAGCACCTTGACCTTGACCTCGTTGGCATACGAGCACACGCCGCCCTTATAGTAATCGGACGCGCCGGGCAGGTCGGTGATGCGCTTGGACAGCAGGCCGCCCGTGCAGCTCTCGGCGACCGCGAGGGTCATGCCGCGCCGGCGCAGCCCCTCGCCCACCACCTGCTCAAGCGAATCGACGTCCACGCCGTAGACGCTGTCGCCCAGCATGGACACCACCCGCTCGACGACCGGCGCCAGCATGCGCTCGGCCTGCTCGGGGGTGTCGGCCTTGGCCGTGACGCGGGCGAAGCACTCGCTGGTCTTGGCGTAGGGCGCGATGGTCGGGTTGTGCATGGAGGCCATCATGTCGTGCAGGATGTCCTCCATGGCCGACTCGCCCAGGCCGAACACGCGCACGTTGTGCGAGACGATGCAGCCGCCGGCGAGCTTGTAGAGATAGGGCATGGCGCGGTACTTGAACATGGGCTCGCACTCGCGCGGGGGGCCGGGCAGCATGATGACGTGGGTGCCGTCGGCCTCAAAGGCGCAGCCCGGCGCCGTGCCCCAGTCGTTTTGCAGCGGCACGCAGCCCTCGGGCAGCCAGGCCTGCTTTTCGTTGTTCGGGGTCATCTCGCGGCCGATGCCGTCAAAGAAGGCGCGGATGCGGTCCAGTGCCTCGGTGTTGAGGGCCATCCGCTTGCCGAACACCCGGGCCAGGGTCTCCTTGGTCAGGTCGTCCAGGGTGGGCCCGAGGCCGCCGGTGGTGATGATGATATCGGCGCGCTCCTTGGCCTCGCGGATGACGCGCTCAAGGCGCTGGGGGTTGTCGCCGACGACGGTCTGGTAATAGACGTCGATGCCGAGCTCGGACAATCCCTGGGAAATAACCTGGGCGTCGGTGTTGACGATATCGCCGAGCAGGATCTCGGTGCCGACTGCGATCAGTTCTGCTTTCATAATCTAGTCTTTTTCCTTCCTTCCGGCATAGGCCGGTATGGTACACGTTTACAATACCACGCCGGGAGATGCCGGTGCAATCAAGTTTTGGTAAAATTTTTGTGGCGGCAGGCGCCCGTGCCTCAGAGGATCACGCGCTCCGTGCCGGCGACCGCCTGGTCCACCAGCGCCTGCACGTCCAGATTCTTTTCGGCCTCCACGATCTTGGCCATCTTGGGCTTGGTGTTCGGGTGCTTGGGCGTAAAGACCGTGCAACAGTCCTCATACGGCAGGATCGAGGTCTCAAAGGTGTCGATCTTGCGCGCGATCTGCACGATCTCCTCCTTGTCCATGCCGATGACCGGCCGGAAGACCGGCAGCGTCTGGCACACCGCGTTCGTGACCGCCATGGCCGGCATGGTCTGGCTGGCCACCTGGCCCAGGCTCTCGCCCGTGATGAGGCCGCCGCACTCGTACTGGATGGCCAGCTTTTCGGCGATGCGCATCATGAAGCGGCGCATGATAAGGGTGAAGAGCTCCTCGTGGCACTTGTCGCGGATCTCCTCCTGGATCTTGGTGAACGGCACGACCAGGACGGGCATGCGGCCGCAGTAGGCGGTCAGCTTCCGGCCGAGGGCAAAGACCTTCTCCTTGGCCCGCTCGGAGGTGTAGGGATAGCTGAAAAAGTGGATGCCGACGAGCTCCAGGCCGCGCTTTGCCATCATGTAGCCCGCGACCGGCGAGTCGATGCCGCCCGACAGCAGCAGGGCCGCGCGGCCGTTGGTGCCGACCGGCATGCCGCCCGCGCCCGGCACCGGGCCGGCGTGCACGAAGGCGTACTGGTCGCGGATCTCAAAGTGGATGGTCAGCTCGGGATGGTGCATGTCCGGCTTCATGTGCGGGTACTTCTCGGCCAGCTCGCCGCCCAGGTGCTGGGAGACCTGCACCGAGGTCATTGGGAAGCGCTTGTCGCCGCGCTTGGTCTCGACCTTGAACGAGCGCGCCTGCGCGATGCGCTCGGCCAGGTAGCTCTCGGCCATCTGCTGCATGCTCTCGAGCGTCTTGTCACACACAGCCGCGCGGCAGATGAGCGCGATGCCGAAGATCTTCTGCACGGCCTCCATGACCGCGTCGCCGTCGGCCTCCGCGGGGATCTCGACGTAGATGACCGACTGGCGCATGGTCACGGCGCTGACGCCCAGGGGCTTCAGGCGGCGCTTGATGTTGGCCAGCAGGCGGTCCTCAAATTTCTTGCGGTTTAGGCCCTTGAGCACGATCTCGCCGCACTTGAGCAGGAATACCTCTTTCATCGATCTATCGTTTCCTTTCTGTTATCTTCGCAGCATGCGCGCGCCCGCCTCCAGGCCGGCGATCAGCGCATCCACATCCTCTAGGGTGTTAAACGGCGCGAACGAGACGCGCAGCGCGCTGTCGATGCGCTTTTTGTCCAGGCCCATGGCGCGCAGGACCGCGCTCTCCTTGCCCTTGGAGCAGGCCGAGCCGGCCGAGACGAACACGTCCCGCGACTCAAGCACGCGCAGCATGACCTCGCTCTTGCAGCCGGGCAGCGACAGGTTGACCACGTGCGGCACGTCCCCCCTGCCGTTCCACTGGGCGAAGGGCAGGCGGCGCCCCACCTGCTCTGCCAGGTAGTCCTTGAGGCGCTGCACATGGGCCACGTCCTCATCCATGCGCGCCGCGCGCACCCGGCAGGCCGCGGCGAAGGCCGCGAGAAGCGGCATGGGCTCGGTGCCCGAGCGGAAGCCGCGCTCCTGCCCGCCGCCGACGATATAGGGGGCCAGGCGGGTGTCCCGCTTCATGTACAGGGCGCCGATGCCCTTGGGCGCGCCGATCTTGTGGCCGCTGACGCTTAAAAGGTCGCAGTTCCACTTTTTGGGCGTGATGGGCAGGCGGAACAGGCCCTGCACGGCGTCCACGTGGAACAGGGCCGACGGGTTTTTGCGCTTTAAGGCGCGCCCGATCTCGGCGACCGGCAGCACCGTGCCCACCTCGTTGTTGACCAGCATGCAGGACACCAGAATGGTATCCTCCCGCATGGCGTTTTCCATCTCTTCGGCCAGGATGTGGCCGTCTGCGTCCGGCCGGACGTAAGTGACCGCAAAGCCCTCGCCCTCCAGCCTGCGGCAGGCGTTGCGGGTGGCCGCGTGCTCGATGGCGGTGGTGACGATGTGGCGGCCGGCGTGGCGGTTTTTGCGCGCCGCGCCGAACAGGGCGGTGTTGATGCTCTCGGTGCCGCCCGAGGTGAAGTAGACCTCGGCGGGCTGGGCCGAGAGGGCCTGGGCGACCGCCGCGCGGCTGTCCTCCAGGATGCGGGCGGCGTCGATGCCCATCTTGTGCAGGGACGACGGGTTGCCAAAGTCCTCGCACATGACGCGCACGGCGGCCTCGGCGGCCTCGGGCAGGACACGCGAGGTCGCCGCGTTGTCCAGATAATGAATCATAAGCGGATGGAACCTCCTGAAAAATTCCGGTAAAATTTTTGTACCGTATCATTATACCATAAGCGGGCGCCGCCTTACAAGGGCGTGCCCGCCGGCGGCCGGCGGGTGAAAAAAATGCCCTTGCCTATTGTGCTGATGCGCACTTTGCGGTATAATATAGTGCGTATGTCGGGCCTTTCCCGGCCGCGGCATCCTAGAAACCCGTGATTTCAAAAAATGGGCCTTCCCCATTTTTATCATCTCTCAATTTGTGAAAGGGGCTTATCAGACTATGCCTGGCAAAGTAATCCTGGGCGCCCAGTGGGGCGACGAAGGCAAGGGCAAATTCATCGACATTTTCGCGGCGCACGCCGACCTCGTGGTGCGCAGCCAGGGCGGCAACAACGCCGGCCATACGGTCGTCGTGGACGGCGAAAAGTACAAGCTGCAGCTCATCCCCTCGGGTATCCTCTACCCGAACTGCATCAACATCATCGGCCCCGGCGTCGTCGTGGACCCGCGCAACGTCCTGCGCGAGATCGACGGCCTGGCCGCAAAGGGCGTCAAGGCCGACAAGCTGTTCATCGACGCCCGCTGCCACTGCATCCTGCCGTGGCACCTCGAGCTCGACGCGCTCTCCGA
>NBJMC04202__coassemble_1308_pt1 | contig 41600 bp, 52 predicted proteins | sample NBJMC04202__metabat2_low_PE_039 | metagenome-assembled genome bin NBJMC04202 | reverse complement strand
TTATAGGTGTAGGAAAGATGTGGGAAAACCAAAGTGCCCGGCGGAGGCAGGCAGCCTCCGCCGGGCACTTTCGATTGGGTTTTAAGAGGGGATCAAAAAAGAGATTGAAAGAAAAAATTGCAAAAAATGGAGTTTGGCGAATCCCACAGCAGTTGTGCTTTTTATGCCTGCTCAGAGAAGGATTCCTTGCCTACGCCGCACAGTGGGCAGACAAAATCGGCCGGCAGGTCTTCCCACTTGGTGCCTGCTGCGATGCCGTTATCCGGATCGCCGGCGGCCTCGTCGTAGATATAGCCACAGATATCGCATACATACTTCTTCATGGGTGATTTCTCTCCTTGTCTGTAAATTCAATTCATTCTACACGGAATATCGGGAATAATAAAAGTTATATGCTATCTCGATCTGTTTTTTATCGTTCCCTTTCTGTATCTTTACTATACATGACTTTCTGTAAAATTGCAAGGATTTTCCCGCATAATGTCTACCGATTCCATCCAGTAATTGCCGGATTTTTTTAGTCACATTGCATAAATGAGAGTGATTCTCATAGAACGGGCGGCCACAGGGGCGAAAAAACAGGGCGGGGCCGCTGGCCCCGCCCACGTATATGGCTGCTCTATCGGTCTTGAATCAATCAAAAATCCCTGTGCTCAGATAGCGTTCACCCGTATCCGGCAGCATGACCACAATGGTCTTGCCCGCATAGGCGGGCTGCTTTGCCAGCGCCAAAGCGGCGCTGACCGCCGCGCCCGACGAGATGCCGACGAGGATGCCCTCGGTGCGTGCGATCTCGCGCGCCATGGCTGTGGCGTCTGCCGTCTCAACCGTGCGGACCTCGTCATAGACCGTGCGGTCAAGTGCCTCGGGGACGAAATTCGCGCCGATGCCCTGGATACCATGCGGGCCTGCCTTGCCCTGCGACAGCAGCGGCGAGTCAGCCGGCTCCACCGCGACGATGTGCACGTCGGGCTTGTGCTCCTTGAGATACCGGCCGGCACCCGAGATCGTGCCGCCCGTGCCCACGCCCGCAACGAACACGTCCACGTCGCCGTCGGTGTCCTGCCAGATCTCCGGGCCGGTGGTCTTATAGTGTGCGGCCGGGTTGGCCGGATTGACGAATTGACCGGCGATGATGCTGCCCGGAATGTCGCGCTTGAGCTCCTCGGCCTTGTCGACCGCGCCCTGCATGCCCAGCTTGCCCGGCGTCAGCACGATCTCGGCGCCATAGGCCGCGATCAGGCGGCGGCGCTCGAGCGACATGGTCTCAGGCATGGTCATGATGACGCGATAACCGCGCGGGACCGCGACCGAAGCCAGGCCAATGCCGGTGTTGCCCGAGGTCGGCTCAATGATGGTCGCACCGGGCGTCAGGCGGCCGGTGCGCTCGGCCTCCTCGATCATGGACAGCGCCGCGCGGTCCTTGGCCGAACCGGCCGGATTCATGCACTCCAGCTTGGCCAGGATACGTGCATGGGCACCGTGCGCCTGGACGATGCGGTCAAACGCAACGAGCGGCGTACCGCCAATCAACTGCGCGACATGGGTATAAATCTTTGCCATGGGAAAAACCTCCTTTTAAACATGAAGGGCTTGTTCTAGGTCATCCAGAAGATCCTGGATGTGTTCCAGGCCGATGGATAGGCGGACGGTGCCCGGCCGGATGCCGGCGGCGGCCAGCTCGTCCGCATTGAGCTGGGCATGGGTCGTGGATGCCGGGTGGATAACCAGCGACTTGGCGTCCGCGACGTTTGCCAACAGCGAAAAAACTTCTAAACGGTCGATGAACTGCCGCGCGGCCGGTGCGCCGCCTGTCAGCTCAAAGGTAAAGATCGATCCGCCGCCGCGCGGGAAATACCGCGTGTACAGCGCATGGGTGGGGCTATCCGGCAAGGACGGATGGTTGACACGCGCAACAGCCGGGTGATCGTTCAGGAATTCGACCACGCGCAGCGCATTCTGCACGTGCCGCTCAACGCGCAGCGACAGGGTTTCCATCCCCTGCAGGAGCAGGAATGCGTCAAAGGGCGACAATACCGCGCCGGTATCGCGCAGCAACACCGCCCGGACACGCGTGCAAAATGCCGCCGGGCCGCATGCCTCGGCAAAAGACAGGCCGTGATAACTCGGGTCCGGTCCGGACAGCTGCGGGAACTTGCCCGACGCGCCCCAGTCAAAACGTCCGCCCTCGACGATGATACCGCCGAGTGCCGTGCCGTGGCCGCCCAAAAATTTGGTGGCCGAGTGAACTACAATATCTGCGCCGTACTCGATGGGCCGGATCAAGTAGGGCGTGCCAAAGGTGTTGTCCACCACCAGCGGGATGCCGTGGCGATGGGCAGCCGCAGCCGCCGCCTGGATGTCGGCCACATCGCTGTTTGGATTGCCCAGGGTCTCGATGAAGATCGCCCGGGTATCGTCGCGGACCGCGTCGGCAAAGGACTCAGTCAACGGGTCCACGAAGGTCGTGGTGACACCCTGTCGGGGCAGCGTATGCGCCAGCAGGTTGTATGTGCCGCCATAGATCGTGCGCTGGGCAACGATGTGACTACCGCTCTGCACAAGGTTTTGCAGGGCATAGGTGATCGCGGCCGCGCCCGAGGCGAGCGCCAAGGCGGCAGTGCCGCCCTCCAACGCTGCAGCCCGCGTCTCGAGCGCGGTCACCGTGGGGTTGGTCAGCCGGGAGTAAATATTGCCGGGGCCGCGCAGGGCAAACCGGTCCGCTGCCTGGTCGAACGAGTCAAACACATAGGCCGCGGTCTGATAAATCGGCACAGCACGGGCACCGGTCGCCGGGTCAGGCTGCTCCTGTCCGGCGTGTAGCTGCAAAGTCTCAAAGCGGTAGGTCTTGTTGGGATTCATACGATTTCTTCTCCTTTGGTCGATGGGTAACAGGTGGGAACGAATCTTAGGGCTGGTCCTTCCAGCGCTCACATTCGTCCACAGCGCCAGCCGGCACGCAGGAGAACGGGGAAAATCAATTTCACGGGCAGGCCTCCTCTTCACAGGGGGTCGTGTTGCTTCTTTGGTTTTGTATTGTAACATCTCAAAGCAACGCTGTCAATGACAGCTTCTGCAAAAAAGGCCCGGCCAATCCGCCTGTTTTTTCTGTCCCAGTCAAAATTTTAGGCTTTTAATCCGCATAGGCAAAGGTTACCGGACGGACGCTGTTGGTCAGGCGGTCGCAGGTGTAACCTGCGCGCTCCAGCTCACTGACCAGGTTTGCCAGGGCATGGGCGGTGTCCGCCTTGTCGGCGCTGTCGTGCAGCAGGACGATCGGGGTAGCCGTCGTGCGCTGGAGCCCGGCCAGGACCGCCTGGGTGATCTGGGTGATCGTGCGGGAGGCGCTGGTATCATCGCCAGCAGACACGCTCCAGTCATAGTAGACAAAGCCGCGGCGCAGCATTTCCGCAATCAACTGCTCATAGTTGGCCTGGTTGTAGGGGCTGACCGATCCGCCGGGAAAGCGGAAGATCGTCGGATAGACGCCGCAGGCGTCATAGACCGCCTGATAACTCTGATGGAAGTCCTCCAGGAAGGCCTCCGGCGAGGCGTAAATAGCGTTATAGTCGCCCGAATAGCTGCGGACCCCAATGGTATGGCCTTCGTCCACCATGCGTTTGAGGATGGCCTCATTGCCTGGGATATTCTTGCCGACAACAAAGAAGGTCGCCTTCTGGCCGTATCGCTTGAGCGTGTCCAGGATTGTGACCGTGTTCTGGGACGGCCCGCCGTCAAAGGTCAGATAGACCGTGCCCGCAGGCGCGGCGGCTGGCTGCGGGATGGGATCGACGCGCATTTCCGGATACAACGTCTGATAGGCCATGGGCTGGGCCTGGACCTGCTCGGTCAAGGCTGGGTCGGGCAGCACAGCGGTGTATCGGTCCACGGTCTGTTGCAGCGTTTGGTTCTGCGCCTCCAGCTGGGCAATGACAGCATCTGCATGAAAGGCCTGATAGACCATCCGCGCACAGAATGCGATGATCCCGGCCAGCAGCACAATCAGCACAACGCGGAATACCGCGCGGAAATGGATGCGCCTGGGGCGGCGATAGCGGTAGCGCGTGGAATAGCCGCGATATCTCTTGCGACGCAATAAAGTTTCCTCCTCTGAAATCAATTTGGGTTCGTTTTATTATACATCACACCGGGTCGGATGCCAAGGGCACACGCGGCCGGCTCGGCATTTTGGGCGAAAAAAGGCCGCCCCCAAAACAGGGGGCGGCCCAAAAGGAACCTCTTACTTCAGGTTGAACCAAGCAGCGCGGCCCGGATAGGTCGCGATATCGCCCAGCTCCTCCTCGATGCGGAGCAGCTGATTGTACTTGGCAACACGGTCGGTACGGGACGGCGCACCGGTCTTGATCTGGCCAGCGTTCAGCGCAACCGCGATGTCGGCGATGGTGGTGTCGTCGGTCTCGCCCGAACGGTGGGAGACAACAGCGGTGTAGCCTGCGCGGTTTGCCATCTGGATGGCATCCAGGGTCTCGGTCAGGGAACCAATCTGGTTGACCTTGATCAGGATGGAGTTCGCAACGCCCAGGTCGATGCCCTTCTTCAGGCGGGTGGTGTTGGTGACGAACAGGTCGTCGCCGACCAGCTGGATCTTGTCGCCCAGGGTCTTGGTCAGCATTGCCCAGCCTTCCCAGTCTTCCTCAGCCATGCCGTCCTCGAGGGAGATGATCGGGTACTTCTCGACGAAGGTCTTCCACATCTTGACCAGCTGCTGACGGGTCAGCTTCTTGCCGGACTTCGGCTGGATATAGCAGTCTTCCTCGTCGTTCCACCACTCGGAAGAAGCGGCGTCGATGGCGATCATGAAGTCCTCGCCCGGCTTATAGCCAGCTTCCTCGATGGCCTGTACGATGACCTTCAGAGCGTCCTCATCCTTCTTGAGGTTCGGAGCATAGCCGCCCTCGTCGCCAACACCGGCTGCCGGGGTGCCGTTCTCCTTCAGGGTCTTCTTCAGGGTGTGGAAGACCTCAGCGCAGCGGCGCAGTGCCTCGCGGAAGGACGGAGCAGAAACAGGCATGATCATGAATTCCTGGATCTCAACGTTGTTGGTCGCATGCGCGCCGCCGTTGAGGATGTTCATCATCGGAACGGGCAGAGCCTTGGCGTTGCAGCCGCCGATGTAGTTGTACAGCGGCAGACCCAGCGCCTCAGCCGCAGCCTTTGCAACTGCCAGGGAAACGCCCAGGATCGCGTTAGCGCCCAGACGGGTCTTGTTGGGGGTGCCGTCCAGGTCGATCATCGCCTTGTCGATGGCCTGCTGATCCAGCGCGTTCATGCCGATGATCTCCTCAGCGATCTCACCGTTGACGGCGTCAACCGCCTTCAGAACGCCCTTGCCCATGTAACGGTCCTTATCACCGTCGCGCAGCTCGCAAGCCTCGAAGATACCGGTGGATGCACCGGACGGAACAGCCGCACGGCCCATGAATGCGCCGGTGTCGGCCTCAACGTAAACCTCGACCTCAACGGTCGGATTGCCGCGCGAGTCCAGGATCTCGCGGCCTACAACGTCCATAATTTCGATGTAACCCTTCATAATCGTACATCTCCTTTTCTAGATTTGTGTGATATATGGTGAATAAAGAAAAGCAAAATTTTCTTTGAAGCAGGAAAGCAACGCCCTCTTACTTGACGATGAGCGAATGGCCAGTCATCTCTTCCGGCTGGGCCAGTCCCAAAAGATCGAGCATGGTCGGCGCCAGATCAGCCAGCACGCCGCCCTCGGCCAGCGCCTTGACGTCGTCGCGGCCGACGAGCGCCAGCGGGACCGGATTGGTGGTGTGCGCGGTGAACGGCGACTTGCCGTCCGCCTCGAGCATCTGGTCCGCGTTGCCGTGGTCTGCGGTCACAAGCGCGCAGCCGCCGTGCGCCAGCAGGGCGTCCAGCACGCGGCCGACGCAGGTATCCACCGCCTCGACTGCCTTGACGGCAGCCGGGATGACGCCCGTGTGGCCAACCATATCGCAGTTTGCAAAGTTCAGGATAATGACATCGTACTTGTCGGCCTCAATGCGCTTTACGACCTCGTCAGTGACTTCGTATGCAGACATCTCAGGCTTGAGGTCATACGTTGCGACCGAGGGCGACTTGATGAGCGCGCGGTCCTCGTTCTTGTATTCCTTCTCGACGCCGCCATTGAAGAAGAAGGTGACATGCGCATACTTCTCGGTCTCGGCAATGCGCAGCTGGGTCAGGCCCTTGTCGGCAATATATTCGCCAAAGGTGTTCTTGAGGGACTGCGGCTTGAAGGCGACCTCGACGTTCGGCATGGTCGCATCGTACTGGGTCATGCACACATACTTGATGGGCAGGTTGCCCTCCTCGCGTGCAAAGCCGTCAAAGTCCGGATCAACCAGGGCGCGGGTGATCTCACGCGCACGGTCAGGACGGAAGTTTGCAAAGATGACCGCATCGTCGCGGCGGATGAACGCGTTCTCGGTGACGATAAACGGCTCGATGAACTCGTCGGTCACGCCCTTGTCATAGGAGGCCTGGATGCCCGCGGTCGCCGAGGGATAGAGCTCGCCCTGGCCGTAGACGATGGCCGAGTAGGCGCGCTCCAGACGGTCCCAGCGCTTGTCGCGGTCCATCGCATAGTAACGGCCGGAGACCGTCGCGATGCAGCCCACGCCCAGCTCGTCAATCTTGTCTTGGATCTTCTGGACATAGCCCTTGCCCGAGGTCGGGGGCGTATCACGGCCGTCCATAAAGCAGTGCACGCAGACCTTCTTGAGGCCCTCACGCTTTGCCAGCTCCAGCAGCGCGCAGATGTGGTCGAGGTGCGAGTGCACGCCGCCGTCCGACATCAGGCCGAAGATGTGCAGGGTTGAATTAAACCAGCGGCACTGGTCCACCGCTGCGAGGAAAGCCTCGTTCTGGAAGAACGAGCCGTCCTGGATGGCTTTGGTGATGCGGGTCAGCTCCTGATAGACGATGCGGCCCGCGCCGATGTTGGTATGACCGACCTCAGAGTTACCCATCTGACCGTCCGGCAGGCCGACATCCATACCAGAAGCTCCGATGAGGGTATGCGGATGGTCGCCAAACACCTTGTCCAGATTGGGCTTCTTGGCCATCAGGATGGCGTTGCCCGCGGTCTCCTTGCGATAGCCGAAGCCATCGAGGATGATGAGGGCCAGCGGATGCTTTTTGTATGCAGACGCCGGCTGAGCCTTCTTTGCAGCGGCCTTGGTCTCCCTGGCTGCCGGAGCAGCCCCCTTGGCCGCCGGGGCCTTTGCCGCGGCAGATGCAGCAACCGGCGCGGCGGCCGGGGCCGTCGCCTGCGGTGCAGTCACTGCGGAAGCGGCATGCTCTGCCTTCTTCGCCGTGGTCTTTGCGGCCGCGGTCTTTCTATTCGTTCTCTTGGTTGCCATGTTTCTCATTACTCCTTAACGCCGAGAGAAAGGGACAACAGAGCTTCCGTTGTCCCCCTCACTAACTGTGCACGGGGAAAAAACACCCGCATGCGAAAATTACTGATTTGCAGCCTCAACAATCGCCGCGAAGTCAGCGGACTTGAGCGAAGCGCCGCCGATCAGGCCGCCGTCAACGTCGGGCTGTGCCAGAAGCTCAGCTGCGTTCTTCGCATTCATAGAGCCACCGTACTGGATGGTGATTGCACGGGCAGCACGTGCGCCGTACAGCTCACGCAGGCAGTCGCGGATCTTAGCGCAGACCTCGCCCGCCTGCTCAGCGGTTGCGGTCTTGCCGGTGCCGATGGCCCAGATGGGCTCGTAGGCGATGACGACCTTCTTGATGTCCTCAACCGCAACACCCTGCAGGGCGATCTTGACCTGCTTGCGGATGACTTCCATGGTCACGTCCTGCTCGCGCTCTGCGAGGGACTCACCGACGCACAGGATCGGGCGCAGGCCGTTCTCGATGGCGACCTTGACCTTCTTGTTGCAGGTCTCGTCGGTCTCAGCGAAGTACTGACGGCGCTCGGAGTGGCCGATGATGACGTACTTGACGCCCAGCTCCTTGAGCATATCCGCGGAGATCTCGCCGGTGAATGCGCCGGACTTCTCGAAGTGCATGTTCTCGGCGCCGATCGCAATCTTGGAGCCCTTGGCAGCCTTGACCGCCGCCTGGATATCCGTGAACGGTACGCACAGCACCATCTCACACCACTTGGTCTTGGACAGGAGCGGCTTCATCTCCTCGATGAGGGCCTTGGCCTCGCTCGGCGTCTTGTTCATCTTCCAGTTGCCAGCGATGATCGTCTTGCGATATCTGCGATTCATTGTTCTAATACCCCTTTCACCATCCACGCAGACGGCAGGTGCCGGACAATGGGCGCAGATGGATTCACAGTTTATCTTTTTGTAATATATGTAAACGCGGGGCGGAGGCTGTCCGCCCCGGGAATACCGAAAATAAGGATCTTACTTGTCTTCCAGGCAAGCGATGCCGGGCAGCTCCAGGCCCTCGAGGAACTCGAGCGAAGCGCCGCCGCCCGTGGAGATGTGGGTCATCTTGTCGGCAAAGCCCAGCTTTTCAACAGCCGCCGCCGAGTCGCCGCCGCCGATGATGGAGACCGCGTGCGAAGCCGCGATCGCCTTGGCAACCGCCTTGGTGCCAACTGCGAATGCGTCGAACTCAAAGACGCCCATGGGGCCGTTCCATACGACCGTACCTGCATCCTTGACCGCGTCCGAGAACAGCTCGATGGTCTTGGGGCCGATATCCAGGCCCATCATGTCAGCCGGCAGCGCGCCTGCGTCGTAAACGACCGGGGTTGCATCGGCTGCAAAGTGGTCGGCGCACACGGTGTCAACCGGCAGCAGCAGCTTGACGCCCTTGTCCTCGGCCTTCTTCATGAGGTCCTTGGCCAGGTCCAGCTTGTCCTCCTCGCACAGCGAGGTGCCGATCTCCTTGCCCATCGCCTTCATGAAGGTGTAGGACATACCGCCGCCGATGATGATGGTGTCGCACTTCTCGATCAGGTTGTTGATAACGCCGATCTTGTCCGATACCTTGGCGCCGCCCAGGATGGCGACGAACGGGCGGGCCGGATCTGCCAGCGCCTTGCCCATGATCGAGATTTCCTTCTGGATCAGGAAGCCGCAGACTGCGGGCAGGTAGTCGGCGATGCCGGCGGTCGAAGCGTGGGCGCGGTGTGCGGTGCCGAACGCGTCGTTGACATAAATCTCAGCCATGGAAGCCAGTTCCTTGGCAAATGCGGGGTCGTTCTTCTCCTCTTCCTTGTGGAAACGGACATTTTCAAGCAGCATTGCCTCGCCGGGCTTGAGGGCTGCGGCCAGCTTCTTGGCGTCCTCGCCGATGACGTCCTTTGCCAGCGTTACCTTCTGGCCGAGCAGCTCGGACAGGCGCTCTGCGACAGGCGCGAGCGAATACTTCATCTTGAACTCGCCCTTCGGACGGCCTAGATGCGAGCAGAGGATGACAGCTGCATTGTGCTCCAGCAGGTACTTGATGGTCGGCAGCGCGGCGACAATGCGCTTGTCGTCGGTGATGCGGCCGTTCTCGTCCTGCGGCACGTTAAAGTCGCAGCGGACAATAACCTTCTTGCCGGAGACGTCGATATCCTCTACGCTCTTCTTGTTATACTCCATAATAGCATCTCCTTTATATCAGGTAAAATATCGTCTGATGAACGGAAATATCAGGGGGTTCCCGGCCGAAAGTGCGGTTCTTTCCCAGGTTCCCACCACTAATACAAAATTATACTTGGTTTTGGGACCGGTTTCAATAGAAAATTCGAAAAATTTGGGATTTTTTCAATATTTTTATCCCCTTGCATGGGCCTGAATCCCAATTTTACACGAAACGCGCAAAGATTTTTCCAAGATACCACCGTTTGACCTGTCAGTCTACGGGGCGCTGCTGGCCGTGATAGGCGACGGCGAAGGCCTGGGGGCCGGTATTCGTGATGACCGAAATGCCGATGGGCACGCGGCGCACAGCGGCAAAATGCAGTTCGTCTAACAGCCGCCGCTCGATCTCGTCGAGCTTGTCGGCCGGTACCTTGCCATAGAGCAGCAGGGCGGTCTGTTTTTCGGGCTGCACGGCACGCTTGGCCACGATGGAGAGCGCCTTGGGGATCAGGTTGCGCGCGCCACGGGCCTTGTCAATGACGTCTACCCGGCCGCCCATGACCAGGCTCAGCGGCTTGAGCCCCAGGGCCTCGCCGACAAAGGCCGCGCCGCCCGAAATACGGCCGGACTTTTTGAGGTGGCGCAGTGTGTAGACGCCCAAGACCGCCTCGCTGCGCTTGAGACGCGCCCGGGCGATGCGCACGATATCGGCAAAGGCGTCGCCTGCGTCGCGCATGCGGCAGATGTCCACGACCACTTGTCCATAAATATAGGTATAGGTTTCGGAGTCGATGAGCTCGATGTGCATGTCCTCGCCGTACTTCTCATAGAACATGGCGCGGGCCACGCCGCACGACTGGTATCCGCCCGAGCCGGCGGCATTGATGACGACGCCGATGACATGGGTCGCGCCCGCAGCGCGCGCCCGCTCGTAGCACGCATAGACCTGGGTCGGCGTGATCTGCGCTGTAGTCGGGATCTCCTCGGAGGACTCGAGCAAGTCCCAGTAAGCCTCTGGGGTCATGTCAAAGTATTCGCGGAACGAGCGGCCGGCGTGGGTGATGCGCTCGGGAACGATGTCGATGCCGTACCGCTCGACCTCCTCGCGCGGGATATCGGCCGAGGAATCGCAAAATACATATATCTTTTCCATAGGGATGCACGCTCCTTTCTGGCGGTCAGAGCGCCGGGCCCATCTCTCCCGGGAAGCGGCCGGCTTCCTGCAGCCCGGCAAATCCGGTCTGCCGCAGAGCCTCGAACACGGTCACTGCCACCGAATTGGACAGGTTCATGCTGCGTGCGCCCTCGCGCATGGGGATGCGCAGGCATCGCTCCGGATGCTGGATGAGCAGGGATTCGGGCAGTCCGCGCGTCTCCTTGCCAAACAGGAAGTAGTCGCCTTCCTGGAAAGCGATGTCGGTATACGCATGCTTGGCCTTGGTGGTCAGATAGAAATACCGCCCGTCCGGGTTCTGCTCAAAGAACGCATCCAGGTTTTTGTACCTGCGCACATCGAGCAGGTGCCAGTAATCCAGCCCCGCACGCTTGAGCTGCCGGTCATCGATGGAGAAGCCGAGCGGCTCGACAAGGTGCAGCACGGCGCCGGTGACCGCGCAGGTGCGCGCGATGTTTCCGGTGTTCTGCGGGATCTCGGGCTCGACCAAAACTATGTGGAACATAAAACGCCTCTTTATCGTTAGTACTTCCCCTATTTTATGCGAAATTTAAGATTTTTTCAAGCGTTTTTATGATTTTCGCAAAAATATCCGCCAGCGCATACCGCTGGCGGATATTTTAAATACCGTTCACGTCCTGTATCTGTGCCCTTAACTGCTCCAGCCAGCCCTCTGAGAACCCTTCCCCTAACGCAGAATAATATACTTTTTCATCAACTGTGACGCTGTTCCGAGTCAATATAATGATTCCCGTCGTTTCTTCCCCATGATATAGGGCAATTCCGATATCCCATCCCTCCGATTGTATTTCACCTTCTCTAACTGCGCGAAACTGGTTTAAGTTATGAACAATTTCCTGAATCTGATCTGGCGCCTGGAGCCATACGGATTCTCCGTGTCCATTTATGATCTGGATCTCTGTAACTTCTTGCACCTGGAATGAGAATACAGGAAATGCCTGCTTCTTGACCGCGTATCGGACTGTAACCAGACACACCGCGACCGTAAGCACGAACAATATGCCGTAAGTCCATCTGTGATTTTTCATTTTGCTGTCCCCTTGTGTTTCTCTGATTTGCAATCCAATGAAAAAGCGGTCTTCCCCATATAAAGGTGCACACGGAAAATCGTTTGCTCCAAAAGCCCCTGTTTTAAATGATTTTATCACTCATTTTGTGAATAGGAAACCATTTTACACGGCTTATGCAATATATACAAATAGCGAACCGTGATCTTGTCCCCTTTTACCCTTGTCCTTCGGCGCATTTGCGCGTATTATCAGAAACAGCAAGGGCATATTCCATGTTTCAAAAATATTTTTGCAGCCTGTCCGCACAAACACAGAAAGGGAAACATACTATGCAAAGTAGTAGTAAACATTGGAATCGTCTAAACGGCAGCACAGCGCGGTTCCCGCGCAAGGCGTTTTGGCAAAGAGCCCTCTACCTCGTTTTTGTATGCACAGTTCTTTCGATCTCCTACAACGCCTGGGCAAACCGCTTCCTCTATTTTGCACTGAAACTCATGCAGGCAGAACAGGTTACAGTGATCGACTGCACCCCGCCGGTCCGCCTGACCGATCAACAGTGGGACGATCTTATCGGGAGCGGCATCTTGGCCGCCGACCCGCAAACGCAGCCACTGCAAGCGGTTACCCAGCAGCATACCGTCTGTGTCACCCTGCAATCCGGGAAAATCTACACAATGCAAATCGGCATTTTGGACAAGGAGCCGGTCTTACTGACCGCACAGCAGGTCTATCTGTGCACAGGCGGCAACCCCGATATCATTTCCTCTTGGGGCACCGCCGACTGCCCCTCCTATCCCGCAGCCGCCGCCAGCATACTATAAGCATGTCGAAGGATGGAGCTCCCAAACATAGCGCCGATTGATCCGGTCTGCGTCGACACGGCAAACGGGCCTGTTCATGGGGAACAGGCCCGTTCTCTGGCTGCTGTGTGGCTCTACTTGGCTATATCCAGCGTAAACTCCGGCTCGCCCAGCGCGCCCGGGCCAATCTCGTACTTGTCAAACACAACGACCGGGTTGCCCTGCGCATTGATATAAAAGTGCGTGTCCGCATCCACCGTCCGGAAGCCGTTCTCGGTCTCGGGCGTAAAGTATCTGAGGTCATGTGTGCGGTTATATGCCTCGATCTGCGTCACAATCTGGCCGTTTGCCTTGGCTGCCCAGTCGTCGCCCAACAGGTCCTGCAGCGTGATCGCGCTGCCGTCCGACAGACGCAGGTTGTAGTAATACCGCTGGACCGTGCTCGCGTTCCAGTCCTGGCTGCCGCTGAGCACAAAGGAGACATAGTCTGCGGTCTCGGATTTGACCTCATAATCGACCTTGACCTGGATGTTCTTGGCGTCGAATTCCGCCTCGGTGCCGCCGGTCGCCAAGAACGCTTCCTTGTAGGCTGCAATATCGGCCGCAGCTTGGTCCTCATAGGCCTTGACCTGCTGTTCGATCAGCGTGTTGACCCGCTCGGCCGCACTGCCATCAATCTGCGGCACCTCGACCGAGACCGTGCTGTCGTCCGTGCGGTACAGGTCGGCGCGCACGCAGATAACGCGCACGAGCGCGCCCAAAGCCGGAATATCGGCCAGGCCAAGCGCCAAGGCCGGACTCGCGTTGACCGCGACGACAAAGCAGGCGCAGGCCGCTGTTACGACCGCCGCGATGCGGCGTCTGGTCTTTCTTCTGAGCTGTTTCATATCCATAACTTCCTTTCCCTGTTCAATTGCCTGGAGCGTGCGCTCTTTGAGTCCTGCCGGCGCTGGGATCTCTCGCAGCCGGCTGAGTTCATGGAGATGCTTCATACCGGTCCTCCTCCAGTTGTTGTTTGAGTCGTTTGCGTGCACGGTGCAGCCGGGTGCGCACGGTTGCCGGACGGCAGCCGGTCAGCGACGCGACCTCCTCGGTGTCATAGCCCTCAACATAATATAAATAGATGGCTGTGCGCAGTTCTTCGGGCAGAGACGCCACCGCATTCCACAGGTCGGCGTAGCCCTCGGGCACCGGCTGCGCGGCTGCCCAGTCCTCGAGCGGTGCGCGGCGACGGAACCAGGCGCTGCGGCGCAGGTCGCGGCAGTCGTTGAGCGTGACCCGGATGAGCCAGGCACGCAGATGTGCGTCGTCTGTAAAGCAGGTCTCGTCCTGGAACAGACGAAGGAACACGTCCTGATAGACGTCCTCTGCATCCGACCGGCTGCCCAGGCGGCACAGTGCCAGCCGGTAGACCATGCCGCCATGCGCATCCATAGCCGCGCACAGCTCGGCCTTGTCCCGCATGTTTTCCGCCCCCTTTCCTCTTGATACCATAACACGGATGTAGCCCCCATTTTGTTCCCGTCCCGAAAAATTTTTTCAAAAAAATTTCCCCGGCCCTGAAGAGCTGGGGAAACCGGCTGGTTATTCGCCGATATCGGCATATATGCCATAGAGGTATGGGGTGTCTTCGGCCTCCGCTTCGGTCAGCACCTGGCCGGTCAGCTTGGGCGTGTCGGCCTCTTGGCCCGCAAATGTCACACCAAGCCTGCCTGTGTGCAGCGTCAAAGTCTGGGTATCCTGCGTGCCGTCCGTGAAAGTCACAGTCACAGTCAGCACAGCGCCCTCAAAGGCATCGATCTGCCTACGCCAGGCCTGCTGTAGGTCGTCCGTTGGGCTCACGCCGTTCTGGATAGACGCATACCACAGGCCATAGGACACATCCGGGTCGTACGGCTCCTCAAACTGGCTGCCCAGCTTCCAACAGGCCTGCGCCCGCCAGCCGCCGTCCTGCTCATTCGGGCGCATGCCTTGGGTGATGTCTGCCCCCTCGACCGGCGTATCGCTTTCCAGCGCCTGCTGGGCGGTGATATCTACCCACGTCGTGCGGTACAGCTCCCCCCGGTCAATGGATGCGCTGACCGTCTGGATATCCTCCCCGGTCACGCGGAACAGACATCCCGTGAAAAAGCCTTCGGTCTCGCTGTGAACGCCGCCGTCGATATCAAACACGATCTTGCTGTCCTGTGGTTCCATAATTGTGCCTGTATCCGCCGCGTAGGCGACAATGCCGAAGGTACTGCCCACGACATCGCCCACGACCGCACTCACCGGGCGATTCTGCCAGAGCGCTGCGCCGCCGATCAGGACCGCCACGGCGCAGGCCGCAGCCAGCACGCAGCGGCCTGTCCGGCGCGCTGGATGATGCACCGGCTCCTGTGCCCGTGCAGCGCGTGCCGCGCGCAGTGTCCGTTCCTTGAGGTCTTCGGGCGCTTTGACCTCACTTAATCTGTTCAGCTCGTCCATGTGCCGCATGATGATATCCCTCCAAATCCAGTTTCAGTTTTTTACGTGCACGGTGCAGCCGGGTGCGCACAGTTGCCGGGCGGCAGCCCAGCAGGGCTGCAATCTCATCGGTGGTGTATCCCTCTGCATAGTGCAGGCAGACCACTGTGCCCAAATCAGCCGGCAGGGCCGCGACTGTCTGCCATAGGTCTGCGTAATCTTCCTGGGTGGGTACCGCCTGCCCGGCGGCATCCTCAAGTGGGGCAATATGCCGGAACCAGGCGCTGCGGCGCAGATCACGACAGCGGTTGAGCGTTGTCCGAATGAGCCAGGCCTTTCGGTGTCCCTCATCCCGGAACCTCGTTGCATCGCGGAAATACCTGATAAATACGTCCTGATAAATGTCCTCCGCGTCCGCTCGGTTGCCCAGGCGGCATAGTGCCAACCGATAGACCATGTCGCCGTGAGTGTCCATGGCTGCCTGCAAATCGGTTTCGTCTCTCATGTGCAAACCTCCTTTCTACCCTTAACACGGCGTCAGGACAGGAGATTGTTCCCCGCCCGCAAAATTCCGACAAAAAAATTTGCCGCCTCCCAGGGGAGGCGGCAGGTATCTGCCATTATATCGCTTTTTTTGTCCGCCGCCAGAGCACGCGCCCGAGATACAGGGCAAGCAGGACGCCCCAGGCGATGGCCTCGGCGTAGGCGATGATCCGGTCGCCAAAGAACCCGACCAGCGTGTAAGAACCGGCAATGCGCACGGCCAGCGACAGGATGCCGGCCACACTCGAGTACAGCACATCACCCAGGCCTTCCAGATAGCCGCGCACGGCAGTTGCCAAGCCAAAGACCAGATAAAATCCTGCAATGCCGTGGAAGAAGCGCTCACCGATGGCGACTGCCTCAGGTCCCACGCCAAACAGCGCGATCAGCCGGCCGCCCATCGGGATGACAAATCCGGCGAGCAGCAGCGCAGTCACCGTCATCAGCAGGGTACCGGCCACAAGCACCTTGCGCGTGCGCGCCATCCGGCCGGCGCCGTAGTTCTGCGCCACGATGGTCGAGATGCCTGAGCCCAAGTTAATGATGGGCAGGAGCACGATGGTATCGATGCGGTAGGCCGTGGTGATAGCCGCGACCGTGCGCGTACCAAAACCGTTCATGAAGTTCTGCAAGATCAGGCTGCCGCAGGCGCTGACGCTGGACTGGATCATGGGCGGCACACCGAGGCGCACACCCTGCACGAGCATGGCGCGGTCAAGCAGCCCACCCGCGCGCGAAAAGCGCAGGAGCAGGTACTTTTTGATACTGTATGCGATGAGGAACACGGTCATCGCCGCCTGCGAGAGCACGGTCGCGACCGCGGCGCCCGCAACGCTCCAGCGCAGGACTGCCACCAGGACGATATCCAGCACGACATTGACCGCCGACGACAGCAGGACGGCCAGGAAGGGCGCACGGCTGTCGCCCGTCCCGCGCAGGGCAGCCGCATAGACGTTGTACACTGCGAGGAAGGGGATGCCGATCAAAATGATGCGCAGATAGTCCCCGGCCAGGCCGATGGTGTCCGGCGTGGTGTTGAGCAGGCGCAAAAATGGCTCGGTCAGGCAAAAGCCCACCGCGGCCAGCGCCAAAAATACCGCGCCCAGCAGCACCGCAAAGGTCTTTAGAATCTTGGGGATGGCCTCGGTCTCCCGGCTGCCGAATTTTTGGGCAAAGAGGATGGCAAGGCCCAGGGTAAAGCCGGTGATGGCGGTCACATAAAAGTTGACCACCGTGCCGGTCGCGCCGACTGCGGCCAGCGCCAACTCCCCCTCGACGTTGCCGACCACAAACGCATCGACCCAGTTATAGAGCTGCTGCAAGACGCCGCTCAGGATGAGCGGTAAGCTGAACCGGATCAGCTCCACGGCGATATGCCGCAGGCCATCGGTCTTTTCCGTCTGTTCCATATCCGATTTCCCCCTTCTTCACAAAAAAAACCGTATGCAAGTTTCAGCCTTGCATACGGTAGGTGCTCACCCGATGAATGTCACTTCACAGGGGATATTATAGCAAATGGCGGGCAGCCGGTCAAGGGATTCGGCGCCCCAAGATTTCTACACGGACACGGCCAAAAAAACGAGGGAAAAGATTCCCTCGTTTTTTTTTGCGTTATAATCTCGCCTGGATGGCGTCGTATCCGGTCTCACCCGTGCGCACCTTGAGCGCCGAGCGAATCTCATAGGAGAAGATCTTGCCGTCGCCCGGCCCGCCGGTGTAGGCCGCCTTGCGGATGGCCTCAATGGTCTTTTGTTCCCATTCCTCAGACGAGACTACAATCTCAAACTTGATCTTAGGCCGCATCTGGATATCGACCTGCATGCCGCGCACGATCTCGGTATAGCCGCGCTGCGTGCCGCAGCCCATGACCTGGGACACCGTCAGGCCGTTGACCTCGATCGCACTGAGCGCGGCCTTGACGTCCTCGAATTTTTCCTCGCGCACGATCGCTTCCACTTTGATCATCATGCTGCTCTTCCTCCCTTACTGATCCAGCCCGTTAAAGCTCGGGTATGCGCTCTCGCCGTGCTGCGACTGATCCATGCCGAGCTGCTCCTCTCTGACGCTGACGCGCAGGGGCGTAAACAGCTTGACGATGCCCATGCAAATTAGGGTGCCGACGATAGCGACAGCAATGGTCACGACGATGCCGATGATCTGGGCCACGAACAGGCCGGTGTCGCCGAACACCAGGCCGTCCCAGCGGGCGACGTCATTGATGGCGCTCTGGCCGAACAGGCCGGTCGCGATGCCGCCCCAGATGCCGCCGATTCCGTGGCAGCCGAACGCATCGAGCGCATCATCGATCCTGAGTTTCTTCTTGATAAGCGCAACGCCGAAGTAGCACAGCGGACTGACCACCGCGCCGATGATGAACGAGGACCAGATCGGCACAAAGCCTGCGCCTGGAGTGATGGCGACCAGGCCGACGACAAGGCCGGTCGACGCACCGACCAGGGTCGGGCGGCCGTTCCTAATGACGTCCACGAGCATCCAGGACAGCAGCGCGGTCGCCGAGGCGATGGCCGTCGTCATGAAGGCATGGGCCGCCAGGCCATTTGCGCTGAGCGCGCTGCCCGCGTTAAAGCCGAACCAGCCGAACTCCAGCAGGGCCGCGCCCAGCACGACAAACGGGATATTGTGCACGCGGTAGGTCATGACCTCATAGCCGCGGCGGCGGCCCAGCGCGATGGCCAGGACGAGCGCGCTCACGCCAGAGCTGATATGCACGACATTGCCGCCGGCAAAATCGACCGAGCCCAGGGAAGCCAGCAGGCCGCCCTCGCCCCAAACCATGTGGGCCATCGGGTAATAGACCACGATCGACCACAGGGCGATAAACAGGAAGAGCGCCTTAAAGCGCATACGTCCGACCACTGCACCCGTGATGAGCGCCGGGGTGATCATGGCAAACATCATCTGGAACGCACAGAAGACCAGATGCGGGATACCATCGGCATAGGGCCCGGCCTCCATGCCCACGCCGTTCAGGCCGAGCCAGCGGAAGTCGCCGATGATGCCGCCGTGGTTGCCGCCAAATGCCAGCGAATAGCCGAACAGGCCCCACATGACGACCGACAGGCCCATGATCGCCACACAGGCCATCATGGTGTTGACTACATTTTTCCGCCGTACCAGGCCGCCATAGAAGAAGGCGAGGCCCGGCGTCATGATAAAGACGAAGGCGGCCGCAATCATGACAAATGCGGTGCTACCAGTATCAATCATTTTGTCCAACATCCTTTCTTTCGCGCGGCGCAGGCGCGCCGTGCCGCGTCCTGTCCGGCAAACCGCCGGGCGGGACGTGCCATGTTTGCCCGGCCGGCGCACCGGCCCAGGCCCTTGTGAAAAGTACCAACCTTTCCATCCCCAATCGATTTTTGGACGTCCATGATGAGGTATCGGTGGAAAAAAGAAAAGGCGCCTGAAATGCAAATTGCATTTCAGACGCCTTTGTCTGTATACAAGTATAGCACCATGGCCGCGCCGGGTACAAGGCGCATTTTTTCCTAAGATTGCCCGCCTGTGCTCAGAATTTTTGTAGCATGTGATAAAAAATCCCGTGCATGACGGCTACGCCTGCACGCCGGCTGCGGACGCGGCGGCAAAAAATTCCCGGGTCTGCCGGACGTTCTCCTCGATGGCCGCGTGCAGCTGCTCGACCGAGTCAAAGGCCCTTTCCGGGCGCAGGAACTGGTGCAGCTCGACATGGATGAGCTTGCCGTACAGGTCGCCTGCAAAGTCCAAAAGGTGCGGCTCGATCGTGGGCGCGCCGCCGTCCACGAAGGTCGGTTTCACGCCGATGTTGGTCGCAGCCAGATAGACCTGATCCTCTACGCGCACGCGCGAGGCGTAAACGCCATAGGGCGGCAGCGCCATCTCGGGCGGCAGGGGCAGGTTGACCGTGGGCACACCGTAGGTTCGCCCGACCTTGCGGCCGTGCGCGACCACACCGGTGATCGTATACGGGTGGCCCAAAAAGCGGGCCGCGCGCTGCATGTCGCCAAGCGAGATGAGCTGCCGGATATAGGTCGAGGACACGACAATGCCGTCGATCCTGACATCTGGAATGCAGTCATAGCCGATGCCGGCCTTCCTGCACTCCTCGGCCATGCCCTCGGGCGTGCCACGACCCATGTAGCCAAACCGGTTGTTGTGGCCCGAGATGATATATCCCGCGCCAAAGCGGCCGATGAGCAGCTCATGGATGAAGTCGCGCCAGTCCATGGTGCGCAGCTCCTCAAAGTGGCCGAAAATGACCTCGTCCACGCCACCCAGCCGCTTGATCTCGTCCTGGCGGTAGGCGTCCGCAGTCAAGAGCGGCACCTGCCGTCCGGTCATGACCGAGGACGGATGCTTGTCAAAGGTGAACACCGCCGAGATGCCGCCGATCTCATGGGCGCGCTGGACGGCGCGCTGCATCAGGGCTCGATGGCCCATGTGCACGCCGTCAAAATAGCCGAGCGCGATGGCGCGCGGCGGTTTGTGCTGTTTCATCTGGCACCTCCAGCGGGAACCGCGTTCCCGCAGTTTTTATCGAAAATTTTTGTGGACGAACAGGCCGATGCCGCCCTTGTCCAGCGTGTCCGCACGGCCCAGCATCAAGAACTGCCCGTCCGGCGCATAGACCCGGCACAGTGTGCCGGGTGCAAGCGCCGCAAGGCCCTCGGCCTGACGCGGAAAGACCACCGCCCCGCGCAGGGCGCGGTCACGGCCCTCCGCGGTCAGGCGCACGGCCGGATCATCGGCAAACAGGCTGTCGGTCGGCTGGAACAGGCGCCCCAGTGTGCCATCGTCACGCGCCCGCTCGACCGTCTCGAACGTGACCGCCTGGGCGAGCGTGTAGACGCCCGACCTGATGCGGGTCAGCGCGTGCATTGCAGCGCATGTCCCCAATTTCTGGCCCAAGTCGTGTACAATCGTGCGCACATAGGTGCCCTTGGAGCACGTGACGCGAAAGGCGCCCTTTTGGGCCTGCTCGTCGAAATCCAGAAGCGCGATGTCCAGAATGGTGATGTCGCGCGCCGGGCGCTCAACCTCCTTGCCCTTGCGGGCGAGGTCGTAGAGTTTCTGCCCATCGATCTTGATGGCCGAGTACATGGGCGGGATCTGCTTCTGCGCGCCGCGGAAACCCTCCAGGGCATCCCGCACCTCGTCCAGGGTCACCCGCCTGTCCGACCGCTCGATGACCGTGCCAGTCGTGTCCTGGGTGTCGGTGGAAAAGCCCAGGGTAAAGCCGGCCTCATAGGTCTTGTCCTGTGCTGCGGCATAGTCGGACGCCTTGGTCGCCCCGCCCACAAAAATAGGCAGGACACCGGTGGCCATGGGGTCCAGCGTGCCGCCGTGGCCGATCTTGCGCGTCCTGAGGATACCGCGCAGCTTGGCCACCACATCATGTGAGGTAAAGCCCTGCGGCTTATCAAAGACTAAGATACCGCTTGGCGTCTGCTGCTCCCCGCTCATTCGGCCAGCTCGCTTTCCGCATATACCTGGCGGGCGGCCTCCAGGATCTGCTCCCGCGCGGCATCGGGCGCGCAGGGCAGGCTTGCGCCGCCCGCACGCAGATGGCCGCCGCCGCCGCACTTGGCGCAGATGGCCGAGGCATCGACCTCCTTGGTCGTGCGCACCGAAATCTTGCTCGTGCCGTCCTTGTTCTCGGTGATGGTGATGCCCACCTGCACGCCCTCGATCTGGCGGGTCAGCGAGGCGATGGAGTCGAGGTCATCCATATCCGCGCCCGTGCGGTCGATATCCGCGCGTCGGATGATGACGAGCGCGATCTTGCCATCCATGAGAAACTCCATGGTGTCAAAGATGATGCGCTCCATCTGAAAGCGCGGCCAGGTCTTAACTTCAAACAGGCGGCGGTTGATCTCGCCGCCATCCACGCCAGCCTCCAGGCACCGCGCCGCGGCGCGCAGAGTATCCGGAACGGTGTTGGAATAGCGGAAGCAGCCGGTGTCGGTGGACAGAGCGATATAGATACATTCCGCAATGTCAGCGGTCAGCGAAACGCCCATCGCGTCCATCACATCCAGGATCAGCTCGGCGCATGCGCCGGCCGTCTCGCGCACGACGCGCACGGGCGCTGACATAGCGTTGGAGCGGTGATGGTCCAGGACTACGTCTAGGCGGTCCCGATACGGCAGGGCGTTGTCGGGCAGCAGGCCATAGTCTGCGATATCGGTCGTGACCACGCAGGCCGGCTGGAAATCGTCCGGGGCATAGCAGGGGGTGACAAGCGGCGCATAGCGCGCGGTCACACCCGCGTTCGGCAGGATATAGGCGTTCTTGCCGAGCTGGCGCAGGCCGCGGCACAGTGCGCCCGCGCAGCCAGTCGTATCGCCGTCCGGCCGGCAATGGGTCAGGATCAGGATGTCGTCCGCGGCCAGGAGTGCCTGCGCCGCCTGGCTTACCGAGCCGGTCATTCGCTCTCCTCACTTTCGGCCGCATCCGGCGCTCCCATCTTGCCCTCGCGCTCGAGTTGATGGATGACGTCGTTGATGTGCGCGCCGCTCTCAATGGAGTGGTCGAGCGTAAAGACCAGTTCGGGTGCGTAGCGCAGCTGGACGGCATGGCCGACCTCGCGGCGCAGCCAGCCAGCCGCCGACTTGAGGCCCTTCATGGCCTCCTTGACCTGCTCGTCCGTGCCCATAATCGAGATATATGCCTTGGCATAGCGCAGGTCGTTCGTGACCTCACAGTGGGTCACCGAGATGAACGCGCCCGCAACACGCGGGTCCTTGACCTGCCGGATGGCCTCAGCCAACGCGCGGCCGACCATCTCCGAGATGCGGCCCATGCGGTTATTCGCCATAGTGTTGTTCCCTCCTTAATGGGGTGGATGAAGCCGGAGGACAGGCTGCTCTGCCCGCCCTCCGGCCGATCGGGGACGCGGGTGCCCCCGCGTTTACTGCTTAATCTCCTCCATCACGAAGGCCTCGAATACGTCGCCTTCCTTGATGTCGTTGAAGTTTTCAAAGCCGCAGCCGCACTCATAGCCGGATGCAACTTCCTTGACATCGTCCTTGAATCGCTTGAGCGAGGACAGGACGCCCTCGTGGATGACGATGCCGTCGCGCACGATGCGCACCTGCGCCGCGCGCTGAATCTTGCCGTCCTGCACATAGCAGCCGGCGATGGTGCCCACACCGGAAATGCGGAAAGTGGTGCGCACCTCGGCATGGCCCAGGATGACCTCGCGGTACTTGGGCGCCAGCATGCCCTTCATGGCCTGCTCCATCTCCTCGATGCAGTCATAGATGATGCGGTACATGCGCATATCGACGCCCTGCGCCGCCGCCGACTCGGTGGCGACACGGTCCGGGCGGACGTTGAAGCCGACGATGATCGCGCCCGAAGCTGCGGCCAGCATGACGTCGGACTCATTGATGGCGCCGACTGCGCCATGGATGACACGCACGCGCACCTCATCGTTGGACAGTTTTTCAAGCGACGAGCGCAGCGCCTCGACCGAGCCCTGTACGTCGGCCTTGACGATGATGGACAGCTCCTTCATCTCGCCTTCCTGGATGGAGGCAAACAGGTTGTCGAGCGTGACCTTGTGGAAGTTCTTGTTGCGCTCGTCCTTTTCCTTCTGCTTGCGCTGCTCGACCAGCTCGCGCGCCATGCGCTCGTCGTCGACCGCGTAGAGCAGGTCGCCCGCGCCCGGGACCTCGGCCAGGCCGATGATCTCGACCGGGACCGACGGGCCGGCCTTCTGGATCTTCTTGCCGTCGTCGTCGGTCATGGCGCGCACACGGCCGACCGCCGTGCCAGCAACCACGATGTCGCCGGTATGCAGCGTGCCGTTCTGTACCAGAACGGTTGCGACCGGGCCGCGGCCCTTGTCGAGCTTGGCCTCGATGACCGTACCCTTGGCCTGACGGTTGGGGTTTGCCTTGAGGTCAGAAACTTCGGCGGTCAGCAGGACCATTTCGAGCAGGTTTTCAATGCCCTGGCCATACTTTGCCGAGATGTTGCAGACGATGGTGTCGCCGCCCCACTCCTCGGGCACGAGCTCATACTCGGTCAGCTGCTGGAGCACGCGCTCGGGGTTTGCGCCCGGCTTATCGATCTTATTGACCGCGACAATGATCGGCACCTTGGCCGCCTTGGCGTGGTTGATGGCCTCGATGGTCTGGGGCATGATGCCGTCGTCGGCTGCCACAACCAGGATGGCGATATCGGTGACCTGCGCGCCGCGGGCACGCATGGATGTGAAGGCCGCATGGCCGGGGGTGTCCAGGAAGGTGATCTTCTTGTCGCCGACCTGCACGCGGTATGCGCCGATGTGCTGGGTGATGCCGCCGGCCTCGCCCTCGGTGACCTTGGTCTTGCGGATGGCGTCGAGCAGGGAGGTCTTGCCGTGGTCAACGTGGCCCATGACGACCACGACCGGGTCACGCGGCTGGAGCTCCTCTTCCTTGTCTTCGTGCTCGTCGAACAGGCGCTCCTCGATGGTTACATGGACTTCCTTCTCGACCTTGGCGCCCATCTCCTCGGCCACAATGGCCGCGGTGTCGAAGTCAATGGTCTCGGAGATCGAGGCCATGACGCCAAGCTTCATGAGTTCCTTGATGACATCGGCCGCCGTGCGCTTCATGCGCTGGGCGAACTCGCCGACGTTGATCTCGTCCGGGATGGAGACCTTGAGCTGGACCTTCTTGGCCGCGGCCTGCTGGTGCTGGCGCTGCAGGCGGCGCATTTTCTCCTGCTCCTCCTGGCGGCGCTTGCCCGAAGCCTGCTGCTTGGCGCGCTGGTCGGACTTTTTGGTCAGCTTCTGCTTCTTCTGGCTGGACGAGGACATGCGCTCGGCCTTCTCCGAGACCAGCGAGTCGATGCGCTCGTCGTATTTATCCAGGTTGACATCGCCGCCCGTGCGGGTGTCGATGCGGTGCACCTGCTTGACGCGGCTGTGCTGCTGCGGCTGCTGGGGCTGCTGCCCTGCTGCGCCCTCCTGCTTCTGCTTGTGGGCGGCCTCCTGCTTCTGGGCCGCGGCCTGCTGGCGCGAGGCAGCCAGCTTCTTGCTGCGCGCCTGCTGCTGGCGCTCCAGTACAGCCTCCAGGTCCGGGACCGGATGGCTCTGGGTCAAAACTTCAAAAATCAGGCTCAAGTCATGGTCGTCCAGGACCTGCATGTGATTCTTGGGCGCCTTCCCATGCTTTGCCAGAATATCGGTAATCTCCTTGTTGCCCACGCCAAAGTCCTTCGCGACTTCGTGGACACGGTATTTATTCTCTAATGCCATTGGCGTTCACCTCCATAGGAATTTCCACCAGGGGCCTCTGGCGGATGAAAACGCGGCCGCAGTGCGGCCAATCTATCAAAACGCGTTGGATGATCCGCGGGATCTTTTGTCTTTCTTGACGCCTTTCCGCCGGTCGATCCGGGTCTTTTTTTCAAAGACGCGCGCGGCGGCCGCCCGGTTTTCTTCCGAGCTGCCCGCAAATTTCTTGGCTGCGGCCTGGGCCATGCCGATGTCCTGCATGGCGCACACGGCGCAGTCCGGGAAACCGACCGCGCGACCGAGCTCGGCCTTGCCCCAGGGCAGGCGGAAGACCGGCACGCGCGCGTCGTGCCGCAGGACTTTGCGGCACGTGGCCTCGCCCGCGTCCCCGGCCAGGAAGATAGCCCGCGCGCGGCCCGCGGCGACCAACTCGGCCGTCAGCGCCTCGCCAACCGCCAGCTTGCCCGCACGGCGGGCCAGGCCGATAAGGCCCAGCAGCGACTCAAGTTCCATCGTTCCCTGCCTCCTCCATGCGCTGCTCGAGCGCGTCGTAGACCTCAGCCGGGATATCGCAGCCGAACGCGCGCTCCAGGGCGCGCGCCTTGCGCGCTTTTTTGAGACAGTCTGGGTTGGGGCACAGATAAGCGCCCCGGCCCGGGGCCTTGCCCTTAAAATCCAAAGTGATCTCGCCGGCCGGCGAGCGGACCGCGCGGATGAGTTCGCGCTTGGGGTGCATCGTGCGGCAGCCCAGGCACTGCCGCATCGGGATCTTCTTGTGCTGCGTCACGGTGTCCTCCTTTCCGGCGTCAGCCCTCGGCCTGCTGCTGCGATGCCGGGGCGATGTCGATCTTGCAGCCGGTCAGCTTGGCGGCCAGGCGGGCGTTCTGGCCTTCCTTGCCGATGGCAAGCGACAGCTGGTCGTCGGGCACGATGACACGGCAGGCCTTGGTGTCGGGCTGCATGGTGGCCGAGATGACGTCGGCCGGTGCCAGCGCAGACGAGACAAAGGCTGCGGTGTCGTCGCTCCACTTGATGATATCGATCTTCTCGCCGCCCAGCTCGTCGACAATATTGCCGACGCGCGCGCCGCGGGTGCCGACGCAGGCGCCGATGGGATCGACGTTCGGGTCGTTGGACATGACGGCGATCTTGGTGCGGCTGCCCGCCTCGCGGGCGATAGACTTGACCTCGACGACGCCATCGTGGATCTCGGGCACTTCCAGCTCAAACAGGCGCTTGACCAGGCCCGGGTGGGTGCGGGAGATCAGGATCTGCGGGCCGCGGGTGCCCTTGCGCACCTCGATGACATAGACCTTGATGCGGTCGCCTTCCTTGAACTGCTCGGTGCGCACCTGCTCGGAGACCGGCAGGATGGCCTCGGTCTTCTCGCCCTGCGAGATCATCTCCAGGATGTAGCCGCCGCGCGGGTCGATCCGGGACACGGTCGCGGTCAGGATCTCGTGCTCCTTGGACTCAAACTCGGACAGCACCATGCCGCGCTCGGCCTCGCGAATGCCCTGGATGATGACCTGCTTTGCGGTCTGGGCGGCGATGCGGCCGAAGGACTTGGTGGGGATGTCGATATCGATGACATCGCCCAGGACGGCGTTCGGCTTGTATTCGCGCGCCTCCTCGACGGTCATCTCCTCGTACGGCTCATAGACGTCATCGACGACAGTCTTGCGCACGAACATGCGGATGTCCTGGCCCTCACGGTCCGGGACGACGTAGACATTGTCGGTCATGCCGTCGTTTTCACGCTTATAGGCGGTGATGAGCGCCTGGCCCACGCGGTCGAGCATGTAATCGACCGGGATGCCCTTCTCCTTTTCCAGCTGCTCGAGCGCGGCAAAAAATTCTTTATTGACCATTGTGGTTGTAATTCACTCCTTATGATTGGCTGATGTCCGCAGGGGGACCTGAAAAAATTGCGATCAAAGCTGTACGGTCAAGCGCACCGAGGCCACGTCGCCCGGCTCATAGACGACGGTCTGGCCGCCGGACTCGATGGTGACGGCGCCTGCGTCATAGTCCACAAGCCGGCCCTCCACGGTCTTGGCGCCGTTGATGGCCCGGTAGAACTTGACTTCGACGGTCTGGCCAAGATACTGGGCAAAGTGCTCGGGCCGCTTGAGCCGGCGCGTCAGGCCGGCCGAGGATACGCACAGCGTATAAGGCGGCAGCGCGTCGAACTCCTTCGCGTCGAGCATCGGGTCGATGGCGCGCGAGATGGTCTCGCAGTGGTCGATGTCCACGCCGCCTTCGCGGTCGATGGTGATGGTCAGCATATACTGGCCGCCCTCTTTTTCAAATTCCACATCCCAGAGCGAGACGCCGGCCTGCTCGCACAGCGGCCGCGCCATTTCCTCTACCCTGCGAATGAGTTCCTTGGTCTGCATACCTACCTCCTCAAAATTCTGCAAAAAGCAATAAGAAAGAGTGGGTTGCCCCACTCTCCGAAAAACTTACATACTACTTTTGTTAGTATACCATCTTTTCCTGGCCGATGCAAGCCATCTGGAAAATTTTTTATGCGTTTTGCGGCATTTTTCGGCCGCAGCCGGGCACAAACGGTCGAAAGCTGCCCTCAGAACGGCACTTTTCCGTATTTCGGGCTGTCACCATAGCGGTTGGCCCCATCGCTGTCCAAAAGCAGCAGGACAAACACCAGGATGCCGCCAAGCGGGATGAGGGCGGCGAGCAGCCACAGGCCGCTGCGCCCGGTGTCATGCATGCGGCGGACCGACATCGTGATGCCCGGGATGATGCTTAGTATGCTGTAAATCCAGCCGGCATAGGGCAGAAAGCCCAGCACAAAGCCGGTCGCAAAGTTTAAAATCATCGCGCCCCAATAGGCTGCGCGCCGGGTCCGCCCGGAAATTTCAAAGATGCGCGCCCACATCTCAGCGAACGCGCGCAAGGGATTGGTCTCCATCTGTCAACTCCTTTTATCTTTTGCTCTGTCATCTGGCGCATCGTGCGCCGTCAGAGAAGCTTAAAAATACGAACGAAAATCGCTCTTGGGATTGTGATAGCCATCGTTCGCCTTTGCGCCCAGATATTTGACAAAAAATGTCTGGGCCCCTTCCAGACCATTGACATACCTCGCTACATGCTCAATTTTCATGGCCGTCCTCCTTCTGCTTTTTCATCCTACCCTGGAGGTCAAACTCATGACCAGGCAGGCCGCGATCAAGATTGCCAGGATCACCCGGCCGATCTTCTGCCAGAAGCGATAATACGCATTCGGCTCGCAGTCGCCGTCCACATACCGCCGGTAACCCAGCTCGAACGCTAGGTCAGGGTATCGAAGATCCAGGCCCAGGAAAAAGGCTGGGATGATTGCGAGCACAAGTATGGCTGGATTGCCGCGGATGTCATACGCATCCTCCTGCGCGATGACCGTCCAGCGATATTGCGCGCTGTATCCCGGAAACCACTCCTCAGCCGGACGAGTTTTCTGCCAGGTAGACTGCACCAAAAGACCGTCTATGAGGTTGAAATCTTCATCCGCGATGAGATAGCTTCGGCCGCTGGCGCCATAATCCAGTGCTAACCCCTCATAGACCAGGGCCCCATCCTCGTAAAACTGCGCAGCGGGATGATTATTCATCTCGGTCTGGACTACTTCATATTGGCGGGTTTCGTCATTGACCGAGAAGGCAATCTGCGCGCCGTTTTCGGTTCGCGTAACGTCAAGCGTGAAGCGTGCGTCATCCTTTGCTCCCTGAAAGCTGCCGTCCGTTTGCCGCACCAAAAAAACGTCGTTGTACCAGATGCCGGTCTGAAACAGGAAATAGAAATAAACCAGGATGAGGATGACCGCAAGTGCGATGCCGCCGATAACGCACTGCCTCTTGTAAGTCTGCCAGATACGGGTTAACATAGAAACTCCCCCATTCTGCATTGGATCAGAAATAAGCTTCAAACGTGAACCAGTGGTCATCCAGCCGTGTGGTTTTTCCCCAATCATCCCCTTCTCCCCGCCAGTAGAATCCGTCCTTTCCCCTGGCTAGGGGCCGGCTGGTGTTCTGAAAGGCGGCCGGGCTGCCGTCCAGCGAGTAATACAGGCCATGATAGCCCGCAGACGGAACCAGTCCGGTATACCCGGTCATAAACTCGATGATTGGGTTTTGCCCGTCCCAGTAGGTCACGGCCCGTACGCCCGCAATGCCGGGCGGGGCAGCATTTGGCTTTTCCAAGATGGTTTGCACCGCTTGGGTGAGCGCAGGCAATTGTCTGACGTAGACGCTCTGCGGCGTGGGGACGCCCTGGGCGATCAGGCCGCTGCATGCGGCAACAGCGGCAGCCGCCGCGATCACAAGATATTTCTTCTGCACGGCAAACTCCTCCTGCCATATCCATCATCGGCTGTTTCTGTTTCCCCCATTGTAGCACAGGCCGGTATAGGTGGCAAGGGCGGTTTTTTGTGCTCCGGCCGCCTTGTGCGGCGCCGGAAAAGCGTCCCAAGTTTCTCCAAGCTTTCGGCAAAGGGCGCGGCAGCTTCCCGCATAAAAAAATCAGTTCACCTGGGAGCACGCCTCAGGTGAACTGACTTTGATGCGTCCGAGCCGGGCGGCTCAGGCGCGAGATCTCAGGATGTTATACCAGCTCGATGATCGCCATCTCAGCGCAGTCGCCGCGGCGCGGGCCGGTCTTGATGATGCGGGTGTAGCCGCCGTTGCGCTCTGCATACTTGGGCGCGATCTCAGAGAACAGCTTTGCAACAACCGCTTCCTTGGTGACGAAAGCCATCGCCTGACGGCGGGTTGCCAGGGTGTTCTTCTTGCCCAGGGTGATCATCTTCTCGCACAGGGGAGCGACTTCCTTTGCGCGTGCAACGGTGGTCTCGATTCTGCCGTTCTCCAGCAGGAAGGTGACCATTGCGCGCAGCATCGCCATACGGTGTTCGGTCGTGCGGCCGAGCTTACGATTTGCTGCCATGTTCGTATACCTCCAATTTAGGTCATCAGGATATAAAGCGGCGGCGCGGCACACGCCGCCGCCTTCGTGCTAAATTACCAGGGCGCCCCTGATCTTGTCAGCAAGCGCGTGGGCCGGGGATTACTCCTCGGACTTTGCAAGCGACAGGCCCATGGCCTCCAGCTTGCCAATGACTTCCTCGAGCGACTTGCGTCCGAGGTTTCGGACCTTCATCATGTCCTCCTCCGAGGTGTTGATGAGATCCTCCACCGTGTTGATGCCGGCGCGCTTGAGGCAGTTGAACGAGCGGACGGAGAAGTCCAGCTCCTCGATGGTCATCTCCAGCACCTTGTCGTGCTGTGCCTCGGCCTTCTCAACGACGGTCGACTTCGAGCCGATCTCCTCCGAGAGATCGACAAACAGATCGAGATGGTCGCGCAGAACCTTCGCGCCGAGCGAAACCGCGTCGCGCGCGTTGATGGTGCGGTCGGTCCAGATTTCAAGCGTCAGCTTGTCGTAGTCGGTCATGTTGCCGACACGGGTGTTCTCAACGGTATAGTTGACCTTGTACACCGGGGTGTAGATCGAGTCCACCGGGATGACGCCGATCGCGTTCTGATTCTGCTTGTTGCGCTCGGCCGGGACATAGCCGCGGCCGGAAGCCAGGGTGATCTCCATAGACAGGCGCGCGTCGCTCATCAGGGTCGCAATGTGCAGGTCCGGGTTGAGGATCTCGACCTCGCCATCCGAGTGGATGTCGCCTGCCTTGACCTCGCCCTCGCCTGCGGCTTCGATATAGACGGTCTTGGGGCCGTCGCAGTAAAGCTTGGCGATGATGCCCTTGACGTTGAGGACGATCTCGGTCACGTCCTCCTTGACACCGGGAATGGTGGAAAACTCATGCTGCACGCCCGCGATTTTGATGGAGGTCGCGGCAGTACCCGGCAGGGAGGACAGCAGGATACGGCGCAGGGAGTTGCCCAGCGTAGTTCCGTAGCCTCGCTCCAGCGGCTCTACGACGAATCTGCCATAGGAGCCGTCTTCTGCCAGCTCCTCGCAATCAATGCGCGGCTTTTCAATTTCGATCATTTACAGATACCCTCCTTTTCATGCGGCCAATTGACTTGTAAAATGGATGGAAATTTCACGCGCCCCGCAAGACAAGGCGGCAGCGCGCGAAACAGATCCAAAGAAATGAGGGTTTGGCTTATTTGGAGTACAACTCGACGATCAGGTGCTCGGATACCTCGTAGTCGATGTCGTCACGAGCAGGCATCGCCACGATCTTGCCCTCGAAGGAATCGTTTGCCTTGTCGATCCACTTCGGGCAAGCCTTCTTGCCGTTCTCCTCGAGCAGGGTCTTGAACTTGGTCAGGCTGCGGGACTTCTCGCAAACTGCAACGACGTCGCCCGGCTTCACCTGGAAGGACGGGATGTTGACGCGCTTGCCGTTGACGGTGAAGTGCGCATGGCTGACGAGCTGACGTGCCTCGCGGCGGGTGTTTGCAAAGCCCATGCGGAACACGGTGTTGTCCAGGCGGCGCTCCAGCTCCTGCAGCAGGATCTCACCGGTGATGCCCTGCTTCTTCTCAGCCTTCTCGTAGTACTTGCGGAACTGCTTCTCGAGAACGCCGTAGATGAACTTGACCTTCTGCTTCTCGGTCAGCTGCATGCCGTACTCAGACTGCTTGCGGCGGGACTGCTTGGGGTTGCGCTTGGTCTCCTTGGAGTAACCAAGAACTGCAGGGGAAAGGCCCAGGGTCTTGCATCTTTTCAGAATGGGCTGCGTATTCTTTGCCATTATTGGTTTCCTCCTTGATTAAACTCTTCTTCTCTTGGGCGGGCGGCAGCCGTTGTGCGGGATCGGGGTAACGTCCTTGATCATGGTTACCTCGAGGCCGGTTGCCTGCAGCGCACGGATGGCAGCCTCACGGCCCGAGCCAGGGCCCTTGACGTAAACTTCGACGGTCTTGAGGCCGTGCTCCATTGCAGCCTTCGCAGCGGTCTCGGCTGCGGTCTGCGCCGCATACGGGGTCGACTTACGCGAGCCGCGGAAGCCCATCTCGCCGGCAGATGCCCAAGACAGAGCGTTGCCATTGAGGTCGGTGATGGTGACGATAGTATTGTTGAAAGAGGAGCGGATATGTGCCGCGCCCTTTTCGATATTCTTGCGCTCACGACGCTTGGTGCGAGTCTGAGCGCCCTTCTTCTGAACCTTAGCCATTTATGCTCCCCTCCTTACTTCTTCTTGTTCGCAATGGTCTTCTTCGGGCCCTTGCGGGTACGCGCATTGGTCTTGGTGCGCTGGCCGCGAACGGGCAGGCCCCGGCGATGACGCAGGCCGCGGTAGCAGCCGATCTCAACCAGGCGCTTGATGTTCAGGCCGATCTCACGGCGCAGGTCACCCTCTACGGTGTAGCCGTGCTCGATGCACTCACGCAGCTTGGCTGCTTCTTCCTCGGTCAGGTCCTTGACGCGGGTGTCCGGATTGATACCGGTCTTGGACAGGATTTCGTTGGACAGCTTCCGTCCGATGCCGTAGATGTAGGTCAGGCCGATCTCTACGCGCTTCTCACGCGGAAGGTCAACACCGGCAATACGTGCCATTTACAATTTACCTCCAAAAAGTATGCTGGGACGTGTGTGCGCAAGCCAGTCTAAGGGCCGTCCCCGCCCTTGTAGCGCCGCGCGGAACGCCGCGCGTGCTTGTTGGCTCCGTCGTCAGTCTATTAGGAAACGCCGCCTGGCGTCTCCCTCACAAAGAAGCGCCGGAGACAGACTTTGTCTCCGTGTGGGATACAGCCGCACGTTCCACGTACCGGGGAAAACGCTTCCCCAGCCGCAGCCGTTTGCGGTGCGCTCTAATCCAAGGGATTCCCCTTCGATTAGCCCTGCTTCTGCTTGTGCTTCGGGTTCTGGCAAATGACCATTACGCGGCCCTTGCGGCGAATGATCTTGCACTTTTCACAGATCGGCTTTACAGACGGTCTTACTTTCATGGGAATAAACCTCCATCAGATAATAGATCGGTGGTGGATAACGGCCCCTCGGTCACGTCGGGGCCTCCGCCCGCCTTATCATCACAAGGGGCGCGCCTTACTTGGAGCGCCAGGTGATGCGGCCGCGGGTCAGGTCGTAGGGCGACATCTGCACGGTGACCTTGTCGCCAGGTAAAATGCGGATAAAATTCATGCGCAGCTTGCCCGAGATGTGCGCCAGGATCTTGTGCCCGTTGGGCAGCTCGACCTGGAACATCGCGTTGGGCAGCGCCTCTATGACGGTACCTTCCAGCTCAATTACGTCGTCTTTAGCCATGTTCGCTTTCCCCTCTTTGGTCAGTGTTTTGGTTGTCCCCCGCCCAGATGGACAGGGCCTTCCGGATATCGCTGTTGGTCAGCCTGCCCGTCCCGAGCAGTTTTTCCCGGGTGCGCGCGTCGCAGTGCCCGGCAAACGCCGTGTGCTTGCGCTTTTTGCGCTTGGGCTTTTCGGCGCGGCGCCCGCGGCCGTTTGCCAGCCAGAGGAAGTCCTCCTCTTCGCGCAGGACGAGGAACACCCCATCCCGGTCACGCCCGGCCAGCGAGATCACCAGATCGGATACGTGGGAATGCATGGTCACAGCACCTCGCCGTCGATGGCCGTCAGGATTTCGGGATCGCCGTCCGTGATGGCGATCGTATTTTCGTAGTGCGCGGACAGCTTGCCGTCCCGTGTCTTGACGGTCCAGCCGTCCGGCAGGACGTTGACCGCCCACACGCCGGCGTTTACCATGGGCTCGACCGCAAGGGTCATGCCTTTTTGCAGGCGAACGCCGTGGCCCGGCCGGCCGAAGTTTGGCACCTCGGGCGACTCATGGAGCTGCCGGCCGACGCCGTGCCCGACAAAGGCGCGGACGACGGAAAAGCCATTCTTCTCGACATAGGCCTGTACCGCGGCCGAGATATCAGACACGCGATAGCCCTCCCGGGCAAACCTGATGCCCTCATAGAAGCTCTGCCGGGTTACCTCGATCAGCCGCCGGGCCTCGTCCGAAACCTCCCCGCAGGCAACCGTGCACGCACAGTCGCCGTGAAAGCCGCCGATATACGCGCCGACGTCGATCTTGACCAGATCGCCCGTGCGCAGGACACGCTTTCGTGAGGGGATCCCGTGGATCACCTCGTCGTTGACCGATATACAGGCGCTCGCCGGAAAGCCGCCGTACCCGAGGAAGGAGGGCTTAGCCCCCGCCTCCTCGATGGTCTTGCGGACAATCCGGTCGATCTCGTCCGTAGTAACCCCAGGAGCGACCGCGTCGGCCGCCGCACGGCGCGCAAGGGCGGTAATGCGGCCGGCAGCGCGCATGCGCTCCAGTTGTTCGTCTGTTTTAATCGCAATCATATCGGCTTACAGGCCCAGTGCCTGGCAGGCGAGCACCTTAGTCTGCTCGATCCCCTGCGCGCCGTCAATGCTCTTGAGCTTGCCCTGCGCGCCGTAGTAATCCTTGAGCGGCTCGGTCTGCTCATGATAGGTCGCAAGACGGTGGCGGACCACATCGGGCTTATCGTCCTTGCGGATGTGCAGCGTGTCGCCGCAGACATCGCAGACACCCTCCTTTTTGGGCGGGTTGGCCTTGATGTGGTAGGTCGCGCCGCACTTGAGGCAGACGCGGCGGCCGGTCATACGGCCTTCGATGACCGCGTCATCGACCTCGAGCGACAGCGCGCAGTCGATGGATGCGATCTGGTCGAGCGCCTCCGCCTGCGGGATGGTGCGCGGGAAGCCGTCCAGGATGAAGCCGTTCTTGCAATCGTCCTGTGCGATGCGGTCGCGCAGGAGATCGATGACAAGCTGATCGGGCACCAGCTGGCCGGCGTCCATGAACGCCTTTGCCTTCTGGCCGAGCTCGGTATGATTTGCAATGGCCTCGCGCAGGATGTTGCCCGTCGAGACCGAGGGGACGCCCATCTTTTCCACAAGGAAGGACGCAAGCGTGCCCTTGCCGGCGCCGGGAGCGCCTAACAGAATCAGATTCACAGAAAATGCCTCCTAAATTACTCCAAGAAGCCCTTGTGATGGCGCATCATCATCTGTGCCTCGAGCTGCTTGACCGTTTCAAGCGCAACGCCGACCACGATGATGACCGATGTGCCGCCCAGCGCAACGTTGGACAGGCTGGAGTTGAGCGCGCCGATGATAAGCGGGACAAGCGCGACGACGCACAGGAAGATCGCGCCGACAAAGACAACCTTGCTCAGCGCCTTCATGATAAACTCAGAAGTCGGCTTGCCGGGGCGGAAGCCCGGGATATAGCCGCCGTTCTTCTTGAGGTTGTTGGCGATCTCGATCGGGTTGAACTGGATCGAGGCGTAGAAATACGAGAAGCCGAAGATCATGATGGCATACAGCGCGATATAGAACGGCGATGTCTGCCGGAACAGGCTCATCACCGCCGCGCCGACCGTGCCCGCCTCCGGGTTCCAGAACATCTGGATGGTCGCCGGCAGGGACAGGATCGAGGATGCGAAAATGATCGGCATAACGCCGGTCGCGTTGACCTTGATCGGCAGATGGGTGGACTGGCCGCCGTACATCTTACGGCCCACGACGCGCTTGGCGTACTGGATCGGGATGCGGCGCTCGGCGTTCGACATATAGACGATGAAAACCACCATAGCCAGGCCGACGATTACCATCAGGACGCCGATGACAGCGGAATTCGTAAACAGCTGCACAAGGGCAGTGGCCAGGGACGGCCCGCGGGAGATGATGCCCGCAAAAAGGATGATCGAGATACCGTTGCCGATACCGTTCTGGGTGATGTGCTCGCCCATCCACATAATCAGCGCAGTGCCCGCCGTAAACGCCATGATGATGACGATGGCAGCCCATACGCCGGTCTCATTCAAGAGGCCCCAGCTCTTCAGCAGCATATAGTAGGAGAAGCCCTGAACAAAGCCCAAGATGACGGCGAGATAGCGCGTCCAGCTTGCGATCTTCTTCTGGCCTTCCTCGCCGCCGTCCTTCACCATGTGCTCAAGGGCAGGGATGGCAACGGTCAGAAGCTGTAGGATAATGGATGCATTGATATAAGGGGTGATGCCCATCGCGAAGATGGTCGCGTTGGACAGGCCGCCGCCGGTGAAGACGTCCATAAAGCTCAGAAGCGAGCCGTTGGCCGTCTGCTGCTCAAAGACCTGAGACAGCATGGCGAAATCTACGAACGGAACCGGGATAGAAGAACCGAGGCGGAAGATGAAGACAATGAACAGAGTGTACAGAATCTTCTTACGCAGTTCTGCGACCCGCCACGCATTCTTGATGGTCTCGAGCACCTTAGATCACCTCGGCCTTTCCGCCTGCCTTCTCGATCTTCTCCTTTGCGGAAGCAGAGAATGCCGCAGCCTTTACGGTCAGGCTCTTGGTCAGCTCGCCGCTGCCAAGGATCTTGACGCCGTCCAGCGCCTTCGAGATGACACCGGTCTCGAGCAGCAGCTCGGTGGTGACCTCCGTGCCGTTGTCAAAGCGCTCCAGCGCGGAAACGTTGACCGGCGCGTAGGTGGTGCCGAAGATGTTGTGGAAGCCGCGCTTGGGCAGGCGACGCGCCAGAGGCATCTGGCCGCCCTCAAAGCCCGGGCGAACGCCGCCGCCAGAGCGGGCCCACTGGCCCTTGTGGCCGCGGCCTGCGGTCTTGCCGTTACCGGAACCAGCGCCACGACCCTTGCGGTATGCCTTCTTGGTAGAGCCCAGAGCGGGCTGTAAGTCCTGAAGCTTCATGTCGTTACGCCTCCTCTACGATTTCGAGCAGGTAACCGATCTGCGCGAGCTTGCCGCGGGTTGCCGCGTTGTCCGGCTGAACGGTTACGTCGTTGATTTTCTTAAGACCCAGAGCGTGTGCGGTCGCGATGTGCTGCTGCTTGCGGCCTGCCAGGCTCTTTTTGAGGGTAATCTGAATGTTTGCCATGTCTATTACCCCTCCTATTACAGTTCGTTAACGTCTTTGCCGCGAACTGCTGCAACCTGAGCGGCATTGCGCAGGCTCTTGAGGCCCTCGATGGTCGCGGTTACAACGTTCTGCGGATTGTTGGAACGCAGGCACTTGGTACGGATGTCCTTGATGCCGGCAACCTCTACAACGGCACGGACTGCGCCGCCGGCAATTACGCCGGTACCAGGAGCCGCAGGCTTCATCAACACGCGGCCGGCGCCGAACTCACCGATTACCTCGTGAGGAATCGTGGTGCCCTTGAGGGAAATCTTGACAAGATTCTTCTTGGCGTCCTCAATGCCCTTGCGGATTGCGTCGGGAACTTCGGAGGCCTTGCCCAGACCGAAGCCAACGGTGCCCTTGCCGTCGCCTACGACTACGAGAGCCGCAAACTTGAAGATACGACCGCCCTTGACAGTCTTGGATACGCGATTGAGAGCGACGACTGTTTCTTTGTACTCGTCCTCTCTCTTATCGTTACGATCAAACTTAGCCATGTTTTACCTCCTCCCGACTTAAAACTGAAGGCCGCCCTCGCGAGCGCCCTCTGCGAGTTCCTTCACGCGGCCGTGGTACAGATAACCGCCGCGGTCAAATACGACATTCTCGATGCCCTTTGCCTTGCAGCGCTCAGCCACCAGCAGGCCAACCTTCTTCGCGGCGTCCTTGTTGCCGCCGTACTCGGTGAAGTCCTTCTCGATCGTCGAAGCGGAGACGAGGGTCACGCCGGCTACGTCGTCGATCACCTGTGCATAGATGTTCTTTGCGCTTCTGTAAACGTCAAGACGGGGGCACTCTGCGGTGCCGGAGATCTTGCTGCGCACTCTCTTATGGCGCTTCAGGCGCGCCTTGTTAGAATCCTTCTTAGAAACCATTTAAGCACACTCTCCTTTCTTACTTCTTCTTGCCGCCGGTCTTGCCTTCCTTGCGGCGGATGTGCTCGTCGGCGTACTTGATGCCCTTGCCCTTGTACGGCTCCGGCGGACGCTTCTCGCGGACTTCCGCTGCAAACTGGCCGACCTTCTGCTTGTCGGGACCGGAAATGATGATCTTGTTGGGGCCCGGGACCTCAATGGTGATGCCGGGGATCTCGCTCATGGTGACCTGATGGGAGAAACCGAGGTTCATGACCAGGTCCTTGCCCTGCTTGGCAACACGGTAACCAACGCCGTTTACCTCAAGCTCCTTCTTGAAGCCCTCGGTGACGCCGACAACCATGTTGTGGATCAGGGAGCGGGTCAGGCCGTGCAGGGCACGGTTCTGCTTCTCGTCGTTCGGACGAGTTACGATGATCTCGTTGTTCTCAACTGCAACGTGCATGTTGGGATGGATCTCGCGGGTCAGGGTCTCCTTTGCGCCCTTGACCGTGATGACATTGCCGTCCAGGGTGACAGTGACGCCAGCGGGGATGGCAATAGGCATTCTACCAATTCTCGACATTGTGAATTACCTCCTTACCATACGAACGCCAGGACTTCGCCGCCGACGTTCAGCTCACGAGCCTTCTTGTCGGTCATGACGCCCTTGGACGTAGAGATGATGGCAACGCCCAGGCCGCGCAGGACGCGGGGCAGCTCCTGTGCGCCGGCATAGACGCGCAGGCCGGGCTTGGACACACGCTTGATGCCGGTGATTGCCTTCTGGCGGTTTGCACCGTACTTCAGGGTGATGCGGATGAGGCCCTGGTTGCCGTTGTCAACGAGCTGGAAAGCCTTGATGTAGCCCTCGTCGAGCAGGATCTGCGCGATGGACTTCTTCATCTTGGACGCCGGTACGTCAACGGTCTCGTGACGAGCAGCGCCCGCGTTGCGGATGCGGGTCAGCATATCCGCAATCGGATCAGTGATCTGCATTACTTTTGCTCCTTTCAGAAGTTTGGCGGTACTTCGTGTGGGATCGCCCACGGGTTGCCGCCCACTTTTCTTACTAACGCTGCCGTGACCCTTTCACGGCAGGTGCTGGGGGAAATATATAAAAATCGATGGCCTGTTTTTGACCAGACCATCGATAATTATAACACAGGAAGATCCCGTCCGCAATGGAAATTATGCCGATTTTTGCGCAGAAAATTCCCTTTGGGCGGGTCAAAATGTTATAACGGCAGGTCGGCCGTTTTTTGCGCTCCACAGACCGCGCCGGAGATAGTCCGGTTGACGGCCAGCGGGCGGGCGATGCGGGAAAAAGCGCACCGCGCTCCCTCGCGTATCACGGGGAGACTGGCACAGATGTGCGCTGCACATCTAAAATTTATTATAACAAACCTCCCCCTAGATTTGCAAGTATTTTTTTCATTTTTTCTTCTATATTTTTGAGCCGTCAGGCGGCCTCCTCACATGCCCGCAGGCGCACAGCTTCCTCCCACAGATACGGCCTGCACTTACATTTTTCTATGCCCGCTGTGCGATCTTGTAGTCGATATCAATCTTTCCGCTGTCCGTCTCAGTCCGCGCCCGGAACGTATAGTCCCGGCGGGAAAAATCGATGTCAGCCGAGATATGTCCCTCTGCGCCTGGCTGGATGACGCGCGCCCGGGTGCGGTCGATCGTGATCTCTACCGGGACCGCACCGTTGTTCCGAATCCAAAAATTCACCCGGCTTCCATGGTCAATGGACAGCGTCCTGACCGCTTGAAACTGTCCCTGCGACGCGCTGCCCTCGGTCAGGGCTGCATCCGGGTCTTGCTCTGCCGGCGCGGGCGACGCCGCAAACGGCAAATCTGCCTGCCCGACGGCGGCTAGGCCGCCCCAAATGCTCACGATACACAAAACGCCTGCGACCAGCGCGGTCCACATCTCTCTGCGCAAATCAGCACACCTCTTTCTGCCGTTCCTTTGGTCCCCAAAGCTCTTCTTCTTTATCATGGACGATTTTTCCCGAAATTGCAAGAACAGTTCGGTTAAAATTCGCTCTGCGGCTCACAAAATCTCTCCCGGACAGAAAAAAGGCGTCCAAAAGACGCCTTTTTTCATTTTTCCCAGGGCGGCCCTCATTGCTGCTCTTCCAACGCTTTTTCCAGGTTCTGCATGGTCTGTTCGAGCGGCAGCGCTTCCTCCCCTTCGTGGATGACACTGTGCAAAAAAGCGCTTTTCTGGTTGAGCTGTTCCACCGTCTCCGCATCATAGCACGCCTGCGCGGACTTGGGTGCAAACTCCGGGCCGGACAGCTCTATCAAAAATGAGAACGCCTGCGGATATTTGGCATCCAGTTCGCTTTCGCTTTGCAACTGTCTGCAATATATGCTCATCCGGCCTTTCTGATAGGCCATCTGCCAGTACTGTGCTTCAAAATCCTCCGGTTTCTGCCGGTCATACGCCCGGACCATGCGGTCCAAAGTGCCTGCCAATTCGGTCAGGCTCCCATTCACTTCGGACGCGATCTCCTGCACACGCTCCTGTCTGGCGGCATATGTGTGTCCCAGAATCAGCACGCTTGCAGCGATCAGGCAGATGCAGACCGCCGCAATCCCTTTTCGTACCATACTCCACCTTTCCTTTCCAAGTCACGAGATGACGAACGGCTGGCTGAACAGCGCCTGCCCCTCCTCCATCCGAATGACCAGCCGGTAGGTTCCCGCGCGAAGCGCCGGGTATTCATTCAAAGAAAATGTTCCCTGTGTGCTTCCCCCGTTCGGGCACTCTCGTCCTATGGCGGTATATGAACGTTCCGAGGCGCGACGGCTCAGGCGCGTCAGCACTTCCACCCAAGTTCCGTCCTTCTGATATTCCAGTGCCATTTGCTCACCAAACAGCAAATCTGCACCACTCTCGTTGTACATGCTCCAGTCCAGCTGCGTCTGGGCAGGCTGCACCTGCCAAGTTGCGCCACTTACCGGCACAGCCGACGCATATTCACTCGGCGCAGTGCGGAACGACCGCGTCCAGACAAAGAACCCGGCAAGCAGGACGGCACACAGCACAACGCTTACAATCGACACGACACGACGCAACGCGGAGCACCTCGCTTTCCTGTTTCTTCCTTCTATTGTGGACAAATTTTAGGGGGATTGCAAGAACAGCCTGGTTACAATTTTATCTCATGCAGTCCCGAAGCGGAAAAGGCGCGCATACTTTCGTATACGCACCTTCCAGCAATTTTATTGCTTCAAGCTTCTTTCTGCTCTTCGCTTTTTGCACGCCTCATACAACTGTACGACCGAAAAAAGCAGTCCTCCGCACGCAAACGGGAACCAAAGCCAGCCCCACGCTTGCTTTTCCACCGCAATCTCGATGTTTCCCCGCGCGTCTACTCGGTAAACGTAGGTCGTATACCAGTTTTTGCACGATGAAGTGACAGAATCCTGCGTTTTCATTTCAAACTGCTCCTGCGGAAAATACCGTTCAAGCAGCAGCCCGCGGCGGTATTCGGTCACAATCCCCGTGTCCAGATCAACTGCCACCAATCCGCCCGTCCGTTCCTCGATATGCTCTGCACCATATACAGCCTCCATTTTCGGAACAAAAAGGCATAGCTCTGCAACTAACAATAGGATGAAAGTCGCCGCTAAACAATATAAATATATTTTTAGCAATCGCATAGACAGCGATCCCCTTCCCTTTCACAGCGCTGCACACCAGCCGGCAAGGCAGCGGCACCCACAATGTCCGTCAGACCTATATGTTCTGTCTGCAACGAAAATTCCTATTCAATGCGCTGATATTTGAGGCAATCATCTCACATCCCATAACACAGCCAGCGAAATCCCGTCATTGCCGAATATGTCTCAAGAGAAATGCCAGAACGCAGATCATAGCAATCTCGAAGATTAGCACAGGCCAAAGGAAGCTTACCCGAACATCATGCAGCTTGACCATATCTCCTTGCGCATCCAGGCGGATCTCACAGGAATACTTGTCAAACAAATTCCGGCGCGCGGTAAACACCACTGGCTTTTCGACATGGAATTCATCTATCTTCCAGTA
>NBJMC04202__coassemble_1284_pt1 | contig 45435 bp, 37 predicted proteins | sample NBJMC04202__metabat2_low_PE_039 | metagenome-assembled genome bin NBJMC04202 | reverse complement strand
ATGGCAAGAAAAATGAAGTCCATGGACGGTAACACCGCTGCGGCGCACGTGTCGTATGCGTTTACCGAAGTGGCGGGCATCTATCCGATCACCCCGTCGAGCCCCATGGCGGACAATGTAGACCAGTGGGCGGCAGCCGGCCAGAAGAACATCTTCGGCACAACGGTCAAGGTCATCGAGATGCAGTCCGAGGCAGGCGCGGCCGGCACCGTGCACGGCTCGCTGGCTGCCGGCGCTCTGACCACGACCTACACGGCGTCGCAGGGCCTTCTGCTGATGATCCCGAACATGTACAAGATCGCGGGCGAGCTGCTGCCGTGCGTATTCCACGTATCGGCGCGTACGGTAGCGTCCCACGCACTGAACATTTTCGGCGACCACTCCGACGTCATGGCATGCCGTCAGACCGGCTTTGCAATGCTGTGCGAGACCAACCCGCAGGAAGTCATGGACCTGTCGGCGGTTGCGCACCTGGCGACCATCAAGTCGCGCGTGCCGTTCATCAACTTCTTCGACGGCTTCCGCACCTCGCATGAGATCCAGAAGATCGAGGTCTGGGACTACAGCGACCTGGCCGAGATGTGCGACATGGACGCGGTCGAAGCGTTCCGCAAGCGCGCGCTGAACCCGGAGCATCCGGTCATGCGCGGCTCGCACGAGAACGGCGACATTTTCTTCCAGCACCGCGAGGCTTGCAACAAGTACTACGAGGCCGTTCCGGGCATCGTTGAGGAGTACATGGGCAAGGTCAACGCAAAGCTGGGCACCAACTATCAGCTGTTCAACTACTACGGCGCACCGGACGCAGACCGCATCATCATCGCGATGGGCTCCATCTGCGACGTGGCCGAGGAAGTTATCGATTACCTGTCCGCACACGGCGAGAAGGTCGGCCTGGTCAAGGTCCGCTTGTACCGTCCGTTCGCGGCAGACAAGCTCATCGCGGCCATCCCGGAGAGCGTCAAGAAGATCGCCGTCCTGGACCGCACCAAGGAGCCGGGCGCACAGGGTGAGCCTCTGTACCTCGACGTCGTCACTGCGCTGCGCAACGCGGGCAAGAACGACATCGTCGTCACCGGCGGCCGTTACGGCCTGGGTTCCAAGGATACGCCTCCGTCCTCTGTCTTTGCCGTATACGAGGAGCTGGCCAAGGATGCGCCCAAGCACACCTTCACCCTGGGCATCACCGATGACGTGACCTACCTGTCCCTCGAGGAGAAGCCCGCGCCGAACACCGCGGCAGAAGGCACGACCGAGTGCAAGTTCTGGGGCCTCGGCGGCGACGGTACGGTCGGCGCGAACAAGAACTCCATCAAGATCATCGGCGACCACACCGACAAGTACGTTCAGGCTTACTTCCAGTACGACTCCAAGAAGACCGGCGGCGTCACCGTATCGCACCTGCGCTTTGGCGACAAGCCGATCAAGAGCCCGTACTACATCAATAAGGCAGACTTCGTCGCCTGCCACAACCCGTCTTACATCACCAAGCACTTCCCGATCGTGCGCGATGTCAAGCCGGGCGGCGTCTTCCTCATCAACTGCCAGTGGACTCCCGAGGAGCTCGAGCATCATCTGGCGGCTTCCGAGAAGCGCTACATCGCAAAGAACAACATCCAGCTCTACACCATCAACGCAATCGACCTCGCCATCGAGATCGGTATGGGCAAGCGCACCAACACCATCCTGCAGTCCGCGTTCTTCGCACTGGCTAAGGTTATGCCGTCCGAGGACGCCATCCGCTTCATGAAGGAAGCTGCAACCAAGTCCTACCTCAAGAAGGGCCAGGATGTCGTTGACATGAACCACAAGGCGATCGACGCCGGCGCAACCGCGTTCAAGAAGATCGACGTCCCGGCATCCTGGGCGGACGCACAGGACGAGGCCAAGGGCGAGCATCTGGAAGGCCGCGAGAAGACGGTCAAGATGGTCGAGGAGATCATGGAGCCTGTCGGCCGCATGGACGGCGACTCGCTGCCGGTATCCGCATTCGCTGGCGATCATGTAGACGGCACCTTCGAGCAGGGCGCTGCCGCTTACGAGAAGCGCGGCGTCGCCGTCACCGTCCCGACCTGGAATTCCGAGACCTGCATCCAGTGCAACCAGTGTGCATATGTCTGCCCGCATGCGACCATCCGTCCGTTCGCGCTGAGCGCCGAGGAGGCTGCCGCGGCACCCGAGGCTGCCAAGATCGTGGACATCAAGGCCGGCAAGGGCAAGGGCGTTTACAAGTACACCATGGCTGTCTCGCCGCTCGACTGCATGGGCTGCGGCGTCTGCGTAGGCGTCTGCCCAACCAAGTCGCTGACCATGGTCCCGCAGGAGCAGGAAGCTGCCCAGCAGGATGTATTCGACTACATGGTTGCCAAGGTCTCCGAGAAGGAAGACATGGTTTCCAACAAGTCGGTCAAGGATTCCCAGTTCAAGACCCCGCTGCTTGAGTTCTCCGGCTCTTGCGCAGGCTGTGCTGAGACCGCTTATGCGCGCCTCATCACCCAGGTTTGCGGCGACCGCATGTATATCTCTAACGCAACTGGCTGTTCGTCCATCTGGGGCGGCCCGGCTGCTACCTCGCCGTACACCGTCAACAAGGAAGGCCGCGGCCCGGCTTGGGCAAACTCCCTGTTCGAGGACAACGCGGAGCACGGCCTTGGCATGTACTACGGCCAGAAGGCCATCCGTGACCGCCTGATCGCCAAGCTCGAAGAGATGGCACAGGGCGAGAACACCCCGGCCGAGACCAAGGACGCCATTGCCAAGTTCATGGAGACCAAGGAAGACGGCGAAGCCAATGCAGCGCCGACCAAGGCACTCATCGCTGCGCTCGAGAAGGGTGCGGCTGCTGGCTGCGCACTGTGCAAGGACATCCTGTCTGAGAAGGAATACCTGTCCAAGAAGTCCATCTGGATCTTCGGCGGCGACGGCTGGGCATACGACATCGGCTTCGGCGGCCTGGACCATGTCCTGGCTTCCGGCGAGGACGTAAACGTCATGGTCTTCGACACCGAGGTTTACTCCAACACCGGCGGACAGGCTTCCAAGGCGACCAACATCGGCGCTGTCGCACAGTTCGCTGCGGCTGGCAAGACCACCAAGAAGAAGAGCCTGGCCGAGATCGCAATGAGCTACGGCTATGTATACGTTGCTCAGGTTGCGATGGGTGCAAACCCGGCCCAGACCCTCAAGGCCATCGCCGAGGCAGAGGCTTACCATGGCCCGTCCCTCATCATCGGCTACGCCCCCTGCGAGATGCACTCCATCAAGGGCGGCATGACCAACTGCCAGAAGGAAATGAAGAAGGCTGTCGAGTGCGGCTACTGGAACATGTTCCGCTTCAATCCGGAACTCAAGGCCGAGGGCAAGAACCCGTTCATCCTCGAGTCCAAGGAGCCGACTACGAGCTACCGCGACTTCATCATGGGCGAGGCCCGCTACTCTGCTCTGACCCGTTCCTTCCCGGAGCGCGCAGAGAAGCTGTTCACCGAGGCAGAAGAGGAGTCCAAGAAGAGATTCACCCATCTGCAGAAGCTGCAGGCGCTGTACAGCGTGGACTAATCGCATAGATTGTCAAGAGAAAGGACCGTCCCTTCGGGGACGGTCTTTTTTTGCCCCAAAGCGCTGCATCCCGGCGTCTCCCGCGCTGCCCTGTGGCGGTCTTGCAAAAGAACTGCCGGAATTGCGCAAAAATTCACAATTTCACCCTTGTAATTTGCCGGAAAAACCTTTACACTTGAATACAGTACGAATTTTGGCGCGCGGTCCCGGCGGGGCGGCCGCGCGGAGCGACAGAGGAGGAATTTTGAGCATGCGCTGGAAGCTTTTGACCGCCGCTATCCTGTGCGCCGCACTCGTGGCCGTGCCCGCGCTGACCTTCCAGGGCCGTGCGCAGGGGCAGGCCCGCGCAGCTGAGGCGCTCAGCCCGGAGGCACAGCCGTACAACACGGTCGTACGCTGGACGCGCGAGACCCAGGCAAACAAGATGGGCGACGACATTGTCATGACCCAGGGCTTTAACGCGGACGGCGACGCGGTCGTCACCATTCTGGAGGATGACGCGCCCATCATCACGGTCTCGACCTACGACGAGAACGGCAACACGGTCGCCGTCCAGAGCTATGACGACGGCCTGCTGTTCGTCAACAGCCAATATACCTACAACGAGCAGGGCGACCAGACCGCGTGGGTCTACCAGGCGCGCACGGAGGACGGCGTGACCGAGACCGCCTACACCTATGAATACACCTATGACGCCGACGGCAATATGACCCAGAAGGACACCTATGAAGGCGACACGCTGACCGCGCGCGAGACCTACAGCCGCGAACAGACCGACGAGGGCACCGTCGTGCGCACGATCACAAACGGCGACCTGGAGCCCGACCTGACCTGTTATGACGATGACGGTGACCCGCTCTGGCGCGAGAAGGGCGACTACCGCATGGTATACTACTACGATGCGCAGGGCCGTGAGACCGAAAACTGCGTCATTGACGCCGGCATGCAGCAAAACCGCACCATCACGGTCTACGGCGACGACGGCTATGCCATCCGCCGCATCCTGTACGGCGCAGACCTGAACGACGTCATCAGCACGAGCGAGATTGAGACGCTCCCGGGTGCGCCTGAATTGTGGACCGACTTTGCCCAGGCCGAGAGCACGACGGTCATTCTGGCGCAGGCCCCGGCGGGGGACAGTCAGGCCGATGTGCAGGCCACGGAAAGTGCACCGGCTGTGCAGTCCGATCCGGCCGCGCAGCCGGCATCGTAATCAGACCAATCAGCCTGCCGCAGAGCAGGCTTTTGTGTGGAGGGATCTATGAAACAGAACAAGAAAAAGTGGGGACCCGTGGCAGCGCTCGCCGTGCTGCTCATCGTGATCGCGGTGTGCTTCGGCCTGTATCAGGCCGCGCGGCCGCAGGCGGCCCAGGGCGCGAAGACGGTCACGGTCGAGGTTGTGCACGGGGACGGCAGCGCACGGGAGTTTACGCTGCAAACCGACGGGGCCTATCTGGCCGACGCACTGCTGGAGGGCGGCGTCGTGGAGGACAACCAGGGGCCTTACGGCCTGTATATCCTGACCGCCGACGGCGAGACGGCCGACGAGGGCGCGCAGGAGTGGTGGTGCATCACCAAGGGCGGCGCCGAGGTCATGTACAGCGCCAGCGAACAGCCCATCGCCGACGGGGAGCACTACGAGCTGACCCTGACCGTAGGCTATGAGAGCTGACCGCGCCCGTCTGAGCGCAAAGCACGTGGTCGTCCTGGGCCTTCTGGGCGGCATCCTGTTTGCCGGCAAGATGGTGCTGGCCGCGCTGCCCAACGTCGAGCCGGTCTCCCTGTTCGTCATGGTCTATGCCGTGGTCTATGGCCGCCGCGCGCTCTATCCGATCTACGTCTATGTCGCGCTGGAATGCCTGATCTGGGGCCTCAATATCTGGTCGATCAGCTATCTGTACGTCTGGGCCATACTAGCCGGCGTGGCCTGGCTGCTGCGCGGCATGCAGTCCCGGCTGGGCTGGGCCATCTTGGCCGGCGCCTTCGGCCTGTGCTTCGGCGCGCTGTGCGCCCTGCCGTATCTGGCCGTCGGCCGCTGGGCCTTCGCGCTGTCCTGGTGGATCGCCGGCCTGCCCTATGACATCGTGCACTGCGCGGGCAATTTTGCCCTGACGCTCGTACTGTTTTCCCCCTGCCGCCGGCTGCTCACGCGCCTGTCGCAGGAAATCGGATTGATCGAGTGAGAATTGACACCAAACCTTTGCTTGTCAGCCGCCCAGACGGGCGGTATGATAGGGAAAAGGGAGGTGTCTTTTTTCATGCAGAAAAACCGCATCTTCGCGGCCCTGCTCGCCGCGCTCATGGCGTTCGGGGCGACCCATCCCTATGCCATGCCCCTGCAAAAGCGCAACAATGCCGTGTTTTGGCGTGCCGCCGATGCGATGCGCTATGCCTACAATGCCTACGGGCAGCCAGTGGCCCAATACCATTGCCCGGCGGTAGGCGCGCCGCCAAACTACATCCTGCTCACCACCTATGACCGGTACGGCAACCGGACACGCCTGCGGCAATTCTTGCAGGACGGGAGCCCGGCCGCCGACCTGCGCTGGACCTATGACCGGGCGGGCCGGATGCTGACCCAGACCCAGGGAGCGGAGGACGGCCAATCGGTCACGGCTTATACCTATGAATTGGACGGGCAAGGGCGGGTGGTGCAGATCCGGGAAACCTTGGAAGGCGAAACCCTCAATGTCATCCGTAAGTCCTACCGCGATACCCCGGACGGCGGCTGGCGCGAGAGCGCCGTCCTGTATGCGGGCCCGGGGCTCCTGGATACCGGCTATCCCCTCGACCCCTTGTCTCTTTTAGAGGCAGGGGAAGCCTGTATACGGTTTGGGCAGTCAGAGACCGTCTATGACGCACATGGGGCCGTACAGCAGATCTCCGTCCCGGACGGCGGGCGGGAACGGGCCTGGCGCTATACCTACGACGAACAGGGGCGGGCCGTCCAGGTGTCCGAAACGCAGGACGGGCGGCTCGTCCTGCGCACGGCCATAGACTACGACGGGGACGGCCTCATCGCGCAGCTCACATCCTACGACGCAGCGGGCCAGATGCAGAGCTGCCTGTCCTACCGTCCGGCCGCACCCTTTTCCCCATAAAAACACCCCATCCGGCGACCCGGATGGGGTGTTTTTGGCCTTTTCTGTTATGATTCTGTGCCCGGCAGGGCGATCTGCCGGATGTCGGTCTGGCTGCGCAGCGTCCCGTCCGGCCCGTATTCGCACGTCCGCGTATCCAGGCCGTCCACCCCGTATGCCGTCTCGATCCGGCGCGTCACCGCGCCGTCCAGTATTTCCTGCACCTCGGTCTCGCGGCCCTGGGCATCATAAGAAAAGCGGGTGACATAGGCGCCGCCGTTTTCCATGCGCTGCTCGGTCAGGCGGCCGGCCGCGTCGTAGGTCTCATAGCGAACCGACTGCTCGCCGCTCTGGGTGTCGGTATCCGTGACCTTAGCCTGCCAGCCGCCGTCCGGCAGATCGGTATAAACGGTCTCGGTGATGATCTGGCCGGCCAGGGCATCCGAACCCGTGACATAGGTATCGGCCTGGACGCGGGTCGCACGGCCCTTGCCGTCGTAAACATAGGTGTACTTCACGGTTTGCAGGCCGCTCTGCGCGGTCACGGCGTCGCCCTGCGCATTGTAGGTGTAATCGGACTGCTGCAGCACCGAGCCATCCGCGTTCCACTGGACCGTCCGGGCCAGGTGTCCCGCCGCATCGTAGGTGTTGCGGCCGGCGAGATACCAGGCGCCGTCCTCCGTCCTGCCGTACGAAACCAGCACATTCCCCTGCGCGTCGCGGCCGGTCAGCAGGGAAGGCTCATCCTGCACATCCGAGCCCGGGACGGTGCTGTACGTCACCTGCCAGGCAGTGACCGCCTGATTTTCTGCCTGCTGCATGATCTGGGCCGTGGCGGTGTCAGCCTGGACCGTTACCGCCGCCGCAGGCTGGGCCGGGGCCGCGGAATTGCCGCCCACCGCCAGGAGCGCCGCCATGCACAGCGCCGCAATGGTATATTCTAACATGATGCATCCGCCTCCTCTTGGAATCTATCCCCAGTATAGCGCGCCTGCGCAGCCAAGGCAAGGGCAGGAGACAAGCGGAAGGCAAAAAAAGCCAGGGGCTTGGCCCCCGGCAGGACAGCGGTTTACTTGTGCAGCAGGGCACTGATCTGGCTCTCGCCCAGCACGATGATGCCGTTGGCGCGCAGCAGCTGGGTGGTCACGCCGTCGCCCGGCACGCGGGTGTGCGAGAAGCTGCCGTCGTAGATGACGCCCGCGCCGCAGGACGGGCTGCGCTCCTTGAAGATGGCATAGCGGCAGTGATACTCTTTGGCCAGGCGCAGGGTGTCCTGCGCGCCGCGGATGAACGCCTCGGTCACGTCGGTGCCGTCGCGGGCGATAATGCGGTCGCCCTGGCGCTCGGCCGGTTCGCGTGGGGTATCCAGGCCGCCGCGCCGCTCGGGGCAGACCGGGATGAGCACATGCTCCTCCATGAGCTGCTCAAGCTCTGGATGGTAATTGTGCGAGCCGTCATAGCGGCAGTTCATGCCGAGCAGGCATGCGCTGACTAGAATATTCATCGAAATCCCTCCGTTAAATCCTTGATGACCTCGCCCGCGAGGATGAAGCCGGCGACCGGCGGCACAAACGAGACGCTGGCGGGCACCGGCCGGCCGGCCGTGCCCTTGGACTCACCCGGGCAGAGCGCATAGCGCTCCGGCGGGATCTTGGCCGGCTCCTCGGTCGAAAAGACCACCTTGAGGCGCCGGATATGCCGCTTTTTGCATTCCTGGCGGATGACCCGCGCCAGCGGGCAGACCGAGGTCTTGTAGATATCTGCGACCTGGAAGCGGGTCGGGTCGAGCTTATTGCCTGTGCCCATGGAGCATATGAGGGGCACGCCCAGGCGGTCGCAGGTCTCAATGAGCCAGAGCTTGGCCGTCACCGTATCGATGGCATCGACGACGTAGTCAAAGCCGGACAGGCCGGGCGCGGCCTCGGGCGTGACGAACAGCTGGAGCGGGGTGACCTGGCAGGCGGGGTTGATGTCGCGGATGCGCGCGGCCATGACCTGGACCTTGGGCTGGCCGACCGTTGAGGCCAGCGCGATGAGTTGGCGGTTGCGGTTCGAGACCGAGACCGCATCGCTGTCCACGAGCGTGATGGCGCCGACGCCCCCGCGCGCGAGCGCCTCGGCCGCCGCCGCGCCCACGCCGCCAACGCCAAAGACCGCCACGTGCGCGCGGGCGAGGCGCTCCATGCCGGCCTCGCCGAGCAGCAGGGCAGCACGCGAAAATTCTTGCTGCATAGGCACTTCCTTTTCTCCTATCGTAAATTTTGGTTTTTTCCGGGCAAATACGGGGCCCATCCGGCATCTGCCGGGTGTTCCTGCAAAATTATACTGCAAAACCCGCGCGGATACAATCTTTTTATGCGCCTGCGCCGGATACAATTTGGAAAAATCCGGGAAATAGTACGAAAAACGCCCCCTATGCCTGAATTACCCTTTTCAAGCCCGGGCGTTTGTGCTATACTAAAGGCAATGTTCTAACAGAGAGGAAGTTCATGCAGTTGCATTCCAGAATACAAAAAACGCTGCGCCGGCTGGCCGCCGCCCTGCTGGCCGCCTGCCTGCTGGCGGGCGCGGCGCAGGCTGCCGCGCCCGCCACTGACTACCTGCCCGTCCTCATGTACCACCACTTTGACGAGGACACGCAGGGCTCCAAAATGATCGTCTCGCCCGAACGCTTTTCCGAGCAGATGCAGGCGCTCGCGGACGCGGGCTACACCGCCGTCACGCCCGAACAGATCGTCGACTATGTGGACAACGGCACGCCGCTGCCCGAAAAGCCGGTCTGGATTTCGATGGACGACGGCTATGAGAGCAACCTGACCTACGCCGCGCCCGTCCTGGCCGAAAATGGCCTGTGCGCCACCATCTACTGCATCGGCGTGTCGGTCGGCAAGTCCACTTACAAAAACCTGGGCGTGCCCATCATCCCGCATTTTTCGTATGAGACGGCCAAAAAATGGGTGGACGCCGGCGTGATCAACGTCCAGAGCCACACCTACGACATGCACAACGTGTCCACGCTCGACGTGGCCGACTACCGGCGCGGCGTGCTGCCGCGCGCGGACGAATCGCTTGACGGCTATATGGCCGCCTTCCGCGCCGATTTCCAGAAGTCCAACGCGGCCATCCGCGCGGCGTTCGGCTATGACAGCCTGGCTTTCGCCTATCCCTACGGCCTGCACAACGCCGTGACCGAAGGCATGCTGCAAACCCTGGGCGTGCGTCTGACCGTGACCATCCGCGAGGGCATCAACACCCTGACGCAGGGCGACCCGGCCTGCCTGTACAGCATGACCCGCTTTAACATCACCGATGACGTGACCGGCGCCCAGCTGCTCGACAAGATCGCCGAGCCGGCCGCATAAAGGCACGGGCTGCCGCTGCCCGGCCCGGACACGACCGAATCTAAAAAAAGCGTGTCTGCTGACGCACAATGTCAAAGAAAGGCTGCCCGCGGGCAGCCTTTCTTTTGTCCGGACGGCTCACGGCTCCTTGGGCAGCGCGAGCAGGCTCTGCAGATAGTCGTGTGCGTCCAGCAGGTTTTTGAGATGATAGCACAGCACGCGGCTCTCCTCGTCCTGGCCGGGCGTGGGCATTGCATCCGCGACCTCCACGCCCATGGCGCGCAGGCGGGCACTCATCGCAGCGTCGGGCACGCCCAGTGTGTCCATCCCGGCCAGCGCGGCGATCGACATGTACATCTTCTCGGCCAGCTGGCAGCAGCCGCGCAGGTAGGCCGCCTCATGCGCCCGCCGCCGGCGGCTCGGCAGGGGCTGGTCGGCAAAGATGGCGACCTCGCCCAGCAGGCGGCGGTACCGCTCGCCGAACGGCTGGATATCGGGATAATGCCCGCGGCATAAAAGCTCCTGCAAGGCGGCCGGATAGGCCTGCAGATACTCGCGGAACAGGCGCTGGATCAGCGGATAGTTGTTGTACGGCTTGATGATGGCGTTGACCGCAAAGCCGACCGCAAGGCCGATCGCCGTATCCAGGAAGCGGCTGACGCCGTAGGACAGCGGCGAACCCGCCGAGGGGTCGTTGAGGCAGACCGAGACAAAGACGATGCAGGTCAAGGGCACGGCAAAGCCGATGCGCAGCGGCTGGCACAGCGGGATGAGCAGCACAAGGCCGATGCCGATGGCGAGATAGCGGTAATGCGGCATGAGCAGCATAAGCAGGCAGCCGGCCGCCGCGCCGCAGGCCGTGCCCGCAAGCTGGGTGGCTGCGGCCGACTTGGCGTCGGACAGTGTCCGGCTCATCACCTCGATCGCGCCGATCGCCGCAAAGATCGGCATCGCCGACGGGCGCAGGCTGTCCAAAAGCAGCGCGATCAGGACGGCCAGGCCGGTCTTGACCGTGCGCAGGCCGATGTGATAGGGCGCAGGCCGCAAACGACGGGACATGGGCCCGCCTCCTTTCCTGGAAAATCATTTGACAGATAGGCACATTATAGCACAGCCCGGCCCAAACGGAAACAAAAATTTATGGCCCGCCCCCGCCCGGCGAAATTCACATCCCGTTCATTGACTTTACGCCCTGGGTGTGCTAAAGTCTAAGTATATCTTCGAAAGAGTTGGCGCACCGGCAAGCCGGCCGCCGATCAAACCGCTGACAGAGGTGAATCATCAAAATGAAAAAAGAACTTGGTTACGGCGTAGCCCTGGCGGGCGCTCTGGCCGGCGCGGGCGCCCTGGCCGCGGCGGTAATCCGCAAGAAAAAGCGCGAAGAGATCTATCATGAGGCCGAGATCAAGGCCATGAATGAGCTGGACGAAATGATGAGCGAAGCGGAGGACGACGCACTCGACTGCGAGGCCTGCTCGTGTGCCGAGGCCTGTGCGGCCGCCGCAGAACAGGCAGAGGACCCGGCGGACGAGACGCCCGACGCCCCGGCCGAGGAAGCGCCGGAGGACGCAGCGCCCAAGACCGCAGAATAAACACGCAATGCAGCAAAGAGCAGGCGGAGCCGTATGCCCCGCCTGTTTTTGTCTGCCTTTCCCCATTCCCTTAAAGGAGGTAATTTCCCCATGATCCATTACGAAGGCCGCGTTTTCCGTCCGCCCTCCGAGGCTTACAGCCTGATCGTCCAGGTGACCATCGGATGCAGCCATAACAAGTGCACATTCTGCGACATGTACAAGGAAAAGCAGTTCCGCGTGCGCAAGCTCGAGGATGTCAAGCGCGACTTTGACGAGGCGCGCCGTGCCTACCGCCGGGTGGACCGCATCTTCCTGGCCGACGGCGACGCGCTCATGTGCCGCCCCGAGCACATGGCCGAGATCCTGCGCTATATCAAGGCGCTCTTCCCCGAGTGCGAGCGCGTGACAAGCTACGGCTCGCCCGCGTCCATCCTGGTCAAAAAGCAGGAGGATCTCAACATGCTGCACGAGCTGGGCCTTGAGATGATCTATCTCGGGCTGGAGTCCGGCTCGGACGAGGTGCTGCGCCGCGTCAACAAGGGCGAGACCGCAGACGAGATCGTGCGCGCCGGCCTCATGGTCAAGCAGGCTGGCATGAAACTGTCGGTCACCTGCATCGCCGGCCTGGGCTCGACCGAGCTGTCCGAGGAGCACGCCATCCAGACCGCCGTCGCGCTCTCGCGCATGAAGCCCGAGTACATCGGCCTTCTGACCCTGCTCTTCGAGCTGCCCACACCGCTCATGCGCGACTGGCAGGAGGGCCGCTTCTATCTGATGAACCCCATCGAGATCGCGCACGAGACCCTCATCCTGCTCGAGCACATCGACTGCGAGGGCAGCATCTTCCGCGCAAATCACGCCTCGAACTATGTAAACCTGGCCGGCACGCTCAACGCCGACCGCGAAGCCATGTGCCAGAAGCTGCGCGCCGCCCTGGAAGGCAAGGTCAAATTCCGCAGCGAAGCCTTCCGCGCGCGGTGATCCCCTTTTGTGGGAAGCGACAGGAAACCCCCGGCCCTATCTCCAGAAACTAACACTTTTTTCTCAGATTTCACATGACAAATTCAAAAAAAGGTGATATAATAGCCGTAATCGAGCGATCAAGAAGCAAAGGACCCGTACAGTTGTTCGATTACGGAAAGAGAAAATAGGGCCTGCGGCGCCCGCAGGATTCGCTAGTTTGGAGGAACAACATGGATTCCATCTCACATACGCGTGTGGCCAACCTGCTGTTGGCCCACATCGAGGCAACCACCGGCGTGACCTTTGACGCAAACGCCTTCCGTTACGGCAATCTCAAGCCCGACCTGACCGGTACCTATCTGACCAAGCGGCACTATCCCTCGCTCATGTTTGACGAGGTCATGGACAAAATCCGCGCTTTCTGCCGCACGTATACGCTGCGCGACGTCAATCCCCGCGACCTGTCAGTCGACCTCGGCGAAATCTGCCACTATCTGACCGATTTCTTCTGTTATCCGCACAACGACGACCTATATCCACACGGCCTGCTGGCGCACTACATCTATGAGAAGCGCACCACGCTCTGCCTGGGCCGCAGCCTGACCGAAGCCCACTTTACGGGCTGGGCAGAGAGCATGGTCGCCCCGTACACCGTAGAGGGACTGATCTCCCGCATTACGGCGCTGCACCGGCGCTATCACAGCCTGGCGCACCACGGCATTGCCAGCGATATCGAGTTTATCTGCAAGGTCAATGCGCTGTGCGTGACGTCGGTCATCAACATCGCTTATGAGTCCGAGCGCGTGCGCGCGCGGGCGATGGCCTAAGCCATCGGTCCGGACCCCGGCTACAGACACAAAAAAGACGCCCCGTGGGGGCGTCTTTTTTTGTGTGCTGTCAGATCGGGTCGTTCAGGATATGCCGGACCAGCTCGGCGGACAGGTCGGGGAAGGGCACAAAGGGCTCCGGGGCGGTCACACGCTGCCGCAGCGGCAGCTCCATCCACACGACGTCGTGCCAGCACTCGAACTTCCACCCGGTCCGGGGAAAGGTGCCGACCTTCTGAAAGCCCAAGGTCTCATGGAAGGCGATACTGGGGCCGGGCGCGGTGATGCACGCATAGGCGCTGACCACGTTCTGGGCGTGCAATAGGGCCAACAGCGCGCGGTACAGCCGGGTGCCCAGGCGGTGGCGCTGCAGGCCGGGCTGCAGGTAGATGGAGAGCTCGGCATCCCAGCCGTAGGCCGCGCGGGCATGGAACGGGGCCGCATAGGCAAAGCCAGCGATCCCGCCGTCCACCTCAGCGGCCAGATAGGGGTAGCGGGCCAGGGTGCGCGCGATGCGCCCGGCAAATTCCTCGGCCGTCGGGACGTCATATTCAAAGGTGATGGCGGTCTGGCGGACGTAGGGGGCGTACACGTCCAAAAGGGCGGGCGCGTCGGCCGGGGCCGCGGGCCGGATGCAGATCTTATGTGTCATGGGACATGCCTCCAAACAGGGTCAAATCACAGAGATGTCAGGCATATTGCAGGGTCATCCCTGGCGCTCGCGGCGGTCGCGTTCCTGGGATGCGCGGCGCAGGCGCGCAATGCGCTCGCGGCTGCGCCGCGCCTTTCGGGCGCGGTACACGCAGGTCAGCACAAACCACAGGACAAACAGGGCCAGCAGCCCCAGTGGGATGAGCAGCCACTTGAGCCAGCCGAACGCCGGCGCGGACGCCACGGATGGGGCCGGGGACGCAGCCGGGCCGGTGTCTTGCGGCGCGGCTGCGGTGTCCTCGGCCGCCGTCTCGCGGGCGGCCAGGCCGAGCGCGGCGGCGGACAGCGCAGCAACGGCCTCTGTGCCGCCCTCCGCAGCCAGGCTGACCGGATAGGCGCCCGCCTCGTCCGGAACGCCCGCCAGGGACAGCGCCCCGGCATCCGCGTCCAGCGGCAGGGCCAGCGTGACCTCCTCCTGGGGATCTGCGCCCGCGATGCCGGCCGCGTCGGCCATCTGCCTGAGCTGCCCGGCCCCGATCGTAACCGGATGCAGGTCGTCCAGGGCATAGGCAAACAGCGTGCGCATGTCGCGCCAGGGATAATACATGTTGCCCGACGAGCCCATAGAGACCGCGATGAAGGTCAGGCCGTCGCGCCGCGCCGCCATGCACTGGGTGTGCTGCGCGCCGGTCGTGTAGCCGTTCTTGCCGGCGATGGCGTACTCGTTATAGAACTTGGAGTTTTGGCGCAGCATGCGCTGCTTGGTGTAGAACGTGCGCGCCTCGGGCTGCATGTTGGTGGCGGGCATAGTATATACCAGCGCGCCCGCAATCTCGAGGAAGCGCGGGTCATCCAGGAGGGCGGCCAGGATGCGCGCGACGTCGCGGGCGGTCATGACGTGCCCGGGCGCGTCCAGGCCATGTGCGTTCTCAAAGTGGCTGCCTGTGCAGCCGAGCGCGGCGGCACGGTCGTTCATCATCTGCGCAAAGTCTGCCTGCGTGCCGCCGACGTACTCGGCCAGCACGTTGGCCGCGTCATTGGCCGACTGCATGAGCGTGGCATACAGCATGTCCTCGAGCGTGACTTTCTCGCCCGGCACAAGCGCGATGTTGGTCGAGTCCCGCTCGATGTCGACGGCGGTATCCGAGACCGTGGTCGTCTGGGATAGGTCGGCCTCGTGCTCCAGGACGACCAGGGCGGTCATGAGCTTTGTGACCGAGGCGGGCGGGACCGGTTTGTCGGCCTCCTTCTCGTAGAGCGTCTGGCCGGACTCCACACAGTAGAGCAGGGCCTCCGGGGCGTATATTTCCTCCTGCAGGGCTGGGGTAGCGGCGAATGCGCGGCCGGCGAGCAGCCAGAGCGTCAAGACAAGACAGCACAGGCGGCGGATGGACATGGGCGTTCTCCCTTCATATGCTTTGTTAACATCATACACGATTTGCCTGTCTGATTCAAGGCGGACCGCCCAGCAGCACAAGCATGCGTTGCTATCCTATATCTTGGATGATTTATCGTAAAATATTTTATTTTCCATAAATGCTAAAAATGGACCGTCGAAATATATGAAATTAAAAAATTTTTTTGGATAAATTTACACTATACAAATTAATTTTTGTTACTATAATATAGTTTATAAGATGTATACATTTTATAAGCTATATTTAGGCGAGATAATATATGAAGCGTCGTTTGCTAAGTTTGTGTCTATTCGCAATTTTATGTTTAACAAGTCATGCAAGTGCATTCAGCCAAACATCTGCACCAGTTGGAAAATTGATAAACGATCAAGGCGAATGCACGATTATAAAAGGTCGCCTAGTCGAAACAAATTTATTATCAGAAACTCCAGGGGAGCATAGCGTGACATATGCTTACGATGTATTATCTAGCGACTTGGATCATTCCGATACCGTTTGGGGCGAAGATGACTCTGAATACATCACAGCTTATTTGACTTTACATTATTCTACGGTTCGGACTCCAACAGAATATCGTTTAAATGAAGTTTCCGGCAAATGGATCGACCCAGATCCCAATGATGGAACCAAAGCGGATAATACGGCTGAAGTCTTTGCTGTTTGTCGTGGAATCGGAACAGATAACTTTTTTAAAAATCAAACTATTACGAAAAATGTAAGCAATCATTTTTCTTTCGATACTGGCTTCACCAAGTATATCCATGAGAATGATATGGGTTCAATTGGTGCCAAGCTAACGTTGGGTATCTCGCAAGGTTCCCAGAGACATTGGACACTTGAGTTATCCAATTATGTATTCTAAATCTACTTATGGAACGGCTCTTTTAAAAAGAGAGCCGTTCCATTTCCTGTTCAATCAAACTTCCGGCTAAAAGAGGTATGCTGCATGAAACAAAAACCTTGGGCCTTTTTGATTCCCTTTGCGCTGAGCGCGGTCTATCTGGCCGTTTGGCGGCTGCTGCCGCCGCTGCTGCGCACCGAACCGGCCTACGCCGTGCCCTATGCCGCCGTTGCCCGGCCGCTCTTTTGGTTTTGCGCGGGCGCGCTGGCCCTCTGGGTGCTCGGCCGCGCCTTTCCCCTGCACCGCCGGCCCCTGCCGCGCCCGGTGCGCCGCCTGCTCGCGGTGCTCGACGGGCTGTGCGCCGCATTTTACCTGCTCAGTCTGTGCCTGCCGCCGCTGCACCTGCTGTGGGTCTTTGTCCCGTGGGTGTATGCCCTGCCCGGCGCGCTGACCCTGTATCTGCTGCCCGCCCGCTGACCGGCCCAAAGCCCGCCGCCCGGCGGGCTTTTTTTCTTGCCCATGCCCGAAAAATCTGTTATAATATCCCAATATGCGAACATAAATTGGGAAAGGGGGCAAGCGGCGTGCATCCGGCTGTCACAATCTTGCTCTGTTATCTCGCGGCGGTCAATCTGCTGGGCGCGGGCGCGGTATTTCTGGATAAATGGAAGGCCAGGCACGGCCGGCGGCGCATCCGTGAGCGCACGCTGTTCCTGTGGTGCTGGCTGGGCGGCTGCCCGCTGACCTATGCCGCCATGAAGCTGTGCCGGCACAAAACCCTGCACCGCGCGTTCATGTGGGGCATTCCGGCCATCTTTATTTTACAAATCGCAATCGTATCCGGTATATTATACTTTCTGTATTCCAAGGGGGTCTGAGCGCTATGACCGAATTCTTGATCCGCCGCTTTCTAGGCGGCGACCGCGACAAGACGGGCGACGCGCGCGTGCGGGAAAAATACGGCATCCTGTCGGGCTGCGTGGGCCTTGTGTGTAATTTTCTGCTGTTTGCGGCCAAATTACTCATCGGATTTGCCACCGGCGCGATCTCGGTGGCGGCCGACGCGGTCAACAACCTGTCCGACGGCCTGTCGTCGTTCATCTCCATCGTGGGCTTCAAGCTGACCGGCCGCGCGCCCGACGCCGAGCACCCGTTCGGCTACGGCCGGACCGAGTACATCGCGGGGCTCATCGTCTCGCTCATCATCTGCGTGGTCGGCGTGCAGTTTTTGCAGACCTCGGCCGCGCGCATCCTGCACCCCGAGCCGGTCGCCTTCTCGGCGGTGTCGGCGGCCGTGCTGGTTTTGACCATGCTGGTCAAATTGTGGATGGGCGCGTTTAACCGCACGGTGGGCACGCGCATCGATTCGCCCACCCTGCTCGCCGCCATGCAGGACAGCATCAACGACGTCGTGACCACCGGCGTCGTGCTCGTCGGCATGATCGCCGGCCAGTTCACCAGCCTGCCGGTGGACGGCGTGGTGGGCGTGCTGGTGGCCCTGTTCATCATCTGGGCGGGCATCGGCATCGCGCGCGACACATTAAGCCCGCTCATCGGCCAAGCGGCCGACCCCGAGATCACCAAGGCCATCGGCGACATCGTGCTGCAAAGCCCGGGCATCCTGGGCATCCACGACCTGATCGTGCACAACTACGGCGTGGGCAAGTCGCTGGCCTCGCTGCACGCCGAGGTGCCGGATACGGCCGATATCGTGGCCGTGCACGAGCTGATTGACGAGGCCGAGCGCGCGGTCTGGGAAAAGACCGGCGTGTACACGGTCATCCACATGGACCCGGTGCGCGTGGGCGACCCCAGGATCGACGCCATGCGCGAGACGACGCTCAACGTGCTGGCCAAGATCGACCCTGAGCTGACCATGCACGACTTCCGCGTGGTCGAGGGCGAGCGCCGCATCAACCTCATCTTTGATGTGGTCGTGCCCTTTGGTTACAGCGAGGAAAAGAAAGACGAGCTGAAAACACGCATCCAGACCGGCCTCAAGGCGCGCGACAAGCGGTACTGCCCGGTGGTCACGATCGAACATAAAATGACACTGTGAGCAACGGAGCGCAAGCGCGCAGGATCTATTTTATCCTGCGCGCTTGATCCAAGGCCGAAAATTTTTACGAAGTCGCTGTCTTCTGTCACAAAACATATGATAGCATTCTTTAGCATTTGTACATTTATTTCCACGATCTCAAAAATCTAATGGTGATAAAATCGTCCTAGTCTATATTGGCTGGGACGATTTTATTTTGATTAAAAAATAGAAAATACCCTCAACCTGTGCTATACTACTATCATCTATATACTGCGCGGCGGCCATGCGCGCCGCGCGCACGCACAGGAGGAACTTCCCATGCTGCTCATTCAAAACGCACAGGTTTTAGATCCATATACCGGCCTGGACGCCCGCCTGGACCTGCTCATCGGCGACGATGGCATCCTGTCTCGGATAGAACCCCACATCGACGCGCCGGCAGGCTGCCCGGCCTTTGACGCCCGCGGCCTTGTGGTCGCGCCCGGCCTCATCGACACCCATGTCCACTTCCGTGACCCTGGCCAGACCGAGAAGGAGGACATCGCCTCGGGCATGCGCGCGGCTGCGGCCGGCGGCTTCACCTCGGTCGTGTGCATGGCCAACACCGTGCCCACCTGCGACAGCGTGGAAACGCTGCAATACGTCCAGAACAAAGCCCATGAGGCGGGCGGCTATGTCAACGTGCACCAGGCGTGCGCCATCACCCGCGGCCTCAAGGGCCGGGAGCTGACCGACTTCGGCGCGCTGCTCGCCGCCGGCGCGCCCGGCTTCACCGACGACGGCATCAACCTGACCGACATGCACACCTGCCTTTTGGCCATGGAGCAGGCGGCAAAATACGACACCGTGCTGTCCTTCCACGAGGAGGACAAGTCGCTCGTGCTGTCGCCCGGCGTCAACTACGGCTCCAAGGCCGCCGCGGCGCTGGGCGTGCCCGGCGCGCTGCCCTCCTCCGAGGAGGCCATGGTCGCCCGCGACATCGCGCTGGCCCTGCGCACGGGCGCGCGCGTGGTCTTCCAGCACATTTCGAGCGGCCTGTCGGTCGATCTCATCCGCGCCGGCAAGGCCATGGGCGCCAAGATCTACTGCGAGGTCACGCCCCATCACCTGTCCCTGACCGAGGACGCCGTACTCGAGCACGGCACCTACGCCCGCATGAACCCGCCGCTGCGCAGGGAGGCGGACCGCCAGGCCATCCTGCGCGGCCTGGCCGACGGCACGGTTGACCTCATCGCTACCGACCACGCCCCCCACACGGCCGCCGAGAAGGCCAAGCCCTTTGCCCAGGCCCCATCGGGCATCACCGGCCTCGAGACCGCGTTCTCGGTGTGCAACACCTATCTCGTCCAGACCGGCGTGCTGACCAAGATGCAGCTTTTGGAAAAGATGTCCAAGAATCCGGCCGAGGTCTACCGCTTTGCGGGCAAGTCCATCGAGCCCGGCCACCGCGCCGAGCTCTGCGTGCTGGACTTTACCTGCGACAAGATATACACAAAGTATTATTCTAAGGGAATCAACACACCGTATACGGATATGCCGCTCAAGGGCGCGCCGGTGTGCACGGTCATGGGCGACCAGGTCGTGCGCGCGGCCGAAAAAAAATGAAAACTTTTTGGATTTTCCTCGAATCTGAATTGATTTATCTCGAAAAATCCGGTAATATGATAATATCGACATGACATTATGGAAATGAGGGGAACGCAATGGCACAGCAACAACAGAGGAGAAAGCCGCCGGTCCGCAAGACCAAAAAGCAGATCCGCCGGCAGCGCATGCTGACCGTCGTCGGCGCAGTCGTCGTAGTGTTTTTGATTATCTTTGGCCTGGGCGCCCTGTGGGGCCACGGCCTTGGCAGCAAGGCCAACGCGGAGGACATCGCCAGCGCCATCACAGGCCTGGGGCAGACCGTCCAGGTGGACTATGATTACACCCAGGTCCTGAACGAGGAGGACCGCGACTCGGCTTACTACGGCTGGAGCCAGGCTGCCGACCTCGGCAACTTCACCATCCTCTATCAGGGCACTATGGATATCGGTTCGGACACCGCAGGCGTCACCGCGGACAATGTCCAGATCGACGGCAAGACCGTCACGGTCACTGTCCCGGCCATCAGCATCCTCTCTCACGAGATTGCGCAGGACTCCATCAGCTACTATGACTCCGAGGACAACCAGTTCCGGGCCATCGGCGCCGAGCTGACCGATTTTGACGGCTTCTGCTCGGATCAAAAGTCGGTCGTAGAGAACGATGTCTACAACACCGACAAGTTCTCGAACGCCGAGGATCGTCTGCGCAACGTCGTCTCAGCGGTCGTAAAGCAGATGGGGAACTTTGATACGGTCACCGTGAACTTTGCATAAAGTTCCGGCCGGCACAGCAATTTGACAGAACGACCAAACGGGCGTGCATTGGCGCGCCCGTTTTTTGCGTCTTTTTGGGGAAAATCCCGGTTTTTTATGCCATGCATCGAAAATTTTTGCATGATACTTGACACGGTCTTGCAAGTGTGATAGTCTAAAAACAACAAAATACCGACAAACGAAGTTTTTAGGAAAAAGCTATCTGCTTACCGAAGGAGTAAAACTCTCAGGTTCTCGGCCCCTGGGCCGGGAAAGGACTATAAACGGATGTGGCTCTGGAGAATCCCTGAACGACGGGTGCCGAAGGTGCAAGGCGCGTGCATGCGCGCTAATCTCTCAGGCAAAAGGACAGAGTGGATTTTTCGCTGGACAGCGCTCTTGTACTGCGCGGCCCGGCGGCAGAGCGAACCCGCATTCCATTTTCCCCTCCGCGCAGCGGGGCGGGGAAGGGGCGTGCGCGGCTCGCTTTTTTCTTTGTTCCGCCGGCCGGCGGAATTTCGTTTGCCCGGGAGCAACAAAAAATAGGGGGAATCCAAAGTCATGGATCAACTTGCGGCAATCGTCAGCCAAATCAGCGATTTTGTCTGGAACAACCTGCTACTCTATCTGCTCGTGCTGACCGGCATCTTGTTCACCATCCGCACACGCTTTGTGCAGGTCCGCCGTTTCGGCACCGGCCTCAAGCGGCTGTTCGGCTCCATCAACCTCAACGGCGAGAAGGCCAACCACGAGGGCATGAGCTCGTTCCAGGCCCTGACCACCGCCATCGCGGCCCAGGTCGGCACCGGCAACATCACGGGCTGTGCCACGGCGCTGGCCTCGGGCGGCCCGGGCGCCATCTTCTGGATGTGGGTCTCTGCCTTCTTCGGCATGTCCACCATCTACGGCGAGGCCGTCCTGGCGCAGAAGTACAAGACGGTGGACGAGGACGGCCAGGTCACCGGCGGCCCGATCTACTACATCCGCGCGCGTTTTCGTGGTAAGTTCGGCAAATTCCTGGCCGGCTTCTTCTCGGTCGCCATCATTTTCGCCCTGGGCTTTGCGGGCAACATGGTGCAATCGAACTCCATCGGCGACTCGTTCCACAACGCCTTCGGCATCAGCCCCATCATCATCGGCGTCATCTGCGCGGCCATTGCCGCGTTCATCTTCCTCGGCGGCGTGGCGCGTATCGCCTCGGTCACCGAGAAGCTCGTGCCGGTCATGGCGATGTTCTACATCGTCGGCTGCGCCATCATCCTGTGCCTGAACCACGCCACCCTCATTGAGGCCTTCCGCTCGATCTTTGTCGGCGCCTTCCAGCCGCAGGCCGTCGCCGGCGGCGTCGCGGGCGTGACCGTCAAGGAGGCCATGCGCTACGGCGTCGCGCGCGGCCTGTTCTCTAATGAGGCCGGCATGGGCTCGACCCCGCACGCGCATGCGCTGGCCAAGGTCAAAAAGCCGCAGGACCAGGGTGTCATCGCCATTGTCAGCGTCTTTATCGACACTTTCGTCATCCTGACCCTGACTGCGCTGGTCATCCTGTCCACCGGCGCGCTGTCCTCGGGCGAGACCGGCTCTGCCCTGGCGCAGACCGCATTTGACTCGGCTTTCGGCTCGTTCGGCAGCGTCTTTATCGCCATCTGCATGTTCTTCTTCGCCTTCTCGACCATCATCGGCTGGTATTTCTTCGGTGAAGTCAACGTCAAGGCGCTCTTCGGCAAGAAGGCAGTCAAGATCTACTCGGCGCTCGTCGTCGTGTGTGTCGTCGTGGGCTCTGCCCTCAAGGTGGACCTGGTATGGAACCTGTCTGACCTGTTCAACGGCCTGATGGTCTTCCCCAACCTGATCGCGCTCATCGCGCTGTCGGGCGTCGTGGCCAAAATGGCGCGCGAAGACCACCGCTAAATCCGCCCATCGTTTTCCGAGGGGACCGCTCTTTGCGAGCGGTCCCCTCTTTTTTTGCGCCGCAGGGCCGGTCCCGTCCCCGGGCGCCGCGGCAAAAAGCAAAATATTGCAGAAACGCGTGCCCGCGGCGGGCCGCCGCAGCCGGGGCGCCGCGCCCCCGCCGCCTGTCATCCGTGCACCTGGCCTCCCACTTTTCCCGCGCCCTCCCGGATTTTTTGCCCGGATTTCAAATTTTTCCTGGCTGCATCACATCAAGCCAAGAAGTTAGAAGAAATTTTTTTGCCGCGCTGGTACACTAGAATCATCAAAAGCGAGACAAACCGCCGGGCCGGTTCTCCCGGCGGCAAACCAATAAGATTTTGAGGAGGCACCCCTTATGAGCAAGACCAGAATGACCGTCGGCCAGGCGATCGTCAAGTTCTTAAACCAGCAGTACATCGAGTTTGACGGCGTGGAGGAGCCGTTCGTGGACGGCATCTTCACGATCTTCGGGCACGGCATGGTCGTCGGCCTGGGCCAGGCGCTGGAGGAAGACCCCGGCCACCTGCGCGTCTACCAGGGCCGCAACGAGCAGGGCATGGCGCACGCCGCCATCTCCTACGCCAAGCAGCACAACCGCCGCAAGATCATTGCCTGCTCGTCGTCCATCGGCGTCGGCGCAGCCAATATGGTCACCGCCGCGCTGACCGCGACCATTAACAACCTGCCGCTTTTGCTCTTCCCGTCCGACTCCTTCGCCACCCGTCAGCCTGATCCGGTCCTCCAGCAGCTCGAGGTCCCCGGCGACCTGTCTATGACCGCGTCCGACTGCTTCAAGCCGGTCGCAAAGTATTGGGATCGCATCTCGCGCCCCGAGCAGCTCATGACCGCGATGGTCAACGCCATGCGCGTGCTGACCGACACCGCAAACTGCGGCACCGCAGTCATCTCCATGCCCCAGGACGTCCAGGGCGAGAGTTTTGACTTCCCGGACTATTTCTTCCAGAAGCGCGTCCATCACATCGCCCGCCGCGTCGCGGACGACTACGAGATCGACCAGGCGGTCCGCCTCATCCAGTCGTCCAAGAAGCCCATGGTCATCGCGGGCGGCGGCGTGCGCTACTCCGAGGCCGGCCAGACCGTTATGGACTTCTGTAAGGCCTTCCGCATCCCGGTCTCCCAGACCCAGGCCGGCCATTCCTGCCTGCCCGATTCGTTCGAGCTGGCGGTCGGCGGCATCGGCGTCAGCGGCGGCCTGGCAGCCAACACGCTGTGCAAGGACTGCGACCTCGTCATCGGCGTCGGCACCCGCTTCAATGACTTCGTCACCGGCTCCAAGTGGGTCCTGTTCCGCAACCCGGACATCAAGGTCCTGGCCATCAACACCTCTGAGTTCCACGCCGAGAAGCTGGACGCCACCCGCTGCGTGGGCGACGCCAAGGTTACGCTCGCGGCCATCATGGCAAAGCTGCAGGCGGCCGGCTATCAGTCGGGCTACACCACCGAGATCGAGGAGGTCCGCCGCGTCTGGGAGGCCGAGCGCCTGCGCGTCCTGGGCGTCCAGTACCACGGCGAGGGCTTCGGCGAGGGCAAGTTCGTGCCCTGCGTGCCCAGCTGGACCGAGAAGATCATGAACGATTTCGTCCGCGACATCGGCGGCACCATCACCGAGTCCAATGCGGTCGGCATCCTGCGCGAGGAGGTCGCACCCGACGCCATCGTCGTGGCCGCGGCGGGCTCGCTGCCGGCTGACCTCGAGCGCCTGTGGGTGACCGACGTCAAGGATTCCTACAACATGGAGTACGGCGCATCCTGCATGGGCTATGAAATCGCAGGCGCGCTGGGCGCAAAGCTCGCCGAGCCCGACCGTGAGGTCTATGCGCTCGTCGGCGACGGCTCCTTCATGATGCTCAATTCCGAGATCCCGACGGCCATCCAGGAGAATGCCAAGATCACGGTCGTCGTCTTTGACAACGCGGCCTTCGGCTGCATCAACAACCTGCAGATGGGCAACGGCATCGGCTCGCTGGCGACCGAGATGCGCCACAGAAACGAGCAGACCGGCAAGCTCGACGGCAAGTACTGCTACACCGACTTCGGTAAGGTCGGCGAGGGCTATGGCATGAAGGCGTTCTACGCCAAGACCCCGGATGAGTTCCGCGAGGCCGTGCGCGCCGCGCGCAAGGAGCCCGGCGCGTGCATCATCGACGCCAAGGTCCTGCCCAAGACCATGGCCGAGGGCTATGAGTCCTGGTGGCACATCGGCGTGGCCTCCACGTCCAAGTCGGCCGCCGTGCAGGAGGCCCGTGCGCGGGTGGACGCACACCTGGCTGAGGCCCGTATGTACTAAGAATTCTTTTTCCGAACAACAAAAACTTGCCATGTGTTTCTGCCCCGTACGCCGTAAAAAGCGGCGGGGCAGTTCCTCTATCAATCTTCCACCGTCAATCGCAAAAAGGGAGGCTTTTTCTCATGAAATACACCAATAACGGCCCGCTCTGCCCGGGCTATACCAAGATGATCTCGGCCACGGAAAATCCCGAGATGATGGGCCTGGATTTCGGCGTGCAGAAGATGGCACGCGATGAGCAGGTGAACTTCTGCTTTGACCAGGAGGTCGTCTATGACCTGCTCTGCGGCAAGATCTCGATCTCGTGGGACGGCAGCGGCTGTGCTGAGATCGTAGAACGCGCCGACTGCTTCCACGAGGGCGCCATCGTCCTACACGTGCCCGCAGACACCCCGGTCGAAATCACCTGCCTGTCGGACACGGCCGAGATTGCCATCGCCCGCACGGCCAACGCACACCGCTTCGCGCCCCAGCTGATGCGGCCCGAGGACTGCATGTGCGCCAACGAGGAGCGCGGCGCCGGCCTCATGGGCGAGACCTCGACCCGCCTGGTGCGCACCTTCTTTGACCGCTCGACCTGCCCCGAGACCAACTTCTTCATCGGTGAGGTCGTGCACTATCCGGGCAAGTGGTCGTCCTATCCGCCGCACACCCATGTCGAGCCGGAGATGTACTACTATAAGTTCCTGCCCGCGAACGGCTACGGCCTGGCCGAGTTTGGCGACGACGCCTACAAGGTCAAGGACAACGACCTGACCGGTATGCCCTGCAACGTGACCCACTCCCAGGCCGCCGCGCCCGGCTATGCCGAGTACTATCTGTGGTGCATCCGCCTGCGCGACGACCAGGATATTGTCACGACCACCGTACCCGAGTACGCCTGGGTCACCGATCCTGCCGCCAAGTTCTTCCCCAACGAAAAGTGAGGCCTTCCTATGAAACAGTTTTCCCTGATCCCGCGCATCCTGGAGTGCGGCACGGTGCGCGAGATGGCCGAGGCGCTGTCGCTCGGCGCGCGCGACCTCATCCTGACCAACGCATACATCTATAACCCGACCTTTGCCGCCCTGGACCTGCCCTGCCACACACTGTTCCAGGAGGAGTTCGGCAGCGGCGAGCCGACCGACGTCATGGTCGATTCCATCCTGAGCGCCCTTGCGGGCAAGGACTTTGACCGCATCATCGCGGTCGGCGGCGGCACGGTCATCGACATTGCCAAGGCGCTGTGCGTAGCGGGCAAGGGCGATACAGTAGACACCCTGTACGACCGCATGGCAGACCTCAAGAAGGAACACGGCCTTGTCATTGTGCCCACGACCTGCGGCACCGGCTCCGAGGTCACCAACATCTCGATCATCAACCGCACCACCCGCGGCATCAAGCAGGGCCTGGTGCACCCCTCCATGTACGCCGACGATGCCGTCCTCGTGCCCGAACTGCTGGCCAGCCTACCCTATCCGGTCTTTGCCACCAGCTCAATCGACGCCATGATCCACGCAGTCGAGTCCTTCTTGAGCCCGAACGCCTCGCCGCTGTCCGAGCTGTTCTCGACCGCCGCGCTGCGCCTCATCCTGTCCGGCTACCGCGCGATTGCGGGGCAGGACAAGGACGCCTGGAAGGCGCGCGCCGCCGACTTCCTGCGCGCCTCCAACCTGGCCGGCATTGCCTTTGGCAACGCGGGCTGCGCGGCCGTGCACGCCATGAGCTATCCGCTGGGCGGCCAGTTCCACATCCCGCATGGCGAGGCCAACCAGCTTATGTTCGCGGCCGTCCTGCGCAGATATCAGAAGAAGGATCCGACCGGCAGCAAACTGGTCGCGCTGGAGGGCCTGCTCGCCGAGGTCCTGGACGTAGACACGCCGTGCGCCCTGGACGCGCTGTACACGCTGATGGACACCATCCTGGCACGCCGCCCGCTGCGCGACTATGGCGTGACCGACGCCGATGTGCAGGCGTTCGTCCCGAACGTCATCGAGACCCAGCAGCGCCTGCTGAAAAACAACTATACTGCCCTGACGGCGGACGATATGCTTGCGATCTACCGCAGCGTACTTTAAAATAGGGAGATGCGCAAAATGGATTGGAGAAGTTACTACAAAGCGCACACCATGACGCCCGAGGATGCCGTCCTGCTCATCCAGGACGGGAACCGGGTGGTTTTCGGCCACGCGGTGGGCGAGCCCATCGTCTTCCAGCGCACCATGGCGCGCCTGGCCGACCGCTTCCATAACGTGGAGGTCGCGCACATGGTCTATCTGGGCTCGGGCGAATACCTGCAGCCCGGCATGGAATCCCATTTCCGCCACAATGCCCTGTTTGTCGGCGCGCCCGCGCGCCGCGCCATCGCCGAGCACCGCGCCGACTACACGCCGGCCTTCTTCTCGGACGTGCCGCGCATGTTCCGCGACGGCACGCTGCCTGTGGACGTCTTTGCCTTCACCTGCTCGCCCCCGGACGAGCGCGGCTATGTATCCCTCGGCCTGTCGTGCGACTACGGCGCGCAGGCGGTCAAGTCGGCAAAGACGGTCATCGCCGAGGTCAACCCCAACATGCCGCGCACCTTCGGCGAGACCTTTGTGCATGTCTCGGAGATCGACGCGTTCGTGCCCTCCTGGGAGCCGCTGCCCGAGTCTGCACCGCCCAAGATCAGCGACGCCGACCGGCAGATCGGCAAGTACATCGCAGACCTCGTGCACGACGGCGACTGCCTGCAGCTCGGCATCGGCGCGGTGCCCGACGCGGTGTGCTCTTTCCTCATGGACAAACATGACCTCGGCCTGCACACCGAGATGATCTCGGACGGCGTGCTGCCGCTGCTCGAGGCCGGGGTCATCAACGGCCAGCGCAAGCAGCGCGACGTCGGCAAGGTATGCGTGACCTTCCTCATGGGCACGCGCCGGCTGTACGACTATGTGGACAACAACCCGATGATCCGCATGCTGCCCGTGGACGTGTGCAACAATCCGGCCGTGATCTCACAGAACGACAACGTGGTCTCCATCAACTCGTGCGTCGAGGTCGACCTGCAAGGCCAGGTGTGCGCCGAGGCCATCGGCCTGCGGCAGATCTCGGGCATCGGCGGCCAGATGGACTTTGTCCGGGGCGCCAACCTGTCCAAGGGCGGCCGCTCGATCATCGCGCTGCACTCAACGACCAGCGACCAGTCGGTCTCCAAGATCGTCTCGACCATCACGACGGGCGGCCCGGTCACGACCAGCCGCTGCGACGTCAACTATATCGTCACCGAATACGGCGTAGCGCAGCTGCGCGGCAAGACCCTGCGCGAACGCGCCCGCCAGCTCATCGCCATCGCCCATCCCAAGTTCCGCGCAGCGCTTGCGGCCGAGTATGAGAGCCGCTTTGGCGAGGCGCTGCCCGCATAAGACAATCCCCGACGGGACGGCCCGGGGCACAGGAAACGCGCCCCGGCCGGGAAAGGAGCGTGCCCCTGTGGCCAGAAAGGAAACCGTGCAGACCGTGCTCTTTGCCATCCTTTTGGCTTTGGCCGCACTGTCTGCGGTGTACATCGTCTTCACCAGCCCCTATCCGGAAGTCATCCAGTCCATCGTGGGGGCCTGCATCTAGGGGGGCCCACGATCCGCCCCCGCGCCCAACAACCGGTCAGAAAGCGCGGCCAACGCCGCGCTTTTTTTCTCCCCGTCCGGCGCAAAAAAAATGCCCCATACGGGGCATTTTTTGATTTTCCGGGAGATCCTTAGTCCTGTCCGGGCCGATAGGGCCGGCCGAACGCGCCGTAATGGCCGCAGTTTTGGGCGGCAAATTCAGCCGCATAGCGCGCGCTCTCGGGCACGTCGCCGCCGGTGTCGGCATAGCGCACCAAAAACGCCGCGATAAAGGCGTCGCCCGCGCCCAGGGTATCGATGAGGTCCGGGGCGGGCGCGGCCGGCTGCTCGTACGCCGTGCCGTGGTCCAAAATATACGCGCCCTTGCCGCCGCAGGTGAAGACCACGGTGGGCACGCCCTGCGCCGCGGCATAGGCCGCGAACGACCGGACTTCCTCCCCCGTGCGGCCGCCCGCCGAAAAGAAGGCGAAGCGCAGCAGGGGCGCCAGCCGCGCGACGTTCACATGGGTGAAGCCGTCGCTCGAAAAGTCCATGGACAGCGCCGTATGAGCGGCCAGCGCGGGCAGCGCGTCGTCGAGCAGGCTGTGGATGCTGGTGTGGGTCACGTCAAAGCCCGCGATATACGCGCGGTCATGCAGGTTGAGCTGGAGCTGAAAGGCGTTCTGTACCGTGTCGCAGCCGTTGTTGCCGGTAAACTGCCGGTCACCGTCCGGCGTGAGCGTGATGTAGTTGCAGGATGTCTTGCCGTGGCCGATGCGCGTGCGGGACAGGTCCACGCCCTCGGCCGCGAGCGCCTTTTGGAAGTGCAGGCCGGGCGCGTCGTCGGCCAAAAGGCCCAGATAGCCGGTCTGCTGCGCGCCGGCCCGGCGCGCCAGCACCGCGGTGTTGACCGCGTTGCCGCCCGGATACCACAGGCCTTGGAATAGGTAAGCGTCCATGACGCTGTCGCCCAGTCCGAGCAGTTTCATTGCAAGCCGCCCTCCTTTCGCGCCTTAAAACTTCTGAACGCCCATATACCGGCGCGAGGACATCGGATGGCCCATGACATAGGACAGCTGCAGGCAGTACTCAGAGGCCAGACTGTGCAGGACGAGCGGCGCGACGTACGGCCGGGTCCAAGCCGGCAGGGCATCGAGGTCGAGCGCGGCCGCGTCCAGGACGGTCAGCTTGTCGGTGATGCGCTGCAAGAACTTGACCGCGCGCTCCTCCACCGGGCGGTATTTGCCAAGGCCCAGGAAGGCGACGACCGCGGTCTCCCGGCCGAAGGCCTCGCACGCGCCGTGGAAAAATTCGCCGGCGTGCACGGGCGACGAGTGCTTCCAGACCGACTCCATAAACGAGCAGTTGGTCAGGATATAGGCGATCGAGCGGTCCAGCCCGGCTGACACCGTGTAGATGACCGGCTCGGTGCGGTGGGCCTGGGCGAACGCACGGGCCTGGGCGCGGTGCTCGGCGACCGCCTGGCTGCACACGCCCTCGAGCGCCTGCATGGCCGACTCCATGTCGGGCAGGCGGTTGGTGCCGTTCCACACGTCCAAAAGGGCGAACACCGTCTGATAGACGATGGGGAAGATGGACAGGGCCAGGGGATAGGGGTCCACCGGGTCGTCATAGTACCATATCGGGCAGTCCACCGCGTGCGCGATGGGCGAATCGGTGCCCGTGGTGTAGGCGGCGGTCAGCGCACCGGCCGCCGCCGCGGTCTCGGCCGCCCGGACGGTCTCGGGCGTCGTGCCGCTCTGGGAGTTGAGGATGACCAGGGTGTGCTCGTCCAGCCGGCACGGGGGATCGTGCACAAATTCATTGGCCGAAATGGCCGCAGTGGATACGCGCGCGGTCTCACGCGGCAGCAGGTAGGCGAAGGGGTACAGGGTCGCAAGCGAGCCGCCGCAGGAGACGGTGTAAACCGCCTGGATATCGCGCGCCTGGACGGCTTGGCACAGCGCGCGGATCTGGGTGCGGACGAGTTCCAGTTTGTCTTCGTGCATCGTACATTCTCCTTTTCGTGGGGTCTTGGGCTTTGGGGCGGACGGCCGGGGCCGCGCCCAGGGATATCGTGAACATCACGGGTGGGCCGAAAGGCCGCGCTCATGATAGCCGCAGCATAAATTTCGGAAATAAATTTCATTAAAAAACGAAACAAAACTCAACGATTCCAGGCAATCTCTATCAAAGATCCGGTGATTGTAGTTATAATAACACCAACCCAAACGAATTTCAATACGGGAAAAATCTCCCAGGCCGGGAAGGGCGCGGCGCGGGATGCCGGCGGGCAGCCGCAGCCTTCCTGTCCCCATTGTAACATGGGCCTGCCGGCAAAACTGGGAGGTTTTTGCCCAATTTCTTGTCTCTATTTGGCCGATTGCCGGCGTGACGCAATTTTCCTGCAAACCGGATAAAAAATTCTCTTTCCCCGCCCGTTTTGCTGTGGTATGATAAAAGAAAACTGCAAAAAAATTGTTCTTTTTCCATGAAACATTTTTCCCGGCGTCTGTGCGGGCATCGGCTGTTTTTATCCGTTTGGGGCGGTTTTCCCCTGCCGGCCTGGCGGGCTGCCCGCCAGGTTTTGGGGGCGCTGCCCCGCCGCAGACGCGGGAACGCACACCGGAAACAGCCCGGCGCGTGATCCCCAAGCGACAGAACGGAGGCAGGACATGATGTACAACGTGATGCTGGTAGACAAGGAGCCGGCCGTCTTGGGCGCGCTGGCGCGCTTGATCGACTGGGCGGCGCAGGGCTGCCGCATAGCGGCCACCGCGCAGGACGGCCGCGAGGCCGTCGCGCAGTTTGGCCGCGAGGCGCCCGACATCGTGATCTCGGGCATCCGTATCCCCGAAATGGACGGCCTGGCCCTGGCCCGCTGGATCGGCGGGCATCACCCGTCATGCAAGGTCATCCTGCTGAGCGGCCTTGCCGAGGCCGCTCCGGCGCCGCAGGCCGCGGCCGGCCAGGTGGTGGACTTCGTGCGCCCGCCGACGCGGGCGGACAAGCTGATCGCGGCGCTGCAGGCCGCCAAGGCCCGCCTGGCCGAGGAAAGCCCCAAGCGGCGCACGGGCGGGGCCGAGATCGCCCTGAAGCGCGAATCCTTCCTGCACCAGATGATCTTCACCCCGGGGCAGTCGCTGCTGTACGCCATGCAGCGCACGCAGGATCTCGGGCTGGACCTGTCCGGTTTTTACATCCTGTGCCTGGGCGTGGAGGACGCTCACACGGCTGCCGACCGGCTAATCTTTTTTCAGGACGCGCAGCAGCTGTGGCGCCGGGTGCTGGATGGGCACACGGTGTATTTCGTGCCGCGCACCGAGCCGTCCTGCTATCTCGTCCTATGCGCCGGGGCACCGTTTGACCCTGCGGGCGCGTGCGAGCAGGTCGTGCAGGCCGCCCGGCAGGCCGGTTTCCAGGCCACGGTGGGCGTCAGCGCCCATCACAGCGGCCCGTTCGAGCTGGCCGACGCCGCGCGCGAGGCGGCGCGCGCCCAGCAGCGGGCGGCACACAGCCCACACATGCCGGTCATGACGTTCGGGCAGCTCCCATCCCTGTCTGCATCCCATGCCGCCCGCATCACCGAGGCGCTGCATCTCATCCAGAGCGCGCTGGAAAACCGCAACCGCAGCACGGCGCTGCTCTGCCTGGACCGCCTGTTCGCCTATCTGCGCCGCGAGGCCATCCCATTCTCCTGCGCCGAGCGCATCGCAGTCATCCTTTACGAGTGCGGTCAGGCCCTGCTCATTCGGTACAGCCTGGAAAGCCTGCTCTCCGGCCCGCTGCCGGCCGGCACGGCTGTCCCGCCGGCCGGCGGCACGCTCGACGAGATCGAGGCCCAAACCGCCGCCTATCTGGCAGCCGTGCTCGACCGCATCTGCACGAACGCGACCGGCCTGGATGACCTGGTCTTCCGCGTCAAGCAATACATCGACCAGAACTACGCCAGCGCGCTGTCGCTCGAGGGCCTGGCGTCCTATGTACATCTGTCGGCCAGCTACCTGAGCAAGCTGTTCAAGCGTGAACTCGGGCAAAATATCAGCGGCTACATCCAGCAGGTGCGCATCGAACGGGCCAAGGTCCTTTTGCGCACGACCTCCAAAAAGACCTACGAGATTGCCGAGGCCGTCGGCATCCCCGACCCGGTCTATTTTTCCAAAATCTTCAAGCGCGCGACCGGCCAAAAGCCCAAGGACTTCCGCGCCACAGGCCCCCTGTAAACCCTCCGCCGGATGCGGCGGTTTTTGAAAGGAAGGAATCTCTATGCAGGTAACAATCGGCACTGCCCCGTGCTCGTGGGGTGTATGGTGGGCGGACGGCACGCCGTCCAGGACGCCGTGGGAAATTTTTCTCGACCAGGCCGCCGAGGGCGGCTACAAGGCGCTCGAGATGGGCCCGGACGGCTATCTGCCGACCGACGTGGGCCAGCTGCGCGAGGAACTGGCAAAGCGCGGCCTAAGTATCTGCGCGGGCACAGCATGCTATGAATTTGCGGGCATGCGCTCGTTCGCCGAGGTACGCGATCGGGTGGACGCCCTGTGCCGCCGTCTGGCCGCCTTTGATGCCAAGTATCTCGTCACGATGGATGGTTCCAACATGGGCTATTACGGCGAGTTCAAGCAGGGCCTGACGGCGGACGACTGGAACCGGTACTACGCCATGTTCGGCGAGATGGGCCGGTTCACGCGCGAGCAATACGGCATCGAGACCGTGTTCCACCAGCACAACAAGACCCTCATCGAGACCGAGGCCGAGCTCGTGCGCATCCTGGAGGACAGCCAGCTCAAGCTTTGCTTTGACACCGGGCACTATGCCGCCGTCAACGGCGGCTGGCAGCAGGGGGACCAGAGCGCCATTGACTTTATGCGCAAGTACGCCGCCGAGATCCCCTATCTGCACTTTAAGAATGTCAACGGCCAAGTGCGCCGGATGATCCTGGAAGAGCACCTGGCGCCGGGCGACCCCAAGGGCCAAGACGTCATGTGCGACCTGCCCGACGGCATCATCGACTATGTGCAGTTCAGGGACCTGCTCCGCGCGCTCGACTTCCAGGGCATCGGCATCATTGAACAGGATGTGCCCAACTGCACGACCGCCGAGGCCTACGAGAAAGCCAAGAAAAACCTGCGCTACTTGCAGGAGATCGGCCTCATCGCATGAGGGCAGGCGCATGCCGCCCGCAGGGCATACAAAAAACCTCCAGATACAGGATCTGGAGGTTTTTTTGTTCCCCGGTGCAGGGAAGGGCTCACCGCCGGCCGAGCAGGCGGCGCGCCAGGCCGCGCAGCTTGTCCATGCCGCTCTCCTTGGTGTAGTCGGCGACCACCCGGGCAAGCGGCTCGCTCTCAAAACGCTGCCACGCCGCCGCGCGCTGCGGATGGTCGTGCGCCGAGGCCGTGACCGCCGGGTTGTACTGCGTGCCCTGTGCAAAGGTCACCGGCTCGGACAGGACCCGCGGGGCGATGGCCTGCATGGCCTGCCGGCCCTGTTCGGTCTGGACGAGCACGAGCGAGATACCTTTGTCATCGTCCATCTCGGGCTTGACCTTCTCGATGCCCCAGAAGTCGCCCAGCGTCAGGTCGGCATAGCCGCCGGTCTTGGCCGGGCAGTCGGTGCACGACGGGCGCAGGTAGAGGTCGCGCAGGAAGCCCTTCATATAGGGGTCGTCCATCACCGGGCGCAAAACCTCCTTGCCGTCCACAAAGTAGTTCGTGGCATAGTGCTTCCAGCTGTGGCGCTTGTCGCGCAGGCGCACGTCGGTCACCTCGCCCAGCTCCCTGAGGTTCTTCTCCCAGATCTTGGGGGAGGGGACGCCGTGGCACACGACCGCGACCCGCAGCACCTTGCCAGCGTCCGGGCCGAGATAACGGCCCAGGCCGTCGGTCTGGCAGGGCGTGCCCGAAAACAGGACGGGCGTGCCGTTGTCCACAAGGTCCCGGATCTGGCGGAAGGTATCGCCCAGGTCGGACTGGACATACTTGGCCCCGCGCATGGCCTCGACGCCGGCCTCGTCCCAGGCGATGGCGTGCTGCACGGCAAAGCCCGCGCCATAGACCGCGCCGCAGACCGCGCCGCCGCGCGCCAGCATATCGGTGGACAGCAGCGAGAACACGCCGCCCGAGGACGAAAACAGGCGCAGGATGTCGTCCTTGGCGCGCACGGCCAGGGCCTCGGGCACGGGCGGGTCGGCGCGGCGGTTTTGGCACGGGCAGACCGCTTCGCACGCGTCACAGCCCACGCACAGGCTGGCATCCACCACAGGGTAGGCAAAGCCCTCCCCGTCGCGCTGCATGGTGATACAGTTCTGCGGGCAAACCGACACGCAGGCCGTGCAGCCGCAGCACAGGGTCTTATCTGTAATCTGAATCATGGAAAACTTCCCCTTTTCTCTCGGATTGCCGGTACACGAACCGGATACCGCAGAGTTATTATACCACAGCCCGCCGGGGTCCTGCCACATACAATGTGCCATTCTCAGCAACATATACAAATATAAATCTCGAATTTTGTACATATTTTTTGGGAATTTCTGCAACAAAAACCAGCCTTGTCTCGTCTATAATAATAGAAAAGTTTTTTTAGACAGGGGGAGTCCATTTATGCCAATTCCAATCAAACGCAATACCGGGTATGCCCTGGCCTACGGCTCGTTTGCCGTGTCCGGCATGCTGATCGCGCGCTATCTGCGGTCGGCGTGGGCCTTCCCGCTGCCCGCCGTGCTGTATGGCCTGCTCAGCCTGGCGCTTGCGGTGTCCATCCTGGCCGCGCTTGTCCTGGCTGCTGACGGGGTGCGGCTGCTCATGCGCCTGTCCCGCGCGGCACATCCGCCGCTGTGGGGCAAGATCCTGCTGGATTTCCTGCCCTTAGCCGCCCTGGTCGCCTTCTGGACGATCTGAGCGCCGGACAGGAAAGGGGGAGGGGTCATCATCAACCGTTTTATGCAAAGGCTGCCCGCGCTGTGTTTTTTTGCCGCGGCCATCCTGCTGTTCGCGCTCGTCACCAATGGGTTTTCGCTGACCTGGCAGACCGGACAGCCATTTTGGCGGTTCGTGCGGGATGCGCTGGCCGTCCGGCTGGCCAGCGCCGGGCTGTACGGTGCTGCGCTTGCACTGTGCCGGGCGCGCGGCAAACAGCAGGCCATTGCCATCTTTGTGCTGTGCCTTGCCATCGCCGGGGCGCTGAGCGGCTTGGACCTATATATCCTGTGGGGGACCCGCCCGGCGGAGCCCGCGGCGCTGGCCGTGGATCTGTCCACCCAGCTTCCCGGCTTCCTGCTGATGCTGCTCATGACGCAGTTCGTATGCCGGGCCAGCCGGGCCGAAGTCGTGCGAGACGCCGGCGCGTTCGCCCTATCGGTGCTGCTGTTTTTGCTGCCGTCACTGATTTTTGGCTGGGGCGTCCCGTCCTGCTTTTTTGACACGGTCTGCGTTACGACCACACTGTTTGCCCTGCTGGCGGCCGAGCCCCTGCTGGACTACGCGCATGAGACGCTGCGCCGGTTTACCCACAGACCCTGACGCTGCGCCGGACAAAAAGATTGATTTTGCTGCAAAAAAAACACGCTGCTTATCGAGCAGCGTGTTTTTTTATTTCCATTGCAATGTACCCACCGTCTGTACGGTCTGGTTTCCGGGCTGGATGACGCCAATCGGCATGCCGTCATACGCTGGGTTTGCGCACCGCATTGTCCTGGAAGCGGAAAAATTTTGGGTGATGGCGCGATTGGGTGTATTCAAACATGACGCCGTCGGCATTATAAGTTTGGCTGCTGACAACGGCCAGGCAGTTGCAGTCGTCCAGGTCCAGGTAGGAGAGGTCCAGGTCGGTGGCCCGCTCGACGGTGACGACGCGCTTGCTGTTGATGATGGACACATGCAGGTCCTGTTCCAGATAGCGGTAGATCGAGTGGGCCGCGATGTCGGCGGTCAGGCCGCGCGCGACATCGCGGCGGAAATAGCTGTGATTTACGATGAGCGTGCGGCCGTTGAGCGCATGCAGGCGGCAGACGTAGTAGAGCGGTGTATCCTCGGCAAAGCCGGTCTGCCGGGCCAGCGCAGCGTCCGCACTCAGGCGGCGGAAACACACCACCGTGCTCGTGCCGTGCCAGTGGTTGCGGGCCGCGGACTCGGCAAAGGTCTCGATCGTGCCCAGGGTGAACGTGGCCTGGCCGGCCGGCTCAAAGATACAGCGCACACCCTTGCCCTGGATGGTCTGCACATAGCCCGCGCGCACCAGCTCCTCGACCGCCCGGCGCAGCGTGCCCCGGGAGCAGCCAAACGCGCCGGTCAGCACATTCTCTGACGGCAGCATCTCCTGCGCCGGATAAACGCCCGTCTCAATCTGCTGCTTGAGCGCACGATAGATTTCCTTGTACCTTGTCCTCGGCATAGCTTTCCCTCGCAACCCTCAAAATTAATTGTTCCGGTTCCTATTATAGCGCACATGCGGCCGGTTGCCAATCCCCGCGCCCGCCAGGTCCACACACATATTTTGGCGGTTTTGGCGGCCGCTTCGGCAGATATACCAAAAAAGAATCGGTTTTTTTGTTCAACAATCGGCTTGTTTTTCCGCCCGCTTCGCGGTATGTTATTTATAACAAATAACTTGTTTAAACAAGTTGTCTCAGAGAGTAGAGGATAAAATTCAGTTAGGAGGAAACATTCATGGCAAAATACCAAGAAGAGGTCAAGGTATTGCTGGATGCGATCGGCGGCAAGGCCAACATCCAGGCCGTGTCGCACTGCATGACGCGCATGCGCTTTGTGCTCGTGGACCCCAAGAAGGCCGACGAGCAAGCCATTGAGGCCATCTCGTGCGTCAAAGGCACCTTTACCCAGGCCGGACAGTTCCAGGTCATCATCGGCAATGATGTGGCCAACTTCTACAAGGAGTTCACCCAGTACGCGGGCATCGAGGGCGTGAGCAAGGACGCGGTCAAGAGCGCGGCCAAGACCAACCAGAACCCGGTGCAGCGCATCATGGGCGCCCTGGGCGAGATCTTCGCCCCCATCATCCCGGCCCTGATCTGCGGCGGCCTTGTGCTGGGCTTTCGCAACATCATCGGCGAGGTCGACCTGCTCAATGGCCGCACCCAGTCGCTGGCCGACGTATCGCAGTTCTGGGCTGGCATGTACAGCTTCCTGTGGCTCATCGGCGAGGCCATCTTCCACTTCCTGCCGGTCGGCATCACCTGGTCGATCACCAAGAAGATGGGCACGACCCAGATCCTCGGCATCGTGCTCGGCCTGACGCTCATCTCGCCCCAGCTGTTAAACGGCTTCTCGGTCGCCACGACGGCCGCGGAAGATATCCCGGTCTGGGACTTTGGCTTTGCCCAGGTGCAGATGATCGGCTATCAGGGACAGGTCATCGCCGCCATCATGGCCGGCTTTGTCCTGGTCTATCTGGAAAAGTTCTTCCAAAAGATCTGCCCGGAAGTCATCCGCATGGTCGTCGTGCCCTTCTGTGCGCTGGTGCCTGCCGTGCTTATCGCACACACCATCGTCGGCCCGATCGGCTGGAAGATCGGTGATTTCATCGCAAACATCGTCAACATGGGCCTGAACTCCAACGTCAAGCTGCTCTTCGCCGCCCTCTTTGGCCTGCTCTATGCGCCCATCGTCATGACCGGCCTGCACCACATGACAAACGCCATCGACTCGCAGCTGGTCAACACCTACCACGGCACCAACCTCTGGCCCATGATCGCGCTGTCCAACATCGCGCAGGGCTCGGCCGTCCTTGGCATGATCTTCCTGCAAAGACGCAATGAGCGCGCCCAGCAGATCAATATCCCGGCCTGCATCTCGTGCTATCTGGGCGTCACCGAGCCGGCGCTGTTCGGTGTCAATATGAAGTATATCTTCCCGCTCATCTGCGGCATGATCGGCTCGGCTTGTGCGGCCATGATCTCGATCGGCACAGGCGTCGTTGCCATCTCGATCGGCGTCGGCGGCCTGCCTGGCATCCTGTCTATCTACCCCGAATACTGGCTCAACTTCCTGCTGGCCATGGCAGTTGCCATCGTCGTGCCCTTTGTGCTGACCCTGCTCGTCGGCAGCCGCAAGCTCAGCCGTGAGGACCGCGGCCTGGCCATGGCGGGCGGCCCGTCCCCGGCAGCCGCAGCCGACACCGCGCCGGCGCCCGAAGCTTCCGCAGCGCCCGCAGCAGTTGCCGCACCCGCGGAAAAGGCCGCCGTCACCCTGTGCGCCATCGCGGATGGACGCGCCATCCCGCTCTCTGACGTGCCCGACGAGGTGTTCTCGCAGGGCGTCATGGGCGAGGGCATGGCCTTTGAGCCGTCCGGCGACACCATCTACGCTCCGGCGGACGCGACCATCTCGGTCGTCATGGCCGAGACCCGCCACGCCTGCGGCCTGGCCCTGGCCGACGGCACCGAGCTGCTCATCCATGTCGGCGTGGACACGGTGGACATGGGCGGCGACGGGTTCACCCTGCATGTGGCCGAGGGCGACGCGGTCAAGGCCGGCGACCCGCTCATCACCTTCTCCCCGGACAAGATCGCGGCCGCGGGGCATCCCAAGACGACCGTCCTGATCGTCACCGAGCCGGCCGACCACCAGAACCTGTCCTTCCACACCAACATCGACGTACAGCACGGCCAGACGCCCGTCGCTGTCCTGGACTGAACCCCATAAGGAGGCTTTTCTCATGTACGATTTCCGCAAGAGCGTGGTCTACCAGATCTATCCCAAGTCCTTCTGCGACACCAACGGCGACGGCTTCGGCGACCTGCCCGGCGTGACCGCCAAGCTGGACTACCTGCAGACGCTGGGCGTGGACTATATCTGGATGACCCCCTTCTTCGTCTCGCCCCAGCGCGACAACGGCTATGACGTGGCCGACTACCGCGCGATTGACCCGCGCTTTGGCACGATGGAGGACTTCGAGACGCTGTGCCGGGAGGCCGAACGCCGCGGCATCCGCGTGATGCTGGACATGGTCTTTAACCACACCTCCACCGAGCACGCATGGTTCCAGAAGGCCCTGGCGGGCGACCCCAAGTACGAGAACTACTATATCTGGAAGGACGGCAGCCCGGACACCCCGCCCAACAACTGGGAGAGCAAGTTCGGCGGCAGCGCGTGGGCGTACGTCCCGGAGAAGGGCAAGTGGTACCTGCACCTGTTCGACCGCACCCAGGCCGACCTCAACTGGGAAAACCCGGATGTTCGACATGAAGTGCAGGAAGTCATCCGCTTCTGGATGAGCAAGGGCGTTAAGGGCTTCCGCTTTGACGTGGTCAACCTCATCAGCAAGGGCTCGTATGAGAGCGACGACCAGGGCGATGGCCGCAGATTCTATACCGATGGCCCGCGCGTGCATGAATACCTGCACGAACTCAATCAGGCCACCTTCGGCACCGATGCCGAGATCGTGACCGTGGGCGAGATGTCGAGCACGAGCATGGAAAATTGCTACCGCTACGCAGGCGCGGACACCGGCGAACTGTCCATGACCTTCTCGTTCCATCACCTCAAGGTAGACTTTGTGGGCAATGAGAAGTGGGTGCTTGTACCCTTTGATTTCCAGAAGCTCAAGGACATCCTGTTCTCCTGGCAGACCGGCATGACCGCGCACAACGCCTGGAACGCGGTCTTCTGGTGCAACCATGACCAGCCGCGCGTGGTCTCGCGCTTTGGCGACGAGGGCGAATACTGGGCCGCCTCGGCCAAGATGCTGGGCACGGTCATCCACTGCCTGCGCGGCACGCCCTACATCTACCAGGGCGAGGAGATCGGCATGACGAACGCCGGCTTTACCAGCCTGGACCAGTACCGCGACGTCGAGAGCATCAATCACTACCACATCCTGCGCGGCCGCGGCCTGCACGAGGACAGCGTTTATGACATCCTGCGCGTACACTCGCGCGACAACAGCCGCACGCCCATGCAGTGGGACGGCAGCGCGCAGGGCGGCTTCACCGCCGGCACCCCGTGGCTGTCGGTCAACCCCAACACCAAGGCCATCAACGCACAGAGCCAGGTGGGCGACCCCGACTCGATCTTTACCCACTATCAGAAGCTCATCGCCCTGCGCAAGCAGTACGATGTCATCGCCTGCGGCGACTTCCAGCCGCTGGACCAGAAAAATCCCAGCATCCTGGCCTACAGCCGCACGCTGGGCGGCGAACAGCTCGTTGTGGTCAACAACTTCTACCGCACCGAGGCCGACTGGACGTGCCCGGTGGACCTTGACGGTTTCACCTGCCTGCTGTCCAACTACCCGGATGCACGCGTCCAGACCCACATGCACCTGCGTCCCTACGAGTCGCTCGTGCTGTACCGCAAATAAGCTCACATCATTCCTTTCCTTTTGGGGCCGCCGGCACTGCCGGCGGCTTTTTTCTGCCCGGCGGGCGGCAGGCTTGACATCCCGCCCCCAGACGGCCCGCCAGTTTTTTAAATTCGGGAAAATGACAGTTTTCTCGCATACGGCAAAATTTTACCACGATCTTACAAAACTTTTTGCATATAATGCCGTCATTTCACAATTCTGTTTGCTGGGCAATCCTTCAAATCCCCGATTTTTTTCAGTTTTTTGTGCAAGTTATACAAATAACAGCCTGGAAAAAGGTGTAAGTTGCCCGAATGCTTTTCTTTCTCTGTATGTTATAATAAATATGCTGGTGGGAACCAGAAATTTGGACGAAATGACGAATCAGATCAGGATTCGTCGAACATGGACGAAACGGAGGCAAACGGAATATGAAAAAATACGTGTACCTGTTCTCAGAGGGCAACGGCTCCATGCGTGAGCTCCTGGGCGGCAAGGGCGCAAACCTTGCCGAGATGACCAATCTCGGCATGCCTGTGCCGCAGGGCTTCACCATCACCACCGAGGCCTGCACCCGCTACTATGAGGACGGCCGTCAGATTTATCCCGACATCCAGGAGCAGATCCTGGACTATCTCGACAAGCTCGAGAAGATGACCGGCAAGCACCTGGGTGATCCGGAGTCCCCGCTGCTCGTCTCGGTCCGCTCGGGCGCGCGCGCGTCCATGCCCGGCATGATGGACACCATCCTGAACCTCGGCATGAATGACGTCATCTGCGAGGCGATCGCCAAGCTGACCGGCAACCCGCGCTTTGCGCGCGACTCGTACCGCCGCTTTATCCAGATGTTCTCGGACGTCGTCATGGAGCTGCCCAAGAGCACCTTTGAGCAGTTCATCGACCAGGTCAAGGAAAAGCGCGGCGTGACCCAGGACAATGAGCTGGACGAAAACGACATGCTCGAGCTCATCAACCTGTTCAAGGACCACTACGAAAAGAACCTCGGCGAGCCCTTCCCGCAGGACCCCAAGAAGCAGCTGATGGAGGCTGTGCGCGCGGTCTTCCGCTCGTGGGACAACCCACGTGCCAACACCTATCGCCGCATGAACGATATCCCCTACTCGTGGGGCACCGCAGTCAACGTCCAGTCCATGGTCTTCGGCAACATGGGCGAGACCTCGGGCACCGGCGTTGCGTTCACCCGCAGCCCCTCGACCGGCGAGAAGAAGCTGTTCGGCGAGTTCCTGATGAATGCGCAGGGCGAGGACGTCGTCGCCGGCATCCGCACCCCGCAGCCGATCTCCACCCTGGCAGACACCATGCCGGACGTCTACCAGCAGTTTGTCGATATCTCCACCCGTCTGGAGCAGCACTATAAGGACATGCAGGACATGGAGTTCACCATCGAGAACGGGAAGCTCTACATGCTGCAGACCAGAAACGGCAAGCGCACCGCGCAGGCGGCCCTCAAGGTCGCGGTTGACCTCGTGGACGAGGGCATCTGCACCAAGGAGGAGGCCGTCCTCAAGGTAGAGCCGCAGCAGCTCGACGCGCTCCTGCATCCGACCTTCAAGCCCGAGGCCCTCAAGGCTGCCACCCCGATCGCGACCGGCCTGCCCGCTTCCCCCGGCGCCGCCTGCGGCGCGGTCTACTTCACCGCAGAGGAAGCCGTCGCCGCGCACAAGACCGGCCTCAAGGTCGTCCTGGTCCGCCAGGAGACCTCGCCCGAGGACATTGACGGCATGGTCTCGGCCGAGGGCGTCATGACCGCACGCGGCGGCATGACCTCGCACGCGGCCGTTGTCGCGCGCGGCATGGGTACCTGCTGCGTCGCCGGCGTCACCGGCGTCAAGATCTCTGAGGAAGACAAGACCATCACCTTTGCAAACGGTACGGTCCTGCACGAGGGCGACTTTATCTCGCTCGACGGCTCGACCGGTAACGTATATGTCGGCAAGATCGAAACCCAGGAAGCCGAGCTGACCGGCGACTTTGGCCGGTTCATGGGCTGGGCGGACGAGCTGCGCACGCTCAAGGTACGCACCAACGGCGACACCCCGCGCGACGCGACCCAGGCCCGCAAGTTTGGCGCCGAGGGCATCGGCCTGTGCCGCACCGAGCACATGTTCTTCGAGGAAAGCCGCATCCGCGCCGTGCGCGAGATGATCATTGCGCCCGACGAGGCCCAGCGCCGCCGTGCCCTGGCCAAGATCCTGCCCATGCAGCGCGGCGACTTTGAGGCCATCTACCGCGCGATGGGCGGCCTGCCGGTCACCATCCGCCTGCTCGACCCCCCGCTGCATGAGTTCCTGCCGACCGACCCCGCGGACATCGCGGAGCTGGCAGAAGAAATGGGCATCGAGGTCGAAAAGCTGACCAATATCGTCGAAGGCCTGCACGAGTTCAACCCCATGCTGGGCACCCGTGGCTGCCGTCTGGACGTGCTGTATCCTGAGATTGCTGAGATGCAGACCGAGGCCATCATCTCGGCTGCCATCAACGTCTGGAAGCAGGACGGCCTGCGCATCACGCCCGAGATCATGGTCCCGCTGGTCGTGGACGTCAAGGAGCTGCGCTTTGTCAAGCGCAAGATCAAGGCGGTCGCAGACGAGCTCATCGAAGCGGCCGGCATCCCGATGAAGTACCTGGTCGGCACCATGATCGAGACCCCGCGCGCCGCGCTGACCGCGGGCAAGATCGCCGAGGAGGCTGAGTTCTTCTCCTTCGGCACCAACGACCTGACCCAGATGACCTATGGCTTCTCGCGCGACGACGTCGGCAAGATCCTGGAGCGCTACTTCGAGGAGAAGATCCTGGAGTCCGACCCGTTTGCCCGCCTGGACCAGGAGGGCGTGGGCCAGCTGGTCAAGATGGCTGTCGAGAACGGCCGCAAGACCCGCCCGGATATCAAGCTCGGCATCTGCGGCGAGCACGGCGGCGACCTGTCGTCTGTCGAGTTCTGCCACAGGGTTGGCCTCAACTATGTCTCCTGCTCGCCTTACCGCGTGCCGATTGCGCGCCTGGCAGCCGCGCAGGCAGCGGTCAAGTACCAGAGAACCTAAATAAAGCCCGGATCGAATCGCGGAAACCGGCGAAAAACCCTCCTCCTTTTTATTCAGCCCTCCGTGAATCGTCCAAATATCCCAAGGAGAGCGCCGTCCCCTGCACATGGGGGCGGCGCTCTCCGCGTCTTTCTGGAACCTATTTTCTTCCGTCCAGCCAGATGTGCCGCCGGTATATGGCCAGCCTTGCCAGCGGCTGTGCAGCGCACCGCTCCACAGACAGCGAAATTGAAAATTTGCGCGGCAATTTCATATAAAACTCCATTTTTATCCCCTTTCCGGGCAAAAAAATCAGCGTGAAATCAAAAGATGATTTCACGCTGAACCATTATACGCGCTTTTCTTGATAGAATGGTTTTATCATATCTCTTTTCAAAATTGCAAGAATAAATTTTCTATAACCTCTCGCCCATACAGAGGCAGGGCGTCCCGTTCCGCTTTCGCCGTCCCTTTCATCGGTCACATCTGATATTCTTCCTTGTCGCTCGCGCGCGGCGGCTCCATCGGGCGCAAATTGTACGAGATCGCCACATTGAGCGTGGGGTTCTCGCGCTTAAAGTTGCGTGTCAGGCGCTCGCAGACCATCTGGCCCATCTCATACGTGACCGTCGGCAGCATGATGACGAGCTGTGCCGGGCTGTAGCGCGCGATCATATCGCCGCGGCGCAGGCTCAGGCGGGCGCTCTCGATGAGGCGGTCCATGACCTTGGCGAGCATCTGCGGTTCGGGCTGGCAGACGCGGTTGTCGGTGACGGTCAAAAGGCCGATGAACGCACGGCCGCCGTAGCGGGCCAGGCTGCGCGCCTCCAGGCGGTAGATGTCCTTAAAAATCTCGTACGGGCAGACAAACGCGCCGGGCTGGGTGTCGCTCTCGCGCAGGTCGGCGCAGATCGAGTCGATGTCGGCGCCGACCTTGCGCTCGACCGCCGCGATGCGGTGATACAGGCCGCGCAGCTCCTCGGAGGGCTGCACGCCGAGCTCGGAATAATACAGCTCGGTAATCTGGTTATAGTGCTGGATGGCCTCCTGGTTGCGGCCGCTCTCGGCCAGGGCAAAGATCAGCTCGCGGTTGATCGATTCGTCCATTTTGTCGATCTCCAGGGCGCTCCGGCACAGGCTGACGATCTGGTCGAACTGGCCGCGGCTGCGCAGGATCTCGATGAGGCGGTGCACCGCGCGCAGGTAATAGGTGTGCATACGGATGTCCGGCCCGGTCGCCCACAGCTCCCCGCTGGCGTCGGACAGGAAGCGGCCGCGATACATCTTGCACGCGTCGATCAGGCGCACGCGGGCGGTCTCCTCGCTGGCGCGGCCGGACAGGCCGGCCGTGCACAGGGCCTCGAAGTGCTCAAAGTCATAGATGCAGTCGAGCGCCGGGTTCCAGCGGCAGGTGCGCTGCCGGGCAATGATAAACTCCATATCTACGGGCGCGCCGCCGGCGGACAGCGTCGTGCGCAGGCGGTGCACCAGGATCTTGAGTGCGTTGCGCGGGTTTTTGCTGTCCTGTTCGGGCCAAAGGGCCTCGATGATCTCGTCGTTCGGCACGGCGCGGTTATGGTTCAAGATCAGGTATTCCGCCAGATGTTTGAGCTTTTTGGAGCGGCCGATCTGTCCGCTGACCAACTGATCGTCTACATAGATTT
>NBJMC04202__coassemble_1185_pt1 | contig 75852 bp, 68 predicted proteins | sample NBJMC04202__metabat2_low_PE_039 | metagenome-assembled genome bin NBJMC04202 | reverse complement strand
GAGGAGGATGGCAACTGGCATGGCGAGCTGTTCGACACCACCTATGCCCGCGACCTGGACCTCATCGAAAACTACGCCTCGGTCGAGGCCACACTCATCAAGGGCCCCTGGGAGGTCGCGCAGCTGACACAGTCCACCGAAAAGCGTCCCTATCTGATCCTGCGCGATGCCAACACGGCATACTGGGATTCCATGCCCGAGGGCAGGCTCATTACCCAGGGACGCGTCCCGCAAAAGCCGGGCGAAATCGCGCTCTCCAAGCAGTACTTTGACGATTTCCCGGACACCCAGATCGGCGATGTGTGGACGCTGCCGGTCGGCGACCGCATAGCGGGCGGGACCATCTTGGACGAGACTGCTGCAAAGGCCGCCGATGAGACCTTCCAGGAGACCGGCACCAAGACTTACACGATTGTGGGCGAACTGGACGCCGTGACCCCCTCGACCACGCCGGCCTACACCGCGATCGGCTATCTGGACGAGCGCACGCTGCTGCCGGACGACCAGATCACGGTCTATCTGCGCTTTTCCAACATGCGCGACACCTACAAAGAACTGCCCAAAATCGCGGCGGCGCTCGGCTGGCAGACCGACGAGTACGGCGACTACAACCTGCGTTACAACGCGACTTATCTCGGCCATTATCTGGTCTTTCCCCCGGATGCATTCTTTGAGATCCGGCTGCAAAACCTGGAACTTCCGCTGTCCTTCCTGACCTTGGCAGTCCTTGTGGTGGGCGTGTTCGTGCTCATCATTCACAACACCTTTGCCGTGTCGGCCTCGGCCCGTCTGACACAGCTCGGCATTCTGGCAAGCGTGGGCGCAACGCCCCGACAAATCAAGAAATCAGTCCTGTTCGAGGGCCTTATCCTGACCGTCATCCCGCTGCCCATCGGCCTGTTCCTGGGGTTTGCGCTGGATAAAGGCCTATTTTGGCTCATCAACCACTCCAATCAGTCGCTGCGCGATGCCAACGACGTCATCTTCACCTTTGGACTGCCGTCGTGCATCCCGGCTATCATGCTGACCGTCATAACCGTCTATCTATCCGCCCTCATCCCCGCACGGCGGGTCTCCAAGATGGCGCCGATCACAGCCATCCGGCAGGGGGACGGCGTGCGGCTCAAGAAGGCAAAAAAGCACCGTCTGCTCGCGCGCTTTTTCGGGCTGGAAGGCGAACTGTCCGCCCGTGCGCTGGATGCGCGCCGGCGTGCTTACCGGACTGCAACCTTATCGCTCATCTTGTCCTTTGTGACGCTCACCAGCCTGTTTTACATCATGTCCATCCAGACAGCCGCCGAGTCGGTCTATCCCGATCCTTATCTGAACGCACGCCATATCTCGTTTGCCTCTCAAAACGGGGTCCCGCTGACCGCAGCGCGGATGGACGACCTGCGGCAGACCGACGGCGTCTCTCATATTTTGTTCTGCAGCGATATCTCATTCTCCACCCTTGTCCCCGCCGAGGCACAGGACGCTGGGCTGCAGCAGGCCGACGGCTCCTTTGCCGACATTGCCGCCACGCACCAGTTCTATCCCACCGCGCAGGCCGATGGCTCCTTCCGTCTCCTGGTGCAGGTCATCGGCCTGGACGACCAGAGCTTCCGTGACTACTGCGCCGCGCAGGACATCGACCCCACGCCCTACTACCAGGACCCCGATCTGGCCATCTTTTATAATCAAACCGAGTCCCGCACCCAATCCACCCGGCGTGATCCGGTCTACTATCCTATCCTTGACTTGTCCGCGGGCGACACGCTCACGCTCCATGAGCGGGTATACGACGAGGACGACACCGACACCTTCCAACCGTCCCTGACCGTCGGCGCATTTGCCGGCACGCTGCCCGCCCTGGGCGAATCCCTGTCGCACTACACGATCGCTGCCATTGTTCCGATGCAGACCGAGCAGGCACTGGCTGCGCAGAATCACAACCGCTCGGTGCGCGGCCTGTGTACGACCGGCTATGCGCTCGTGGATACCCCTTTGGCAGACCCAGGATTTTATCCGGCCATCCATGCGGTGTCTGACCGGATCGAGCAAAAGCTGGACCGGCTGTACGGCGCGGGCGACTATACCATCGTCAATATCGCGGACCAGCATGATACGTCAGTCGACGGCCAGCGCGTCATGCAGATCTGCATTTGGTTCGCCGCGGCGCTCATCGCCCTGATCGGCCTGTCCAACATCGCATCTACCGTATCCGGCAGCCTGCATCAGCGCCGACGTGAGTTTGCCATGCTGCGCTCAGCCGGCCTATCGCCGCGCGGCCTGCGCCGCATGCTGCTGCTCGAAGCACTGTTCCTCGGCCTGCGGCCGGTCTTGTGGAGCCTGCCCTTCCAGGCTGCGGTCATCGCCGCCTTCCTGTCTATCACCGAGATCACCTTCTGGGAGTATCTGCCTTACTTCCCGGTGCTGCCGCTGGCCGCCTTCCTGGCCTGCGTGCTGGCAGCCATTGTGCTGTGCTACTGGCTGGGCGGCCGGCGCCTCATGCGCGACAATATCCTGGACGCCCTGCGCGACGACACGCTCTAAGTACATCTCTCTTGCATTTTGTCCCGATACATGGCATAATAGTGCCCTAATATCTGATTTCAGGAGGGATAGAACATGGATCTTGACATGCAAAGCTGGATGGCGGCGCTGACCGCGGCCTTGCGCCAGGCCTTTGGCGCAAGGCTAGTCTGCGTGGGCCTGCAGGGCAGCCGCGCGCGCGGCGAAGCTGGGCCGCAGAGCGACATCGACGCGGTCGTGCTCCTTGACCATCTGGCCATGGCCGACCTTGACACCTACCGTGCCATTTTGGACGCCCTGCCCGCCCGCAGCCTTGCCTGCGGCTTTGTCTCGGGTGTGGATATCCTGTGCGCCTGGGACAAGGCAGAACTGTTCCAGTTCTGCCAGGATACCGACGTCGTGTACGGCAGCCTGGAAGCGGCCCTGGCCGTGATCCCGCCGGATGCCGCCCGGCAGGCCGTCCACCGCGGCGCATGCGCCATCTACCACGCCTGCTGCCATAACTATCTCCATGCGCAGGCTGCGCTCGACGGCCTAACCAAGTCGCTGTGGTTTACGCTGCAGGCCAAGTATTTCTGCGATACCGGCCGCTATATCCGCCGCCATCGCGATCTGCTCCCCGTCCTGCCGCCTGCAGAACAGGCGCTCCTGACCGCGCAGCCGGGATGTCTGGGCGAACATACGGCACGGCTCTTAGATTGGGCCGCCGCCTGTATCCAGGCATATGCCACGCCTCACTGAAGCATAAAAAAAGCGCCCCAAACGGGGCGTTTTTTTTTGCACGGTGATCCGCCAGCTGCCGGGCGGCCCGTTCTGTTATCATGAACCGGTGTGTTCCCGAGGGCAGGTGATCTCTACCAGGGCCTCGATCATACGGTGCAGCAGGTTGGCTTCCCGGGTATCCGCAGCCTTATAGTAGACTTCCTTGCCGTCACGGCGGCTGACGATCAGCCCGCTCGCCTTGAGCTGCCGGAGATGGTGCGAGACCGCCGGGCTGCTCATCTCAACCAGCGCCGACAGATTCATCACGCACTCTTCGCAGTGGCACAAGATCCAGAAAATGCGGATGCGGCTGCTGTCCCCAAGCTGCTTGAAGATATCGGCCACTGCCTGGAATTCTCCTAGGGCTGGCATATGGTCAAACAGGATGGCGTCGTCCTGTCCATGGTTGTGCGGCAATTGTATCTGCGACATAGAATGCCCCCTTTTCTTGCTGTATTCCTATTTTAGCACAGATCGCCGCCAAGCGGAACCGAAAATTTACCAAAGCGGTCGATTTTGCCCCGCAAAAATTTTTTCCGAAATGCCGTAAAAAAAGTCCCGCCCCCTGTTGACTTTGCCAGGCGCTGCGCGTATAATGAAAGCATCCTAAATGATTAAATAAATGTTTAATTGTTTAAATGTTTTTTCTGAGAGGAGCACGCATCATGAAAAAGACCTACAAGATCGATGTGGACTGTGCCAACTGTGCAAACAAGATGGAAGACGCCGCCAAGAACACCCCTGGTGTCAAAAGCGCGACCGTCAACTTTATGACCCTGAAAATGATCGTTGAGTTTGAGGATGGTCAGGACCCCAAGGCCGTGATGCAGGCAGTCCTCAAAAACTGCAAAAAAGTCGAAGACGACTGCGAGATCTTTCTCTGATCCCAGACCACAGCAGGCAAAGCACCCTCCACAAGGGCGGGTGCTTTCTCAAAGGATAATATATGAGCATTTATTCATATATCGTCCGCACCGCAAGGAGGATAGGACATGAACAAGAAGCAAAAAAAGATGCTCACGCGGATCATTGTGGCCGCTGTTCTGCTGGTGGCGCTGCGTTTTGTCCCGGCGTCCGGCATTGTACGGTTCGTGCTGTATATGATCCCGTATCTGATCATCGGCTATGATATCCTCATCAAGGCCGGCAAGGGCGTCAGGAACCGGCAGGCCTTTGACGAGAACTTCCTGATGGCGGTTGCGACCGTGGGGGCCATCGCCCTCGGGCTGACCGGCAGCGGGGATTACACCGAGGCCATCGGCGTTATGCTATTTTACCAGATCGGCGAATGGTTCCAGAGCTATGCCGTCGGCAAAAGCCGCCGCAACATCAGCGAGCTCATGGATATCCGGCCCGATTACGCCAACATCGAGCAGGACGGTACGCTCACGCAGGTAGATCCCGATGAAGTCGAGGTTGGCACGGTCATCGTGGTGCAGCCCGGCGAAAAGGTCCCGATCGATGGCGTGATCGTCTCGGGCGCCTCCAGCCTGAACACCAGCGCACTGACCGGCGAAAGCCTGCCGCGCGACGCTGCCCCGGGCGACGAGATCATCAGCGGCTGCATCAATCTGACCGGCGTACTCAAGATCCGCACGACCAAGGAGTTCGGCGAGTCCACAGTCTCCAAGATCCTGGACCTTGTGGAAAACGCCAGCTCGCGCAAGTCGCGCTCTGAGGCCTTTATCTCCAAGTTTGCCAAAATCTACACGCCTGCGGTATGCTACAGCGCCTTGGCTCTGGCTGTCCTGCCGCCGCTCGTGCGCATGCTGGGCCTGGGGCTTGCAGCCGAATGGGGCGTCTGGATCTACCGTGCGCTCACGTTCCTTGTCATCTCCTGCCCCTGCGCCCTGGTCATCAGCATCCCGCTCTCCTTCTTTGCCGGGATCGGCGGCGCAAGCAATGCAGGCGTGCTGGTCAAGGGCTCAAACTATCTGGAGATCCTTTCGCAGGCCAAGTATGTGGTCTTTGACAAGACCGGCACCCTGACCCAGGGCGTCTTTGAGGTCAGCGGCATCCATCACAATGCGCTCGAGGACGAAAAGCTGCTCGAGTATGCCGCCTTGGCCGAAAGCGCCTCCTCCCATCCCATCAGCAAGAGCTTGCAGCGGGCCTACGGCAAGGAGCTCGACCGCTCCCGCGTGACCGATATCCAAGAGATCAGCGGCAATGGCGTGATCGCCACGGTGGACGGCATCCAGGTCGCGGCAGGCAACGACAAGCTCATGAAGCGCCTCAACATCGACTGCATCCCCTGCCACCATGTCGGCACGGTCATTCACATGGCAATTGACGGCAAGTATGCCGGCCATATCCTGATCTCCGACGTCGTCAAGCCCCATGCCAAGCAGGCCATTGCCGCGCTCAAACAGGCTGGCATCCAAAAGACGGTCATGCTGACCGGCGATATCGACCGCGTTGCCGAGCAGGTCGCGGGCGAGCTCGGCATCGATACGGTCTACAGCGAGCTGCTGCCCGCCGATAAAGTGGAAAAAGTCGAAGCTCTGCTGCGGGAAAAGCCCGAAAAGGCCAAGCTGGCCTTTGTCGGGGATGGCATAAACGACGCGCCTGTTCTGTCCCGCGCCGATATTGGCATCGCGATGGGCGCAATGGGTTCGGACGCCGCCATCGAAGCCGCCGACATCGTGCTCATGGACGACGACCCGCTCAAGATCGCCAAGGCCATCAAGATCTCCCGCAAATGCCTGCGCATTGTCTACGAAAACATCATTTTCGCCATCGGCATTAAGCTAATCTGCCTGATTCTCGGCGCCCTGGGGATCGCCAACATGTGGCTGGCTATCTTTGCCGATGTTGGCGTTATGATCCTGGCCGTACTCAACGCTATCCGCGCGCTGTTCGTCAAAAACCTGTGACCATCGCGCAAAAAAGAGAGCGTACCCTGCGGGGTACGCTCTCTTTCTGTTTCCCGTTCACGCCCCGTCCTGCCCCTCTCGCAGCGCGCGGCGCAGCCGGCTGAGCGTTACCGGCGTAATCCCCAGGAAAGAGGCGACATATTTATTGCTGATCTGCTCGATCAGGCCAGGATATGCCCGCAGGAACCACTGATAGCGCTCCATCGCATTGTGCTGGCAGAGCATGTTCTTGATCTCCCAATGCACCTGAGAGGACTGCTGCAAGAGACGGTTGTACAGGCTCATCGCCTCCATATTCTGTCCGACCAGGCGCATAGCTTCCTCGATCGGGATGCACAGCACGCGGCAGTCGGTCAGCGCCTCGATGCTGATCGGCGAGGGCGTGTCCAGCGTAAAGCTGGACATGGCCGGCGTGCCGCACTGCACAACAAAACAGTCGGTGATTTCCCTGCCGTTCATGTCGAGGTAATAGCCGCGCAGGACACCCTCCAGCACAAAGACAACTTCCTGCTGCCGGGCACCGGTCTCGACAAGCACTTCCCGGCGTTTTAGGGCGCGCACTTCGGTGAGTGCGGTGAGTGTCTTGAGCAGCCCCTCGTCGGTCAGGCCAAGTACGTCCGTGTAAAACTTTTCGACCTGCACCTCAAGTTCCAAATTTCAATGCCCCTTTCGCGGGCGGTCCCGCATCCTACACGCAGGATCATCCCTCAATTGCATATCATATTTATTATACCATGGGGTATCCGGACGCTTCATTATCTTATGTTAATTTTTCCTATTTATTTCATAATTTCCTCTGTTTTATAGGATATTGTGGGCACAACAAAAGGCGCCCGGCCATCAAGCCGGACGCCTTTTGCCGTGGATTCCGTGAAACCCAGCCGGGCGGCATGCCTGCGGACGTCATTTTTCCGCATCCAAATATCCCGTTGCATGAACCTTGACGTGCTTTTCGGCAAACGCAAGGCCCGCCGCCCCGGCAAAAATAAGAGAAGAAAAGAGAAGATCGGTCAATTTATGGGGTGATGAGCTGATACTTTCCCGTGCGCAGCAGGTCGGCGAACGCGAAGCCATCTTCTGGCAGGGTCTCACTCAGGATGCCGCCTTTGGCCTCGTCCCCGGGCCGGTGACAGTCCGACCCCGAAGTCATGATCAGCCCATGCTCCTCGGCATACGCCCGCGCCAGGTCGTTGCGGCTGTCATGCCGGGGATTGAGGTTGAGCACTTCCACGCCGTCCAGCCAGGCAGCCGGTGCCGGCGTACATTTTTTGCGGAATGGATGCGCCTGGATTAGCAACGCACCGTCCGCCCGGTAGGCGGGGACAAACTGCTCCAGTCCACCGCGCATCAGCCGGTCTGGGTCAGCCAGCAGGTCATGATGGAAGCCGTAAATCAGATAGTCATTTTCCGACTCATCAAAGCGCAGCTCGGCGCCCTCGTAGATTCGGATGCCATATTTCTCGGCCTCTCGGTGCAGCCGGCGGTATCCGAGCAGGAATGCCTCGGTCTTGCTGCCCGGGGTGGTCAGATCAATATCGGCATAATCAAAGCACGCCCGATTGTAGTGATCGGTCACGCAGATCGCCGCATACCCGGCCGCCGCATAGGCTTTCAGGATCGCCTGTGCACCCAGCCAGCCGCAATGGCTGATATATGTCGTATGTAGATGGGTTTCAATCTTGTACAAGAACATTTGCCTCCTTGCCGCCGAGCAATTTTTTACAGGGCATCCTCACGGGCAGAGAGTACGTCGAGCAGATCTGGGATGCGCGTGATGACGGCGTCCGGCTGCCACATGGGATCGGTCGCCGCGTCCTTCTGGTCGGTCAGCGCCGAGCGAATCTGTACTGCCATGCCAAAGCCTGCCTGCTTGGCCCCGCGGATATCCCGCGAGCGTGTATCGCCCACATAGATGCAATTCTCCGGCTTTGCCCGCAGCTGCCGCAGCGAGATTTCAAAGATGCCATGGTGCGGTTTGCGATAGCCGGTCACGCTGGACAGGGTCACGTCCTGGAAATAGTCCCGGATGCCGTAGTGCTCCAGCACGTTAAAGACCGAATAAAGCGAAGCCGTATTGGAGATGACACCCAGTTTGTAGCCGCGCTGCCGCAGCGCTTCCAGGGTTTGCTGCACGCCCGGCCGCAGCTCTCGGTGATAATAGGTGACCTCCCAAAAATCCGCCAGCTCCTCAGCGATGGCGCCCACTTTGCCCGGATGCAGCCCCAGGTTTTCAAGATAATACATCGGCCAGATTTCCTCGGGCTTTTTTTCCAGGGATGCGGCCTCGCTCCACGCCTTATAGCGGCTGACGCCCTGCATGACGCTGTCCCAGAACGATTCCTGCCCGCACGATACGGAAATCCCATGCCGGGACAACAGCGAAAGCAGCCCTTGGGCGGTCTGCTTTGCAGTCTCATCGCTGTACCAGATGTCCTCCAGTGTGCCGCCCATATCAAATTGTATCGTATCGAGCATAAAATCCCTCCTTATTTCTTAAAACACCAGCCGCGCCCACACCACATTGTGGTCGCTTAGCTCCTGACCCTGGAAGCCGGCCAGCGCGCTGCCCGCACGGGCAAACGTGCAGTCCGCCCGGCGCGTGGACACCACCCGGCTCTCTTCCAGCCGCAGGCCGCGCTGCAAAATCCAGTCCAGCTGCAGTTCCAGCGTCCGCCCACCCGGTAAGGGCTTGCGCCGGGTCATCGGCCCTGCATCCTGCCAGCGGTACCCCGCCGCAGCGGCCGCCTCAAACAGGGGCTCATACACGGCCATGCCGTCCAGATGCGCCCGGTAAAACACCGGATCATCGGCCATTTTGCCAATGATATCCCGATCCCGGCCGTCAAATGCTTGACAACCGAGGTCAGGGAGATCAGAGCGAACGTGCCATAGAGCGAAGGAATGATCGTGACGCCAAAAATAGTCTGCGGCGTGGAGAACATCGACAGGAAGATGCCGCCGAAGGCAACCGACGGAATCAGGTAGGGGATGAATACCAACTGCTCGACGATCTTGCCGTACAGCTTGCCGCGGCCCTTGGCGCAGATATAGCCGATGATCTGGCCAAAAATCGTGCCGAAAATACCGGTGACGAAGGTCAGCTTGATGGAGTTAATCAGGGCATTGATGAAGTCGTCGTTCTTGAAGATACCCGGCAGGCCTTCCATGATGGACGGGTCCGGATCACCGATCCAGTAATGCAGGGTGAAGTTCGAGAGCGAGTAGCTGCCTTCACGGAGCATAAAGGATTCCAGGATGAGCAGCAGGATCGGCATCATGATACCGACGATGAAGAAGATGCACAGGACGATGGTGATGACCGGCTTGTGTGCGCCCAAACGGATCTCGGTCGAGCGACCGCCCTTGCCGCCGATGGTCGCGTAGGATTTGCGCGAACCAATGAGTTTCTGGTTCATGAAGACCGAGATCGATGCGATACAGATAAGGATGAGCGCCATGGCGAACGCGGTCGCAGTATTCTGGGACTTGTTGTTCATGTACAGCTGGCTGGACAGGGTCACAAAGTTGACCGGGTTGCCCAAATAGTTGATGACGCCAAAAGTACCGATGGCCTTAGAGAAAGTCAGGATGACCGCCGACAGCATGGCGGGCAGAACCAGCGGGAACGTGATCTTGCGCAGGATCATAACCTTGCCAGCGCCCTGGATTTCGCCCATCTCCTCAAGCTCCGAGTTGATGGAATTGAGGGCCGCCGAGACCAGCAGATACGCGTAAGCGTAATAATGCAGTGAGAGCACCAGGATGATTGCGATCGGTCCGTAGGCCAGCCATTCCGGAACGTTCACGCCCAAGCTCATGAGGAAACCGGGCGCACCACCGATACGCTCTGTCTTGAACATCGTCAGCCAGGCCTGCGATTTACACCAGGACGGAATCATGTACGGGATGATAACCGCCAAGGAGAAAAACTTTTTGAACGGCAGGTCGGTACGGACCATCAGCCAAGCCAGGACCGAGCCGATGGTAATCGCCAGAACCGAAACGCACACGCCGATCAGCAGCGAGTTGAGCAACGGCTCAAGCAGCAGCTTGCTGGTCAGTTCGCTTGCCAGCAGGCGGTGCCAGTAATACAGGGTAAAATCGCCGGTCATACCGCCGGCCGACCGCGCGTCGCGCTGGGCCAGGATGAACGTGCTGGAAATCATGTCCAAAAGCGGCAGCACGATGAGGTAGGTCAGCAGGATGATCGCAATCAATACAATGACGTTGTACGGGTTTGTGACGACCTCTTTGATCTGGTTTTTGATCCGTTTGGACTTCGAATAACTGATATCGCTTTTCACTTGTGCGCGCATTCTCATCAAGAATCCTCCCCTTTCCTAATTTGTGTTTTGGGCGGGTCCAGCGGCGCCTATGCGCCGTAAGCGTCCAGGACCGTGACGATCTCCGGAAGCTCCCGGACCCGGTAGTCCGGCTCATACCCTTGGCCCAGGTAGGCCTGGTCCTTGTGGTAGGTGCGCGGATTGTCGATTTGTATCATGAGCGGCCATTCGGCAAAGCGCGCCCCGCGCACATCGCGCGAAATCGTGTCACCCACATAGCAGGCGGCCTGCCGGGGCACGCCCGACCGCTCCAGCGCCAGATCGAAGATCTCTCGCCGTGGCTTGCGGATGCCACATTCACTGCTGAGCACCAGGGGATCAAAGTATTCCCGGATGCCGTATGCTTCCAGGATGCGCGGCACGAATGTCAAACTCATGATATTGGAGATCACGCCGAGCTGGTAACCACGCGCTTGCAGCGCGTCCAGCGTCTCCCGCAGGCCGGGGCGCGGTGTGATTTTTTTCCGATACCGGTCAAATAGGTAACACAGCTCTTCGCCCAGCCCGGAAAGCTGTGCCGCCGGCACGCCTTCCAGCATGAAATCGGTCCAGATCTCATCGCCGGGCAGCTCAATGAGCTTGTCCTCCACATATTTTTTGTACTTGGACGCCCCGGCGTCAATGCGGGCAAGCAGCTCCTGCGGCTGCCCGGCGTCAATCCCATGCGCTGCAAGCAGTTTGTGCACCATGTCCGCATACTGTACGTCCTGTTCCGGGGTGGCCTCCTGTACATGGATGGTTCCGCCGATATCAAAAAATACCGCTTTAATCTTCACACCATTCCTCCTTCTCCTTGTACAGCTTCTTCCGTAAACGTTTTCAATAATCTACATTCACATCTTAGCACCACTTTTGTTTCCTCGTCAATCTATTTTTATATTTTCTATATTTTAGCAAAAATATCCTGCCATATTTTGTGTTATTTGTACAATAGAATTTCTTTTATCTGCCTGTTATACTGAATTCTATAGACCGTAAACGATTTCGTAATTCATCTTTGGTTCCACAGTACGTGTTCCCCATCGGAAGAAAGGAAGGTCTATTATGCAGTTTGACATTATGTTTATCGGCCCAGCTACCCGCGACATCAACATCGATTATACCGGCCAGACCGTGCGGGAGATCGGCGGCGCCGTCTATTTTTGCACCTATGCGGCGCGCGCCGCCGGGGCCAACGCCTTTGCCGCGATCAAGATCAGCCCGGAGGACCACGACATCCTGGACGCATTCGAACTCCCCGCCGGCCAAGCGGCCCTGCTCCCCGCAGCGCACACCACACTGATGCGGAACACCTATTTCACCGCCGACCGTGAGCGCCGCAAGGCCGAATGCCTGGCGCAGTCCGGCCCGATCGAACTGTCTGAGATCCCGGCAGCCGATTGCCGGCTATACCATTTGGCCGGCCTGCTCTATGGAGATTTCCCCGCTTCGCTCATCACCGGCCTGCACGAGCGCGGCATGGTCTCTGCGGATATCCAGGGATTTTTGCGCCACAATGAAGATGGGCAGATGAATTTTCACGACTGGGATGCCAAAAAGGAGTTCCTTCCCTATTTTGACTTCCTCAAGACCGACGCCGCAGAGGCCGAGATCCTGACCGGCACCGATGACCGCCGCCGGGCGGCACAGATGCTGTATGACTGGGGCGCAAAAGAAATCCTGATCTCCCATAACCAGGAGATGTTGGTCTTTGACGGCTCAGCATTCCACACCTGCCCTGTCAAATCCCGTAACCTTTCCGGGCGTACCGGGCGTGGAGACACGGTCTTTGGCGCCTACCTCGCGCAGCGCGTGCGGGGCATCCCGGTGTCTGAAGCCCTACAGTTTGCCACGGCGGCCGTCTCCCTCAAAATGGAAGCCCCCGGCCCGCTGCGCGCGTCGATGCAGGATATCCAGGCATATTTGGCCGAATTTTACCGGTAAATTGCCCCATTTCTGATTTCTTCTCCCAAAAAAACTTGTATTTGCCTGCCTTTTTCAGTATCATAGTAATAAGAAGATCAAAGTTAGGAGGTTCGGGAGATGAAACGCGTTACGATTAAGGATATCGCCCGGATCGCAGGCGTATCTTATGCAACGATTTCCCGCGCGCTCAGCGGCTCCCGCGAGGTCAGCGAGCAGACCCGTGCGCGTATCCTGGAAATCTGCAAGCAGGAGGGCTACCGCACCAATGCGCTCGCGCGCAGCCTGTCCTGCAACAAAACCAACGTCATCGGCCTGGTCGTCCCGGACATCACCAATCCGTTTTACGCGGAGCTCGCGCTGGAAATTGAAACTTCCGCCCGCAGGCTGCACTATAACGTGATGCTGTGCAACAGCGTCCACTACGAGGACAACATTGGCGAACTGATGGACTTCCTCATCAGCCACCAGGTCGATGGTATCATCCTGGCCAGCTCGCACAACGAGGCGCGTGCTTGCCTGCACGAATACCGGCAGGTCATCCCGTCGGTGCTGGTGGGCGCCTCTGTCTCGGACAACGACGATTTTTGCGTCAATGCAGTCAGTGTTGATAACCGGGCCGGCGGCCGCATGGCAGCCGAGTATCTGATTGGCCTGGGCCACCAGGACATCGTCTATCTGGGCTTCCGCCCGGCCAGCATCACCCACCAGCTACGCTTCAGCGGCTTTCAGCGCGCCATGCAACAGCGCAGCCTGACGTCGACCGTGCTGGAAAACCACGAGAGCAGTTCCTCACTGCAAATCGGCTATCAGCTTGGCAAGCAGCTCTTTGCACAGGGCACCAGCAGCACCGCAATTTTTGCCGCGACCGACTCGCTTGCGCTCGGGGTCATCCAGGCCGCGGATGAGTTCAACCTGCGTATCCCGGAGGACATCTCCCTGCTCGGGTTCGACAATATCTCCTATGCCGCCCTGCCCAAGATCACCCTGACCACCATCGACCAGCGCAAACCCGTACTGGCAGAAACTGCGGTCAAACACCTGGTCTCTGTGATCGAGCACCCTGACGATGACGGTTATGCACACCACATGATCCGCCCGGCTTTGGTGGAACGGCGTTCCTGCTGTGCCCCAGGCCGGCAGCCGGATTAGTCCCCTCCTTCAAACGGGGCCCAAGCCAATATGGCTTGGGCCCCTATTTTTATCCACCTCACTTGGACATTCTGTACAAAGTTCCTTTTCGGCTTTTATGCATTTCGTACACGTTTACGATTGCATTTTATCCGAATCTGCCGTATTATAATGACAGAAAATAAAAGCTTAGGAAAGGTTGATCCCAAATGAAAAAGAATTTCTCCAATTTTCTAAATCGTATGGCCATGTTTGAGTTGGGCTGCGATCCCGGCCTGTCCCATATGTTCCATTCGGATGCCCGCCGCAGCAAGTAAACATTCCTGCAAAATCCCCCGCAACACGCGCTGCGGGGGATTTTTTCCTTTTATTTTCGCCGCTTCTGTTGACAGCCCCTGGCAAATGGGCTATACTAAAAAAGACCTGGTTGGGATTCATCCAGGTGTTTTTTATTTCCTTTTACGTAAACGTTTTCACTACCTTTGACTCTCGTAAAAGGAGATGACGCAATTGTATCCTGTTTTTGTCCTACTTACCATTTTAGTCTTTTGTTTTACCTACGTAAACGGTTTTCGGGATGGCTGCAACGTTGTCGCGACCCTGATCGCCAGTCGCGCCATGAAACCCACGCCGGCGCTGGTCTTTGCAGCGGTCGTTGAGCTGCTCTCCCCGTTCACCGTACTTGTGATCGGCTCGAGCGTATCGGATACCATCCAGAAGCTCGTCGATGCGTCAGCCTACACCGCGCCCGAATCCCAGACCATCGGGCTATTATTCCTAACGGCGGGTATCATTGCCGCGATCGTCTGGAACCTCAGTACCTGGTTCTTTGCCATCCCGTCCTCGTCCTCACACGCACTGATCGGCGGCGTGATCGGCGCAGGCATTATGGCCTTTGGCTGGCGGACCATCTCCTGGGGATATTTCTGGACCCGCGTCGTGCTGATGATCTTCCTGACCCCGCTGCTCAGCTTCTTGGTCGGCTGGCTGCTGATGAAGGGGCTGCTCCTGCTCGCCTGCAATCTCTCCGCGCGCGCCGCGCCCTTCTTCCGGTACGCCCAGTATGTCAATATGGTATTCCTGGCGTTTAACCATTCCTTTAACGATTCTCAGAAATCGACAGGCATCCTCATGATCCTGATTGGGATCTGCTTTGGCGCTGCGCCGGCACAGATCCCGCTCTGGGCCATCGGTGCCGCCGCATGCGCGCTGGCCCTGGGCATCTTGACCGGCGGCCTGAAGATCATCAAGACCGTGGGCACCGGCATTTACCGAGTGCGCCCGATCCACTCGTTCGCCTCCCAGCTCTCGTCCGGCATCGTCATCCTGGGCGCGTCGCTGGTCGGCGCACCGGTCAGCGCGAGCCAGATCGTCAGCTCGTCCATCATCGGCGTGGGCTCGGCCGAGCGCTATAAGGGCGTCAAGTGGAATGTCGCCGGAAAAATCCTCATCTCCTGGATCATCACCGTCCCGATCGCCGGGGCCATTGGCGCGCTGCTACTGGCGGTCCTGCGATTCATCTTTTTATAACATCGGAGGGGAAAGATCATGCTGCGCAAAAAAGAGAAAGTAAATTTTTATACCCTGCTCATCCAACAGGCCCAGTGCACCGTGGATGGGGTCAAGCTCCTCTGTGCCTACTGCGCAAACCCGGACGAGGCCTGCGGGGACCAGATCAAGGAGCTGGAGATGCTCGGGGACCGCAAACGGAGCCACCTGATTGCCGAGATCAACAACTCGTTTATCACGCCCATTGACCGGGAGGACCTGTTCCGCCTGTCCGGTACCATTGACGATGTGCTGGACTACGCCTGGTATACGGTCAAGGAACTGCGCATCTATCACATCGATCCGGACCGCGCCATCGGCGATATGGCCGCCCTGCTGCTTGAGATGGCGGAGAGCCTGCGCGACTGCATGCGCATGCTTGAGCACAACCCAGCACAGTGCAACGTTCACGCTGTGCAGGTCAAGAAGCTGGAAAACCGCCTCAACGCCCGCTTCCATCAAGCCATGAACGACCTGTTTGAGCAGGAAGACCTGCGCGCGATCCTGAAATACCGTGAGGTCTACGCGCATTTCAACCACGCCTCGGACAAGGGGGATCACGCCGCTGACATCCTGCTGGATATCCTGGTCAAGAGCTGAGCGGTCTCCCAGCCCTTTGCCTGCGGCTGTCTCGACAGATAGGCAAAAAAAGACCGTCCACCAGGGACGGTCTTTTTGTATGCTTACTCGGACAGCAGCATGCGATCGTTTTGGATATTGAACTTTTCCAACAGGTCGCGGACCGAGAGGTTCTTTTTCTCCTCGCCGCGGATATCCACGACCACCCGGCCTGCATCCATCATGATCAGGCGGTTGCCATACTGGATCGCGTTCTTCATGTTGTGCGTCACCATCAGGGTGGTCAGGTGATCGCGCGCGACAATCTCCTCGGTCAGCTGCAGCACCTTGTCGGCGGTCTTGGGGTCCAGCGCCGCCGTGTGCTCGTCGAGCAGCAGCAGGTCGGGCTTTTGCAGGGTCGCCATCAGCAGCGTCAGCGCCTGGCGCTGGCCGCCCGACAGCAGGCCGACCTTGCTCGTCAAACGGTCCTCCAGGCCAAGGTCAAGCGACTTGAGTTTTTCGCGGTACATCTCGCGCTCCTCACCCGTGATGCCATGGCCCAGGCCGCGCCGCTTGCCGCGGCGATAGGCCAGCGCCAGGTTTTCCTCAATGCCCATGGTCGCAGCCGTGCCGCGCATGGGGTCCTGGAAGACACGGCCCAGGAAACGGGCGCGCTTATGCTCCGGCAGGCCGTTCAAGTTGAGGCCGTTGAGGATGATCTTGCCCGAATCCACCGGAAACACGCCGGCGATGAGGTTGAGCATCGTGGACTTGCCCGCGCCGTTGCCGCCGATAACGGTGACAAAGTCGCCGTCCTCCAGCGTCAGATCCAAACCGTTGATGGCGACCTTCTCGTTGACTGTGCCGCGGTTAAAGGTCTTATAGACATCTCTGATTTTAAGCATGGTTCGCCTCTCCCTTCTTGCTGGCCTTGTTCCAGTACTTGCCCTTCCAGTAAGGCACCGCAAGGAAAATGGCGACGACGATGGCGGACAGCATCTTCAGGTCGTTGCTGTTGAGGCCCAGGGTCAGGACGATCTGGATGACCAGATAATAAATAACCGCGCCGAAGGCCACGCCCAGCAGTTTGAGCGCAAAGTTATGGAAGATGCGGCTGAAGACAACCTCGCCGATGATGACGGCTGCCAGGCCGATGACGATGGCGCCGCGGCCGGCGTTGACATCGGCAAAGCCCTGGTACTGCGCGTAAAGGGCGCTGGCCAGCGCGACCAGGCCGTTCGAAATCATAAGGCCCAGAATCTTGTTGAAGTTTACGTTAATGCCCTGCGCACGGCTCATATCCGGGTTCGCGCCGGTCGCGCGGATGGCACAGCCGAGCGAAGTACCGAAGAACCAATACAGCAGCGCAATGATAATCACAGTGAAGATGACTGCGACCACGATCGGGTTGCCGATGGCAAACTCCTTGACATTGCGCAGCGAGACCAACATGTCGTACTTGTCCGGGTTAATACCCTGGTTGGCCTTGTTGCCCAGGATGCGCAGGTTGATCGAATACAAGGCGAGCTGGGTCAGGATGCCGGCCAGGATCGCCGGGATGCCCATGAATGTATGCAGGATACCGGTGATGGCGCCCGCCAGCATGCCCGCGATGAACGCACATAGCAGCGCGACCCATACGTTTGCACCGCTGATCATCATCATGACGCACACCGCACCGCCCGTGCTCATCGTTCCGTCGACGGTCAGATCGGCCAGGTCAAGCACCTTGAAGGTGATGTAAACGCCAATGGCCATCAGGCCCCAGATGAGGCCCTGCGCGACGGCGCCGGGCAGGGCGCTTAGAAATGTCGCAAAGAAATCCACTATAGATCCCCCCATAAGTTAAGTTGTTCTCTGATAAAGTACAGAAGCACCTATTTATTATAGCAAAATAAGGCGGAAAAGGGAAGTCTTTTCCGCCTTATTTTTATCCAGCCCCGATGGGAAATTTATGCGCCGGCAATCGGCTCATAGCCCTCGGGCGGGGTGATGCCCATTTCCTGGCAGATGCTCTCGTTGTACATCTTGGTCACATTCGTCACAGACCTGACTTCCATGTCGCCCGGGTTCTGGCCGCCGACCAAAATGTCATACGCCATCTCGGCGGTCATCTCGCCGAGCTCGTAGTAGTCGATGCATAGGGTAACGACGCCGCAGCCCTCGCAGATGCCCTCAACGCTGGCAACAACCGGGACGCCTGCCGGGACGACCACGTTGCGGATGGTCTCGGTGCAGGAGGCGGCGGTGTTGTCGGTCGGGATGTAGATGACATCGCTCGCTGTGCACGCATTGGCGGTGACCGATGCGATATCATTGGAATCTGCAAAGGTGTACTCGGTACAGGTGTAGCCCATCTCTTCCAGGATCGGCTTGATCACATTGATCTGATAGGCCGAGTTGGGCTCTGCCGAGCAGTACAGCAGGCCGACGTTCTTAGCATCCGGGAAAACTTCCTGCAGCATCTCTGCCTGGCCGTCCAGCGGCGCAAGGTCGGTCGTGCCCGAGATGTTAGTGCCGGTCTTGCCCGTCCAGTCACTCATGTCCAGGGCAGTCGCGTAGTCGGTGATCGACGTGCCGAGGATCGGGATATCTGCCGTGCCCGACTGAGCCGCCTGCAGGGCCGCCGTGCCGTTGGCCATGATGAGGTCATCGCCCGCCGAGACAAAACCATTGATGATGGTGGTGCAGTTTGCCGAGTCGCCCGAAGCATTCTGCAGGTCAAAGTTGACCGTATTGCCATCGGCCTCCATCAGCTCGGTCAGCTTATCCTGAAAGCCCTGGGTCGCCGCATCCAGCGATTCGTGCTGCATCTGCTGACAAATACCAACGTCAAAGCTCTGCCCGCCGGCCGTGCTCTCCTGTGCGGCCGAGGTATCCTCGCCCGCCGGCGCGGTGGTGTCTTCCTCCGTGCTGCCGCAGGCCGTGAGCGAGAGCGCCATGACACCTGCGAGCAGGGCGGCAAGCAGTCTTGTCTTCTTCATGTTTAAAACCCCTTTTTTAATTTGTCCTTGTGCGCAGACAGCGGGAAAGCTGTCTGTTTTTTCATTTTAGCGCAGAAAAGCGCCGCGGTCAAGCCGTACAGGAAAATTCCTGCGGCTTCCTGTCCAGGGCCTGTTTACTCGCTCTCGATGGCTTCGTAACCTTCGGGCGGGGTAATCCCCAGCTCCTCGCAGATGGTCGGGTTATACATCTTGGTAAAGGTCGGCGCGGGCTGGATCTCCATGTCGCCCGGGTTTTCGCCACCGACCAGGATATCGTATGCCATCTGTCCGGTCATCTCGCCGAGCTCATAGTAATCGATCGACAGGGTCGCAACGCCGCACACAGCGCACGGGCCCTGCTCACCCGTGATAACCGGGACGCCCGCCGGAACAACCACATTGCGGATGGTCTCGGTGCAGGTCGCCGCGGTGTTGTCGGTCGGGATATAGATGACGTCGCTCGACGCACAGGCATTGGTTGTGACCGATGCCACGTCGTTGGAGTCGGTGAAGGTAAACTCGGTGCAGGTGTAACCCATTTCCTCCAGGATCGGCTTAATGGTATTGATCTGATATGCCGAGTTGGGCTCTGCCGAGCAGTACAGCAGGCCGACATTCTTGGCGTCCGGGAAGATCTCCTGGATCATCTCGGCCTGGCCCTGCAGCGGCGCAAGGTCGGTCGTGCCCGAGATGTTGGTGCCGGTCTTGCCCGTCCAGTCGCTCATGTCCAGGGCGGTCGCATAGTCGGTGATCGACGTGCCGAGCACCGGGATCTCAGTGGTGCCCGACTGGGCCGCCTGCAGGGCCGCCGTGCCGTTGGCCATGATGAGGTCATCGCCCGCCGAGATAAAGCCGTTGATGATGGTAGAACAGTTGACCGAATCGCCCGAGGCGTTCTGCAGGTCAAACGTGACCGTGTTGCCGTCGGCCTCCATCAGCTCGGTCAGCTTGTCCTGAAAGCCCTGGGTCGCATTGTCGAGCGCCACGTGCTGCATGAGCTGGCAGATGCCGACCGTATAGCTCTGGCCGCCGGCGGTATTCTCCGCAGCGGTATCCTCCCCGGCCGATACCGGCTCATCCTGCGTATTCCCGCATGCCGTCAGCGAAAGCGCCATCGCGCCAGCCAGCAAGGCGGCAAGCAATCTTCTCTTCTTCATGTGAAAAACCCCTTTTTTAAAGTTATCCTTGTGGGTAGGTCTCTTGCGATATCCACTTTGTCATTTTATCAGCTAAAAGTAACAAGGTCAAGCAATATCTGCAAATTTTTGTCGCAGATTCCAAAAAATCCCGTCCGCGCAGGACCGTTTCTCCAGGAGGGCGGCACAGGCCGCCGGCATACGCACAAAACCGGGCCCCGGCACGCGGCCGGGGCCCAATGTCTAAGCGTGCCATTCAGGGTTCCGGTTCCAGCTTGGCCCGGAACGTGATGGCGCGCGGTGTCTGCATTTCATCAAACTGGATGTGGTAGACCGCCCGCTCGCGGTCGGCCTGCACGACGGTCCCAGGGCCAAACACGCCGTGCACCACCCGGTCGCCCGGGCCAAACGGCAGTTCTTCCGCCTCCCCCAACAGATAGCGCTCGCGCAGTGCAAAATAGTCCTTGGCCTCGGCCAGCAGGCCGGCCTTCGGCTGCTCGGTATAAGTCAGGTATTCCGGCCCGATGTCCAAAAGAAAGCGCGACGGATAGCGGGGGGAACCGTCAAAATTGCGTCCTTCGGCCTCGGACAGGTACAGCCTGTCCTGCGCGCGCGTCATGGCGACAAAGGCCAGGCGGCGCTCCTCCTCCATGGCCGGCCAGGTATGTACCTTTTTGGACGGGAAAATGCCGTCGGTCATAGCGCACAGGAAAACATAGGGGAATTCCAACCCCTTGGCCGTGTGCACGGTCATCAGACGCACCTGATCGCGTCCACCGGCGGCATCGCTGTTGGTCAGCAGCGCCACGCGGGCCAGGTAGTGCTCCAAGGTACTCTCCTCGCCGCAGGTCGTCTCATATTCGTAGACCGACTGCTTGAGCTCGGCCAGATTGTCCAGCCGTTCCTGGCTGCCCTCGGTGCGCAGCATCTGCTCATAGCCGCTGCGGTCGAGCGTCTCAGACAGCACTTCCGAGATCGGGCGGTCGGCATAACCAGCCGACAGGGATTGGATGAGCCCCACAAACTGCCGGGCCTTGGTGCCCTTGAACAGCTCGTCGTCCAGGTGGGCGCACAGCGTCTCGTAGAGGGAGCGCCCCTCCGCCTGGGCCGCCTCGCGCAGGAATTTCATGCGCCGCTCCCCGATGTTGCGGCGCGGCACGTTGATGATGCGCGCGAAGGAGAGGTCGTCCCGGTAGGCCAGCATGCGCAGATAGGACAGGGCATCTTTGATCTCCGCGCGGCCGAAAAACTGTACCCCGCTGTAAATGGTGTACGGGATCTGTTCGCGCAGGAAGACCTCCTCGATTGTGCGCGTGACATAGTGGGCCCGGTACAGGACCGTGATATCGTGGTATGCCACGCCCGCCTTGTGCAGCGCGGCGATCTCTCCAGCGATCCAGGCGGCCTCTGCCTGGGCCGTGCGTGCATGATGGCAGACGACCGGCGCGCCGTCCGGCCGGGTCGGCTGCAGCGATTTCTGCATCCGAGTCCGGTTGTGCGCGATCAGCGCATTGGACGCCGCGAGGATCTGCGGCGTGGAGCGGTAGTTCTGCATCATCAGGATGGTCTGCGTTCCGGGGAATGCCTTGTCAAAGTCCAGTAGATAGCGGATATCGGCCCCGCGCCAGGTGTAGATGGTCTGGTCGGGGTCGCCCACAACGAACAGGTTCTTGTGATAGCCGCACAGCACGGTCATGAGCTCATATTGCAGCTTGTCGATATCCTGGAACTCGTCAATCATGATGTATTCCAGCCGTTCCTGCCATTTGCGGCGGATGGCCGCGTCCTGCGCAAAGATATACAGTGTAAACTTGATGAGATCGTTGTAATCCAGGCCAAAACACTTCTTGGCCTGGTAGAGATAGCCATAAAAGATGATGTCCGAGACTTCCCGCGCCTGGCGGTATTTGTCCTCAAGCGCGGCGAGCGGCATGGCGATCATATCCCGGTAATAGTCCGGATCTTTGAACAGCTTCCGGATCTCAATCATATCGCGCGCCTTGCTGAAGGTCATGTGGCGTAGGGTCAGGCCGCGCTCCTCATAAATGATGCCCAGCATGGCGTCGATGTCCGCATTATCCAATACCAAGAAGTTTTTGGGGTACTGCACCGCGTGGCTGTCCTCCTGCAGAACGGACACGCAGAAGCTATGAAAGGTGCAGATATAGCCGGTATCGTTGTCCCCGGTCAGCCGGTGGATGCGCTGACGCATTTCGGCAGCCGATTTGTTGGTGAACGTCACGCACAGGATGTTCTCGGGCAGGATGCCCGCCTCGCACACCAGATAGGCAAACCGGCGGGCAAGTGCGCGCGTCTTGCCCGAACCCGCACCTGCGATCACCCGCACATAGCCCTCGGTGGCGGTCACGGCCGCGCGCTGCGCTTCATTCAATCCCTGTAAGATGTCCTCCATAACTGACTGCCCTCCCTGCCGCGGCGATACCGATAGTTTGTTCGATGGTAAAAGTATACCACAGTTTGATGCGTTCAGCAATCTCCGCCCACCCGGAACTCCCCCCTCAAAAAGGACGATCTTCCTGTTTTTGGCAAGATACTGCAAGACAACCGGCGCTGCTTTTTTTATAGTAGAGATAACCAAAGCTGGATATCGATATCTAAAAGGTGGTAACATCCATGCATCCCTTATTTGACGACCTTCTTGGCCGCCGCCAGGCGGTCCCCTGCCTGTTCTATCCGGTTGTGCGCGAAATCGGCCTGACGGTTTCGCAGGCGCTGACCGATCCTGCCGCACAGGTACGTGTGTTTGAGCACACGGCCCGGACTTATCCGGTCGGCGCGGTCGTGCGCATGACCGAACTGTGGTGCGAGGCGGCCGCATGCGGCATGGCGTGCGAAATGCCAGACGGCGGCTTTCCCCAGTTGGGCGGCCCGCTCTGCGAGGAAGCCGATGCACTGGCCGGCCTCGCGTTCCCGGATGTGGAAAACGCGGTCACCGCGCCGCTTTTGGAGGCCGTACGACGCGGCGCACAGGTACTTGACCGGCCGCTCATCGCCGGCATGACCGGCCCGTATACACTGGGCGCTGTGCTGGGCGGTTCTGAAGATTTTATGATGAACTGTATGACCGATCCCGAACCCATCCATGCATTCCTGTCGCATGCCACCGCCTTTTTGACGGCATATGCACGCGCATACCGGGATGCCGGCGCCGCCGGGATCTTGATCGCCGAGCCGTCCACCGCCATGATCTCCCCCGATATGATGGCGGAGTTTTCCAACCGCTATCTCAACCAGGTGATCGAGGCCGTCCAGGATGACACCTTCGCCGTCATCTATCACAACTGCGGCGCAGTCAATCCGCATCTCGAGACGATCTCCACGCTGCAGGCAGCCGCCTTCCATTTTGGCAGCGACGTAGACCTCAGCCGCGCTGCGGCGGTCATTCCCGACCGTCCGATCCTGGGCAACCTGGACCCGCGCCGGTTCCTGGCCACAAACCCGGATATCCCGGGTGAGACCGCTGCCCAGCGCGCACGGTATGGCGGGCTGGCCCATTGGATTCCCTCGACCGGCTGTGACCTGCCCCCCGCTGTCTCCCCTGAGACCGCACACGCCTTCGTGACGGCGATGTCGGCAAATTGACGCTCTCTCGTCCATCTCAGAAAAACCCGGAGCAACTGTGCTCCGGGTTTTTCTTATCCATGGTTCCAGCGCTTGAGGGTCGGGAAGTAGGCGCGCATCTGCCGGCGCGCCTCGTCCGGGTCGCCGTAGGCCTCGGGCGCATAAGCCAGACAGCCCTCAATCATCTCCTCCATCGTGCAGTCCTGTACAAACGCACCGTCTTTGCGGCAATAGCGGCAATACTCTGGGCTCTTCCGGCCGTCCTGCTCGGTGCCATAGTCCTCCGGCCGTGTCATGGGCATACCGCATGACTGGCACAGGTCGGCCAATGCGATATAGAGGTTGACCAGCCCATTCCCTTGGGCGTCCACCCCCACATACTCCTCCCAGTCAACCGTGTAGGCACGGGGTAGCTGTATGCCCCAAATCTGATGCCACAGGTCGCCGACCGCTGCACCCATCACCTGTCCGGTCATGGTGAATTTGGCATAACGCCCTGCCGGGATCTCCACCGTTACGCAGTCCGCCGGGCAAATATCGCTCTCACAGCCGACGACGGCCAGATAACTCATCTCATCGCGGGCATACTGGGTGTACAGGCCATAGCACACGCCGCACGCCGGCGCCCCAAGCGCCTCGCGCACCCCGCCCCGCAAATACCGCTGCCACAAATCGCCGATCTTCTGTGCACAGTCTGGCGCTGCGTTGGATGTGCGCACAGCGATCCCGGTGACACGCCGTGCGGGCAGGGTGACAATCTCATACATCTGATGGTTCATAGTACAGCATCCTTTCTCTGTTTGGATGCTCCCATCATAACAGCAAAAACCGGTCAAGGTATGACCGGTTTTTCTTCTTTTTCCCTGTACTGCTCGGCAATCTTTTGCGCTTCCTCCTGCACACAGGCCCGCAGGCCGGCGGGTTCCAACACCTCGGCCGCACGCCCATAGGACAGCACATAGGAGACGCCCCAGGCGCCCGGCGGCCATGCCGTGCGCACGATCAGCGCGCCATCGGACATCTGGGCAATCTGGGCACGGTCAAACTCATCGTACACGCGGTATGCAGCCTCCGGCGCAAACCGCAGAGTAACTGGCTGGACAGACGTCTCCAGCGCGGCCTGCTCGGGCAGCGGCGGCATCGGCCGGGGCGCAAAGGTCTGGCCGGCGCACAGTCGCACCTGTGCCATCCGCGAGAGTTTGAAGGTGCGGAAGGCCTGCCGGGTGCGGCACCAAGCCTGTATATACCAGGACATCCCCTTGAAACACAGGCGTACCGGCTCTGCCGTCCGGGGCGTTGTCTTCCCGCTCGCGCCGTAATAGAGAAAGGTGAGCGGGTGCCGCTCCAAGATCGCCCGGCGCATCAGATCGAACAGGTCACGGCCTGCGCCGCCGTTCCAGGGCGAAAAATCCGCATCGATCCAGTCGTATGGCGCAGCCCGGCGGAATAGGCCGGCCAGCTGCCGGACTAGGTCGCTCTCCGATGCCATTCCAGTCGCGCGCAGGGTCTGTAGCCCGTATAGGATCTCGTCCTGCTCTTTGCCGGACAGCAGCGACCGGTCCAGCACGAACCCCGGGAGCAACCGGACGCCGCCTCCCCGTCCCTGTGCGGTATAGACCGGGATACCCGCGGCGCTCAGCGCGTCCAGGTCGCGCCGCACGGTGCGCTCAGACACTTCCAATTGCCGGGCCAGCGTGCCCGCCGTCCAGCCCTCCCGCTCGATGAGCAGGTAAAGCAGCCGGAACAGCCGTCCGCCCTGCATATAACGCACCTCCTACCATCAGCAATGGTTTTCATAATATAAAGTCGTACACAGCTCGCAGATGGCCGATATGGTGAACATGAGGCCCCAGGCCACGCCCATACCCGTGATAAGGGGCACATTCCGGACCACACCCAGCACGACAAACAGCAGCATCAGCACGAACTGGATGTTCTGGATCAGTCCGAACGATCTGCTGCGCGCCTTGAGCTGGACAAACTGATTGCGCTCTTCCATCTCCGCGATCTTTTGACGGCGCGTTTCCTCCCGGGAAAATGCAATATGCAATTCATTCGCCTCGATCAGAACCCCCAATATAATCAGGATTACACTTTTGACCGTGAACCCCTTCCAAACACCGGTCACGATGAGCGCAAGGGTGATGGCGATTGAGACGAGATTGCGCAAGAGCCGCTTCTTGTCATAGATCTTCATACTTTTTGTCCTCCAATTGCTTGTTCTCCTGTAAACAGTACAGATCTTCTATGGTCGTGCCAAACACGAGCGCCAGGCGGTAGGCCAGCATCAAAGACGGGTTATACTGCCCCTTTTCCAGCGAGATGATCGTGCGCGCGGATACATAGACGCGGTCGGCCAACTGCTGTTGGGTCATCCCGGCGGCCTGCCTGAACTCCCGTACCCTGTTTTTCAATCCTCTCCCACCCCTTTCGCGCGAGCATGAAGCTTCCTTCATGTGAAGTTTACTTCATATTATATCCTGATCTCTGGCCCTGTCAAGTGTCTCCTGGCTTTTCACACACTTTTGACCGAAATCTTTGGAAATTTGCACAGTTTTTACACAGCACTTTTGTGTAAAATTTTTTTGACCAACCGTCTTTACACTTTTACAAAGGATTCACCCGAACGTGCTAGTGGATTTTGCAGCGCTCCATTATACTAGGAACCGTTCCAAAATCACAGCGGACAAAAAAAGCGGAGGGTGCGGTCCCGGTGGGCCGGTGAAAACTCCCTGTCCCAAAACATCAAAGGAGACATTTGTTATGAAGCTGAAACGTTTATTTGCTCTGTTCACTGCCTGCGCGCTGGCGGCGAGCCTGACCGCCTGCGGTTCTTCCGACGACACCCAGGCGGCTGACAACACCCAGGACGCGGCGCAGACCGAGGAGACTTCCGAGCTGAGCGGTTCGGTCGCCACCGGCGGCTCCACCAGCGTCGAGGCAGTCATCGGCGCGCTGAGCGAATCCTTTATGGAGCTCAACCCGGACGTTGACGTGACCTATGACCCGACCGGTTCGGGCGCGGGCATCACGGGCGCTGCGGACGGTACCCTGGATCTGGGCCTTTCCAGCCGTGACCTGAAGGATGAGGAGATTGCCGAGGGCTTAACCTCCACCACCTTCGCGCTCGACGGCATTGCCATCATCGTAAACAACGAGAACCCGGTCGCTGACCTGTCTCTCGAGCAGATCAAGGGCCTGGCAGACGGCACCATCACCAACTGGAGCGAGGTCGGCGGCAACGACGCCCCGGTCGTCCTGATCGGCCGTGAGGCAGGTTCGGGCACGCGCGACGGCTTCGAGAGCATCGTTGGCGTTGAAGATGCCTGCAAGTATGAGCAGGAGCTGACGAGCACCGGCGCAGTCATTGCGGGCGTCGCGGCAAACCCGAATGCATTCGGTTACGCTTCGCTGTCTGCGGTGGACGACACCATCAAGGCTGTCACGGTGGATGGCGTCGCGGCCTCTGAGGAGACCGTCCAGGACGGCACCTACAAGATTCAGCGTCCGTTCATCTTCGTCACCAAGGAGGGCGAGGAGCTGAGCGAGCCTGCGCAGGCGTTCCTCGACTACGCGACGAGCGCTGAAGTCGCTGACCTGATCGCCGACGCTGGCGCTGTCCCGCTCCAGTAATCCGGCTTTCCTCCCTGTCATCCGCTTTTCTCTTCTTCATTCCAGAAACCCCTATCTTTTCCATTCTTTCTCTCTGATTCCTTCGGAAGCCGCGGCGATTTTCCCGCGGCTTCCCCCATGCTACCAAGGAGTACTCTATGAAAGTAAAGCATTTGATCGAACGCGTGATGAACACGGTATTCTTTGTCTGTGGTATCGTCTCCATCGCCGCTGTTCTGCTGATCACGGTCTACATGATCATCGCCGGCCTGCCTGCCATCATTGAGATCGGCCCCATCGATTTTCTGCTCGGCCAGGTATGGCAGTCCACCGCTGCCGATCCCAAATTCGGCATCCTGCCCTTTATCATGACAAGCGTCTGGGGTACTCTGGGCGCGGTCATCATCGGCGTACCCATCGGCCTGTGTACGGCCATCTTCCTGTCCAAGCTGGCGCCTCCGAAGTTCGCCGCCATTGTTCACCCGGCAGTCGAGCTGCTGGCCGGTATCCCGTCGGTTGTCTACGGCCTTATTGGTATGATGGTCCTGGTCCCCGGCGTCATGAACCTGTTCAACCTCAAGAGCGGCAGCACGCTCTTCACGGCCATCCTGGTCCTAGCCGTCATGATCCTGCCCAGCATCATCTCGGTCAGCGAGACCGCCCTGCGCGCTGTCCCGCCCGAGTATGAGGAGGCCAGCCTGGGCCTGGGCGCAACCTGGATCGAGACCGTGTGCAAGGTCAGCGTCCCGGCGGCCAAGAGCGGCATCGCCGCGGGCGTCGTCCTGGGCGTCGGCCGCGCCATCGGCGAGGCCATGGCCGTCATGATGGTCGCGGGCAACGTCGCCAACATGCCCAGCCTGTTCACCAGCGTGCGCTTCCTGACGACGGCCGTCGCCAGCGAGATGAGCTACGCCGCCGACGGCAGCCTGCAAAAGAACGCCCTATTCAGCATCGGCCTTGTCCTGTTCGTCTTCATCATGCTGATTAACCTGCTGCTCGGCCGTTTCCTGAAGAAAGGAGAATCCGCGAAATGAGTCAAGCCGCATCCACCATCCAGGCCAAAACCCACGAAAGGAGCAGCCTCATGAACCATGACGTCAAGCGCCGCATCAAGGGCAGTGTGATGACCGGCATTATGTATGCCTGCGCGGCCTTCACCGTGCTGCTTCTGGTCGGCCTGCTCGGCTATATCTTTGTCAAGGGCCTGCCCGAGATCACCTGGCAGCTGCTCTCGACCAAGCCCAGCGTCCTGCGCGACACGATCGGTATTTTACCCAACATTCTGAACACCCTGTACATCATCCTCTTGACCTTGGTCATCGCCCTGCCGCTCGGCGTGGGCGCGGCCGTCTACCTGACCGAATACTCCAAGAACCCGCGTTTTTCGGCCATCATTGAGTTTGCCACCGAGACGTTGGCCGGTATCCCGTCCATTATCTATGGCCTTGTCGGCATGCTGGTCTTTGTCCAGATCCTAGGCTTCGGCACCAGCCTGCTCTCCGGCAGCCTGACCCTGGTCATCATGATCCTGCCCACCATCATCCGTACCACCCAGGAAAGCCTCAAGACTGTGCCCCAGAGCTACCGCGAAGGCGCGCTGGGCCTGGGCGCGACCAAGTGGCACATGATCCGCACCATCATCCTGCCCTGCTCGCTGCCCGGCATCGTGACCGGATGTATCCTATCCATCGGCCGTATCGTCGGCGAGAGCGCCGCCCTGCTCTTCACCGCAGGCAGCGCCACCATCATTGCGGACAACATCCTCGAGGCTTTCACGCGCGGCGGCGGCACACTCTCGGTCGCGCTGTATATCTACGCCGGCGAGCGCGCAGAATTCGAGGTCGCCTTTGCCATTGCGGCTATCCTGCTCATCCTGGTCTTTATCCTCAACTGCGCGGCCAAGCTCGCCCAGCGCGCACTGTCCCGCAAGTACAACTAACCCGATACCTTCAGCTAAAGGAGCCTGTCCCATGCTTGATACTAAAAAGCAGCAACCGATTATGGAATCCAAAGACTTGCACCTGTTTTATGGCGAGTCCGAAGCCCTCAAGGGCATCAATATGGCGATTGGGAAGAACGAGATCACCGCGCTGATCGGCCCGTCCGGCTGTGGCAAGTCTACCTTCCTCAAGACGCTCAACCGCATGAACGACCTTATCCCGAGCGTGCGCATCACGGGCAATGTCACCCTGCAGGGCAAGGATATCTTTGCCCCCGACGTGGACGTCACCAACCTGCGCCGCCAGGTCGGCATGGTCTTCCAGAAGCCCAATCCCTTCCCCATGAGCATCTTCGACAACATCGCCTACGGCCCGCGCCTGCACGGCAGCCACAGCAAACATGAACTAGAGGAAATCGTCGAAAAGGCCCTGCGCGGCGCAGCCCTGTGGGACGAGGTCAAAGACCGCCTCAAAAAGAGCGCCCTCGGCCTCTCCGGAGGCCAGCAACAGCGCCTGTGCATCGCCCGCGCGCTCGCCGTCCAGCCTGACGTCCTGCTCATGGACGAGCCCACCAGTGCGCTTGACCCCGGCAGCACCCTTCGCATCGAGGACCTGATGGCCGAGCTCAAGAAGAACTATACTGTCGTGATCGTCACCCACAACATGCAGCAGGCGACCCGTATTTCGGACAAGACCGCCTTCTTCCTCGTGGGCGAACTCATCGAGTTCGGAGACACGACCCAGATCTTCACCAATCCCCGGGAAAAGAAGACCGAGGACTATATCACCGGCCGTTTCGGCTGATTCAGGAGGAAACACTCGCTATGCGTAACATTTACACTGCGGAACTTGATGCCATTACCCACCGTGTGCTCAAAATGGGCACAACGCTCGAGCAGTCCATCGATAAGACCATCCAGGTCCTAACCGATATTGACGCCGCCGGCGCGCAGCGCCTGATCGATGACGACGACATCTTTGACCAGATGGAGCGCAGCATTGAGCAGCACTGTCTGAACCTTGTCGCCCGGCAGGCCCCGGTCGCCAGCGATTGGCGCCGGATCGCCTCGGTCATGCGCATGATCTCCGACCTCGAGCGCATCGCAGACCACTGCAGCGACATCGCCGAGTACGTGCTCAAATTGGCCGAGCGGCCGTCTGTGCCGCAGCCGGCCGGTCTGTCCGCCATGCTGGCGCGCGTCAAGGATATGCTGCGCACGACGGTCATTGCCTATGTAGAGCTGGATGTCGAGGCCGCAGGCCGGGTGGTCAAGCAGGACGATGACCAGGACGACGCATTTGAAGACATTGTCCGCTCCCTGTGCGACCTGATGCAGAACGAGCCTGCGCATATCCCGCAGTATGTCGATTATCTGATGATCGCCAAATACCTTGAGCGCATGAGCGACCACACCACAAATCTGGCAGAATGGGTCACCTACATCGTAAGCGGTGTGCTGACCAAGTAAAGCACGCCCCAGCGCACATTTAAAATCACACACAGCAAAGCCACCGGTTTCCGTTGCAGACGGGTCCGGTGGCTTTGCTTTTTCCGCTCTCGTGTGGGCGCAATCCTGCGCCCGCTTTGCGGCAAATAAAAACCCAAGGGGCTACCTGACCGGCAGCCCCTTGGGCAATCAAAAAGAGGAATTGAAGGAAAGCAAATGGATTTTATCGCTCTGCCAGCAGCTTGCGCAGGCGCTCGGCCGCCTCACGGGTGCGGGCCTGGTCGCCGAAGGCAGTCAGGCGGAAAAAGTCCTTGCCGTTGGCGCCAAAGCCCTCGCCCGGCGTGCCGACGACATGGGCGTTCTCGAGCAGATAGTCGAAGAATGTCCAGGAATCCATGCCCTTCGGGCACTTGAGCCACAGGTACGGGCTGTTCTTGCCGCCGGTGTACCAGATGCCGAGCGCATCCAAGGTCTCGGACAGCACGCGCGCGTTTTCGCGGTAATAGTCCAGCGTATGCTGGATCTCGGCCATGCCCTCGGGCGTGAAGACAGCCGCCGCACCCTTTTGGACAATGTAGGGCACGCCGTTAAACTTGGTCGTCTGGCGGCGCAGCCACATAGCGTGCAGCTTGCCGTCTGCCAGCGCCTTGGGCACGATGGTCCAGCCGCAGCGGGTCCCTGTGAAGCCCGCCATCTTGGAGAACGAGCAGAACTCGATGGCACAGGTCTTTGCACCCTCGATCTCAAAGATCGAGCGCGGCAGGCCGGGCTCGCTGACAAAGCACTCGTAGGCCGCGTCGAACAGGATGACCGCGCCCTGGGCGTTGGCGTAATCGACCCAGGCGGTCAGGCCGTCCCGGTCATAGACCGCGCCGGTCGGGTTGTTGGGCGAGCACATGTAGATGATATCGGCGTGCTGCGCGGGATCGGGCAGGGGCAGGAAGCCGTTCTCCTCGGTCGCGCTGACATAGACGATCTTACGGCCGGCCATGAGATTGGTATCCACATAGACCGGATAGACCGGGTCGGGCACCAGCACAGTGTTATCCGCCGAGAACAGATCCAGGATATTGCCAAGGTCGCTCTTTGCGCCGTCCGAGATGAAGATTTCATCGGCCTCAAGCGCGATAGCGCGGTCGGCGTAGTACTTCTGTACGGCTTCCTTGAGGAAATCATAGCCCTGCTCCGGACCATAGCCGTGCAGCGTCTCCTGACGGCCCTGGTCGTCCACGGCGTCGTGCAGCGCACGGATCACAGCGGGCGCATGCGGGCGGGTGACGTCGCCGATACCAAGGCGGATGACGTCGGCATCGGGGTGGGCTGCCTGATAGGCCGCAACCTTGTGCGCGATGGTTGAGAACAGATAGCTCTCGGTCAGGTCTTCGTAATGGCGGTTAATCTGCATGGTTTTGATTTCTCCTCTCTGCGGCTGCAACAAACGCCCGGAACAGCGGATGCGCATGGTTGGGGCGCGATTTAAACTCGGGATGGAACTGGACGCCGACATAGAACGGATGGGTGGGGATCTCCACCGCCTCGACCAGCTTGCCGTTGGGCGAGACGCCGGTCACGCGCAGGCCGGCCGTTTCCAGTTGGGTGCGGAACGTGTTGTTAAACTCATAGCGATGGCGGTGCCGCTCCCGCACCTCATAGGCGGCGTAGGCCCGTGACAGAACGGACTCGGGCAGGATACGGCAGGGATAGGCGCCCAGGCGCATGGTGCCGCCCTTCTGCGTCACCTCATGCTGCTCGTCCATCAGGGCGATAACCGGATGGGTGGTATCCGGATCAAATTCGGCCGAGTTTGCATCGGCCCAGCCCAGAACCGCACGCGCATAGGACATGACTGCGATCTGCATGCCCAGGCAGATGCCGAAATATGGAATGCCATGTACACGCGCGTAGTTGGCGGCGCACAGCATACCAGGAATGCCGCGCGCGCCAAAGCCGCCCGGCAGGATGACGCCATCGGCGCCGGCCAAAAGCTGGCCTACGGTCTGGTCGTTGATGGTCTCGGAATCCACCCAATCGATATCCACAAAACAGCCGACCTCATACCCTGCATGATGCAGGGCCTCGGCGACCGACAGATAGGCGTCATGCAGCTTGACATACTTTCCGACCAGGGCGATCTTGACCCGGCCCTGCCGGGCGTCCATGCGCGCGAGCATGCCGGTCCATTCGCCAAGGTCTGGCGCGGGCGCGTCGATGCCGAGTTCCCGGCAGACGATATCGGACAGATGGCTGCGCTCCAGCATGAGCGGTGCGCGATACAGCTCGGGCACCGTGCGGTTTTCAATGACGCAGTCGGGTGCGACATTGCAGAACAGCGAAATTTTAGCCTTGATATCCTCATCCAGTGGACGGTCAACGCGGCAGATGATGAGATCGGGCTGGATGCCCATGCCGCGCAGTTCCTTGACCGAGTGCTGGGTAGGCTTGGATTTGGGCTCGTCCGAGCCCGAGATGAACGGCACGAGCGTCACATGCAGGAACAGGCAGTTGCGCCGCCCGACCTCGGCGGCCACCTGACGGATAGCCTCCAAGAAAGGCTGGGATTCGATGTCGCCGGTCGTGCCGCCGATCTCGGTGATGACAACGTCGGCGTTGGTCTTTTTGCCGACCGCATAGATGAAAGATTTGATCTCGCCCGTGATATGCGGGATGACCTGCACGGTCTCGCCGAGGTACTCGCCCGCGCGCTCCTTGTTGAGCACGTTCCAGTAGACCTTGCCGGTCGTCAGGTTGGAAAACTGGTTGAGATCCTCGTCGATAAAGCGCTCATAATGGCCGAGATCCAGGTCGGTCTCGGCGCCGTCCTCGGTGACAAAAACCTCGCCGTGCTGAAACGGGCTCATCGTGCCTGGGTCCACATTGATATAGGGATCGAGCTTCTGGGCTGCGACCTTCAGGCCGCGGCTTTTGAGCAGGCGGCCGAGCGAGGCCGCCGTGATGCCCTTGCCGAGGCCGGAAACCACGCCGCCGGTCACAAAGATATATTTGGTCATACGATTCAGGATTCCTTTCCGCCGCAAAAGTCATACGGCTGTTTGGAAAAAAATTTGCTTATTCGGTGTCCGCCTGCAGGATGTCGCAGGCCACCGCCCGCTTGGTCCTGCGCTCGTCCATGGCGCGCCGCTCGATATAGGCATGGGCCTCGGGCTCGGTCATGCCGCAGCACTCGATGAGGATGCACTTGGCGCGGCCGATCAGGCGCTGATCCTCCAGCTTTTGCCGCAGGCGGCGGTTCTCCTCGATGAGCTTGCCCAGCCGGCGGTGGGACGCCTGCGCAAGGCGCAGGCTCTGCTGCAGCAGCAGCCTGCTCACCGGCTTTGGCAGCACCAGCACGCCGCTGTCGGAAGTCTTGGCCGCCACCTGGCCCGCCTGCTCGGCCCCAACCAGCAGCAGGACGCCAGCCATCGTATACTGTGCCATGTCCTGCGCCAGCTCATAGCCGAACTCGTCGGACAGGGGCGTATTGATAATAACAAGATCAAAGTTCTGGTCGCCCAGCTTGCGCCGGGCCTCGACGCTGCTCAGTGAGATCAGAAATTCCGCCTGCAGGCCAACTTCCCGCAAAAAGTTTTCCAGCGCGGCAGCGCTTCGTTTGGTATGTGCGACGAGTAAGACGCGTTCCATAATCGCCCCTCCCTTCCCCGTGCGCCGGCTTTACCAGCGTGCAAAATACAGTTCGTCCTCGGCGGCCTTCTGGTCGGAGGCGCGGGAGACGGTCTCCCACTCGCGCGTCTTGGCGGCAAAGTAGTTGGATAGCAGGGCCTCGGGCACGATCGACGCGATAAACGTGCTGTTACGCGCAAGGTCCAGCGCCTCTCCCAGCGTGTGCGGCAGCAGGGCATACTGTGCGCGCACGTCATCGGGCGCCGTAAACAGGTCATGGTTGCACGGCGCAGGCAGGGTCAGCTCGTCCGCAATCCCCTCAAGGCCCGCGTGGATGAGCAGCGTGAACGCCAGATACGGGCTGGCCGCCGGGTCGGGCGAGCGCAGCTCCATGCGGCGGAAATCGCCGTGGGCCGCAGGGATGCGCACGAGCTGCGACCGGTTCTGATGCGACCAAGACACAAAGCGCGGCGCTTCAAACTCGCCGAAACGGGCATAGGAATTGGTCAGCGGATTGAGGAATGCGGTCAGCTCGGGTGCACGGCGCAGGATACCTGCGATGAACTGCTCGGAGATGGCCGAGTGCACGCCCTTCTCGGTCTCAATGATATTGCGTCCGCCTTGGAAGAGCGAGATATTGATATGCAGGCCGCTGCCCGGCTGCCCGGCAAGCGGCTTTGGCAGGAAGGAGGCGAACAGGCCGTTGAGGTTTGCGACCGTCTTGACCACCGACTTGAAGGTGGTCAGGTTGTCTGCGGCGACCAGCGCCGGGGCATACTGGAAGTCGATCTCATTTTGTCCGGGGCCCTGCTCATGGTGCGAGCGCTCAGGCTGGATGCCCATCTCCTCGAGCGTCAGGCAGACCTGGCGGCGCACATTTTCGGCGCGGTCGAGCGGCGCAATGTCGCAGTAGCCCGCGCGGTCGTGCGGGATGTGCGACGGGAAGCCGGACTCATCCTGCTGAAACAGATAGAACTCGCCCTCCGTGCCGAATTTGCAGGTCAGGTCCCGCTCACGCGCGCGGCGCACGGCCTGGCGCAGCAGGAAGCGGCCGTCGCACAGGAACGGCTGGCCGTCCGGCTGACGGATGTCACAGTAAAAGCGCACGACCCGCCCTTCGCTGGGACGCCAGGGCAAGATAGACAGCGTCGTGGGGTCTGGGAATAACAATAAGTCGCTGTCGCCCTCGGGCGCAAACCCTGGGAATGCGGCCGCGTCAAAGCTGATGCCTTCCCGAAAAGCGCGGGCCAGTTCGCCGGGCATGATGGAAATATTCTTTTGAACGCCGAAAATATCACAGAAGGCGAGGCGGATGAACTTGACGTCGTTTTCCTCCACGAACTCCATCGCTTCGCTTATCGTATAGTGCAACATAGAGAAAGGCCCTCCAGATTCAGACAAAAAATAAAAAAGGCGTCCACAAAAAAGGCAGTCTTAGCTGTCACTGCCTGTCTTTGCGGACGCCTTTGTCCTTTTCTATTGTATGCCAAAACCGCACGCCGCGTCAAGTCAAATGCCGGGCGTTTTTACATTTCTTGCACATTCTCCAGAAAACCTGCGCAGGCGGCGGGGACAGGCGCACGGGTTGCACAAAAGCCGGCCCGGCGCGCCTACTGCTGGACAATGGGAGCATTCTGGTAATTCTCGCCAAACAGCAGGTCATACTCGAGCAGCCAATGCGCATCGTATACCTCCTGCTGTGCAGAAGTCAGCGCATCTTGGCTGTATGTCCCGTCAGGCTCAACCGTCGTGCCCAGCGAGCGCGCGCGATAAAGGCCGAACTCCTCGCGCAGCAGGTCGAAATAGGCCGGCTGCTCCAGCCCATACAGGTCGTCTGTCACCGTCGTGATCTGGTAAGCCGCGACCGTCCCCAGGTCGACCGGCTCTTTCCAGTAATTGCTCCAAATAAGCAGCGGCGTTTGATGCACCCGCGGATCGTTCGTGTCGTCCGAGGCGTAGCCGGTCGTGGTATATACCTCCATGCCGTTGCCGATAGCGTTGTAGTGGTCGCCCCACAGGACCAGGATGACCGGCTCGTCCACCCCGTCAAAGTAGTCGGTCAGCATGCCCCACATGGCATCGGTGTCGCGCGCGCCCGTGGCAAAGTCCTCCAGGCAGCCCACCGTTTCGTCACTCATATCGGCCGGCGCACTCGTGACATGCACCCGCGTGTCATCCGGGTAATTGTCTGGCGTATAGGCCAGATGGTTTTGGATGGTAACCGCGTGCAGAAAGAGCGGGACATCCGGATCGCGGGATTCATAGGCCGCAATGATCTGGCGTCCCATCTCCGCCTCGGTCACAAGGCCGCCCTCCCACTGGCACGGGCGCACCCGCTCGGGGTTGTCCATGTCTTCCAGGCTGATGAAATCGTCAAATCCCAGGTCGGCGTAGGCCTTGTCCCGGCTCCAGTAGCGCGCATAATAGCCGTGGATAGCCAGCGTGTCATAGCCTTGGGACTTGCGGAAGGACACGATCGAGGCCGTCGGATCGTGGATGTACTCGACATAGGGCTTGCTGCTGCTTGGCAGGTAGTCCATAGAAAACCCCGTCAGCGCTTCGCACTCCACGTCGCAGGTGCCGCCGCCAAAGCGCGGCGAATAGCAGCTTCCCGTTGCCATCTCGCCCTTGGTGCGGGCGATATTGGGCGTGATAGGCTGGTCAAAGGTCACATTTGGCAGCGCAGACGGGTCCCAGAACGCCTCCGCCTGCACATAGATGATGTTCGGTGTCTGGACGGCGCCGTCACCGGCGGCCGCATAGCTCGCCGAAAAATACGGGGCAGCGTCATGGGTCTCGCCCAGAATCTCCTGCACGCGCTCCTCGGTGTAATCCGCCGGCGCATCGATCTGCAGGTCCTGCATGTTGGTGAAAAAGGCCGTGACCAAGCCGTAGTTGCGGTAATAGCGGTCCTGGTGAAAGGCATCCGGCGAGATATACAGGATATCCTTTGTCACATGCGGCTGCAAAAATACGCCGAATATCATAAGTGCGATCCCGGCCGCCGGCAGGAGCGTGCGCACGGCCCAGCGTCCCCAGTGAAACCGAAGCCGGGGCAGCAGGCAGGCCACAAGCGTCAGCATGAGCAGGACGGCCGCCGCCCCACACATCGAGCCGGTCACCCACAGGTCGGACTTCCCGGCCACGTCCAGCGCCTCGCTGGTCTGCGCAAAATCCCACGGCAGGAACGGCTCACCGCGCAGCTGCAGCTTGTAATAGCAGATCAGCGCCGGTACACACAGGAAAACCGACGTACATACGACCGCCACAGGCGCGCGCCCGGTCAGCCCCAGAAAAAACAGGTAAACCAGCGTCAGAAAGACCCAGCCCGCAAACCAGGCCGCACGGTGCCACCATAAGCTCTCCACCCAGAAAAACTGGTAAGTGAAGATCTGTCCCTCCAATTGAATCCAAGCGGCGCACAGCGTGATGACCGCCGCGGCCAGCGGGGCAAACAGCCAGTGGCACCAGCGCGGCAGCACCGGCCGGCGGCTGCGCGCCCGCGCATGCGGCACGGCGCGGGCGCGGGCGCCTGATTTTGCGATGGTTTCCATTCCTATATCTCCTTATAGATACATTTTTACACATTTTTTACTATTATATCACAGGAAACCAACAAAATTTATGGACAGAACGGACGAAAAAAGCCGACGGACAGGACGCAAAAATTGTTTTCCTAGCCAAACTTTTGCATGCGATCCTCAGAGAGCCTGTACACAGTCCTGCCAGATATCCAGGAACAGGTCGTCGTGCAGGTAGACAAAGTTGAATTCACGCCGGATCTCTATGCCGTCCAATGCGAATGTGGCGAGCGTGCCCTGCCGGCATTCGGCAGCGGCCACCGGCGCATAGACAAAGGAGATGCCCAGGCCATCGGCGGCGAGCGCCTTGAGTACGGTGAAGTCGCTGATTTCGTGCACACGGGCAAAGCTGTCCAGCGTGTAGTTGTGTTCACGCAGCACGCCCTCAAAGATCGCGCGGGTGCCGGACCCCGGCTCGCGCACCAAAAGCGGCTGGGAAAATAGGTCGGTCAGCGCGACAGCCTGGCCGGCAAACGGGTGCGACGGTGCGCAGATGCCGAAGAACTCCTCCTGCCGCAGCAAGCGGTATCCATATTTTTCCTTGTCAAAAAAGCCTTCAATCAGCGCAAAGTCCAGCTCCCCGCGGTCGAGCGCGCGCAAAAGTGCCTGGGTATTGTCCACCGCAAGCGACAGGGCTGCTGAAGGGTTCTGTCGCAGAAAGCGCTGGATGAGCGGCGCGATGACAAATTCCCCGATACTCTTGGTTGCGCCCACGTGCAGGCGCACCGGCTCTTCCTCGCTCATGGCTTCCTCCATCTTGCGGCTGTTATACGCCAGCGAGGCCGCCAGGCGGCGCAGGCGCTCCCCCTCCGGAGTCAGACGCAAGGTCTTGCCCTGATAGTCGAACAGGCGGCAGCCATAATATTGCTCCAGAAAGTGGATGTGTTGGGTCACAGCGGGCTGGGTGATGCACAGCCGCTCGGCCGCGCGCGTGTAGTGCATGGTTTCACACAAAGTCAAAAATGTTTGCAGTCGATAGTCAATCATAGCAGATCCCTCGGGGCCTATCCTCCTATTTTTTCTGCTGCGCGCCGGTCGGGCGGCCATACGCCGTCCGCCTGCCCCGTCAGGAAGACGGCCCCGCACAGGGCGCGCAGCACACATACCAAGAGGGCCGGCAGGCGTGCCGGCCCTCTTTTTTCCGTCCGGGCCGTTGCGTGCGCCCGGTATGCCTGTGTATAATAGATCTGTCCCTTACAGCGCAAGCGTTAGGCCGTCCCACGCCACTTCATAGCCGTGCGCGCGGGCATACGCCGTCATCTCTTGATGCGGCAGCATGTCCTCATGGGACAAATGGGTCGCAAAGACCTGCCCATCCGGCGTCAACAGCCCGCGTGCGCGGAATTCTGCAGCCGCCTCGGCCACATCGGCGGCACACATGTGGTCGCGGACCGGCCGTCCCACCGTACCTGTCTCGGGCAGGATGCCGTAGGTGTGATCCAGGATGACGCAGCGGAATTGGAGGCCTGTCTGCGCGAGCGCCTGCCAGGTATCCTCGCCAAAGGCCGGCGTGTCGGTCGCATAGAACACTGCACAATCCCCGTCCTGCACAATATAAAGCCGGCTGTCGCAGTCGGGCGCATGATGGGAATAAATCCCGGTCACGGTATAGCGCCCGGCGGGAAATGCTTCCCCGGCGGTCACCGCATGCACCGTCATGTTCATCCGCTGCCGGCCGCCCTCCGAGCCCAGGCCGGTCCCCGGTTCCTCGCGCTCCAGCCACGCAGACAGCTGTGCAAGGGAGGCGGGCGAGGCCGCCAGCAGCAGCGGCGGCGCGTTCTGGCAGCCATATTCTGCCACACGTGTGACCAGGTGCCCTGGGTCAAAGTGGTCGCCGTGCGCATGCGTTATGAGCAGCGTGCGCACGCGGGTCAGGTCCTTCCCCATTCGCTGGGCGGCCGGTACGGCATCCGGCCCAAAATCAATCATCAGGTCGTCGTTGACGAGCAGGGCAGCGCGCGCCCGCAGGTCGTTCCCCCGCAGCCGGCGCGCCGCACGGCACAGCGGGCAATCACAAAATGGAAGCGGCACAGCGCTTGCAGCGCCTGTGCCCAAAAATGTAAGCTGCATGGTCCTTCCCTCGCTTTCGACCTCAGCATATCATACAGGCTACGTTTTTACAAGATACAGGATCACCAAATGCTAGGAGGGATTTTTATGTACACACGCATTGCGGTCGCCCAGATGGATGCGGCCCCCGATCCCGCAGACAACCTCCAGGCCGCCGCGCATTTCGCGGCGGCGGCCCAGGGGCGGGCCGACCTGCTCATGCTGCCCGAATATACCATGACCTATCCCGTGCACAGGCTGCCGGATGGCATGCCCTTCCCCGGCGGCCAATCGCTGGACGGGCCGTTCGTGTCCGGCCTGCGCACGCTGGCCCGCGCCCACCGGTTGTGGATCACCTGCGGCGTCATCGAGCAGGCGGCCGGAGACCCGCGGCCGTATAATACCACGGTCGTGCTCTCGGATACCGGAGAGCTGGTATCTGTCCACCGGAAGTGCCAGCTCTACGACGCCTTTTCTTACCGGGAATCCGACCACTTCCGCCCAGGTCCCGCGCGCTTCTCCCCAATCCGCACCCCGTTTGGCACGCTGGGGCTGATCGTCTGCTATGAACTGCGCTATCCCGAACTGGCGCGCCTGGCCGCCCTGGAGGGCGCCGATTTCCTGCTCGTCACCGCGGCATTTGTACGCGGCCCGCACAAGGCCGACCAATGGCATACCCTGCTGCGCGCACGGGCGATCGAAAACGGCTGCTTTGTCATCGGATGCAACCACACCAAGCCCCATGTATTCCTCGGGGAAAGCGCGGCCTACGCCCCGGACGGCGCGCCGCTCCTGGAAATGGATGACACGCCCGGCCTGGCGTTTTTGGCCTGTGACCGTGACCAAATCGCGTCCGTGCGCGAGAGCTGCCCGGTGCTCACGCAGCGGCGGGAAGACCTCTACACGCTGCGCTGAACGATCTGCAATCTATCAAAACAAAGGCCCAATCCGAATCGATTGGGCCTTTTGTGCGCGCCTTGTGGTGCGCCTATTTTTTATTCTGGGTACTTGCCTTAGCTCTGACGGGTGATCTGCTTGATCCATTTTTTGGACCGTACACGCAGGAAGATGACCGGGCATTTGCCAAGCTGATCCATCTTGAGGCAGAAGAAGACGACGACCGGCGGGAAGTGGAAGACAAACGCCGACAGGATCGCGCACGGCAGGCAGATCAGCCAGGTGAACACCATGTTGTTCCACATGGCAAAACGGGTGTCGCCGCCCGCGCGCAGGATGCCGCTGTCCGCCGCCATCTGGTAGCAGGTGCCGACCGAGGTGATGGCCAGGACCGTGATAAACTGCTGGGTCAGTTCGGCGGCCTCGGGCGTCAGCGTATCATAGATCATCATGACCGGCCCGCGCGAGAAGAAGATGATCAGGCCGGTGAACACGCCGATGATACAGAAGAGCACCTGGAAGGTGAACGCCGTCTGGTCGATGCGCTCCTTCTTGCCCTCGCCCAGCGTGCGGCCGGTCAGGATGGCCGCTGCACTCGCCGCGCCGTATCCCACAACCGACAGGATCTGGAATACCAGGACCGAGATGGAGTTCGCCGGCACGACCATGGCCGAATTGTCCATATTGCCGAGCACCGCCGTCTGGACGATCGAGGAAAAGCCCCAGAGCGCCTGGGTGATGAGAACGGGCAGAGAGACATGGATATAATCTTTGATATAGCTCGTGTCAATGAAGAGCAGTTTGCGCCAGTTGAGGTTGAGCGTGTGCTCACGGAACTTGAGATACCAGATGACGATGAGCAGCTCCACCGCGCGCGAGACCAGCGTCGCAATCGCCGCGCCGCGTACGCCCAGGGCGGGCGCGCCAAAGTGGCCGTAGATCAGGACATAGTTGAGGCAGATATTGATGCACAGCGTGGACGCCGAGATCATATAGCCGATCTTGACAATGCCGATTGTGCGCAGGGAGGCGGTCAGCATATTGGTCAGGGCAAAGAGCACGTAAGTAAAGCAGATGATCTGCAGGTACTGCACGCCCTGCTCCACGATGGCCTCGTCATTGCTCATCAAACGGATGATCTGCTCCGGGAAAAAGAGCGCGGCCAGGAACATCAGCACGGCAATGGCGACGCCAAAGCGCAGGCCCGCGCCGATGATATGCGGGATGTGCTTGAGGTCTTTTTTGCCCCAATAGCGTGCGCCCAGCACGACAACGCCCTCGCCTACGCCTTGCACCAGCATCTGTAAGAAAAATTGCAGCTGATTGCACAGCGAGGCGCCGGACAGTGCATCCTGCGAAAAGCGGCCAAGCATGATGTTATCCGCCATGTTGACCGAGTAGGTCAATAGGTTTTGCAGCGCGAGTGACAGGGTCAGGATGGCGAAGGTCTTATAGAATGACTTTTCGCGCAGCATACGGTTCATAGGAGTCCCCTCTTTTTGTAGACATTCCCGGATAGAAACGGCCGCGCCCCGCGGGCGGGGGCGGCCGAACGCGGTCATCGAAGCGCGCTGCAGCCGGGTCTCGCGGCGCGCTGGATGCGGAAAGAACAGCAAAAGGAAAGAGTCTGGCAGGGTTTGCGGTCTGCCGTAGCATCTAGATTCTGGGGGTGCCCTTCCCGCTGAAAACAGGATACCATATCGGGGGCCGAGCGCAATAAAAAAAAACTGCAATCTGTTTATATTTTGTGCTGTATTTGTGATATAATGGACTCGACATTTTTCTTTTACTTTTCCTCTGAAAGGGGCCGTTTCTATGAACTCCATTGGCCAGGCAGGCATAAACATCAATGAAATCGGCGTGCTTCCCGAATCCCGGCGCTATTATAATACGCCGTCCGCCATCGCGCGGCAGCTATTTTTTTATCCGACCGAGATGGGGCGCTATACCCTGAGCGACCGCTACGATTTTCTGGACACTTCCCCGGTCGCCAAGCGCGACAGCCATCGCAATTTTATGCTGCTGTATGTGGACGCAGGCGCCATGGAGATTTTTAACGACGGCCGGCGGGCGCTCGCCGCGCCTGGGCAGGTTGCCCTGATTGACTGCCGCAAGCCGCACCGCTACAAGGCCCTGCGCGACGCGCGCATGCTCTTCCTGCACTTCGACGGCGCCGGCACCGCCGCCTTTTTTGACCAGATTATCGCCGCGCACAGCGGCAAATGGGTGCTCTCCGTGCCCGCCGGCTGCCATATCCGCTCCGACCTGCTGCGCATCTACGACGCGCTGGCTCATCCGGTCACGCTGCACCCCGCGTCCATGAGCGAGGCCGACCTGTCCCAAACCATCTACCGCATCCTGTGCGAACTGCTCTATCCGCCCCGCGACCAGAGCCTCAGCCCGGAGCGCGACGTCGTCGCCCAGGCTGTCATCTTCATTTTGGACCATCTGTTTGAGCCGTTGTCGGTCGAGACCGTGGCCGCCTCGGTCAGCCTCAGCCCCTCGCATTTTTCCCGCCTGTTTAAGGCGCGCACGGGCTATTCCCCGCACGAGTACATCGTGCTGCGGCGCATCGACGAGGCGAAATCGCTCCTGCACACTACATCACTGTCGGTCAAACAGATCGCGTTCCGTGTGGGATATCACAGCGAAGTCAACTTTATCTCGTCCTTTACTGCCAAAACCGGCATGTCCCCCGCCGCCTTCCGCCGGATGCCCCTGTAAGACCGCACGCTTTCATTTTGCCAGTTTACGCCCCCGTGGCGCTGTGTTATAATGGTACGTTGTACGGAAATACCCCCTACAAATCCCCAAATCCGAAGGGAGGAATCTCTCAATTGTCTGAAACGCTAACCGGCTTTAACCAAGCCCTTCAGGCTGGCATGGACAGTCTCTATGGCCTGTCCCAGCAGTTCCCGGCCGCGAGCGCGTGGTATACAACGGTGGTCCGCTTTGTGCTTCCCGTGCTCGGCCTGCTCATCCTGCTGACGGCCATCCGCTCACTTTTGTCGGTCAAGCACACCGCCGAAGTCTGGGCTTACCTCAACTTTGGCGAACAGCGCATCCCGCTGACCCACTGGGAAAACATTATTGGGCGGCAAAAGACCGCCGACGTGGTCATCGACGACCCTGCTGTCTCCCGCACCCACGCCGCCCTCATCCGCCAGCCGGATGACACCTGGAATCTATACGATCTCGGCTCGACCTCGGGCACCTACGTGCGCGGGCGCACCGCGCCCGCCGAGGAGCCGCTCCCGGTCGCCTTTGGCGACGAGATCGCCTTCGCCGATATCCCGGCCTGGCTGGAGCCGGTCTCCCCCGAGGAAAAACAGGCCCGGCGCGAGCGCCGCGCCCGGCAGGACCGGCCGGTCTCCCCCTGGGGCCTGCTCGTCCTCATGACCTTCTTCCAGGTGCTGACCTGTGTCCAGCTCATCATCTCGACCGGCGACAAGGCTGACCCCTCGCTGCCGCTTATCTTCCTTGGCATGATCGCCCTGATGTGGGTCTATTGTCTGACCCTGCGCGCTTTCCGGCGGGTCGGCTTTGAGATGGAGATGATCGCCTTTTTCCTATGTACGATCAGCCTGGCCGTCACGGCGTCCTTTGCGCCGGCCTCGGTCCCCAAGCAGTTTTTTGCTATCCTGCTGGGCGTCGTGGGCTTCTTGATCCTGGGCTGGTTCCTGCGCGATCTGAGCCGTGCAAACGCCATCCGCAAGCTGATGGCCGTCCTGGCCGTGCTGCTGCTCGCAGCGACGCTGGTACTCGGCAGCTCGGACGGCGGCGCGAAGAACTGGATTCGGCTGGGCGGCATGTCGCTGCAGCCCTCTGAGCTTGCCAAACTGTGCTACATCTTCGCGGGCTCCGCCACGCTGGACCGCCTGTTCCGCAAGAAAAACCTGGGCCTGTTCATGGCCCTAACGCTCATCTGCCTGGGCTGCCTCGCGCTCATGAACGACTTCGGCGCCGCGGCAATCTTCTTTGTCACGTTCATCGTCATCGCCTTCCTGCGCTCGGGTGACTGGGCCACGCTGGCGCTCATCTGCGGCGGCTGCGGCGCGGGCGTGCTCGTGCTCCTGTCGGTCAAGCCCCATGTCATGCGGCGCTTTGCCAGCTGGGGCCATATCTGGGAGGACATCTATGGCGCCGGATACCAGCAGACCCACTCGCTGACCGCAGCCGCCTCGGGCGGCCTGGTGGGCGTGGGCGCCGGCGACGGCTGGCTCAACGTCACGGCCGCCGACACCGACATGGTATTCTGCAAAGTGTGCGAGGAATGGGGCCTCATCATCGCAGTGCTGGCCGTCCTGTGCATTGTGACGCTTGCGGTCTTCGCCGTGCGCGCCTGCCGCGCCGGCCGCTCCAGCTTCTACACGATCGCAGCCTGCGCTGCAACCTCGCTCATGGTCTTCCAGACCTGCCTAAACGTCTTTGGCGCGGTTGATATCCTGCCCCTGACCGGCGTGACCTTCCCCTTCCTGTCGAACGGCGGCACGTCCATGCTGGCCTCGTGGGGCATGCTGGCCTTCCTGAAGGCCTCCGACACCCGGCAGAACGCAAGCTTTGCCATCCGCCTGCCCTCACGGCGCGAACTGAGATACGAACAGGAGGCGTACGACGAATATGAGGAAGATTGAGAAACGCGCAGTGCTGTGCCTCCTGATTGCGCTCGCGCTCATCGCCGGGCTCGGCCTGTTCTGCTTCCGCTTCGTGACGCATGCTGCCGATTGGGCAGCTTATCCCTATAACCGGCACATGTACTCAAACAGCGGCCAGCTTTTAAGCGGCACGATCCTGGACCGCGACGGCGATGTCCTGACCGAAGTACAGGACGGCGAGCGCTCCTACTATCCAGACGCCACCGTCCGTCGGGCGACTGTGCACGCGGTCGGCGACGGCTCCGGCTACATCGGCACGGGCGCCCTGACCGCCTTTGCCGACCGTCTATCCGGCTATAACCTGCTGACCGGCGGCTACTCGCCGCTCGGCTCGGGCCGCAACCTGACGCTGACCATCGATGCCTATCTGAACGTCACAGCCTACAACGCCATGGACGGGCGCCAGGGCGCGGTGGGCGTATACAACTACCAGACCGGCGATATTCTTTGCATGGTCTCCACGCCCTCCTTTGATCCCGAGAACCCGCCCGACTCGGCTGATGCCGAGGACGGCATCTATCTCAACCGCTTCCTGTCCTCGGCCCAGGTTCCCGGCTCAATCTTTAAGACGGTCACCCTGACCGCCGCGCTTGAGACCCTGCCCGACCTGGAGAGCCGCACGTTCGAGTGCACGGGCGAGACCACCGTGGGCGGCTCGGTCATCACCTGCCCCAAGCCGCACGGCACCATGGATATCCAGTCGGCGCTTGCCAACTCCTGCAACGGCGTGTTTGCCTCGCTTGCAGCCGAGATGGGCGGCGATACTATGACGCGGTACGTCCAGAAGGCCGGCCTGACCGACCGCATGTCGGTCGATGGCATCCTGACCGCCGCCGGCAACTATGACGTATCCAGCGCCGACAGCGGCCAGATCGGCTGGTCTGGTGTCGGACAGTATACCGATACGGTCAATCCGTGCAACATGATGACCTACATGGGCGCCATCGCAAACGGCGGCACTGCGGCCGTCCCCCGCCTCATCCTGGACATCACCACAACAAGCGGCATCCCGACCTCCTGGGAGCGCACCGAGGAAACCGATACGCTCATCGAAGCGGGGACGGCGTCCAAGGTCAAGGCCATGATGAAGAACAATGTCGTCCAGACCTACGGCACCGACCGCTTCCGCGGCCTGGATATCGGCGCCAAGAGCGGCACGGCCGAGGTCGGCGGCGACAAGCGCCCGAACGCATGGTTTGCGGGCTTCTTGGATGATCCCGCACACCCGTATGCCTTCATCGTCCTCGTAGAGAACGGCGGCGGCGGCGCGTCGGTCGCGGGCGAGATCGCAGCGACCGTCCTGCAGGCGTGCGTGGACAAGTTCTGATCCCATTTATCCGATCCAAAATACCCGGCTTGGAAAATCCTGGCCGGGTATTTATCTTTCTATTATGATGTATTTTATACGCTGTTAACAAATAGGCCCTTTATTTTTTACCGCAACCGCGGTATGATAGGTTTAGATAAATTTCTTACCGCTTAGAAAGGGGTCTTTTTTATGACCAAAATTGATATTATCTCCGGCTTCCTGGGCGCCGGCAAGACCACGCTCATCAAGCGCCTGCTGGCCGAGCCGCTCAAGGGCGAGCAGGTCGTGCTGATCGAAAACGAGTTCGGCGAGATCGGTATTGACGGCGGCTTCCTCAAGGATTCGGGTGTACAGATCACCGAGATGAACTCGGGCTGTATCTGCTGCACGCTGGTTGGCGACTTTGGCAAGGCATTGCAGGAGGTCATCGAAACCTACCATCCGGACCGCATCGTCATCGAGCCCTCGGGCGTCGGCAAGCTGTCCGACGTCATCGCAGCGGTCCAGCGCGTAGCCGCGCATGAGCCGGTCGTTCTCAATAGCTTTGTCACGGTGGTTGACGCACAGAAGGCCAAGATGTACGCCAAGAACTTCGGCGAGTTCTTCCTCAATCAGATCGAGCACGCGGGCGCTATCCTGCTCTCGCGCACCCAGTTTGTCAAGGAGGACCGGCTGGAGCAGGTAGTCTCCCTGCTGCGTGAGCACAACAAAGACGCACGCATCGTCACTACCCCGTGGGATCAGCTCACCGGCGCGCAGCTGCTGTCGGTCATGGAGGACAGCCACTCGCTGTCGGCTGAGGTCCTGGCCGAAATCGTCTGCGCAGCCGAAGCGCACGAGCATGAACATGCACACGAGCACGAACACGAACATGCACACGACCATGAGCACCCGCACGACCACGAGCACCCGCACGACCACGAACACCCGCACGACCACGAGCACCCGCACGACCACGAGCACCCGCACGACCACGAACACCCGCACGACCACGAGCACCCGCACGACGAAGGCTGCACCTGTGGCTGCCACGATCACGATCATCATGGCCACCATCACGCTGATGAGGTCTTCCAGAGCTGGGGCCGCGAGACCACGCACAAGTACACCGAGGAGCAGATCCTGAACATCCTCAATGCTCTGGGCGATATCTCGCTCGGCACGGTGCTACGCGCCAAGGGCATCGTCGCCGCCGACTCGGGTGATTGGATCCACTTTGACTTCGTCCCCGGTCAGCCTGAAGTGCGTCGCGGCCCGGCCGACTACACCGGCCGCCTGTGCGTCATCGGCGCCGATCTGGACGAGGACCGCATCGCCGACCTGTTTGGGGTGTAACGCATGAAGGAAATCCCTGTCTATCTGTTTACTGGCTTCCTGGAGAGCGGCAAGACCATGTTCATCCAGGATATCCTGCGTGACCCGAACTTTACCGAGGACGAGCGCTCCCTTCTCATTGTCTGCGAGGAGGGCATTGAGGAGTACGATCCCAAGCTGCTGGAGCTCTCGCGCACCCAGGTTATCACGGTCGAGGACCAGTCCGAGCTGACGCTGCGGTTCTTCCGCGACCTGGGCAAGCAGTATGACCCCGACCGGGTACTCATCGAATTCAACGGCATGTGGGAGGTCGGTCCCTTCCTGGAGGGCAAACTGCCGCCCGAGTGGCCGCTCTACCAGATCGTGACGACCGTCAACGCCGAGACCTTTGAACTGTATTCCAACAACATCGGCCCGCGCATGTTCGAGCATATCTCGCTGGCCGATCTCATCGTCTTCAATCGCTGCACGGATGCGCTCAAGCAGATGCTTTACCAGAAGAACATTCGCGCCATGAATCCGCGCGCAACCATCTTCCTCGACGACGTAAACGGCGGTTCCGAGGATTACCGCGACAATATGCCGCGGCCCTTCGACATGGACGCCCCGGTCATTGAGATCGCCGACGAGGATTTCGGCCTGTGGTATGTCGACGCGACCGGCTCGCCCGAACAGTATGCGGGCAAGACGGTCAAGTTCAAGGGTATGGTCTATAAGAGCAAGAAAATGGAGCAGGCGCATGTGTTTGTGCCCGGCCGTTTTGCCATGGTCTGCTGTGCCGAGGACGTACAGTTTGTCGGCTTCCTGTGCAAAAACGCCAACACCGCCGCCTTCCCGCATAAGAGTTGGGTGACGGTCACGGCCGAAGTGCGCATCGAGTATGTGCCGCAATACCGCGGCGAAGGGCCTGTACTCTACTGCAAAGCCCTGGAAAAGGCCGAACCACCCAAGGAAGAGCTGGTCTATTTCAACTGACGCCACACCCTGCAAAGTTTTCTCTACACGGATTGCCAAAAAAGGGTCCGGGCCAAATGGCCCGGACCCTTTTTCGTCCCTATATTCAGCGTCCCGAGATGCCTGTGTTTATTTGTGCTGGATGAACTTATTGAGGTCTTTGTTGGCGCCCAAGATCAGCATGGTCTCGTCCTCCTGGAAGACATGATCCGGCCGCGGCAGCGGGTCCAGCTGGGTGCCGCGCCGCAGGGCCATCACGCTGATATGATACTTGGTCCGCACGCTCAGTTGAATGAGCGATTTGCCGATCCAGGGGCGCGGCACTGGCACTTCATAGATCGAGTAGTCACCGGTCAGTTCGATATAGTCGAACACATTGTCCGAGCTGTACTTGACCGCGGCGCGGATCGCCATCTCCTTTTCTGGGTATACCACCTGGTCTGCGCCGTTGCGCAGCAGGAACTTGGCATGCACGTCCCGGTTTGCACGGGCGACGACAAAGGGGGCGCCGTAATCCTTGAGCAGGGCGACCGTCTCGAGCGAACTCTGGAAATTGTCCCCGATGGCCACCACACACAGGTCAAAATTGCGCACGCCAAGCGACGCGATAAAGTTTTCGTTTGTGCTGTCCCCAATCTGCGCGCTCGTGACAATCGGCAGCACATCGTTGACACGCTGTTCGTTGATATCAATCGCAAGCACCTCATGATTCATCTCGTTCAGCTTGCCCGCCATATGACGGCCAAAACGGCCGAGTCCAATCAGCAGTACCGATTTCATTGCCATATCCTCCCAATCTACGGTATTTTCCGTCTGTTTCCTTCCATTTTTTTCTGATTCCTATTTTCCGATGCGGTTGATACCTTTCACTATAACACCGCCTTTTGTAAAAGTCTATCCTTCTTTGTGTAAAATTTGCGCAAAGTTTTGTGCGGGCATGCGAAAAGCCGGCCCCGATCGGGGCCGGCTTTGACAGAGCCGGAAACTCTAAGGGTGCAGGGGGCGTCCTGCGGTGCGCAGTCATGCAGGGCTTTCCCGCTCCTGTCCGTCCTGCGGCGGCACCGCTGCGCCCGTTTCAGACTGGTCCTGGGATGAGCCGCGCCCACCGCCAAAGAAATCCGGCCCACCGCCCATGCCACCCATCATCGAGCCCATAATGGACAGATCCAGATCAGAAGCATCAATGAGCGCGCTGCTGTCGGCCCGCTGGCCGTCGTTCGTGGATGGGATCGTGCCGTCCAGCTGGCCCAAGATACTCTCCGCACGGCGCTCGATCACCGTCTTGAGCATCTCGACCGCCTCGGTATATTCCTCTGCTGTATAAAACGCAGTCGGGTCATGCTCATCGGTCGCCACGCGGCTGTCCAGCAGCCCGCGCAGCATCGTATACGTCAGCTCGAACTGCCCGCCCTGCACGTACTCGGTGCACAGCTTTTCCAGATAGGAGTGGTACAGCGCGCATGCCTCCTCATCGTTCAGGATGACCGCAAAGATCTGGCGGTCTTCCATGCTGACCCCGGATGACACGGGCGTATCGATCGCAAAATTGATCGTGTCCGACGCATCCCCGCTCATAAATCCACCCCATGTCAAGTTATAATCCCATGGAATGAGCGTGAGCTGTCCATCTTTTTCATAAAGATAGTAATTATGCGTCATATTGCCAGAAAGGGAATCCAGATTGACCACAAAGGTCTGTACGGCCATATATTTGCACAAAAGGTCGACATTCACGCCCGACAGATCGCCTTCGCTGATCTTTTTGAGCGCCTCGACCACCCGCGTGTGATCGGCGTCATCTGTGTCCGTAATGGTTCCTTCCCAGATGGCTTCATAACTGTCCAGATTATCGTCGGTGTAGTTCAGGTCCGAGCCGCCGCCTGCCGACATCCCGCCGGGCATGTTGGGCATGTCGCCCATATCAGGCATATCACCCATGTCGGGCGTGTCGCCTGTGTCAGACGTGTCGTCTGCGTCAGGTATATCACCCATGTCAGGCTTATCGCCCATATCAGGCATACCGCTCATGTCGGGCATATCTCCCATGTCAGGCTTATCGCCCATATCAGGCATACCGCCCATGTCGGGCATATCTCCCATATCAGGCTTATCGCCCATGTCAGGCATATCTCCCATATCAGGCATATCTCCCATATCTGCCATGTTTTCCGGCTTATACAGCTCACCGGCTGATGTGCCGAAATTGCGCATCAGAAAACTCTCCTCGACGCCCTCCAGGGCGATATAGATGCCCCACGGCTCACCATTGACTGTGATCTCTGCCATGCCGTAATCGGACGCCGGTGTGTCCAAAAAGGCAAACATATCATAGACAAAGTATTCTTTAAGGTAGGTCGCGTCCGAGATCAGGTTGTTGAGCACCAGCTTATCCAGCCCCCAACAGCTCTGGCCGTCCTGATAGTGGTCGAACTCGATCTTGAAACTGTACCGCTCGGAGCCCTGCATGGACACCTGGCTGAGGCTCGTATTGCCCTTTGGGCGGATGCCGACGTTCTGGAAGGTCTGGCCGTTGATGGTCACGTCAGCCGGATAGTATTCCTCGCTCATCGCATTGTCCAGCATATCCTGCCAGTCGTCCTCATCCATCTGGATGTCCACAGTGATCAGATCCGTGCCAAACAGGGCGGATTCATACTGCTGCTCTACGCCGCCTGTCGCCTCGGCCAGCCCGGGCAGCAGGCAGGACAGCGCCAGCATGGCCACGAGCAGCACTATGGCCAACACTTCGGTCGATTTTCGCCGGATCATAGCGCCACGCCCCTTTTAGGACAGATACTCGCCGTTATAGCTGACGAGCACGGCGCTGCGCACGCCCTCGGATGCTGCGACCTGATTGACAAAACTTGTCGTGCCGTCGTCCGGCAGGCGCACCTCGGCCGTGACCTCTACGCCGTCGGCCGTAACGGTTTTGGACTTGATGACAAACTTTTGATGGCTCAGCGCGGCGAAAGCGACATGCTCAGCGCGGTCATCCTCGCACGAGACGACCAGCAGATACGGATGGTCGTTCTCTTTGCGGTTGACGAAGATCAGAAGGACTACACCGACGACAATCGAGCCGATGATGGCCATGAGGAACTGGCCAGCGCCCGTGACAATGCCGCAGGCAAGCGCCCAGAACAGGTAAACGATATCCAGTGGGTCCTTGATCGCTGCGCGGAAACGGACGATGGACAGTGCACCGACCATACCGAGCGACAGCACGACGTTAGACGTAACGGCCAGGATCACAAGCGTTGTGACCATAGACAACCCGACGAGCGCCACGCCAAACGTGGACGAATAGAGCACGCCATGGAAGGTCTTTTTATAGACGAAAAAAACAAACAGCCCTAAAGCCAGGGAAATCAGCAGCGCCATGCCGGTATCGATGAGGGAAAACGATTGGATGCTATCCAGGAAGTCCGATTTAAAGATGTCTTGGAACGTCATGCGAGTACTCCTTTTCGGTTAATTTTTAATATACCATGCGGCATGCCGCATATTTGGAAAATGCCGCGGCCCGGTAATCTCCAAGCTGCAGAAGCCCCGCGATCAGGTCGGGCAGATAGCGGTCATACTTGACCTCCAGCACGATCTTCCCGAAGGCCGCCGGGATCGCCGCATGCGGCTCCAGGAAGCGTTCGGATGCATTGGCCGACTCGATCTGGCTGTCAAAGGTCACCCGGACATTGCCCTGCGGATAGACAAGCGGCTCACGCACATAATCGACCGTTGTCCGCGGCCTGAGCGCCTGGGTCTTCATCTTGACATACAGCTCCCGGAGCAGCCCATACGCGCTTTCGGCCATCCAGGCCGTGTCCCCGCGCAACAGCGCGCGCACCTCATCTGCCGTGATCGGCGCGTCATACTTGACACCCAGCCCATGATTCTTGTATTTCTTTTCAAGCATGATGTGCTGTATGTCCTCGTTGTAATAACGGATGCGGAATTTCTCACGCTCCGACTTGCCGTCCAGCTTCTCACGTAAGATCTTGTCATTGTGGTTGTCAAAATACAGGCTGTGCACCCGGTACAGCCCATCTGCCGTCGTATGCGGGTCGTGCCGCATGACGGGCAGGAGCCTCCGGCGCAGGGCGAGATAGTCCCCATAAGATATCTCATGTTTACATTCATGCCGGAACTGCTTTTCCATTGCCTCTTGCCTCCTTTGAAATACTTCCCTCCTGAACTGTGTATTCAGTGTATCCCGAGGCTGTGACCGGCGAATGTCCAAATTGTGTAAATTATGTGTAAAATATTTGTCTTACATGCTTTGACAGGGTTCGCGCGCAAAAAGCCCCAGCACCCGAAGGTACTGGGGCTTTTTGTGCGCGTGCGCCACGCGTTATGACATAGCCCAGACCGCGAACCAGATGACCGGAACGGCCAGGGACGGCAGCATGTTGAGTGTTTTACAGTCGCGGATGTTCAGCATGGACAGGCCGGATGCGGCAATCAAGATGCCGCCGATAATAGACACTTCGGTCATAAGGTCACCGGTCAGGAAGCCGGACAGCGCGCCGGCACACAGGTAGATTGCCCCCTGCCAACAAAAGAGCACGCCTGCTGCGCAGGCGATACCGATGCCATAGGTCGAAGCCAGCGTCATGGAGGTGACAAAGTCCAGCGTCGCATTGGTGAACAGATAGGTGTGGTCGCCGTACAGGGCACTGTTGATCGGCCCCAAGATGGACAGCGTGCCAATGCAGAACATCAGGATAGCCGTGGACAACCCCTGCCCTAGGCCGCCGTTTTTGGAGAAGCGGCCGACGAGGTTTTGAAAATGCCCATCAATGTTGAGCATGGTGCCAACCAGGGTGCCTGCGGCAAGGCTCAGGATAAACAGCACCGGGAAGGTACTGTTTGGCATATTCTGCGCCACAGCGTTGACCCCGAGCGCGCAGGCCGCTAGGCCCATGGCCTGGAACAGGGCGCCCCGGTATTCCTTCTTGATCCCCCGCCTGAGACAGCTCCCCAAAATCGAGCCGGCTAAGATCGTGCCGGTATTCACAAGCGTACCAATCATCCCGTTCTATGCCTCCCTTGATGTCCAACCGCAGCCATATTCCCGCAGGCCTTGCAGCGTCCTGTGACCCCCGAACGGGAGGCGCACAGGCGGCCGCCATAATTCATAACTTTTTCAGTATATCACATCAAAGCAACCTTTGCAAAGGAAACAGCGCGGACCGATGGTCTGCGCTGTCTGGATCGGTTAGATATCGGGCCAGCCCTCTTTGCGGCTCTGCGCCACGTTCTCGGCGATGCGGTGAAGAAATGCGAAATACTGTGCACGCTCCTCCTCGGTAAACCCCTTCAGGCAGGTGCGGTTCCACGCGTCAAAGGCCGCGTGGACGTTCTGCAGGGTTTCCTGCCCCTTTGGGGTCAGCGTCACCAGCTTTTCCCGCTTATTCTGTGCATTCACCGTGCGCTGGATCTGGCCGTCCGCCTCGAGGCCAGCCAGCAGCTTGGCGACACGGCCTTTATCGATTTCCAACCGGGTGCACAGCGTATCCTGATTGCAGCATCCCAGTACCGCAATCAGGTGCAGGGCAAATGCCTCCACAGGCACCAGCGAATACTGCTTGAGCCGCGTGCGCACAAAGCTCTGTTCTCCGCGTCGGATGACGCCAATCGGATGGATCATAGGCCGATTCCTCCTCTGTTGTCTATGGCAACAGTTCTTTCCTATATTGTAACCCATCTGCCAGGCATTCTGCAAGCCCTGCGCCGTTATTTTCCGGTCAGGAAGTCCAGAATCTCCTGGGCATTCTGGTCCGGCTTGACTTTCTCCTTGGCCCATACGATCGTGCCGTCCGCATCGATCACATAGGTCGTGCGCACGACGCCCATGGATACCTTGCCGTACAGCTTCTTCTCTTTCCACACATCATAGGCTTGGATGACCGATAGCTCGGGGTCGGACAGCAGCGTGAAGGGTAAGGAATTCTTTTCAGCAAAGCGCTTATGGCTGGCCTGGGAATCCTTGGATACCCCTACAACCGGCACGCCCAGCGCCGCGAACTGGGCATACGCTCCTGCAAACGCACAGGCCTGCCGGGTGCAGCCCGGGGTCGAATCCTTGGGATAGAAATAGAGCACGAAGCGCTTGCCCGCAAAATCTGCGCGCGAAACCGGGCATCCCTGCGCGTCCGGCAGGGTAAAATCTGGGGCTTTGGTACCGACTTGCAGCATAGGTCATTTCCTCCTCGGTTCAAATCTGTTGGATGTAGGTATAGACGCTGTCATTGGACAGCGCCGGCTCAAAGGCAAAGCCAAGCGCCTGGAAGGCGGTCAGCCCTTCCAGGGAATCCACCTGGTGGTGCACGAGATAGCGTGCCATCGCGCCGCGCGCCATCTTGGCGTTTGCGGCCAGACAGCGCAGCTTGCCCCCGCGTGACGACAAGAATTCACAGGTCACAAAACGGTCTGATGGCCGGAGCTGCTTGGACACCGCCTTGCTGTACTCATTGGACGCCAGGTTGACGACGATATCGGTGTCGGCATACAGGTCGTCGCGCAGCTTGCTGCCCCAGAACTTATATAAGTTCAGTCCGCGCGGCCGGCGGCCCATCTCCAGCCGGTATGGCCGGATACCGTCCAGCGGGCGCAGCGCGCCATAAAGCGCCGATAAGTGCCGCAAATGATCCTGTGCATAGAGCAGCTCGCCGTCCGACAGGCTGTCCGCGTCCAGATATTTATACGCTAGCCCGTCATAGGACAAGATGGCAGGCCCTCCGCCGTCCGGCTGCCAGGCGGCGAACTCGGCCGCCGCCTTCAGCGCGAGCTGCGGGCTGATCTGCATGGCGCCCTCCAGCTCATAAGCCGGCATCTCGCGCAGCACTGCATAGAGCGTTTGCGCCTCCTGTATCCGCCGCGGCGTGGTCGCCGGGACCGCGCGGGAGGGCGCAGGGCGCATATTTTTTGCGGGGGATAGGATTGCGATCATCTCATCCGCCTCCTCTCTTGGAAATCGGTTATACATTTTTATTGTATATGTTTTGGTATAAAATTGCAAGGGATATCACCGGATGCCCGCTGGACAATCGCGTTCCGCGGTGATACAATGGCAAAAGAATGTAAAAAAACAAGGGGGATGTAAAGTTCATGTCACACACTCTTACGCGGCGCGTCTGTCCGCCGCGTTACGCCACGCGCCTGTTCTGCATCACGGCCGGCGCATACATTGCCGGCCTGTTCGGCCGGCTGAGCTATGCTGCGGTCATGGCCGACCTAATCGCGCAGGAAGGGCTCGGCAAGGCCGAGGCTGGCCTGATCGGCACCCTGTTCTTCGTCGTCTATGGCGTATGTCAGCTGCTCTCCGGCTTCTTAGGCGACAAGGTCTCACCCAAAAAGCTCATTTTTACCGGTGTGCTGGGCTCTGCCATCCTAAACCTGGGGATGGGCCTTTCCGGCGCCTCCTATCCGGTCATGCTGGTGCTGTGGACGGCAAACGGCATCTTCCAATCCTTCCTATGGTCGCCGGCGGCGCGCGTCTTCTCGGAGATGATCCCGCCCAGCTACCGCAAGCGCGCCTGCGCAAACGGCGCGACGACCTACCCCATCGCGACCATCCTCACCTACCTGTTCGCCTCACTGCTGCTCAAGTTCTCGGGCTGGCGCGCCGACTTTATCGTGTCCAGCCTCATTATGTTTGCCGCGGCCGCCGTCTTCTGGAACCGGATGTCCTTCTATGAGCGCGAGACCGAGGCGCACGGCGAGATCGAAGAGATCACGCTGACTTCGGTTGAGGATGCCGCACAGGGAAGCCTGCTGCGCATTCTGGTCGTCTCGGGCACGCTGCTGACCGTGCTGGGCGCGGTATCGCTCGGCCTGCTGCGCGACGGCATCCAGAGCTGGATGCCCACCTATCTGGACGAGTGCTTTTCGCTCGGCGCTTCGCTGTCGGTCGCGCTGTCCATCGTGCTGCCGGTGTTCAACCTCATCGGCGTGTACATCTCCAAATGGATCGCAAACCACTTCGTGCACAATGAGCTGGCCGGTACGGCGGGCTTTATGGCGGTTGCCGGCGGTGCGCTTGCCGTGCTGTGCCTGACCGGCACCTCGAACGCTGTTATCTCCCTGACGCTCATGACCCTGTCCTCGACCGCCCTGGTCGGTGCCAACCTCATGATCATCAATCTTATGCCTATCCACTTTGGCGCCATTGGGCGGGCCTCGTCGGTCACCGGCGTATTCAACAGCGCATGCTACCTGGGCTCTGCCCTGTCCTCCTACGGCATCGGTTTTGTCTCCGAGCACTGGGGCTGGACGGCAGCCATGGCCTTCCTTCTGGTCTTTGCCGTGCTGACGCTTGTGACCTCGCTTATCGGAGTGCGCCGCTGGGGAAAATACCGCCGTCCGATCTGAGCCCAAGCAGGCCACCGAAATTTTACTAGGTCTTGCTTGATTTCCTTCCCATTTCCCGCCATAATAAAACTATTAGCTTTCTAAACAATCCAACCGTTATCATCTGTAAAAGGAGAACCACCGCTATGACCGAACCGTTTGAATCGCTGGACGAACTGCGCGCCAAAAAGGGTTTTATCTGCGACATGGACGGCGTGATCTATCACGGCAACCGTCTGCTGCCCGGCGTCAAGGAATTTGTAGACTGGCTCGTGCGCGAGGACAAGCGCTTCCTGTTTTTGACCAACTCGAGTGAGCGGTCGCCGCGCGAACTGCAGCAGAAGCTGCAGCGCATGGGCCTGGATGTCAGCGAAGAGCATTTCTATACCAGCGCACTGGCGACCGCCGCCTTCCTCAAGAGCCAGTCTCCCGGCTGCTCGGCCTATGTGATCGGCGCGCCCGGCCTGCTCAATGCGCTCTACGACGTGGGCATTACCATGAACGACGTGGACCCGGACTACGTTATCGCGGGTGAGACGACCAGCTATAACTATGAGACCATCCTAAAGGCCGTCGGCTATGTCCAGCGAGGCGCGCGCCTGATCGCGACCAACTCTGACCTGACCGGCCCCTCAGAGCAGGGTATCATCCCGGCCTGCCGCGCGCTGGTCTCGCCCATTGAGCTGGCTACGGGCAAGCAGGCCTACTATGTGGGTAAGCCCAACCCGCTCATGATGCGCACCGGCCTGCGCCTTTTGGGCGTACACTCCAACGAGGCCGCTATGATTGGCGACCGTATGGATACCGACATCATCGCCGGCGTGGAGACCGGCCTGGACACGGTGCTCGTGCTGTCTGGCTGCACGACGCGCGCCGATGTCGAGAACTATGCCTACCGGCCGCGTCATATCCTAAACGGCGTCGGCGATATCCCCGGTTGATCTTATCCCGCCGGGCGCACCCAGTTGCGCGCAAAAAAGCAGCGCCATCCCTGTTTGAGATGGCGCTGCTTTATTTCTGCCTTACAGCAGATCCTTGCGCTTCATAAATACCCAGGCGCCCACGCAGCCAATGGCCGCGATGATGACCGGCACCCACCACCAGTAGGCCAGCGGCAGGTCGTTGCCGACGATATTCATGCCGTAGAAGCCAAAGATGATGTTGGGGATGGTCATAATAATGGTGATGACCGTCAGCACCTTCATAATGATATTGAGGTTATTGGACACGACCGAGGCATAGGCGTCCATGGTGCCTGCCAAAATGCTTGAATAGATGCCGGCCATCTCGATAGCCTGACGAATCTCAATGAGCGCGTCCTCGAGCAGGTCGCGGTCGTCCTCATAGAGCTTCAGAATGCGTCCACGCAGCATTTTTTCCATCGTGACCTCGTTGCCTTTCAGCGAAGCCGAGAAGTAGACGAGCGATTTGGACAGGCCAAGCAACTGGATTAGCTCTTCGTTCTTGAGCGAATCGTACAGCCGTCGCTCGATCTTGGTAAAGTCGCGCTCGATCATGCGCAGGTTGCGCAGGAATAGTCCAGCCACGCGCAGCAGGATCTGCAGGACGAACCGCGTACGCATCGCCGTATGGATATCACGCACTTTGTTCTGCGCAATGCCGCGCAGGACATTGGTGTCCTGCAGGCAGACCGTGATCACCGTGTTGGGCAGGACGATGATGCCCATAGGCAGGGTACCAAAGATCTTGGACTCGTCCTGCTCGACGTTGCTCTCCTCCAGCGTTGGGATGTCCACGATAAGCAGGGTCTGCTCTTCCTCCACCTCAACACGGGAGCTCTCTTCCGGGTCCAGCGCAGCGCGCAGGAAGTCTTCCTCCACCCCGGTCACGGCCAGCACGTGCGTCACTTCCTCGCTTGAGGGGCGCACCAAATTGATCCAGCAGCCGGGTTCAAATGCGGGCAGCGGGCTTAAAAAGCGCGCGTCCGACTTAAAGTATTCGACCATAGATTAACCGCCTTTCCGCGGCGGTCAACCCTCCAGATCTGACGCGCCGCAAACCGTATTCTGATTCCGTTTTCGACTCGGTTCAGGGCTCACGGCCCATCACATCCTTTCTGCTCTCAAAATTTTTTGCCGCCCGCGGCAAAAACAGCCCCCTGTGGGAGCTGTCTTGGCCAGCTTTTGCGGAAAGCTTAGTTGTTGTGATTAAAGATATCGATGATCGCCTTGAAGGCATCATCTTCCATGTCCGCCTGAGACTGCTGCGGCTGCTGCTGGGGCTGTGCCTGCTGCTGGCTGCGGAACGGGGACTGGAAGCCGCCGCTCTGCTGCTGTGCGCCGCTGTTGGGCGCGGGGGCAACGCCCTCATGGATGGGCGGGACGACCTGGCCGTCCGGGCCCTTGGCCGACTCCGGCACCGTGTCAAATCCGGTTGCGATGACCACAACGCGCAGCTCGTCGTCGAGCTCCTCGTCGATGGAGGCGCCGAAGATGATGTGTGCATCCGGATGCGCCGCCGCCTGCACCATGCCAGCTGCGGTCTCGATCTCCTCGAGGCCGATGTCCGAAGAGCCGCTGATGGACAGGATGATACCACGGGCGTTGTCAATCGAGGTCTCAAGCAGCGGGCTGGAGATCGCCATCTGCGCCGCCTCGGTCGCCTTGTCCTTGCCGGTCGCGGCGCCCGTGCCGATGTGCGCGAAGCCTGCATCCTTCATAACCGAGGTGACGTCGGCAAAGTCCAAGTTGATGAAGCCCGGCACAGTGATCAGCTCAGAGATATTGGCAACTGCCTGGCGCAGGACGTCATCTGCGATTGCGAACGCGTTCTTGAAGGTGATTTTCTGGTCCGAAACGAACTTGAGGCGCTCGTTCGGGATGATGACGAGCGAGTCCACGTTCTCGCGCATGTTCTCAATGCCGTAGAGAGCCTGCTCGAGGCGCTTCTTGCCCTCAAATGCAAAGGGGCGCGTGACAACGCCGATGGTCAGCATGCCCATCGAGCGCGCAATCTCGGCCACGACCGGCGCCGCGCCGGTGCCTGTGCCGCCGCCCATACCGGCGGTGATAAAGACCATGTGTGCGCCTTCAAGTGCGGAAGCGATCTCGTCCTTGCTCTCCTCCGCCGCCTTCTGGCCGCGCACCGGGTCGGAGCCTGCGCCCTGGCCCTTGGTGATCTTCTCGCCGATCTGGATCTTAGTGGGCGCGCCCGAGTACTGGAGCGCCTGCTTATCGGTGTTGATCGCGATGAATTCTACGCCCTGGATGCCGCTCGAGATCATGCGGTTGACCGCGTTGTTACCGCCGCCGCCGATACCCACGACCTTAATATTGACTACATTGTCAAGTCCTGTTTCAAACTGAAAACCCATTGTGCCGTCCTCCGTATGTAAATTCGCAATTTTTCGATATCTTCAAATCTTTTTTGATACGCAATATTCCTGAATGGGCGCACAGCCCCCATTTCTTTTCATTTTACAGCTTTTTGTCCCATTTGGCAAGATGGTGCGGCTCATTTTGCGAAAAAAACTTGTTTTTCCGCCACTTGCTTCCAATCATGTTTCGCCGCTGTCCTCGCCGCCTGCGGTCTCTTCATCGGAGCTGTCCGCCTGGTCCTCGCTGTCATCAGCCCCTTCCGACTGTTCCTCGTCCTGTGGGTTGTCAATGTGTTCAATGACCGCCTGCCCGCGTGCGGTCCGCTCAACCTCACCAGCGGACAAGCTGGTGTCGGTGATGGCCCGGTCGCCGAGCGCCAGGTTGATGGAGCCCTTGTCCGAGGGCGTGAACTGGTCGCCGGTCACCAGTGCCTGCAGGAGCGCCAGCTTGTGATCCAGGTTGTCCAGGTCCCCCACGCACACTGCAAAGCGCTGTTCGTACAAAATCCAGATGCTGTTTAGGTCCTCTAAGTTGTAAAGCGTCGCCTTACCGCCCAGGCCGACCTTGTCCAGGCCATTGGCCAGCGTCTTGAGCGCCTCCAGCGCGTTGGGATTTTCGGCTGGCAGCAGCTGGCCGGGCTGACCGCCCGCCGTGCGCAGGCCCATGACCTCGGCCTCGTCCTGTGCGCCGCTCTGGTCGGTCCGCTCCAGCACCCGGCAATTCTTGTCCAAAATGAACCAGCCGCCCTGTGTGCCGTTGACAGCTGCAATGGGCTGGGATTCGGTCACATGCAGGATCATGCGGTTTGGCAGGTCACGCTCGACCGAGACGCTCTCAAAATAGGGATATTGCTCGATGAGGCGTTTCTGCCCGCGCAGGCTGTCGCAGAAGAACAGGTTGTCCCCCTGCTTGACACCGAACGTGTTGAGCACATCCTGCGTCTCATAGCGCGTCAATCCTATGATCTCCACACTGTCCACGCGGAAAAATGCCGTCAGCGCAAAGATGCCGCAGACTAGGCTGAGCACAACCGCGATCAGCTTGCTGAGCCTTGCCCGGCGCTCCTTGCGCCGCACGATTTTGCGCAGGTGCAGGGACCGCTCCCGTCCTGTGCGCCCGCCGCCAAGCGGCCGCTGGGTGGCGCCCTGCTTCTGCGGCGTCAATTTCTGTGCGCTGCGGGGCTGCGCTGTGCGCGGCGCCTGGGCGCGCGGCTGCCCTGCCCGCCGGGCAGCCGGGACATTCTGCCTCCCCCGGTCCTTTTGCTGCTTTGCCGCCGTGCGCGCCTGCCCTGCCCCGGCCTGCGATTCGGGGACCGCAAAGCGGTCCAAGCCGGCCGGCCGTGTGCGGGCAGGACGGGCCACGGCGCTGTCCTGTGGTTTCTTCGCCATATCGAACCCTCTGCCTACTGCCGGCGGCCCTTACTTGGGCAGCACCGACAGGATTTGCTGATAAATTTTTTCGCCCGCATCGAGCTGCGCAAGCTTTGCCGCCGCCGCGCCCATATCTGCGCGGAGCTGGTCGTCGGCCAGCAGGCGTTCGGTCATGTCGAGCAGCTTTTCCGGCGTTGCGTCCTTCTCCAGAAGGACCTCGCATGCGCCCGCATGCTCCAGGGCACGCGCATTTTTTTCCTGATGGTTCTCCGCCACATAGGGGGAGGGCACCATGATTGAGGCGCGTCCCAGCGCGCACAGCTCACCGATGGTTGCAGCGCCCGCACGGCAGATCACCAGATCTGCCGCCGCCATGTACGAGGCCATATCGTAAATGTACTCTGTGACCTCAATCGTGCCGCCTGTGAGCTTTGCGCCCTGCTCGCACGCCATCTTGGGCAGCCACTGGAATGCGGCCGACCCGGTCGCATGGACATGACGGAAAGCCGTACCCTTTTTGGTCTCCAGGGCCAGCATGCCCGCCATGTGTTCATTCATATATTTGGCGCCCATCGAGCCCCAGAAGGACACGACCAGCTTATCCGCCGGCGCAAGGCCCAGCTTGGCCCGCGCCTTCTGCCGGTCGGCAAAGACGATCTCGCCGCGCACGGGCGAGCCGGTCAAGACGACTTTATCGCCGCCGCTCACGAGCGCGCGCGCCTCCTCGAAGCAGATGAGCACTTTGTCCGCCTTCTTGGCAAGCATCTTGGTCGTGATGCCCGGATAGGCGTTGACCTCGAGCAGGACAGTCGGGATGCCCAGCTTCTGCGCGGCCGAGACAACCGGGAACGAGGCATAGCCGCCGCAGCCGATCACCACGTCGGGCTTTGCGCGGCGCAGCAATTTTTTTGCCGTGCCGACCGAAGCCGCCGCCTGGCGCAGGGCGTTGAGGTTGTGCCCGATGGCCGACGGGCTGAATGCCCGGCGCAGGCCGGTGATCTCGATGGTGTCAAGCGGATAGCCCTCGCGCGGGACCAGGCGTGACTCGATGCCCTTGCTCGTGCCTGCAAAGCGCACCTCGGTATCCGGCCGCTTGCTCTCAAAATAGCGCGCGATGGCAAGGCCGGGCGTGACATGCCCGCCGGTGCCGCCGCCGGTAATATACAGCTTCATACAATCAAATCCCCCTAGCCCCTTCGCTTTTCACTGGGGCGCATATAGCGTGAAATATTTAAAATAATGCCCATCTCGCCCATCTGCATGAGCAGCGCAGTACCGCCATAGCTGAAAAACGGCAAGGACGCGCCGGTGACCGGAAACAGGCCGGTCACGACAAACAGATTAAGCAGGGTCTGAATTGCAAGTTTGGTGGCGATGCCGGTGGCCAGCAGGCAGCCCATCTTGTCCTGCGCATGGAACGCGATGTTATAGCACCGGTAGATGAGAAAGGCGAACAGCAGGATAACCAGGAGCGCCCCGACAAATCCCATCTCCTCGCACCAAGCAGAGAAGATGAAGTCATTTTGCGGCTCAGGCAAGTAGAGGTGCTTCTGTCTGCCCTGTCCGAGGCCCAGGCCCCAGAATCCGCCTGAACCGATGGCAATCTGGCTGTTGCCGCCCTGCCATCCGTCTCCGCGGAACAGTTCATCGGTGGCAAAGGGGTTGAGCCAGGCCTCAATGCGCGCGTTCGCATATCCCTGGGTGGCAATATACCACACGCCGGCCGCAGCGACGACTATGCCGATCGGGATAAAATACCAGATCTTCATGCCCGCAACGATCAGGACGGCGAGGCCGATGCCAAAGATAATGATGGTGCCCGACAGATGGGGCTCAAAGTAGAGCAGGCCCGCGACCAGGAGCAGGGCGCCGAAAAACGGTAGGTCTCCGCGGATCTTGCGGACACGGTCTCCGAACTTCACAGCATAGTAGGAAAATGAGATGATGATTGCGTCCTTCATCAGCTCAGAGGGCTGAAACTCGCCCAAAAGCGGCAGGTCGATCCAGCGCGTCGCGCCGTTGTGATTGACGCCGACCCCTGGGATAATAACCAGAATCAGCAGCCCGATACACACCACAAACAGCGGTTTTTGGAAGCGCAGATAGATGTGATAGTCGATTCCGGAGATGACGAGCATCGCGACAAAACCGATCATGGCATACAGGCCCTGCCGCTTGATGAAGTAAATGCCGTCATTAAACTTGCTGATAGCGGCGGGATAGCTGGCCGAAAACAGCGCGATCAGGCCAACCGCAAGTAGCAGCACGATGCCGAGCAGCGCGCCGGTGTCCAACCGGTGTGCCTTGGGCGCGGCGTGCTTGGGTTCTGGCCGACGCGCCCGGGCCGGCGTGCCCCCGCGGGGCATGGTCTTGGTGTTCATCCAGGGTCTCCTTTCCAGGTGGCGGGCAGAGCGGCCTGCGTCAGATCAGCATCCAGGACAGGATGCACATGACCACCGTGATGCCCGCGAACACGAATACAATCTTTTTCTCGCTCCAGCCGCACATCTCAAAGTGATGATGGATCGGCGCCATCTTGAACAGGCGCTTGCCATGCGTCGCCTTGAAATAGGTGACCTGCAAGACCACCGACACGGTCTCAATGAGGTAGATCAGACCGACCGGGATGAGCAGCAGCGGCTGTCCCGCCGCAAAGGCCAGCCCAGCGACCGCACCGCCCAAAAACAGCGAGCCGGTATCGCCCATAAAGACCTTGGCAGGATTGAAATTATAGATGAGGAAGGCACACAGGGCGCCGATCAGGGCAGCGGCAAAAACCGTCGCGCCCAAATTATGGACGGTGTAGTTGAGGGCGATGAAGAACACCGCGACCGGCAGGGTGACACTGGCTGCCAGGCCGTCGATGCCGTCGGTCAGGTTGACCGCGTTGTTCTCGGCCACGATGGCGAAGACGGCAAAGATGAGGTAGACAATCCAGGGCAGGGTCAGCGTGATGCTGGTGCCCGGGATGGGCAGATACACGCCGCCGTTTTCCGCCAGCGGCAGGTCGCCTGCCAGGTGCAGGAGCGACACGAAGACGGCTGCGACCACAACCTGCAGCAGCAGTTTCTGCTTGGGGGTCAGACCAGCGTTTTCCTTCTTCTTGATCTTGGCCCAGTCATCGACAAAGCCGACGCAGCCGTACGCCACGGCCAGAATCCAGACCGAGAAAAAGCTGCCGATGCCCACGCTGCCGCCGGTGAACACGCCCAAGGCGATGGCGGTGACCAGCATGGCGGCTGTAATGCCGATCATGAACATAAAGCCGCCCATGGTCGGGGTGTACTGTTTATTCATATGCCACTTGGGGCCAATTTCCAGAATTTTCTGGCCGAATTTCTCTTTTTGCAGCCAGCGAATCAGCGGCTTGCCGATTACAGCGGTCACCACAAAGGCAACAATCGCCGCCAGCAGGATGATTTCCATCATTCAACTTCCTCCCCCAGGAACAATTTTAAAGCATTTTCCATTTTCATGGCGCGGCTGCCCTTAAACAGCAGTGCGTCGCCCGGCTGTGCGGTCTGGCGCAGGGCATCGGCCAGCGCTTCGTGCGTATCAAAGCACGCGATCTTATCCTCGTCCATGCCGGCTTCCAGCGCGCCTTGCTTTAAGTAGGCGGTGTCCGGTCCGTAGGCGAACATATAGTCGGCATACTTTGCCGCAGCCCGTCCGGCTCTGCGGTGGCCCTCGGGTGCGTAGTCGCCCAGCTCGCCCATGCAGCCCAGCACGGCAATGCGGTGTTTACCCGCCATCTCGCCCAGCACGCGCAGCGCGGCTTCCATGGAGTCCGGGCTGGCGTTGTAGCAGTCCTGATAGATGGCATAGCCGTTTTTCTCGTATCGCTGTTCGCGCATGCCGACCGGCCGGTAAGCCGCAAGGCCGGCCGCCATGTCGTCGCCGTCCAGGCCGAGCAGCCAGCCGCAGGCAGCGGCCGCTAAGGCATTGCCCACGTTGTGCGTGCCCTGGGACGCGACCTCGACGGTCTGTCTGCCCTCGGGCCAGATCATGGTGAAGCGCAGCGTGCCGTCCGCGCACGAGATCTCCTCGGCGCGGAAGTCGCAGGCCGGATTTTCCTGGCCAAACCAGAGGATGCGGCCGAACAGCCGGTCTTTTTGATCCCACAGGAGTGGTTCGTCGCCGTTCAGTACTGCAATGCCGCCGCGGGCCGCCAGGCCTTCCAAAATTTCCATTTTCGCCCGGCAGATACCCTCGCGCGAGCCCAAAAACTCAATGTGCGAGGTGCCGATCATGGTGATGACCGCGATATTGGGCTGCCCGCAGGCAGCCATGGCTGCGATCTCTCCAAAGCCCGACATACCCATCTCAAAGACCGCGGCCTCGGTATTTTCGTCCATTCTCAGCGCGGTAAATGGCATGCCGATGGTGTTATTCAGGTTGCCTTCGGTCTTGAGCGTCTCATACCGCTCGGACAGTACGGCGGCGATCATCTCCTTGGTGGTCGTCTTGCCGACCGAGCCCGTGACCGCGACCACCGGGCAGTCAAACTGCGCCCGGTACCCGCCCGCAAGATCCAAAAGCGCCTGCCGGGTATCGGCGACGTACAGCGCCGGGATGGGATAGGTTTCCTCTTTGCGATGGGTCAGGACAGCGGCCGCGCCGCGCTCGACCGCCTGGCCGATAAAGTCATGGCCGTCAAACCGTTCGCCCTGGATGGCGACAAACAGGCTGCCCGGACCGGCCTCGCGCGCGTCGCGCACAACGCGCGTAATGACCGGGTCGGCCGTGCAGGTGCCGCCCGTCCAGGCCGCAGCCTGGGACAGGGTAAATTGCTGCATCTCTTTCTATGCCCCTTTTCTCTATTTTTCCAGGCAAAACCCGGCTTATTTCTTGTGTTCTCTCAGATAATCTGCGACGATCTCGCGCTCATCCATGTGATGTTTGACATGATCGATCTCCTGATAAGTCTCATGCCCCTTGCCCATGAGAACGATGACGTCGTCCTTCTGTGCGATGTCCATCGCGTGATAGATGGCCTCCCGGCGGTCACAGATGACATCCACCGGCACCTTGGCGTCCTTCATACCAGCCAGGATGTCCTCGATGATGGCCTCTGGCTGCTCGGTGCGCGGGTTATCCGACGTGACGATACAGTAGTCGGCCAGCTCGGCCGCAAGATGGCCCATAATGGGGCGCTTGGTGCGGTCGCGGTCACCGCCGCAGCCGAACAGCGCGATGACACGGCCCTTGGCAAATCCGCGCACGGTGCGCAGGATATTGGACACGCCATCCGGCGCATGGGCGTAGTCGATGAGTACCGTGTATTCCGTGCCCGTGGGCACGACCTCCGCGCGGCCTTTGACGCCGTGCGCGGTGCCCAGCGCGCGGGCGGCATCCTCGAGCGGCACGCCCAGGGCCACGCATACACCCAGGGCTGCCAGCGCATTCTCGACCGAGAAATGGCCGGGAATGCCCAGTGAAACCCGCGCAATGGCGTCGCGGGTGGCTACAACGAAGGACACACCCGCAGCGCCGAGCTCAATATTCTTCGCCGAGAGGTCGGCTGCATCCTTTTCGGCCGAAAAAGTCAGGCACGGGCAGGCGGCGTCGGCCAGCATCTTGTCTGCCACGCCGTCGTCCAGGTTGATGACGCCCCGGTCGCACATGGTAAAGAGCTTGGCCTTGGCCTTACGGTAGGCCTCCATAGTCTTGTGAAAGTCCAGATGATCCTGGGTGAGGTTGGTGAACGCGCCGACCGCAAAGTGCACGCCGCGTACGCGGCCCAGCACCAGCGAGTGCGAGGACACCTCCATCACGCAGTGGGTGCAGCCCGCGTCGGCCATGCGCGCAAACAGCGCCTGCAGCTCATAGGACTCGGGCGTCGTGCGCTCGGTCGGGATGACCTCGCTGCCGATGAGGTTTTCATTGGTGCCGATGAGGCCCACCTTGTGGCCTTGGCACTCCAAAATGTGTTTGATAAGCGTGGTGGTCGTGGTCTTTCCGTTGGTACCGGTCACGCCGATCATGGTCAGCCGGCGCGACGGATGGCCGAACCGGTTGCCGGCGATGTCGGCCAGGGCCGCGCGGGAATCCTGCACCACAATGGCCGGGATGCCCTTGCCTGCCTGCTCGCACACGACGGCGGCTGCGCCCTTCTTGAGCGCCATGCCGATATACTCGTGGCCATCGGTGGCAAATCCGCGCACTGCGACGAACAGGTCGCCGGGTTTTACCGCGCGCGAATCATAGCGCACCTCCTGGATCTCGGTATCCAGATCGACCGAAGCGGCCAAAACCGGGATATCTTTCAGCAAATCTCGTAATTTCATATTGGGTAACCCCTCATTTCTTATCATTAGCGGTCACTGACGCCCTCGGTATTCGAGAACTCGACCTCGATCACCGTGCCGACCGACACCTTGGTGCCCGGCGCGGGATTCTGCTTAATGGCGGTCGTCTGCCAGTTATACTGGCTGGACGCGACGCCCGTGCGGCGCAGATAGAGATTGTTATTTTTCAGCACAGCCTCGACCTCCTCGGGCGCACGGCCCAGGATATCCGGCACGGCAACCGGCTCTGTGGTCTTGGTGCGGTCGCCCAGATAGATAATCATTTGGCTGTCCACCGGGATCTTCTGGCCGGCGCTCGGCACCTGGTCGCTGACGGTATCCCCTTCGCCCAGGAACCGGTATGTCAGTCCAGCGCTCTCGGCGGCGGCAGCAGCCTCCTCCTCGGTCATATCGATGACGCGCGGCGTGCTGACTTCGCGGCGGTCGGCCTCGGTTTCGTCGTATACCGGCTCGACGCCCATGTAGGGCAGCACTTCGTTCATCACGCGGCCGACAACCGGCGCGGCAATCGCGCCGCCGCCGTGCGTGGCTTCATACGGCAGATCGGAGATGACAATCAGGACGGCGATCTGGGGATCGTCCATGGGGGCAACACCGATAAACGAGGCGGTAAAGCGCTGTTCGTCCTGCGGGGTGCCCGGCAGAGAAAGCTCTGAGGTCGCGGTTTTGCCGCCAATGCGGTAGCCTGCGACATATGCGTTTTTACCGGTTCCCTCGGAGACGACCTTCTGCATGGCGTCGCGCATGTAGGCCGAGGTCTCCGCCGAGATAACCTGGCGCTTGACCTCGGTTTCGGTCGTGCTCTTGACCGTGCCGTCCGGGTTTAAGATTTCCTTGACCACATGCGGGGTTTTGAGCTTGCCGTCGTCGACGATGGCGCAGACGGTGGACAGCATCTGGATGGGAGAGACCTTAAAGCGCTGGCCAAAAGAAGCGGTCATCAGGGTACTCTTGGTCTTTTGCAGCGATTCGAGCGTATGCATGTCGACGCCGACGATGGAGTCGCGCTCGCCGGGCAGATCAATGCCGGTGCGGCCAAGCAGGCCGAATGCGTCGAAGTACTCGTAAAACGCATCCGCGCCGAGCTGCGATACAATCTGCATCATGGCGACGTTGCACGAGTTCATAAGGGCTTCGGTCAGGGTCTGCTGTCCGTGGCCTTCGCGTTTGTGGCATCTAATGACCGTTTCCGAGTCGACCCGCAGCGAGCCGCCGCAGAAAAAGGTGCTGTTTTGGTTGACCGCCTGTTCCTCGTAGGCCGAGGCGACGGTCAAAAGCTTAAAGACCGAGCCTGGCTCATACATGTCAGTGACCGGCTTAATCTTCCACATATCGTTTAGGGCTGTCAGGCGCAGGTCATTGAGAATATCGATGAGCTTGTCGTTTGCCAGCATGCTCTCGCTGAGGTTGTTGGATCCGCCCTGGGAAAACCAGGTGTCAGATGGCAGAATTGTGGGATCCAGCTCGGCCTCGGTTAGATCTTCGATCAGGTCCTCCTTCATCATCGCAATCTGCTGTTCATTTGTGATGATGCGCGGTGTATTGGGGTCAAAGTCCGGCAGCTCGGCCAGCGCCAAGATATCGCCGGTTTTTGCATTCATGACCACACCGGATACGCCGCCGCGCGCCTGCGGGTTGTCCGCGAGCGCGGTTTCGAGCTGATTTTCCAGCATTTCCTGGATGGTCGAGTCAATGGTCAGCACCACCGAGTTGCCGTCCTGCGCAGGCACGTACTGTTCGGCCTCGACCGGCAGATTGCCGCCCGCCGAGTCGGCCGCGCGCACCAGCCGGCCGGCCGAGCCGGCCAACTCGGACTCATATTCGAGCTCAATACCCGACTGGCCCGTGGGGGTTTCGCTCTGGCTCATCCACCCGATTACCTGGGACGCGAACGAGCCCATGGGATAATACCGGCGATAGTCGTCGATAAAGCCGATGAAGCTGCTGTACAGGAAGGCGTCATCGGAATAGGAGCCGCCCTGCGCGGCAATGCGCTTGGTGTCCTCGTCATAGGCATCCTTGGCTTCCTTTATCTTGGCGCGCAGCTGGTCTGCGACCTCCTTCTCCACGCCATAGGCCACGCTCAGGCCGCCCTGACTGGTCTGCTGCGCCTTTTGCAGCACGGTGTCGTAATCGACACCCAGCACGTCAGAGAGCAGCTGCGCCACGCGCTGCTGCTGCTCCTCCACGGACAGGCCGAGCACCTCGGTGTTGGTGTTGTCGCCGCTGATAAACTGCGCCGGATAGATCTCGATGCGCTCTGTGCTGGCCGAAACGGCCAGTTCGGTCATGTTTGTGTCATAGATCGTGCCGCGCTTTGGCTGCAAGATCGTGTCGCGCGTCTGGAGCGAGTTGGCCTTGGTATTATAATAGTCATACTGATAGACCTGCATCCATAAAAGGCGCACGACGACCGCGGAAAACCCGACAGTGCAGGCAAGTGCCGCGAGGACGGCCATGCGTCGCTGCATTTCCTTTCCCGGTCCTTTGATGGGCATAGGCGTGATTCCTCCGTCAAAATTCAGAAAAAAGAAGGAGTCAGAAGTGCTTGACACCTCTCACTCCCGTAGTATCTATCTTATTGCGGGGCTCAGCGCAGATATTCCAACAGCGCGGTGAACCCGCGCACGAGCGAGCCGACCAGGCCGCCCGTCGCCGGCGCCGAGGACGATACCTCGATGCCCTCCTCGCCGGCCAGCTCTATGTACTCGATCTGGCTCGGGTTGAGCTTGACCATGCCAAGGGTATTTTCTGCATATTCCGCAATGTAATCCGCATTGTACTGCTGCTCATACTTGCTCATAAGCGAGACATGCTCACTTTCCAGCGTCTTGAGCTGCGTTTCGCTGTCGGACAGCTTATGGGTCGCAACCGTCAGCATCATCTGCGAGTAGATCAGTCCGACGCACAGCGCAGCGGCAAACACGGCGCAGAACAGGCGCGCCGGCGTCACCAGGCGGATGCGCTGCCGGATACGGGCCCCCTTTTTGGTTTTCTTGCGCTGCGCAGCCACGGGCTTCTTTTTCCTGGCCTTTTGTGCTGTGCTCCGCCCCCGCGTGGCGGGCCGTTCGGCCGTTGCGCGCTGCGCGGTCCGCGCCGGCTTTTTGCGTTCCGGCGCTTCAAAGCGGCTGGTATCCAGCTGCTGCGCAGGCGGCGATGCGGCGTCCAGCCGATAGGCAACGCTTTCGCGGCTTGCTTTCATAGTATGGACTCCTCTCGTGAGTTACCCCTTCAAAGTTTCTCGCACACGCGCAGCTTGGCTGAACGGGCGCGCGCGTTCTCGGCCAGTTCCCCGCTGTCCGGAACGATGGGTTTGCGCGTGATGATCTTCACGCGCGGCTTTTTCCCGCACACACAGACGGGAAAGTCCTTTGGGCAGGTGCAGCCCTGTGCCGCCTTCTGGAAGGCGGTCTTGACGATGCGGTCTTCCAGCGAGTGGAACGTGATTACGGCCAGTCTGCCTCCCGGCGCGAGCACATCGATGGCCTTGTCCATCGCCTCAGCCACCGCGCCGAGCTCGTCATTGACCGCGATGCGGATCGCCTGGAAGCTGCGCTTGGCCGGATGCTGCTTTTCGCGCCGCGCCTTGGCGGGCATAGCGTGCTTGATGAGATCGACCAGTTCAAATGTCGTCTCGATAGGTTTCTCTGCCCGCCGCCGCTCGATCGCGGCCGCAATCAGGGGGGCGTATCGCTCCTCGCCATACGCGAATAAGATTCGGCGGATCTCCTCGCGGCTCCAGGTATTGACGACATCATAGGCCGTCAGCGCCTGCTGCCGGTCCATGCGCATGTCAAGCGGTGCGTCGTGCATATAGGAAAAGCCACGCTCGCCGTGGTCGAGCTGGGGCGAAGACACCCCTAGGTCAAACAGGATGCCATCGGCCTTGTCAAAGCCCTCCTGCGCAAGCACGGTATCGAGTGCGCGGAAGTCGCTTTTGCACAGCCGGACGCGGTCACGGAAGGGCGCCAGGCGTCCCTCGGCATTTTGCAGCGCCTCGTCATCGCGGTCGATGCACAGGAGCGTGCCGCCGCCGGTCAGCCGCTCGGCGATGTGATAGGAATGCCCCGCGCCGCCGAGCGTCGCGTCGATATAGACGCCGTCCGGCCGGATGTTCAGCGCATCCAGGCAGGGGCCAAGCAAAATACTGATATGGAAAAAATCGTTCATGTCAAAATCCAAGTTTCGTATTGGCGCCGGACGGGTGCCGGCACACTTGCAGCAGAATGGCGCAGCCCCTAAAAGGGACTTTCACCCATTCTTGTTTTATTATAGTCGTTTTGTTACCAGATTGCAACCCCTGTATACACGCAGCACGTAATTTCTAGCCGTCCAATACAGCTATTTTTCGTATGTTTTCACGGTTTTTTCGTAGTTTTCGTACGCATGTTCGTTTTCCGGGCTTTTCCTGCCCGTGCGTCGGGCAAACAAAAAAGGAGGACGATCCGTCCTCCCTGCAATATCCTGTGGCGATCAGTTATTTTTGGCCGCGGCGCGGAACTTTGCGCGCGCCTTTTTGAGCTCCTCGGCCGACAGATTGAGCGCCTCTTCCGTGCGCTTGAGCGACTCATCGCAGTACTCATTGGCCGCGCGGCGCAGCTCGCGCGCCTGAATCTCGGCGTTGCCGACGATCTCCTTGGCCCGCTTACGCGCTTCCTGCATGATCTCGGTCTTGTTGAGCATCTTGCGCGCCTCTTCTTCCAGGCGGCGGCGCATAGTATCCAGCTCCCGGCGGCCGTCGCTCATCATCTGGTTCTTCTGCTGCACGATCTCGGCGGCCATCTTGATGTCGGCCGGCAGGGTGCTGCGCAGCTCATCGATGAGGTCCAGCATGCGCTCGCGTTCAATGACGCATTTATCGCTCGACAGCGGGAGCGTCCAGGCTTCCTGTACCATCTCCTGGATGTTATTGATCAGTTCTTCCAGTGCTGCTGCCATAAGTCAGTCTTCCTTTCTCATACGTTTCAGGACCTCGTCCACAAGCTCGGGCGAGACAAAGCCCGAAATATCGCCGCCGTGTGCGGCGATGTCCTTCACGATAGACGACGAGAGATACATATACTCGGCGCTCGTCATCAGAAACGCGGTATCAAGGTCTGGGTTGAGCTTTCGGTTGGCCAAGGCCATCTGGAACTCGCTCTCGAAGTCGGAAACCGCGCGTAGGCCCTTGACAATGGTGCAGGCGCCGCGCTGCCGGGCATAATCCGCCAGCAGGCCGCCAAACGCATCGACTTCCACGTTCCCAAGGTGCCGCGTCACGCGGCGCAGGAACTGCTTCCGTTCCTCGGAGGTAAACATCGGCTTCTTTGTCTGGTTATGCATGACCGCGACAATCAGATGGTCAAAGAGCGTCGAAGCGCGCTCAATGACATCCAGATGGCCGAGCGTTACCGGATCAAAGCTGCCGGGATAGATCGCAATTTTCATTTATCTGTCCCGTCTTCCTGATCGTGCGAGACGATCGTGATCTTAATGGCGCCGTAGCGGTATTCGCGGCCTTTGTGCAGGCCGGTCTCCACTCTATCTTCCACGGCACTTTCGCATATTATTATACCAGTTTTCGACAGAATGTCAAACCTTTCTATCGCGGAAAGGGCATCTTTCAGGATTTTTCCGCCGTATGGCGGGTCAAGAAAGATAAGGTCGTACTGTCCGCGCGGGCAGCGCGAGACGAACGCGCCGAACTCGCCGCCCGCAAGGTGCGCGCGGTCAGCGACCCGGCAGGCCTCGACATTTTTGCGCACGACCGCGAGCGCGCCCTTGTCGTGGTCAACAAAATCGCAGTGCGCCGCCCCGCGTGAGAGCGCCTCGATACCCATCTGGCCGGTGCCCGCAAACAAGTCCAGCACGCGCGCACCGCGCACCTGCATCTGGATGATATTAAAAATAGATTCTTTGACCCGGTCGGTGGTCGGCCGGGTGGTCATTCCGGGCACCGGGAGCAATTTTTTCCCACGCGCCGTTCCGGAAATCACTCGCATACGCTGTCATTCCTCCGCATCATTTTGTCGCCTTGCAGGCTTTTTTTCGTCGTAATAGGCCCGTATATGTTCGGCCACCGTCCGCGGCACCACGCGCGCAAGCTCCTCAAGCGAGGCAGCGCGGATGTTCTCGATGGTGCCGAAATGCCGCAGCAGGTCGCTGCGCCGCTTTTCGCCCACGCCCTCGATCTTGTCCAGCGAGGAACCGCGCACCTTTTTAGCGCCTAGGGCGCGGTTATAGGTGATGGCAAAGCGGTGCACTTCCTCCTGGATGCGTCCGATGAGGGCAAAGACCGCCGGAACGGTGGAGATCCCAAATTCCCGTCCATCTGGCGCGACCAGGCCGCGCGTGCGGTGATGATCGTCCTTGACCATACCGAAGCACGGCGTCGTGACCCCGAACTGGTCCAGCACCCGCTGCGCCGTGCGCACATGCCCGAGCCCGCCGTCAATCAAGAACGCCGACGGCAGCGGGCAGAATTTCTCGTCCCCGTCCTTCCAGCGCTGCAAGCGCCGGGTCAGCATTTCAGCCATGGAGGCATAGTCGTCCTGGCCCTGGGCGGCCGTCTCGATGCGGAACTTGCGGTACCTTGACCGCGCGGGTTTGGCGTCCTCGAACACGACCATCGAGCCGACCGTATCCTGGCCGGCAAAGTTTGAGATATCGTATGCCTCCAGCAGCGAAGGCGCCTCGTCCATGCCGGTCATCTGCCCGAGCAGCTCAAGCGACTTGACCCGCCGCTCCTGGCTGGTCTCCACGCGCAAAATCTCCTCGCGCGCGTTCTTCTCGGCTAGGCGGATGATATCATGCCGCCGGCCGCGCTGCGGCACGGCCAGTTCAACTTTGCGCCCGGCAATCGATGTCAGAAATTCGCCCACGCCCTCCATCTCGTCGATCGGGCTGGACAGGAGCACGGTACGCGGCACGGCGCTGCGCAGCGCATAGTACTGCTTGAGGAACGCGCCCAGCGCCTCGCCGGCGTCGGCCGCTGTCACGCCGTCGAGCAGGGTAAACTCCTTGTCGTGCAGGTTGCCCGCGAGATAATGCAGCACCACCACACAGCCGCGCGTCTGGCCCTGCACATAGGCGACCGCGTCCAGCTCGGCGAACGCACCCGCGACTACCTTCTGCTTTTCCCCCAGCGCGCGGATGGCGCGGATGCGGTCGCGCAGCAGGGCGGCCTGCTCAAAGCGCAGTTCCTCCGCGGCTTCATCCATGCGCGCCGTGAGCTCGTCCAGCAGGGCCTTATCGTTGCCCTCGAGCAGCGAGATCCCCTCCTGCACACGCGCGGCATACTCCTCCGCGCTGACCTGCCCCGTGCAGGGCGCCATACAACGGCCAAGGTGCTGGTTCAGGCAAGGGCGGGCCTTCCCGATATCGCGCGGGAACACCCGACGGCAGGTCTTGAGTTTGAGCGCCTCGTTGATGGTATCGATGGCATGGTAGGCCGCACGGCGGCTGGTGTACGGGCCGAAGTAGCGGTCGGCGTCGTGCGCCGGCTTGGACACGATGGAAAAGGACGGGAAAGGCTTTGAGGTCGTGACCTTGATAAACGGATAGCCCTTGTCATCCTTGAGCAGGATATTGTACTTAGGCTTGTACTTTTTGATCATCTGGTTTTCCAGCACCAGCGCCTCAAACTCGGTCTCGGTGACAATGATGTCAAAGTCCCAGATGTTCGAGACCATGCGGATGGTCTTGGGCGAGTGCCGAGAATCCGACTGGAAATACTGCGAGACGCGGTTTTTGAGCGCCTTGGCCTTGCCGACATAGATGACTTGGCCGTCGCGGT